>Ga0209233_1000060_pt1 | contig 412379 bp, 356 predicted proteins | sample AraplaCL_Cvi_mCL_FD_184269 | JGI IMG/M metagenome (GOLD analysis project Ga0209233, IMG submission 184269) | Arabidopsis root microbial communities from the University of North Carolina, USA - plate scrape CL_Cvi_mCL (SPAdes) (version 2) | ecosystem: Host-associated > Plants > Roots >... | reverse complement strand
CAGCAGGCCGACGCCGGTGTTGAAGCTGTACATCATCGGCGCTTCGTCGTGCATCCAGGTCGATTCGATGTAGTCGCGGCTTTCTTTGAGGGCGGCGCGGGAAGAGTCGGCCAGCGTGACCGGCAGGTGCGGCGCGCGGGCGACGTCGACCACTTGCTGCGCGGTCAGGTTGAAGCCGTCGATGGTGATGGTATGGGACATGGAAACTCCAAATATTTCTTGAATGAGGTCTGAGCGCGCAAACCGGTCGAGCGTGGTAAAACTGCTCAACCGGCTTCCGGCTTTCAGGATGACTGAGAGATGCGCCTGGCTTACTTGGCGCCGGAGGTATACCAGGTGCCGATCAGGGCCCGCTCTTCGTCGGTGATGTGGGTCAGGTTAGCCAGCGGCATCGCCTTCAGCTGTACCGCTTGCTGGTAGACCTTGTCGGCGTGCTGCCGGATCTGGTCCGCCGTCTGCAGCATCACGCCGGCAGGCGCGGTAGCGAAACCCGGCTGGGTCGGCTGCGCCGAGTGGCAGGTGGCGCAGCGCTGGCCGATGATTTCCTGGATATGCGCCATGTCGGCGGACGGTGCCGCAGCCGCTGTTGCCGCTGCGGGAACGGCGGCAGCGCCGGCCGCGGCGGCATCTGCCTTGACAACAGGCGCTGCCGGCTGTACCGGACGCGGCGCGATCGCCACCGCCACCGCCAGCAGCAAGGCAACCCCTGCGATCGGATATCCGAACGACACACGGCCGGCATGGCGCAGGTTGAAGAAGTGGCGGATCAGGGCGCCGGCGGCAATGATCGCCGCCAGGATCAGCCAGTTGTACGGATGGCTGTATGTCATGCCGTAGTGGTTACTGATCATGATGAACAGCACCGGCAGCGTGAAATAGTTGTTATGCACGCTGCGCTGCTTGGCTTTCTTGCCGTAGATGGGATCCGGCGATTTGCCGACGCGCATCGCTTCCACCAGCTTGCGCTGGCCGGGGATGATCACCATCAGCACGTTGCCCACCATCATGGTGCCGATCATGGCGCCGACATGGATGTACGCGGCGCGGCCGCTCAGCAGGTGCGACAGCACATAAGCGGCGCCAACGATGAACAGGTACATCACGATGCCGAGCAAGCCGTCGCGCTTGCCCAGCGGCGAACGGCACAGCAGGTCGTACACGGTCCAGCCGACCACCAGCGTGCCGAGGCCGACGCCGATCGCCTGCCAGGTGCTGAGGTCAGCCACGTCCTTGTTGATCATCATGGCCGAGGCATTGAAGTAATAGACGATGAACAGCATGGCGAAACCCGACAGCCAGGTGGCGTAGGCTTCCCATTTGAACCAGTGCAGGTCTTCCGGCAGTTCAGCCGGCGCCACCAGGTATTTTTGCGGGTTGTAGAAACCGCCGCCGTGGACCGCCCACAACTCTCCCGACACGCCCTTCTTGGCCAGGTCGGAGCCGGCTTTCGGCGGCCGGATCGAATTGTCCAGCCAGACGAAATAGAACGATGCGCCGATCCAGGCGATGCCCGTGATCAGGTGCAGCCAGCGGACCAGCAGGTTGAGCCATTCGACTCCGTACGAAACTAACAATGCATCCATGTCTTCCCCAACGATTATTACTCGTCTGCCACCGCGGGCTCTGCAAACGATAGAGGTGATTGCCTCCAACACGGCCGCGAACTTTTATTAAAAACCTTCTCAGCTCCGCTACGACCAACATGATCGGATAAGCAAGATACCTGCCTGCCCAGCCTTCATTTTTCCCCTGCCTGCGCCCTGATGATAAAAGCGTGCCAGATTCACGCAAGATAAACGTATTGGGCTATCAAAACATTGATTATCAGATATATTTGACATACGTATATCCATATAACAAAATGACTTGCACCATACCTATAAAAACGGAGACAACATGGCCAAGCTGCCAGACCACCTGGACATCCACCTGATACGCATCCTGTACCTGCTGCTGTGCGAAAAGAACGTCTCGCGCGTCGCCCTCAAGCTCAACCAGCCGCAACCGTCGATCTCGGCCTCGCTGCGCAAGCTGCGCGAACTGACCGGCGATCCCTTGCTGGTGCGCGGTGCGCGCGGCATGGTGCCGACCCAGCATGGCGAAAGCCTGCTGAAACCGGCCAAGCGCATCCTGGAAGAAACCGAGCGGCTGTTCGTGCAAAAAACCGCTTTTGTGCCCCAGGCTGAAGCACGCACCTTCCATATCGCTGCGCCAGATTACATGAATACGCCGTTTTTCCTGGAAGTGGTGGCGCGCCTGCGCCGCGAATCGCCCAAGAGCCGCATCGTGATCCATGCCCTGGGGCCGGAAACCGACTACGTCCGCCTGCTGTCCGACGGCGACCTCGACCTGGTCATCGCCAACTGGGATGAACCGCCGCCGCACCTGCACCTGTCCAAGCTGTTCGACGATCCCATCGTCTGCCTGATGCGCGCCGACAGCGCCTACGCCAAGCGCACCGCGGCGGACCGGATGACGGTGGAAGACTACCTGTCGCTGCCGCACGTGGCGCCATGGCAGGTGCTGCCCGGCTACCACGGCATCATCGATTCCTTCCTCGACAGCCAGAACCTGAACCGCAACGTGGTGGTCGAATCGGCCTACTTCGGCATGCTGCCCTACATGGTGGCGCAAACCGACCTGGTGCTGACCACCGGCCGCCAGTTCGCCCTGTTCTACGAAAAGACCCTGGCGCTGAAAAGCTTCACCCTGCCGATCAAGTTCCCGCCCATGCGTTTTTACCAACTATGGCATGAACGCGTGCACCAGGCGACCGAACATAAATGGCTGCGCGAACAGATCGGGATTGCCGCCAAGTCAATGCTGGCCAAATAGCCGCCATATATCCAAATACATAAATCAACTATCAGTCAGTATATATATCGTGGAGAGCTGGGCAAAGTAGTATCGGACAGCACAAGCCCTGTCCATGCGGCAGGAGACTTGTGAGGCTGTTGCGCACTGGTCCGGCCGGGCAGGAAGTAAAAAGGCCGGATCGGTGTCGCCGCAAGCACTAAAATAACTGCACCCAGGAGACACACGATGAACAGCAGCACAGATCCGGTAGATGAAATACTCCCCGTAGGCAAACTCGCTGCGCTCGGCATGCAGCACGTGCTGGTGATGTACGCCGGCGCGATAGCTGTGCCGCTGATCATCGGCGGCGCCCTCAACCTGGCCAAAAGCGACATCGCTTTCCTGATCAGCGCCGACCTGTTCTGCTGTGGCCTGGTAACCCTGATCCAGAGCCTGGGCTTCTGGAAATTCGGCATCAAGATGCCGGTCATGATGGGCGTCACCTTCGCCGCCGTCGGGCCGATGGTGGCGATGGCCGGCAACCCGCAGCTGACGATCGTCCATATCTACGGCGCGGTGATCGCCTCCGGCATATTCTGCGTGTTTGCCGCTCCCTACATGAGCCGCCTGATGCGCTTCTTCCCGCCGGTGGTGACCGGCACCGTGATCAGCGTCATCGGCATTTCGCTGATGGGCGTCGGCATCAACTGGGCGGCCGGCGGCCAGCCGGTGATCGGCACCCTGGTCGACGGCGTCTTCACCAAGATTCCCAATCCCGACTACGGTTCGCCGACCAGCCTCGGCATCGCCCTGGTGGTGCTGATCTCGATCCTGCTGATCACCAAATACGTCAAGGGGTTCATCGCCAACATCTCGGTGCTGAGCGGCATGATCATCGGTTTCATCATCGCCATGTCGATGGGCAAGATCAGTTTCTACGGCCTCGGCGACGCCGAATGGTTCGCCTTCATCCGGCCGTTCCATTACGGCTGGCCGAAATTCGACATCGGTTCTATCCTCAGCATGTGCCTGGTCATGATCGTGACCATGATCGAATCGACCGGGATGTTCATCGCGCTGGGCGAAATCGTCGGCAAGAAAATCGACGACAAGACCCTGGCGCGCGGTTTGCGCGTCGACGGCCTGGGCAGCGTGATCGGCGGCATATTCAATACTTTCCCCTATACCTCGTTCTCGCAGAATGTCGGCCTGGTCGGCGTCACCGGCGTGCGCAGCCGCTATGTCTGCGCCGCGGCCGGCGTGATCCTGATGCTGTTCGGCCTGTTCCCCAAAATGGCGCACGTGGCGGCCTCGATCCCGCAGTTCGTGCTGGGCGGCGCCGGCATCGTCATGTTCGGCATGGTGGCGGCGACCGGCATCAAGATCCTGTCGAACGTCGATTTCCAGCACAACCGCAATAACCTGTTCATCGTCGCCGTCAGCTTCGGCGCCGGCATGATCCCGATCGTGGCGCCGACCTTTTTCGACAAGATGCCGGTGTTCCTGTCGACCATCCTGCACAGCGGCATCTTGCTGGCGTCCAGCATGGCGGTCTTGCTGAACCTGTTTTTCAACGGCAAGGGTTCCAGCGAAGACAGCCGCTCGCATGCACTGGCGGCGGCGCAAAGCTCCGATCACTAATCTGTTTTTGCAGTAAATTGAAGCAACGTGGGTCCAACCCGTAATTGAGATGGCAGTGATTTAACCAAGGAAGAAGCGGGCCGGACCCGCCGACGATACAAATGACAACTCTAGAACAACTCAACAACAGCGATGTAACGGCATTCGCAGCGACGCTGCACGGCATCTACGAACACTCGCCGTGGATCCCCGAACGGGCTGCCGCGCAACGGCCGTTCGCCAACATCACTGCCTTGAAACTGGCGATGCAGGCAGTCGTCAGCTCGGCCGCCAGGGAAGAACAACTGGGCCTGATCCGCGCCCACCCGGAACTGGCCGGCAAGGCAGCCATCTCCGGCGAACTGACCGCCGAATCGACCGGCGAGCAAGCCAAGGCCGGCCTCAACAACTGCAGCCCGGAAGAATTCGCCACGCTGCAAAAGCTCAACGCCGACTACAACAAGAAATTCGGTTTTCCTTTCATCCTCGCGGTCAAAGGCGCCGACGGCCAGGGCCTGTCGCGCCAGGCGATCATCGCCACTTTCAGCTGGCGCCTGAAAAACCAGTTCGACGACGAGCTGGCGGAAGCCTTGCGCCAGATCGGCCGCATCGCCGAAATGCGCACCAACGACCTGCTCGGTTATGCGCCGCGGCTAGGCCAGACAATCATGCAATGGGCCGAGCAGATCGGCGCCTGGAGCGATGACGAAAGCGGCCTTACCTGCGCCTACATGACCGACGCCCACCGCCGCACCGCCGTGCAGATTGCCGGCTGGATGCGCGAAGCCGGCATGCAGGCCGAGACCGATGCGGTCGGCAACGTGGTCGGCCGCTACCTGTCGGACAATCCCACAGCCAAGACATTGATGACCGGCTCGCACTACGACACCGTGCGCAACGGCGGCAAATACGACGGCCGCGAAGGCATCCTGCTGCCGATCGCCATCGTCAAGCATTTGCACGAGCGCGGCGAAAAACTGCCCTTCCATTTCGAGATCGTCGCTTTCTCGGAAGAAGAAGGCGTGCGCTTCAAGAGCACTTTCCTTGGCAGCAACGCCATCATCGGCCAGTTCAACCTGGAGCTGCTGAACACGCTCGACCGCGATGGCATCAGCATGCGCGACGCCTTGCTGCAAGCCGGGCACGATCCGGCGGCGATTCCCGCCATCGCGCGCAATCCGGCAGACTTGCTGGGTTACGTCGAAGTGCACATCGAACAAGGACCTGTGCTGCTGCAGCGCGACCTGCCGGTCGGCATCGTCACGTCGATCGCCGGCAGCTGCCGCTACATGGTGCAGCTGAAAGGCGTCGCCAGCCATTCCGGCACCACGCCGATGCCGATGCGCAAGGACGCCGCCGCCGCCGCCGCTGAAATCCTGCTGTATGTGGAACAGCGCTGCGCCCAAGACCAGCAGGCCTCGCTGGTAGGCACCGTCGGCCAGCTGCAGGTGCCTAACGGCTCCACCAACGTGATTCCCGGCGCCTGCGTGTTCTCGCTGGACATACGCGCCGCCGACGACGTCGTCCGCGACGCTGCGGTAGAAGATGTATTGCGCCACATCGAAGCGGTGTGCGAACGGCGCTGCATCGAAGCCAACGTCGAAAAGATGGTGTCGGCGCCGGCCGCGCCTTGCGCCCCGTGGCTGATGGAACAGCTGTCCGCAGCCGCCGGACGAGCCGGGGTACAGCCGTTCAAGCTCGCATCCGGCGCCGGCCATGACGCCATGACCATCGCTAAAATCACCGACGTCGCCATGCTGTTTACGCGTTGCGGCAACGGCGGCATCAGCCACAATCCATTGGAAACAATGACTGCGGACGATGCCGAAGTATCGGCGCAAATCTTGCTGGATTTCCTACGCCGCTTTACACCAAAGCCTTGAACCAGCGTCTTTGGATTGAACGCAATGTCTAAAACTTTATTGATAAAAAATGCGCGTGTTGTCGTTACCATGGATGACACGCGCCGTGAAATTGCGGGTGGCGCAGTATTCATCCGCGATAACGTGATCGAACAGGTCGGCGCCAGCGCCGACCTGCCGCAGAGCGCCGACGAAGTCATCGACGCCGGCAACCACGTCGTCATCCCGGGCCTGGTGAATACCCATCACCATATGTACCAAAGCCTGACGCGCGTGATTCCGGCAGCGCAGAACGGCGAACTGTTCAACTGGTTGACCAACCTGTATCCGATCTGGGCCAACCTGACGCCGGAGATGATCCAGGTCTCGACCTTGACCGCGATGGCGGAACTGATCATGTCCGGCTGCACCACCAGCAGCGATCACCTGTACATCTACCCGAACGGCTGCAAGCTCGACCACAGCATCGAAGCGGCGCAGCAGATCGGCATGCGCTTCCATGCGGCGCGCGGCTCGATGAGCGTAGGCCAGTCGAAAGGCGGCTTGCCGCCGGACCGCGTGGTGGAAGACGAAAAAGCCATCCTGCAGGATACGCAGCGCCTGATCGAGACTTATCACGACAGCGGCCGCCACGCAATGCAACGCATCGTGGTGGCGCCCTGCTCGCCGTTCTCGGTGTCGCGCGACCTGATGCGCGAATCGGCCGCGATGGCGCGCCACCATGGCGTCTCGCTGCATACCCACCTGGCGGAGAATGTCAGCGACATTGCCTACAGCCGCGAGAAATTCAACATGACGCCGGCCGAATACGCAGAAGACTGCGGCTGGGTCGGGCATGACGTCTGGCATGCCCACTGCGTCCAGCTCGACGACGACGGCATCTATATGTTCGCCCGCACCGGCACCGGCATCGCCCACTGCCCTTGCTCCAACATGCGGCTGGCGTCCGGCATCGCGCCGATCCGCAAGATGGTCGACGCCGGCGTGGCGGTCGGCATCGGCGTCGACGGTTCGGCTTCCAACGACGGCGCCCACATGCTGGGCGAAGTGCGGCAGGCGATGCTGCTGCAGCGGGTCGGCTTCGGCCCCGATGCCATGACCGCGCGCCAGGCGCTGGAACTGGCGACGCTGGGCGGCGCCAAGGTGCTCAACCGCGACGACATCGGCGCCTTGAAGCCCGGCATGTCGGCCGACCTGGCGCTGTTCGACCTGAACAAGGTCGGCTTCGCCGGCAGTTGGCACGATCCAGTGGCGGCGCTGGTATTCTGCACGCCGGCGGATGTCGCTTACAGCATCATCAACGGCCGGGTGGTGGTGCGCAACGGCCAGTTCACCACGGTCGACCTCGGCAATGTGCTTGAGCGCCACAACAGGCTGGCGTTGTCGCTTGCTGAAGCTGCAAGCTAAGGCAGCCGGGGCGGCGATGCACCATTCCGCCCCGCAGCTGCGACATGAAATCGCATCGTCAAGGCGATGCGATTTCTTCTGAAGTCTTGGATTTATTGCTTGTGCCGAATACCTGCCCACCAAGATAGGAAAAATAAAGACGCTTCTGGCTCAATGCAAACAGCAAGCGATGAGAACGCAGAAAATCCGCGCCAAGCAACATCTCGGGCTGATCGTGGAGCATGGTATTGGTTGCGGCGATATGATTTGAATCTGATCGCGCCGCCCCGTACATGTCCATGATGCGGATCGTGGGATGGCTGATCGTTTCTTCACCTATGGAAAAACTTTCAAACCGCGCCAGCCAGATCTGCGAACGATGCTTGCCAACTCCTGCACCGCTGCCTGCCGCCGTCACACCTGGTGATTGCTTAGTGATACCGGCGCGCGCCGCTGCGGCAAAATCAATGATCGAGGCAAACGCCCCGCTATCTATCACCGCGCGCACTTTTTGCCCGTTAACCTCGACTGTCACTACTTGGCGCAGATCGTTAGGGGCCATTGCTTGCATGGCGGTGCTTGACGCATTCTCATCCCAATAGGCTAAAAAGGATTGGTCGCAAGCACTTGGCTCGAAAAACTTGATTTGCCGGTTCGCCATCGAAATCTCCACATCCTGGCGAAACAGGATATCGGCGCCAACCAGTGCCCCATAATTCAGGGATTGGTCCAAATCCCATATGACACCCAGATGCACACGATGCCACACCAGCTTGCCGAATGAAAAATCATCGAGCAACGTGGTGTATGACCTCGATTCGCCGCCCATCCCAAGGCCGTAAACATTGGAATGACTGAGCGCCAGCCCCAATTTTTCTGCTGCCTGACGAGTAATCTGGGTATGCTGCGCGCCGCTATCGATCATCATCGCAGCGACGTTGCCGTTCATGCCGCCGTCAATGCTGACAAAACCATTCACGAATTTGGCTGGGAACGTAGCGAAATTCGTATAGCGGCACTTCGCTGGCGGATTTTCTGTGCTTTCTGCATGTACTGCGCCGGATACAACCAGAAAAAAAAGAATCAGGCAGAGCGCCGCGCGACCCCGGGAGGATTTTATTGCACGATGATTGAATGGCATGTTCTCGGGGTCTCAATGCAGTCGGATGGCAGATTCTTCAGGCGCCAACCAGGCCCTGTCCGCAGACACGGATGGTGTCGCCACTAATACCGCATGCGCCAGGGGTGCACAGGAAGGTCACCAGCTCCGCCACATCGCGCGGCTGGCCGCCCTGCTTCACGGAGTTCAGGCGGCGGCCGATTTCGCGCGCCATGAACGGCATGCCTTGCGTCATCGCGGTTTCGATGAAGCCGGGAGCAACGGCGTTGATGCAGATGCCGCGGCCGGCGAGCAGCGGCGCCTGCGCCGCGACGTAGCCGATCAAGGCGGCCTTCGTCAGCGCATAGTTGGTCTGGCCGAAATTGCCGGATACGCCGCTGATGGACGACAGGTAGACCAGCCGGGCTTCGTCATGCAGGATATTTTCCGCCAGCAGCACCTGGTCGATCGCCATCACGGCGGATAAATTGATGTCCACTACCTGGTCCCAGGATTTTTCCGGCATGTTGGCGAGCGTCTTGTCGCGCGTGATGCCGGCGTTATGCACCAGGATGTCCAGGCGGCCAAACCGCTCCTTGATGAAATCGGCCAGCTGTCGCGGCGCCCCGGGCCCGGTTATGTCGAGCAGCAGCGGTATCGCGCCGATCTCCTGGCAAGTCTGGTGCAAAGCGTCGCTTGCCGCCGGCACATCCAGGCAGATCACTTGCGCCGCTTCCTGCGCCAGCCGCTGCGCGGTAGCCCGGCCGATGCCGCGCGCACTTCCTGTCACCAGCGCCACCTTGGCTTTGAGCGCGCCGGGCAATACCTGCGACGCCGGCGCGGCCACCTGCGCAGTGACATGCACCGCTTGCCCGGTCACATACGTAGCCTGCACGCCGCAGAAAAAATGCACGACGCCCGCCAGGCGGTCGACTGCATCTCTGGCGACATAGGCAAGGTTGACAGTGGCGCCGCGCGGCCCCAGCTCCTTGGCCAGCGAGCGGCTGAATCCTTCGATGCCGCGCGCTGCCGCCGCGGCCACCGGATCGCGGCTTCCGGCAGGCAGCGCAGCGACGATCAGCACCCTGGCGTTGCGCGCTATGGCACGCATTTGCGGATGGAAAAAATCGTAGAGCGCGCGATAGTCGGGCGGGCTGGCGCAGCCGGTCGCGTCCATGACCAGGATGTCTGGCCTGGCGTCGGCGGTTTCCGGCGGCACGGCGCCGGCATCGCGCGCGATCTGCCATAGGCGGTCTATGGCGTAGCCGTTCTGCGAGCGGCCCAGCAGGATATTTTTTCCTGCCAGCGGCTGTTCCATATAAGGCCCAGCGCTGCGCGCCAGTTCGACCGGCGCCGGCAATCCCAACTGCTTGACGAGACCGGCGCCGAAACGGCTGCCGGACAATTTGATTAACAAGTCGGACATGAATACTGCTTTCTCTACTTTTCCAATATTGCGGTAACGCCTTGTCCGCCCGCTGCGCAAATCGAGATCAGGCCGCGGCCGCTGCCCGCCTGTTCGAGTATTTTCGCCAGCGTCGCCACCACCCGCGTGCCGGTGGCGGCAAACGGGTGGCCGGTGGCGATCGAGCTGCCCTTGATGTTGAGCCTGGTGCGGTCGATCGATCCGAGCGGCTGTTCCAGGCCAAGCCTGTCGCGGCAGAAATCGGCCGACTCCCAGGCCGCCAGGGTGCACAGCACTACCGCGGCGAAGGCTTCATGGATTTCATAAAAATCGAAATCCTGCAAGGCCAGCCGGTGCTTGCGCAGCATGCGTGGGATGGCATAGGCAGGCGCCATCAGCAAGCCTTCATGTTCGTCGATGAAATCCACCGCGGCAACTTCGCCGGCGACCAGGTAAGCCATGATCGGCAGGCCTCTTTTCTGCGCCCACTCTTCGGATGCCAGCAGCACGGCAGACGCGCCGTCGGTCAGCGGCGACGAATTGGCTGCGGTGATCGTGCCGCTCTGGCGATCGAAGGCCGGCTTCAGCCTGGCCAACTGCTCCAGCGAAGAATTGGTGCGCAGGTTATTATCGCGCGCCAGGCCGTGGTACGGCATCACCAGGTCGTCGAAAAAACCTTCGTCGTAAGCTTGCGCCAGGTTGACGTGGCTGGCCAGCGCCAGCGCATCTTGCGCCTCGCGGCTGACGCCGTAGCGCGCAGCCGTGATCTGCGCATGCTGGCCCATGGATTTGCCGGTGCGCGGTTCGGCGTTGGCCGGAATCTCGGGGATCAGGTAGGACGGCTTGAGCAGGCGCAGCATCGCCATCAGCTTGTCGCTTCTGGTACGCGCCGCATTCAGCTTCATCAGTCCGCGCTGCAAGCCCGGATTGACGCCGACCGGCACGTCCGAGGTGGTGTCGACGCCGCAGGCTATGCCGGCTTCGATCTGTCCCAGCGCGATCTTGTTGGCCACCAGGATCGCGGCTTCCAGGCCGGTGCCGCAGGCTTGCTGGATGTCATAAGCCGGAGTGGCCGGATGCAGGCCGCTGTCCAGCGTGCATTCGCGCAGCATGTTCCAGTCGCGTGCATGTTTCATGACCGCGCCGCCGACCACTTCGCCCAGTAATTCCCCATCCAGTCCGTATTTGCCGACCAGGCCGCGCAAGGTATCGGTCAGCATGGTCTTGTTGCTGAGCTCCGCATAAGCGGTATTCGAACGCGCGAACGGAATCCTGTTGGCGCCGACGATGGCGACCCGGCGCGGAGGCTGGTTATTCATGGCGTCTTATTTCTCATAGGCTGGCAGGCGTTTCTGTTCATTGGCGTCAAACATCCTGTTTCTCAATTCGGCGACGGCGTCGGCACTGGAGAGCTTACTACGTTCCGCCAGGTAAGCGGCGATCCGGCTTTTCCAGGCCGCTTCGCCCTGGTCGACTTCCGCCATGCGCGCCGCCGCTTCCGGCGACAGGGCTGCGGCCCGCATGCGATAGATGTCGTCTTCGCTGGCGCCCTGCTGCCGCATCTTGGCCGCATTATCCTCAAGCTTGACGATTTTCAATGGCGCCGCCCGCGCTTCCCGCAGCGACGCCGGCATGGCCGCGTCCAGCGCCGCCAGCTTTTCCTGCTTCTGGGCCTCGCTCAGCGATTTGTCCTGGCCGATTTCCATCCTGGCCAGGGTATCCATGTCCGCGGCGTCGCCGGAGCCGAACATGCCCTTGTTTTCCGCCGGACTGAAAAAGCGGGCGCGCATTTCGTGCATCTTTTCCATGCGGCGCCGGATGGCGGCCAGGCCGTTGCCGCCCAGCTGCGGATCCTGGTCCAGCGCTACCAGCGCGGTCTTGTATTCGATGTAGTTACCCAGCAGGCGCTTGGCTTCGCTGGCGGCGTTCGGCGCCAGGCGCCGGTCGAGTTCCTGTTCGATCTCCTTGCGGATGGCGTCCAGCGGTTTCTCGCCGACGGCGCTGAGGTAATAGTCGAACAGGTCCACCAACTGCGCGTCGACCACCAGCACGTCGCCGGCAGCAACCTTGATGTCGCCATCGGGGCGGGTTCCTTGCAGCGATTTCACGAAAGGGAACAGGTCGGCTTGCGCGGCGGTTTTTGGAGCGGGCGGTTCCTCCCGCGTCATCAGCAGCGGGACGGCAATGGCGGCGGCCAAAGCCGCCGCCCCGATCCAGACAAATGGATATCGGATTTGCATGTTTACAATCCCAGGCCTTTCAGACGGTTGGCCTGCTGGCGATAGACTGTCTTCGGATTGGTTTCAAAGATATTCACCAGCCCCAGCACCTGGTTCACTTCGTCCAGGTGGTTCATGCCGTAGTTGTCGCGGATCACGCGGCCCAGGTGGCTGCCGCAGCTGCTCACCAGGCCATCGCTCTTGGCGCCGCCGTATGCCAGCGACAGCAGGCCCATGCTGGCGTCGCTCGGATCGAGCACGTTGGTCAACGGCTGGCCGCCGCTCCATGAGAAGTAATACACGCCGCCGACCTGGTAATCGCCTTCGCCGCAAGCGGTGGCAGGCACGCCTTCAGGATGCGCCAGGTTGAATTTGGCCATGCCTGCCGTGGTAAGCGAATCCAGCGCGGCGACCGAGTTCTGCGGATTGCCGCCGCCCGACAGCACATCGATCAGCGTAGTGAAGCCGTTGACCACCGAGCCCAGCACCGCCTGGGTGAAAGAACCGGGAGCTACCACGCCGCGGACGATGTCGGCCACGGCCGCCCCCTTGTTCGGGCCGGCCACGCTGGACACCGAAGCCACCAGTTGCGGCGCTACCGACGCGACGTAGCGGATGGTCGGTCCGCCATGGCTGTGTCCGATCAGGTTGACCTTGGAGGCGCCGGTAGCCGCCAGCACCTGCTTGACATAAGTGAGCAGCTGTTCGCCGCGCACTTCCGTGCTATTGGCAGCCGATACTTCAGCCACATAGACCTGGGCGCCGTCGGCGCTGAGCGCTTCGGGAATCCCGTAAAAATACTCGACCGGGCCGATCTTGTCGAAACCGAACAAGCCGTGCACCAGGATGATCGGGTATTTGGTCTGGGTGTAGCCGGTAGCGGCCCAGGACGGCGCCGGCAGGACGGCCATGGCGACCAGGGCGGCGCCAAGCCATTGCAAGAATTGCTTTTTCATTTTTTGCATCTCCGAAAATTTTATGAAATCGTTACGAGTGAAACCACGTTCTGGATTACCTGATGGATTTCTCCTTTCTGTTGCCAGCATCCTCGGTTTCCTGCCACTTCAACGAAGCGCCGCTCTGCGGCGGCGTCCCATTTTCCTGCTGAAAATATCAATCTGACATCGTAGGCCGTCGTGCGCCTGATGCACTCTAACATAGGCAACCCTATTTAAACATAGGGTTGCCTATTTTTATTGTGCTGCGCCTGCCAACGGGGCACGGGCCGGCCGGTGATCCTTCGCGGGGAGCATGAACTATAATGAGCAGCCGTCGACCGCCATGCACGGGCGCCCGGTTTGTAAAACATGCAGTGTCAGGGGAGAAACTGGAGTGTCGTCCGAGGAAACAATGCCTGAATCGCCGCGCCGCGCGAAAACAAAAAAAATCCTGTCCCCGGATGACTGGATCGATGCGGCAACCGACCTGCTGATCAGCAAAAGCATCGACGCCGTGCGGGTTGAATCGCTGGCGCGGGAACTGGGAATCACGGTGGGAAGCTTCTACTATCACTTCAAGGACAGGAACGACCTGCTGTCCAAGCTGCTGAAGAGGTGGCATGAAAGAACCACGACGCAGGTGCTGCGCACCTTCGAGGGCCGCGTATTTTCTGCGGAGGAAGTCCTGGATGAGGTGCTGGCCCTGCCCTTCCACGGACTCACGGCGCGCCGCGCCGCCATGATCGAATTCGCCATCCGCGCCTGGTCGCGGCGCGACGACATGGCGCGGCAGGCGGTGCGCGAGGTCGACCAGCAACGGCTGACTTACTACACGCAGGGATTCCTGGACATGGGATTCGGCAAGACTGAAGCAAACAACCGCGCGTTTACCCTGTACAGCTTCCAGCTGGCGCAGTCGTTGCTGTGGGATTTGAACGACGACAAGGCACGGAAAAAACAGCTGAATTTCACCAAAGAACTGCTGCTGGCACCGCGCCAGAAATAGCCGGCGCGTGTAGGCGACCCCACGGATGGCCGCCCCGTCATTCCCGCGAACGCGGGAATCCATTTTCTCCGCCATGCTCAGTAACCTGGATTCCCGCGTTCGCGGGAATGACGGGGGCGCGGAGCTGGGGTCGCCGAGACGGGGCTGCCATGCGAGGAAATTCCCCCTAACCGAACGGCATTAATGCATCGACATGGCTTTCCATTCCACCGGCAGGCTGCTTTACAGCGGCCAGATCTCCGCCAGGCGCAGCAGGTTGGTGCTGCCCGACTCGCCGAACGGCATGCCGGCGGTGATGGCGATCTGGTCGCCGGCCTTGGCGAAACCTTCCTTGACCGCGGTCTGGCAGGCCGCCGTCACCATTTCGCTTTCGTTGTGCACCTGGTCGCTGATGGTGGAATGCACGCCCCATACCAGCGCCAGCCGGCGCGCGGTCGACAGCTTCGGCGTGATGCTCAGGATCGGCGCCATCGGCCGCTCGCGCGCCGCGCGCAAGCTGGTGTGCCCCGAACTGGTATAGGTTACGGTGGCTTTGGCGCCGATGATGCGGGTGACATCGCGCAAGGCCGCGCAGATGGCGTCGCCGCGGGTCGGCAGCGGCGATTCGTGCTGCGCATCCAGCATGTTCTGGTACAGCGGGTCGCGCTCGACTTCGGTGATGATGCGGTCCATCATCGCCACCGCCGGCAGCGGGTAAGCGCCGCTGGCCGATTCGGCCGACAGCATCACGGCATCGGCGCCGTCGTAGATGGCGCTGGCGACATCGGAGGTTTCTGCGCGGGTCGGTACCGGCGAGGTGATCATCGATTCCAGCATCTGGGTGGCGATCACGATTGGCTTGCCGTGCTGGCGGCAGACGCGCAGGATGCGTTTCTGCACGCCAGGCACGCGTTCCGGCGGCAGCTCCACGCCGAGGTCGCCGCGCGCCACCATGATGGCGTCGGATACCTGGACAATCGCATCCAGCTGGTCCAGCGCCGCCGGTTTTTCCAGTTTCGACAAGATGCTGGCGCGGTCGCCGATCAGGGCGCGCGCTTCCAGCACGTCTTCCGGCCGCTGCACAAAAGACAACGCAATCCAGTCGACGCCCAGTTCCAATGCGAATTTCAGGTCGCGCTTGTCTTTTTCAGTCAGCGCCGGGATCGGCAACACCGCATCCGGCACGTTGACGCCCTTGCGGTCCGACAAGGTGCCGCTGTTGACCACCCGGGTGCGGATGGACTGGCCGTCGCATTGCAAGACCTGCAGCCGCACCTTGCCGTCGTCCAGCAGCAGGGACTGGCCGCCGGCGATCACCTCGAACAGCTCGGGATGCGGCAGGCTGACGCGTTGGTTGCTGCCGGGCGTTGTGTCGCGGTCGAGCGTGAATTCCTGGCCGGCCTGCAGCGTTATCTTGCCGTCGGCGAAAGTGCCGATGCGCAGCTTCGGTCCTTGCAGGTCGGCCAGGATGGCAATCGGGCGGCCGACGGTTTTCTCGACAGCGCGCACGATGTCGTAACGCTCCTGGTGGTCGGCGTGGCTGCCGTGGCTGAAGTTGAAGCGGAAGACGTCGGCGCCGGCTTCGAACAAGGCCTGGATGGTGTTCTGGTCCGCGCTGGCGGGACCGAGCGTGGCGACGATTTTTGCTTTACGTTGGCGGCGCATGATGAACTTTCTGTAGAAGATCGACCGGTTGAACGGCAGGAATGACTGCGCCGGCCGGGAACGATGGCAGGCGCAGAATTTTCGTGATTGGAGAAGTCAGGTCCGGCGCGGTCAGAGGATCAGGATGGCGCGGAAATCATTGACGTTGGTGCGCGTCGGCCCGCTGACGACCAGATCGCCCAGCGCGCTGAAAAAACCGTAGCCGTCGTTGTTGTCGAGCATGGCGCGCGGACGCAGTCCCAGCTCCGCCGCCTTGCGCATGGAATCCGGCTGGTAGATGGCGCCGGCGTTGTCTTCGGAGCCGTCGATGCCGTCGGTGTCGCAGGCGATCGCGTGGATGCCGGGGAACCCGTCCAGCGCCGTCGCCAGGCTCAGCAGGAACTCGGCGTTGCGCCCGCCGCGGCCCTTGCCGCGCACCGTGACCGTGGTTTCGCCGCCGGAGATGACTACGCACGGCTTGCTGAAAGGCTGCCCGCGCCGTGCGATCTGGCGCGCCAGCGCCGCGTGCGCCAGGCCGATATCGCGCGCTTCGCCTTCCATTTCATCGGACAGGATATACGGCGTCAGGCCGGCTGCGGCAACGGTAGCCGCTGCGGCTTCCAGGGCGTCTTGCGCGGTAGCGATCACGTAATGCTGGTTGCGCTCCAGGCGCGGGTCGCCGGGCTTGGCGGTTTCGCCGGCGCCGGATTCGAGGTGCTTGAGGATCGCCTCGGGTGTCTCGATATTGTATTTGCGCAGCACCGCCAGGGCGTCGGCGCAGGTGGTCGGGTCGGCCAGGGTCGGACCGCTGGCGACGATGCCGGGATCGTCGCCCGGAATGTCGGAAATCATCAGCGTCACTACCCGCGCCGGGGCGCAAGCCAGCGCCAGGCGGCCGCCCTTGATGGCGGACAGGTGCTTGCGCACGCAGTTCATTTCAAAAATATTGGCGCCGCTTCGCAGCAAGGCCTTGTTGATCGCTTGCTTCTGTTCCAGCGAGATGCCCTCCGCCGGCAATGCCAGCAAGGCCGAGCCGCCGCCGGAGATCAGGCACAGCACCAGGTCGTCGGCGGTCAGGCCCTGCACCAGCTCCAGCATGCGCGCTGCCGCCTTGCGGCCGGCTTCGTCCGGCACCGGGTGCGATGCTTCCACCACTTCGATCCGCTTGCAGTCGGCGCCATGGGCGTACCGCGTCACGACCAGGCCGGAGATATCGCCCTGCCAATGATCTTCCACCGCCTTGGCCATCGCCGCCGCGCCTTTGCCGGCGCCGATCACGAGGGTGCGGCCGGCGCCGCTCGGCGCCGGAATCCTGGCCAGGTATTCCGGCAGGCATCTGGCGGCGCTGACGGCGTCGACCGCAGCCTGGTACATATCGAGGAGGAGTTGGCGAGGTTTGATGCTGTCCGCGGTAGTCATGCTGTTGTACCTTGATCTATGGAGCGAGTGTCTCTGGAAATTCTTGTATTTATTCTAGGGTCTGCTTTTGTAAAACGATAACAGATATTGCGGGCCGGAGTGCGGCCCACTCCGGCCCGCCGTGCTGCTCAAGAAACGATGCTTCGGGCAGGTATCTTATGCCTTGGCGATTTCATGGTTGGACATGATTTCGATCGCACGGCACAGCGCCGAGTGGTCGAGGCCGCTCAAGCCGTTGGCTGCACAGGAATTCATCAGCTCTTGCGCCACAGCGGTGCTCGGCAGCGATACGCCCAACGCCTTGGCGCCTTGCAAGGCCAGGTTCAAGTCCTTCTGGTGCAGCTCGATGCGGAAGCCTGGATTGAAAGTCCGCTTGACCATGCGCTCGCCATGCACTTCCAGGATGCGCGATGCAGCGAAACCGCCCATCAGCGCCTGCCGTACGCGCGCCGGGTCGGCGCCTGCCTTGGAAGCGAACAGCAAGGCTTCCGCCACCGCCTGGATGTTCAGCGCGACGATGATCTGGTTGGCTACCTTGGTAGTCTGGCCGTCGCCGTTGCCGCCGACCAGCGTGATGTTCTTGCCCATCAGTTCGAACAAAGGCTTGGCGTCGTTGAAGGCGCCTTCGGAGCCGCCGACCATGATGGTCAGCGATGCTGCCTTGGCGCCGACTTCGCCGCCCGACACCGGCGCATCCAGGTACTCGCAGCCGAGCGCATTGATCTTCTTGGCGAATCCCTTGGTGGCGATCGGCGAAATCGAGCTCATGTCGATCACGATCTTGCCGGCGGTCAGGCCTTCGGCCACGCCCTTTTCCGCGAACAGCACGGCCTCCACATGCGGCGTGTCCGGCACCATGACGATGATGACGTCGGCGCGCTTGGCGACTTCAGCGCCCGAGGTGCAGACGGTGGCGCCGCCGTCGATCAGCGCCGCAGGCGGATTCTTCTGGTCGTGCAGGTACAGTTTGTGGCCGCCGCGCTGCAGGTTTTCCGCCATTGGCGCGCCCATGATGCCGAGTCCGATAAAGCCGATTTTTGCCATGATATTTCTCCGTAATTTAAAAATGCCTGCTGCTGTCAGAGACCGTGCGCCGCGCGCCAGCCCAAGCCTTCGACGGTGCCTGCCTTCGGCTTGTACTCGCAGCCGATCCAGCCGTCATAGCCGATCTCGTCGAGGAACTTGAACAGATAGCGATAATTGATTTCGCCGGTGCCCGGTTCGAACCGGCCCGGATTGTCCGCCAGCTGCACATGCTTGATCTGCGCCAGGTTGGCCTTGATGGTGCCGGCCAGCTCGCCTTCCATGCGCTGCATGTGATAGATGTCGTACTGCACGAACAGGTTGCTCGAGCCGGTGGCCTTGATCAGCTCCAGCGCCTGCCTGGTGCCGGTCAGGAAGAAACCGGGGATGTCGAAACTGTTGATCGGTTCGATCAGCAGGCGGATGCCTGCAGCTTGCAATTTATCGGCAGCGAATTTCAGGTTGCTGACCACGGTGGCGCGTGCCAGTTCAGGGCTGACGCCGGCCGGCACGATGCCGACCAGGCAGTTCAACTGCTTGACGCCCAATACTTTGGCATAACGGATCGCGTCGTCGACGCCCTGCTGGAATTCGCTGACCCGGTCCGGGTGGCAGGCGATGCCGCGCTCGCCGGCTTCCCAATTGCCTGCGGGCAGGTTGTGCAGCACCAGCTCAAGGCCGTTGGTGGCCAGCTTGTCGGCGATCTGTTCGGCCCGGAATGCGTACGGGAACAGGAATTCCACACCCTTGAATCCGGCCTTGGCCGCCGCATCGAAGCGCTCGATGAAGGGCAGCTCGGTGAACAGCATGGTCAGGTTGGCGGCTAGTTTTGTCATGTCGTTTCTCCTGAAAAGATCAGTCCAGCAAGGACACCGCGGTCGGCGCGTGGCCGCGGTTTGTCGCCAGTTCTTCGAACTCGTTGATGTTGTCGATCTCGGTGCCCATCGAAACGTTGGTGACGCGCTCCAGGATGATCTCCACCACGACCGGCACGCGGAATTCCTTCATCCAGCGCTTGGCCTGGGCAAACGCATCCTGGATGGCGTTCGGGTCAGTGACGCGGATCGCCTTGCAGCCCAGGCCTTCCACCACTGCGATGTGGTCGACGCCATAACCGTTGAGTTCCGGCGCATTGATGTTTTCAAACGCCAGCTGCACGCAATAGTCCATCTCGAAACCGCGCTGCGCCTGGCGGATCAGGCCGAGGTAGGAATTGTTCACCACCACGTGCAGGTAAGGCAGGTTGAACTGGGCGCCGACCGCCAGCTCTTCGATCATGAACTGGAAGTCGTAGTCGCCCGAAATCGCCACTACCTCGCGCTTCGGATCCGCCACGCAGACGCCCAGCGCCGCCGGGATGGTCCAGCCCAGCGGGCCGGCCTGGCCGCAGTTGATCCAGTGGCGGGCGTGGTACACATGCAGGAACTGCGCGGCGGCGATCTGCGACAAGCCGATGGTGCTGACGTAGCAGGTGTCGCGGCCGAAAGCGCGGTTCATTTCTTCGTACACGCGCTGCGGCTTGACCGGCACATTGTCGAAATGGGTGCGGCGCTGCATGGTGCGCTTGCGCTCCTGGCACTCGCCCAGCCAGGCCGAGCGGTCAGGCAGCTTGCCTGCCGCCTTCAATTCTTTCGCCACTTCCACGAACAGGGTCAGCGCAGCCTTCGCATCCGAGACGATGCCGTAGTCCGGGCCGAACACGCGGCCGATCTGGGTCGGTTCGATGTCGACGTGGACGAACTTGCGGCCCTTGGTGAAGACTTCGATCGAACCGGTATGGCGGTTGGCCCAGCGGTTGCCGATGCCGAGCACGAAATCGGACGCCAGCATGGTGGCGTTGCCGTAGCGGTGGCTGGTCTGCAAGCCGACCATGCCCGCCATTTGCGGATGGTCGTCGGGAATCGCGCCCCAGGCCATCAAGGTCGGGATCACCGGCACGCCGGTCAGTTCGGCAAATTCCACCGCGAGCTCCGCCGCATCGGCATTGATCACGCCGCCGCCGATGGTCAGCAGCGGCCGTTCGGCCTCGTTCAGCATGGTCAAGGCTTTTTCGATCTGCGCCCGCGACGCCTTCGGTTTGTACACCGGCAATGGTTCATAGGTGTCAGGATCGAATTCGATTTCCGCCATCTGCACGTCGAACGGCATATCGATCAGGACCGGGCCCGGACGGCCGGAACGCATGACGTGGAAAGCCTGCTGGAATACACGCGGCAGCAAGGCCGGTTCGCGCACGGTGACCGCCCATTTGGTGACCGGCTTGGCGATCGATTCGATATCGACCGCCTGGAAATCTTCCTTGTACAGGCGGGCGCGCGGCGCCTGGCCGGTAATGCACAAGATCGGGATCGAATCGGCCTGGGCCGAATACAGGCCGGTGATCATGTCGGTGCCGGCCGGGCCGGAAGTGCCGATGCAGATGCCGATATTGCCTGGATTGGCGCGGGTGTAGCCCTCTGCCATGTGGGAAGCGCCTTCAACGTGGCGCGCCAGCGTGTGCTGGATGCCGCCATGCCGTTTCATCGCCGAGTAGAGCGGGTTGATCGCCGCGCCTGGCACGCCAAAGGCTTGCGAACTGCCCTCTTTCGCCAATACGTGCATTACTGCGTCCACTGCCTTCATCTTTGCCATGTTGCCTCCAGATTGCTATATGTGAATTATTGCCAATGAGTCATTGCCACTGCCTGCGGCGCGTCCTTGCCCTGCTTCGTTTGCCGCGCCGAGCGCTGCGGACCGCGGGATGGACTGAAAGCTGCCGAGTAGATGAAGCACATGCTATAACCAAACATATTGTTTGATAAGAACACAAACAATCGCTTTATTCGATACGTCAAGTATGGAATACTGAGGAAAATACTAATAGGACTTGCGCAAAACCGTCCCAGCAAGGCACGACGACGAAGACAGTACGGCGTACGGCTAGCAGGAGTAACGCCGCTGGGGCGGTTTTGCGTAAGTCCCACCTAAACATGGAAGAGACATGGACAAACTCAAGCAGATTGAAGCCTTCGTCAGCGTGGTCGAGAAAGGCAGCCTGGCAAGCGCGGCGCTGGAACAGAACATCACGCCCGTGATGCTGGGCCGGCGCATCGACGCCCTGGAGAAACGGCTGGGCACCAAGCTGATGCACCGCACTACCCGCCACCTGACGCTGACCGAGCAAGGCACGGTGTTCCTCGACCATTGCCGCAAGCTGCTGACCGAGCTCGATATCGCCGAGAAGATCATCTCGGAGGGCCGGCACAAGGCTACCGGCCACCTGGTGGTGTCGGCGCCGGCGGCGTTCGGACGCAAGCATGTGGCGCCGCATGCGCCGGCTTTCATCGCCACCAATCCGGAAGTGCAGATCTCCTTCAACCTGACCGACCGCGTGGTCGACCTGGTGCGCGAAGGCTACGACATCAGCATCCGCATCGGCGGCACCATCGATCCGAATTTCGTCGCGGTCAAGCTGGCCAGCAACCGCCGCGTGGTGTGCGGCACGCCGGAATACTTTCATCGCAACGGCATCCCCAAGACGCTGGAAGACATCGCCGACCACAACTGCCTGTCCTTCAACCTGCAAGGCGGCCAGCAACGCGGCTGGTACTTCCAGCAAGGCGGCAAGCCGGTGATCATCAAGACGGCCGGCAACCTCGACTGCAACGACGGCGAACTGCTGCACCGCTGGGTCAGCGAAGGGCTGGGACTGGGCTGGCGCTCGACCTGGGAAATCGAATCGCAGCTGGCCTCGGGCGAACTGCTGACGGTGCTGGACGAGTTTGCGCTGCCGCATTACGACATCATGGCGGTCTATCCGCAGCAGCGCCATCTGCCGGCCAAGGTGCGTTTCTTCATCGATCGCCTGAAATCGATTTACGCGCAGCCGGACTACTGGAGCAAAGGTTGAAAATGCATGCCGGAAAACAAGGTTGATTACGAAATGTAAGTTCCGTAACAATCTCGCCTTGCCCGTCGCGAGCCAGTCAACCGAGCCGATCCCGCTATCGTTTTAGTGTAGTGAAGCGCACACATGCAGCTACTGCAAAGTACTACACTGAATACATCAACCAACACAATGAGGCAGCTATGACAATCCGCAAAACAACTCAACAAGCCGTGCTGGCGGCAGCCATCGGCGGCACGCTGCTGCTCGCCGGCTGCGCGGCGCCTTATGGCGGACAGGGTTACGGCAGCCAGGGTTATGGCAACCAAGGCTACTCCAGCCAGGGTTACGGCAATCCGCCGCCGCAAACCTATCCTTCTTACCAGCAAAACCAGGGCTACCAGCAGAACTACCAGGACAACCTGGGCGTGGTCGACGCCATCGACGTCGTCAACACGCCTAGCCAAGGCATAGGCGGCGCGGTCATCGGCGGCGTGCTGGGCGGCGTGGTCGGCCACCAGGTCGGGCATGGCACAGGCAATACCCTGGCGACTATCGCCGGCGTGGTCGGCGGTGCGGTAGCCGGCAACCAGCTTGAAGCGCGCAACAGCCCGGGCTCCACCTCTTACAACGTGCGCATACGCATGAATAACAACGGTTATCAAACCATCAGCGTCAGCAATCCGGGCGACCTGCGGGTTGGCGACCGGGTACGCGTCGATAACGGCCAGATTTCCCGTTACTGACAGCACGGCGATTGGCTTCAGGCAGCCTGACGGCCGCTGTTTTTTTTTCCAGGCCAGGCCTGGCTAGTGGTTGGCATCCGGCGCCTGCCGGATGCAAAAACAAGGAGGCATCATGAACATGCAACTTAAACCGCTACGGCTGCTGCTCGTCTTTATCGCCGCCAACGCCTTTGCGCTACATGCCAATGCGGCCGAGGAGAACGTGCAATACAAGGACCCGCCGCGCTGGCGGGTGGAAGACCGGACGCCGCAAGCCCGTTTCCAGACCATGAAAAAGGAAAACACCAACGCCTATGCGCAAGCCGTCAACGATTGCCGCGCGCTGCGCGGCCGCGCAGCCGGCGATTGCCGCAAGGAAGCCCGCATGAATTTCGACCGCGACATGCAGCGTGCGCGCGAGATGACCAGCCGCAGATAGCATTCACCAAGCGCGATCAAGATAGCGTCGCGCAAGCAGGGAGACCGTAAAGGCCGCATATGCGGCCTTTACGGTTTTTGGCGCAGGAGATTGCGCGCCCCGGCCTCTCTTGCCGTTATGCGCGCCCCCGCACATTTCAAGTAAGAAATTGTCAACAATTGTTATTTATATAATTTTCAGATTGCCACTTCAAAGGCCGGACGTTAATAATGCCGCTGCAATAATTGATTGATTTTTTAGCATCTCGACACGGCCTGAAATTCACTGTTATTGCGCATTTGTCTTGCTATGCAGCCGAGGCGCCGCAAGCAGCATTTTTTAATCTTAAGGAGCGAATATGGCTATCCAGCAGTTGTCCACGAAGGAAATCGATGAAGTAAGCGGCGGTTGTTTCCGGGGTGGTTTTTTCAGCAGTTTCTTCAGATGGTACCGTCCGGTCACGCCACAGTACTGCCGTCGTCCAACGCCGCCGACGCCGCCGACCCCACCGACGCCGCCGACTCCGACCATCACCGTCACCTAAAGGCAATCCCTGAAAAAACACGGCAATCTTTCCTGCTGTGTTTTTTCCAACGGAATCAATTCATTCAGTGATCCAGTACCGCTCGCTGCAGCCTGCGATCCCGAAAATCACAACTCATTGCTTTCCACATTTTCGATCATCGGAAATTTCCCGGGCTCATTTTTTTCCGGCTTGGCCAGCAGCTTGTTGCTGCGGCAGAATTTCTCGCGGTGATCTCCCATCAGGGCACGCAGCTCGCGGATGCTCAGATCGCTCACTTCATGCATCCGTATCAGCAGCATTGCTCCTACCGGGAAACGGCGGTGACGGATATAACTGAGGACCGGTGGCCCGACTTCGAGCAGGTACGCCAACGCCGCATCATTTTTCAAACCAAGCTTTTCGATCAATGCATCCAGCAGATTATTCGGATCGTAAGTTGCCTGCTCGCTGAGCTTGATGCCGGCGCGCACTTCTGGGACAGTGGTGCTGTTCATTATTAGTTATTTTCCCTGCTGTAACAAAACATCTTCGGCTGCGCCGGCGGAATCGGACGAAGACTCCGCCACCGCATCCGTTCCATATCAAGACGCCATGCATCGGCCCGAGCGGCGCGGCAGAGCGCTCGAAAAATCCTCCAGGCAAACGCCGCAAAAATTTTCCTCAGTTATCCATTTGCCCGGCTCTCCAAAAACGGAAAGCGCTTGACCGCAGTTGACAGTGGAATCCAAGAAGCTGTATGAAATAACAATGTTTAACTATTAAATGTGTAACGCACCGGACCCATGCATCACCGCCATCAACCAGCTTGCCTGGCCTCACGGAAATCGCGACTGTTACCTCGCGATTTCATGACGCACGGCGCGGGCGTGCAATCACAATCGCGGCAATGGCGCCGCGATCTTCATGCATCTGGATTTTTTAAAGCGACGGCTTATTTTTTCCGCAGGCATCGCCATTTTCTTTCAGCGATATCGGCTATCGGGGTAAACGTTCCAGGCGGTAACCGCCGCCATAGACCGAGTGCAGCCGGTAGCCGTTTTCCGGCCGCAGCTGCAACTTGCTGCGTATGCGCGAAACGTGCGTGTCGATGGTGCGGGACGGGGTATTGATATCGCGCGACCAGACCACTTCCAGGATTTGGGCGCGCGACAGCAGGCAATCGACATTGTTGAAAAAAAATAGCGCCAGCTCGAATTCCTTTTGCGTCGCATCGATCGGTTTGCCGGCCAGCGTCAGGAGGCCCGAACGCATCTCGAATGCATAATCGCCGAACACCATGTTCCCGCTCGTGCCTTGGACAGGATATGCGCGCCGCAGCATGGCTTGCACCCGTGCCGTCAATTCGCCCGGCCGGATCGGATTGACCATGTAGTCATCGGCGCCGGCGGCCAGGGCTTCGACAATGTCTTCTTCACTGGAACGGTTCGTGACAAACAGGACCGGCAGCGTCCCGGAAAGCTTGTGCCGCACCCGGCGCAACACTTCCAGCCCGCTCAGGTCTGGAACCTGCCAATCCAGGACCAGCATGTCGTAACGCTCTTTATCCAGCTGGGCCAGGATCTCCTTGCCGTTCCCGAATGCGTGGCAAACATGTCCGCTGGCGGTGAGTATTTCGCAAATTAAACCGGCTTGGCTAGGGTCGTCGTCAAGGACTGCTATTTTCATATCGTTCTAATGTGGGAGCGGGTCTGCAACACGAGGACTCGCGCGCCATGCCGGCATCAATCTGCTGCCCTTGCCTGTCGCACGCCGGCAAGCCGCTTGCCATGGCGCCGGAACCGGCCTGTGGCGTTTTTACCTGCTGCTCGGAATGTGGTTCAACGGCTTGCCGGTTGATGTCTCCACGCCTATTGTCGGTGGATTGGCAGATGCTGGAAATACGAAAAAACAAAGTATTTGACGATGCTGCTTAAACCGCGGCGGTCAATGACGATAAATGTGGCGCGAAAATGTTTTCGCGCCTGATTGAGTCAATCGGGGATTGGCGCCGGACTTCGCTGCGCCGCCAGCGCGCGCAGATCGCCGGCAACCCGGGCAAGCACCGGATCCCACTCCAGATAGCGCTGTTGCCGGTATAGCCTGGTCGCCGGATACCATGGACTATCGGTCCGCTCCAGCAGCCACAGCCAGCCGGGATTGACGTCGAGCAGCACCCAGGCCGGCACGCCGAGGCTTCCAGCGAGGTGCGCTGCCGAAGTGCAGACGGTGACGACCAGGTCAAGATTGCAAATCATTGCCGCGGTATCGCCGAACGACGTGAATTCGGCGCTATGGTCGATCAATTCAAGGCCCATGTTCCTGGCCAGCGCGACGTCTTCCGGCGCTTCCAGCTGGAGATTGTAAAAATCGATTTCCGGCATCGCCCCGAATGCTTGCGCGTAAGACCTGACGTCGATCGCGCGCAGCGGATTGCGCTGGTGCGCGCGGCTGCCGCTCCAGACCAGCCCGACCCTGAGCTTGCCGGGCTTGCCGAGACGCCGTCGCCACTGCGCCGCCAGCGCCGCATCAGCCTTCAGGTAGGGCGCGTCATGGCCCAGGTCTTCGAGGGTAATGCCGAGCGCCAGCGGCAGGCTGCATAGCGGCAGGTGATAGTCAAACTCCGGCACGGGCTGGATATCGTGCGGCACTATCTGCTCGGCATGCATGCCCATCGTCCGGCTGAACAGGGAAAGCAGTTCAGCGAAACAGCAATAGACCAGCTTGCCGCCGCCGCGTTTCACGCGCTCGGCGATCTGCGGCAGGAAGCGTACAAACTGCATGGCGTCGCCGAATCCCTGTTCGCCCCAGACGAAGAGTGTCTTGCCGGCCAGGTCCTGGCCCTGCCACTGCGGACTGACGATGCCGTGCTTCAGATCGCGCATTTCCTGCGATCCTGCCCAGCGCGCTTCGTAATTGATCCAGCCTTGGCGATAGTCTCCGCGCAGCAGCTGGATCATGGCCAGCGACCAGATGAACACGGAATTCCCGGGAGCGCAACCAACGGCGCGTTCCGCCATTGCCTGGGCGTCGTCCCAGCATTGCAGCTCTTTCAGGACATTCGAATAGGCCTGCATCGCAACCGGATAGTCCGGCGCCAGCGCACGCGCGCGTTCTGCTGCGATCAAGCTTGCATCCAGTTGCCGGAATCTCAGATAGACGTCGGACAGGTTGGTCCAGGCCAGTGCATTGTCGGGCGCGTCGCGAATCGCATCCTCGAGCAGCCGCTTGGCTTCATCGTAGTTTCCTGTCTCTATGCATATCGCCGCTGTATTGTTGCGCAGCATCGGCAAAGACGGATCCAGTTTCCCGGCATGGCGGTAAGCATCCTGTGCAGCCGCATAGTCGCGCCGGTTGTGCAGCACCAGGCCGAGCAGGAACCAGTTCACGCCGTTTTCCGGCGCCTGCTCGCAAAGATACTGCGCGACCTGCCGGGCCTGTTCAATCCGCTCCAGCCGAAGCAGGACATTGATCCACTCTTCCAGCCAGCCTGCGGCTTCCGGCTGCGCCAGATGCGCGCGCTCGTACCACATGGCGGCGTCCTCAGGACGGCCCAGTTCTCTGCTCAGCCTGGCCAGGTCCAGCATGGCGCCTGAAAATCCAGGCGCATTCGCCAGCGCGCCCTCCAGCACCGTTACCGCTTCGTCATGGCGGCCGCGCAAGCGTAATACCCGGCTCAGGCGCAAGCCCGCTTGCGGATCGCCGGGAGATATTGCCCGCCATTGCTCGATGGCCTGCGCCGCGGCGATCAGATCGCCGCGATCGAGGAATGCGTCAACAAGGGCAGGAAAGGCAGCGGTATCGTTCATAAATCCGAGGAAGCGGCTTGTCGCAGGCTGGCGAGAAAGGTTCAAGCGCAGCCCGGCCGCGCCGTTTAGATCATATAGCAAAAGACAGGCATCCCGCCAAGGCAGGATATGTGGTGGAGCCAGGCTAGGTTTAAGGAACGGCGACCAGCGATGCTGCGTATGCCAGCGTCTTCCCATATCCCGGCAAGCCGCCGTGCGCATGCTCCGCCAAGGCGCTTAGCCGGATTTTGAAGGCCAGCAGGTTGGCCCGCAGGTCGCCCTTCTTGATGACCAGGAAATAACGGAAAATTTCGTTGACGACTTCCTGCACCGCGAGGTCGGCATCGTCGCCGCACCGTATCAAGGCAGCCAGCGATTGGATCTTGTCGACCGATTGTCTGATCAGGTCGTCTTCAAGGCGAGTGTCCATGTCGAGCTCCAGAAAACCGGCTTGCTGCGCAACAAGCCGAATCGGTCTTGGCCGGCAATCCGCTTCCTGTTCATGAAACCGCCGGATTGCCATTCCGCTTCTTGAAAATGCGGATCAAGGCGCAGCGGCTTTGACCATGTCTTCGCATTCCGGCCGGTTCCAGTAAGCGCCGCTAAGCAGCTTGCTGTCATCGTATTGCACCTGGTATTGGCAAGTGGCGATCTCGCCGCCGCGCCGGAAATGGAAAATATAGTTCCAGGTCTTCACGCCAAAAACGCCTTCGCTGAAATGCGGCGATCCCAGCAATTCGCGCACCTGGTTTTTTGTCAGGCCGGGAGCGACATTGCGCAGGTTTTCAAGCGATACGAAACTGCCCTCCTGCTGGTAGGCGGAGGCGGGGTCCGGAAAACTTACCGCTTCATCTTGCGCCAACGCAGCGCAGGCGGCTGTCAGCAGCGCACCTGCGAATGCGGCTGCAAGCATGCCGCGCGGCCTTTTCGATTGTTGTTTCATTTTCTCTTCCTGCAAACGCGTTGAGCTGCTTGACGCCATGGCTTGCCCGGTCCGGCGCAAGCCACGGCGTTCATCGTTACCACTGGAAGCCAGCGCCTACCACGGCTCCCGTCTTGCCGCGGCTATTGGATGTCGCAGCAGCCTTATAAACCCAGCGTCCATTTTCGGAAACTGTCGATATGCCCAATGCCAGGCCGGTCTGCCCTTGATAGGTACTGCCCGCCAGCGACACCATATTCTTCCCGGGTGAAGTCGGCTGCGGCAATCCCGCAACAGCCATCGCCGCGGCAGTGCCGCCGTCGGCGTCATGCCGGTTGGAATCGACCGTATTCTGCAGGCCCTGGACGCGGCTGTCGGTGTACTGGTTCGATTGCGTCACCGCACTGCCGATTCCAGCATTCATCTGCGAGACATTGACCGCATCGGTAGCATTGACCCCCGCTGCAACATTCGTGACACGGCGCTCGTTGCCGGCGGAACCGACCGACATCGTGTTGGCTTCATTCGCTACCGAATTGGCGCCCACCGCAACCGAATTGCTCGCCGTCGCCTGCGCTCCCGCGCCAACCGCCGTGGCGTTGGCCGCCGTTGCCGTAGCAGCAGCGCCCAGCGCGGTTGTGCCGGCAGCATTAGCCACGGCGCCCTGGCCTGTCGCGGTCGCATTCTGGCCGGTAGCCACCGCGTTGGTGCCCACCGCCAGCGAATTGGATCCTGCTCCGCCGACAGCGCCGGCGAATACATTGCCTTCACTGGAAGCAATCGGCGACCTGGCGGCTGCAATTGCGGTGGACGTCGAGGTCGACAGCGATGTCACGTTGCTGTTGGTCGTGCTCAGGCCGGTTGACAGCGAAGTGATGCCGGTCGAGGTCGAAGTCGACAGCGATGCAACGCTGCTGCTGGCCGTGCTCAGGCCGGTCGAGGTAGAGGTCGACAGCGAGGCGATTCCGGTCGAGGTCGAAGTAGACAACGATGTCACGCTGCTGTTGGTCGTGCTCAGGCCGGTCGATGTCGACGTCGACAGTGAAGCAATTCCGGTCGAGGCCGAGGTTGACAGCGAAGTCACGCTGCTGTTGGTGGTGCTCAGCCCGGTTGAAGTCGAAGTCGACAGTGATGTCACGTTACTGTTAGTCGTGCTCAGGCCGGTAGAAGTCGAAGTCGACAGCGAATCCACGTTGCTGTTGGTCGTGCTCAAACCGGTCGAGGTTGAAGTCGACAACGACGCGACGCTGCTGTTGGTTGTGCTCAAGCCGGTCGAAGTCGAGGTCGACAGCGATGCTACGTTGCTATTGGTCGTGCTCAGGCCGGTTGAAGTCGAGGTCGACAAGGAATCCACGTTGCTGTTGGTCGTGCTCAAACCGGTCGAGGTCGATGTCGACAACGACGCCACGCTGCTGTTGGTCGTGCTCAGGCCGGTAGAAGTCGAGGTCGACAGCGAATCCACGTTGCTGTTGGTCGTGCTCAAGCCGGTCGAAGTCGAGGTCGACAGCGACGCCACGCTGCTGTTGGTTGTGCTCAGGCCGGTTGAAGTCGAAGTCGACAGCGACGTCACGTTGCTGTTGGTCGTGCTCAAACCGGTTGACGTCGAGGTCGACAAGGAATCAACGTTGCTGTTGGTCGTGCTCAAACCGGTCGAGGTTGATGTCGACAGCGACGCCACGCTGCTGTTGGTCGTGCTCAAACCGGTCGAAGTCGAGGTCGACAGGGAATCCACGTTGCTGTTGGTTGTGCTCAAGCCGGTCGAGGTCGAGGTCGACAGCGACGCCACGCTGCTGTTGGTTGTGCTCAGGCCGGTTGAAGTCGAAGTCGACAGCGATGTCACGTTGCTGTTGGTCGTGCTCAAACCGGTTGACGTCGAGGTCGACAAGGAATCGACGTTGCTGTTGGTTGTGCTCAAACCAGTCGAGGTTGAAGTCGACAGCGACGCCACGCTGCTGTTGGTTGTGCTCAGGCCGGTTGAAGTCGAAGTCGACAACGATGTTACGTTGCTGTTGGTCGTGCTCAGGCCGGTTGACGTCGAGGTCGACAAGGAATCCACGTTGCTGTTGGTCGTGCTCAAACCGGTCGAGGTCGAGGTCGACAGCGACGCCACGCTGCTGTTGGTTGTGCTCAGACCGCTTGACGTCGAGGTCGACAGGGAATCGACATTGCTGTTGGTTGTGCTCAAACCCGTCGAAGTCGACGTTGACAACGACGCCACGCTGCTGTTGGTCGTGCTCAAGCCGGTTGAAGTCGAGGTCGACAGCGATGCCACACTGCTATTGACTGTGCTGAGTCCGGTCGACAGTGAACCGACATTGCTGCTTATCGTGCTCAAGCCGGTCGAGGTCGACGTCGACAGCGACGCCACGTTGCTGTTGGCAGTGCTCAGCCCGGTTGAAGTCGAGGTCGACAAGGAATCTACGTTGCTGTTGGTTGTGCTCAAGCCCGTCGAGGTGGAAGTCGACAACGATGCCACACTGCTGTTGGTCGTGCTGAGTCCCGTCGAAGTAGACGTTGACAGCGAGGCCACGCTACTGTTGGTCGTGCTCAGGCCGGTTGACGTCGAGGTCGACAAGGAATCCACGTTGCTGTTGGTCGTACTCAAACCCGTCGATGTCGAGGTCGACAACGATGCCACGCTGCTGTTGGTTGTGCTCAAGCCGGTCGAAGTCGACGTCGACAGCGATGCCACGTTGCTGTTGGTAGTGCTCAGCCCGGTTGAAGTCGAGGTCGACAAGGAATCCACGTTGCTGTTGGTCGTGCTCAAACCAGTCGAGGTTGACGTCGACAGCGAGGCCACACTGCTATTGGTTGTGCTCAGGCCGGTCGAAGTCGAAGTCGACAAGGAATCGACATTGCTGTTGGTTGTGCTCAAACCCGTCGAAGTAGACGTTGACAGCGAGGCCACGTTGCTGTTGGTCGTGCTCAGGCCGGTCGAAGTCGAGGTCGACAAGGAATCCACGTTACTGTTGGTTGTACTCAAACCCGTCGATGTCGAGGTCGACAACGATGCCACGCTGCTGTTGGTGGTGCTCAAGCCGGTCGAAGTCGAAGTCGACAGCGATGTCACGTTGCTGTTGGTTGTGCTCAAACCCGTCGAAGTCGACGTTGACAGCGACGCCACGTTGCTGTTGGTGGTGCTCAGGCCGGTTGACGTTGAGGTCGACAGCGAATCCACATTGCTGTTGGTGGTGCTCAAGCCCGTCGAAGTCGACGTCGACAGCGACGCCACGTTGCTGTTGGTGGTGCTCAGGCCGGTTGAGGTTGAGGTCGACAGCGAATCCACATTGCTGTTGGTGGTGCTCAAGCCTGTCGAAGTCGAGGTTGACAGCGATGCCACGTTGCTGTTGGTTGTGCTGAGACCAGTCGAAGTCGAGGTCGACAGCGAATCCACGTTGCTGTTGGTCGTGCTCAAGCCGGTCGAAGTCGACGTCGACAACGACGCCACACTGCTGCTGGTTGTGCTCAAGCCGGTCGAAGTCGACGTCGACAACGAATCCACATTGCTGTTGGTCGTGCTCAAGCCGGTCGAAGTCGACGTCGACAACGATGCCACGCTGCTGCTGGTTGTGCTGAGGCCGGTTGACGTCGATGTCGACAAGGAATCCACATTGCTGTTGGTTGTGCTCAAACCCGTCGACGCCGATGTCGACAGCGACGCCACATTGCTGTTGGTCGTGCTCAAGCCGGTTGACAGCGAACCGAGCTGCGAAGTGACCGAGCCAACCGACGAAGACAGCGAAGTCAGCGCGGTATTGGTTGCATAGAGCTGCGAGCCGTTGATGGCGTCGGTGCTGGTCGAGCTGATCCGGCCAGCGGCTACATTGGTAACTTGCCGTTCCGCTCCTGGCGCCCCCACGCTTACCACGCTGGCAGGGTTGGCTCCGGCAAAATTGTAGGTCTGCCCGCCAATCACGGCGCTCGCGGTTGGATTCGGCGCCGAGGTGACGGAATTCGCCCCCAAAGCCACCGCATTGTTGTCGCCGGCGACAGCGCCGGTGCCAATGGCGACAGCATCGGTACCGGTGGCTTGCGAATCGACGCCGGTCGAATTGGCATGGAAGTATTTGATGCCTTGGCTGTTGATGCTATCGATCGCGGCGCCAACATTATTCACCGTGCTGGTAGTGCCATTGGCGTTGTACATGGTGTACGACGGCGCACTGATCGCGCCGGTCGCCGGATCGTAAGACGCGCCTCCCCCGAGCGCGGAGGCGGTGCTGTTGCCAAGGGCGTTTGTATTGGTCTGTATTGTGCTGATGCCGGTCGACAACGACGTGATGCCAGACGATGTCGAGGTTGACAGCGAGGCCACGCTGCTGTTGGTGGTGCTCAGGCCGGTCGACAGCGATGTGATGCCGGTCGATGTCGATGTCGACAGCGACGCCACGCTGCTATTGGTTGTGCTCAAGCCGGTGGAAGTCGAAGTGGACAACGAGGCTACGTTGCTGTTAGTTGTGCTCAGGCCGGTCGACAACGACGTGATGCCGGTCGATGTCGATGTCGACAGCGATGCCACGCTGCTATTAGTCGTGCTCAGGCCGGTAGAAGTCGAAGTCGACAGCGATGCCACGTTGCTGTTGGTGGTGCTCAGGCCAGTCGACAGCGATGTGATGCCGGTCGATGTCGAGGTCGACAGCGATGCCACGCTGCTATTAGTCGTGCTCAGGCCGGTAGAAGTCGAAGTGGACAGCGACGAAACGCTGCTGTTCGCCGTGCTCAAACCGGTCGAAGTGGAAGTCGACAGCGATGCCACGTTGCTATTGGTGGTGCTCAGGCCGGTCGACAGCGATGTGATGCCGGTCGATGTCGACGTCGACAGCGATGCCACGCTGCTATTCGTCGTGCTCAGGCCGGTAGAAGTTGAAGTCGACAGCGACGAAACGCTGCTGTTCGTTGTGCTCAAACCAGTCGAGGTGGATGTCGACAGTGAAGCCACGTTGCTGTTGGTGGTGCTCAGGCCGGTCGACAGCGATGTGATGCCGGTCGACGTTGAGGTCGACAGCGACGCAACGCTGCTGTTAGTTGTGCTCAGACCGGTAGAAGTCGAGGTGGACAGCGATGAAACGCTGCTGTTCGCCGTGCTCAAACCGGTCGAAGTGGAAGTCGACAGTGAAGCCACATTGCTGTTGGTGGTGCTCAGGCCGGTCGACAGCGATGTGATGCCGGTCGATGTTGAAGTCGACAGCGATGCCACGCTGCTGTTTGCAGTGCTCAAGCCAGTCGAGGTCGAAGTCGACAATGAGGTCACGTTGCTGTTCGTTGTGCTCAGGCCTGTGGATGTCGATGTCGACAACGACGCGACGCTGCTGTTGGTTGTACTCAGGCCGGTCGACAACGATGTGATGCCGGTCGAGGTCGAAGTCGACAACGAGGCCACGTTGCTGTTCGTTGTGCTCAGGCCTGTAGATGTCGATGTCGACAACGATGCGACGCTGCTGTTGGTTGTGCTCAGGCCGGTCGACAACGATGTGATGCCGGTCGAGGTCGAAGTCGACAACGAGGCCACGTTGCTGTTCGTTGTGCTCAGGCCTGTGGATGTCGATGTCGACAATGATGCGACGCTGCTGTTAGTCGTGCTCAAGCCCGTGGACGTCGAAGTCGACAACGATGTAATACCGGTCGAAGCCGAGGTAGACAGCGATGCCACACTGCTGTTCGTCGTGCTCAAGCCCGTTGAAGTCGAAGTCGACAACGATGTAATGCCGGTCGAAGTCGAGGTAGACAGCGATGCAACGCTGCTGTTGGTTGTGCTCAAACCAGTCGAGGTCGAGGTCGACAGCGACGCCACACTGCTGTTCGTCGTGCTCAAGCCCGTTGAAGTCGAAGTCGACAACGATGTAATGCCGGTCGAAGTCGAGGTAGACAGCGATGCAACGCTGCTGTTGGTTGTGCTCAAGCCAGTCGAGGTTGAAGTCGACAGTGACGAAACGCTGCTGTTAGTCGTGCTCAAGCCCGTGGATGTCGAAGTCGACAACGATGTAATGCCGGTCGAAGTCGAGGTAGACAGCGACGCAACGCTGCTGTTGGTTGTGCTCAAGCCAGTCGAGGTTGAAGTCGACAGTGACGAAACGCTGCTGTTAGTCGTGCTCAAGCCCGTGGATGTCGAAGTCGACAACGATGTAATGCCGGTCGAGGTCGAGGTAGACAGCGAGGCCACGCTGCTGTTGGTTGTGCTCAAGCCAGTCGAGGTTGAAGTCGACAGTGACGAAACGCTGCTGTTAGTCGTGCTCAAACCAGTCGAGGCCGAGGTCGACAACGACGCCACGTTGCTGTTCGTTGTGCTCAGACCTGTGGATGCCGATGTCGACAGCGACGCGACGCTGCTGTTCGTCGTGCTCAAACCTGTTGAAGTCGAAGTCGACAACGATGAAATGCTGCTGTTGGCCGTGCTCAACCCGGTTGAGGCCGAAGTCGACAGCGAATTGACGCTGGTGGACAAGGACGATATCCCGCTGACAGCGGTGTCCAGCTTGCCTGCCACCGCATACAACTGGCTGCCGTTGATGGCGTCGGTGCTGGCCGCGGAGATCTGGCCGGCGGCGACATTGGTTACCTGGCGCTCGGCGCCGGCGGAACCAACGCTGACGACACCTACCGGCGCGTTGCCGGCGAACGTGCCGAACGTGGTGCTGCCGACAGTGGCTGAGCTGACCGGCACGGCGGCGGCTGTCACCGCATTCGCGCCCAGCGCCACCGAATTGTTCGTGGCGGCCACGGCATTGGGGCCAATAGCCACGGCGTCGGTCCCGGTCGCTTTCGAATCCGCGCCGGTCGAATTGGCGTGGAAGTACTTGATGCCCTGGCTATTGATGTTGTCGATCGCAGAACCGACATTATTGGCGGTAGCGGTCGTACCGTTTGCATTGTAGGTGGTATAGGACGGCGCGCTGACCACCCCCGTCGCGGAATTATAGGTAGCGCCGCCGCCCAGGCCGGCAGCGGTGCTGGTCCCCAGCGCATTCACGTTGGACTTCACCGTGCTGATGCCGGTTGACAAGGAAGTGATTCCGGTCGACGTTGAAGTCGACAGCGATGTCACATTGCTGTTAGTTGTGCTCAGACCTGTCGACAACGAAGTAATGCCGGTCGAGGTCGAGGTTGACAGCGAGGCCACGCTGCTGTTGGTTGTGCTCAGGCCAGTCGAGGTTGAAGTCGACAATGAAGTCACGTTGCTGTTCGTTGTGCTCAAGCCTGTGGATGTCGATGTCGACAGCGATGCGACGCTGCTGTTAGTTGTGCTCAAGCCAGTCGAGGTTGAAGTCGACAATGAAGTCACGTTGCTGTTCGTTGTGCTCAAGCCCGTGGATGTCGATGTCGACAGCGATGCCACGCTGCTGTTTGTCGTGCTCAAGCCCGTTGAAGTCGAAGTCGACAACGAGGTCACATTGCTGTTGGTTGTACTCAGGCCGGTTGACAACGATGTAATGCCGGTCGAGGTCGAGGTAGACAGCGAGGCCACGCTGCTGTTGGTTGTGCTCAAACCAGTCGAGGTCGAAGTCGACAGCGAAGTCACGTTGCTGTTCGTCGTGCTCAAACCTGTCGAGGTCGAAGTCGACAACGAAGTCACGTTGCTGTTCGTCGTGCTCAAACCTGTCGAGGTCGAAGTCGACAACGAAGTCACGTTGCTGTTCGTCGTGCTCAAACCTGTCGAGGCCGAGGTCGACAGCGACGAAACGCTGCTGTTCGTCGTGCTCAGGCCGGTCGAGGTAGATGTCGACAGGCTGGCGATATTGGAGCCCACGGTGCTTGCCACCGTATAGAGCTGGCTGCCGTTAATGGCATCCGTGCTGCTGGCGCCTATCAGGCCGGCGGCAACGTTCTGGATCCGACGCTCCGAACCGCTCGCTCCTACGCTCACTACGCCGGCTGCAGAACTTGCGCCTGCAAACGTCCCGAATGTCGTGCCGCCTATCGTGGCGTTGCTGACGCTGCCGGTGCCGCCGGTGGCGGTTGACGCGGTTCCGGTTGTGGTCGCTCCCTGGCCTAGCGCCACCGAGCCGGCCACGCTGGCATTGGCGGCATCGCCAAGCGCAATGCCGGAAGCAGCACCGACCGCGGAGCCGCGCCCGACAGCAATGCCGGATGTTGCCGCGGAAGCAACGGTGGACTGCCCGCCGATCGCGATGGCGTCGGCTGCGGCAGCTGACGCGCCGGCGGTGGCATTGGTGCCTAGCGCCGTTGCGCCGGCTGCGGTCGCGCTTGCGGTGCGGCCGATGGCCGAGGAATAGTCGCCGGCTGAATTGGCTCCGGAGCCAATGGCGACGCTGCGATTTCCGGTAGCGGTAGAACTTGTACCGAGAGCCAGGGCATTCACCGCGTTAACGCCGGTCGTCGCGGCATAGCCGAATGCAGCGGAAGTCGCGCCCGCAGCATTCGCCAGTGTGCCAAAGGCGGTGGAACCGCTGCCCGTAGCGCTAGCGTTATTGCCGAATGCAACGGAAGGAGAGGTAGCGCCTCCTCCGGTGGCAACCGCATTGGTTCCTAAAGCCATATCGTTTGCAAGGGAAGCCTTGGCATTTTGGCCGATAGCTACCCCGGCAGCCCCGCCGGCGCTGGCAGAGTCACCCAATGCAACACCAAAACCGCTGCTGACGGTGGCCGCCCGACCGATGGCAATACCGGAAGTGGCGGCGCTCGCCACCGATGACTGGCCGCCGATGGCAATAGAGTCACTGCCGGCCGCACGCGCGCCCATGGTCGCATTTCCGCCCAGTGCCGTGGCGCCTATGCCTGAAGCGACAACATAATTGCCGCTGGCGAAACTGTTGCCGCCGAGCGCGGTCGCGTAGTTTGCCGTTGCCTGCGATGCACTGCCGACTGCTGTGGCGAATTGCCCAGTCGCTGAAGTGGCTTGACCAAGTGCAGTCGTAGCAGTGTTGGTAGCTTGGGCCGAAGTGCCGAATGCCGTCGAGTTCACGCCGCTAGCCGTAGTTGCTCCGCTGGTTGAATTGCCTCCGATGGCAACTGCCCCGTTCTGCGTCGCGGTCGGGCTTTGGCCTGCAGTGGTAGTGCCACTTGGGTCCGAGCCGATAGCAATGGCGTTGGTGCCGGCGGTAGCACTGCCACCGCCAGCCTTATATTGCGCGTGAGCGGCATTCATTCCAGCTCCCGCCATCATGACAGCTATCACTGCAGCACCGATTGAAGATGATTTACTCCGCTTGCCGCGGCTCGCCGTATTTTCAGAGACGGCGACCCAAGTTCCCAGCGCTTCGCTATAGACGGTGCGGTAAATTCTATTCATGGTTAGCTCTATATAAAAAAATCGGTACGGCTTGTGGTGATAAATCAGTCAGATTGCGCAGACGACGTCGGATACCTCAACAAACGGATCGATATAAATCCGGATGAGATTCTCGTGTCGGCAGATTTTTTGGAGAATACGGAGGGGATACTACAAAAAAACAATAGTTAAAATTTGATCTGGAAACGTTAATTGACAAATCATGTCTATATGTGACATTCGTTGACAAATACTGTGATTAAATAACTACATTTATTTTCTTCATGGAAAACAAAATTAACCTCAGGAATTTGCTTATTCTCCAAGGAAATAAATAAAAATCTTTATTTAAATTTCCTTAGATCAAGTTAACATTTATTTTTTCGGACTCTGCCATTCAAACCATTCACATATTGTGAATGCCACAATTTTTTCTATTTTTAAATAAAGAAATTAAATTGAAGGCAACTCGATAAATATCGAATCGATTTTATTATTTTTATTCGATTGCCCGGTTCAGCCGCGGCGGCTCCAGAATTTTCTGCTTGCTGCTTTCAAAAAAACATCATTAGAATGTCAGCGCCAAAACAACGCTTGAACCACAAGGACACCCTTCATGAAACGCATCTTCAATCTCATCCCCGGCTTGTTCATCTGCCTGCTGGCAAGCATGTCGAATGGCGCAATCGCGCAGGAAAGCACATCAGCCGACGGACTGATCCAAAAAGGATTGAGCGTTTTGCAACAGATTGATGGCAACGCCACGGGCGATGTATGGGAGAACGCTGCCAGCTTCGTGAAACTGCGGATTCCCAAGGAAACGTTCATCAAGAACATGAACCAGGCGCGATCCACCATCGGTGTGGTATCCGGGCGCCGGTGGGCGTCTGTGGTGCGGATCCGCTATGACGCCGACACCCAGGGCACACCGACCGGGCTGTACGCCAATATCGACTATGCGACCGACCTCAAGGATGGCCATACGGTTTTCGAATTGATCAGTTTCCAGCTGGATCCGAATGGAGTGTGGCGGATGACAGGATATGTGCCGCGCGATAAACAATAAGATAAACGCTAGAAAAAACGGGCCGTCAGCCGCTTATCCGGCGACGGCCGCAATCCTGCAATAAAGCGACGGCGCTTGCGACCTAAACCGGCCGAAGCGCTCAAGCCATTCAAATCATTTGCGCAAGCAGAGAGTCTTGCTGATTATTGTCGAAATACAATAATCTCGCGCATCCCCTCCCTCTAATTGATTGTCAGAGCGATCGCCGCATGCAGCAGTTTTATGCGGTAATTTTCTTATTGAATAATTGAAAATTTCCAATCGACATCATTAATTGCCCTGAATATCGAATCCCCAAAAAATCTTTATTGATCAAAAATGTCAACTATTGTTAATGTTGACATTTCTTTATTGTCAGATCCAGGGCATATGAATAATAATATTTTTGCAATAATAAATGAGTATTTTATTGTTCTAATAATTCAATGTTATTGCAAGGCAATTATCAGCATGGGACAACGAGACCGCCATTATTGGCGGTTTTTATTAATAAAGGGAAAAATATGGCTATCCAGCAATTATCAATGAAAGAAATCGACGAAGTAAGCGGCGGCTGCGGTTTGCTCAATTTGTTCGCCGATTGCCTCGCCAGCCTGTTTGCAATTTGCGCTCCGGCCAAATCGACCGGCTGCGGCACCACGACTCCTCCGGTAGTTGTTCCCCCGACAAACGGCGGCTCAACCTGAAATAAATTTTCCGGTTAAAAACACGGCACATTCCTGCCGTGTTTTTTTCATTTCAAAAGCAATATGTCCCTATTCCGAGAACAGGCGCTTGCCGCCCAGCAGACCAAATGGCTAGGCGACATCGTTCTGGTCCGCCCGCTTTCGTTCACCTTCCTGACTGCCTTCGCTGTAGCTCTGGCGTCGATCATCTGCGCCTTCCTGGTTTGGGGCAGCTACACCAAGCACAGCACCGTCAGCGGCCAGCTGATCCCCGATACCGGGCTGATCAAGGTCTTTGCGCCGCAGAGCGGCATCGTCATCGAGCAGCACGTCAAGGAGGGCCAGCAGGTCAAGGCCGGCGAGGTGCTGTACGTGCTGTCCAGCGAGCGCCAGAGCAGCACCCAGGGCGCGATCCAGGCGGCCATCAGCAGCCAGGTTGAACAGCGCCAGGCCAGCCTGCGCGACGAAATGCAAAAGACGCGGCAGCTGCAGCAGGAAGAGCGCGCCGGCCTGAACAATAAAATCGCCGCCCTCGGCAATGAGCTGGCCAAGCTGGACAACCAGATCGCCGGCCAGCAGGACCGCGTCAAGCTGGCGCAGGAAGCCCTGCAGCGTTACCAGGGCTTGCTACAGCAAGACTACATCTCTAAAGAACAATTCCAGCAAAAGCAGGAAGACCTGCTCGACCAGAAAAACCGCCAGCAAAGCCTGGAACGCGACCGCATCACCGTCGGCCGCGAACTGTCGGCGCAGCAAACCGAACTGAGCGGACTGTCTTTGAAACAGCAGAACCAGCTGGCGCAGATTGACCGCACGCTCACCAGCACCGGCCAGGAACTGACTGAAAGCGAAGCCAAGCGGCGCATCGCCGTCACCGCGCCGGAATCCGGCACTGCGACCGCGGTGATTGCCGACGCCGGCCAGTCGGTCGACGGCAACCGTCCCCTGGTCAGCATCGTGCCCGCCGGCGCCGCCCTGCGCGCCGAACTGTACGCGCCGAGCCGGGCCATCGGTTTTGTGCGCACCGGCGACCAGGTCCTGATCCGCTACCAGGCTTATCCGTACCAGAAATTCGGCCACCAGAAAGGCGTGGTGGAATCGGTGGCGAAGACGGCGTTGCCGAACAATGAATTGAACACCATCGGCGCTCCCGCCGGCAGCAGCAACAGCGAACCCATGTACCGCATCAACGTCAGGCTGGCGTCGCAGCAGGTAACTGCCTACGGCAAACAACAGGCGCTGCAAGCCGGCATGCTGCTGGAGGCCGACGTCCAGCAAGAAAAACTCCACCTCTATGAATGGGTGCTGGAACCTCTCTATAGCCTGACCGGCAAGCTTTGACCATGCTCAATCGACTCTCCTTCGGCCTGGCGCCGACCTTGCCGCTGATGCTGCAGACCGAGGCAACCGAATGCGGCCTCGCCTGCCTGGGCATGGTGGCCGGCTACCACGGCTACCGCACCGACCTGGCCACGCTGCGGCGCCGCTTCCCGGTTTCGCTCAAAGGCTCGACCTTGCGCGACCTGATCGCGATCGCCGGCCAGCTGGAGCTTGCGACGCGCCCGCTCAAGCTGGATCTCGAAGACCTGGCGCAGCTCAGGCTGCCCTGCATCCTGCACTGGAACCTGAATCATTTCGTGGTGCTGCAAGAGGTCGGCCCGCGCTCGGCGACGGTCTACGATCCCGCCTTCGGCATCCGCAAGCTGCCGATGGAAGAAGTGGCCAAGTCATTTACCGGCGTGGCGCTCGAACTGTGGCCGAATCCCGGCTTCAAGCCGGCCCAGGAAAAACAGACGGTGCGCTTGCGCGCCTTGCTGGGCCGCGTCACCGGCCTGTATCGCTCGTTCAGCCAGATCCTGCTGCTGTCGCTGGCGCTGGAAGTGTTTGCGGTGGTCAGCCCGTTTTTCCTGCAATGGGTGATCGACAACGTGCTGATCTCCGCCGACCGCGATTTATTGACCACCCTGGCGCTGGGTTTCGGCCTGCTGATGCTGATGCAGCAGGCAATCAACGTCGCCCGCAGCTGGGTGCTGATGTACATGGGCACGACCCTCAATGTGCAATGGCAAGCCAATGTGCTTACCCATCTGCTGCGGCTGCCGGTGGCATACTTTGAGAAGCGCCACCTGGGCGACGTGGTGTCGCGCTTCGGCGCGGTCGGCGCCATCCAGCACACGCTGACAACCTCGTTCCTGGAAGCGATCCTGGATGGCGTGATGACCGTCGTCACGCTGGTGCTGATGTTCATCTACAGCCCGCTGCTGGCCTGGGTCGCGATCGGCGCCATGGCCTTGTACGGCCTGGGCCGCTGGGCCTGGTTTGCACCGCTGCGCCACGCCACCGAAGAACAGATCATCCATGCCGCGAAACAGCAAACCCATTTCCTGGAAACCATACGCGGCGTCAAGACCATCAAGCTGTTCCAGCGCCAGGATGAACGGCGCGCCAGCTGGCTGAGCTTGCTGGTCGACCAGGTCAACGCCGACCTGCGCACGCAGAAACTGAACCTGCTCTACAAATCGCTCAACGGCGTGCTGTTCGGCATTGAAAACATCCTGATCATCTGGCTCGGCGCCAGGATGGTCATGGACGGCAATTTCACGGTGGGCGTACTGATGGCTTTCAATGCCTACAAAGGCCAGTTCGACAGCCGCGTCAGCTCGCTGATCGACAAATTCGTCGAGGTCAAGATGCTGCAGCTGCAAGGCGAACGGCTGGCCGACATCGTGCTGCAGCAGCCGGAGACCACGCACGGCCGCCTCGCCGGCGAGCAGGACGCGCCGCTGACGCCGTCGCTGGAGGCGCGCGACTTGCGCTTCCGCTACGCCGAGCAGGAGCCGTACGTGCTGGACGGCGTCTCGTTCCGGATCGCCGCCGGCGAATCGGTCGCCATCGTCGGTCCTTCCGGCGGCGGCAAAACGACATTGATCAATATCCTGCTAGGCATCCTGGCGCCGACCCAGGGCGAGGTGCTGATCGGCGGCCAGAGCGTCAGCCATGTCGGCCTCGACGCGCTGCGCCGGATGATCGGCACCGTGCTGCAGGACGACGTGCTGTTCGCCGGTTCGCTGGCGGACAACATCAGTTTCTTCGATCCCCAGGCCGACCATGCCTGGATCGCGGAATGCGCCCGGCTGGCGGCGATCCACCACGATATCGCAGCCATGCCGATGGGTTACAACACGCTGGTCGGCGACATGGGCACCATCCTCTCGGGCGGCCAGAAACAGCGGGTGCTGCTGGCGCGCGCGCTCTACAAGCGGCCGCAGATCCTGTTCCTCGACGAAGCCACCAGCCATCTCGATATCGAACGCGAGCACCTGGTCAATGCCGCCATCAAATCCATCAACATCACGCGCGTGATCGTCGCGCACCGGCCGGAAACCATCAACAGCGCCGACCGCGTGATCAACCTGGCGGGCGGCAAAGTGATCGACGACCTGCGCTTGCCGGTGCGGATGGAAGAAACGCCGGCATGACAGCATCGGTCAAACACCGCTTGCGTCCAAGCTTATGGCCGCTGCTGGCGCTGGCGTTGCTGGTGTGTGCGCCGAGCCGCGCGGACTCCATCTGGGCCGATCCTTTGCGTACGGCGAATGCAGTGACAAACACGCCGGCCACGGCGCTCCTGCCAGGCAGCGGCAGCTGCGGCTTCAGCCAGCAACTACCTGATCCGCTGACCCTGCTGGACGCCGTCGAGCGAGCGTTATGCCGCAATCCGCAAACCCGCCAGGCCTGGGCCAATGTCAAAGCGCAGGCGGCAGCGCTAGGCGTGAGCCGCGCCGCCTATCTGCCGACCCTGACCGCGAGCGGCAGCTGGAGCAAAGCCGATAATCGATACACTTATCCAGATTTTCCACAGAGCGATTCGTCGCTCAAAACCCACAGCAGCAATGCCAATCTGAATTTAAGTTGGGTGCTGTTCGATTTCGGCCTGCGCGCCGCCAACCTGGAAAATGCGCGGCAGTTGCTGAATGCCGCCAATGCGACCCAGGACGATACGCTGCAGACGGTGTTCCTCAATACCGTGCAAAACTTTTACCAGGCCCAGGCGGCGCAAGCCATGCTGACGGCAACCATGGATGCGGAACAGGCCGCCCAGCGCAGTTTCCAGGCCAGCGAAGCCAAGCATGCTGCCGGCGCCGGCACGCTGGCGGACAAATTGCAGGCCCAGACTTCCTACGCCCAGGCCAGCCTGAAACGGGCGCAAGCGGCGGGCGATCTGCAGAGCGCCATCGGCACCCTGGCCATTACCATGGGCTGGCGCCCGGACACGGCGCTGACGCTGGCCGACCTCGGCCAGCAAGCCGCCGACGCGCCGCTGTTGCAACAAGCCGTCGGCGACCTGATCGCCGAAGCCGCGCGGACCCATCCGAAAATCCTGGCGGCGCGAGCGCAGCTGAAATCGGCCCAGGCGCAAGTCGACGCCGCCCGCGCCGACGGCCGGCCGACGCTGTCGCTGTTTGCTACGGGCGACCGCAACGACACGCCGATCACGCAGGTATCGTCCAGGCAAACCATCACCAGCCGCAGCATCGGACTGCAGATCAATTTCCCCTTGTTCGACGGCTTCAGCCGCAAATACAAGGTGCGCAGCGCGCAAGCCCAGGCCGAGAGCAAACAGGCCGACCTGGAGAATGTCGAACAGCAGGTGATGCTGGAAGTATGGAAAAGCGACCAGGCCTTGCGTACCGAAGCCGAAAACCTGAACACCACCGACATTCTTTTACGCAGCGCGAAACAGTCTTTCGATGTGGCGCAAGGACGCTATAAGGCGGGAGTGGGAAATATTCTTGAACTGCTGAAAGCGCAAAGCGACCTGGCGTCGGCACAACAGCAACGCATCCTGGCGCTGACCAACTGGCAAACCGCGAGGCTGCGGTTGGCGGCAAGTTTGGGACAGCTGCGAATGGATGGAATTTAGCGCCCACGAAAACAAAAAAGCCCGTTTGCGCGGTAATGCTGTTCAGTTAGGGGCCGAACGGCGTGACATTGTGGCAGCTTCGTCTAGGCGATTCCACGGATGGCCGCCCCGTCATTCCCGCGAACGCGGGAATCCAGGTTGCTGAGTATGGTGGCGAAAATGGATTCCCGCGTTCGCGGGAATGACGGGGTCGCCTAGACGGGGCGCGGAGCCAGGGGCGCGGAGCCAGGGGCGCCTAGACCGGGACGCGGAGCTGGGGTCGCCTAGACAGGGCCGCCTTAACTGAACGGCATTACCGCTTGCGCGGGCTTTTTCATTCTGGCGTCCCCAGGGGAATTCGCCTACATGTCGCAGGCCGCAGAATCGCTTGCATGCGATTCCCTTCTCATCCCCCGCGCAAGCCGCGCAGGCGACTTACTCGTGGCCGCCAAAACAAAAAAGCCCGCTTGCGCGGGCTTTTTCATTCTGGCGTCCCCAGGGGGATTCGAACCCCCGTACTCACCGTGAAAGGGTGATGTCCTAGGCCTCTAGACGATGGGGACAAAAATCTGTCCGTGTTACTGACCTGATCCATACTACTTACAGAAACAATAAAGGCCGCATTTGGCGGCCTCATTGATTGTATCGAACACACTTGTTATCGAAAATCTGCGACCGTTTTTCTGCTCGCTTACCTGCCGATACCAAGATAATTCTGGCGTCCCCAGGGGGATTCGAACCCCCGTACTCACCGTGAAAGGGTGATGTCCTAGGCCTCTAGACGATGGGGACATTTCTGTCCGTACTACGTTGCTGCCTTACTACTATGTGCTGGTGGAGGTAAGCGGGATCGAACCGCTGACCTCTTGCATGCCATGCAAGCGCTCTCCCAGCTGAGCTATACCCCCGTTTGCAGAAGCGAGATTATAGCAAGCTTATTTAGAGCTTGTAAATCCCGATTTGCAGATTTATTGCAGTTTTACACCAGATACGGTTGCAAACGTGCGATCACGGCCTCGCGACCCAACAATTCGAGCACGGCGTCAATCGCCGGCGTCTGCAGCTGCCCGGTCAGCATCAACCGCAGCGGCATCGCGATCTGCGGCATCTTCAGCTGGTGCGCCGCCAGCACTTCCTTGATCATCGGCGACAGGCTTTCCTTGTTCCACGCGACCGTTGCGCAGCGCGCGGCGAAATCGGCCAGCGCCGGCTTGACCGCTTCGGTAAAGTGCTGCGTCAGCAATGCCGCATCCGGCGCCGGCTGGCGATAGAACAGCATGGCCGCCGTCGCGATTTCATTGACGGTGTTGGCGCGCTCTTTCAGCAGGCCGATCACTTTCGGCAGGTCCGGAGCGTTATTGAAATCGGCGCCGCCCTGCTCCATCAGCGGCTTGACCATCGCCGCCAGGCGCGCATTGTCGGCCAGCTTGATGTAGTGATTGTTGATCCACGCCAATTTTTCAGGATTGAATTGCGCCGGCGATTTCGACAGGTGATCGAGGTCGAACCAGCTGCAAAACTGTTCCATGCTGAAAATCTCTTCGTCGCCATGGCTCCAGCCGAGGCGCGCCAGGTAGTTCAGCATCGCTTCCGGCAGGTAGCCCTGCGCCGGATAATCCATCACGCTGACCGCACCGTGGCGCTTCGACAGTTTTTCGCCGTCGGCGCCCAGGATCATCGGCACATGGCCGTACAGCGGCAAGGTTGCGCCCAAGGCCTTCAGGATATTGATCTGGCGCGGCGTGTTGTTGACGTGGTCGTCGCCGCGGATCACGTGGGTGATTCCCATGTCCCAGTCGTCCACCACCACGCAGAAATTATAGGTCGGCGTGCCGTCTGGACGGGCGATCACCAGGTCGTCCATTTCGCGGTTCGAGATGGTGATATTACCCTTGACCACGTCGTCCCAGCTGACGTCGCCGTCGAGCGGATTCTTGAAACGCACCACCGGCTTGCGGTCGGCGGGAACCGGCGGCAAGGTCTTGCCCGGTTCCGGACGCCAGGTGCCGTCGTAGCGCGGTTTTTCGCCGGCGGCGCGCATGCGTTCGCGCATCGCTTCGACTTCTTCCGGCGACGAGTAGCAGTGGTAAGCCGTGCCCTCTTGCAGCATCTGCCCGATCACTTCGCGATAGCGGTCCATGCGCCGCATCTGGTAGAACGGACCTTCGTCGTGCTGCAAACCCAGCCATTGCATGCCGTCGACAATCGCCTGCACCGCCTCGGGCGTCGAACGCTCCAGGTCGGTATCTTCGATGCGCAGCACGAAAGTGCCGCCGAAATGGCGTGCGTAAGCCCAGGAAAACAGCGCGGTGCGGGCGCCGCCCAGGTGCAGGTAACCGGTTGGGCTAGGCGCAAAACGGGTGCGTACCGGTTTCGATGAAACAGTAGATGCTGGAGTGCTGGCAGTCATGGTAAATAAAAACGGCCTTGGATTGCCAAAGCCGTTATCAAGGAAAACCTCATTTTACCGCGTTGCAGCAGCGGATGGAAACGGCGATGGCCGGGGTTATCGGCTATTGGACGGTGACGGTGATGGTTTTGCTCAGCTCAGGACCGTAAGACTGATGGGCGCCGTTGGCAAATTGCATGGTCAGCTCGTATTTCCCAGGCGGCAGCGTGACGGTGGTTTCGGTCTGCCCCTTGCCAAAATGCAAATGCTGGCCGTCAACCGGGATCGACTGACCGGCCGGGATGCTGCCTACGTTGATCAGCAGGTGATGGTGGCCAGCATTCGCCGTCATGTCGCCGGCCGGCTTGACTTCCATGCCGCTGACGCCGAACTTGACCGTGAACGGGCTGCTGACCACCGCGCCGTCGGCCGGCTCGATGAAGGAGACCGATGCGGCCTGGGCCATTTGCGGCAGCAGGCTGGCGCTCAGCAGGGCCGCGGAAAACAGTAGCGAAAAAATCCGTGATTTCATTGCCTTGTCCTTAAGGTGGGAAATGCGGTGGAAAATCAACATAAAATCCGTACAACACACCAGGTGCAATAATGCATCGCCGCCACAATAAGGAGACCACATGCAAGTTGCCCATGGCAATCTGTTGACCGGGCTGCCGCCGGACAGTTCAGCGGAGGTGTTCGAACTTCTGCATCAGCACGGCGGCCTGAAAATCGAGCGCATCGTTTCCAGCGGCCAGGCCAGCCCGCCCGGCTTCTGGTACGACAGCCCGCAGGAAGAATGGGTGCTGCTGCTCAGCGGCAGCGCCGGACTGACGCTGGAAGGCGGCGCCGCCGAACACGTCATGCGGCCCGGCGCCTGGCTCCATATCCCGGCGCATTGCCGCCACCGCATCGAATGGACCGACGCGGCCCACCCTACCATCTGGCTGGCGATACATCACGACGTTCCCGGCGCGCCTTGACCAGGCCGCCGCCGCAGCTTCGCCTCAGTCGTTCTTGATTACGATGGTAGGAAACTTGCTGCTCATGTCCTTGGCCTTTTCCGCCACCTTGATCGCTACCTTGCGCGCAATCTCTTTATAGATATGCGCCACCGGACCGTCGGGTTCGGCCACCACGGTCGGCGTGCCGGAATCGGTCTGCTGGCGGATCGACATGGTCAGCGGCAAGGCGCCGAGGAATTCAACGCCGTACTCGCCGCACATCCTGGCGCCGCCGCCTTCGCCGAAGATGGCTTCGGCGTGGCCGCAATTGGAGCAGACATGGGTGCTCATGTTTTCCACGATGCCGAGGATCGGGATGCCGACCTTCTCGAACATTTTCAGGCCCTTGCGCGCATCCAGCAAGGCGATGTCCTGCGGCGTGGTGACAATCACGGCGCCGGTCACCGGCACTTTTTGCGACAGGGTCAGCTGGATGTCGCCGGTGCCGGGCGGCATGTCTACGATCAGGTAATCGAGGTCGCGCCAGTTGGTCTGGTCCAGCAGCTGCTGCAGGGCCTGGGTGACGATCGGGCCGCGCCACACCATCGGCTCGTCGGGATCGACCATGAAGCCGATGCTCGACACTTGCAAACCGTGGTTTTCCAGCGGCTCCATGGTCTTGCCGTCCTTGGTTTCAGGGCGGCCGCTGATGCCCATCATCATCGGCTGCGAAGGGCCGTAGATATCGGCGTCGAGGATGCCGACCTGCGCGCCTTCCGCCGCCAGCGCCAGCGCCAGGTTGACCGCGGTAGTCGATTTGCCGACGCCGCCCTTGCCGGACGCCACCGCGATGATGTTCTTGATGTTGGACATCAGCTTGACGCCGCGCTGCACCGCATGCGACTGGATTTTCGAATAGACATGCGGGCTGGCCTTGCCGACCCCGTCCAGCGCGCCGACCGCGGCGGCGGCGGCATCGCCGATCAGCGCAAACTGGCTCTTGGCCGGGTAGTCCAGCTCAACGTCGAACAGCACGTCGGCGCCCTCCAGGCGGATATTCCGGGCCGACTTGCTGCTCACCAGGTCCTTGCCGGTATTCGGGTCGATCACACTGGACAATGCTGCCTTGACCGCTTCAATCGTGACGCTCATTACTTTTCCTCTGCACGTTCTTGATAAGATGCGCCAAGTCTAAACCAAATCGCCGCTTTTCCGCTGCCGCCGCCGCGGCGCAAACCACGACGGGCGCAAGGATTAGAGCAGAGACCGGCCTGTCACTGCTAAAATCACTCTTTTATTCCAACCAGCAGCGCTTGCCGTTGCAAAATCATTGCCAAATGAGCATTACTTTGACTTCAACTCCTCGCCAGCTATTCGTCACTACCGCCCTGCCTTACGCCAATGCAGCGTTCCATATCGGCCACATCATGGAATATATCCAGGCCGACATCTGGGTGCGGTTCCAGCGAATGCAGGGGCATGAAGTCAATTTTGTCGGCGCCGACGATGCGCACGGCGCGCCGATCATGATCGCCGCCGAAAAGGCCGGCATCACGCCGCAGGAATTCGTGGCGCAGATCGCTGCCGGCCGCAAGCAATACCTGGACGGCTTCCACATCGCCTTCGACAACTGGCATTCGACCGACGGCCCGGAAAACCACGAGCTGTCGCGCGACATCTACCGCAAGCTGAAAGCGGCGGGTTTCATCTCGACCAAGACCATCGAGCAGTTCTTCGACCCGGTCAAGAACATGTTCCTGCCGGACCGCTACATCAAGGGCGAATGCCCGAAATGCGGCGCCAAGGACCAGTACGGCGATTCCTGCGAAGTGTGCAGCTCAGTGTATGCGCCTACCGACCTGAAGAATCCCTACTCGACGCTGACCGGCGCGACGCCGGTGATGAAGTCGTCGGAACACTTTTTCTTCAGGCTGTCCGATCCGCAATGCGTGGAATTCCTGCGCGGCTGGGCCCTGGGCAACGCCGACGGCAAACCGCGCCTGCAATCCGAAGTCGCCAACAAGGCCAAGGAATGGCTGGAAAGCGACGGCGGCATGGGCGATTGGGACATCAGCCGCGATGCGCCTTATTTCGGCATCGAGATCCCGGATGAGCCGGGCAAGTATTTCTACGTCTGGCTGGATGCGCCGGTCGGCTACCTGGCTTCGCTGAAAAACTATTTCGGCAAAACCGGACGCGACTACGACGCCTTCATGGCCGATCCGAAGACCGAGCAGTACCACTTCATCGGCAAGGACATCACCTACTTCCATACGTTGTTCTGGCCGGCGATGCTGCACTTCTCGGGCTTGAAAGTGCCGAACAACGTTTTCGTACACGGCTTCCTGACAGTCTCGGGCGAAAAGATGTCGAAATCGCGCGGCACCGGCATCTCGCCGCTGCGCTACCTGGAACTGGGCATGAACCCGGAATGGATGCGCTACTACATCGCCGCCAAGCTGAGCGCGAAAGTGGAAGACATCGATTTCAATCCGGAAGATTTTGTGGCGCGCGTCAATTCCGACCTGATCGGCAAGTACATCAACATCGCCAGCCGCGCCGCCGGTTTCATCGCCAAGAAATTCGACGGCAAGCTGAGCACTGCCTGGGCCACCGGCAGCGATCCGTTCCTGGCCAGGCTGCGCGGCGTCGCCGGCGATATCCAGGCGCTGTACGATGGCCGCGAATACGGCAAGGCGCTGCGCGCGGTGATGGAACAGGCCGATGTGATCAACGCCTACGTCGACGCCAACAAGCCATGGGAGCTGGCCAAGGACCCAAGCAAGGAAGCGGCCCTGCACGAAGTCTGCAGCCGCTTGCTGGAAGCGTTCCGGATCCTGACCATCTACCTGAAGCCGGTGTTGCCGGCGCTGGCGGCGCAGGTCGAAAATTTCCTGCAGATCGCGCCGCTGGCGTGGGCCGACGTCAACCTGCCGCTGGCGGACGGCCACCGCATCAACGCCTACTCGCACCTGATGACGCGGGTCGAGCCGAAGATGCTGGACGCCCTGTTTGACGCGCCCGCAGCTGCCGCTCCGGCGGAAACCGCCGCCGTGGATGTCGCCGCCAGCGCCATCGAACCGCTGGCGGCCGAAATCAAGATCGACGATTTCGCCAAGGTCGACCTGCGCATCGCCAAGATCGTCAATTGCGAACACGTGGACGGCTCCGACAAGCTGCTGCGGCTGACCCTGGATGTCGGCGAAGGCCGTTTGCGCAATGTGTTCTCGGGCATCAAGTCGTCCTACCAGCCGGAAGAACTGGTCGGCAAGCTGACCGTGATGGTGGCCAACCTGGCGCCGCGCAAGATGAAGTTCGGCATTTCGGAAGGCATGGTGCTGGCAGCCTCGGCCGCCGACGGCAAAACCAATCCGGGCATCTATGTGCTCAATCCGTGGCCAGGCGCCGAGCCGGGCATGCGCGTCAGCTAAGAGCCGCGCCTGATGAACCTGCAAGTCCGCGAAGCCCGGACCGACGATGCCGCGCTGATCGCCGGCCTGACTCGCGCCTGCTGGGCCGAACGGGTCGCGGCCAGCTCCAGCGGCCACCGCGAAAGCCCGGAACGGGTGCTGCACGACTTGCAGCGCGGCGGCGGCTTTATCCTGCAGCTGGATGGAAAGCCGGTCGGATCGGCGCGCTGGCTGCCCACCGATACCGAAACCGACGTCTGGGAAATCCTGCGCATGGGCGTGCTGCACGCCTATCGCGGCCAAGGCTTGTCGCAGCACCTGATGGAAGCGCTGATCCACCGCGCCCGCGGCGCCGACATCCATGAACTGCGGCTGGCGGTGCGCGCCGACCAGACCCGGGTAGTCGACCTGTATGCGGTATTCGAATTCGAGCTGGCGCCGGAACTCGAATACACCCGCGCCAACCCGCTGGAAGAACCGCCTATCGTGATGCGGCGCTGGCTGAAACGCTAGGCATCAGTGTCCGTAGACCTGCGACACTGAAGTGCCGGTCACCAGCCCGCTGGTGATATCCATGTGCACATTGAAGAAAGCCTGGCTGGCGTCGCTCTGGGTGTAGCGCCAGTCCCATACTTCCTCGTTCTTCCTTGTAAACTGCACCACGGTGCGCGGCCTGCCCAGCATCCTGCGCACTTCTTCCTTGTTCATGCCGACCTTGATCCTGGCGAAGTTCTCCTCCGTCAGGACTTGCTTGTAATCGCTCAGCTTGCCGTCCTTGCCGATGTAGAAGATCCAGGTGCGGGCGCCGGCCGGTCCTTTCGGATATTCCAGCGAGCGCTCGCCGCTTTCCGCTTCCCATACGGTATCCGGCTGGCCCATGGCGTTGCGGACGTCGGCTTCGGTCGATACGCCGCGGCTCAATTTTTCCAATCCGGCCTCCTGTATGAAATTGCCATTCTGATCACAAGCCGCGATCAGGAACGGAACAACGATTGCCAAAATGGCGTGTACCCATGGTTTCATGCTGCCTCCTTTATCCGGTATCGGCCCAAGTATAGCGCCCGCGGTTGCCGCCTCTGCCGCCATGTGCATGTGGCGGCCGACGACAAACCGCTGCGGCGGCCGGGAAATAGCATAAAATAGCGGCTACTTTCACCGGATTATCAAAGCAACCATGAAATTCTCCAAACAAATCAACGGTTATCAGTCCGACATCACCAAATTCGTCGAAGAACTCAAGCAAAACAATCCCAAGCTGGAAGAACAGCAGCTGGCCGGCCGCGCCCTGCTGTGGGACAAGACGCCGATCGACCTGGACAGCCAGCTGCGCTCCAAGGAATCGCGCGTCGACCAACAACCCTACGTGTACCAGAACAATCACTAAGCTCCTGCCGGATATCAGATGAGCCAGAATCTGTCGGATGCCGTTGAGCTGACGCTGGAGGGCCAACCCGACTCGACGCCGGACGTGATCGACGGCGTGGCTTATGCGCGCCTCTACGGCGAGCCGCTGTTCCGCATGCCGACCGATCTCTACATTCCGCCGGATGCGCTGGAAGTGTTCCTGGAAGCATTCGAAGGTCCGCTCGACCTGCTGCTGTACCTGATCCGCAAACAGAATTTCAACATCCTCGACATCCCGATGGCGCAAGTTACCTTGCAATATCTGGAATACGTCGACCAGATCCGCATCACCAACCTGGAGCTGGCGGCCGAGTACCTGCTGATGGCCGCCATGCTGATCGAGATCAAATCGCGCATGCTGCTGCCGGTCCGCAAGACCGACAGCGAAGAAGCCGAAGATCCGCGCGCCGAACTGGTGCGGCGCCTGCTGGAATACGAACAGATGAAGCTGGCCGCGCGCGAAATCGACGCCCTGCCGCAGCTCGGGCGCGATTATGTGCGCACCCAGATCTACATCGAACAAAGCATCGTCACACGCTGGCCGGATGTCAACCTGGACGACCTGCAGGCGGCCTGGGCCGACGTCATCAAGCGCGCCAGGCTGACCGCCCACCACACCATCAGCCGCGAAGAACTGTCGGTGCGCGAGCACATGACCGGGATCCTGCGGCGGCTGCAATCGGCGCGTTTTGTCGAGTTCGCCGAACTGTTCGATCCTTCGCGCGGGGTGCCGGTGCTGGTGGTCAATTTCATCGCCATGCTGGAGCTGGCCAAGGAAACGCTGATTGAAATCACCCAGGCGGAACCGTTCGCGCCGATTTACGTGCGGCTGGCTTATTCGCCGACTTACGCGCCGGCATAACCGCCGATTCCGCTTCTACCCAGCGATGCGCTGCGTCCTCCATATATAAAAACAACTTACTTCCGATTTAGACATGAAAATCATCTCCTCGATTGAAGAGCTACGCGACCAGCTGCGCGGCCAGCTGCGCACCGCTTTTGTGCCGACCATGGGCAACCTGCATGAAGGCCACCTGTCGCTGATGCGGCTGGCGAAGAAACACGGCGATCCCATCGTCGCCTCGATCTTCGTCAATCGCCTGCAGTTCGGCCCCAACGAAGATTTCGACAAATACCCGCGCACCTTCGCCGCCGACGTCGAAAAGCTGGAAAAGGAAGGCGTCTACGTGCTGTTCGCGCCGACCGAAAAAGACTTGTATCCGGAACCGCAGGAATTCCGCGTACGGCCGCCCGACGACCTCGGCAATACCCTGGAAGGCGAATTCCGCCCCGGCTTCTTTACCGGCGTCACGACCGTCGTGCTGAAACTGTTTTCCTGCGTCCAGCCGCGCGTCGCGGTGTTCGGCAAGAAGGATTACCAGCAGCTGATGATCGTACGCAACATGGCCAAGCAATTCGCCTTGCCGACTGAAATCATCGCCGCCGAGACCTGGCGCGCCGACGACGGCCTGGCGCTGTCGTCGCGCAATATGTACCTGTCGGCCGACGAACGGGCGGAAGCGCCGGCGCTGTTCAAGACCCTCAACCAGGTCGCCGAGGAAGTACGCGCCGGCCACCTCGACATCTTCGAACTGGAACGGCAAGCGATGGCGCAAATGCGCGGCCGCGGCTGGCTGCCGGATTACATCTCGATCCGCAAGCGCAGCGATCTGCAGGCGCCGGCCGCCGGCGACCTGGTGCAAGGCGAAAAGCTGGTGGTGCTGGCCGCCGCCAAACTGGGCGGCACGCGCCTGATCGACAATCTCGAAATCTGAATCCGGAACTGACCGTGCAGCAGCCTGTCCGCATCGGGACCTTGCGCAGCTGGACTGCCGCGGCGGCGGCAACCATGCTGTCGTTCACCGCGGCAGCGTCTGCGCAAGGCATCACCGTGCGCGACGATGCGCAACATGCGGTGGTGCTGCCGCATCCGGCGCATCGCATCGTCAGCCTGGCGCCGCACGCTACCGAGCTGCTGTTTGCGGCCGGCGCCGGCGCTTACGTGATCGGCGTCAGCGACTACAGCGACTACCCGCCGGCGGCCAAGCAGATACCCTCGATGGGCAGCAGCAGCGCGCTCGATGTCGAGCGGATCGTTGCCCTCAAGCCGGACCTGGTGGTGGCCTGGAGCAGCGGCAATTCCGCCAACCAGATCGCCAGGTTGCGCGCCATCGGCATCCCGGTATTCGAAAGCGAACCGCACCAGCTGGAAACCATCGCCACCTCGCTGCTGAGGCTGTCGCAGCTGGCCGGCACCGAGGCCAGCGGCACGGCCGCGGCCGCCGCGTTCAAGGAGCGCCTGGCGCAGCTTGATGCGACCTATCGCCAGAAGCCGCCGGTGCGGGTGTTTTACCAGATCTGGAAAAAACCTTTGATGACGCTGAACGACAGCCACATGGTGTCGAGCGTGATTGCCTTGTGCGGCGGTGAAAACGTGTTCGGCAAGCTGCCGCAGCTGGCGCCCACCGTCAGCACCGAGGCGGTGCTGCAAGCCAATCCGGAAGTCATCTTTGCGGCCGACGGCGGCAGCTCGCCCAGCGCCGGCTGGCGGCGCTTCCCCGGCATGGCGGCGGTCGCCGCCGATAACCTGTTTACCCTGACGCCGAACTGGATGAGCCGTCCCGGCCCGCGCATACTGGACGGCGCTGCCGAGCTGTGCCAGAAACTGGACGTGGCGCGCAGCCGGCGCCGCTGACCCTCCAGCCCTGCCCTATGGCGCGCTGGCCACCGGCATGAACAGGCGCCGCGCACCGTTTTCCACCACCTCGAACGCACAGCCGAACGCAGCCTGCAAGATCTCCGGCTGCAGCACGCTGCCGGCCAGCCCTTGCCAGGCCTGGCCATCGCCCAGCAGCAGCACATGGCTGGCGTAACGCGCCACCAGGTTGATGTCGTGGCAAGCCGCGATCACCGCTTTTTGGGGCGGCAGCGCATTTGCCACCTTATGCAGCAGCTCCATCACCACGATCTGCGCCGCGGCATCCTGGTGCGCGGTCGGCTCGTCCAGCATGAACAGCAGCGGATCCTGCGCCAGCAAGGTCGCCAGCCCTACCCGCTGCCGCTCGCCGCCCGACAGGCGCATTACATCGTGCGTGCTGAAAGCAGCCATCCTGACCCGGTCCAGCGCCTGCATTGCCAGCGCGCGGTCATCCTCCATGTCCCAGCCGAAACCGAACTGGTAGGGATGGCGGCCGGCGACCACCGCCGCCAGCACGCTGCTGGAAAACGCATCGGCCTGCTGCTGCGCCAGCAAGCCGCGCAGGCGCGCCAGCTGCTGCGCCGAAGCAGTTTGCACGTCGCGGCCTTCAATCAGCACGCGGCCGCCGGCCGGCCGTTTCAAGCCAGCCAGCGTATGCAATAAAGTGGTTTTGCCGATGCCGTTGCGGCCCAGCACGCACCAGAACTGGCCCGGCGCCACTTGCCAGTCCAGTCCGCTGCACAAGGTTTTACGGCCGACGCCGCTGCCCACGCCCACGCTCAGCTGTTCGGCGCTCAGCAATGGAACGGTGGCGCCGTTCATGCGCGGCTCCGCGCCAATAACCACAGGAATACCGGCACCCCGACCAGCGCCGTGACCACTCCCACCGGCAGCTGGGTCGGCGCCGCCACGGTGCGCGCCGCCAGGTCCGCCAGCGCCAGCGCGGCGCCGCCGGCCAGCACGCTGGCCGGCAACAGTATGCGCTGGTCGTTGCCGACCAGCAGGCGAATCGCATGCGGCACCACCAGGCCGATAAAACCGATTGTGCCGGCCACCGTGACCGCGGCCGCCGTCGCCAGCGAGGCTGCGCACAGGGTCAGCAAACGCAGGCGCACCACCGGCACTCCCAGCAGTTGCGCAAATCCTTCGCCGCGCGCCAGCAGGTTCAGCTGGCGCGCGTTCAGGGTACTCCAGATCAACAACAACAAAAGCAGCACGGCCGCCGGCAGCAGCAGGCGCCCGTCTTCCAGGTCGCCCATCAGCCAGAACAGCATGCCGCGCAACTGGCCGTCAGGCGCCAGCGTCAGCACCAGCGTCACGATGGCGCCGAAACCGGCGGCGATCATCACCCCGGTCAGGATCAGGCGATGGCCGCTGTGCTGGCCGACATCCGGCAGGTGGCGTAAAGCCTGGCGCGCCAGGCCGAACAACAGCAGCACCGCCAGCCCGGCGCCGAGCGCCGCGCCGAATGCGGCGGCGGTATCGCCCATGTAGCCGAAACGGCTGGCCACCAGCAACGCCGACAAGGCCCCGGCGGCGGAACCGCCGGACAAACCCAGCACATAGGGATCGGCCAGGGGATTGCGCAACAGCACCTGCATCAGCGCCCCGGCCAGCGCCAGCAGGCCGCCGACGATGAAAGCCGTCAGCGCCCGCGGCAGGCGCAAGGAAAGATAGATCGGATCCGCCGCCAAAGGCCGCCCGCAACCGCTGCTGCCGCACAACACTGCGAGCGACAGCGCCAATCCCGCGACTGCCGTCAGGCAGCACAGGATCAGGATGGCGCGGCGCAGTGTGATGATGCTAGTCAATGGTGTGAGTCATCCGTTGGCAGACAGATCGATTTCTATCATTGCTGCCAATTTACACCAACAAACAGGCCGCGCGACGGCTGGTTGTAGCCATAGGCGGTCTGGTAGTCGCGGTTGAACAGATTGTCGATGCGGCCGAACAAGGATACTTCCTTGTTCAGCTGGTAGCGCGCATTGGCATTGGTCAGCCAATACGTGCCCAGCAGCGGATTGCCAGGAATGTCGGTGCGGCTGTCGGTGTATTGCACATCGGCGCCGAGACGCCAGGCGCCAAAGCTCTTGGCCGCTCCCAGGGAACCCAGGGTCTTGGCGCGGCGCGCCAGGATCTTGTTGCTGGTTTCGTCTTTCGGATTCTGCAAGGTCAGGCTGGCGCGCCAGTCGATGGCAGCGAGCACGGTGCTGGCGCTCAGTTCCAGTCCCTGGTTCTTGGCGCGGGCGATATTGATCGTTTGCGAAGTCAGCGGATCGTAGCCGAACTGGTCGCGGGTACGGGTATCGAACAGGGTTGCCCGCAGCAAGGTCGCGCCGGCCGCATATTGCACGCCCAATTCATAGGATTTCGACCGTTCCGCCTTGAGGCCAGAGTTGCCGTAAATCGGCTGGTACAGCTGCACCGGGGTCGGCGCATTGAATGCAGTCGAGGCATTGGCGATCAGCTTGACGCTGTCGGTCAGGGCGAAACCGTAGCCCAGGTAACCGGTGTTGTCCGAACCGGAACCGCCGACGTCGTCATGGCGCAGGTTCAGCTGCAACTGGTGCGGGCCGATCTTGCCGAGCGCGCCGGCATAGACGCTGGAGGTCGAACGCGAAAAGCTGTTGCTGGAGTTGCCGTAGCTGCTGTTCGAGCTGACATCGGCCTTTTCGCGGCCGGCGTCGACGCCGGCAGTCGCTGTCCACATCGGCGACAGGCGCAGTTCGTTGGCCCATTGCAGCAGGTTCTGGGTGCTCTTGTAGGCGTTGCTGCTATTGCCGAATACGCTCTGGCCGTCGAGATTGTCGCGGTTGACGTTTTGCGACAAGGTCAGAGTCGAAGTCCAGTCCTGGGTAAAGCGGTTCTTGCTGAACACCGCCAGCGACTGGCTCCTGGAATGGCCGTTGTTCTGGTCGGTCGGCGTGCCGTAAGCGTCGTCGAAGGTATATTTGGCGTCGTTGGCATAAATGCGGACGCCGATTTCATTGCCGGCGCGCCATTCCTGCGACACCGAACCGGAGACGCTGGTGTTGCCGTCGCCGTTGCGGTCGGGATTGACGTTCGGACTCTGCAATGGATTCTGCGCCGAGAAGCCGTTGGTCTTGAAGCGTGTCAGCGACAGCGCGTAGCGGGTGTCGCCGCTCTTGCCGCTGACGCCGGCATTGCCCTCGTAAGTGCCGCGCGAACCGGCTTCGACCGATGCGTTGAACGCCGGTGCGCCGTTGCCGCGCTTGGTGAAGATCTGCACCACGCCGCCGATCGCACCGGAACCGTAGATCGCCGACACGTTGCCGCGCACGATCTCGATGTGATCGATCTGGTCCGGCAGGATATTTTCCAGCGCAGGCAGGCCGAACGAAGCCTGGCGCCGGATCGGCACGCCATCAATCATGATCAGCGTTTCCGATGAATTGGCGCCGCGCATGAACAGCGAAGCCTGCTGGCCGGGACCGCCGACGCGGGTGATCTGCAAACCGGCTTCGCGTTGCAGCAACGCCGGCAAATCCGGCGCCTGCGAATTGCGGATGTCTTCGGCGCTGATGACCGTGGTGTGCGGCAAGGCGTCGGTTTGCGGCTGCTCGATGCGGGCCGCGGTCACCACCACAGGTGCTGCCAACGGCGCCGATGGCAGCTCCTGGGCAGTTTGCGCCGATGCAGCGGCAGTCGAAAGAATGGCTGAGGCCAGCGCGAGCGGCTTCAAGGTCGCGCCGCAGCGGCGTGATAAAGATGATGTCATGGTTGAGTACGATAAGAGTTCCCGGCCTGCCTCCCCGCAAGCCCGGTTTAACGGTAGTAGCGAATAAACGCCTGTCGGCCGTTTATTGTTTACTCCACCTGCTTTGGCCGGTATCCGGGCTGACAAGCCGGGGCGCATAACCTTCCCATGCAAACGCACAGTGGTGTGAGACACGCTCTGTCGCCAATGACTGCACAGCGACGCTTGTTTTACCGTTGCGGGGGCAGCACACGTTGTGCCGGCGATCTGGTCGAGTCGCCTGGCGCCGTGTTTCCCGTTTAACTGCGGACATGGACATGTCCGCGTGCACCAAAACCCCGCCATTGTAAGGCCCGCGCCGGTTTGCAGCAATTGCCGCATGCCGGAAAGGGTTCAGGGTGTGGTTAAATTCGCATTCCCGCGATACAAGGCCGCGACCATGTCGGACTGCGTCACCATGCCGACCAGGCGCCGCTGGTCGTCGACAATCGGAATGTGGTGGATGCCGGAATCGGACAAGGGCTGCACCAGTTCGACGATGTGGGCGTCGGTGGCCGCGCTCTGCACGGCGCTGGTCATGATCTGGCCGACCACTTCCGGCTTGTCGGAATGGGTGGTGGTGGTGCGCTGGATGAACTGTTTCAGTTTCTGGTCGAAGCCGGTGTACACCTGCAGGTTCGCCTGCCGCATGAAATCGGTCTGGGTGATGATGCCGACCAGGCGCCGCGCCGAATTGATCACCGGCAGCGCCTTGATCCGGTGCTTCAGCAGCAGCGCCCAGGCATCTTCCAGCGACGTGCCGTACTCGACGCTGATCACATCGCGCGACATGATGTCGGCGCAGGTGATCGCGCCGAAACGGCGCTGGTAAGCATGCAGCTCGGTTTGCAGGATCAGGTTTTCCAGGTCGTCGCGGCTGACGTCGAGCACCTGGTTGTATTGGTGCAAGACATGATCCAGGTCTTCCTGCGTGAAGCCGATGCGCCGGCCGCTGGGCTGGTCCTTGGTCTGGTGCAGCTTGCCAGGATCGACGTGGGCCACATGCGGATAGCGGCGGCGGGTGGCGTTATTGAACAGCAGCGCCACCAGCAGCAGCAAAAAGGAATTCAGCAGCACCGGCGCCAGCACGAAATGAAAACCCAGGCCGGTCACCGCCGGACCGCCCAGCACCGCGGTCAGCGCCACCGCGCCGCTGGGCGGATGCAGGCAGCGCAGCGCAAACATGGCGCCGATCGCGGCCGACACCGCAATCGACGTGGCAAACAAAGGATCAGGAATCCAGCGCGCGCAAGCGACGCCGATCACCGCCGCGACCAGGTTGCCGCCGATGATGGACCATGGCTGCGCCAGGGGACTGGCCGGCACGCCGAACAGCAGCACGGCGGAAGCGCCCATCGGCGCGATCAGCAACGGCAGCGCTGCTGTCGGTCCCAGGATCCAATGGCTCACCAGCCCGGTCAGCAAGATCCCCAGCAAGGCGCCGCAGCAGGCGCGCATGCGCTCGGTGCCGTTGACCATCACCTGCCCCGGGACAAAACCGCGCAGCCACAACCAGAATCGATCCATCCTTTTTTCTTTCATTTCTCTTGTCGCGGCCTAGCCGCCGTATGCATAGGTAAACTTGTTGTTGACGATCCGGCCCATCACGCGCGAACGCTGGTCCAGCCCGACATGGTCGTTGGCATTCATGTTGACCACGCCCTGCGGAATGGTCAGGTCGCGAGTGTTTTCCAGCGCGTTGCGCAGCGCGACGCGGAATTGCCTGGTGCCGGGCTGGCCCGATTTCAGCGCCTGCGGCACCGCATTCGCGACCAGCATGTATGCGCCCCAGGCGTCGGCGGCGAACTGCGTCATGGTGTCGGCGCCGTAAGCCGCTTCATAACGGCGGGTAAAGTCCAGCGCCGTTTTCCTGACCGGATTAGAGAGCGGCAGCTGCTTGGCCACCACTGCCGGCCCGGTCGGGAAGAAGGTGCCTTCGACATCCTTGCCGCCGACTTTCAGGAAATCCGCGGTGGCGATGCCGTGGGTCTGGTAGATGCGGCCCTTGTAGCCGCGCTCGACCAGGGTCTTTTGCGGCAGCACCGCCGGCGTCGCCGAAGCGGCGATCAGCACCGCATCCGGCTGCGCCGACATGATCTTCAGGACCTGCCCGGTGACGCTGGTGTCGTTGCGGTTGTAGCGCTCGCCGGCCACCACCTTGATTTTCCGCAGCTCGGCCAGGTGCGAGAATTCGCGCCACCAGCTGTCGCCGTAGGCGTCGGCAAAACCGATGAAGGCCACTGTCTTGATACCGTTGTCGGCCATGTGCTGGGCCAGGATGGTCGCCATGTGCGAATCGTTCTGCGGCAGCTTGAATACCCAGGCGCGTTTGGCGTCCTGCGGTTCGACGATGGACGCCGAAGCCGCCAGCGCCACCATCGGCGTTTCCGCCGCGGCCGCCACCTCCAGCATGGCCAGCGCCGCCGGCGTGGTGTTGGGGCCGACGATCAGGTCGACTTTTTCTTCGCTGGCCAGCTTGCGCGCATTGCGCACCGCGTTGGTCGGATCGGACGCGTCATCCAGGATGATGTACTCGACCTTTTGCCCGGCAATCTCTTTCGGCCACAGCAGGATGGCGTTTTTGGTCGGCGCGCCGATTGCGGCGGCGGGGCCGGTGACGGCGATATCGACGCCGATGCGGATTTGCGCCGCAGCCGGGGCGTTCCATACGGATAAGGCAATGGCAGAGAACATCAGGTAAGCGCTCGCGATTCTGTTCATCGAATATCCATCCTGGTGGCGTGGCATGGGGTAATTTTCCACAAGGACAGGATTCTACTGGAATGTGACAGCCGGCACGTTTGCATCACTGCGATCTTAGCCGCCATGGCCAGGCCGTTCATTGACCCAAAGCAAGAACCCTATTCTTGGCATAGTTGGCAATGACAATCAGGAAAGGCAGGGGCCGGCTTTGAAACAAGCCTTGATTTTTCCAATAATTCGTATGATGATATGGTCACATTACGATAAAAACACGCCGTTGGAAGAGACAAAATGTTCAATAAACTGAATGCCAACCGGACTTCCCTGAGCGATACCGTCGCCCAGGAATTGCTGAAAAAGATACAAACCGGCGAATTCGGCCCGGGCGCTAAGCTGCCCACCGAACCGGCGCTGTCCGAGCAGTTCGGCGTCAGCCGCACCGTGGTGCGCGAAGCGATTTCCCGCCTGAAGAACGAAGGCGCGGTCGAACCGCGCCAGGGCAGCGGCGTCTATGTCAGCGAGCAGGGACATCTGCGGCCCTTGCGCATCCAGTTCGACCAGGCATCGTCGGCCGACGCCGTGCTGCAGATCGTCGAACTGCGGCGCGCCATCGACGCCGAAGTCGCGGCGCTGGCCGCTACCCGCCGCACGCCGCGCCAGCTGAAAGCGATAGAAACCGCGCTGAAAGGCATCGCCGCCGATGTCGACGCCGGCGGCGACGGCGTGCTGGCCGATGTCATGTTCCACCGCAGCATCGCCGAAGCCACCGGCAATCCCTTCCTGCTGCAGACGCTGGCGTTCCTCAGCCAGTACCTGGAAGCCGCCACCGCCGTTACCCGCAGCAATGAAGCAAGGCGCGACGATTTCATGCGCCAGGTCTACGAAGAACACGCCGCCATCGCCGCCGCGATCGCCGCCGGCGACGCGCTGGCCGCGCGCAATGCGGCGCAAAACCACATGTTCAACGCAGCGCGCCGCATGGCGCAGGGCGCTGCCGACACCAAGGCTGCGCAGAAAACCAAAAGCGCCGCCAAAACCCGCTAATCAGGAACAACAATGACAATCAACGTAGGTGTAATCGGCCTTGGGGCCATGGGCTTGGGCGTCGCCCGTTCTTTGCTGCGCGCCGGCTTGCGCGCGCATGCCTGCGATGTCAGGCCGGAAGTATTGCAGCAGTTCGCCAGCGAAGGCGGCATCGCCTGCAAGACCCCGGCTGAACTGGGCGCCTTGTGCGAAGTCGTGATCACGGTGGTGGTCAACGCCGCGCAAACCGAGCAGGTGCTGTTCGGCGAGCAAGGCGCTGCCGCCGCCATGCAGCCCGGCAGCCTGGTGATCGCCAGCGCCACGGTCGCCCCGGAATACGCGGCCAAGCTCGGCGAACGGCTGGCGGCACAGCGCTTGCTGTTCCTCGACGCGCCGTTATCGGGCGGCGCCGCGCGCGCGGCTTCCGGCGAGATGACCATGATGACTTCCGGTCCGGCCGAGGCGTATGCCAAGGGCGAAGCCGTGCTGTCGGCAATCGCCGGCAAGGTATACCGGCTGGGCGAAGCGCACGGCATGGGCTCCAAGGTAAAGATCATCAACCAGCTGCTGGCCGGCGTGCATATCGCCGCCGCGGCGGAAGCGATGGCGCTGGGACTGCGCGAAGGCGTCGACGCCGATTCCCTGTACGAGGTGATCACCAACAGCGCCGGCAATTCGTGGATGTTTGAAAACCGCGTGCCGCATATCCTGAAAGCCGACTACACGCCGCTGTCCGCGGTCGATATTTTCGTCAAGGACCTGGGGCTGGTGCTGGATACCGCGCGCACCAGCAAATTCCCGCTGCCGCTCTCGGCCGCCGCGCACCAGATGTTCATGATGGCGTCCACCGCCGGCCATGGCGCCGAAGACGATGCCGCCGTGATCAAGATTTTCCCCGGCATCCAGCTGCCGGCGGCGCAGGAGTAAACCATGCCGGCACAGACAAGCCCCCTGCTCGGCTGCATCGCCGACGATTTCACCGGCGCCACCGACCTCGCCAACATGCTGGTGCGCGAAGGCATGCGCACCGTGCAGACCATCGGCGTGCCGGACAGCGCACCGCAAGACGTGGACGCCATCGTGGTAGCGCTCAAGTCGCGCACGGCGCCGGCCGCGGAAGCCGTGGCCGATTCCCTGGCGGCGCTGCGCTGGCTGCAGCAGCAAGGCTGCCGCCAGTTCTTTTTCAAGTATTGCTCCACTTTCGACTCTACCCCGCAAGGCAATATCGGCCCGGTCGCCGATGCTTTGCTGGACGCCTTGGGCTGCGATTTCACGATTGCCTGCCCGGTGTTTCCCGAAACCGGACGCACCCTGTATCGCGGCCACCTGTTTATCCAGGACCAGCTGCTCAGCGAATCGGGAATGCAGAACCATCCATTGACGCCGATGACCGATCCGAACCTGGTCCGCGTGCTGCAGCAGCAAACCCCATCCAAGGTCGGCCTGGTCGGTTATCCGACCGTGTCCCAGGGAGCCGGCCAGATCCGCGCCGGGTTCGACGTGCTGCGCCGGCAAGGCGTGCGCATGGCGATTGTCGACGCCCTGGAAAACCAGGACCTGTACGCCATCGGGGCTGCCTGCGACGGCTTGCCGCTGGTCACCGGCGGCTCCGGCATCGCGCTCGGCCTGCCCGGCAATTTTGTGCGGGCCGGCCTGCTCGATCCGCAGCAAGGCGCAACGGCCAGCGAACTACCGCCGGTAGAGGGCTTGTCGGTGGTGCTGGCCGGCAGCGCATCGAAAGCCACCAACGCCCAGGTAAAGGCGTGGCTGGAAAAACGCCCGGCGTTCCGCATCGATCCGCTGGCGCTGGCCGGCGGCGAACCGGTAGTCGCGCAAGCGCTGGCCTTCGCCCAGCAGCATCTGGAAAAGCAGCCGGCGCTGATCTATGCCACCACCACGCCGGAACAAGTGAAACAGGTGCAGGCCGAACTCGGCGTCGAGCGCGCCGGTTTGCTGATCGAGCAGGCGCTGGCCGACATCGCCGCGGCGCTGCTGGCCGGCGGCGTGCGGCGCTTCGTGATCGCCGGCGGCGAAACTTCCGGCGCGGTGGTCAAGGCGCTCGGCGTGCGGGCTTTGCGCATAGGCGCGCAAATCGATCCCGGCGTGCCGGCGACAGCGTCGATCGGCGCCACACCTCTGGCTCTGGCGCTCAAGTCGGGCAATTTCGGCAGCATAGATTTCTTTGAAAAGGCGCTGCGGCATTTGGGCGAAACACGACCATGAGCACATCAAAAAACCAGGGCGGCGGCGCCACGCTCAAGGAGCAGGCGCTGCGCGAAGAAATCTGCGAGATCGGCGCCAGCCTGTATCAACGCAATTACACAGTGGGCGCGGCGGGCAACATCAGCGCCCGCCTCGACGACGGCTGGCTGATCACGCCGACCGACGCCTGCCTTGGCAGGCTGGCGCCGGCGCAGATCGCCAAGGTCGACCTGGGAGGCCAGTGGGTCAGCGGCGACAAGCCGTCGAAGACGCTGGTCCTGCATCGCGCAATCTACGACAACAACCCGCAGGCGCAGGCCGTGGTGCATACCCACTCGACCAGCCTGGTGGCGCTGACCCTGGCCGGCGTCTGGCATGACAGCGCGGTGCTGCCGCCGGTCACGCCTTACCAGGTGATGAAGGTCGGGCGGATCCCGCTGATCCCTTATTGCCGCCCTGGCGATCCGCAAGTTGCGCAGCAAGTCAGCTTGCTGGCGGCCAGCGTGCGCGGGGTATTGCTGGAACGGCTGGGACCGGTGCTGTGGCACGAAAGCGTCTCGCAGGCGGCGTACGCGCTGGAAGAGCTGGAAGAAACGGCGCGCCTGTGGCTGATGGCGAAGGATAAACCGGAGCCGCTAAGCACTGAGGCGCTGGATGAGTTGTATCGGGTATTTGGAGCGCGCTGGTAAGTTTCAACAAATAGAAACGTCCGGATCTTAAAATCAAACTGGTGGAGACAAGATGTCAGCAACAATCATGAAGAAAGGCGCGCAGGCAACTGCAAGCCTGCCGGCCGAACAAGCCGAAAACCTGTACAAGAAAGTATTCTGGCGCTTTGTGCCGTTCATCATGCTGTGTTACGTGGTGGCCTACCTGGACCGCGTCAACGTCGGTTTCGCCAAGCTGCAGATGTCGCAGGACCTGGGCTTCAGCGAAACCATATTCGGCCTCGGCGCCGGCATCTTCTTCCTCGGCTATTTCCTGTTCGAGCTGCCCAGCAACCTGATCATGAACCGGGTCGGCGCCAAGCTGTGGATCGCCCGCATCATGATCACCTGGGGCATATTGTCGGCCTGTTTCGCCTGGGTCCAGACGCCTACCCAGTTCTATGTCCTGCGCTTCCTGCTGGGCCTAGCGGAAGCCGGTTTCTATCCCGGCATCATCCTCTACCTGACTTACTGGTTTCCCTCGCACCGGCGGGCCAAGGTGGTCGCCACCTTCATGGCGGCGATCCCGGTATCCGGCATTTTCGGCAATCCGCTGTCGGGCTGGATCATGCAATCGTTCCACGGCTCCAGCGGCTGGCACGGCTGGCAATGGATGTTCATGATCGAAGCGATACCGGCGATCCTGGTCGGCATCGCGGTGTTTTTCGTGATGGACAACAGCATCCGCAAAGCCAAGTGGCTGACCGAAGCGGAAAAGGATTTCCTGGAAGCGGAAATCCGCGCCGACCAGAAAGACAAGCAGAGCCCGAAATCGACCGCCGCCGTCTTCAAGGACATCCGCATCTGGCACATGTGCCTGATCTACTTCTGCATCGTCATGGGCCAGTACGGCCTGACGTTCTGGCTGCCGACCCTGGTCAAGGCTTCCGGCGTCGCCGGCGATTTCAAGATCGGCCTGATCAGCGCGATTCCTTTCGTGTGCGCCGTGTTCGCCATGATCCTCATCGGCCGCCGCTCCGACCGCCTGCGTGAACGGCGCTGGCACCTGGTCGTGCCGGCCCTGCTGGGCGCCGTCGGTTTCGTGGTGTCCGCGGTCGCCGCCGACAACACCGTGATTGCGATCGCTTTCCTGTCGCTGGCCGCGATGGGCGTGCTGACCTGCTCGCCGCTGTTCTGGTCGCTGCCGACCGCCTTCCTGTCCGGCACCGGCGCCGCCGCCGGCATTGCGGTGATCAATTCGGTCGGCAACCTGGCCGGTTTCGTCAGCCCGTTCCTGGTCGGCTGGCTGAAAGATACGACGCACAATAACCAGACCGGCATGTTCATGCTTGCAGGCATGCTGGTGATAGGCTCGATCGCCATCTTGCGCACGCCGCCCAAGATGGTCAACCGCTAACCATGCATTTTCCGGGAGTCCTGTAATGCCGCGTTTTGCCGCCAACCTCACCATGATGTACAACGAGCACGCTTTCCTTGAGCGTTTCCCGGCTGCGGCCAGGGACGGTTTCAAGGGCGTCGAATTCCTGTTCCCATACGAGCACGCCGCCTCCGAGCTGCAGGCCAGGCTGCGGGATAACGGCTTGACGCAGGCGCTGTTCAACGCGCCGCCGGGCGACTGGGCGGCCGGCGAGCGCGGCATTGCCTCGCTGCCAGGGCGCGAAGATGAGTTCAAGCGCAGCATCGCCACCGCCCTGGAATATGCACAAGCGCTCGGCAACCGGAAACTGCATGTGATGGCCGGCCTGATCCAGCCGCAGCAGGACCGCGCCCGCCATCGCGCCGTGTACCTGGAAAACCTGGCCTATGCAGCAGCGCAAGCGGCTGCGCATGGGATCACGATCGTGATCGAGCCGATCAACACGCGCGACATCCCCGGCTTCTTCCTGAACCGCCAGGACGACGCCCAGGCCATCTGCGCCGAGGTCGGCGCCCATAACCTGCAAGTGCAGTTCGACCTCTACCATTGCCAGATCGTCGAAGGCGACCTGGCGGTCAAGCTCAAGCGCGACATGGTGCGGCCGCAGGCCGGCATCGGCCACATCCAGGTCGCCGGCGTGCCGGAACGGCATGAGCCGGACAGCGGCGAAATCAATTATCCGTACCTGTTCGAGCTGATCGACGCCCTCGGCTACCAGGGCTGGATCGGCTGCGAATACCGGCCGCGCGCCGCCACTTCCGACGGCCTGGGCTGGCTCAAGCCGTGGTTATAAACAAGCTTCGAACAACGATCAATAAGGAATTGTCATGCAAGTAGTCATCACCGGCGGCGCCGGCTTCCTCGGCCAGCGCCTGGCGCGCAGCCTGCTCAAGCAAGGCAGCCTGCCGGACCGCAGCGGCCAGCTGCAAGCCATCAGCAAGATCATCCTGGTCGACGTGGCCGCCGCCGGCGGCTTCGACGATACCCGGATCGAGCAGGTCACCGGCGACATCACCGACCGTGCCTTGCTGGAGCGCGTGATCACGCCGCAGACGGCGGCGGTGTTTCACCTGGCGGCGATTGTCAGCGGCCAGGCCGAAGCCGATTTCGACCTCGGCATGCGCATCAACCTCGACGCATCGCGCCTGCTGCTGGAACGCTGCCGTGCCTGCGCCAATGTGCCGCGCGTGATTTTCACCAGCTCCGTCGCCGTATTCGGCGGCGCGCTGCCGGCCGTGGTGCAGGACGATACCGCGCTCAATCCGCAATCGTCTTACGGCACGCAAAAGGCGATCGCCGAGCTGCTGCTCAACGATTACAGCCGCAAGGGATTTGTCGATGGCCGCGTATTGCGCCTGCCGACCATCAGCGTACGGCCCGGCAAGCCCAACCAGGCGGCGTCGTCTTTCGCCAGCGGCATCATCCGCGAGCCGCTCAACGGCCAGCCCGCCGTTTGCCCGGTGGCGCCGGATGTGCGCCTGTGGCTGCTGTCGCCGCGCAAGGTGATCGCCAGCCTGGTCCACGGCTACACGCTGCCGGCCGAAGCCTTCGGCAAGAGCCGCACCATCAACCTGCCGGGAATCTCGGTGACCGTCGCCGAAATGGTCGCGGCATTGGAGCGGGTCGCCGGCAAACAGGTCGCGGCGCGGGTGGAATGGGTCCACGACCCGGCGATCGACCGCATCATCTCAAGCTGGCCGGGAGCCTGGGACGCCAGCCGCGCAACGGCGCTGGGTTTTGTCGGCGATGCCGGCTTCGACGACGTCGTGCGCGCCTATATAGAAGACGATTTGCCGGCGGCGTAAGCATGCCGCGGCTGGCTGCCGCGGATTGACAGGCGGATGCATGTTTTTCTGACATGCGCCTGACTTGCGGACCATACGGCAGCGGTACGGTAAGATTGTCACTTTATGACTTTTGCCCAGCCGACATGAAGACCAGCTTTTCCCCTTCCATAGTCCGCTTGCTGATGGGCATCCTGTGCAGCTTGCTGCTGAGCCTGTTGCTGGCCGGCACCGGGCCGGTGCACGCCGCCGCTGCCGCGGCCTCCGGCAGCAGCGCCAGCGCCCCGCCCGCCGCACCGCCGGCGCCGTCCGCGCTGGACTCGCTGTCCAAGGTGCTGCAAAGCAATCCCGCTACCGGCAGCCTGGTCGCCACGCTGATCCAGGCGGAGCAGCAGAACAGCAAGGCCTCGCCCGAGCAAAGGGGCTTTATCGGCCTGATTTCCAACAGCCTCGACGCTTTCCAGGCGCATCTGAAGCAAGTCGTCACGCCGGAAAAATTCTGGAACCAGCAGTTTTCCCTCGCCTGGGGAGACCTGTCGACCATCCTGCAGCGCCAGGAGTCGGAAACCGGATGGCAGGTGCTGGCCAGCTTCCTCGCCATGCTGGCCCTGTTCGGCGCCGTCGCCGTCGCCCTGTACTATCTCGGCAGGTGGCTGCAGCGGCGCTTCAAGGTCGAGACGAAGCTGTCCTCCGATCCCAGCATGAAGGAATTGCTGTTGTATATCTGGCGCCATATCGCGCCGATATTGCTGGCGCTGGTGGTGGAAATCTCGGTCACCATCAGCCTGGACAGCGCGCACGGACAATCGCTGGGACGGACCCTGGCCACCGTGCTGCTGTACACCCTGGTCGGCGCGCGCCTGTTCCAGGCCGTCTGCGCCATCATTTTTTCGCTGTCGCACGGCGGCCACCGCATGGTCGCGGTGCATATCCTGTACCAGCGCGGCTTTAAGCTGCTGTATGTGATCGGCTGCGCCGGCTGGCTTGGCGACGCCCTGGACAATCCTCATGTGAACCAGATCATCGGCGTCCACTTGGCCGGCGTGACGGCAACCCTGGCCAGCCTGGTGGCGGCGATACTGGGCGGCGTGTTCGCCCTGCTGTTCCGGCGCCCGGTGGCGCACATCATCCGCAACCGGCCGCTGGCGGTGCGGCGCGACCATCCGGCGCGCATGGAAACGCTGGAAGTGATCGCCGCGTTCTGGTACATACCGATCCTGCTGTTGAGCGTCACCGTCAGCGTCGCCACCATTCTTGACCTGTCGAGCAACAATTCGGCGCTCAACCATGCGCTGGCCAGCGCGGCGCTGCTGATCGCCATGTTTTTCATCAGCGCGCTGCTGCAGCGCGTGCGCGCCCGCAGGACGACCGCGGTGGCGACGCGCCGGCAATCCCCTTACATCCTGCGCCTCAGCAATGTCGGCTTCAGCCTGCTGCAGCTGACGTTGTGGATCGGTTTTTTCGAACTGCTGACCAGGATCTGGGAACATTCGCTGCTGGAATTCGCCAACGCCACCCTGATCGGCCAGATGATCGTCTCGGCGCTCGGCAAGATCGGCCTCACGCTGGTGGTGGCCTGGCTGGTCTGGATCCTGCTCGACACCTTCATCCAGGAAGCCATCAACCCGACCCGCAACAGCCGTTACGCGCGCAAGAATCCGAGCACCCGCATGCGCACCATCCTGCCGCTGCTGCGCAACGCGCTGATGCTGCTGATCCTGGCCATCACCGTCATCACCACGCTGGCCAACCTCGGCATCAATGTCACGCCGCTGCTGGCTTCGGCCGGCGTGGTCGGGCTGGCGTTCGGTTTCGGTTCGCAATCGCTGGTGAAGGACCTGATCACCGGCGTCTTCATCCTGATGGAAGATTCGATGTCGGTCGGCGACTGGGTCGATGTCGGCAACGGCCATGCCGGCACGGTGGAGAACATGACCATCCGCACCGTGCGCCTGCGCGACAGCAACGGCTCGGTGCACAGCGTGCCGTTTTCGCAGATCACGGCGATCAAGAACGATTCGCGCGAATATACCTATGCCTCGCTCAAATTGAGCATCACCCACGATTCAGACGTCGACCACGCGCTGCGCCTGATGCGCGAAACCGGCGCCGAAATGCTGGAAGACCGCCGCCTGCGCAGGCTGCTGCTGCAGCCGATCGAGATCTACGGGGTCAACGGCTTCGATTTGAACGGCGTGGCGCTGCTGGCCGGCATCCGCACCAAACCGCAAACCCAGAACGAGGTCACGCGCAGCTTCAACCTGCGCATCAAGAAAAAAGTGGATGACGATCCGAAGGTGCATTTCGCCACCGAATGGGCGAATTTTCCGCTGGCCGCGGTAGATATTGCGGCAGACGGCGCGCCGCCGGATTCCTCCCCGGCAGCGCCCGCGGCCGGGACCAAGCGTTAGCGCGGCCTTATTTGATGCGGCAGCTGAGCAGCCAGTAGTATTCGAGCCGCAGGATGCGCAACTCGCGCGTGAGCGGCGCCAGCTTCTTGCGCAGGCCGCTGTCGGTCGGGAAATTCTTCATGACTTCGTAGCGTTCGCCGTTGGGCAGGGTGCGGAACTGGTAGGTATTGCCGTCCGCATCGGTGCGGGCGATCGGCGTGCTTTGTTCTTCGACGTAGCCGTTGTCTATCATCACCAGCAAGATGTCCTTGCCCAGCTTTTCGCGCAGCTGCGCGATGAAACGCACCTGGTCCTGGCGGCCTACGTGCGACCACCAGAAACCCAGGAAACATGCGGTAAACGGCCGTTCCGGCTGGAACGTGTTGAGGTCCGCCAGCGCAAACTCCGCCTTGCCGGCCGGCAGTTTCTTGGCCTTGGCCAGCGCGATCATCTCCGGGTTGATATCGGTGGCGTAGACCGATTTTGCCGAAGCGGCGATCTGCTCGGTCCAGAATCCGGTGCCGCAGGCCAGCTCCAGCACATCGTGGCCTTCCATCAGCTCCTGCACCCGCACCTGCAGGGTCAGCAGTTCATCCTGGCGCTCCGGGCGCTGGTAAATCTCTTCGTAAGTCGAAGCACGTTTGGCGTAATAAGCCACCATATCTGTATTAATCATTTTCCCGACTCATTTCCTAATTGCTTAACTTCCGTTTTTTCCAAATTGACGAGCGCCGCGCCGGCGGCAACCCGATAGCGCTCTGACAGCGCGTCGTACAGCGGCGGCACAAACAGCCGCGACACCCGGCTGGCGATCAGGGCCGTCGCCATCAGGGAGATCACCAGCGCATGGCCGTTGATCATTTCCATCACGATCACGAACGCCGTGATCGGCGACTGCGTGACGGCCGCCAGGTAGCCCACCATCGCCAGCGCAATCAGCATCGGCAACGAGGTGTGGTTGAATACGTGGTGCAGCAGGTTGCCGAAACCGGCGCCGATCGACAGCGACGGCGCAAAGATGCCGCCGGGGATGCCGGGCAGGTAAGACGACACCATCGACGCCATTTTCAGGAAGGGATAAAACACCGACAGCTGCCGCTGCCCTTCCAGCACGCCCTTGGCCTCGACATAACCGCTGCCGAAAGTGGCGCCGCCGGCAATCACGCCGATCACCGCCACCAGCAAACCGCACAGCGCGCCGAAAGCAATCGGACGGGTGCTGCGCAAATGCTGGACCCGGGCCGGGATCCAGCGTTTGGTATTCAACAGCAGCCAGCCGAACATGCCGCCGGCGACGCCGGTCAGGATGCCGGTCACCAGCACTGCCAGCGCCACCATGTCGGTCATCGCGCTGTCGATCTGTATCGTGCCGAAATAGGTGTAGTTGCCGTTCAAGCCGAGCGCCACCGCTCCGGCAAAAATGATCACGGTAATCACGACGCCGCTGGCGCGATGTTCAAAGCTGCGCGTCAATTCTTCAATCGCGAACACGATCCCGGCCAGCGGCGTATTGAAAGCCGCCGACAGGCCCGCTGCCGCGCCCGCCAGTATCAGGCGCCGCTCCAATGCCGCGCTGGCGCGCGGATAAAGGCGCCGCAGGTTGAACATCAAGGCAGCGCCGACCTGCACCGTAGGGCCTTCGCGGCCGATGGTGAAGCCGCCCAGGATGCCGATGAACGACACCCCGATCTTGCCCGCCAGTATTTTCAGCGACAGCAGCGATTCGCCGCGTTTGCTGGTGTCTTCTTCCAGCGTCGCAATCACCTGCGGAATGCCGCTGCCTTCGGAACCGGGAAAATAACGGCGCGTGACCCATACGCACAAGGCGCCGACCGCCGGCGTGACGAACAGCGGCAGCCAGAAGTGCGATTGCTGCATGGAACGGAACATGCCGAAGCCGACATCCATCAGCCAGGCATAGAGCACCGCAACCAAACCTACCAGCACCGCGCCTAGCCATAAAATGCCGTATTTGCGCCAGGCGCGCCGCAGCTGGCGCAACGTCTGGTCGGAAAAACTGGGAGGCAGCGGATTCATCGGATTTGGGCGCAAAGACATGATTATAAATTATCGCCGGGCAAATCCCCCAATACGATATCCGCCACGGGCAACGGAGCCGCAGCAGAAACACATCAAGAGGCGTATGATCTTGTGTTTGCAATAATGAACCAGCCGTCGCCCTGCGCAGGCCGGCTCCAGCGATCAGTGCCCTGTTCCCCCAACCGGCGGTTCCGCCGATAAACAACAATATGGCTATCCATTCCGCCTCCGCTCACTCGAGCGACCAGGTTTTACCGTTCCGTGAATCCCTGCTTGCCATGCTTGGCATCGCCTTTGTGGTGATGCTGGTGGCGCTGGACTCGACCGTGGTCGGCACGGCATTGCCGACCATCGTTGCCGAATTAAAAGGTTTTGAGCTGTACGCCTGGGTGGCGACCTCTTACCTGCTGACTTCGGTCATCACGGTGCCTATCTTCGGCCGGCTCGGCGATTTTTACGGCCGCAAGCCTTTTGTGCTGGTCTCGATCCTGCTGTTCACGACCGCCTCCATCTTGTGCGGCATGGCCAACAGCATGCTGTGGCTGGTGATCGCGCGCGGCTTGCAAGGCATCGGCGGCGGCATGCTGGTGGGCACCGCGTTCGCCTGCATCCCCGACCTGTTCCCCGGCGCCCACGTGCGGCTGCGCTGGCAAGTGATGATGAGCACGGCGTTCGGCATCGCCACCGCGGTGGGGCCGTCGCTGGGCGGATTCCTGACGCAATACTGGGGCTGGCGCTGGGTGTTCTATGTCAACCTGCCCGTCGGTGTGCTGTCGCTGTTCTTCGTCTATAAATACCTGCCGCACCTGCGCCACACCCATCCCGACGCCAAGATCCGCCTCGACTGGCCGGGCGCCCTGCTGATCACCGCTTCGCTGGGATGCCTGCAGCTGTTCGTCGAGATGCTGCCCAAGCACGGCTTGTCGCTTGCCATGCTGGGCCTGCTGGCGGCCAGCATCGTGGCCTTCGTCGCCCTGTGGAAATGGGAGCATCACACGCCGCAGCCGATCCTGCCGTTCGACCTGCTGGTCGACCCCAGGCTGTCGATCCTGTTCCTGCTGTCGGTGCTGAGCGGGTTCTCCATGTTTTCGCTGATGTTCTACGCGCCGTTGCTGTACCAGGGCGGTTTCGGCCTGCCGCCGCAGGAAGCCGGCCTGCTGATCACGCCGCTGGTGGCCTGCATCATGGTCGGCAGCATTTCCAACGGCCGCATCATCACCAAGATCAGGAATCCGAACGTGATGCTCTACATCGGCTTCAGCCTGCTGGCGCTATCGTGCCTCGGCGTGGTGATCTCGAACCGCTGGACCTCACATGGCGTGATCGCCGCGTTCATGCTGGTAGGCGGGCTCGGCCTGGGATTCATCTTGCCCAACCTGACCATCTTCATCCAGCAGGAAGCCGGCCGCGAGCACCTCGGCATCGCCACCGCGCTGATGCAATCGCTGCGCATGATCGGCAGCATGCTAGGCACCGCGATCATCGGCACCCTGATCAACCACATGTATGCCGGCAGCGTGCGCCAGGCGCTGGCGCAAGACAAGGCGGACAGCTGGTTCAGCAGTTTTGCCGACCCGCAGATCCTGATCAGCCATGAAACCCAGGTCACCGTGCTGGCGCAGCTGGCGAACGCCGGCCACCAGGGCCAGCTGCTGCTGGAAGCGGCGCGCGAAGCGCTGATCGGATCGATCCACATGGGAGTCGGGCTGGCGGTGGTGGTCACCGTGACCGCGTTGTGGCTGGTCAGCAAAGTGCCGCTCATTACCTTGCATGTCAAACCCGAAGCAGGTGCAGTCACGGAGTAAGCAAGCAGGCAGACCGTGCTTGCGGCAATTGCGCCCGGTCTGCAGCTCTGGCTTAAACACCAGCTCACAAAGCGTTACATCTCACACCGTCTCGAAGCACTTGTATCAAGCCGCTGGTGGCATCCTGAAGTCCTGGTAACTCACTTCACTCAGGACCCACATCATGAAAAAGCTCATTGCCTCACTGGTGCTTGGCACCATTCTCAGCACCTTGCTGAGCGGCTGTATCGTGGCTCCGATCGGCCCCGGCTATTACCGCCCGCATTACTACCATCCCTACGACCGCTACTAAGATTTGAGTTTCCTATCGATATATTTCCATACAAAAATAAATACGGAGCCTTTATGAAACTGATCCACAAATTCGTCCTCCCCTTGCTGCTGGCGCCGGCGCTGCTGCCGCTTGCCGCGCACGCCGACGAACCCGGCCATCACGGCGCATACCTGCATGCGCTGGCGGACCTGCACGCCGCCCGCTGGCTGATCGACCACCGTCCCGGCGACAACTGGCAAATGGGCAGGAACGAGCAGCTTGCCCTGGCCGAAATCGACGCGGCGACGCGTGAAATCAGCCAGCTTGCCCAGTACGTGGGCAAAGACGTTTACCAGGAAGAACGCCCCGACGCCCGCCTCGACCACCGCGGCCGCCTGCACGACGCCATCGACGCGCTGGAACGCGCGCGCAACGACACCGGACAACGCGAAGACGATCCACGGGTGCTGGAGCTGCAACGGCATGCGATGCATCGCATAGAAGTGGCGAAACATGCTACCGAGGATGCTGTGCGGGATGCTGGGTATTGAGGGCTGGCGCAGCGTTGGCATCAGTCGGGCGCGGGGGTATGTACTCCGTGGTCCGTTAAATGGGGTCAGAGTAATTTTCGCAAAAGACGCGAAAAAAAACTCTGACCCCATTTAACTGCTCGGGGTTGGTTTTGATGTTGGGGTTGCTGTTGTTTTTGACGTTGCCGTTGGGGTTGCTTTTGAATTCCGCATTGAGACGTTGCCAAATCCGGCGCGTGTCAGCCGGGAATTGTGGGGGACATGTTTGAGCCGAAGGCGAGTTTTGTTCCCCACCCGGCTGACACGCGCCGGATTTGGGGACCCGACCGAAGGGAGGGCAACGGCTTTGCGGTCGCCTTTTCTTTGCTTACTTTCTTTTGGCGAAGCAAAAGAAAGTGAGCGGCTGCCGGGCCGCTCCCGGCTTGCTTCCACGGAGTAGTGAACGTTTTAGGTACCACCGAACGAAGGCCGTCGCATGCCACCGCACTTACTCCGTGGGCCGTTAAATGGGGTCAGAGTGAAGTTTCTGCAAAAAGCGCGCAGAAAGTTCACTCTGACCCCATTTAACTATAGTGGTTATAGCTCGTACATGTCTTTTTCGCCATTCATCACCTGCTCGATCAGCTTGCGATTCATGGTCGGAGCCAGCAGCTCGATGAAGGTGTACACATAACTGCGCAGGTACGCCCCCTGCTTCACCGCCGCCCGCGAAATGTTGGTGCCGAACAGGTGCCCAACCGGAATCGAACGCAAGCCGCCGTCCCGTTCCGGATCGAACGCCATCCCGGCGATAATCCCCACTCCCATGCCCAGCTCGACATAAGTCTTGATGACATCGGCGTCAATCGCCTCCAGCAGCACATCCGGCTTCAGGTTGCGTAAAGAAAAGGCATGGTCGATCTTGGTCCGGCCGGTAAATGCGCTATCGTAGGTAATCAGCGGGAAAGCCGCGATCTCTTCCAGCGTGATCGCTTTCGATTGCAATAATGGATGATCCGGCGGCACCACCACCACATGCTCCCACTGGTAACAAGGCAAGGTCACCAGACCGTCGGCGTTGACGATCGCCTCGGTCGCCAACGCCAGGTCAGCCTGGTCGTTGCGCACCATGTCGGCAACCTGCCTCGGATTGCCTTGCAATAAAGACAAGCGAACCTTGGGAAACTTCAAGGTAAACGCCTGCACCACCTTGGGCAGCGCATAACGCGCCTGGGTATGGGTGGTGGCGATCGTGAAGCTGCCGCTGTCATGCGCCGCGTACTCGTTGCCGATGCGCTTGAGGCCGTCGATTTCCTGCATGATCAGTTCAACCGAGCGCAATACCGCCCGCCCCGGCTCCGTCAATCCACGAATACGCTTGCCGTGGCGTGTAAAAATATCAACGCCCAGCTCTTCCTCCAGCTCGATGATCGCCTTGGAGACCCCCGGCTGCGAGGTATACAATGCTTTCGCCGCCTCGGTCAGGTTGTAGTTCTGGCGCACCGCCTCGCGGACAAAACGGAACTGATGGAGATTCATGGATTTTCCTTGGTTTTCTTTATATAAGAATCTGTCCGGCGCAACCGGAAAACTGGATAAAAAACAAATCCCGGCGCATTACAAAAAAAGCAACCCCACCCCGGCGCTCCCCCCGCTTCCAGCTCCCGGAAGCAAGCATATTTGCCGTATTTGCATATATCAAATGCGCATATAAGCAAATAAATAGTCTGTAGTTGGAGATATATGTGAAGTTTATTACGATTCCAGGTGTTTCGTACGAGGTGATATGACTGTTTCTTATGTAGTGAGCGGTTTTGCCGTCGGATTATTGGTTGGATTGACAGGCGTCGGCGGCGGCTCGCTGATGACGCCTCTGCTCACCTTGCTGTTCGGCATCCATCCAAGTGTCGCCGTCGGCACCGACCTGGCCTTTGCGTCGGTGACCAAGATCGCCGGCACCGTCGCTCACCGCTCGCGCGGCACCGTGCGCTGGGATATCGTCAAGCTGCTGTCGCTGGGCGCGCTGCCGGCCGCCATCGCCACTGCGCTGGCGCTCAAGTACCTGGGCGGCATCAGCGCCGAAATCGGCCAGGTGATACGCTATTCGATCGCAGGTTCGGTATTCCTCACGGTGATCGCCCTGCTGTTTAAAGGCAAGCTGCAGCATTGGCTGAACGCCCATCCGGAAAAACATTTGCATGGCAGGAAGCTGACGACAGCCACGATTTTTGCAGGACTGGTGCTGGGCGCCCTGGTCACCATGTCGTCGATCGGCGCCGGCGCGGTAGGCGCCACCATCCTGGTGCTGCTGTATCCCCGACTGTCGCCGGCAGAAGTCGCCGGCACCGACATCGCCTACGCCGTGCCGCTGACCGCGATCGCCGCGCTCGGCCACTGGTGGCTGGGCTCGATCGACTGGAACCTGCTGGGCGCGCTGCTGCTCGGTTCGGTGCCCGGCATCACGCTCGGTTCGCTGGCCGCGCGTGCGGTCCCGGAAAAATTCCTGCGCGGCCTGCTGGCGCTGACGCTGACCAGCGTTGCGGTAAAACTGATTTACTAAGTTACGAAAGGACTGCGCCAGCGCAGTCCCTGCAGCTATTTATAAAGGCGCGGCGAGTTCATATCGAATTTCGCCGCAACCCATAAGGAAGACGAAGATGTATCGCTACGATCAATACGATCACCTGATAGTCAAGGAACGGGTCGCGCAATACCGCGATCAGGTAAGGCGCCGCCTGGCCGATGAGCTGACGGAAGAAGAGTTCCTGCCGCTGCGCCTGCAGAACGGCCTGTACATGCAGCGCCATGCCTACATGCTGCGCATCGCCGTGCCGTATGGCATGCTGTCTTCGCCGCAGGTGCGCATGTTCGCCCACATCGCCCGCAAGTACGACCGCGGCTACGGCCACCTGACCACGCGCCAGAACATCCAGTTCAACTGGATCAACCTGGAACAGTCGCCGGACATCCTGGCCGAGCTGGCCACGGTTGAAATGCACGCGATCCAGACTTCCGGCAACTGCATCCGCAACACCACCTCGGACGAACTGGCCGGGGTCGCCGCCGACGAAATCATCGATCCGCGCCCTTACGCCGAAATAATTCGCGAATGGAGCACTTTCCACCCCGAGTTCGCCTTCCTGCCGCGTAAATTCAAGATCGCCATCAGCGGCGCCGAACAAGACCGCGCCGCTACCGCCGTGCACGACATCGGCCTGCATGTGGTGAAAAATGCCGAGGGCGAAGTCGGCTTCCGCGTACTGGTCGGCGGCGGCATGGGCCGCACGCCGATCATCGGCAGCGTGATCCGCGAATTCCTGCCGTGGCAGCACGCACTGACCTACCTGGAAGCGATCCTGCGCGTCTACAACCAGCACGGCCGCCGCGACAACAAGTACAAGGCACGCATCAAGATCCTGGTGAAAGCCCTGAGCGCCGAGGAATTCGCGCGCCAGGTGGAAGCCGAGTGGCTCGACATCAAGGACGGCCCGGCTACGCTGACGGCCGAAGAGCTGCAGCGGATCGCCCAGTATTTCACGCCGCCGCCCTACGAAACGCTGCCTGCCGGCGACGCCGCCTTCGAAGCGCACAAGGCAGACAACAAGGCCTTCGCCAACTGGCTCAAGCGCAACGTCAAGGCGCACAAGGTGAGCGGCTATGCCGCCGTCATCCTCTCGGTCAAGAAAACCGGCGTGCCGCCTGGCGACATCACTGCCGCCCAGCTCGATTTTGTGGCCGACCTGGCCGACCAGCACAGCTTCGGCGAAGTGCGCGTGACGCACGAGCAGAACCTGGTGCTGGCCGACGTCAAGATCAGCGAACTGTTTGCCGTGTGGCAGGCAGTCAAGGCGCAAGGACTGGCGACGCCGAACATCGGCCTGCTGACCGACATCATCTGCTGCCCCGGCGGCGATTTCTGCTCGCTGGCCAACGCCAAGTCGATCCCGATCGCGCAAGCCATCGCTGAAAAATTCGATAACCTCGATTTCCAGCACGATATCGGCGACATCGAACTGAATATTTCGGGCTGCATCAACGCCTGCGGCCATCACCACGTCGGCAACATCGGCATCCTCGGCGTCGACAAGGACGGCTCCGAGTGGTACCAGGTTTCCATCGGCGGCGCGCAAGGCAACAGCACCAGCATCGGCAAGATCATCGGCCCCTCGTTCTCGGCGCAGCAAATGCCGGTAGTGATCGAGCGCCTGCTGAGCGTGTATGTGCAGCAGCGCACCGAAGAAGAGCTGTTCATCGATACGGTGCAGCGCCTGGGCATCACGCCCTTCAAGGAATTTGTCTACGCCAGCCCGATCCCGACCGGCTACACCCATGGAGAGGACGCCTGTGTCTACTAACATCATCAAGAACCGAAACGTCGTCGCCGACGACTGGAGCGTGCTGCGCCTGAACGAAGGCGACAGCGCCGACAGCGTCAGCATCCCTGCCGGCCGGGTGATCGTGCCGTTCAGCGTCTGGACCGCCCAGCGCGCGCAATTGCTAGAGCGTGCGGAAATTGGCGTATGGCTGAGCAGCGATGCGCAAGCGGACGTAGTGAAAGACGACCTGGCGCGTTTTTCCCTGATCGCGGTCGACTTCCCCAAATTCACCGACGGCCGCGGTTATTCGATCGCCTATAACCTGCGCACCCGGCTCGGCTACAACGGCGAACTGCGCGCCATCGGCGACGTCTTGCGCGACCAGCTGTTCTACATGCAGCGCGTAGGCTTCAACGCCTTTGCGGTGCGCGCCGACAAGGACATCAACGACGCCCTCAAAGGCTTGACCGACTTCTCGGAAAAATACCAGACTTCGTGGGACGAGAAGACTCCGCTGTTCCGCCGCGTGCAGCGCCAAGCCTTGGCCCAGGACTGACCATGGCCAGCCCGACCTCATCCCTGCCGGAACTGATCGCCGCCACCAAGGCGACGCTGGAAAGAATCGCCGCCGAATATGCGCCGGCAGTGTTCGCCTCCAGCCTGGCGGCCGAAGACATGGTGCTGACCGACCTGATCCTGCGCAACCGGCTGCAGGACAAGATCGCCATCTTCACGCTGGAAACAGGACGCCTGCATGCCGAAACGCTGGGCATGCTGGACCGCATCAAGGAAACCTACGGTTACGATGTCACGCCCTACGGGCCGCAGCCTGAAGCTGTCGCCGCCTATGTCGAACAGAACGGCTTGAACGCGTTTTACGACAGCATAGAGATGCGCAAGGAATGCTGCCGGATCCGCAAGATCGAACCGCTGAAGCGCGCCCTCGCCGGCAACAAGGCGTGGATCACCGGCCAGCGCCGGGCGCAGTCGCAGACGCGCGCCGAGCTGCATGTGCAGGAACAGGACGAAGCGCACGGCATGGCCAAGTTCAATCCGCTGGCCGACTGGTCGGAGGACGATGTCTGGCAATACATCCGCGGCAACAACGTGCCGTACAACCCGCTGCACGACAAAGGTTATCCGTCGATCGGCTGCGAACCCTGCACCCGCGCCATCCAGCCGGGCGAAGATGTGCGCGCCGGCCGCTGGTGGTGGGAAAATCCAGATTCGAAGGAATGCGGCTTGCATGTGGTCGACGGCAAACTGATCCGCATCAAGTCAGCCTCGCAGCAAAACGCCTGAATCATCGTATCTTCAAATGACAAGAACCGACATGAACACAGTTGTTGAAAAATTTTTCCTGGACAAGGCCGCCAACCGCCATCTCGACTGGCTGGAATCGGAAGCGATCCACATCATGCGCGAAGTGGCGGCCGAGTGCAGCAATCCGGCATTGCTGTTTTCGGGCGGCAAAGATTCCGTGGTGCTGCTGCGGATTGCAGAGAAAGCGTTCCGGCCGGGCAAATTCCCTTTCCCGCTGGTGCATATCGACACCGGGCACAATTTCGAAGAAGTCATCACCTTCCGCGACAAGCGCGTTGCCGAACTGGGTGAGCGCCTGATCGTCGGTTCGGTCGAGGATTCGATCAAGCGCGGCACGGTGCGCCTGCGCAATCCGCAAACCGATTCGCGCAATGCCGCGCAAGCCGTGACCTTGCTGGAAACCATTGCCGAACACAAATTCGACGCCTGCATCGGCGGCGCCCGCCGCGATGAAGAAAAAGCGCGCGCCAAGGAACGTATTTTTTCGTTCCGCGACGAGTTCGGCCAATGGAACCCGAAAGCGCAGCGCCCTGAACTCTGGGACCTCTACAACACCCGCGTCCATCCAGGCGAAAACATGCGGGTATTCCCGATTTCGAACTGGACCGAGCTGGATGTCTGGCAATACATCGCGCGTGAAAAACTTGAGCTGCCGCCGATCTATTTCGCCCATCAGCGCCAGGTGATCCCGCGCAACGGCCTGCTGGTGCCGCTGACCGACCTGACCCCGGCCAGGGAAGGCGAAACCGCGGAGCTGCGCGAAGTGCGCTTCCGCACCGTCGGCGACATTTCCTGCACCTGCCCGGTCGCTTCCGATGCGGCCACCGTGGAAGCCATCATCGCCGAAACCGCGGTGACGCAAATCACGGAACGCGGCGCTACCCGGATGGATGACCAGACTTCGGAAGCCTCGATGGAAAAACGCAAAAAAGAAGGATATTTCTGATGAACGCCGTTGTAAACACCGCTGCCAACACCGTCACCGCCGACAACGCGCCGCTGGAACGCGGCCTGCTGCGTTTCATCACCGCCGGTTCGGTAGATGACGGCAAGAGCACGCTGATCGGCCGCCTGCTGTTCGACAGCAAGGGTATTTTCGCCGACCAGCTGGACGCCATCTCGCGCGCCAAGCACAAACGCACGGTGGGCGACGCCATCGACCTGTCGCTGCTGACCGACGGCCTGGAAGCCGAACGCGAGCAAGGCATCACGATCGACGTCGCGTACCGCTATTTCGCCACGCCGAAGCGCAAATTCATCATCGCCGATACCCCGGGCCACGAGCAATACACGCGCAACATGGTGACCGGCGCTTCGACCGCGGATGCGGTCATCATCCTGATCGACGTTTCCAAGGTGAAGCTGGGCGACGACGGCAGCGTCGAGCTGCTGACCCAGACCAAACGCCATTCGACCATAGCCCACCTGCTGCAGATCGAGCACGTGATCGTCGCCGTCAACAAGATGGACCTGGTGAATTACGACCAGGTGGTGTACGACCGCATCGTTGCCGCCTATCAGGAATTTGCCGCACAGCTGGGTTTGCGCGACGTCCGTCCGATCCCGCTGTCGGCGCTGGCCGGCGACAACGTGGTGGTGGCCGGCGACAACATGCCGTGGAACCAGGGACCGACCCTGATCGAGCTGCTGGAATCGCTCAGCGTCTACGACGAATCGCATGACGAGCCGTTCCGCTTTCCGGTGCAGCTGGTGGCGCGCCACAACGGCCACGAAGCCAACGACTTCCGCGGCTACATGGGCCGCATCGAAGCCGGCAAGGTGCACAAGGGTGACAAGCTGGTGGTGCAGCCGAGCGGCCAGAGCGCCACGGTGAAAGACATCCTGGTGCTGGAAGGTTCGCTGCCGTCGGCCGTGGTCGGCCAGTCCGTGACCTTGCTGCTGGACGAATACCTGGACATCTCGCGCGGCGACATGCTGACTTCGGCCGAACGCGCGCCGGCCTTGCTGAAAACCGTCAGCGCCGACCTCTGCTGGCTGTCGGAAGACGCGCTCGACCTGCGCCGCAAGTACTGGATGAAACACAGCACCAAGCAGGTCGCGGCGCGCATCGCCAAGGTCGATACGCTGCTCGACATCAACACCCAGGAACGGCGCCCCGCCGAGTCGCTCAAGCTGAACGACATCGCCCGCGTCTCGCTCAACCTGCAGCAAGCCATCGCTGCCGATTCCTACGATGCGATCCGCGCGACCGGCGCCTTCATCCTGATTGACGAAGTTACGCACCAGACCGTGGCCGCCGGCATGATACGGCTATAACTCGGCTATAACCCGGCTATAACCCGGCCTCGGCTGGCAACGATAAATTGGACAGGCAAGCCATGCAAGCTACTCACTCCTCCCGTCAACCTGCCTACGGCAAGGTTTACCTGGTCGGCGCCGGCCCCGGCGCGGCCGACCTGATTACCGTACGCGGCGCTCGGCTGCTGGCGCAGGCCGATGTGGTCTTGCATGACGCGCTGGTCACCGAAGAGATGCTCGCATTGTGCCCGCAAGCGCTGAAGATCCCGGTCGGGAAACGCTGCGGCAAGCTGTCCACCGCCCAGCAGTTCATCAACAAGCAGATGATCGACAATGCGCGTAAATACGCCGTGGTGGTGCGCCTGAAGGGCGGCGACCCGATGCTGTTCGGCCGCGCCGATGAAGAATTGCGAGCGCTGGAACAGCATGGCATCGCAGTCGAAGTCGTGCCCGGCATCAGCGCCGCGCTGGCGGCGGCGGCGACTTCGCAGCAGCCGCTGACCAAACGCGGCGTGGCGCGCAGCGTGGCTTTCTTTACCTCGAGCACGGCTCCCGGCGAATCGGATGAAGTCAACATCCCTTCTTGCGACACGCTGGTGCAGTACATGGGCGGGCGCGAAGCGGCGGCTACCGCGCGGCGCCTGCTGGCGCAAGGCCGTGCTGCCTCGACCCCGGTTGTCGTAGTGGAAAACTGCAGCCGCGACAACCAGCGCATCCAGCGTCTGCGGCTGGACCAGCTGGAATCGGGTTTACAGTTGTGTGAAGGTCCGGTACTGGTAATGATTGGCGAGGCGTTGGCTAGCCGCGCCCGGCAAACGCTTGAAACCGACCGGCAAGACCAGCGGACCGAGAACGCGGCCTGACGCCGTCAGCGCTCAGTGCAGCGGTTTGGCGGGCGCCGGCGAGGCCAGCGCCTTTTGCAAGACCTGGCCGGATTGATCCGCGCGGTCTTCAGGCGATAAAACATTGATCCAGCTGACCAGGCCGGCGGCTATTACGGTCAATACCAGGAATACTGCGATTCTCTTGTTCAAAAATTCCCATTTCATTTCTTGCTCCTTCTTGCTCCTTAGCTGCGGCGCCGGCCCTGCACTGCTGCAGCGCCGGCAAACTGCCGCATTCAAATAACCAGCCGTCCCGCCGCCGGCGGCAGCAGGAACCGGCTTTCAGACATCCGCTTGCAACCGGCGCTCAGCGCCCGTTGAGATTGCGCGTCGCCAGCACGCCGTAGACGCCGACCTGGCGCTCGCCTTGGCCGGCTTCACGCTTGGCGGCATGTCTTGCATTGCCGGAAAGCGCCGACGCCTGGCTTGGCGTCCAGCCGAAAGTCCAGCTGCTGCCGCTGTTGCTGCGATTGTTCGGGCTCATGCCCAGCAGGGTTTTGATAGTCATCATTTCACCTTTTCATGTGCTGCTTCCGATACGGAAACAAGGTCGACATGTAAAGCGTGGCGAGGTGCCGGCAATGGCACGGACGACTGCGAAAAAGACATTCCGCCAGTCGATTGCAAGCTGTCCAGCCTGGCCAATCGACACCGGAAAGGTGGGATGGCTAGACGGGGACAGGCAAATTCACGCCTGCTTTACTATTTTCTGGTGCTAGTTTTTTAGTCCGATAGCGCGGACAACTGGAACAGTCCATTTCACTAACTCCTGGTTATGCCGGCTGCGCCGCGGCAGCGTGCCGGGCGCGGGATGCGGTGCGGTCCTGGACAGGACGTGCAGAACGCCGGGGAATGCTCTCCCAGCGTACGCTGCGCACACTGATTTCCTGCGCCAGGCGGGTGACCAATTGCACCAGTCCGCCGCGTTCCCGCACCGAGCACATCACTTCGACCGTGATGCTGGTCAGATGCGCCTGTATCGCAGGCTCGCTGCCCTGGTAAGTCACGTCATACGCCGACAGTAGCCGCCGCATCAGCTCTTCGAGCTTGGCCACTTCCGAACTGCGGCAAGTGGTCACGATACGGTATGGCAAAGCTGCCTCGCGGCTGTCGCCGGACGCAGCAAAACGGCGCTTGTTGAAAAATGCATGCAGTTTATCGAATGGCATGGCGATCTCCTTCCTACTTCCGTCAGCCGCGACGCCAGGCGCATTGCCGCGGCCATGCGCCAAGCCTGTGCGCCTGAAGCAAACACATGGCCGGACATAGCCGTACGCAATCCGCCGGATGGCAGCACGAAAAACGGTCTTGCAAAAAAACGGATGGGAGTATCGCTGCGGCCTGGTTTGCCGCGATACTACAGCTCGCACATGGCGCAAGCTGTAGCTGAGGGAGGTCTGCTAGAGGTTATGCGCTATGTGCCGGGCTGAGGACCCATCCACGTCTACTACTAGAACAACTGTCCAAGATATGGACCTCCATGTAATGCAATGGCGGGATTATATTTCCGGCTAGCTATTCTGTCAAGTAAAAACCCTTTACTTTCGCCACAAAATATGTATCACCGGGCCATCACGCCGACGGCAGCCGGTGCTCGACAGAATTAATAGGAACCGATTCTCAGCACCCGCAAAGTATGCAGGACCGATCCGTGCCGGCAATCCAGCACCCGCAGGCGGCGCTCCAGGTCCTGGTGATCCCGGGCCGCCGCGAGATAAGCCTGTTCCACATCCGGCGCGGCCAGCTTTTGTATCAGGCGCCGCAATTTACCATTAGAAAATATATTAGAAAACGCCATATCGAACTCCCAGCGATGAGCCTAAAAATCGGAGGCTTCGTAACCGATTGCCATAGCTGTAGAATAGGCCGGCCAAGCACTTTCCTGAAGCCGTATTAATTATTCCCAATATAAGTTTTTTTAACATGAAAACACGACTTCCCCCGCTCAAGCCGCTGCGCGTATTCGAAGCCGTGGTACGGACCGGCAGCCTGACGCTGGCGGCGGCCGAGCTGCACCTGACGCACAGCGCGGTGAGCCAGCAGATCAAGCTTCTGGAACAGCATTTCGACCAGACCCTGTTTGTCAGGGGCCAGCGCGGCGTCGAGCCGACGGCGGCGGCGCGCATATTTTTTGCCGACGTCAAGGCCGGCCTCGACCGCATCGCGCTGGCCGGCGAACAGCTGCTCAATACCGGCAAGGTGCGCATCATCCGCGTCAGCTGCACGCCTTCAATGGCGATGCGCTGGCTGATTCCGCGGCTGTCCTCGTTCCAGATAGAAAACCCCCGCGTCGAAATCCGCGTCACCACCTCGACCGCCGCCGTCGACGCCATCAAGGAACCGTTCGATGTGCTGATACGGCGCAGTCCCATGCATCGCGCCGAATACGAATGCATACGTTTCCTGGACGACGTGCTGACGCCGGTAGCGTCGCCGCGTTACCTGCAGCAGCACCGCTTCAAGGCCCCCGCCGACCTGCTGCAGGCATCGCTGCTGCACCTGTCGAGCCGTTCGGAAAGCTGGACGCGCTGGTTCAGCGCCGTCGGCGTGGCGGTCAAGGGCCAGCTGCCAGGCCAGATCTATGAACATTTCTTTTTAAGCTTGCAGGCGGCGCTGACCGACCTTGGGGTGGCGCTGGGATCGCTGGCCCTGATCGAGGACGATCTGGCGCATGGCAGCCTGTTGCCGCTGTTTCCCGACCTGCTGCTGCGGGACAAAGGATTCCATTTGCTGTTCCGCCCAGGCGGCCAGGACCCGGTGCTGGCGAATTTTATCGGCTGGCTGCAATCGAAGGGACAGCAGACCTGCGCCAGCATTACCCAGGCGGGAGAGTAGAGAGGCAATAGCGGACGATGGCGTCCTGCACATCCTGCTGTTCGCCCACCGCCTGCGCCACCGTGATGGCCAGTTGCGGATGCTGCTGCCGGGCCTGCGCGATCAATGCCGGCAGGTCGCGCCGAACATGGCCGCCCTGCCCCAGGAACACCGGCACCACGCTGGCTTCGCTGACGCCGGCGGCGACCAGCTGCTGCAGCAGCTGCGGCAGGTCCGGCTGCATCAGTTCAAGGAAAGCCAGCTTGACCAGCAGCTGCGGCCGCTGGCGCTGGATCAGCTGCCGCAGGGACTCGAACGGCGCGGCCCAGCTCGGGTCGCGCGCGCCATGGGCAAACAGGACAAGCGCCTGGCGCGGTGTGGGCTGAGAGGCAGACTGAGACATGGTTCACCCTATCTTCAAGCAAGGCGCGGCGTCAGCTGCGCTCGATCTTCCACAAGGCGCCGATGGCGATCAGCAGGAAGATGGTGCTGGGCAAGGCCGCGGTGAAAAAAGGCGGCCAGGTGTTGAGCAGTCCAAGATGCGAAAACAGCGTATTCACCAGCTGGAAACTGACGCCGATCATGATGCCGGTAAAGATCTTCAGGCTGACGCCGCCGGCTCGGAAATGCAGGTAGGCGAACGGCAGGGCCAGCGCCATCATGACGAATACCGACAAGGGATACACCAGCTTTTTCCAGAACGCGATATCGTAGCGCTCGGTGTGCTGGTTGTTTTCCGCCAGGTGCTGGGAATAAGACCACAGGTTGTAGGCCGACATGTGGTCCGGGTCGGCAAACAGGACCGACAGGATTTCCGGCGTGATTTCCGACACCAGGTCCTTGCTCGGGAATTTCTTGGTAGCGATCGAGCTGGTGATGTCTTCGGTCGAGGTGCCGTTGACAAAATCGGTCTGCACCACGTCTTCCAGGTTCCAGATGTGCTGCCCCTTGTAGTCGGCATGGCCGGCCTGGATCAGGGCCGTCATGTGCAGGTTGCGGTCGAATTCGTATAGCTTGACGCCGATCAGCCGGCCGTCCGGGCGGATTTCGCCGATATTGATGAAGCGCGAACCGACGATATCGCCGCTGGTGCCGTCGGTCCGTATCACATCCTTGCTCCACAGGCCGGTCTTGAATTTCTGCGAGATCGACGAGCCCTTGGCTTCCAGCTTCACCTTCTCGGCAAACTCGGCGCTCTTGGGGGACACGAATTCCCCGATCAATACCGTGGCCACCACAAACAGCAAGCCGATCTTGACCAGGACCTTGGCGGTCATCATGGTCGACATGCTGGAGACGCGCATGATGGTGAATTCGGAACGCGCGGCGAATTGCGACAAGGTATAGATGGTGCCGATCAGGGCCGCAATCGGCATCAGCTCATAGGCGTAGCCCGGCAAGCCGAGCAGGACAAAAAAGAAGGCATGCTGCAACTTATAGCCGCCGCGGCCGACCGACGGCAATTCGTTCATCAGGTCGAAGAACGCGAACAGCGCCAGGAACGCCGCCAGCGTGAACAGGACCGAACGGACTATCTCGGAGGTGAAATAACGCTGCAGGACTTTCATGTTGCCGCCGTTTTTTTAATTTTAATCAGGCGTGCGTGCTTGACAGCGGACCACATGACCAGGGGATGCCAGCGGCTATTGACATTGAGCCGCCACAGGAACAGCAAACCGATGATGACCAGCACCACCAGGTGCATCGGCCACCAGGCGATGCCGAACGACATCCGTCCCTGCACCACCGCGGCCTGGAAGATATTGGTCACGTTGCTGTAAGTAATGAACAGCAGCAGCGCGATCAGCAGGCTGGCCGAACGCCCCACCCGCGGATTGACAAAACTCAGCGGTATCGCCAGCAGCATCAGGCATAGCGCCATCAGCGGCAGCGACAGGCGCCACAGCAGCTCGCCCATGTTGAAGCCGTTGCGGTTTTTCAGCAGGTCGCCGGTAGGCAGGGCGCGCGCCGACTTGTCGCCGTTGACCGCCTGCGAATTGCTGGCCACCAGCACGCCGTAACGCTCGAATTCCATGACCCGGAACTCGTTCTGGCTGGAGAGCACGTCATAGCGCCGCCCCTTCGACAGGATCAGGAACTTGTCGCCATTTTTGTCCAGCTCGACATTGCCTTCCTTGGCCACCACGATGCTGTTCTTGCCTTCCTGTTGGGTATTGACGAAGACATTCTTGACCTTGCTGGCGTCGCCGGTCAGCCCTTCGACGAAGTAAATGCGGTTGGCCGACGCCGATTCCTGGAACTTGCCGGGCGAAACCCGGGAGATGTCCTCGCGCTTCTCGAAGCGCTCGCGGTATTGCGCGCTCTCGCTGTTGGCCCACGGCGTCGCCACAAAACTGAGGAAAGTGGTCAGGATAATGATGGGCAGGCCGAACCACAGCACCGGCTGGATCCAGCGCGCCAGGCTCTGGCCGGAAGCGAACCAGACCACCATCTCCGAATCCTGGTAGCTGCGCGTGACCACCAGCAGCACCGAGATGTAGCCGGTCAGGATCAGCAGGATCGGCATGTAGTTCAGGGATTGGAAACCGATCAGCGCGACCACGTCCTGGGACGCAATCTGTCCTCCGGCTGCTTGTCCCAGAATCTTGATCAGCATCACCGTGATGATAATTGTGAAGAGCGTAGTGAAAACCGCACCGGCGGTGCTAATTAATTCGCGTCGTAGTGCGCGCTGAAAGATCATTGGGGAATATAATTGCGGATCAAAAAAAGGAGTAAGTGATGGACTTTAGCATAAAAACCATTGACGCAAAAACCTCAATTGCCTCTCTGAAAGCCGGCTGTATCGCAGTCGGGATCTATGAAAACAAGAAACTCTCGCCACAAGCGCAAGCTCTTGACAAATCTGGTGAAATCACTGCTGCACTAAAGTCCGGAGATATTTCCGGTAAACCAGGCTCCACCCTGCTGTTGCGCAAAGTCGCCGGCGTCGCCGCCGAGCGCGTGCTGCTGATCGGCCTTGGCGCGGACGGCGAACTGAACGACAAGGTCACCTCGATGGCGGCCCTGTGCGTGGCGCGCGTCCTGGCCACGCTGGGCGGCGCCGACGCCCTGCTGGCGCTGCCGTTCGACGCTGTCAAGGAACGCGACCTGGCATGGGCTGTCCGCAGCAGCATCCTGGTGCTGCGCGATAACAGCTATCGCTCGGACACTCTGAAAAGTAAAAAAGAGACAACATCCGGCGTCAAGAAGGTCGCCTTCCTGGTTGCCGCCGCCAAAGCCGCTGCCGCCAAGGACGCCCTGGCGCAAGGCGTGGCGCTGGCCAACGGCATCGACCTGACCAAGGAACTGGGCAACCTGCCTGGCAATGTCTGCACCCCGACTTACCTCGCCAACACCGCCAAGAAACTGGCCAAGGAATTCAAGCTGTCGGTCGAAGTACTCGACCGCAAGCAGCTGGAAGCGCTGAAAATGGGCAGCTTCCTGTCGGTTGCGCGCGGCGGCGGCGAAGCGCCGAAATTCATCATCCTCAAGCACCTGGGCGGCAAGGCCAAGGACGCGCCGACCGTACTGGTCGGCAAGGGCATCACCTTCGACACCGGCGGCATCTCGCTCAAGGGCGGCGCCGGCATGGATGAGATGAAATACGACATGTGCGGCGCCGGTTCGGTGCTGGGCACCATCCGCGCGATCGCCGAACTGAAGCTGAAGCTGAACGTGATCGGCGTCATTCCGGCAACCGAGAACATGCCGTCCGGCACCGCCACCAAACCGGGCGACATCGTCACCTCGATGTCGGGCCAGACCATCGAGATCCTCAACACCGACGCCGAAGGCCGCCTGGTGCTGTGCGATGCACTGACCTACGTGGAACGCTTCAAGCCGGCTGCCGTGGTCGATATCGCGACGCTGACCGGCGCTTGCGTCACTTCGCTCGGCCACCACAATTCAGGCCTGTTCACGCGTCACGACAGCGCCCATGACGCCCTGGCGGAAGAATTGCTGAGCGCAGGCAAGGCGACCGGCGACACCGCATGGCGCATGCCGATCGAAGACAGCTACCAGGAACAGCTGAAGTCGAATTTCGCCGACATGGCCAATATCGGCGGCCCGGCCGGCGGCAGCATCACCGCAGCCTGTTTCCTGGAGCGCTACACCAAGAAATACACCTGGGCCCACCTGGACATCGCCGGCACGGCATGGAAAAGCGGCGCAGCCAAGGGCGCAACCGGACGCCCGGTAGCCCTGCTGACCACGTTCCTGATGAATCGCGCCGCCGCAGCCAAGTAATCGGTTCCTGGCAAGGCAAAACGGGGCGCCGGCAGCAATGCCGGCGCCCCGTTCTTGTTTCCGCGTCCGGGTTGTTTAACCCAGCGTGGCGATCACCGGCGCATGGTCCGACGGCTGCTCCCACTTGCGCGGCACCCGGTCGATGACGCATGCCGTGCATTGCGCGGCCAAAGGCGGCGACAGCAGGATATGGTCGATGCGCATGCCGCGGTTCAGGCGGAATCCCATCTGCCGGTAATCCCACCAGCTGAACAGTTTCTCCGGCTGTTCGAACATGCGGAAAGCGTCGGTCAGCTCCAGCCCCAGCAAGCGGGCAAAGGCGGCGCGTTCAGGCGGCGACACCAGGTTCTGTCCGACCCAGGCGGCAGGATCGTGGACATCGCGGTCTTCCGGCGCGATATTGTAGTCGCCCATCAAGGCCAGCTTCGGATGCTGCCTGCATTCGTCCTGCAGCCAGTCGTGCAAGGCGTCCAGCCACTGCAGCTTGTACTGGTATTTTTCCGATTCGAGCGACTGGCCGTTGGGGATATAGGCGCAGACAATCCGCACGCCGTCTATGGTGGCGGCGATGATGCGCTGCTGCAGGTCTTCATAGCGCGGATTGTTCTTGACCACGTCGGTGATCGGATGGCGCGACAGGATGGCCACGCCGTTATAGGTCTTCTGGCCGCTGAACGCCACGTGGTAGCCGGCCGCCTCGATTTCCGCCGCGGGGAATTTGTCGTCGGTCAGCTTGGTTTCCTGCAGGGCCAACACGTCGACAGGGTTATCGGCCAGCCATTGCAGCACTTGCGGCAGGCGGACTTTGAGGGAGTTGACGTTCCAGGTCGCAATCTTTTGCATTATTAATAATCCTTATTTTATGCGGGTTTTAGCGGTATTTATGCTCAATTTTTATTTCTAGCTACCCACCTAGCTACCCACTTAATACCGGGTATGCTTACCCGGCTTTGCAAATGACGATGTTACCGCACCAGCTACTTGGCCGGGACATGGGTTATCAGAGCATCGATACTGTCAGCAGTAATACCGCTGGCGCGCTCACCAATTTTGACCAAAGTGAGTTTCCCGGATTTGACCAAGCGATAAATTGTGCTGCGGGAAACACTTAGCTTTGTAGTGGCGGCATTGATACGGTATATCTTCGGCTGTATTTCAGTTGTCTTAATCACGCGACACCCCGCAATAGATGCCGACGATCAGCACCAAGACAGCGAGGGCGCCGACGATCCAACTATCTAACGTGCTGCACCGAACCGAAAATTTCGAGAGCAACGACTTTGCGCATACCGATACGCCATAGGCAGAAAAAATCATCATCGTGTACAAGCTGGTTAAAAACAGAATTTTCATTTTCAGAAATTTTCCTTTGGTTAGTTAGTCGGTTTGTCGTTTTGGAATACCCAGCACTTCATTGCTGTGCTGCCTAAGGCGTTATCTCGGGCGCGGATCTGGCTGTTGACCACGCGCACGTCAATAAACTTGCGCCGACGGCTGGTACGCAATACTTTCTTGAGATCACCGATCACCGGGATCTGTTGGCGGCGCTCTGCGGCGATCTGCACAAAGTGGTTCAGGTTGACCGCGATCAATTGCGGATCGCGGGAATGGTTCAGGCGGTGCATGTCGTTGCTGTCCAGGTAATCGAACGCTTCCCAGAATTCCTGCACCAGGGTGTGGTCGTCGTTGATGACTTGCTGCCGCTCCCCCGCCATGATGATGATCTGCTCCCGCATGGCTTTCTGCTGCTCCGGCGTCAGCTTGATGACCAGCCCCAGGGCGTCCGTCAGCGCCAGCATCTGCGCGTGAGTCTCGACCAGGCGCGGCATCTTGATCTCCGGCCGCATGCGCAGCTCTTTCAAATAGACCGCCGTGCGCTCGGCCACGGTTTCCATGATCTTCTTCTCACGCTTGGCCGCGGCCAGGATAAAACCCGACACTTTCTCGGCCGGCATGAATTTCAGGGCGTCGGCGGCTTCACCGGATTCCGGCGTTTGCGTCGTCAGATCGAAATACAGGTGGACGATCCGCGACAGGATCGCCTCGGAGGCATTCACCGGGTTATTCTGCGAAATCACGATGGCGCCACGGAACGGCGGCTCGTAGGTTTCATTGCCGCCGGTATTCATGCCCCGTGCACGGGTTGAGCGGCCGTTATAGGCGGTTTTCAGCTCATCCCAGTCGAAGGACTTCACATGGCTCTTGTCGCCGTCCATACGCTCCCGGTCCGACTCGATCAGCACCACTGGCAAACCGGATACCTGGGAGAAATTGCGGGCACGGGCGGCCAGGCTGGATTTACTCGGATCGAAGCCTTCATAGCCGGCACGGCCGAACAGCTTCCACAGGAACTCGATCAGTGTGGACTTGCCGGCGCCGGCCTTGCCGACCACCTCCAGGAACGGATAGGAGCTTTGCGCGGCGCGGATCTGCTCGGCAAACAGGGATCCGAACCAGAATGTCAGCGCCACCATGCCCTTGGGTCCGAAAGCTTTCCACAGCAGGTTGACCCACTCGGTCGTGTAGCCATCCGGGTCGCGGTTGATTTGGAGCGACACCGACCGATTCAGCGATTTGACGGCTATGCGCCCCAGATCGTAAAAATCCTCTTTATTCACGTCATACAGCGTGCCATCCTTTATAGCGACGTTGTCCAGGACATAGCAGCCGTATTCCTTGCTGTAGCCGATATAGTCGATGGTTTCGACCCGCTTAATGTGAAACAGATCGCGCTCCATGATGCGGTCCAGCATGGCGCTGGTGCCGCTGAACATCGCACCCGGAGCGATACCCAGCAGGCGTTTCTTGAATTCGGCAGAGCTGGAGATCTGCGCGCTGGTGAATGTGTTCTTGATCGAGGCGCCATCATGCGGGAAGTCGACCCGAAAGTAATACCAGGCTTCGTCCGTCATCTCGTTCTTCTGGTAATACAACGCGACCGGGTTGCAGTTGGCAATCGGGCGTATCGTATGAGAGGCATACAGGGCTTTCTCGCGCTTGCCTGCCTCGGACAGGATGCTGGTCGATCCTTCGCTGTCGAGCTGGTCCATTTCCTTGTTATAGGCCACCAGATCGAGCGTGAACCAGTAAAGGCGGTGACGGAACTCGAAATCGAATTCGGTCTTGCCCTCCTTGCCATAGATCAGCAGCGCCTTGTCGCTGGCGCTGCCGGCGACAAGAATAGCGCCGTGATAGCGGTAATTCTCGATATCGGCATCGGTCAGCTTGTCTCGCTGGTGCAGATCGTTCCAATCCAGTTTTACTTTGCCGTTTTGCGGGATCTGTGCGGCGCCGCACTCCCAGCCGGCCGCCCTGGCGCGCTCGATATGTTTAGCTGTATAGCTACGGCCGGCGTGATCGCCGTCCAGCGCCCACACCAGGCGGCAATCCTGATTCCCCCGTGCATCGCGCAGATCCTGCAGCGACTGCAGCGGGTAGTTGTTGCAGCTCATGATCGATACGGCTGCTATGCCGTGGTGTTCCAGGGCGATGGCATCGAAAATGCCTTCCACGATCCAAATCTCTTCGACCGCCTGCAGGCTGTGCGCCGGATGTGACCAGAATCTGCCCTGGTAAGCCGATCCGAAGCTAAACCGCGCCTTCTTCTTGCCGAAGCGCTGCGGCTTATCGATCAGGCGCTCCCAATAGCCGTCGGCGACCGCAAAGCGGACCGTGGCGCTGCCGATGTTGAGATCCTTGTCGAAATAGCTTTCCTGCTTGTACAGGCCCTGTACGCGGGATAGAGTAAAGCCGCGGCCATGCTGCATATAAGCATCGGCCGCCGCTTGCGGGTTAGTCACATCCGGCGTCTGGTAACGCTTGCTCCAGTCGTCGAACAGGTCGGGATACAGCTCTTTGACGTGGCCTTCGTAGCCGCAATTGTTCAGACGGCCGCAACGCACTACCCACGGATTGTCGGCGTTTGCATACAGTTCTTTCTTTTGGCACTGGGGACAGGTGCCGGCGCGCAGATAGCCCTTTTTTTCGTGTTTGAAATTGAATTCAGACAGGCGGCTGAGGATGTCGGCGTGTAAAGATGGATTCATCGTGTTATTCATAATCCGCCGCGGCGCGGCGTTTGAGGTCTATCGGTTGGTGCTTGTTATCGGGGGTAGCAGCAAAGGTGCAGAAATATTGCCGCTGAAATTCTTGTGCAGTCACTGCGGGCCGCGCTTCCTCGACTGGATCCCGCCATAGGTGCGCGGGGATCCGGTCGCGCCAGCAGTGCGCAATGGTGGTCAAGGTGGTCAGCATCAGCGGCGAGACTTCGTGCAACGGGATGGTGATACGCAAGGCGCTATGGACGCGCTGCAGCTGGTCTAAGCTGACATTGGGTGCCGTCATCACCACTCCCCCGCCATACCGCCCAGGGCGTGGATGCATTCAGCGCACACCATGTCGAAGAACGAGGGGCAGTTGGCGCGTAACCAGTTGTCCGCCAGTTTCACGAGTAATTCTTGCCGGACGACGCATTTGATAAAAACTGACATGGTTCAATCCTTTACCCAGGACAGCGCGACGGCCAGCGATGGCGCGAGCATGACGAAACCGCACAGCAGGCCGGAACCGAATATCTTGCAAGTCTTCTTCATGGCGGCATAGCGCCGCAGTCGTTGCATGCGCGTCATGCGCCGGCATGACAAGCTGGGGAACGGATGAACCATCTGTTTAGCGACATAGGGTTGCATGGGTTTTCCTTATTTCAGAATGAGCGAATCCGGCACGCCTGATAACAGGCATGACAAAAGACAACGTGGGAGATAACTGCTTAGGCCGTGGTTACGGCGGAGCTAGGATGCGGTGATGGGTCATTGGCGTGTCTCAGGCTGGTGTCAGATTCAAGGTCAGCTGATTGATAGCAGACCAGTTAATGTGCTGAGAAAGCGGTACTTTGATTTCCGGCTTGACGATGGAAGATATGGACAAGGTCCTGGCGACTTCCAGCCTGGCGACAAAGGAGTAACCGCATTCCGGGTTCTGACACATATAGGTAATCTCCTTCATCAACGACGACAGCACGCGGCTTTTAACGGCCCGCGGCGAAGTAGAGCAAAAGGGACAGCACATTCCAATATTTCTCATTTCGACAATCTCTTTACCTGACACTTCAATCGGCCCTGACGCCGGTTTACAACAACTACAACAACGGTAATACGATTAGATGGGGCGAGAACACTCGCCCTGCCCCTTCCGGGCACACTCGCAATGCATGCCGACCTCGCCCAAAGTGGAGACAGCATCGAGATATTTGCAAGTGACCATGACGAAGCCGACAGCGGCCACCAGCAGGTCGATCTTGTCGATAACAATGCCCTGCCCGCCATTGAGGAAACGGCTCACCTGGGAGTCGTCCCAGCCGACCTTGTGTTGCACATCCTGACGACCCGGGCCAGTCAGCGCACTGCGCAAGGCTTGTTCGATTTGCATAGGACGCTTCATCATTGCCCCACAATCAGAACTGTGTGCGGATGATCGTCGACATCGATAAGCTGAAACTTCGATGGCTGTTTTTGGTATGCGGCGAGACCGATCAGGTACATATTGCGCATAAAGGTAGAACGGGAACAAGCACGGTGGACAGCATGCTGGTTAGCGACAATCACTTCGGATTGCCGTAATTGCACGACGACGCGCTCAGTGTCCAGACGACGAGGTGCGCGACCAAGCGGGTACATTCTTGTTGTCATAATGTATGATTATTGAATCGTTAGCGGTAACGAGAATATAGTACAAATAAATATACTTGTAAATAAAAAGACGAAATATGAATACTTTAGGTTTACGATTGAAGCAGGAGCGAAAACGTCTTGGTATGACGCAGCCCGACTTTGCTTTGATTGGTGGGGTAGAAAAAGGAACGCAAATAAATTATGAACAGGACAAGCGCTTCCCTGATGCCAAATATCTGTTGGCAGTTGCTGCCATTGGCGTCGATACGAACTACGTGTTGCACGGTGAACCCTCAAAAACAAATTTGAGCGAGGATGAGACGGAATTGCTTTTTGGGTATAGGGGACTGGATGTTCGAGGCAAAGCCGGCGTACTCAGTATGATTGAAACGCTCGGAAGCGGACCGTCCATCGCTGCGCGGGAAAAACAGGCCCAGCTTGCTAATACGACCGTGACTGGCGGAAAAATTACCGGAAAAAAAGCGCAAGTCATTCAAGGCAACAATATGACGGGCACCACAACGATCCATCTCAGCCGTAAAAAAAAGGACGCTGTATAAAATCAGGCAACGTGTGTCCCGCCTGACCTTTTCATTCAGCGTTGCAATCGATAAGCGGAAGAAGTCGAGTAGCAGGGGAAATGCTGGCAACAAGACCGGGGGCCGCATTCTACAGATTTCTCCACAAAAATTTATTTCCCCTCACTGTTTTCCGCGATTATCTGGCGCCGTTCCTGGATTTTTTCCCACTCAAGTTTTGCTGCACGCGCCGCCGTTTGTTTGCTCGCATAAATATGCGTTAGTGATTTGGGATTACTGCGAGATCCTGCAAGCTGTTCCCCTTGTTTCTTGCTGACCTTGTCGCGCCATTTGGTGATGACACCAGTAACGCCAGGATCTGGATCGACCTCATCTTCCCGTTCGACTTCCGCTTCCTCGGTGCGCGTCTCCAGCTCGACACTGCTGGTAAAGCCGGCGTCGCTGATGCTGTGCCGAACCTTGGTGCTCAGCCAGTCCTGATGATCGATTTCGGTTTTGAATCCCACGACTGCCACCGGCGATTGCGGCATCAGCGCCGGATCGCCCATTGCCAGCGACAATTCCAGGGTCGCAGCGCCGCGCTGAATGCGCTGCCATTCGGCGACCGCTGCAGCGCGGGCGTCGGCCTCACTGGCGTAGGTGGTGCGTAATCTCTTGCTGTTGCCTGGCTGGCCGGCGACGACACTGCGGCGCAGGCCATGGCGGTCGTCATGCCAGAACACGCGCACGCCGCTGTAGCTGTCGCGCTCGGCGCTATGGTAGCGGTGTCTATCTCCCAGGTTGCGCGTAATGCGGATCACAGGCAGGTCACGGCCTGACGCGGTCTTGCTGCGGCCCGCCGGCATGAACAGCAGCGTGTCATTTTTGACCGTCGCGGCTGCATCGTATTTCTTCCCAAGCCGGCGCAGGAATGCCGCGTCGCTCTCCCTGGTTTGGTCCAGGTGCGCAATTTTTATTCCTCGCAGCGCCTCCGCAATACCGGCTTTCAGCTCCTGCTGAAACGCGATCACCTCGATCACCGCGCCTAGCGTGGTGTCATGGAAACTGCGTTCCACCGGCTGGCGGAACGTGTCGATCAGGCTGGCCGTCCTGGCGCGCAAGGTCAGCAGATCCGGCGTACCGCTATGCTCTATCTCATCGACCGTAAACACGCCCTTGTCGACCAGGCCGGACTCGGCCCAGCCGATCTGCACATTGATCCTGGCACCCCTGCTTGGTATCGCCAGCTGACCATCGGTATCGGACAGGGTGATACTCAGTTCGTCGGCGCTGTCGCTACGGCACTCGGTCAAATCGAGACTGACCAGGCGCGGCGCAAATTTGGCAGTCAAGTCCCGACCGTCCAGGGTGATCTTAAATGCAGGAATCGGATAGGCCATCAGAACACACTCCGCACGTCGTTGGCGAAGCTGCTTGCGCTGTTGCTGATGCCCTCCAGGCTCAGCATGTTCTTGATGCTGCCCAGGTCGCCCAGGGTGTTTAACAGGCCCAGCACCGATTCGTCGGTACGCTCCAGGGTGATCGTAAAGTCGATCTTGCCGGCGTCGCCATCCTGCCCCAGGACTGTTCTCCCCTCGGTCATGCCGGTAATGACGAACGAGCCGTAAATGCGCCCGGTCCCTGCAATCAGGATCCAGGATTTACCGGTGTCCCCCATCAGGCGCAAGGCATCGAGCGAATAGACGCTGCCGGTCAATTCCGGCGCTATCCAGCCGGACAGGGTAATGGTGTCCTCACCCTTGCCGGTGAACTGCCGGGCGTTGCGGGCGCCGACACGGGAAGTGCTCGGGTGCTTCCAGTCGGTTTTGCGCTGCAGCTCCTGGTAGGCCAGGGTCGGCAAACTAAAAACAAACATGCCCAGGGCCATCATCATCCTATTGCTCCTCTCAATTATCGTAATCGGACAGGCTGGAACGGATCCGCGCCGCCTTCTGCCTATCTCGCTGTTCCAGCGCCTGCGCCACAGCCCGGGCAATCGCCTGTTCATCCATGCCCGGTGCAGCGGCAATGCTGATCGTGATCGTGTCACCCTGGATCACCATGCCGGCGCCAGGTGTGCGCGGCGCCAGCGGCGGCCGTGTATCGAAGGCTAGCGCCGGCATCGATGCTGCGCCGATGGCAATCCCGGCGCCCAGCTGAGTCAGCCGTTTGGCGAGGCCGCCGACCTGGTTGAGCGGATCTCCCTGGCTGCGCTGCAGCCCGACCGCCAGCCCCTGCATCGTGAAATCGCCCAGCTCGGCAAATACCCGGCTAGGACTGTGAATACCCAGTTTTTCCTTAAACCAACCGACGACGCTGTCGCTGGCGCCGGCAATCGCTGTGCGAACGAACCCCAGGGCGCCGGTAATGCCGTTCGCCAGCCCCTGCATGATGTTCAGGCCGAAGTCGCTAAATTTCGCCGGCATGTCGATGCCGAACCAGCGCAACACGCCAGCGAACGCCTGGTAAAACAGCCCCAAAGGCGACCAATTCAGCACCAGGGCGGACACGCCACCGATGCCGCCGGCGAACGCTTGCTGCACATCGGCCCACAACCCGCCCGCAAACGCCTTGATGCTGGCCCAGGCACGATAAAACGCATTACCGGCGGTATCCCATAGGTCAGTAAAAAATCCTTTAATGGGCTCCCAATACTGATAGATCAGGTAAGCCGCCAGGGCAATGGCGGTAATCACCAGGCCAATCGGATTCATCAGGAAAGCCCGACCGACAAATAACAAGGCGCGACCCAACCACAGAAAAGCCGACCCGATGCCGCGCAAGATCGGCGTCAGCACGCCGCCGGAGACGCCCATCTTGGCGAACAGCACATGCAGCATCGCATAGGGACCGATCAAGGCGGCCAGGCCCAGCATCAGCGGCCCCAACACCACCAGGATGGCCGCTAGGCTGCCAAAGCCCACAATCATGACCTTGGACAAGGTCGGATTTTTCTCCATAAATCCATTCAGGCCGTCCAGGGCAGCGGTCGCGCTATCGATGGCGCGGGAATACAGCGGCAGGATCTTCTCGCCCATGCTCAGTTTTAAGTCGGCCAGCTTAGCCAAGGTTTCCATTTCCTTGCCGCCGGCCTGCTCCCGCGCCAGCGGTTCCAGCTGGTCGACGTCGTAGGCCCCCTCGTTCAGCTTCCGGTTCTTGTGGATCTGGGCGCGCTGTAGATACATGTTCGCCATCAGGTCGCCGGCCTTGCGGTTGGTGTACAGGCTGCCGATGGTGTCCAGCACCTGCGATTTCTTGGTAATGCCGTGTTTTGCCAGCTGCGGCAACAGCACCTGCTCCATCCACTCGAACTGGCTTTTCTTGAAGAGGTCAGCGCCCAGCAGTGCGCCAGGATCCAGTTGGGCGCTCTGCCCCACCTTGTCATGTTTGACTTTGGTGTGATCCCCAATCAGGCCCAGCTTGTCCAGGTTCATCGCGGCGCGCTTGCTGGTCCTGCCCTGGTACAGATTGTTATAGCTCGACATCAGGCCGTTACCGACGCCGAAGCCGCCCAGCTCTTGGACTAGCGGCTCCAGCTCGTAGTAAAAGGACTTTTCGTCCATGCCCTTGGCGGCAATGCCGCCGGTTTTAATGAGGTTCAACCACTCGGTAGGGCCGACCCGGCCGCCGGTCGCAGAAATGACTTTCTGCACCATATTGGCCTGCTCGTTGAATTTCGCGGCGCTGGCGGTGCCGCCGCGCACCTCGATAACCTTCAACATGTCCATGAACTTGCGTTCATTCTCGCCGCCGGCCTCTTCACCATAGAATGCCTTGTTGGCAAATTTCATTTTCGCCAGCATGGGCGCGACCATTTGCGCGTGCGGCAGATCGCCGAACACGGACATACTGTCGCGAACCAGCTCCAGGTTCTCGGCATGGCTGGTGCCGTAGGTCTTCATGCCGCGGGCATAGCGCTCGGCATCAAAGCTGACCTTGGGACCAAGGCCCAAGGCGGTAATGCGCGCCTTCTCAGTCTGATAATGTTTCGCGTCTTTTAATCCGTTGACCAGGGGCACACCGACCGCGCTGCCGGCCACCGTCGCGCCGACGCCAGCGGCGGCGACATTGCCCGCGGTGGAACGCAACTTGTCGGCATGCTGGCGGGCGCTGCCTACTTTCTGCTGATGGCCGGCAATCGCGGATAATCGCTTTTGCTGTTCGGCCAGCTGGGTATTCGTGGCGGCAATGTCTCCCCGTAAACTGCGCTCATGCTGCGCCAGGCGGCTAGTGCCGATGCCGGCACCGGACAGGCGGTCCCGTAACACCTGCAATTGCGCACTGTGCTGCTGACTTTCATGTTTCAAGGCACCGGCCGACTTTACGGCGGCGTTAAATTCGCGGGTCATGGCCCGCGTCGGCTGAGCCGTTTGCTGCATCCTATTTGCCAGGCCGGCGACATGCTGCTGGACCTCGCGCAATTTATTCGTACTGGAATCCAGACCGGCATGCAGCTCACGGAAACGCCCGACATCCTTCTGCAGGGCGTTCAATTCCTTCAAGCGGTCGCTATTGGCCTTGATGGCCTTTCCCAGAACGGACGATTCGCCGGTGATCTTCTTTAGCGGCGCGGTCAATTTATCCAGCGCCGCAAAGACCACCTGTAACCGCAGTTGCTTGTCATTCATTCAATGCTTCCTAATCATCCGCGCCGCTGCGCACCCTGGCGCGTTCGCGCCAGGCCATCAAGTCCGTTAAATCCAATTCGTCCATGGCCTGCGGCGGCCAGTGAAACACCGTCGCAATATCGGCCATGGGATCTTCTACGAATTCGGGTAGACCACCGGACGATCTGCTTTCTTCAGCAAAAAAACAGCCACCTCGGAACCCAAGGCCATCAGATCCGCCAGATCCAGCTTTGCCACGTCATGCGGCGCCAAGGTCGGCACGGTGACACGCGGCAGCACACGCTGCAGGGATAGCACATCCAGATTGCTCAGATCCACCAGCGAGACGCCGCGCAGCTCACCGGCCATGGGCTTGCGGATCTGCACGCTGGTGATCAGGGTATCGCCACGGGTCAACGGTTCTTCCAGGGTGACCGTTTTATACAGACCGGTAGCGGCGATGTCGGCGTCGGCAGCGTTGGTGGTGACAGGGGTAGAATTTTTCATACGGGGAGCCTTTAATAGTGAATAAAAAAAAGAAATGGGTGCTGCTGTCGATGTTGTTGCTGATACTGACGTTGATATCGCTGCTGATATCAACGTTAGTGGTCGTCGGACTTACAGCCCGATAGCGCGCCGGATATCGGCGTTGCGGTCCTTGCCGTCGATCTTCTCGATGGCATTGATAAAATCGAATTCGAAGATCGGCCGGTTATCGATGGTCAGCTTGTAATAGCTGCAGGCGGTCGTATATTTCTGGTTGGTATCCTCGGCGGACTTGGCGTTACCCATATCGATTTCCTTGTGCCGCCCGCGTACCACGATCTCGACCGCCGACATGCCACCATCGTCGTCATTCTCGTACGCGCCAGCAAAGCGCAGTTGCGTCGCGTTATGGCTGCGGGCGCCATACTGCAACAGGGCTTCCAGGATGAGACCGCCGGCAGTCCATTCCAGCGTAATGGCTTCATTGCCCAGGTCAACCGATACCGGACCGCTCATGCCGCCGGCACGGTACTCTTCCATCTTGCGAGAGAGTTTCGGGAGGGTAATCTCTGTCACCTGGCCGCGATAGGAGTTACCGCTATCGAACAAAATAAAATCTTTGAGTTTTTTAGGCATGCCCATAGGGTGGTCTGCTTTCTATGTAAGTGAAACGGTTAAGCGGCGGCCACAGCGGCGGCGAAATCGGCCAGGTAGCGGTCGGTGATGCGCTGCTGGAACATCAGGTTTTCCAGAGGCGGGACCGGCGTGTAGTCGTAATCAATCGCCAGCTTGCCATCCTTCAAATTTTCCTTGCTGTTGTATTCAGCATCGAACCAGGCGTTGCCGCCCAGCAGATAGCCGCCACGGATCAGGTCGCGGAATTTCGCGTTGATGCTCTCGATCAGGTCTTTGACCAGGGCCGGATGCATGGGCACGTCGACATAGGCCATATGCGCTTCGGCGATGGTGTCGGCCACCACCTGGGCGGTGCGGGTATAGTTCTCAAAGTAAAAATAACCGCCGACTTCGCAGGTGCGTGAACCCCAGAAGCGAAAGCCGTTGCTGTTGATCAGGGTCGTGACTTCCTTGCTGTTCAGGTAACCGGCATCGGTGGCCGGGTCTTGCAGATCCCAGAACACGTCCGAGGAAATGCCGGTCGGGCCGTTGACCACCATATTGGAGAGCGTTTTATGCCAGCCGATCTCTTCGTCGATCTTGGCACGCATGCCCAGCGCGTAAGCGGTCGCCGCCATGCTGGCATCCGCGTTAGTCGCGGTATCCCAGTTCACGAAATCGGGCCAGATCACCATCAGTTCGCGCTGACCGAAATCCTTGCGGTAGGCGGTCGCTTCTTCCTTAGTCAGGCAACCATGCGCCGACACATACGCGAAAGCGCGCAGTTGCTGCCCGACGCTTGCCAGCGCATTGGCGACCGCCTTGGTGTCCAGACCAGGTGCGCCCAGGATCCGCGGCTTAACACCGAGCCGGGCCTGGGCCGCCAGCAGCGCTTTGATCCCCGTGTATTTTCCGGCGGCGGTGGTGGTGCCGATGACATTGGAGGTCGTCTCGGCTTCGTCCTTGCCTTCGGCCACGCGCACCACGATGGTCATGGGCTTGGTTTGCAGGGCAATGGCTTCCAGGCAGCGGCGCAACGTCCCTTTGACGCCGGCCTTGCCTTGCGCTGCAATCACATTGGTCAGCAGGACCGGCGTATCGAGCGGAAAGACAGCCGGGTCGGCATCTTCGGCGGTGGCGATCAGGCCGATGACGGCGGTGCTAACGGTACGGATCGGGCGCGTACCCTCGTTCTTTTCGATGACGCGCACGCCATGGTGGTAATCGGTAGGCATAAGTAAAACTCCTGGGGTAAATGAGGTTGAAGAAGAATTAAGCGGTGATGGGCGCGACAGGCCAGGTGAGGCCATGCGGGTAGCTCTCCTGGTCGACCAGGCGATTGAGGCCGACCCGATAGATCTTCCAGGCGCGCAGCAGCGCAACATCGGCGGCGCTGGCGTCGTCCACGTCGACACGGTCCTGGTATTTCGTTACCTCGCTGTTGGCGCGGCGCAGCTCCCGCGCCATGCGCTCCTGTACCGCTTCCACCAGCTCGGCGTCGCTCGGAAAATAGTCCGGCACGCCGTCCGCCTGGCGTGCGACGCAGTCGGCGTGGATAGCGCGACCATGCGCTTCCACATCGTCGGCGCACGCCATGTACGACAAGTAATCGTCACGGCTGACGAATTTGACCGAACAGGTAAAACCGGCCGGCACGCGCACGATGTCCCGGATGTCGGTATAGGAGAATGGGTTGACGCTGGCCTGCGGCGCCTGGTCGTTTGTTGCATTGCTATCGGTCTTTGTCATTACGCTACCCTTTGCCATAAAGCTGTTCGTGTGCCCATGCCGCCATCGCCGCCGGACCCGAAGTCATACGCATAACCGCGCAATTCCCAGGCACCGCCAACCTCTGAGTTCGTATGGTTCTTGTTCAGGTGATATCCCCCAATGCCGCCATGCACCAGCCCCTGGCCGGTCAGTTGCGTGGCATAGCTGGCGGTGCCAGCATTGGAGGCATAGTTGGCGCTATTGGCGTAATTGACATTGAAATTCGACGGGTTGTAGACGTTGACGTCATCGGGCGTATTTCCGCCAAACATCCAAGTAGGTTGGCCGCCGATACCGTTCCAATTTAATCTAGTGCGGTGTGAACCAAAAACGACCGACCCCATATCGGTGGCATCCACCGTGACCTTCACGCCGCTGCCGTTGCTCCAGCCGATTTTGATAGCATTGGAGGTTTGCCCGATGCCGGTGCCTTGCTGTACCGGGTTATAACCGAGCATGTCTTGTTTGGCGCCAGGATTGAAATTCCCCGCATGCCACAACTTATAGGCGTTCGCTCCCATCGAATAACCGCCGACAGCGAGGTCGTTATTGCCATCCAGCCCGAAATGCGTGGCAAACATGCCAGGGCGGTGGAACGTCATGTAGGCATGGTCGGTCTTGTCCTTGCTCATGACCTCAATAGTCGGCCTGCCTGGGCCGTCGCTGCCAATGGCGCCGATAGAGCCGGAAACCTGCAACTGCCCTGAGACACTGCCGCCGGCCAGAGACAGATAACTTTTAAGAACGGCGTCCAGGCCACTCTGAAACACGAAGCTGCCCAGATCCAATTTGTCGACTGTCGCCTTCAACTGATCGCCAGCCGCGCCGATCTTGACGGTATTGGGCGATTGCCCGATGCCGGTGCCTTGCTGCACAGGCGTGTAATTGAGCTTGTCCTGCTTGGCGGCTGGGTCGAACGTGCGGGAATCCCAGAGTAACTTCCAGTCGTGGCCCTCAAACGGTTTATTTGTCCCGAGATACCCGGTCCGCTGCCAGGTGCGGTGCGCAATGGTCGCCTCGGTATAGACCTGGTGCACGAACTGGCCGCCGTTCACAGTGGTCAAGCTGCCGTAACCATCGGCGCCAGCCGGCAACCTGGTAGCGGCGATCACGCCGCGATCATTAGCAACCGAGACATCGCGCACGCCGGTGTCTAACAAGGTATCGCAATCGGTATCGCTGCTGGTGACCGCCTGCAGCTTGCGAAAATACAGAGAGTTAGCGCGGTCGGCAGTCAGATACGCCTGGTGCGGGTCTGCTTCGGCCCGGTGGTCGGTCATCGCCTTAGCCACGGCGGATGTCAATCCGGCGGGGGTCACTGCGCGGGTGGCATCCTTGCCTGAGATTGTCTCGGCTGCGGTCGCCAGCTCGACCACGCCCTGGCGTTCAACGGTGGCCGGCGGGTTAGTAAAATTGGCGTCGCCGAACGCCAGCGCCGTGGCCTTGATGGTGGTGAACACGGCATCGGCGGCCAGCAGCATCATCGACTGTGTCGACTTTTGCAGAATGGGATCCGGCTGGCTATAGACGCCCAGCAGCACGCCGTTGCTGAGCCAATAGCCGATACCGCGCACAATATAGGTGTCGCTGCCATCGTCGCGGATGGTGACGTGCATCGTATCGGGTGCCACCACCTCGCCGGAAATGGTCGACAAGCGCTTGATCTCGCCAGGCAAGGTGGTAGCGTCGTCATTCGCGGTAAAGACCGCAGCAGTAATGCCGATCTCCGTAATTTTGAGCGGCGCAGTGCCGTTATGTTCGGCGTTGACCAGGGCGGCACGGCCGGCCTTGGTGATGATGATTTGTAGTCCAGGCATAGGGTCAGGCTTCAGTCAAATTCAAACGGGCAGAGATCACAGGGCGAGCAGTCGCTACCACGGCAATGGCGGCTTGCGTCTCGACGCCCTGGGTAAACGTAAAATGGCTACGGATGGACTTGGTGCGGTGGACCTCGGCAATCACATCGTCCACAAATGCGGCGGTCGCCGACTGGCCGCCGGCACCGGATAAGATCAGCACCAGCTCGAACGTAAACGGCTCACCCATCGGCGTCGTTTGCCACCACTCGCGCAACAGGATGGCGCCGCCGAAAGCGGCCACCACGTCCTTGACGGCCTTGGCTGTGCCCTTCTGGCGGTGGATCTTCATGGCGTTGCGCACACGGGCGCGCCGTACCTCTTCCGTCCAGTAGGATTTCCAGCTATCGACCGACCAATGCCAGGCTAACCAGGGCAGCAGGTTGATATCGATCTTGTCCGGGTTGTGCAAGGTCCGAAGCGGGACCGGCACATCGGAGATCCGGGAAGTCGTCGCTTCCAGCGCCCGTTCCAGGGGCGTGGCATTGGGCGGCAGCAAAGAGTGGATTTTTTTCTTGCTCATGCAGCGCCCCAAATGCCGGCATATTCGACCTGCAGGTTGTCGCAGTAATACGCCACCAGCTTCGATATTTCTGGATCTGCGGTCGGCGACAACAGGATGACGCGCTCGACGCCGGCAACGTGGACCGCCGCGTCAATGCCGGAATGGGTCGGCACGCGGCCCAGCTGGTGCGCTTCCTTGGCATACTTCTGCATGCGTTTGACGGCTTCCGCCAGAACAACGGTCGGATCCGGCCCCGTGAAGCTGTAAAGCTTGGCGTGTACCTGATAGCGGACGATTTGCGCACCGCGCACCTGTACGTAATCGGTCAAAGGCCGCACACCATCATCCAGCATGCGGGCGGCGACAACGTCCAGCAGCTCCTGCGAGGGTGTACCGTCCCCTTCATGCGACAGAACCGTGATCACCACCTGACCAGGCGAAGGGCTGGTGGCGGTGGCATTGCGCACACGGCCGTCGCTGCTTAAGGCGTGGAAAATATAAGCGCCTTCCGGCCCTGCGACAGACATGCCTTGCGGCGCCAGCTGGATGCGGCGGCGGAAATCGTCGTCCTCTTCCATGACGGCCGCAATGCCCTTGTCCGGATCCGCCGGCCAGATCTGCAGGCGCGGGACGTCCATGTTGGCGCCAATCTGGTCAAGATCCGTTTTAACGGCATAGGCCAGCATCAGGGCGCGGGCGGCCTCATTGATCCGCTGGCGCAGTTTTAATTCACGATAGGCGCTCAGTTGCACCACTTTGATGGCGGGGTCGGATTCCGTCAGCTCGTCCAGATCGGTGCCTTGCGCCTCCAGATCGGCCAGGTACTGGGCCAGGATAGTCTCAAAATCTAATGGCTCGATGACATTGGGCGCCGGTAGTTGCGACAGGTCGATAGCGGCGCTCACAGGCGTACCCCCTGGCCGACAGGCACGGTCAACTGAATACCTTGTTCACTGGTCACACCAACCAGGATCAGTGTGGCCTGTCCATCCTGGCCGCGCTCAAGTTGCACGCCGGTCAGTGCAATGCGATGCTCCCAGCGCAACACCGCGTGGGCGGTGGCGGCATAGATGCGCAGGACCGTCGCCCCATGTAGAGGCTGGTCGATCAGCTCCGGGACTTCGGAGCCATATTCGCGGCGCATGACACGGGAACCGATAGGCGTGGTCAGAATGTCGGCCAGGGATTGCTGGATATGGGCCAGGCGAGATAAGGCGCGGCCGGTGCGGGCGTCCATCATTTCGGCGCCCCTGAATCTTCATCGCCCTTTTTTATCCCACCGTGTGGGTGTTTCACCAGGCTGATGCCGGCGGCGGTCACGTCGACCGTTGCGTGCATGCTGCCATCGATCACCGCAGCCGGACCGCCTTCCTTGCCGGCCTGGACGTTCATGCCGGCATTCAGGGCCGCAAAACCGTTGACGGTCAGGTTCTTTTGCACCAGCAGATTGCCCGTGCATTCCGTATCCTCGGCGTTAGAGGTGACTTTGCCAGGAGCCGCGGCGACGCTGGTACCGTCCGGCAGCGTGGCGACCAGAGTGTGCGCCTGCGAGTCGTATTGGACAACCGCACCATCCGGGTAATACGTGGCATGCAGGGCAGGATTGTCGGACGGCGCGGGGAAAGCATCGGAATAGATCGCCGGCAGGATGGCGCCAGCAGTGAGGTCGCCACCGGGCGACAACAGGACGACTTGTTCCCCGACCGAAGGCGCCCACCAGCTGCGGGCGTCGCCTGCGCGCAATGCCGCCCAGCGCAACCAGGTTGTCGTCAGCTTTGGGCTCAGACGCACACGGGCGCGACCGTTAGCCACTTCGGCAATGGTGCCGAGACGGATCATGTTGTGCAGCAGGCGGGTGAGTTCGAGCAGTTCGGCGTTCATGCTCTGCATGTTGCCGGGTTGCCGCTCGGCGCGCATCAGGCAGAGGGTTGATATACGGCTTATCAACCCCGTCGCGGTTTCGCAGGCCGCGTGCGCGTGAGAAAGTTCGGGTTAAGACGCGGCGACGCGGTCAGTGCTTCGAACACCGACCACGCCACCGTGCCTGCAGAATACGGCTGCAAGCAAGGCCCAGGGCCGCGCCACCTGTGCACAGGCGGCCCGAAGCTTAGCATTTTTATGCAGGTATACCTAGATGCAAGAAATCCGTTGTGGCAATTGTTCCAAGAAACTCGGCGAGGGCGAATACATCTCCCTCGCTCTCAAATGCCCCCGCTGCAAAACCTTAAATCAACTGAGGGCCGCGCGCCCCGCACCAGTATGCCCCCGAGCATCTGATCCAGTGGGCTCTCATGTATGTCAAGCAAAAACCAACCATCGGTAGTCTGTTCGCCGGCATCGGCGGCTTCGATCTCGGATTCGAAAACGCCGGTTTTACCACCGCATGGCAAGTCGAAATCGATCCCATCTGCCGGGCGGTCCTCAGGGACCGCTTTCCACAAGCCGCGCAATACGACGATGTCCGCCTCTGCGGCGCAAGCAACCTCAGCCGCGTCGACGTCATCACCGGCGGCTTCCCCTGCCAGGACGTTAGCGCCATGGGCAAGCGGCGCGGACTCGCCGGCAGTCGCACTGGCCTTTTCTTCGAAGTCATCCGCATCATCAACGAGCTTCGGCCCCAATGGCTGGTGCTTGAGAACGTCACGGGGCTCCTCAATAGCAACCATGGCGAAGACTTCCAGACAGTCATCGCTGCCCTTGCCGAATGCGGGTATCTGGGATGCTGGCGAGTGCTTAATGCTCAATATTTCGGAGTCCCCACGCGTCGCAGAAGAGTTTTCATGGTCGCAGGTCTTGGCAAACACCCTCCCCTTGAGCTGCTGGCTGACACCGCTCCAGTGGGAACGTTTTCAGGCCCGCCGCGCCCGACAGAATACCCCGTCGAAATCACCGCATGGGCACATCCTACCCTTCTATCAGGGAGTTCTGCCGGACAGATTGATATCAGCGGTTCGGGCCTCGTCGCTGCCGGCGACGGCTGGAATCAGATGGTTAATCGGCAGCGAACGGTTGACGATCATGGGCTTTGCAGGGGACTGGATGCGGCCAACTTTGCGGAAACTCATGCTGCCGGAAATGCCGTTGTGCCGCAAGTCGCGCAGTGGATCGCAAGACATCTAATCAGATCAATATAGGCTCACTGTTTTAACTAAAAAGGCACTGGACAGTGCCTTTTTTATTGTCGATTAATACGACAATACGATAGGGTTGGTCACCTGCTTAAATCTGTTCTAAATTGCAAGCAAGCAGGTCAATGAGATTACCAGGACCACAAAGATGCAAGGCCCCTACAACAATGAGTGTCCGCTTGGTACTTCCAAGTATCTGACGAATTGGAGGAACCCACGCAAGATTTCGAGAATCAAGCACAGCGTTTCGAGCTCCAGGAAACTTCATCATCGGCAATTTGCTTGCAACAAGCCAAAAGGCTTCCAGATCTCGAGTTAGCCAAGCACTGTGCATTTGAGTTAACACTCGCTGAGGTCCGGACAAATCCGAAACGAGATTTTTCAGATCTGCTTGTATCTCGGCCAAGGGGATTGAGTCGAATGCTCGCGCCACATCTTGTGCTGTTTCCAAGAATTGAATTGCCTTTGAATGTTCGATTGCCGATCGAAGAAAACGAGCCTCCACACCGTCAACTTTCTGCACAAGAAACGCCGGTGCGAACAATCTTGCGGCCCAAGGATGTAGTTCGCTAAGAGGCGAAACCGGACCGGAAGATGGCCAGAATTTCTCAAGCTCAGCGTAAATGTCTGCGGATATCTTATTCTGTAGACCAATGCCATCTTGAGCCCTACAGAAGTCCAGCAATGTCGGGGGATCTGATTCAAAAACAACAGACTCAGACCATTCATACGCATCTGATACCCAAGTTGGCAAATCTGGTTTAGCCAGGGGAAACCCATGCAAAGAACCAAGCAACCGGACATTTGTGCCCGTGAAATGAAAATACATAGGTTGCCCCTGCTAGCAGTGAGTGGGTCTTTAGTTTAAATTACATTCAACTACAATGTGCGTAATTAAGTTTTTCTGGCGTAGTTGGCTTCAGGTGCAAAAACATCCTAAGCTCTTTCCCATACATATCGCGATCTAATCCTATATGGCCCTTGATGAAAGTTTTTTAGCTTCCATAGATGAAATTGCCGATCACATTGCGGATTCGCACATGTTGATTTGGCCAACACCAGGAAATCCCGTCGCGTTTTTGTCCTTTAGCAATTTCGCCGAATGGCGCGCATTCTTTATTCAATTCAGTTTACACCCGAATGTACCATTGATCGTAACTGGTAAATTTGAGCGTGCACAGAAATTACATATTCTTTCCTGGTTCGATGCAGACCTCATCAAAGCCGGTGAACTCGTGGCATTTTCAGCGCTGGAAATGGCACTAAGGGATTGTTATGGCAACGAGGTTAAACGCAAAAACGATTCCATACACTTCAATGATTTATTGAAATATATGGTCGATAAAGATAATCTGACCGACGACAAGATTGCGATGATTCGGCGCGTTGGCGGTGCAGCAGTACCGACAATATTAGGTAAGAGGCATCCAAGCCTAGCCAGTATTAGAAATGATCTCGCGCACGGCAAGCCCTTCGATGGGTTTCCATGGTCGGGGCTGTTGGAGTTGCTGCGGGATCTCATCGAATACGCATACCGAGAGAGAATAGCTATTCAAAATGATCCTATATGACGCAGCAATGCGTCACGAATCAACGCCTGGTCGCCAGCACTAAAACCAAGTAAGGGCCGGGCCGGATAGCGATATTCCGGTCCTTTCTTTGCGACCTTGTCGGTGAGACCATCCTGGTGCACGCGGGCGATCCGCGCCACGCGCCCAAAGAAACCGACCGAAAGCTGGTTTTCGTCCTGCGTGGTTCTAAGAAATTTGGTGGTGCGCACCTTATTGAACATCGCCGCCTTCTGCCGTTTGATTCTCCCCTTTTTGCCGCGCAGATCCTTGCGCTGCTTTCTGGCCGTATAGGGTGCACCGTCCGGCGCCTGCTGGTTCGCGATACGCTGCGCCTGGCTGCGGCGCAACTCCTGGGCGATCTTGCGCGTAACAACCCGGCGCTGACCAGGCTGCAGCTTTGCCAGCAGTGCGCCGGCCCATTGCTCGATGGCGCGCAGATCGTCCGTCATGCTGGATCGGCCGGCATGTGCCACTCAGCAATGAGAGACTCCCCCGCGTAAGCCTGCCAGAACGCGTCGGCATAGGCTGGGGTCAGCTGCGGTTCTGCCAGATGCCGCACCTCCAGCCGGCCGGCGCCGGCCTGTTTCACCACGACACGCTCAGTGAGCGCCAGCTTGATCGACAGATCAATCGTTTCGTGATTGTTGAAATCGACATTAAAACCGATGCCGGTCTTGCGCAGTTCCGCATTGTCCAGCAGATCGCGCTGATGGATCTGGACCCACGCCAGCAGCGCCACCATGACGGCATCGGCGTCGCCGCTGTAGTCGGTAATGATGATATCGAGCTTGTAGCGGTACTCAAACGACAACGAGTTGGTGCCGGTCGCCACAGTATTGCCCTCATCGGCAAATATCAGCAGCTTGTCGGGGTTGCGCGTCAGGTCGGCAATCGCCGCCTTCAAATGCGCTCTAAGGCTTTGGGGCTTGTACATCGGCTTCCTGTTGGCAAAAGTAGACCATATCGACCTCGGCGGCGCACACCGCCCACGCCGCTTCTGCACGCTCCAGGGCGAGATTCAAGGCGCCGTTAGTCCTGGGTGCCGCTGCCGGTAGCTGGCAGCGCGTCACCGCCGGGCAGGCGTTCAGCGTAAGCTGAGGCGCCGGTGGCGGCGGGACGCTCGCGCAACCGGGCAATAGCGTCAGGCAAAGGAGCGTCAAACCAAGTACGTACCTGGGGGTTATCTTGTAAAAGGTTTGCAATCAGGTTCTCCCGTTCGGTAAGTGTAGCGGCAATGCTGTTGCGGTCGCCCTGCAGCCTGGCCGCGGCTCGTCTGTTCCTGGTCGCCGTTTCCATCAAGGTCTTGATGGTGTCGGCGCGGTCGCGTGACTCTTGTTCTACCTGTCGGATCCGGTCTTGTGCCACTTTCAGGCCGTTATACTGAACATAAATCACCAGGCCCACGGCGCCGACGAGCAAGGCTGATATCAGGCTTTTAACGATCATTTCCATAAGCCGATCCGTGTCCCGCGGCTGTCGATCGTCAGCACCTGGCGGCGCGGGGTTTTACCCTCTGTCGCAATGCCCAGGTGGACCCATATGGCAGAACCGGAACGCTCATAGATCAGCTGATCGAACTGCAGATAGGATTTATCCAGCTTCTCGCAGATCTCCATCGGTGTGCCGAATGCCGGCGCCGTAAAGTCGCAGGCCAGGCCATCCAGGTGCGCGCTGTTGCCGGCGCCGCCGACCGCCCGGTTCAGGGCCGGGCAGCGATAGCCGCTGGAAATGACCATCGCCGCGCCGCCCAGCTCCAGGCGCACCAGTTCATTAAAGCGCGCCAGGCGCCGCAGGTTGGCGGCAATTGCCGAATTGGGGGCGTTCACGATGCCCAGGATCCGGGCGGTGTCGCTACGGGTGAATTCTTCCAATGTGAAATGCTCGGTAATGGGCGTCATTGGATCCCCCTGATGATGTTGGCAACGTTGCCCTGGGCGCGATAGACCAGGAGGCACAACGTCAAGGCAATGCCGGCCTGCCCGAAAGAGGGATGGCCGTGACCGAGCAGGATCTCCAGGGCGCAAGTGCCGGTTGCCACAATCAGGAACCAGGCCACCAGGGAAATGTGCAGGCGGTGGTTTGCCAGGCCGCGTCGATAGCACAGCAACCGGATGCAGGTGCTGGCATAGGAGAGCAGCGCCAGCATGGTCAGGAATTTAGTCATGGTCGCCTCCCTTGCGGATCCAGGCGGGCAGCTCGATGGTCCGAATCAGCTCAATGCCGTGCAGGGTCAGCGCAATAGCCGCGGCTGACGCTACAAAGGCGGCCACGCCCGACTGTTTCAAGGGCGTATTGTTGATTACCTCGGGCGCGGCCAGGTAGCCGATGGCCAGGGAGATGACCATATAGGCCAGGCGCTGCAGGACAGGCAAATTTTTGCTGGAAATCGCCACCAGCGTGGCGCCGGCGAAAGCGCCGATCAGCGCATTGCCATCGATCCCGGGAAACAGGGACGATAGCCCGACGCCGGCGGCGGCGGTAACAACAAGAGTAGCGGTGCTGGGTTCTGCCATAAAATGGATACTCCGATTTCAGTCCCAGAGGTTCACGACCTGGGCGGTTTTAGTGGGGGTTGCAGTAGGTTCCGGCAGTTTTACAAGGAGGCCGTGCGGCAGGACCGGCCCATAGTCGGCCAGGCCGGGATTCATTTCCAGCGCCGCTTCGACCACATTGGCGGTGGCGCCCAGGTGCCGCCAACACAGCAGATCGACCGTGTCGTGCTGTTGGGCACGCACTAACATCAGATCAGCTCGACGGTCAGGTGCGTGCGGCCGATGATGTCGGCAATGGCCCAATGGGCGTTACGCCGCTGCTCACCGGGTGCGGCATTCAGCGCTTCCATCATCTTCCTGTCGGATAGCGACGACGCGGTGCTGTCGTAGTCCCGGTAGCGCTCGATCAGATCCGCCTTCGCCGTGCAGTAGACGGCGCGCCGGTAGTGGGCAATGAGAATACTTTCACGGTCGATGCGTGCCGCCGGCACTGCCGCCAGCGACGCGTAGCCCGCAGCGACCCGTTGAGATTTCCAGTCGCCCAGCTCGTTATTGACATGCAGGATGGCGGCAATGACCGCCTGCCGCAGTCGTACATCGGTCACCGTGCCATCCAGGCGCATCGCGTCGCGCAAGTGGGACAAGTCGATATCGACATAGAAACTATCGTTTTCCACTACGAAAGAAGCTGGCAGCTCTGTACGGATGGATGTCGCAGGTTCAACAGCAAGAAAGCTCATAAGTATTTTCTTAAAAAACGGCGGTGGGCGGGCGTCATACCTTGATGACAAATGCACTGGTAATCGACCCGCGCCGCCGTGCGCCAGGGGGTGCTCGTTTAACCTTGTTCCGCTTTCTTCAAGCGGCGTTCAAGGATCTCAATATCTTTCTTGACGCCCACGCCTTGAAACAGGGACAAAGCGTGCTGCAGGGAACTATGGGCAGCCAGAGCGTAGACCCGCGCCTGACCTGCCAGGTCGCGTTTGTTGTCGTCGCCATCGGCCAGCACCAGCTGCGCATAACCCAGCGCCTTGTACAGCTTGGCGCGGGCCTGGTCCGGCACGTCGCTGCTATCGGTCAGATTGCCGATCAGGGCCAGCACCTTGATCGCCAGCGCCGGATCCTCGGCCAATGTCCCATGCAGATAGGCGACGGAGAACTCGTCGACCAGCATGGTCGGAATATCCCGCTTGTACTGGTCCGGCAGGGTCATCTTGTGCGTGACCGCGTAATGCGCCATCTGCACGGCCCGCTCATACTCGCCGGCATCGATAGACCAGACCAGGACGGTGGCAAACACATCGTCCTGGCCGCCTTTCCCTGCCGCCAGCACGCCATCGACCCAGGCGTGATAGTTCGGCAATAGTTGCGCCTTCAAGGCGATTTTGCTTTTAACGGACTGCAACGCATGCAGGCGCCGGCGATCTTCGGCCAGCTGGTACAGCTGCAGCTCGTACTGCGAACCGGTGGTCGGGCTACCTGGTTCCGCGCTGGCCGCAGCCTGCTCGGCCAGCACGCGGGCTTTATGGCGCTGGGCGGGAGACAATTCACGCATCTCAGGCCACCAGCTCGATGTTTTCGATGAAAGCGCCCAGGCCGAAATCTTCGACTACATACGCGTCATTGGACGATTCGTAGTTCTCGATGCGGTCGCGCTTGGCAACATCTTCCACCCGGCGCCGGCGACCGCCCTCTTGCCAGTAAATGGAGAGATTGTCGAAACGGGTGATCAGGATGGCGCGTTCCGGGAAATACGGGACGGTTGCCGCCTGCAGCGCGCCTATTCTCTTCTGGCTGATGACGATGTCGGCCGCCAGGGTCTCAGTCGGCGCCTGCTTCGTGTTCACCAGAGGGAAATATTTGTCGTGCAGCAGGGCACGGCCGACGATGGCAACCAGGCCGCTATCTTGCTGATACCAGGGATCCAGAAGAGTCATCGCGTCGTACACAGCGGCGTCGAGGTTGGCATAGTCGCCGCCGGCGCCGATGACGACCTTGCCAGGCGTTTTACCCTCGTGCAGCACGCGCTGGGGCGCTTGTTCGCGGTAGTGTTGCAGCCAGCCCTTATTGACATCCTGTAGCATCGGATTTTTAGCCAGATCCGTATCGGCCGCCACGCTGGTGCCGTTAAAACCGATCACCATCCGGTCCAGCGCCTGGCGCTGCAGGATGACGCTGGCAATACGCTGCTGGAAGTCGGGGAATTTGGCCCAGGCATCCAGTTTGGCGTAGCCGACGTGGGTATCGAAGTTCGTTTTTTCGCAGCGGTAACGGTGATCGTCCAGGTTCGTCAGGTCACGGGTCTTGCGGTCGGCCTTGTCGGTGTTGGTGCGGCCGGCAATCGGGCCGGAAATGCCCAGGCCCAGCTTCTCGCCTTCCAGCTCGGTCACACCAATGATGTTGATTTTACTCAGGAACTCGCTGGACTCCTGCATGCGGGTTTCCAGTTTTTGCTGGATGCTGGGATCGACGCTAAACGTCTCTGCAGCGCTGCCGGCGCCGCTCAATTGCGCCAGGCGTTGCGTGTAGTTGTTATAGGCAATGCGGGTATCTTTTCTCATGCGGTCATGCTCCTGTCGGGAATGGGGTCAAAATGGGAATCTGGAAAGTCGCGGATGGTCGCTTAGAATTCGGCTTGCAGCACGCCGGCGCCGCCGGTGGCCGCGGGCCGCTGTGACGAGTTCGCATCGGTCGATTCGACTTGTTGCTTGAATGCCGCGAATTCGTCGTTGGTCTTTTGCAAGGCTGCTTCCAGCGTATCGACGCGCCTCTTTTCGTCCGCAAATTCGTCGGCGGAGAGATTCGCATGCGTTGCCAGGGTCTCGACGGCATCGACCAGTTCAGTAAAACGCGCATCGTCGCTGGTGGTCTTGGTAGAAAAACGTTTCAACAGATTTTTGATGGTGTCGGACAATTTGATTCCTTCGGGTTCGGTAATGGGGTCTTCGAATTCCAGCGCGGTTTCGACCGCCGCCGTAAACAGGTTGTCGGGATCTTGCTTGCGACTAGTAAAAGGGTTGCTGTCGGGGTGCTGCGCGGCGAACGACAGCACTTCGGTGCCGAGGCTGGCCGGACTGTCGGTCACGGCCAGGCCGACCAGGTAAGCCTCGCCGGTATCGGCAAATTTCGGATTGATCTCGATACTGGTATAAATCTTCTGACGCGCCTTGTTCATCGCCACCAGCTCAGGCGTGGGCGAGATCTGTGCAAACAGGGCCAGCTTCTTGGCGCCGCCGATAGTCACCTCCTCAGCCTTCACTGCGGTGACATCGCCATAGGCTTTAAATTCGCCGTTCGACCAGGTGCTGCGTAGATGTTCCATCCAGATCCGGGCGCCATAAACCTGCGGGTCGAAATTGGCGGCCATCTGTGCAATAAAAGAGCGGTCAATCACGCGACCGTCAGTGGTAGCACCTTCGACGGCGACCCGGAAAAATTTGGACTTGGTGGAAGTGGCAGGCGTGTTTTTTGACATGATGGTCTCGACAAATTTTGGGTACAAGAATCAGGACTCCATAGTCGGCCTTGGCGCGTGCTGACTCAATCACCAGAGGGTTGATAAGCTGTATATCAACCCTCTGCTTTCCCCGCTACGCGCGCGCGACGCATACGCTTGCGGCATGTCTGAACTGATCGTTGAACGCCCCGCCGAAATCGAACCTGAAGTCGATCCCCGCCGCATTGCCAAACACCTGTACTGGCAAGGCTGGCGCGTCACGTCCATTGCCAAACATCTGCAGCAGGCGAGAACAACGATTGAAAGCTGGAAGACCCGCGACGAATGGGACAAAGCCACGCCGCTGGAAAAGATCGAAGCGACGCTGGAATCGCGCCTGGTGCAACTGATCTGCAAGGACAGTAAAACCGGCGGAGATTTCAAGGAAATCGACCTGCTGATGCGCCAGGTGGTGCAGACCGCCCGCGTGCGCCGCTATGAGGCGCCGGGCGGCAACGAGGTCGACCTCAATCCGAAGCTGGCGAATCGCAACGCCGAACCCAAGAAGAAACCGACCCGCAACGATTTCAGCGAAGAACAAAAAGACAAGCTGCTGGATGCATTCAGGGATTCCCTATTCGAATACCAAAAGGTATGGCATCGCAACGGCGACCAGAGAACACGGGTTATCCTGAAATCGCGTCAGATCGGGGCAACCTGGTACTTCGCACGGGAGGCGCTGGCCGATGCCATGCAAACCGGCCGCAATCAGATCTTTCTGTCGGCCTCCAAGGCGCAAGCGCACGTTTTTAAGCAGTACATCATCCAGTTCGCCAAGGAAGCGGCCGGCATCGAGCTGGCTGGCGACCCGATTGTGCTGCCGAACGGCGCCCACCTGTATTTCCTCGGCACCAATGCGAGAACGGCCCAGGGCTATCACGGCAATTTCTACTTTGACGAATTCTTCTGGACCCACAATTTCCAGGAGCTGAATAAGGTCGCTTCCGGCATGGCGCTGCACAAGCAGTGGCGCAAAACCTATTTTTCGACGCCCTCCTCGATCACACACCAGGCATATCCGTTCTGGACCGGAGAACTGTTCAACAAGCGCCGGGCGAAAGCTGACCAGGTCGACATCGATATCAGCCACTTAAAACTGTCGAGCGGTTTTACGGGCGAGGACAAGATGTGGCGCCAGATCGTCACGATCCTGGATGCCGAGCGAGGCGGCTGCAACCTGTTCGACATCGATGAGCTGCGCAATTTCGAATATAGCCCCGACCAGTTCGAAAATTTATTGATGTGCAACTTCATCGACGACACGCAATCCGTGTTCCCGTTGATGGCGCTGCAGCGCTGCATGATCGATTCGTGGGTCAGCTGGGACGACTATAAGCCGTTCGCCAAGCGCCCCTTCGGCGACCGGCCGGTCTGGATCGGTTACGACCCATCATTGACCGGGGACAGCGCCGGCTGCGTGGTGATCGCGCCGCCCCTGGTTGCCGGCGGCAAGTTCCGCATCCTGGAGCGCTTTCAGTGGCGCGGCATCGACTTCGAGGCCCAGGCCAAGGCCATCAAGGAGATGACGACCCGCTATAACGTCGCCTATATCGGCATCGATACCACCGGCATGGGGATCGGTGTGTATCCGCTAGTAAAACAGTTTTTTCCGCTGGTGACGGCGATCAACTATTCGCCGGAAGTTAAAACCCGCATGGTGCTCAAAGCGCAAAACATCGTCAACAAGGCCCGGTTGGAATTCGATGCCGGCTGGACCGACATTGCGCAATCGTTCATGACCATCCGTAAAACCCTCACCACCAGCGGGCGGCAAGTGACCTATGACGCCGGCCGCACCGATGAAACCGGCCACGCTGACCTGGCGTGGGCCTGTATGCACGCCCTCGATCATGAACCCTTCGAGGGCGCCACCGAAAACACGAAATCCTTTATGGAGCTGTATACAACATGAGCAGAAAGCAGCATCGGCACGCCGCACAACGTACCGCGACCACCACGCCGGCGCCAGCCGTGCCGGCAACCGCCCCCAGTGCCGGCGGCGGCATCGAAGCGTTCACCTTCGGCGATCCGACGCCGGTACTCGACCAGAGCGAGGTGCTCGATTGTTTCGAGTGCTGGTTGAACGGCAAGTGGTATGAGCCGCCTGTCAGCCTGGCGGGCCTGGCGAAATCGTTTCATGCCAGCGTCCATCACAGCAGCGCCATTTACTTTAAAACCAACATCCTGGCCTCGACTTTTATCCCAAATAAGTACCTGTCGCGGGATGCCTTTAAACGCCTGGTGCTGGACTTTCTGACCTTCGGCAACGGGTATCTGGAAAAGCGCGCCAGTCGCAGCGGCCTGCTCCTGCAGCTGAACCACTCCCTGGCGAAGTATATGCGGCGCGGCAAGGATCTCGATAGCTACTTTTTTGTGGCGGGCTGGCAGCAGGAATATGCCTTCGAGAAGGGGAGCATTTTCCATTTGATGGACCCGGATCTGAACCAGGAGGTGTACGGCGTGCCTCAATACTTGAGCGCCCTGCAGTCGGCCTGGCTCAACGAGGCCGCGACCCTATTTCGACGCAAGTATTACAAGAACGGCTCTCACGCCGGCTTCGTGTTCTACATGACCGACGCCGCGGCCGATATCAAGGATGTCGACAACCTGCGCGAAGCGATGCGCAACAGCAAAGGACCTGGCAATTTCCGAAACCTGTTCATGTACGCGCCAAACGGCCATAAAGACGGGATCCAGATCCTGCCCGTGTCGGATGTGGCCGCAAAAGATGAGTTCTTCAATATCAAAGGGGTCACCCGCGACGATGTGCTGGCCGGCCATCGCGTGCCGCCCCAGCTAATGGGAATCATGCCGAACAATACGGGCGGCTTCGGCGCCATCGAACCGGCCGCCAGGGTATTTGCCCGCAACGAGCTGGTGCCGCTGCAATCGCAATTCATGACCCTCAACGACTGGTTAGGGATGGAGGTGGTGAAATTTAATGAATACGAATTACTGACAGGGGAAGGAAACAAGAAATGAGCGACATCGCAGACCGCGCCGACTGGCGTATCGAACACGACCTGCAAAATGCGAGAGCGTATGTCGGCAAACAGATCGCCCTCGACAGTGACGGCCGCTGCCACTTTTGTGACGAACGGGTTGCACATGGGAGGTTGTTTTGCAATGTGGATTGCCGGGATGATTACGATAAGGAACAGGCTGCGTTACGCCGCGCTGGTATGGCCTGACATCATCAAACTGTGCTAACGGATCTGCTTTTAACGCAGTTCGAAAATGCGCCAGCGTTCCAGGTGACGTGGGGCTCGCAGGAAAACTGGCTGCATTAGCGTGACGCAAAATAACGCGTTTTTTGAATCGTATTTACGTAGGTACTGCATGCAAACTAGCCGGCATCATCGTCCTGGTTGGCATTAGCTGATCCCGATGCTGCCTTTTGGGCGGCAAATAACATCTGTCTGGCCGCGTGTTTAGGTAAGTGAGGAACATCGCCCAGCTCAGCAACGAATTCTCGCCTGGCACGGACCGCCAGTGCAAACGCCTGCTTTTCACCATATTTTGCAATAGAAAACCCCTTGGTGCGGTTTAGTTTTCCAGCCTGTTTGGGTGCGTAGGCCACCCAGGCTTCGCGCCGCTTGCCGTCTACCATCTCACGTCGAAGATAAACGCCGGCCACGCCGCTGGTATTCGCTGCCGGGATGCGTGTAACGGCCTGGGCCTTACTGATGGCCGGTAACGCAAAAAAAGTCTGATCGCGCCAGATCTTGGCCGCTTCCAGTGCAGCCGTCGCGCCGCCATAGATGCCATCGGCAAAGGATTTTCTGTAGCTGCGACCGTTTCGCACGATGCTGACACGAAAACCGCTTCGTTCAACCGCACCGATGTAACGGCTAATATAGGGTTCCCCACTGCTTGTGGCTTTCTGGAGCGCTTGCTGTGCTGCGACCTCTGCCGCCGTCTGCTTTTTTGCCGCCAGTTGCACATTGCGCTGGGCCTTGGCATTCCGTCGCGCGGCCTGTTCTTTGCGCCGCTCTTCAGGTAAACGCAACATTGCATGAAGCTGCTCAACATCCATTGTCGAACTCACCGGCATTGGCTGCTGATCCGGTTTGTAGACCGCATTGCCAAGAGACGCTAGTCCCTCTTCGCGGGCATCAATAGCGCGCTGTCTGGCGCCGTCTTCGCCATAGGTTTTTATTGAAAAATTTTGAAGACGAGTTTTACCAGTGCCCAAAGGGATACGAGCGACCCAAGCGTAAGACTCCACGGCTCCGCGACCATTAGCTTTTGTCTTAAGGTAGACACCAGGAATACCCGAGGTATTATTGGCGCGCACTATTGCACAAAATTGTGCGGTAGTCATTGCCGGATACTTGGCAATGATGGTGTCACGCCAGGCTTGCGCCATTTTCAGTGCAGCCTGTTCACCACCACAACGGCTTTCATAAAAACGCCTTTGGTAGGTTTTTTTGCTGCGTCTGATCACGACCGCCTGGTAATAGCTTTTTACCAGAGGATCATACATTCGGAAAATGCCGATCTGATCAGGTGTATGTCGAACTGCTGAAACCATCTCTATCTTGCGCTATCGCCGCTTCGTAAGTAATAAATTTTTTATACAGTATCCTGCATAATCACCACAGCGGCGGTTTGTCGTGCATGAATAACACCGACCGCCAGTGCCGCTTGCTCAGTGGCCGCCACCATCTCGACGGCTAGCGCGATATGAATCAGATCCGAGGCCGCGCCGAAGGATCCTGCAAGTGTCATTGGGGCGATCCGCCCGGACAGCGGGTCCAGTTCGGGTAGTGCTTGTTCCATGGCGTGTATGACTTCCTGGCTGCGCGGCAGGCGGTGGTCGGTGTCGCTAATGACGGCGCCTATCTGGTCTGCCGTAGTATGTGCTGCGGCCATCGCTTCAGTGATACAGGTAGTCAGCGTGCTGGAGTCAATTTTTCCCTTAGCGCCGCGATCCGTGGCCCGTTGTCCTTGTTGGACTGTACCAAGCGTGTAAAGACCGATAAGATCCGAGGCCCTGGCGTAAGCAGCATCTACAAGCAACAGGCCGGCCGCACCTTCGGCTGGAACAAAACCGTTCGGTATTTTGTTGGAAAACACTTGCTCCAGCGCCAGCGGCGCAAGCAATTCATCGGGATCCACGAGGCTATCGGCTGCCAGCAGCAGAACGAACGGCATTTTGCTGGGGCTCATGTGCTGCTGCAAGGCATTCACGACACCGTAAGCGCTCTCGGTAGCTGCAGGCAGCAAATGTAAATCATAATCCACATTGCGCCAGAATGAATGCGTCCAAGCCATCGAGAAATTGAGACGTGCCTCGTTATCCAATGGTAGCGCCTCCGGGACCAGCCAATAGACCGTAGTCGACGCAGCAGAACGCGCCAGCTCCACTTGCTGATTGAACAATGCATTCAGCACAGGCACTAGCATTGCTGACACGCGCATGGCGCGAGAGCGGGTCTCAGCTGGATAATTGAGCATTTCCAGGGGTAATTCTTCGACCGTTCCGGCATGGACTGGATGGCCCTCCGCGTTGCGTATTGCGCTGTCGGGACGAAAGATCTTTTCTTGTTCCTGGCTGCTTGCCACGGTTGCGCTGGCGTCGCCGAAAGGTGTCACCGTGCCCCATGCCGCTATACGCAGCATCTCGGCCGACAGTGTGGCGGCAACCGCTGGCGCCGACTGTACAGGCGCCGAGTTAGGTGGTGATATCGCTGGCGCCGCAGGAGGTGTAAGCACTTGTACGCTGATCCAGCCCAAAAGAGACAGCACTAGCGGCGGCACCAGCGTGATTGCTGCGACGCTCTGCGTGCCAGTCATACCGATGTTGCCGAGACGCTGAAACGGGCCGTCAAGCGACAACAGCGGCAATAACACAATCCAGAGTATCGTCAGCAGCAAAAATGCGACAAACCAGGCGAAGCTGCGAGCGGCAACGCTAGGCGAGGTGAAAAATCCGATCAGTTTCAATGCATTACCCTTTGGAAGCAGTCGGCAAACTAGAAATCAAGGCGCAACCGCAAGCGGTATGGTGCCCGTGCAATGCTACCTGACGGCCGTCGATAGTAAATGTCGGTGAGCCTTCGATGATGGGATTGGTGCCATGTCCGGTTTGCGGACAGGTCACCATATCCCCCACGCGGGCGATGCCTAGGCCATGGATAGTATGAATCGGCGATGCGCTGATAACGACGCCACCATGCGTGGTTTTATCGCCCAGGCGAACAATGGAAAGATCCATGCATTATTCTTTCTATGATTGACTGACTGCAGGAAACTGTTCAGCTATCCTGGAAATCTCTCTCTTTAAAATAGCGATATAAGAATACTTTTTCAGGAAAGAAACCAGCCGCAGAATCGTGCAAGTCCTTATCAAAAAAATCAATTACAACGGGACTTGGTTTAGCCGTGTTGTAAGCATTCAGATATTTCTCTTCAGCCGGAGTGAGCGGCTCTGGCGGAGCCCATGCCGCAAAACGTAATGCAGCGCCAGCTGGATTGTTCGGTTGAACCACATCCGTCGCGGATGCTGCTGTGCGCAACGCAGTTCTCGAATAGCGGTCGTACGCATGTTGAATACGTCGATACCAGCTTCCGTCAGTTGCTCTCCCCTGCAAAACACCACGTGCACGCAATATGCTAGCTTCAAATCCAATGCGATAACTTGAGTAAGCCAGATTGTCCTTTATGTTGTCTTGTCTTTTTGTGAGAGGCGCTATTTTTCTGTTTTGCTCGTTGTAATATCTTTGGCGCGCCGCTACTGCCTGAGGGTCATTTCCTCCAGGGAGAAGCACCGATTCATGCAATACATCATCGATTTCTTTTTGCACACTCGCAAGCTGAGGGTCAACCTCTTTGGTATGCCGAAATCCCCACCAATGCGCCATTGCTTTTCTATGCTCAGTCGCTTGCTTTTCCAGTGGGCCGCTTGCTTTAACCTCATTAACATAATTATTGAAACGCACTAAAGCCTGTGGGCTGACTGTGAACCATTTTTTTATCGATTCACGACCAAGAATCTGATCAATAGGTAAAAGCGGAACATTCGCCGCAATCGCATGTTTATACATTTCACGCAAAGGAATACTAGCCATCTCATTGCCACGCCATTGATTATCATCTTTCGCGTCTGACACGTAAGGGGTGTAGCCTCCACCAACATCCGTATGCACTCCTGGATAAATATATTCTAGATACCCGTTTTTATCGAAACCGCTGGTGTTTCGAATAGTCGATGATGGGAATGCCCACCGTGCCTCATGCCCCGCCACCATATGGACGCATTTTTTAACCAAGGGCTGGACATCGAGATTTTCGCCACCCCAGTTTGTCGATGGCATCCCAAACGACGCGACCGTGTCAAACAGGCCCAAAAAAGCTATAACCAGCGGTTTGCCTTTATACATCAACACGCCATTTTGGGGCGCCCCACATTTTTTGATAATGCGATTGGCAAAAAAACGTGCCAAAGCAGCGCCGCGAGAAAAACCAAAAACAGATATGTAAATAATTTTACGGCTAGAGTTGTTGTTTACTGTCTTAGCAAATTGATCCATTGCCATATCTAACCTTGAATCTTTGCCCGCTCCAAAGCTCCCGCCGATGACCGGTAAGTCACGCATTTCTTCAAATTTCCCGCTCTTTAAATCTTCAGTAAAGGGAGTGCCGACACCAGAATAGTAGTAAGCATAAATTCCCTCTTCCTCCTTCGTAGGATGAATCTCTAACAGTCGGGCTGGATTACTTAACTTTTCTTTTGGCTTATCTATCGTATGATTTTGACCAGTGCCATCAAAGAAAAAACTAATCCACAATTTCTCTTGGCACTCAACACAGCCGTCTGGTTTTTTTCCGTCGCCTGTACGCGCTCCCTGATTGCGTTCATTTTTTTGCGCGCTACTCAACTCTAAAAAATTCTGTGCGTTTGGTGAACGAATTGCTGGTCGTTTAGTCATGCTTTACCCCTACGTCTGTTTTTCTGCAAATACCTTTGGGCCCAAAAAAACGCTCCTCAGTTTCCGCTACGACTTTGGCGGCACCTCTATCATCGACATGTATGGCTAAGTAATTATCTCGGTCAGTTCGAAGTTGTCCAATAATCGGCACACTCGTCTTATAGGAAGGTGTCGGTTTCGGGTTCTTTGTGTACGTATCCATTTTCCATTCGACAGTGACAGGTTGCCCTTCTACTATACGACTACAACAAACAGACCCGCTTCGGGCGTGCGCATCATTCCCCCCTCCGGCATAGGTTCCATTCAGATAGACTTCAGCGATTGGTTGATCCGAATCATTACAAACTGACACACTGGCGTTTGCTGTTTTTTGAGAAAAACTTGAATCACAAGCGACAAGAAGCGAGAGTCCAAGCAAAACTCCCAGAAGATTTTTTTTACGCATATTTTGTTCTTTCATTTGCAATATCGATAAATAATCTATTTTTCTCAGGAAGTCCGTCCCATGAACAAACGTGAAATACCATCAAGAAAAAAATCGTCATCGATGAATCCTCACAGCGTTATGGCATTGATACTCGCCATCGCGTCCCTGGTTCTGACTCCAGTTATTATTCCAATTATTACTTTGTCGCCGCTAGCTATCGGTTTTGGCTTATACGGTCTGCGACGTTGCTTCGTATTGAATGAAAATAAAATCTATAGTGCAGCATTTCTTCTTGTCGCAATTGGTGTCCAAATATTCCAGATCGATGCAATCGTTTCTACCAAATCATGGCATTAATAGATTAACTTCTCAGGCAGGCATGCCGATATTTTCTATGAAAAATACAGCGGTTTTTTTCTCGAATCATTTTTTGCTGAGAGTTCATCCCATACCTCGACTGGAACATTGCTAATTAGTCCGACCAAATCAATCTCCTTTTTTTGCAATAGCGCCAAATATTTGACCACCTGCGGATGTTCGTAAAATGCGAGGTCGAAATCAAAACCGAGTGCACAAAAACTCATAAAATCGTCAGTCGTCGTCAACTTGTATTTTTTTGCTTCATGGATCAATTTCTCGACAATTTTTCGCTGTTCCAATTGCGGAAATAAGTTCACCATTTCCGACTGAAAGCTAAGTAATTTCCCTAACACCGTATCAGGCAATAATGCTTCAGCGATGTAATCCTGTTGAGACTGGGTCAATTTCAATTCGTCTACCGCTGGCTCGTCGAGCTTCTTTGCCATCGCCGCCATTTTCTGTGGCTGGTCGGTGATCGTGTCCAGATACCACCAAGCAGCAATCGGGCCGAGAAACAGGTGCTTTTGCTCTGCACTGATACAGCCCGTCCATGCTTGCAAAATGCGCGTATCGTAAGAGCGAAATAGCGCTCTTCCACCATTGGGCATGCTGACTTTCAACACAGAACGCAGATGCGCGACGATTTCTTCCAGCGGAGCGGCGCTATTTATCCAGCTTACGCCCCATGCAATACCGGTCGATTGAAGTGATTTCTTTTCTAAAACGGTATGACTGTTAATTTCTCGGTTCAGAGCAATCAAATACGGCGCAACATGATTGAGTGTGCTGTACGCAGGTTCGTCAAACAGGGAAATCGCCTGATCTTTCACATTCTTTAATTCCGTTGAAACATTTCGCAATTGCGAGGTATCCAGCAACAAATATTGATGCTCATGTGCACCCAGCGTTTGTTCTAAAAATGGTACTAGTTCTGTGTATTCCATAACCTATTCCATGATGAAGGCAGAGCCTTTTGCAGCCTTCAGAGCGCATTCTTCGCAGAATGTACTTGGCATCTGCGGCAACGTCGCGGGCAATGTTTTCGGCCCGGTCAGATTGAAGTCGCCTTGATGGATAATCCGCTGGCCGTTGGTGAGGTCCGTAATGCCGGAGGCATTGATCTTGATCGCGGATCCGCCGGCGCCGATAGTGATTTCGTTTTTGGCCCAGATCTCAATATTGTCCGTGGTGGAAATCAGGCGCAGCACTTTTTCGGCAATGATATCCAGGGCATCGCTTTGCGCCTGGATCTCGACCTTGCCCTTGGCCGCAAATATCTTGATGCCGGCGTTATAGACAAACAGGCTGAGCTTTTCCTTGATGCTGGCGACCAGGCTCTTGCCGACCGCCAGGTTAGTGTCTATCCCGGACGATAGTGTGACGTTCTCGCCGCTATGGATGTGCGTGCTCTTTGGCGTGGTCAAGCCAATGCCGGCCGGCGATGCCGCCAACAGAATCGGTTCCTTGAAGCGATTAGCCTGCCCTTGGCCTTCGCCCTCGTATTTGTCTTGCGTCGCCTCAGTGAACTTCTTCAGCGATTCCTGACCATCCAGGGCTTCAGCGTTAGCCTTACTGCTGGTGTCCGACAAGGATTTGGTCAGGTTCTGGCCCGCGTCCAATTGCTCATGCGCTTCCCTGACATCGAGCTGCGACCCTTGCGCACCAGGACGGCCAAAGGTGCTGATATACAGGCCCTTGTTGGTGGTGATGGCGCCATAGGCATCGGAGTTGAGCGCAAAGCCTGAACCATAGAATGCCTGGCGGGTATTGCCCTGCTGTCCGACCAGGTAGCCGAGGTTGAGCTGGGCATTGGTATTGCTGCTATAGAGCTGGACCCTGTTTTGATTCGTATTGTCGTCCATCACGAATTGCGTGAAGCCGGATCCTTTGTATTCCTTGGATTTATAGCCCGACAGCTTGCCGTCCGTGTGCCAGTCAGGTGTTTGTTCGCCGTTATAGACGCGGCCAGTGATCAAAGGCCGGTCGGGATCTGCGCCCAGGAAATCTACGACAACTTCCATTTTGATGCGCGGCACGTTGAGTGCGCCATAACCCTGTCCAGCATTCGGATAGCTGACGCGAACCCAGCATGAGGCTTTCTCATCGCCAGGGTTCAGTCGGTTCCAGGGGAACAAGATCTTGACCCTGTTGAGGGAATCCGTATAAATCTCTTCCCCCGCGGGACCGACTACCGTGGCGATCTGCGCGTGCATGACCGGCTTATGGTGTTCAAACGGGCTGCGGTATTCCACAGCGCGGCGCTGTACCTCGATGCTGTTGACGCAATAGCCGCTCTGTTCGTTCGTCAGCGCGGCGCTGGCAGCGGTCTGGTTCTTGGCGTCGGCGATCTGCTGTTCCAGGCTGCCGGGGAAATGATTGACCGTAGTCGACAGCGGCAGGTTGTTTTCAATGAACCAGTGCAAGCCGATGACAAAGAACTGGCGATCTTCCTCGGAATCACGGTCATGGTCAGTATGGTCCGCCAGGCTGAACCAGCGACCGACGCCGGCGGCCAGCCGGGATACGCTCGACCAGGCAAAGTAGCGCTTGGCTTGCGACTCCCAGGCTTCGATCTTGATCTTCGCCAGCTTGTCGCCGCGATCCCGCTCCAGGTAGGTGTAAGGCCCAGTGTATTCGTAGATCTCCAGCTGGTTCGGCACGGCGCCATGACTGTCCAGGGCGTAGGTATTGGTGGCCTTGTTATTGCCTGGAGATTTGTAATCGTACGTGATGGTCGACAACTGTTTGCTGAGCAGCTTGCGCTGGCCGCCCCACTGGGTGATCTTGTCGACTTCGTCGTTGCTGCCGGCACGATGGAAACGGATTTCCTGCGGTGCCAGCGGCTTTAATTGACGCACGCTGTCGGTAATCACCAGGGTATGGTCGGAGCCGTCTTCTTTCTGTTCGTGGTAGCTGTACCAGCCTTCTTCTTCCATCAGGCGCATCACGAAGTTCCAGTCGCTCTCATATTGCGTGCAATAGGAACGGGAAGGAGCGGCCTGCGTGAGATCGAAACGGAAATGGCCACGTGCTTGCGCGTGCTGGTTAAACACGTCGCTGATGATGTCTTCGGTAGTCTTGTCTTGCCAGATACGGGCATCCTGCCGGAATTGCAGGAAATGCAGCCAGGAAGAAAATGCCAACTGATAAACCGTGAATTGACCATCATGGCCAAGCATGCCAGCCTGGTGCACATAGCCGTGCACCGGCAAGTAACTACGCTTGTCCGCCTGCTGGATCCACAGCGTCACCGGCTGGGCGATCAACTGCTTGAGTTCGATATTGTCCTGCAGGGACAGCACGTCCAGGGTGTAGGTATAGCCACGGCCCAAGCGGTCGTGTGCAACTACACGATGGGGAAGGAGAACGTCGGCGCCGAGCGGCGTATCGAGCTTGAGTAGACGGCTATTCTGGCTCACGCCTGCCAGTATTGCAGCAAGCGTGGCTTGTGCATTTTCCATTCATGACCCCTGCGGTTTGTATTTGGTATAACTTATTTTGCCACAGAATACTGTTGCTCCTGATGCAACTGCACAAAAAAGGATCATTTATAAAGAGGATTTCACCATCGTTCACGTTTATTACGTCGCCCCTTGCGTATTTGCCATCATGTCCGGCTTACTAGGGCGACTGTGCCCGACTCGGCCCACCGGCGCGCAGTCATCCCCCCGCCACGCCTGCCCGCTAAATTGATCGGTTTCGACTCAAATTTTTTAAAGTGACGCATATAGGGGAAAGCTAGCGTCGAAGGGCGAAAATGCGTCACAAAAAAACGACGCAAAATGACGCGCCTATGGAGGCAAAAATAGGGGATGGCGTGGACTAAATTATCAAAACGTGCTCAATCCCCTCCGTGCGCTGCGCATTAGCAAGGAAGGACTCATAGCCCGGTCGACCAGTTTCAATGATCCGAATTTTTTTATGCTGAAATTCACGAAAGCTCAATGCCAATTGTCCATTCTCAAACGCGGCCTCGGCAAAGACCGTAGCATAAGACGCGATTACGACCGAACCAACTCGAAACGCGTTTGCGGCAATCATATGTCCAGAGGGAATTGCTTCAGCAGCTGCAAGAGATGATTCAGAAACAGAAATCGTAGGTTGAGTGCCGTTCAAAATTTCCGCCAAAATGGCGATATTATTTCCCGCCCTAAGAATTTTCCCGTATTCGAAAGTTGACTCGGGACTTACTCCTGCATGCTGCAATATCTTGGAAAAACATTCAAATACATGGACACCCTCCCGAGGGCTAAGACCGTCATCCAGTACCGAATCACCACCTTCCATCAGGAACGGCAACTCGAGCGGAACCGCTCCTGATTTTAACTGTATCTCAATTACACCTTTCTTCTCATCGAACGCGGACAACATCCGCCAAAAATTCGCCCAAGTACTAGGAGTACAACTCTTTCCATCCACCAAAAAATCAAACTTGTAGGAGCATTGTCCTTCAATAAGGTCAATTACCAGGTTGAACAGTTCGCTTCGAATCAGTATGCGATGAAGAGTGGTACCGATAGGTGGAGTATGAAACACATCGCCGGCAAATACCGCAGGCAACGCGTTTCCAGCACTACGAACCGCAATCGTGCATGTGTCCGATACGTGAGGCTGAATTGAAATGTTTGCGCGTGTAGGCGGTATATCTTGTAGCGCAATACCGAATCGAGTTTCGAACGTCTCCAAGTTTGTGACGGGAATTTGCGAGGTTAGCCCGAGAAAGGCATCGAGTAATTGGCTTTCGTTCATGCCTTCAAAAGTTACCGTCACCTCATGTGGTCGGCCCTCGAATCCAAGTTTCTGCATCTGTTTTCGCTTCTCGTCTGCATACCGATGGATATCGGTTCCGCAATGAAGCTCCAACGCCCTTCGAAGGGCCACGCCAGTTAAGTCGATACGTTCACTTGGCAACGGTTTAAACGTTATGACCTTTCTGTTTAAGGGTTCTCCATCTAGTTTGGCCTGCTCTTTTCGCAGCCTCTTAAGAATTTTGCCAAGTCGATCGCCTGCTACATGAATCAAAAATGCATCTGTGAATTTAAGTTCACGATCTCGACTAACTCTGAAGACACATATAAATGATGGCTTGAGCTCTTTTGCAAGTCGTTCGGCCATATTTAATTTCATGCTGACCGATGGCGATGTCTCCCACGTTGTCTTAACCTGGACATGGCATGACAAAGGAGCTTTACGATGATCAAATGACAGCGATTGAGTGTCGTCGAGCGGGAAATCAACTAGAAAATCCCATCCAGCTCTATCCCTATCTGATTTATTGCAAAAAAGACTTGCGTCAGCGCAAAGTTCGCCAAATCGCTGCTCTCCTTTGGAACCGAGGCTGTCTGAATCAATCATTCCGGTCATCGCATTTGGCATTGGGTTTCATAATGCAGAAGTTCACCTATCGAATTTTAGGTTTGGCCTCGGGGAAAAGGTAACTTCGGTAACCCGCCCCATTTTTTGTTTGTAAGTACTTGATTTATATAATTTTCTATAGTTACCCTTGAAAGGTAATTTTTGGTAACCCAAAAGGTAATTTATATCTAAGCCATTGATATATATAACTATTATTTTTTAGCTATATTACCTTCTACTATGGTAACCATGTTACCCCAAGGTTACCCCGAAGTTACCATCTAACGAAATCTACAAAGCCTTATACTAAAAGGACCTGCAGCCGATTTCCAAAAAAATTACCAATGTTACCGTTTTCCCGAGGGGTCCTAAATTTTAGCGGAATTGGGTATGCACATGATAAAGTTGCCATATAGAACGGGAACTGCTTCAAAGAGGAAATATGCATGAGACGCGAGTTTGAACACTTTGGTGTTCCTGTCGAAAATAACGCATAGGGCAAATTGTGACCCAATACCCATATACAAAATTTGTCGAGAACGCGACACAGGCAATTCAACTATTGACGCTGCATGAAGAAAAAAATGTGGATAAGAAGACACATCATGCTTACGAGGTGCTGACGAAATCTTGCGTGGTGCTGTTGGTTGCGTGCTGGGAAGCGTTTGTAGAGGATTGTGTCGAGAGTGCGGTCGATTTTTTGGTTGAAAATACAGAATCTCCGACAAAGCTTCCGAAGGAGCTACTGAAGTATGTTGCAGCAGAGTTGAGGGGTAACAAGAACGATTTGAAGATTTGGGACTTGGCAGGCGATGGATGGAAGAAAGCGGTGCGAGATCATTACAAAGCAATGATTGCAAAATATCTAGGGCAATTTAATACACCACGTGCTGGGAACATTGACGAGCTCTACAAAGTAATACTGGGCATCGAGAATTTGTCATCATGTTGGTCTTGGAAAAAAATGTCGAACAAGAGTGCGAAAGATAGGCTGAATGCGGCAATAACTCTTCGTGGAGCGGTTGCGCATAGGGTCCAGGCATCAAAGAAAGTAACTCGTTCGTTAGCCGACCAATATGGGGTTCACTTCATATTTCTCGCAATCAAAACTAGCAATGAAGTACGAAACTATATCCATCGTGTTACCGGCCAATATCCTTGGCCGGAAGAATCGTCTAACTCCGTAAAGTAAGCCCCGTTGTTCGCCAGCATCCAAATCACTTGCGCATGTTAAGCCGCGGAACGAACAAAAGACACTACATTACTAGGCACCGGCAGTCCTTGCTCACATGCGGCAATGAATGCCGCCCATTTCTCTAAGGCCATCCGACGCTCTGGAATCTCGGTGCGAACGTCATACACGCCCTCCATCCCCTTTAAAGTATGATTCAAGGCGATTTCTGAAATTTCCCGTGAAATGCCCATGTTACGCATATGGCCCTTGGCCGTACTGCGCGTATCGTGCGGGGTGAAGCGCCGGATGTCTAAGTCACCTCGCCCAAATGCCCGTTTTATAGCTGCCCACAATGTTGTATTGCCGATATGCGGCGAAGTTTGGCGTCGGTTCTGACGTTCAGTGCGTGCTGGAAGGACCCACTCGGAATCCCCTGCCAATGCTTGCAACGCTCTGAACCATTCCACAACCAAGGGCACAAGCGGCACCAGGAAGCCCGTGCGTGTTTTGACAGACATATCCGGGACCCACCAGGTGTTACGCTCAAAATCGATATGCTCCCATCGAGCCTTAGTCAATTCGACCGTCCGTACACACGTGGCCAACAATATTTTCAATGCATACGCGTTCTCTATCCCGATGCAATCTATGCCCGTCAGCAACGTCCGCAGTTCCGGCTCATTGAGCATTACCCGCAGTCGGACAGGAGGCCTGGGACCAAGTAACGCTGATAGCTTGATGCCGGCACACGGGTTAGCCGTGATAATTTGAAGACCACTTGCATGATCAAACAGTTGTGAAGTTGCGGTAAGAATCCGCTTGCTTATCGTCCATGTCCGTTTTGCCGTTTTAATCATATGGATGATATCAGCCTGGTCAATGTCTCTCACTTCTCGGCTACCAAGTTTCGGCACAATTACCTGGTCAAAATCATAGTGCCGATATGTGACGGTCTTCACAGCAAGCGGCGGCGTAGTCAGGCATTTTGCATCGTAATCTTTGTATAAGGTCCGCACTGACCATGCAGCTGTGGAGCGCGCTTTCTGCTTCTGCTTTTCCGTCGCAGGATCTTCGCCATCGTCAATTCGGACGCGATATTCCCGGGCCTTTTTTCTGGCTACAGCAAGGCTCAAATCTGGGTAATTGCCAAGAGTCAGCTCTTTACGCCTGCCCGCGCCACGGCGGTAGCGTAGCACCCAGGTAGCGGTGCCAGCTTTGGATAAAGTAAAAGTCAGCCCCTCGCCATCCGACTTTGCAATGGGGTCGCCCTTTAATATCCAGTGCTTTATCTGAATATCATCAAGCAGATTGGTGAGTTTTGCCACGTGTTGTCCTACAGGGTGGGTAGCTGGGCAGCGCGACAAAATTAGCTACCCACCTAGCTACCCAGATTAGCCGCGATATAGCGACGTATCCTGACACATTAGGAGACACAAAAACAAGAGGGGTGGAGGGATTTGGGAATTTTTGAAACGTTAAAAAACAGTGTGGCGCATCAGTTGAAATTGCAGGTCGCAATCTTTTGCATTATTTCCAGATCCTTGTTTGATTAACGACGATGTTACCGCAAGCGGGCAATGAAGTAGAGCCATAAGATTTTCTTTAGCCTTGCCGAAAATATTCTCGCTTGTAGATAATCCGCCAACGGAGGATATTTCCGTCTTCACAAGACTTCAAGCGATATCCGCAAAAAACCATGAGCATATTCAAACTACTGTCCTTCTCAGCCTGTTTTCTCGCCGCCGGCAGCTGTGCCGCCGCCGGCCTCGACCAATCCGGCATCAAGGCCACCGTGGACAGCGCTATCGCGCCGCTGATGCAGAGCTACGGCATCCCGGGCATGGCGGTCGCCGTCACCGTCAATGGCCAGAATTATTTTTATAACTATGGCGTGGCGTCGAAGGAAACCCGGCAGCCCGTTACCAGCAAGACGCTTTTTGAAATCGGCTCGCTGAGCAAGACATTCACGGCGACGCTGGCTTCTTATGCCCAGGTCGAAGGCAAACTCTCCTTAAACGACAGCGCCAGCAAATACCTGCCGTCCCTGCGCGGCAGCAGCTTTGACAATGTCAGCCTGCTGAATCTCGGTACGCACACCGCCGGCGGCCTGCCGCTGCAAGTCCCGGACAACATCGGCAATACGGAGCAGCTGATGGATTATTTCAAGCATTGGCAGCCGGCCCATGCCGCCGGCACCTACAGGAAATATTCAAACCCGAGCATCGGTCTGCTCGGCATGATTACCGCCAAGAGCATGGACATGTCTTTTGAGGACGCTATTGAAAAGAAGCTTTTCCCCGAATTGGGAATGACGCACAGCTACATCAACGTGCCGGCTGGCCAGATGCAGGATTATGCGCAAGGCTACACCGCAAAAGATGTGCCGGTCAGGGTCAATCCCGGCGTGCTGGCGTCTGAAGCCTATGGGGTGAAATCCGGTTCGGCCGACTTGATCCGCTTCATCGGCGCCAACATGCAGGCAATCAAGCTGGAAGCGAAATTGCAGCGCGCAATCACCGGCACCCATACGGGATATTTCGGCTCGGGAGAATTTACCCAGGACCTGATCTGGGAACAATATCCTTATCCGCTAGAACTGAAGCAGCTGTTGGCAGGCAACGCCACCACCGCCCTTTACGACGAATTGCCGGCCGCCAGGATAACCCCTCCGCTTCCTCCGCAAGCAGATGTGCTGATCAACAAAACCGGCTCCACCAACGGCTTTTCAAGCTATGCAGCTTTTGTTCCGGCCAAAAAGATCGGCATCGTGATCCTGGCGAACAAATCCTATCCCATCGACCAACGGGTAACTGCGGCATACCAGATACTGACCCGGCTGGATAACGAGGCAACAGTGAAAAATTGATCGCCAGCCGCAAGCGCATCGAATCCGCTGGCGCTGGCGGCGTGGCGCCGCAATTCCGGCAGCGCCAATTTTGCTCCCAAGAAAGCACTGGAATCCGGTAATATTCCCATATCGATTTGTCATCAGACACATCGGAGTCCATCTACCAGAGACCACATGCGAATTGCCAAACTGCCTGCCAGGCTTTCCCTCTGCTTGCTGGCCCTGGCCCTGGCCCTGGCAGCCTGCTGCCGGACCAGCCAGACCACCTGCGACACAACCACGTCGAGCACCGAAGCCGGCAGCACCGACGGCAGCGGCAGCAAAGTCAGGTTCAACCAGCCCGGCGCCATCGCCATCGATGCCAGCGGCAACCTGTTCGTGACCGATACGGCCAACAACACCATCCGCAAGATCACTGCCGCCGGCGTCGTCAGCACGCTGGCCGGCAGCGCCGGCAATAGCGGCAGCAGCGACGGCAGCGGCAGCCTGGCGCGCTTCAACCAGCCGGGCGGCATCGCGCTCGATCCGGCCGGCAACCTGTACCTGGCCGATACCCAGAACCATACGATCCGCATGGTCACCGGCGCCGGCGTGGTGACCACCATTGCCGGCAGCGCCGGCCAGGCCGGGCAGGACGACGGCACGGCGGGCAACGCACGCTTCAACCAGCCCTGGGGCGTGACGCGCGACGCCGCTGGCAATCTGTATGTCACCGATACCGGCAACGCCACCGTGCGCAAGATCACCACGGCAGGCGTGGTGACGACGCTGGCAGGCAGCGCCGGCAATCAAGGAAGCTCGGACGGCACCGGCACCTTTGCGCAATTCAACCTGCCGCGCGGCATCGCACTGAGCAATGCGAGCAACCTCGCAGGTAATATCTATATCGCCGATACCGGCAACAACACCGTCCGCAAGATCGACCAGAACGGCGGCGTCAGCACCCTGGCCGGGACCGCAGGCAGCTCCGGCAGCGATGACGGCAGCGGACAGCGCGCCCGCTTCAGCCAGCCGTACGGCCTTGCGATAGACAGCGCCGGCAACATCCGCGTCAGCGACAACGGCAACCAGCTGATCCGCACCGTGTCCCTGACCGGCGTGGTCAGCACCCTGGCCGGCGCGGCTGGAACCGCGGGCGACGCCAACGGCAGCGGCAGCAAGGCCAGCTTCAACCAGCCCAAGGGAATCGCTGCCGATGCGGCCAACAGCATCTATGTCGCCGATACCGGCAACAACCTGATCCGCAAGGTGACGACCGATGGCCAGGTCAGCACCTTGTTCAGCAGCGGCAATTCTTCATCCTGCCTGTGCCTTTTCAAGTTCTAGCGCACAGTGCGCCGGTCACGCCGGCCTTGCCTGGATAACAAGCCTCGCGGGCGGCCTCCGCCGCCCCTGCTCTTCTCCGCGTACAAAACGCAACAAACGCGACAAGCCGGTTGACATCGCTCCGGCCTCATCTGTAGTATGCATATACATGGATGCATATGCATCAAAAGGATTGTCTATGATGAAAAACGAATGCAGCTGCACGACGCTGCGCCAGCTGACGCGCAAGATGACCAATATCTACGACCACTATCTTGCCGCCGACGAACTCACCATCAGCCAGTATTCATTGCTGGCAAGGATCGGCAAATACGGTCCGATCGGGGTGATCCCGCTGGCGCACAACATGGGCATGGACCGCAGCACCATGAGCCGCACGCTCAAGCCACTGATCAGCGCGGGCTGGATCGATACCGTCGACCTGCCGCTGGAAATGCTGACCGACAAGCGCTCTTTCGGCGTCCGCCTGAGCGCCGAAGGCGAGCGCAAGTGGCGGCAGTCCAAGCCCAACTGGCGCAAGGCGCAAGATGTAATCAACAAGATATTGGGCGACCAGACCCATCATGCGCTGATGAACCTGGTCGATGATGCAAACGTGAAATTCGAACAAAGCGAAAACGCCATCTTATGAACCAGACCATACAAGCCATCATGTCGCGCACACGTGTCAGCTACGTGTGGATCATCGTCGGCATCACCTTCCTCGTATTGCTGGCCGCCGCCGGCATCCGCGCCACGCCGTCGGTCATGATCCTGCCGCTGGAGCATGAATTCGGCTGGAGCGTCACCACCATCTCTTTCGTCATTTCGGTCAACATCGCGCTGTACGGCCTGATCGGGCCGTTCTCGGCGGCCGCCATGCAGCGTTACGGCATCCGCCCTATCGTGCTGGGCGCGCTGGTGCTGCTGGCGGTCGGCACTTTCATCAGCACTTTCATGACCATGCCATGGCACATGGTGCTGGCCTGGGGCATCCTGGTGGGAGCCGGCAGCGGCGTCGCCGCCAATACGCTGGCGGCCACCATCGTCAGCCGCTGGTTCGAAACCCGGCGCGGACTGGCGATGGGCTTGCTGACCGCCAGTTCGGCCACCGGCCAGATGGTGTTCCTGCCCTTGATGGCGTACATGGTCGAACATTTCGGCTGGCGTTCGGTGGCCATCCTGGTGGCCAGCGTAGCGGCCCTGGCGATCCCGCTGGTGGCGGTGTTCCTGCCGGAGCGGCCGCAGGACATCGGCATGAAACGCTACGGCCAGTTCGAAGAGCTGCCGCCGGACGCGGCCAGCAAGTCCAAAAATCCTTTATCCATCGCCTTCGAAGCGTTGGGAAAGGCAGTCAAAATCCGCGACTTCTGGCTGCTGTTCTTCAGCTTCTTCATTTGCGGCATGAGCACCAACGGCTACATCGGCTCGCATTTCATCGCCATGTGCGGCGACTACGGCATTTCCGCCGTCGGCGGCGCCAGCATCCTCGCCACCATGGGCCTGCTCGACCTGTTCGGCACCACCATGTCAGGCTGGCTGTCGGACCGTTTCAATGCGCGCGTGCTGCTGTTCTGGTATTACGGCCTGCGCGGCGTTGCGCTGATTTTCCTGCCGCACGCCTTCGGCCTCAGTTATTTCGGGCTGCCGGTCTTCGCGCTGTTTTACGGACTCGACTGGATCGCCACCGTGCCGCCGACGGTACGCCTGGCCAACGATGTGTTCGGCCGGCTGGCCGCGCCTATCGTGTTCGGCTGGATCGTCGCCGGCCACCAGCTGGGCGCCGCCAGCGCCACCATGCTGGCCGGCTCGCTGCGCAACAGCCTGGGCAGCTACACCCTGTCATCGGTATTGATGGGAGCGGCTTGCATCGTCGCCGCGGTGATGGTGTTGCGCATCAAGGGCCACCATGCGGGCGGCGACCTGATACCGGCGACTCCGGCATTGAATCGCTGAAGGCTACGCTAGGATTTGACGGTGGCCACGATATCGCTGGCCACCTGGCGTGAATTCATGATGACCGTGTGGATGGTCGGCAGCAGCTGCACCGGGATTTCCCCCAGCTGCACTTCCTTGACCGACAGGATGCCGTCGTTCGGCTCGTCGCCGAACGGCATCCAGTTGCCGCGCGGCCCCTTGGTGCCGGCATACACGCGCAACGGGATATCCGGGACCGGCAAGGTATCCATGAAATCCTGGCGCGCCAGCAACTGTCCCATTTCGCCGGTCAGCAACCTGAACAGGCGCCACCGCGCCAGCCTGATGGCGTAGCTGGAAGCCTTGGTCGGCGGCGCCAGGAACACGCCTAGTTCCGGCTGCCGCGCCAGGTGCGGCAATGCTGCGCGCGTCAAGACGCAGCCGAGCGAATGGCCGATGACGATGAAGCGCTGGTCGCCGGCGCGCGCGGTGATGAATCGGCACAAGCGTTCGACGCAGGGTTGCCAGCGTTCGAAGGCGGCTGAATAGGCAAACAGATGGGTGGTCATTCCCGCCGCGCGCAAGCGCTTGGCGAGCAGCAGCATCGATACCGGCGTGCGCCCCATGCCGTGCACCAGGATGGCGTGCACGCTGGCGCTAGCGGGCGGAAGGGCGTCCATGGCTGCGGCTAGTCTTTTTTTTGCAGCTGCTTTTCAAAAGCCACATCCAGCTTGCTGACGCGCTTCGGTTTTTGCGGCCCGTAAGCGTTGACGAACTTGACGAAATCGTCCAGCTCCAGCGCTTCGCTGAGACGGACCGGCGCCTCGAAGCCGGCGTTCTGCGTCAGGTAAAACAACTCCTCAGCGGTCCTCACCATCGAATAGCGTACATCGGTGCTGCGGGCATTGAGACGTTCGACCGCCGCCGTGGCTCGGGTTGATCTCATTGCATTCTCCTGGTATTTGACATCTGTTCCAACATTGCTTCGTCTACAGTGCGCGCTGGCTGGCGAAATGGCGACGCCGTCCGTCCAGCGGATCGGTGAAAGCGATTTCGCGCGCCAGCAGTTTCAAGGGGGCCGACAGGTCGTCGCCTTTGCACGGATGGGCATCGGGATAAAAGGCATCGTTGACGATCGGTATCCCCAATGCCGCCATATGTACACGCAGCTGATGTTTCTTGCCGGTCAGCGGCCGCAGCCGGTAAAGGCTGCAGCTCGCGCGCTGCTCGATCAGTTCGATACGGGTCTCCGAATTGGGCTCGCCCTCCACTTCCTTCATCCGGAAAAAAGGCGTGCCGTCCACCATGCGGCTGCGGTACACCAGAGGCAGCGCCAGGTCCGGCGCGGTCGGCGCCAGCGCCTCGTAGGTCTTCTCCACCAGCCGTTGCTGGAACAGCGACTGGTAGGCGCCGCGGCTGGCCATGTCGTGCGAAAAAATCACGACGCCGGCGGTTTCCCGGTCCAGCCGATGGATCGGCGTCAGGTCGGCCAGCCCGGTCTTTTTTTTCAGACGCACCAGCAAGGTCTCGTGCAGGAAACGCCCGCTCGGGATCACCGGCAGGAAATGCGGCTTGTCGGCCACCAGTATCCGCTCATCCTGGTACAGGATGGTTTCCTCAAACGGGATCGGCGTTTCGGCCGGCAATTCGCGATAATAAAAAATGCAGGCGCCGCGCCGGTAAGGACTGTCCGGCGCCAGCGCCACGCCGTCGCCGTCGACCACCTCGCCGCGCGCCATGCGCGCCACCCAGGTGGCGCTGCCGACAGCCGGAAAACGCTGTTCCAGGAAACTCAGCAGATCCGGCCATTCGCCCACCGGCAGCCACAGGTAGCTTGGCGCAACGCCATCGACCACCGGCAGCGGCTGGCGTTGCGACGCCATCACAGCACCCGTTGCCAATAACCGACATCGATCCAGCGATCGAATTTCTTGCCGACCTGGGCGAAATGCGCCACCTTTTCATAGCCCATTTTTTCGTGCAGGGCGACGCTGGCGGCGTTCGGCAAGGCGATGCCGCCGATCACCACATGCACCGGCAATTTCTGCAGCTCGGCGATCAAGGCCCGGTACAGCGCGCTGCCGAGCCCCTTGCCGGCGGCGTCAGGCGACAGGTACACCGAAGTCTCCACCGCATGCTGGTATGCCGCGCGCGTGCGCCACTTGGTGGCATAGGCGTAGCCGAGGATCTGGCCGTTTTCGACGCATACCAGCCACGGAAAGCTGGCGGTGATATCCAGGATGCGATGTTTTATCTGCTCCGGCGTCACCGGTTCGGTTTCAAAACTGATGAAGGTATCGCGGATGTAGGGATTGTAGATCTCGCAAATGGCGGCGGCATCGGCGATGGCTGCCGGGCGGATGGTGTGGGTCATGGCAAGAACTCAGCTTGTACGGGTGAATGCACAATCATACCGCGCAATCGCCCGTACCTGAGGACATCGCCTAAATAGACCGCATCAGGCCAGCAATGCTTCCCTGATCTGCTGCAGCGAAGCCGGGTCTTCGATGGTGGTCAGGTCGCCCGGATCGCGTCCCTCGCAGATCGCCTGGATCGAACGGCGCAGCAGCTTGCCGGAGCGGGTTTTCGGCAGCAGGCTGACCACATACACCCGCGCCGGCCGGCCGACGCTGCCGATCTGCCTGTCGACCACACCCATGATCTCCGCCTCCAGCGCCGCCCGCGCCTGCGCGGTATCGGCTGCCTGCCGCGGAATCACGAAAGCCACCGCCACCTGCCCTTTCAGCTTGTCTTCGACGCCGACCACGGCCACCTCCGACACATTCGGATGGCTGGAAATGCTCTCCTCGATTTCGCGCGTGCCCAGCCGGTGGCCGGCGACATTGATGACATCGTCAGTGCGTCCGAGGATGAAGTAATAACCGTCGTCGTCGCGGATGCCCCAGTCGAAGGTCGAGTAGGCGCGGTTGCCCGAGCCCGGTACTTGTGTAGCCCAATAGGTATCGATGCAGCGCTGGTCGTCGCCATAGATGGTTTGCATGCAGCCCGGCGGCAACGGCCATTCGATCACCACCACGCCTTTTTCATTGGCGCCGCATAACTCGCCGGTGGCTTCGTTGAGCAGCTGCACTTTATAACCGTACATCGGCACGCCAGGGCTGCCCAGCTTGCCCGGCCTGCTGTCGACGTTCCTGGCGATGGTCATGATCGGCCAGCCTGATTCGGTCTGCCAATAGTTGTCGACCACGGGCACCCCAAGCGCCGACGCAATCCAGCTGGAAGTGGTCTCGTCCAGCGGCTCTCCGGCCAGGTACAGCGCCTGCAAGGACGACAGGTCGTATTTCTGCATCAGTTCCGGCGGCTGCTTTTTCAGCACCCGGATCGCGGTCGGCGCCGAAAACATGCGCGTCACCTTGTACTTTTCGACGATGCTCCACCAGACGCCGCCGTCCGGACGGATCGGCAAACCCTCGTACAGCACCGTCGCCATGCCCGCGATCAACGGCCCGTAAACAATGTAGGAGTGGCCGACTACCCAGCCGATGTCGGAAGTGCAAAAAAATGTCCCGCCCGGCTTGCTGCAAAAGATGGTGTCCATGGAAGTCGCCAGGGCCACCGCGTAACCGCCCACGTCGCGCTGCACGCCCTTTGGTTTGCCGGTGGTTCCCGAGGTGTACAGGATATAAGAAGCCTGGTTAGATTCCAGCCAGGCCACCGGCACCTTGGCGTCGATATGCTGCTGCCGCTGCCCGGCATAATCGACATCCCGCCCTGCGGCCAGCGCCATCGGCGCCAGGCCGCGGTTGACCAGCAGCACGTGCGCCGGCTGGTGGCGGGCCAGCCTGATCGCCTCGTCCAGCAAACCCTTGTAGGGCAATATCTTGCCGGCGCGCGAACCGGCGTCGGCGGAGACGATCAGCTTGGGCGTCGCATCGTCGATGCGGCTGGCCAGGCTGTTCGAAGCGAAACCGCCGAACACCACCGAATGGATGGCGCCGATGCGGGCGCAGGCCAGCATGGCGAAGACCGCTTCGGCGATCATCGGCATGTAGATCAGGACGCGGTCGCCGCGTTCCACGCCCAGCCCTTGCATGATGGCGGCCATGCGGTTGACCTCCACATGCAGTTCGCGGAAGGAATAGGTTTTTTCAGAGCCGGTCTCGGTGGAAATCGCAATCAGGGCGGGCTGGTCGCCGCGCGTCGCCACCCAGCGGTCGACCGCGTTGTGGCACAGGTTGGTGGCGCCGCCGGCAAACCACCTGGCGAACGGCGGCCGGCTGTCGTCGAGCACTTGCGAGAATGGATGGTGCCAGTCGATGCGCCTGGCTTGCTCGGCCCAGAAGGCGGACGGATCGTCGATCGAACGCTGGTAAAAGGTGGCGAAACTCATGCTGTCTCCTCGCTTCTTGAAAAGAATCGTAGGGCTGGAAGGCGAACGCCCTCCGCCTTGCATGCTTCTGCGGCATGCCTTGGCAAACCGTGGCCGACAAATGCAACAACGCCCCGTCAAAGCGGGGCGCTGCCTGGTTTAGATCACATACAGGTCAACATATTCGTTGACTGCCATGTCTTCCAGTTTTTTCTGGTCCAGCGACACTTCCAGGATCTTCTGCTGCTGCTTGGCCGACAGCTGGCGCGCCAGGTTGACCTTGAACTTCGCTTCCAGCAGTGGAATGCCATCCTTGCGGCGGCGCGCGTGGCCGATCGGATATTCGACCACGATTTCCTTGAGTTTCTTGCCGTCCTTGAATTCCACGGTCAGCGCATTGGCGATAGAACGCTTCTTCGGATCGTGGTAATCCTTGGTGAAAGCCTTGTCTTCGACGCAGACGATCTTGTCGCGCAAGACGTCGATACGCTTGTCGGCGGCGATCTTGTCTTCATAGTCGCCGGCCGTCAGGCGGCCGAAAATCAGCGGCACCGCAACCATGTACTGGATGCAGTGGTCGCGATCCGCAGGATTGTTCAGCGGGCCCTTCTTGTCGATGATGCGGATGCAGGCTTCATGGGTGCGGATGGTGATCTTCTTGATGTCTTCCACCGACTTGCCGGCCTTGGCCAGTTCGGCATGCAGGGTCATGGCCGCTTCGACCGCGGTCTGCGAGTGGAACTCGGCCGGGAAGGAAATCTTGAACAGCACGTTTTCCATCACGTACGATTCATACTTGCGCTGGAACTTGAACGGCTGGCCCTTGAACAGCACGTCGTAGAAACCCCAGGTCTTGGCGGTCAGCACCGACGGATAGCCCATTTCGCCGCTCTTGGCGATCAAGGCCAGGCGCACCGCGCGCGAAGTAGCGTCGCCAGCGGCCCAGGACTTGCGCGAGCCGGTGTTCGGCGCGTGGCGATAGGTGCGCAGCGACTGGCCGTCGACCCACGCCAACGATACCGCGTTGAGGATTTCCTCACGAGTCAGGCCCATCATTTCGGCCACTACCGCGGTCGATGCAACCTTGACCAGCACCACGTGGTCGAGGCCGACCTTGTTGAAAGAATTCTCGAGGGCGATGCAACCCTGGATTTCGTGCGCCTTGATCATCGCGGTCAGCACGTCCTTCATCTTCAGCGGCTTCTTGCCGGCGGCGATGGCGTTGCGCGAGAGCCAGTCGGCGGTCGCCAGGATGCCGCCCAGGTTGTCGGACGGATGGCCCCATTCCGCGGCCAGCCAGGTGTCGTTGAAATCGAGCCAGCGGATCATGGCGCCGATGTTGAAGGCCGCCTGGATCGGATCGAGCTGGAACTGGGTGCCCGGCACCTTGGCGCCGTTAGGCACCACGGTGCCTGGCACGATCGGTCCCATCAGCTTTTTGCAAGCCGGATACTCCAACGCTTCCAGGCCGCAGCCCAGGGTATCGATCAGGCAGTTGCGGGCGGTATCGTAGGCTACTTTGGAGGTGATCTTGTATTTGGTCACGTAGTCGACGATATCGACCAGCACTTTGTCGTATTTTGGGCGGACGTTGGAGATGTGAGCGGACATTGTTTTCCTTGATGATGAAAAATTAAAACGAACAATTACAACCAAAAAAATAAAGCAGAAATACTGCCGTCGCCGTCACTCCCGCAACGCCTTCCCGGTCCGGGAGATCAGCGCAGCTTGCACTCGTTGGCCAGCTGCTGCCCCAGCTTGGAATTGAGCAGCATCGACTTGGCCGGGATCTGGATCCACACCAGGCCGCTGGCCTTGTCTTCCAGGCGCACCGCGCCGGTGGTGGTGCTGACCGTGCTCATCGGATAGCTGCGGCCTTTCCAGGTCAGCTTGACGTCGCTGCCGGCGCCGGCGAGGTCGACCCGGTTGCCCAGTTCGCAATAAAAATTACCGGTCAGCAGGCTTGCCGACGGCGCCGGCTCCAGCTTCAGCAGGTTCGGCAACGTCGGATCCGGCTTGGTGTCGGTCAGCGGCACGCTGGAGCCGCAGGCAGCCAGCAAGGCGGTGAGTGTCAAAGCAGAAGCGATGCGGTAAGTATTCAATGCGTTAAAAGCGATCATATGGTCCCGGCCCTAAGGCGTTAATTGAGTAAGCGGCGGATAGCTCCCGTCGCTTGCGCGACGGAAACATCTATTGGCTCGCTCCTGCGCCCGTATTGCCATTTTGCATACAGGCGCTATTTGCGTTTGCCAATCGGGACAAATTTTAAATCTTCTGGACCCACATAATTCGCCGATGGACGAATAATCTTGTTGTCTATCCTTTGTTCGATGATGTGCGCAGCCCAGCCGGAGGTGCGGGCAATCACGAACAACGGCGTAAACATGGCGGTCGGCACGCCCATCATGTGGTACGAAACAGCCGAAAACCAGTCCAGGTTGGGGAACATTTTCTTGATGTCCCACATCACCGTTTCCAGCCGCTCGGCGATATCGAACATCTTCAGGGAGCCGGCATCCTTGGACAGGCTGCGCGCCACTTCCTTGATCACCTTGTTGCGCGGATCGGAGATGGTGTACACCGGATGGCCGAAGCCGATCACCACTTCCTTGTTTTCGACGCGCTTCTTGATGTCGGCTTCCGCCTCGTCCGGGTTGTCATAGCGCTTCTGGATCTCGAACGCGACTTCGTTGGCGCCGCCATGCTTGGGGCCGCGCAAGGCGCCGATGGCGCCGGTGATGGCCGAATACATGTCGGAGCCGGTGCCGGCAATCACGCGGCCGGTAAATGTCGAGGCGTTGAATTCATGTTCGGCGTAGAGGATCAGCGAAGTGTGCATCGCCTGCTCCCACAGCGCGGACGGCTTTTCGCCGTGCAGCAGGTGCAGGAAATGGCCGCCTATCGATTCGTCGTCGGTTTCGGTTTCGATGCGCTTGCCGTTGTGGCTGTAGTGGTACCAGTACAGCAGGACGGAGCCGAGCGAGGCCATCAGGCGGTCGGCGATATCGCGCGCGCCGGGCGTATTGTGATCGTCTTTTTCCGGCAGGATGCAACCCATGGCGGAGACGCCGGTGCGCATCACGTCCATCGGATGCGAGGCCGCCGGCAGCCACTCGAGCGCCGCCTTGACGTTGGCCGGCAGCCCGCGCAGCGCCTTGAGCTTGGTTTTATAGGCTTTCAGTTCCGCGCTGGTAGGCAGTTTCCCATGCACCAGCAGATGCGCGATTTCTTCGAATTCGCAGCTGTCGGCGATATCCAGGATATCGTAGCCGCGGTAGTGCAGGTCGTTGCCGGTCTTGCCGACGGTGCACAGCGCGGTATTGCCGGCGGTGACGCCGGACAGGGCTACCGATTTTTTCGGCTTGAAGGTTGCCGCTGTTGCTGGCTGTTGCTCACTCATGTAAATCTCCTATTCGATTTGGTAGATGCGTCATTTCGAAATCGCCGTCTAGGCGCCCCGGCTAGGCGCCCCCATCATTCCCGCGCACGCGGGAATCCATGTTGCTGCGTAATTTGGATCCCCGCATGCGCGGGAATGACAGCCGCGCAGCATGATTCATTTGGCCTTCTGCTGCGCAAACAAGGCGTCCAGTTTTTGCTCGAATTCGTGATAGTTGATGCGTTCGTACAGTTCGGCGCGGGTCTGCATGGTGTCGACCACGTTTTTCTGGGTGCCGTCGCGGCGCAGCGCGGTGTAGACGTTTTCGGCAGCCTTGTTCATCGCGCGGAAAGCCGACAAGGGATACAGCACCAGGCCGACATCGGCGGATTTCAGTTCATCTACCGTGAACAGCGGCGTCGCGCCGAATTCCGTGATGTTGGCCAGCACCGGCACCTTGACCGCTGCCGCAAATGTCTTGTACATGTCGAGCTGGGTGATCGCTTCCGGGAAGATCATGTCGGCGCCGGCTTCGACGCAGGCCACCGCGCGTTCCATCGCGGCTTCCAGGCCTTCCACCGCCAGCGCATCGGTGCGCGCCATGATGACGAAATTGTCGTCGGTGCGGGCGTCGACGGCAGCCTTGATGCGGTCCACCATTTCCTGCTTGCTGACGATTTCCTTGTTGGGCCGGTGGCCGCAGCGCTTGGCGCCGACCTGGTCTTCGATATGCATGGCGGCGGCGCCGAACTTGATCATGGCCTTGACCGTGCGCGCCACATTGAAGGCGGAGGAGCCGAAACCGGTATCGACATCCACCAGCAGCGGCAGGTCGCAGACATCGGTGATGCGCCGCACATCGGTGAGGACGTCGTCCAGGTTGGAGATGCCGAGGTCCGGCAAGCCCAGCGAACCGGCTGCAACGCCGCCGCCAGACAGGTAGATCGCCTTGAAACCGGCGCGCTTGGCCAGCAAAGCGTGGTTAGCGTTGATCGCGCCGACCACCTGCAACGGCGATTCGTCACGAACGGCCTGCCTGAATGCAGCGCCTGCGGAATATTGCGTCATATCGTCACCTTGTCTCGAACGGGTTTCATGGGGAAACCGATACAGCGATATTGCAATCGCCATGCCATGGCCGCCTGGGAGCGCAGCAATACCCCGTCCGCTTCCCTGGCCGCGACGACTATTTATTTGGAATCAGGCACTTGCATGGATCGCCCCGGGACCAGCGGGCGGTTGCATTGCCGCCCTCGATGTTCCATACTACGTTTCAAATTGATGCATGAAACATCAATGAAACATTCATGAAACACCACTGCAGCAACAATGAAACCTCGATATCATGGCCCGCCCCCTGCCCTCTCCTGCCAGCAATCGCGACAATAACGACCTTCCGGTCATCTGGACCGTCTCGGTATCGCGCCTGTTCGACTTGTTCCGCGACATCACGCTGGAATTCGACCACCAGGCCAACATCGCGCCGATCCAGCTGGGTTTTGAAGACGCGGTCCAGCACATCCGCGAGCGGCTGGCGACCGAACGCTGCGACGCCGTGATTGCCGCCGGCTCCAACGGCGCCTACCTGAAGAGCCGCTTGTCGGTGCCGGTCATCATCGCCAAAGCCAGCGGCTTCGATGTGATGCAGGCGCTGGCCCGCGCCCGCAAGATCACGCCGAAGGTTGGGGTCATCACCTACCAGGCGTCGATGCCGGCGCTGGCGGAATTCCAGGCCGCGTTCGACCTCAGCATCGAACAGCGCAGCTACGCCACCGAAGAAGACGCCCGGGCCCAGGTCAACGATTTGAAAGCGAGCGGCATCAAGGCGATAGTAGGCGCCGGCCTGATCACCGACCTCGCCGAAGAGGCCGGGCTGAGCGGCATCTTTGTCTATTCCGCGGCATCAATCCGGCAGGCGTTCAACGATGCGCTGGAACTGGCGCGCCTGGCGCAGCTCCAGCTGGAGTCGACCGGCGGCCGCAGCTATCCGGTCAGCGATACGCTCCGGGCCAAGCACGGTATCGGCGACCTGCGCGGTACGTCGGACGCCATGGAGGCGATACGCCGTTCGGTGACGCTGTTTGCGCGTTCGCCGGCCAACGTCCTGATCCATGGCGAAACCGGCAGCGGCAAGGAGCTGGCGGCGCAGGCGATCCACCGCGAACACCCGCTGGCGCACGGCACGGCCGGCAGCCGCAGCAGCCGCCCTTTTGTCGCGGTCAATTGCGGCGCGATTGCAGAATCGCTGCTGGAATCCGAGCTGTTCGGCTATGAAGAAGGCGCGTTCACCGGCTCGCGCCGCGGCGGCCGCGCCGGCCTGTTCGAAGCCGCCCATCGCGGCACCCTGTTCCTCGACGAAATCGGCGAAATGCCGCTGGCGCTGCAAACCCGGCTGTTGCGTGTACTGGAAGAGCGCGAAGTGGTGCGCGTAGGTTCTACCCGTCCGATCGCGGTCGACGTCCGCATCATCAGCGCCACCCATTGCAATCTCGAAGAAAGGGTGCGCGACGGCCGTTTCCGCGCCGACCTGTTCTATCGCATCGGCGTCCTGCGCCTGGATTTGCCGCCCTTGCGCGCGCGTCCAGAGGACCTGGTGGCGCTGGCGGAATGGTGCCTGAAACAGGCGCTGGCGTCGCTGGACGTGCGGCCGCACGCCAATCTCCACGCCGAAGTCGTGGCTTGCGCGCCGCTGCTGGAAAGTTATGCCTGGCCCGGCAATGTGCGCGAATTGCGCAACCTGATGGAACGGGTGGCCCTGTTCCTGGCGGCCGAACCGCTGCGTTCGCTGACCCCGGCCTTCCTGCTGTCGGCGGCGCCGGAACTGGCGGCCGCGAGCAGCAATGCGCCACTGGCGGTTACGGTGCCGGCGGTAGCGGAATCCGCGGCGCAGGTGCTGGCGAGGTTTGAGGGCAACCGTGCCGCAGCGGCCCAATATCTGGGTATCAGCCGCACTACCTTATGGCGCAAGCTGAAGGAATCGCAGGGCAGCTGAGCACCGCCCTGCCGGCTCGCCGTCAATCGTCTTTTGCGCCGGCTATGCCTAGTTCCTGGATCTTGCGCGTGATGGTATTGCGTCCGATGCCGAGCCGTACCGCGGCATCGTTCTTGCGCCCATGCGTATGGCGCAAGGCGATCTTGATCAGGGCCGATTCAAACTGCCGTCCCAGCACATCCATGACATCGGCGTCGCCATTGCTGAGCATCTGCGCCGCTTCCGTCTCCAGCAGGGCGATCCAGTTTTGTTTTTCATGTTGCCGTTCGCCGGCGCCCGTGGCTTGCGCCGCCGGCGCCAGGATTTCAGGATAGTGCGCAGCGGCCGGCACGGCCAGGTGCGGATCGAACGCCACCGGCCGGCTGGCCGGGCTTTCCAGCTGCATGCTCTGGTCGCGGCCGCCGACCAGGTCTTGCGGCAGGTCCTTGATCTCGACCGTCTGGCCGGGCGCCATCACGGTAATCCAGTTGCACAGGTTTTCCAGCTGGCGCACGTTGCCCGGCAGGTCGAGGCTGCTCATGAAGCGCATGGCGTTGTCGGAAACCCGCTTGCTTTCGACGCCCAGCTGCTTGGCGCTCTGGCTCAGGAAGTAGCGCGTCAGGATCGGGATGTCTTCGCGCCGCTCGCGCAAGCTCGGCAGGCGCAGCCTGATCACATTCAGGCGGTGATACAAGTCTTCGCGGAACAGGCCTTCGCGCACCCGCGTCTCCAGGTTCTGGTGGGTGGCGGCGATCACGCGGACGTTGGCTTTCAGGGACTGGTGGCCGCCGACGCGATAGAAATGGCCATCGGACAGCACACGCAGCAGGCGCGTCTGCAAGTCGAACGGCATGTCGCCGATTTCATCGAGGAACAGGGTGCCGCCTTCGGCCTGTTCAAAACGGCCGCGGCGCGACGCCTGGGCGCCGGTAAATGCACCGCGCTCGTGCCCGAACAATTCCGACTCCAGCAAATCTTTCGGAATCGCCGCGGTATTGAGGGCGATGAACGGCTGCGAGGCGCGCGGGCTGTGCTTGTGCAACGCGCGTGCGACCAGCTCCTTGCCGGTGCCCGATTCGCCGGTGATCAGCACCGTCACATTCGATTGAGACAGGCGGCCGATGGCGCGGAACACGTCTTGCATGGCTGGCGCCTGCCCCAGGATTTCCGGCGTCTCGGCAGAGGCTTGCTCGACATTCGCTTCGCGCAAGCTTTCTTCCAGTGCGCGCCGTATCAGTTCGACCGCCTTGTCGACATCGAAAGGCTTGGCCAGGTATTCGAAAGCGCCGCCCTGGAACGCGGCGACGGCGGAATCCAGGTCGGAAAAAGCGGTGATGATGATCACCGGCACGCCGGGAAACTTGGCCTTGACGGTTTGCAGCAATTCAAGGCCGGAAGCGCCCGGCATGCGGATATCGGAGACCAGCACTTGCGGCGTGCTCGATTGCAGCGCCTCGATCGCATCGCGCGCATTGGAGAAACTCTTGGTGCTCAGGTTTTCGCGGGCCAGCGCTTTTTCAAGCACCCATCGAATCGATTCGTCGTCGTCAACAATCCAGATTGGTTTCATGTGTTTTGTGCTGCGCCAGGAGCGCAGTCCGTTAAACTATTTATCAGCGCAATGACGGCCTGTCAGCTGCTCATGGGCAAACATCAAGGCAGCGGTATCAGGATTCTGAAATCTGTATATCCCGGCCGGCTTTCGCATTCGATGACACCCATGTGCTGCTGCACAAAGGTTTGCGCCAGCGTCAAGCCGAGGCCGCTGCCGCCGTCGCGTCCCGATACCAGCGGATAAAAAATGCGTTCTTGGATCTCGGCCGGGATGCCAGGTCCATTGTCGATGATATGCAAGTCTAGTGCCAGCCGGTAACGCACCTTGGCCAGCGTCACCTGGCGCACTACCCGGCTCTGGAAAACCAGTTCGGCGTCGCCCGCCTTGATGCGCTCCTGCAACGCTTGCGCGGCATTGTGGGCAATGTTGAGGATGGCCTGGATCAGCTGTTCCTTGTCGCCGCGGAACTGCGGGATCGACAAATCGTAATCGCGCTTGATGCTCAGGCCGCTCGGGAATTCGGCCACGATCAGGCTGCGCACCCGCTCGCACACCTCGTGGATATTGACGTCGCCCACGATCTGCGCCAGCCGGTGCGGCGCCAGCAGACGATCCACCAGGGTCTGCAGGCGATCGGCTTCCTTGATGATGACTTGCGTGTATTCGCGCAACTCCTTGACGTGGCGCTCCGGCAGTTCGAGCTCCAGCAGCTGGGCGGCGCCGCGGATGCCGCCCAGCGGATTCTTGATTTCATGCGCCAGGTTGCGGATCAGTTCCTTGTTGACCTGGCTCTGGTCGATCAGGCGCTCTTCGCGCTCCAGCTTGAGCTGCTGCACATTCTCGCGCAACTCGATCAGCACCGGCGTCTCGGGGTTGTCGAGCGCGGTGACGATGGTGTCGACCCACAGCGGTTCGCGTCCCACGCGTTCCAGGATCAGGTCCTGGCGCGAGTCGTCGAACTGGTGCTGCAAGGCTTGCTCGAAAATCGCCAGCAGCTGGTCCGGGTTCAGGAACAGGTCGGACAGCGTCTGCTGCTGCAGCAGGCGGCTGGAACTCTCCAGCAGGTTTTCGGCGGCGGCGTTGGCAAACACCAGGCGTCCGTGCTGGTCCAGCACCAGCACCGCGGAAGCCAGCAGGTCGAGGCTGGCAAACACGTTCCGTTCGGCGGTTTTTATTGGCATCCTGGCATCCTTGTCAAAAAGCCTGGCCCAGGCAAAGCGAGGCGCGGCGCGCCGGCGTCATTGAGACTGTCAGTGTGATTGAAATAGTGCATTTTCCGAGCATAACAAGCTTTGTAAGCGATGTCGGTGGGTAATATGCAGGATCGCCACATTATGGTGCGTCCGGCTCTGCATTATCTTAAGCCGGATAGGCAAAAATAAAGGCCGCGTGAGCGGCCTTATTCGTTAAGCAAGGTTGATACCATGCCGTTGCTTACTTCAGGTTCGACAGTTCCCGGTTGAGCGCATCGATATTTTTCTCGCTGCGGGAAATGTCTTCTTTCATCGACGCCACGCGCTCCTGGTACTTGGCGTAGTTTTTCTCGTTGCCTTGCCGCTCCGGCGTGCCGTCGTTGTAGTCTTTCTTGAGATTGGCCAAACGTTGCTGCTCGTTCTTCAGCTCGTCCTGCAGGATCTGGCGGCGATCGTTGTCGCGCGCCTTTTGCGTGCCGTTATCCACTTTCGGGAAGTCGGTCGGCGTAGAGGCCGCCGGTTTGCTGACGGCTGCACCTTCGCGCGGCGGCTTGCTCGACGACGTCACGGTCAGCGGCGGCAGGCTGACGCGCTTGCAGCCCTTGGTGTCGCCCGTATTCTTGTATTCCTTGACGCCGTTCTGGTCCACGCAAAGGTAGACCTCGCTTTGGGCGTAAGCAGTGCCTGCGGCCATGCTGACGGCCGCCAATAGCAGAAATCCCGATAAAAGACGCTTCATAGACTTTCTTCGCAATGGCAATTCAATCGAGCCGCTAGTTTATGTCAAGAAACATGCAATGACAAACCATCCTGCAGAATATAGTTTGCGGTATGCAGGCAGTGAAAACAAGCGTGTGAAAAAAACAAAAGGACAGGGAAATCCCTGTCCTTTATCTTGCAGTCCGCCCTTGCATCTGGCAAGAGCGGAGGTGCAAACTTGCGAACCGACTTACACCGAATAGTACATGTCGAATTCGATCGGGTGCGTCGTCATGCGATAGCGCTGGACTTCCTGCTTCTTCAAGTCCAGGTAGGCATCGATCATGGTGTCGCTGAATACGCCGCCGCGGGTCAGGAACTCGCGATCCTTGTCCAGCGCTTCCAGAGCTTCTTCCAGCGAAGCGCAAACGGTAGGGATCAGCGCGTCTTCTTCTGGCGGCAGGTGGTACAGGTCTTTCGATGCCGCTTCGCCCGGATGGATCTTGTTCTGCACGCCGTCCAGGCCTGCCATCAGCAACGCGGCGAAGCACAGGTACGGGTTAGCCAGCGGATCCGGGAAACGGGTTTCGATGCGGCGGCCCTTTGGATTCGCCACGTGCGGGATACGAATCGAAGCCGAACGGTTACGCGCCGAATAAGCCAGCTTGACCGGTGCTTCAAAGCCTGGAACCAGGCGCTTGTACGAGTTGGTGCCTGGGTTGGTGATCGCGTTGAGCGCCTTGGCGTGCTTGATGATGCCGCCGATGTAGAACAGCGCGAATTCGGACAGGCCGGCATAACCGTCGCCGGCGAACAGGTTCTTGCCGTCTTTCCAGACCGATTGGTGCACGTGCATGCCGGAACCGTTGTCGCCAACGATAGGCTTAGGCATGAAAGTCGCTGTCTTGCCGTAAGTGTGGGCCACGTTCCAGACCACGTATTTCAGGTTCTGGGTCCAGTCGGCGCGCTCGACCAGGGTCGAGAACTTGGTGCCGATTTCATTCTGGCCGGCGCCGGCAACTTCGTGGTGATGCACTTCGACCGGGATGCCCAGCGATTCCAGGATCAGGCACATTTCCGAACGCATGTCCTGGAAGCTGTCGACCGGAGGCACAGGGAAATAGCCGCCCTTGACGGTTGGACGGTGGCCGGTGTTGCCGCCTTCGAGTTCGGCGCCGGTGCTCCACGATGCTTCTTCCGAACCGATCTTGACGAAGCAGCCGGACATGTCCGAACCCCAGCGGACATTGTCGAAAATGAAGAATTCAGGTTCCGGGCCGAAATAGGCGGTATCGCCCAGGCCGGAAGATTTCAGGTAGGCTTCAGCGCGCTTGGCGATCGAACGCGGATCGCGGTCGTAACCTTTGCCGTCGGATGGCTCGATGACGTCACATTGCATGAACAATGTGGTTTCTTCCATGAACGGGTCGATGTTCGCGGTGTTAGGGTCCGGCATCAACAGCATGTCGGAAGCTTCAATACCCTTCCACCCAGCAATAGAAGAACCGTCAAATGCATGACCCGACTCAAATTTATCGATATCGAAATGAGAGACAGGGACAGTTACGTGCTGTTCCTTGCCTTTGGTGTCAGCGAAGCGAAAATCAACGAATTTGACTTCGTTGTCTTTTGCCATTTTCAAGACTTCTGCGGCCGTCATTGCCATGTGAATCTCCTAAAATATGAAAGTACTGCAATTTTAAATTGTGCGCCCTGCTCAGGATCTGTTGCGCGCAGTTTTCAGCGTCGCAGTAACATCATGATGTACAGGTATTGAGCAAACTATGACCGGACAGCAATTCAGTACGACCAGAACTCAGTGCAGGATGATAGCAGAATCCATGCCACCATCCTTTCATTGCGGCGCGCTTATTCGATCCGGTAATTAGCTAGTTTAGAAGGCTGTATTGCGCTTTTTCGGAGTTGATCCGGTTATCGCGAATCACTGTTATGGTGCACAGAAAAATGCAGGCACCGTTTTAGTGCTTGCACCTTGGCAAACCAAAGATCGGCACCACAACGGTGCAACCAGGTATTGAATAACGACTTGTTTAAAAATCATTATTTTTGGAGATACACGATGCCCACCACTGACGAACTGCTGACCACCGCCCGCCAACGTGGCCAGAATGAGCACCTGCCCTATGCCGGCGCCGTCACCCCAGGCGAGGCGTTTGCCTTGCTGCAGGCGGACGTCGCTGCGATCCTGGTGGATGTCCGCACCAATGCCGAACGCGACTGGGTCGGCCGGGTCTCGATCCGCGACCCGCAGCACGCCGCGGTGCAATGGTCGCAATACCCGGGCGGCGTGCAAAATCCCGATTTCCTGGCGCAGCTCGCCCAGGTCGCTGAAAAGGGAACGCCGCTGCTGTTCCTGTGCCGTTCCGGCGTACGTTCGCAGCACGCAGCCAAGCTGGCGACCGAAAACGGCTACAGCAACTGCTTCAATATCCTGGAAGGCTTTGAAGGAGACAAGGACAACAATGGCCACCGCAAGAACATCAACGGCTGGTGCAAGGCTGGCTTGCCTTGGCTGGGCGCTTAACGGCGGCTCTATTCCGACGTTAGCGACCCCGGCTCCACGCCCCGGTCTCGGCGACCCCGTCATTCCCGCGAACGCGGGAATCCAGATTACTGACCACGGCAATTAAAATGGATCCCCGCGTGCGCGGGGATGACGACGCTATGAGAGATCGCCTTACCCAATCAGGCAGGCCTAGGAGGCTTGCAGCGCCAGGATGCGGTTCTCGTATTTCTGGTCTTCGAATTCGTGCCAGGCAGTGCCGATATCGGTGAAACCGTAGGCGCGGTAAAACCCCAGCGCCTGTACATTGCCGGCCCAGGCTGTGAGCCAGAGCCGGTCGCCGGCGCTGCCGCGCGCATGGTCCAGCAGCGCGCGGCCGATGCCGCGGCCATGGAAATGCTCCTGCACGTATAACGTGTCGACCTCGACCCCGCCGTAGTTTTTTTCCGCGCACGGCGACTCCAGGCCGAGCAGGATGTAGCCCAGCAGGTTTTCGCCATCCGCTTCGACGAACAGCCGGTAATCGGGATCAGCGATGATCTCGCGGAAATACTCGGGTGTGAAAGTCGACAGCACCTCGCGCGCCAGGTCATCGCTGACGCCTTCGGTGGCGTAGGCATGCAGCCAGACCTGGATCGACAGTGCGGTCAGGCTCGTGCAATCGGCTGACACCGCGTTGCGGATCATGTCGCCTCTTGCGTGCGCGCCAGCGCTGCGATCGCCACGCGCGCAGCCGCCAGGTCCCAGGCGGCCTGGCCGACGGTCTTATATACCGGCAAGACAGCCTGCTGGACAAAGCCGTGCGCCAGCACATCGGGCAGTTCGCGCACTTTGCTCCAGTCGACCTGCGCCTGCAGCAGGTCGCCGGCTTCATGCCTGGCGCCGGCCAGGCAGTCGACCACCACGGTGCGGCTGTGCAGCAGCTCGGGCGGGAACTCGACCATGTCCGGCTTGAAGGCGCCGACGCCGATCGCCAGCGTGGTGGCCGCGACATGGACCGGAATCACCGCGGTACGCGAGGTGGTCAGGGCAATCAAGACATCGGTGTGCGGCAAATCCGTGGCCAGCGTGGCGGCGGCCAGGGCCTTGATCGCAATCTGCGGATGGCGCAGCTGCAAGGCGTCGCAAAACGCCTGGGTCTTTTGCAGGTCGCGCGCGGCGACCCAGAATTGATTGACGCCGAAATACTCGACCAGGCCGTCGGCGTGGGCAATGGCTTGCACCCCGGTGCCGATCAGCAATGCGGATTTCGGCCGGGACGGCAGCAGCGCCTCGATGCCGAGCAGGCTTACCGCAGCGGTCCGGCGTGCGGTGACCGTAGGCCCGTGCAGCAGCGCCAGCCGGCGGCCGCTGGCGGCGTCGAACACCACCACTTCGCCCTGGATCGCCGGCAACTGGAATTGCGCGTTGTTGGCGTGCACGGTGATCAGCTTGGTCATGCCGATGTCGGCGGCGACAGCCGGCATGCACAGCAGCACGCTGGCCTTGTCGATTTCCACCACCATGCGTTCGGGCGCGTTGATTTCGCCTTCGCGCAATTGGCGCGCGACCTTTACCAGCGCCGGCACCAGTTCGGCATAAGGCAAGGCGGCGGCGGTGCTTTCAGCGTCGAGGATTTGCATAAGTCGGGCCGTCCAGAATTGATCAGCGCAAGAAGAAACCTTGCGGAAACGGATCGCTGTCTTCCAGCACCCATTGGTTGAAACCCATGATGTGCGCATTGCCGGTGACTTCGGTAAGCGCCGCATCGAACTCGCCGACCTTGGCGGTCCCGGTCACGCGCACCCGGAAACAGCTGCCGACGATGCTTTCATTCACCAGCACTTGGTCCAGCGCCAGCTTCTGCCGCAGGAATAGCTGCGCGGCGCGGCCGGAAGTGCCGGTGCCGGTCGGCGAACGGTCCACTTCGCGGTCGGCGAAGATGCAGACATTGGCCTGGTCGGCGCCGGGATCGTTCGGCGCGCCGTCGATGATGGTGCCGTACAGGGTGTCCAGGCCGGGCTCCAGCGGATGCTGGATCGCCACCTGGTCCTTCACCGCCTGCTTGGTTTCCGCGCCCAGCTGTATCAGGCTGCGCACCTGCTCCGGCTTGATCTTGACGCCGGCCTGGTCGGCATTCATGTAGTAATAAAAGGCGCCGCCGAACACGATGTCGCCCGTCACCTTGCCGAAACTCGGGGTCTCGACTTCGACGTCGCGCCGGTAGATGAACGCCGGCACATTGCGGAAGGTGACGGCGCCGGCGCGCTGGCCGTCCCACTCGACCTGGGCTTCGATAAAACCGGCCGGCGTGTCGAAGCCGATGCGCGTCAGCGGCACGCTGCGTTCTACATGGTTGAGCTCCACCAGCACCTTGCCGAGCGCGATGATGCCATGGCCGCACATGTCGCTGTAACCTTCGTTGTGGATGAAGATCACGCCGAAATCCGCGGCCGGCGTAACCGGCGGCAGCAGGTAGGCGCCGTACATGTCGGCATGGCCGCGCGGCTCGTTCATCAGGAACTGGCGCACATCGTCGCGCTGCGCCTTGAGCCAGCTGCGGCGCTCGAGGATGGTCTTGCCCGGCACCGGCGGCAGGCCGGAAATGACGATGCGCAGCGGCTCGCCGCCGGTGTGCGCATCGACCGTGTGTATGGTTCGCGTGTAACTTAGCATGGGAATCTTGTATGAGAGAGCCGAGAATGTTCGAGCTGCATCTTGATGCAGGCGGAAAGCGCGTTGCGCCTCCCGCCTTGCCTTGCTTTTTGCGGCGCGCCTGGCAGCGGAGCTGCCAGGGCTGCTGCACGGTAGCTGCTTCTTAGTAGCTGGTGAGCGCTTCCGGCAGGCCGCCCTTGAAGCGGAACACGGTTACCGGCGATTGCTTCAGGTCGTGGTTGGCGTCGAATTCATAAGAACCGGCGACACCTTTGTAGTGGATCTTTTCCAGCGCCGAAACGTATTGCTTGGGCTCGACCGAGTTGGCGTCCTTCATCGCCTGCGCGATCACCATCATGCCGTCGTAGAACGAAGCGGCGTAGGTTTCCGCAGGACGGTTGTAACGCTTCTGGTAGTCGGCTGCAAAGACTTTGCCCGAAGCCAGCTTGTCCAGCATGGCGCCGCCTTGGGTGCAATACACCTGGTCGGTAATCGCATCGCCGCCCAGGCGGCCCATTTCAGGCGCGCAGATGCCGTCGCCGCCGAGGAACTTGGCGCTCACGCCCAGCTGCTTCATCTGGCGCATCATCGGGCCGCCCTGCGGCGAGTAGCCGCCGTAGAAAATCGCGTCCGGCTTCTTCGATTTGATGGAGGTCAGGATGGCGGTGAAATCGGTTGCCTTGTCATTGGTGAAGTCATTGCCGAGCACCTTGATGCCGTTGGCCTTGGCGACTTTCGAAAACTCTTCCGCCAGGCCCTGGCCGTAAGCGGTGCGGTCGTCGATGATCGCGACGGTCTTGATCTTCAGTTCCTTGGCTGCATACAGCGCCATCTTGCCGCCCAGCTGGCTGTCGCTGGCCGCTACCCGGAACACCGAGTGGAAGCCTTGCAAGGTCACCTTCGGATTGGAAGCCACGGTGCCCATGACGATGCCGGCGTCGTTATAGACGCGCGAAGCAGGAATGGTCACGCCGGAGTTGTACGGGCCGACCACCGCCTTGACGCCCATGTCGACCAGCTTTTGCGCTACGCCGACACCGGCGCGCGGATCGGCCTGGTCGTCTTCCATCTGTGCTTCGAACTTGATTTTCTTGCCGCCGATGACCATGCCCTGGGCATTGAGCTTGTCGATCGCCATGGCCAGGCCGCCCTGGTTGTCGCGGCCGGCGGATGCCTGAGGGCCGGTCAGCGGACCGCTGAAACCGATCTTTACTACTTGTGTCTCCTGCGCCATGGCGAGCGCTGGGAATGCAGCCAACATAACCATCATCAGTTTGGTCCGTGCATACATGGCGAATCCTTTCGTCTGTCTTTAATAATAGTGTTTTTTTAATATCGGCTCCCATCGTCAGGCGTGGGCAACCGGGGACGTCTCTTGCAGATCGAATCCTAGCAGGGACGCCGCCACATTAAATTCTTTTATGCGGCGGCTTCTCCGTAGATTCGATGGCAAAATGGGGTGATCCAGCTGGGATTTTAGTTGCTATCGAGCGGCGAGGGAAACAAATTGGCGGTGCTTGGCGGAGACGGCAGAGAGGGTGCGAAGGCGCGGCTAGTGGCAATCCGGGACATTCTGGTCCAGGTAGACTTCGAATGCGACATTGCTGACCCATTTTTTCCGGTTGCCGGCCCAGTAGCCGCTGTCCCATGCGCTGGCGGCCTGCTGCAGGTAATCGCCCAGGCCGGTATCGGCCGGCCTCACCGCAAAAGTCAGCGTGGCCGGGCTGGCATCCAGCGGCAGGCTGGCTGAAAACTTCTTCCATTCGGGCAAATCCAGCATGCCCTTCAAGACCGCATCGTCATGTACCGCGGCGTCGCAGGCGCCGGTCCTGAGCGCCAGCAATGCATCGGCCGGGGCCTTGTATATTTTTTCCACGGCGCCATAACGCGCCGCCATGCTGCCGATATAAGCACCGCCTTGCGCCATGCAGACGCTGCGCCCGCGCAGCTGCGCCGGACGCTTGATGTCGGTATCGCTGCGCATGATCAGCTTGGGGCGCGCCTGGTAAGCGGTCGGCAGCAGCCTTGCGCTGGTGCGCAGCGCATCGGCGTCGGCCGGCTTCAGGTTCAGCAGCAACAGGTCCGCTTTGCCGTGCGCCAGCAATCGCGGTCGGTCCTGCGCCGTCGCTTTGATCGTGACCAGCCTGACCCCGAGGCGTTGCGCCAGGTCGGCGGCGAGCGTCATGTCGAAACTTTCCGCGGTCCGGTATTTTGCGCCGGCGACATGCGCCGGAGCGGGATAGCTGACGCCGACCACCAATTGTCCGCGCTGCTGAATCTGCTGCACGCTAGCCGCCGCGGCGCCGAGCGGCAACGCGCAGGCCGCCAGCAACAGCAACAGCAAAAACCGGAGGAGGAAAAACGGCGGCTTCATGGCTTCGGATCAGACGTACTGGTAGCGCAGCACCCGGTGCTTCAGGTTTTCCAGGATGAACTGGTCGATCAGCGCCGCCAGGACCGCAATGGCGAGGATGTTGGTCATCACGCCGACCATGTCGGCGGTTTCCCCGGCATAAGCCAGGGTCCGCCCTAACCCTTTGCCGAAGCCGATCAGCATTTCCGCCGAAATCAGCGCGCGCCAGGCATTGCCGAACGCCAGCTGGGCGCCGGTTATCAGCTCCGGCATGACGGCCGGCAGGTACACCCGCTTCAGCATGTCCCAGCGTGTGGCGCCCATCACCCGCGCCGCCGAAACATGCACTTGCTGTACGCTTTCCGTGGCATTCATGACGCTCAGCGCGGCCGGGAAAAAAGCCGCGATCGCCACCACCACCATGATCGGCATGTTGCCGAAGCCCATCAGGATCAGGAACAAGGGCACCCAGGCGATCGACGGGATCGATTGCAGGATGATGATGGCCGACTTCAGCACTTCGCGGAAGAAAAACAGGACCGCGCCGGCCAGGCCGAACCCGATGCCGAACAGCATCGCCGCCGCATAACCGCCGCCGAGACGGGTCAGGCTGCCCCACAGGGCGGTACGGAATTCCGGCGTCAGCGCTTCCTGCCACAAGCGTCCCAGCACCGGCAGCACGCCTGGCATCAGGAAATCGGGCAAGGACCAGGCGGCAACCTGCCACAACAGGAAAATCAGCAGGATGGCCAGCAGCATGGCCAGCTTTTTACGGTAACCGACCAGCCGGCTTTGAGTATTCATAAACAAACAAAACAATCCATATTTAATGAAAAAAGCGCCAGGCAAGAACGCATAGTCATTTTAAAATCGCCGTCATTCCCGCGAACGCGGGAATCCAGGTTGACCTTAAAACGGATCCCCGCATTCGCGGGGACGACATGATCAAAGCTTGCGGGCCTTTTGCCAGTCGAGATCGACGATGGCGTTGACGTTGAACGGTTTGCCGTCGCGCGTCTTGAGCGAACCCTGGTCTTGCAGGATATTGGCCAGTTCCTGCATGCGCGCCAGTTCCTTGGCGCTCAGCACGGCGCTGAAGGTCTGGCTCTTGATGGCGTCGCGGATCACGGTTTCACGCGGCAGGTCGCCCTGCTTCAGGGTTTTCAGGGTGGGCTCGGCGATGAAATAGCCGGCGATCAGTTTCGAGGCCGCGGCCGGATCCTTTTGCAAGAGCTCGATCGCTTCGCGCTGCGCATCCAGCGATTTCCAGACCGCCTCGCGGCGCTTCGCCAGCGTTTCGCCGGAAGTGATCACCACCATGCAGGGGAAAGGCCAGACTTCGCCGACTTCATATATCTGCTTCACGGGCGCCACCAGCTTGGCGATGCTGGCTTGCGGCTCGAACAGGAAAGCAGCATCGACCCGCTTGCCAACCAGCGATTGCACCGCCACTTGCGGACTGACGCCGAGGATGTTGACGTCGTCGGCCTTGAGGCCGGCGCTCTTGAGCGTCACGCCTTTGAGCACGGTGTCGGCGGTGCTGCCCTCGGCCTGCGAAGCCAGGGTGCGTCCCTTCAGTCCGGCCACGTCCTTGATGCCGCTATCCTCGCGCACGACTATCGCATGATAGCCATGCTGGGCGCCCGCCACCACCTTGAGGTCGGCGCCTTTGGAAGCCCAGGCCGCGGCGTTGGTGAAACCCAGCACGCCGCTGTCGAGCTGGCCGCCGACGATGGCCTTGATCAGGTCGGTGCCCGACTTGAACTCGACCAGTTCGACTTCCAGGCCGTGTTTCTTGTAGTAGCCGCCTTCAAAAGCGGCGATCGCCTGCGCATCGTCCATGACCCGCAGATAACCGATCTTGAATTTCTCGGCGGCGCCGGCCTGCCCCGCCAGCGCCAGCAGGAGCGCCGGGATCAGCAAGAGAGGTTTGAAGCGGATGTTGGTGAAGTCAATGCGTTTCATGCGGCGATTCCTTCAAGTTTTTTTGCGAATGCGTCTTGCTCGGCGTGGATCCCGAGCAGGCAGAGAATCTCCCGCCGGATGGCGGCAAATTCAGATAGATCGTGGGTTTTCTCGTGGCGGTTCAGGTTGAATTCGCGCAGCACCTTGGCCGGGCGCGGGCTGAACACCAGGATGCGGTCGGCCAGGAACAGGGCTTCGTCGACATCGTGCGTCACCAGCAGCACGGTCGGACGTTCTTCCCGGATCAGCTGGCGCAGGGAATCCTGCAACGTCATGCGGGTCAGCGCATCGAGCGCGCCAAACGGCTCGTCCAGCAGCAGCACCTTGGGTTTGGTGATGAAGGCGCGCGCCAGCGCCGCGCGCTGCCGCATGCCGCCCGAGACCTGGTGCGGATAATAGGCTTCGAAACCTTGCAGGCTGACCTTGGACAGCCAGTCGCGTGCCTGGCGGCGGGCGTCGGCCTTGCCGACTTTCTGCAGCTCCAGCGCCAGCGCCACATTCGCTTCCAGCGTCAGCCATGGATACAGCGCGTTCTCCTGGAACATCAGCATGCGTTCGGGATGCGGTCCCTTGATCGCCTGGCCGTCGGCCAGCAGCGCGCCGCTGGTCGGCGCGCCGAGGCCCGCGGCCAGGTGCAGCAGGGTCGACTTGCCGCAGCCGGACGGACCGACCAGGGCGACCAGTTCGCCTTCGTCGATTTCGCGGCTGAAATCGGCGATCACCGGCAAGCCGGAGAATTGCTTGTTGATGTGCTGGAAAGATAACTTCATGGGGAGATGGCGGCCCTTGCGTTGCATTACAACGCCGGGCCTAAGTCGGCAAGCGTATATAAAGTGGTTTTTTTATTTACTTTTCACTTTATCGGTCAACTTTCCGCGTTACAACAACTTATAACTTCTATGCTTATGCGAAAAACAAATATAGACGCTTGCCACGGAACCATCGCCGCACTTGCTTCATTTCCCCCTGCCCATCGCCGCTAAGGCGCTTGGCACATCCGGGTAGCGCAGCCGCACTCCCAGCTCCAGCTTGATGCGCCGGTTTTGCAAACGGCGCGACTCCGACATGAAGGACAGCAGCATGGGCGACACTACCTGCTCCAGCTCGGCGCGCGGCAGCCGGGGCGGCAGTGGCAAGCCGAAAGCCCGGGCGACCAGGTCGAAATATTCCGCCATCTTCAGCTGCGAATCGTCGCTGGCATGGTAGCTGCGCAACGGCGCTGCCTTGTAGAGCGCGGCCACGATGATGCGCGCCAGGTCATCGGCATGGATATGGTTGGTGTAGACGTCGTCGGCGGCGACCAGGGCCGGCGTCGCCTTTTCCAGGCGCGCCAGCGGCAGGCGGTCGGCGGCGTAAATCCCCGGCACCCGCAAAATCGCCAGGCGTCCGTTGCGGCGCCGGGCCCAGGCGCGCAGCACCTGTTCGGCATCGACGCGGCGCCTGGCGCGGCCATTGTGCGGCGCCAGGACTTGTGTTTCGTCTATCAGGGCGCCGCCGCAATCGCCATAGACGCCGGTGGTGCTAATGTAAACAAGCGTGGCCCGCTCGGGTAAAATGGCGGCCAGGTTTCGGGTGCGCCGGTCTTTTTCCCCCGCCGACTGCGGCGGCGCCAGGTGAACGACAACCTGCGCCAGGCGCGCCAGCCGCGCCAATGTTGCCGGCTGGTCAAGATCGGCCACCAGTGGAATTGCGCCGACGGAGCGCAATTCGGCGCAGCGGCCAGGCTGGCTGGTGACCGCAAATACGCGAAAGCGCTGTTTCAGCAGCGCCAGCAAGCGTAATCCCACGTCGCCGCAGCCGAGGATCAGCAGGCGCGGCTTGCCCAGCTTGTCGCCAGGGTTTTGTTTTATATTTTTCATTACAGGATTGTATGAGTTTTCAGATAACTGTTCAGCCTAGCGGTCGTCAATTCAGCTGCGACGAAGGCGAGACCATCCTCAGTGCCGCGATACGCGCCGGCGTCGGTCTGCCTTACGGCTGTAAAAACGGCGCTTGCAGCTCATGCAAGGGCAAGCTGCTGGACGGCGAAATCAGCCATGGCGCCCATCAGGAAAAAGCGCTGCCGGTCAAGGAAGAGCAACAAGGCTTCGCCCTGTTCTGCTGCGCTACGCCGCATTCCGACGTCACCATCGAAGCGCGCGAAGTAGCGGGCATCGGCGATTTCCCGGTGCGCAAGATGCCGACCCGTATCGCCAAGATCGACAAGGTGGCCGACGATGTGGTTGTGCTGTCATTGCAATTGCCGGCCAACGAACGGCTGCAGTTCCTGGCGGGCCAGTACATCGAATTCATGCTGCGCGACGGCAAACGGCGCAGCTACAGCATGGCCAACGCGCCGCACAAGGACGAATACCTCACACTGCATATCCGCCACATGCCCGGCGGCCTGTTCACCGACCAGGTGTTCACCACCATGAAAGAGCGCGACATCCTGCGCCTGGAAGGGCCGCTCGGCACTTTTTTCCTGCGCGAGGATTCGGACAAGCCGATGGTGCTGCTGGCTTCCGGCACCGGTTTTGCGCCGATCAAGGCGCTGGTCGAACAATGCGCCCATACCGGATCGCAGCGGCCGATCACGTTGTACTGGGGAGGACGGCGGCCGCAAGACTTGTACATGATGGCGCTGTGCGAAGAATGGGCGAATACGCTGCCGAACTTCAAGTTCGTGCCCGTGGTTTCCAATGCGCAGCCGGAAGACCAGTGGCAGGGCCGCAGCGGCTTTGTGCACCAGGCGGTGATCGACGACTTGCCTGACCTGTCCGCTTACCAGGTGTACGCCTGCGGCGCGCCGATCGTGGTGGAATCGGCACAGCGCGATTTTGTCGCCCTGTGCAAACTGCCGGCCGACGAGTTTTATGCGGATTCGTTTACCTCGGAAGCGGACCTGGCTTCCTGAGCCGGGCTGCGCGCCCTCAACGCCACGCCTTAGTTGAGGGAGCCGGCCGTCAGGCGCACGTGGCGCGTGAGCTTCACTTCATGCATCACCACCTGCTGCTGGTCAGGGCCGGGCTGCTCGGCCTTCGCCGCCGCGGTTTCCGGCTTCACCTCGCCGACAGGCTTCTTCACGCTTGCGGCCAGCATCCGCGATGGCGGATGCGATGACGGCCGGCGCTGCTTCGGCAGCGTCTTGAAACCAGCCTTTGCCGTCTCATCCCGCGCCGGCAACATGCCGGTGGCGACAGGCTCGTCCTGCTTGCCGCCGCTTGCCTGATCGGCTGCAGCCGCAGCGGGCCGGGGCTGGATTATTCCCCCAACTTCGGCAATCTTCACGGCCAGCATCTTCGCAGGCGGTTCAAGCATGGCGGCCTCGGGGGCATCAGTTTGCTGCCAGTGCCGAAGCCCCAAAAATGCAAGTACCCCCGCCATCAGGATTCCCAGCAACATCAACGGCACCCCGGAATGCGTTTGCGGACTCACAAAATCCAGCGCCGGACTGGCGTCCGCTGTCCTCAGCTTGACCACCTGTTGACGCAAATCGCTCATCGCTGCCTCTCTTGCCATGGTCCGAATGGCAAGCCTGGCCTGGCATAAGCCACGCCATCGGCGGCACAGTGCAAAGGCTGGCGCCATGCCAGGTTGCCCCATGCGCCATAGCGCCCGGACTGCTCCGCCACCAGATTGTCCGCAGCCCAGTATCCCCACTTGTAGCGAGCGGCCGGCGGTTCGGGCTTGCTGGCCGGTGCGGCAAACGCCGGGCCGCGCGCATGGATGCGGCTTGAGCTCTCAGAGCGAAATTGGCTGCCTTGCAGCCACGGGTGCGCGGCCGCCAGCCAGCGCACCGAAGAGGGACTGTCTTGCGCCTGGCGCTGGCTGCCGGAAAACGGCGTCACCGCCAGCACCGGACCGGCATCGTCGCCGGCCCGGGCCAGCAATGCGGCGGCGGCGATGTTGTCGGCCAACGCAGCACCGCGCGCCACCGGCATGCCGCAAACGCCCTGCCACATCCCTTGTTTCCTGAACAGGCATTCGAGCGCATCGTGCTGCGGCAGGCTCAGCACACAATCGTCTTCCAGCTTGTCCCAGTGGCGCTGCACGGCGGCTGTCAGCAGCGACATGCAAGAGACCAGGCGCAGCCCGTGCATCTTGGCCAGCGCCTGCAAACCCCGCATGAGTGCGGCATCGGTCGCCGCCGCCAGCCGCGGCTGGCCGGACGGCGCAGGATCGACCACTACCTGGCGGCCCGGATAGGCGCTGCCGTCCTGTTCGTCAAATACGGCATTGGCATAACCTTGCCAGTCTGCCGCCCGCTCCAGCCCTGCCCGCCAAGGCAGCACCGTATGCCGCACATAGGGATAACCGAGCAGTACGGTCAGCTTGTCGGCCGATTTTATGCGGCCGCGCGGCGTACGCTCGAACAGGTCGGCAGCGGCGGACAAAGGATCAGGCAGTGCATCGGGATTCCCTTTCAGCTCGCCGCTCCAGACATTGCGGTCGCGGGCGAACGCCGAACGGCCTATCCAGGTAAGCTGTCCCCCTTGCAGCAGCATGAGGTGATGCATCACCAGCGGTTGCGATGGCTTGAATGATTTGCTAGGGGGAAATGACACAATGCACCTCCTCGGGCGTGGCCGGCGCGGCAGCGATTTCAACTCTCGCCCAGCGCCAGGCATTACGGCATTGAATTGCTCAAAAGCATGATTGTGAAAGATATCAGATTTAATTGCTTTTTGAGAACTATTTCAATCATTTCGTGATCCGGCGCCAGCCATTGCCGCCCGCCGCGGGCAGACCACGGGATATCACCCCTGATCGATAGCCGCAACAGCATAAATTTTTTTTGACGCACCACACAAAAAGTCCTAATATTTGCGTCATGAACATGATCCGAACATTGTTGCGACGCCGTAACCCATTGCCTCTTCCAGGTAAGCCGTGCGCGTGACCGTCGATTGATCACGAAGCCACAGGCGCTGCCTGTGGTTTTTTTTTGCCCTCATTTGGAGTAACCCTATGGAACACAGCGTGGAATTCAGCGAATACCCGGTCAACGACCTGATGTACATCACCAACCGCCCGCCCCTGGTGTTTACCGAAGGCGACGGCATGTGGATGACGGACCACGCCGGCAAACGCTACCTGGACTATTTGCAGGGCTGGGCGGTCAATGCGCTGGGCCACTCGCCGCAATGCATCCAGGATGCGCTGCTGGCGCAGTCGAAAAAGATCCTCAACCCGTCGCCGGCTTTCTATAACGCGCCGTCGATCGAACTGGCCGGCCTGCTGACCGCCAACTCCTGCTTCGACCGTGTGTTCTTCACCAATAGCGGCGCCGAAGCCAATGAAGGCGCGATCAAGCTGGCGCGCAAATGGGGCAAGAAGAATCCGAACCCGGCGGGCCAGCATCGTTTCGAGATCATCACCTTCAACCACAGCTTCCACGGCCGCACGCTGGCGACCATGTCGGCCAGCGGCAAGCCGGGCTGGGACACCATTTTTGCGCCGCAAGTGCCGGGTTTCCCGAAAGCGGAACTGAACGACCTGGCCAGCGTCGAGCGCCTGATCAACGACAAGACCGTGGCCGTCATGCTGGAGCCGGTGCAAGGCGAAAGCGGCGTGATCCCGGCAAGCCGCGAATTCATGCAAGGCTTGCGCGAACTGACCAAGCAGCGCGGCATCCTGCTGATCGTCGATGAAGTGCAATCCGGCATGGGCCGCACCGGCGAGCTGTTCGCTTACCAGTTGTCGGGCATCACGCCGGACATCATGACCCTGGGCAAAGGCATAGGCGGCGGCGTGCCGCTGGCGGCGCTGCTGGCGCGCGAAGAGATCGCCTGCTTCGAAGCCGGCGACCAGGGCGGCACTTACAACGGCAATCCGCTGATGACGGCAGTCGGCGTCGCGGTGATCAAGACCTTGCTGGCGCCAGGTTTCCTGCAATCGGTGAAAGACAAGGGCGCCTACCTGAGCAGCGAATTGCTGAAACTAACCGCGAAACACGGACTCGAAGGCGAGCGGGGCGAAGGGTTGCTGCGGGCGCTGAAACTGGGTAAGGACATCGGACCGCAGATCGTCGATGTCGCGCGCGACCTGAATCCGGTAGGCTTGCTGCTCAATTCGCCGCGCCCTAACCTGCTGCGTTTCATGCCGGCGCTGAACGTGACGATCGCCGAAATCGACCAGATGATCGCCATGCTGTCGGACGTATTGAGCAAGCTGGAGAAATGAGAACCGGTCAACCCTGTCTGGAGCGATGTAACTGATGACGATAAAAAACCTCTTTATCTGTTGCCTGGCGCTGTTGCTGGCAGCTTGCGGCGGAACCGGTTCGGTTCGCCCCGGCTCGGCCGACGACACGCCCGTCAGCGATAAGGGCAACGATATCGTCATCTATTCGCTGGGCCTGATCGACACCAACTATCGCTTCGGCGGCAAGAACCCGGAAGCCGGGCTCGATTGCAGCGGCATGGTCAGCTATGTATACAAGCAGGCGGCGGACCTCAAGGTCACCGGCAGCGCGGCGGAAATCGCGCGCCAGGGGCGCCCCATCTCCAAGGCGCAAGTGCGGCCCGGCGACCTGGTTTTCTTCAACACCATGAACCGGGCTTTTTCCCATGTCGGCATTTATATCGGCGACGGCCGTTTCATCAACGCGCCCTCGACCAACGGCAAGGTGCGCATAGACCGCCTGGACAACCGCTATTACGCAACGCGTTTCGAGGCGGTGCGCCGCTATTTCGATTAGCCCTGCAGCTGATTGCCGGCGCAAATAAAAAAGCCGTTCCGGAATCGACCGGAACGGCTTTTTTTACATGCGGACAACGCCGTCTTATTTCTTCTTCGGAATGAACAGGTCGGTAATCGTACCCAGGCCCATCTCGGCCGCGAACATCGGCGTTTCCGACAAGGTCGGATGCGCATGGATGGTCAGCGCCAAGTCTTCCAGGTCGGCGCCCATTTCCATCGCCAGCACGGTTTCCGCCAGCAGTTCGCCCGCGTTCACGCCGACAATGCCGGCGCCGATGATGCGCTTGGTGGCCGGATCCCACAACAGCTTGGTCATGCCGTCGTCGCGTCCCATCGCCAGCGCGCGGCCGCTTGCCGCCCACGGGAAATTGGCCTTTTCGAAAGGAATGCCCTTGGCCTTGGCTTCGGTTTCGGTCAAGCCCATCCATGCGATTTCCGGATCGGTGTAGGCCACCGACGGTATCGTCATCGCATCGAACTCGACCTTGTGGCCGGCGATCACTTCCGCGGCAACCTTGGCTTCGTTGGTGGCTTTATGGGCCAGCATCGGATCGCCGCAGATATCGCCGATGGCGAAGATATGCGGCACGTTGGTGCGCTGCTGTTTGTCGGCCGGGATGAAACCGCGCTCGTTGACGATCACGCCGGCTTTTTCGGCGGCGATTTCCTTGCCGTTGGGACGGCGGCCCACGGCGACCAGCACCATGTCGTACAGTTGCGGTTCCGGCGCTGCGGGCGAGCTGCTGTCGGCGCCTTCAAACGTTGCGCGCAAGCCTTCTTTCAGCGCTTCCAGCTTGGTCACCTTGGTTTTCAGGTGAATCGCTTCGTAGCGTTTTTCGATGCGTTTCTGCAGCGGCTTGACGACATCGCGGTCGGCCGCCGGAATCAGGCCGTCGGCGAATTCGACCACGGTTACCTTGGAGCCGAGCGCGTCATACACGCAAGCCATTTCGAGGCCGATGATGCCGCCGCCGATGACCAGCAGCTTCTTCGGGATCTGGCGCAGTTCCAGCGCGCCGGTGGAATCGATCAGGCGCGGATCGTCATACGGGAAACCGGGAATGCGGGCGACCGAGGAGCCGGCGGCGATGATCGCATGCTTGAAGCCGACCACTTTCGGCCCTTCGGCGGTGGCCACGGTAATCGTGTTGGCCGAGCTGAATTCGCCCTTGCCGGTCAGCACCTGCACCTTGCGCGCCTTGGACAGGCCGGACAAGCCGCCGGTCAGTTTCTTGATGACGCTTTCCTTCCAGCCGCGCAGGGCGTCGATATCGATTTCCGGCGCCGACATCTTGACGCCGAAATGCGCCATTTCCTCGGCTTCGGTAATCACCTTGGCGGCATGCAGCAAGGCCTTGGACGGAATACAGCCGACATTCAGGCAAACCCCGCCCAGGCTAGGATAACGTTCGATCATCACCACGCTCTGGCCAAGGTCGGCGGCGCGGAAAGCCGCGGTGTAACCGCCGGGACCGGCACCCAGCACCATGGTGTCGCATTCGATATCGACCTTGCCGGCGAAACTGACGGCGGCGGGAGCCGCCACGGCAGGCGCCGCAGGCGCGGCAGCCGGAGCAGAAGGCGCCGCGGCCGGGGCAACAGCGCCGGCGGTTTCCAGCACCAGTATCAGCGAACCTTCGCTGACCTTGTCGCCCACCTTGACCTTGACTTCCTTGATCACGCCGGCGTGGCTGGAAGGAATTTCCATGCTTGCCTTGTCCGATTCGACGGTGATCAGCGACTGGTCGACCTTGACGCTGTCGCCGGCCTTGACCATCAGTTCGATGACATCGACATCCTTGACGTCGCCGATATCCGGTACCTTGATCTCGACGATGCCGGCGGCGCCGGATGCGGCAGGCGCAGCAGCTGCCGGCGCTGCCGCGGCGGCAACCGGAGCCGGCGCCGGCGCAGCGGCCGGCGCGGCGGCAGCTGCAGCGCCGGCAGCTTCCAGCACCAGCACCAGCGAACCTTCGCTGACCTTATCGCCTACCTTGACCTTGATTTCCTTGATGACGCCGGCCTGGCTGGAAGGGATTTCCATGCTGGCCTTGTCCGATTCGACCGTGATCAGCGACTGGTCGACCTTGACGGTATCGCCCACCTTGACCATCAGTTCAATGACTTCTACATCCTTGACGTCGCCGATATCCGGGACCTTGACTTCAACCATGCTCATAGCGTTTGCTCCATGCTCGCTCCTCCGTCGGGAGGAAAAATGTGTGATGTTGTATGCTGCGCGCCGCTTACGCGTCCGGCGACGCTGCAGGCGGCAATTTCATTTCAAAACTGTGGATGCGCAAAGGCATGGCAGAACTTTTATCGAATTCAACGCCTGCATGAATCCCTACCTCGGCGATGTGCTGTGCGCTGACGTCCTTGTCATACACCGCATACATCGCGCCCAGGGCGAAATTGCGACCGCTGCCGATGCCCCAGAAACGGTCGAAGCTGAATACCTCGCGATACGAATACACGCCGAAGATGCCGTAAGGATTGGCAACCAGGGCAGTGATCTGCGACGACTCGTAAGGGTCGTCTTCATCCTCTTTGGTGTTCAGGAAATACTGGTCCTTGAGGATGGTGTGCACCTTGGAAAAGGTGTCGAACACTTCATCGCGGCTATTTAGCTTGCACTCTTCGCCCATCCCGGTCAGCAACTTGCGCATCACCGGAAAATGGGCGGCGGTGCCGGCCAGCGTGATATACGATTCGCCGATCTGGAATATCTTGTTGTTGACCTCATAGGCATGCGACAAGCGGGTATCGCCGAAAGTCACCAGCGAGTCCGATGCAATCGCGATCTGCCCATTTTTTTTGACGACAACGCAGGTAGTCATAATTGCTCTCCATCTGTATGCCAATTGACCGCAAGCGGCGCCGGCTGAAACATGCTGCGCTTTCGGCCGGCGTTGCCTGGCATTACAACAATGTCTTGCGCATGTCGGCCAGCACCTCGGCCAGGTAGACGCTGAAGCGCGCCCCCATGGCGCCGTCGACCACGCGGTGGTCGTAGGACAGGGAGGTCGGCATCATCAGGCGCGGCACGAACTGCTTGCCGTCCCACACCGGTTTCATCGATGCTTTCGACAAGCCCAGGATGGCCACTTCAGGCGCATTGATGATCGGTGTAAATGCCGTGCCGCCGATGCCGCCCAGGGAAGAAATCGTGAAGGTCGCGCCTTGCATGTCGGCAGGTTTCAGCTTGCCTTCGCGCGCCTGCGCGGACAGTTCGCCCATTTCCAGGGCAATCTGGCTGATGCCCTTCTTGTCGGCATCCTTGATCACCGGCACTACCAGGCCATTCGGCGTATCGGCGGCAAAGCCGATGTTGTAGTACTGCTTGAGGATCAGGTTTTCGCCCTTGCCGTCGAGCGAGGCGTTGAATGCAGGGAATTTCTTCAGCGCCGCGACGCTGGCCTTGATCACGAACGCCAGCATGGTCAGCTTGACCGGCGACTTGGCCTTGGCGAAGCTGTCGTTGGCTTGCTTGCGGAATTCTTCCAGTTCGGTGATGTCGGCTTCGTCGAATTGCGTGACGTGCGGGATCATGACCCAGTTGCGATGCAGGTTCGGACCGCTGAGCTTCTTGATGCGCGACAGCGGCAGCAGTTCGGTCGGCCCCTGCTTGCTGAAGTCCAGCGACGGCCATGCCAGCAGGTCCAGGCCGGCGCCGCTGCCGCCCTTGCCGCCCGCGGCGGCAGCACTGCCGCTGGCCGCGCCGGAGATCACGCCCTTGACGTAATTCTGTACATCTTCATGGGTGATGCGGGCCTTGATGCCGGTGCCGGCAACCTTGCTCAGGTCTACGCCCAGTTCGCGCGCGAACTTGCGCACCGACGGCGACGCGTGCGGGATGCTGCCGCTGGCGTGCACTGGTGCTGCGGGAGCAGGCGCCGGAGCCGGCTTGTTTTCTACCGCTGCTGGCGCAGGGGCTGGGGCGGGAGCCGCCGGGGCCGGGGCCGGCGCTGCGGCAGCCGGGGCGCTGGCAGGAGCGGCGGCAGCAGCCGCATCGGCTTCCAGCACCAGCACCAGCGTGCCTTCCTTGACCTTGTCGCCCAGCTTGACTTTCAATTCCTTGATCACGCCCGCATGGCTGGACGGGATTTCCATGCTGGCCTTGTCGGATTCGACGGTGATCAGCGACTGGTCCACCTTCACCGTGTCGCCGACTTTCACCATCAATTCAATGACTTCAACTTCACTGACGTCGCCGATATCCGGGACTTTGACTTCCACCATACTCATCGCTTAGCTCCATTCATTCTGCCCGCTGCACATCGCGGGCCTGAGTTTCTTTTCAGAAAATTCAGGCCCGCGCGTGACAGCCGTGGAAATTTTAATACTGGCTTGGTTACTCTTACGTATCTTGCGTATTGCTGCTTGTTATCCAGATATCAAGACCAGTACCTTATTGCGTGACCGGATTCGGCTTCTCCGGATTGATACCATACTTGGTAATGGCATCGGCGACAACCGAGGCTTTGATCTTGCCTTCGTCGGCCAATGCCTTCAATGCCGCCACCGCCACATAATAACGGTTGACCTCAAAGAATTCACGCAGCTTGGCGCGGGTGTCGGAACGGCCGAAACCGTCCGTGCCCAGCACCTTGTAAGTACGGCCGGCAGGAATGAAAGCACGCGTCTGTTCAGCGAAGGTACGCATGTAGTCGGTGGAAACGATGATCGGGCCGGCGGTGTCTTTCAGGCACTGGGTGATATGCGCCACGCGCGGAGTGTCCGTCGGGTGCAGCATGTTCCAGCGTTCCACGTCCTGGCCGTCGCGCGCCAGCAGGGTGAACGAAGGCGCCGACCAGACATCGGCATCCACGCCCCAGTCGCTGGCCAGCAAGGCCGCGCCTTCGATGACTTCGCGCAGGATGGTGCCGGAACCCATCAGCTGCACGCGCTGCTTGTTCTTCTTGCCGCCTTCCTGCAGCAGGTAGAGCCCCTTGATGATGCCCTCTTCCTGGCCTTCCTTCAGGCCTGGATGGCTGTAGTTCTCGTTCATCAGGGTCAGGTAATAGAACACGTCTTCCTGGTTGGTGACCATGCGGCGCAGGCCGTCATGCATGATGACCGCTACTTCGTGCGAGAAGGTCGGATCGTAAGGCACGCAGTTCGGGATGGTCGACGCCAGCACGTGGCTGTGGCCGTCTTCGTGCTGCAAGCCTTCGCCGTTGAGCGTGGTGCGGCCGGCGGTGCCGCCCAGCAGGAAGCCGCGGGCGCGCATGTCGCCGGCTGCCCATGCCAGGTCGCCGATGCGCTGCAGGCCGAACATCGAGTAATAAGTGTAGAACGGGATCATGACCCGGTTGTTGGTCGAGTACGAGGTCGCCGCGGCAATCCACGAGCTCATGCCGCCGGCTTCGTTGATGCCTTCCTGCAGGATCTGGCCGGCCTTGTCTTCGCGGTAGTACATGACCTGGTCTTTATCGACCGGCTCGTACAGCTGCCCGACCTGGCTGAAAATGCCGATCTGGCGGAACAGGCCTTCCATGCCGAAGGTACGCGATTCGTCGACCATGATAGGCACTACGCGCTGGCCCAGGCTCGGGTCGCGCAGCAGCGTGTTCAGGATGCGCACGTAAGCCTGGGTGGTGGAAATCTCGCGGCCTTCCGCGGTCGGTTCCAGCGCGCCCTTGAATGCGGACAGCTCCGGCACCACCAGCACTTCGTCGGCTTTCTGGCGGCGTTGCGGCAGGTAGCCGCCCAGCGCCTTGCGGCGGGCGTGCAGGTATTGCATTTCCGGGGTGTCGTCGGACGGCTTGAAGAACGGCACGTCAGGCAGCTGGTCGTCAGAAATCGGCAGCTGGAAGCGGTCGCGCATGGCCTTGATGGCTTCGTCGTCCAGCTTCTTGGTGTTGTGCGCGGTGTTGCGCGCTTCGCCCGACTTGCCGAAACCGTAGCCCTTGATGCTCTTGACCAGCAGCACGGTAGGCTGGCCCTTGTGTTCCTGCGCTACCTTGAAGGCAGCGTAAATCTTGTGCGGATCGTGGCCGCCGCGGGTCAGGTGCCAGATGTCGTCGTCCGACATCTTGCTGACCAGTTCCAGCAGCTTCGGATGCTTGCCGAAGAAATGCTTGCGCACGAACGCGCCGTCCTTGGCCTTGTAGTTCTGGTATTCGCCGTCGACGGTTTCCATCATCACGCGCTGCAGGATGCCTTCCTTGTCGCGCGCCAGCAGGTCGTCCCAGCCGGCGCCCCAGATCACCTTGACCACGTTCCAGCCGGCGCCGCGGAAATCGCTTTCCAGTTCCTGGATGATCTTGCCGTTGCCGCGCACCGGACCGTCCAGGCGCTGCAGGTTGCAGTTGACGACCATCACCAGGTTGTCCAGGCGTTCGCGGCCGGCCATGCCGATCGCGCCCATCGATTCCGGTTCGTCCATCTCGCCGTCGCCGCAGAATGCCCAGACCTTGCGGTTGGCGGTGTCGGCGATGCTGCGCGCATGCAGGTACTTCAGGAAACGCGCTTGATAAATCGCCATCAGCGGGCCCAGGCCCATCGATACGGTAGGGAATTGCCAGAAGTCCGGCATCAGCTTCGGATGCGGGTAGGACGACAGGCCTTTGCCGTCGACTTCGCGGCGGAAGTGCAGCAGCTGCTCTTCGGTCAGGCGGCCTTCGAGGAAAGCGCGGGCGTAGACGCCTGGCGACGAGTGGCCCTGGATGTACAGCAGGTCGCCACCGTGGTTTTCGGACGGAGCATGCCAGAAATGGTTGAAGCCGATGCCCAGCATGTTGGCCAGCGAGGCAAAGCTGGAGAGATGGCCGCCGAGGTCGCCGTCGAGGCGGTTAGCCTTGACCACCATCGCCATCGCATTCCAGCGCATCCACGAACGCAGGCGTTCTTCGATCTCGAGGTCGCCCGGGCAATGCTCGCCCATGTGGGCAGGAATGGTGTTGACGTATGCGGTATTGCTGGAAAACGGGATCTGGGCACCGCGGCGGCGGGCCAGGTCGACCATTCTTTCCATCAGGTAATGGGCGCGTTCTGGGCCCTCGGTTTCAATGACAGCTTCTAGCGCATCAAGCCATTCTTGGGTTTCGATGACATCTGGATCGTTGGCGGCCTGGGCCAAAACCTGGTCGAGCTGGGCTGACATGCTGAGTCTCCTGAATATGTGCGCTTGTCCGATCTGGCACCGGACTTGCGGGTTGGGTCGCAAGCATCTACGTCACTATGTAGACGGGTGCCAAATTCTAACAGGAGTTTTTTTGATTTCCAAATAGCGATATTCGTTTTCACAATATGAAAATATGCTGCATAGCAAGGCAAATTGGCATAAAACGGCGCCTTCGTTTACCCGCTTCATGGAGTCGAAAACATGAATCTTGGACACATTTTGCATGGCGCAATGCAACAATAATTGCATATAAACACTATTAAAATTCGACTTATAGCGAATTCGATATAAGAACCAGCGGAAATCTAAGTAAAAAAGCGCTAAACCAGAATTGGCTAGCGCTTTTTTATACTGAAGAATCCTTTTGCGATTTCGCTTAAGCGGCCTTGCCACCCTTTTTCTTGGCGCCGATGCGGCTTTCCTTGCCGGCCAGCAAATTGCCGATATTCTTGGCATGGCGATAGATCAGCAGAGCGCTCATCACCACGATCGCCAGCAGGATCATGTCCGGTCCTTCCATCAAGGCATAGAAGAAAGGCGCGAAAACACTGGCGACCAGTGCCGCCAGCGACGAATAACGGAAAGCATAGGCCACGATCAGCCAGGTAGCGATGGTCGCCAGGCCCAGCCAGAGGCTGATGCCGAACAGAACGCCGAACAAGGTCGCCACTCCCTTGCCGCCGGCAAAACGGAAAAATACCGGCCACAGGTGGCCCAGGAAGACCGCCACCGCGGCCAGCGCCACCGCGCCATCTTCAAGGCCGAACTGCGGCCCGTATCTTTGCGTCAGCCATACCGCCAGCCAGCCCTTGAAACCGTCGCCGAGCAAGGTCAGGGCAGCCGCGGTCTTGTTCCCGCTGCGCAGGACATTGGTGGCGCCGGGATTATTCGAACCGTAGGTGCGCGGATCGCCCAGCCCGAACAATTTGCTAGTGATGATGCCGAACGATACCGAACCGATCAGGTAGGCGGCAATCGCGAATAACAATGTATACATGCGTGTCTCTTTCTTTTGTATTTGATTGGTCCAGGACCTATTCTTCCAGCGCGCAGCGAACCGCTTTTGCCTGCAGCAGGCCGGCCGCGTCTTGCGGCGCCATGCCGATCAGGTAGCCGCGCCGGCCACCGTTAATATATATCTTCTGCAGGGCCAGGATGCTCTCTTCGATATACACCGGCAGCGCCTTGCGGGTAGCGAACGGCGACGTGCCGCCGATCAGGTAGCCTGAATGGCGGTTCGCCACCTCGGGCTTGCAGGGCTCCACCGATTTGCAGCCGATCTGCCGCGCCAGGTTCTTGGTCGACACCTTGCGGTCGCCATGCATCAGGATGATCAGCGGCTTGGCCGCCTCGTCCTGCATCACCAGCGTCTTCACCACATGGTGCTCGTCCACGCCCAGCGCGCGCGCCGATACCGTGGTGCCGCCATGTTCTTCATATGCATAGGGATGCTCTGAAAAGACCGCGCCGTGCTTGCGCAAGAACTGCGTCGCCGGGGTCTCTGAAATATGTTTTGTCATACCGGGTTACTTGAATGCGGCGGACAGGAGCGTCTGCTCGCAAATCATGTTTTCGCCAGCCCCGATGCAGCGACAATCCTTGCCGCTGATCTGCGCTGAGCGGACTGGCAGCGCTTAAGGCTGCTTAGGCTCATCGGGAGCAGGTTCGCCGCTCGCCGGCAATTCGGATTCGGCAGTATCCTCTGTCTCAACTTCGGTGGAAGAACCCTTCTCCAGCTTGCGCTTCAGTTTTTCTTCCTTCTTCTTTTTCTTTTCTAGTTCCTTCTGCCGTTTTTCATACTGAAAATTCGTTTTTGCCAATTGCGCCCCCTAAATAGACTCTTGAATGATGTACTACAGGATACAGGAGAATAATTGGGAAGATGCAGAATTCAATCCGAAGAAAATTGCAATATGACAATAAAATAAACCGAGCTTACCGGCCCTTCGCTATCCAGTCTCCAGTAATTCAGCCGCGTGGATGATGCGCCGCATGCAGCGCTTTCAGGCGCTCGCGCGCCACGTGGGTATAAATCTGGGTGGTCGATATGTCGGCATGCCCCAGCAGCAGCTGCACTACACGCAAATCGGCGCCATGGTTCAGCAGGTGGGTGGCAAATGCATGGCGCAAGGTATGTGGCGACAGGGGCGCGTTGATGGCCGCCTTGGCGGCGTACTTCTTGATCAGGGTCCAGAACATCTGGCGCGTCATGGCGCCGCCGCGCGCCGTCACGAACAAGGCGTCGTCCATCTGGCCGTTCATGATCTGGCCGCGCGCGTCCTTCAGGTAGCGCACGATCCAGTTGCGCGCCTCCTCGCCGAACGGCAGCAGCCGGGTCTTGCTGCCTTTGCCGGTAATCCGCAGAACGCCTTCGTTCATGCCGACTTCCAGCGATTTCAGCAGCACCAGCTCGGATACCCGCAAACCGCTGGCGTACATCAGCTCCAGCATGGTGCGGTCACGCAGGCCGAGCGGCGTGGCGACATCGGGCGCCGCCAGCAGCGCTTCCACCTGGGCTTCGGACAAGATCTTGGGAAAGCGCGGCGCCTGCTTGGCGGAACGCAGATGCAGGCAGGGATCGGCGCTGATCCGATTTTGCCGCAAGGCCAGCAGGTAGAAACGCTTCAGCACCGCCAGGCGGCGATTCGAGGAAGTGGCCTTGCTGCTGTCGTGCCTGGCCAGGAAATAGGCGTTCAGGTCGCCGGCATGGACGGCAAACAGGGATTTGCCGTCCGGCTGTTCCTGCAGCCACAGCGCAAACAGGGTCATGTCGCGCCGGTATGCCTCCAGCGAGTTCTTGGCGAGGCCGTCCTCCAGCCACAAGCTGTCGCAGAATTCGTCGATTGCGGTTTGATGTTCGGCGCTAAGCGCGGGCTTGGCCTCGTTCCCTGCCTTGGATCGTGTCACAGGCCGACCACGCCTTCGTGCTCCAGCAGCCAGCGCTTGACCCGCAGATGGAAACCATCTGCTTCGTCGTGATGGGAAAAGCCGCCAATCCCGCCGGCCGCGGTCACCCGGTGACAAGGGATCACCAGCGGAAACCAGTTGGAGCCGCAAGCCTGCCCGACCGCGCGCGGCGCCGATTCCACCAGCTTGGCGACCTGGCCGTAAGTGAGCACTTCCCCGCGCGGGATCGCGGCAATCGCCTTCCATACTTTGTGCTGGAACGCGGTGCCTAGCGGGGCCAGCGGCAGGTCGAAGCGAAAATCCGGCTGTTCCAGGTAGCGGCAGATCTGCTTTACCGCACGCTCAGCCAGCGCATCGGTAGCGTCTTTTTCATGGAAAGAGGGAGGGAGATAGACCAGTTCCTGCAGCAGGCCGGCTTCGGTGCGAATCCCCATCGCACCGAACGGCGCGGCGACCACCGCGGCGAAATGCTGTGCGGGTAGCTGGCCGCCGGTGCGCTTCAAAGGACTGTCGGAAATTATATTCATGCTGCAAGCATAAAATAAAAAAGGCGCATCTGTCGATGCGCCTCAAATTACTTCGTTATGCACTCCCGGCTGTTTAGACAGCTTCATTTGGAATGCACGGTCTCCTCAGTATCCCCGGTATCAATACCGTTTTTATGCACCACCACCTACAATCCTGTTTATTCAACCTCGTCGGCAAATCCCTTTGCCGGACGCTCAAAAATCTGAATTCTGTGCCACATAAAACTACTTGCCGGGAACCGCAATCCGTTTCAATCCGCTGCGGAATTGCCGCTTTTGCAAGCTGCAATTTCTAGTGTGGTCGCACTGTAACAGGTGTTACCCGGATTTAACAAATAATTTATATGAATCATTTTGACTAAACAACATAGGTTTACACTAAACCATTATCAAACTAATACTCACCGATTCTGGCGGATTTTCCGTGTGGAAACGAACTTCAACGCCTTGCCCCGAAATTACTCAGGAATGTCCGGCATGTCGACAATCCAGCCCGCTTTCTAACAATATCCGCCACTCCATGTATATCGTCAACCTGTTGTTTCCTGATTTTTCGCTAATCTTGCTAGGAGCCGTGCTGCATCGCATCAGCAATTGGGGCGCCGAGTTCTGGACCGGGGCGGAAAAGCTGGTGTATTTCCTGCTGTTTCCCGCCCTGCTGTTTTATTCCACCGCGCGCACGCCGCTCAGCTTCGACACCAGCGGCAAGATGCTGATGGTCGGCATGGCCGCGCTGCTCGGCGCCATCCTCCTCACCTGGCTGGGCAAACCGTGGATCAAGGCGGCGCCCATGGACTACGAATCCGGCATGCAAACCGGTTATCGCTTCAATTCATACATGGCGCTTGCGCTGGCTGCCAGGCTAGGCGGCGAACAAGCCACCGGCATGATGGCAATGCTGATCGGCTTTGGCGTCCCCTTGTGCAACCTGGCTGCGGTGCACGCCCTGGCGCACAAAAGCGGCGGCCTGTTCAAGGAGCTGGCGCGCAATCCCCTGCTGATCGCAACCGCGTGCGGTCTCTTGTACAGCCTGTCTGGATGGCCGCTGCCCGAAGTGGCGGGAGCGGTGCTGTCGCGGCTTGGCAACGCCGCGCTGGCGCTGGGTTTGCTGCTGGTGGGAGCGGGCCTGCGCCTGAGCGGCGTGCACCGGGCCAAAGCGCTGGCCGGGTATTTCCTGGCGGTCAAGCTGCTGGCGCTGCCGGCCATCGCCTGGCTGCTGGGGCAGCGGCTAGGACTGGCGCCATCGCAATTGCAACTGGTGGTGCTGTTTTGCGCCCTGCCCACCGCTTCCAGCGCTTACATCCTGGCGGCCAGGATGGGCGGCAACGGCCCGCTGGTGGCGTTCATGATTTCCGCCGGCACCATGCTGTCGGCGCTGACCTTGCCGTTCTGGCTGTGGGTGCTGCAGCACTAAGGCTAATCGACGCCCTTGATGCCGTGCTGCTGCAATGCCCACGCCACATGCTCGCGCACCAGTTCGGACGGATCGTTGCTGCGCTGCTGTAAAGCGGCGATGATCTCCGGCGTGGCGGCGCCCGCCGCCGCGGTGTTGCCGAGGCCGACCGCCATGTTGCGCAGCCAGCGCTGGTAGCCGATGCGGCGGATCGGACTGCCTTCCATGCAGCGATTGAACTGTTCCTCGCTCCAGCTAAACAATTCCACCAGCGTCGCCTGGTCGAGGCCGTTGCGGACGTCGAAATCGCCCAGCGTCGACGGTTGCGCGAACTTGTTCCATGGGCAGAACAGCTGGCAATCGTCGCAGCCATAGACGCGGTTGCCGATCAGCGGCCGCAGCTCCACCGGGATGCTGCCTTTCAACTCGATCGTCAGGTAAGAGATGCAGCGGCGGGCGTCGAGCCGGTATGGGCCGACAATCGCCTTGGTCGGACAGACATCGATACAGGCGCTGCATTGCCCGCAGTGCGAACTGATGGCCTGGTCGACCGGCAGCGGCAGGTCGGTCAGGATTTCGCCCAGGAAGAAAAACGAGCCGGCTTCGCGATTGAGCAGCAAGGTGTGCTTGCCGCGCCAGCCCAGGCCGGCCTTCTGCGCCAAAGCCACCTCCATCACCGGCGCCGAATCGGTAAACACGCGGTAACCGAATTCGCCGATCTCGCCCTTGATGCGGTCGGCCAGCTGCTGCAGGCGCGAGCGCAGCACCTTGTGATAATCGCGGCCGCGCGCATACAGTGAAACGGTGGCGCTGCCGGCCGCTGCCGGCGCCAGCCGCGCCTGCTCGCGCGAACGCCAGTCGTCCTGCTCATCCCGGTAAGCGCGCGGCAGGTAATCCATGCGCACAGCGATGGCGCGGATCGCGCCGGGCACCAGTTCGGCAGGCCGGGCGCGCTTCATTCCGTGCGCTGCCATATAATCCATGTCACCGTGATAACCGAGCTCGAGCCAAGCCTTGAAACCCGCCTCTTGCTGCGCCAGGTCGACATCGCTGATGCGGATATCGGCAAAGCCAAGCTCCCGCCCCCACGCTTTGATGGTGGCGGCTAGCGCGGTTAAATCCTGGTCGATTACTGCCATGGCTGTCGCGTTTCAAAAAGACTTCAGAAAGACTGGAAAGAAAGACTTGATACAAAGGACTATGTGACGAGATGCCGCATTTTACAACCCACCTGCATGACGAGGCCGGAACCAACGCGCTGGGCGCCGCATTGGCCAGGGCCTTGCAGCCCGGGCTGGCGATCCACCTGCACGGCGACCTCGGCGCCGGCAAGACCGCGCTGACCCGCGCCCTGCTGCACGCCGCCGGCCACCAGGGCCACGTCAAAAGCCCGACTTACACTTTGGTGGAACCTTATACGATCCAGATAGCCCAACAGGCGGTCGAAGTGATGCATTTCGACCTGTACCGGATGGCCAGCCCGGACGAATTCCTGGAAGCCGGTTTCCGCGAATATTTCAACCCCGGCACCATCTGTATCGTCGAATGGCCGGAAAAAGCCGACACCGCGTTGCCGCCGCCCGACATCAATGTATTACTCAGCGTTTCCCGTGTTTCCGACAAGGGACGTGATGTAGAATTGCAGGCGTTATCTGATAAGGGTAGTCAATGTCTCGCTCGACTGAAATTCGCACCAAACCTCTAAAATCAAAAATCCGCCGCACCATACTCAAGGCCGGCGGCACTTTGCTCATTTCAGTCTTGGCGCCGCTGTCGGCGCGTGCAGCGCAAATCGTCGCGGTACGGGTCTGGCCGGCGGAAGACTATACCCGCGTCACGCTGGAAAACGACGCTGAACTGAAAACCACCCATTTCCTGGTGCAGAATCCGGATCGCATGGTGGTCGACATCGAAGGCATCGAACTCAATCCGACCTTGAAAGAACTGGTCGCCAAGATCCAGCCTAACGATCCCTACATCAAGCAAGTCCGGGTCGGCCAGAACCGCCCGAATGTGGTGCGGCTGGTGTTCGACCTCAAGGAAGAAGTCAAACCGCAGGTGTTCACCCTGGCGCCGGTCGGCGGCTACCAGCACCGGCTGGTGTTCGACCTGTATCCGGTCAATCCGCCCGACCCGATCCAGGCGATGATCGAAAAAGGCGAATGGCCCTCCTCCACGCCGGGCGAAATCACGCCGCCGGTGGCGCAAACCAAACCGCAGGAGCAAAAACCGCCGCTGCAGCCGCAGCCTGAGCCGCCGCCAGTCGCCCGGACCGATCCGAAGCCGGACAAGACGCCGACGCTGACGCGCATGATCACGATTGCCCTCGATCCCGGCCATGGCGGCGAAGATCCGGGCGCCACCGGGCGCGGCGGCAACCGCGAAAAAGACGTAGTGCTGTCGATCGCCAAGCGGCTCAAGGCCAAGATCGAGCAGCAGCCGAACATGCGCGTGATGCTGACGCGCGATGCCGATTTTTTCGTGCCGCTTGGAGTGCGCGTGCAAAAGGCCCGGAAAGTGCAGGCCGACCTGTTCGTCTCCATCCATGCCGACGCCTTCGTCACGCCGACCGCGCGCGGCTCCTCCGTGTTCGCCCTGTCGGAAAAAGGCGCCAGCTCCACCGCCGCGCGCTGGCTGGCCAACAAGGAAAACTCGGCCGACCTGATCGGCGGCATCAACATCAAGAGCCACGACCGCCAGCTGGCCAGCGTGCTGCTGGACTTGTCGACCACGGCGCAGATCAACGACAGCATGAAGCTCGGCAGCGCGGTGCTGAGCGAGATCGGCGGCATCAACAAGCTGCACAAGGGCGCGGTGGAACAGGCCGGTTTTGCCGTGCTGAAGGCGCCGGACATCCCGAGCATCCTGATTGAAACCGCCTTCATTTCCAATCCGGAAGAGGAAGCCAGGCTGACCGACAATGCTTATCAGGACCAGATGGCGGATGCCGTCCTGAAAGGGATCAAGAAGTACTTTGCCCACAACCCGCCGCTGGCGCGGAATCGCCTGACCTGAGAAGCTGCCGGGCCGGCACAAAACAACAAGGGCGCTGCAAACTTGCAGCGCCCTTGTTTCATCCGGCGTCGCCAGCGCTTATGCGCCGCGCATTTTCTTGTAGAACTTCCACAGCCCTCCCAGCGCCACCGGCACCACCGCCGCACCGACCCCGATCAGCACGATGGTGTTCAAGTGATCGCGGATGATGGGGATATTCCCGAAGAAATAACCGGCCGACACCAGGCCGACCACCCAGATCAGGGCGCCGGTGATATTGAAGAACTGGAATTTGGAGAACGTCATTTCCGACACCCCCGCCACGAACGGCGCGAAAGTCCGCACGATAGGCACGAAGCGCGACAGGATGATGGTCTTGCCGCCATGGTGTTCATAGAATGCGTGGGTCTTTTGCAGGGCCTTCTTGTCCAGCCATCGATAATCGTGGGTATAGACCTTGTGCCCGATCAGGCTGCCTATCCAGTAATTGAGCGTGTTGCCGGTGGTGGCGGCGATGACCAGCAAAACCATCAGGGCCCAGATGTTCATCTCGCCTGTCGCGCAAAACGCGCCGCCGATGAACAGCAGCGTATCGCCAGGCAGAAACGGCAGGACTACCAGGCCGGTTTCGCAAAAGACAATCAGGAACAGGACCATGTAGATCAAGGCGCCATACTCCTTGATCAAGAAGCCGAGGGATTTATCGACATGCAGGATGATGTCGATGAATTGCATGAAGTCCATAGTCCGTGTTCCTCAGTTAACCGCTTTATGATTGAAAAGTCTTATGCACACTGACTTTCCTTTGTTGGATAAAGTTCACCTGAGCGGCAACAGCTTCGCCAGGAAGCCTGTACCGCTTTCCCCAGGTCGCGCCGGAATAATACACTACCGAAGACGGTATAAAGGCAGATTTGGCAATTGTCCGGGTGCGCAGGCGGCGGCAACCGCGGTGCCCGGCTTCGGTATAATCGCGGCATGAATCCACCGCTCTCCCCTATCCGCGCCATCCAGCAGCTGCCCGACAACCTGATTTCGCAAATTGCGGCAGGCGAGGTGGTCGAACGGCCTTCCGCCGTGGTCAAGGAACTGCTGGAAAATGCGCTGGACGCAGGCGCTACCCAAGTCACTGTGCGGCTGGAGCAAGGCGGCGTCAAACGCATCGCCATCACCGACAACGGCCGCGGCATTGCGCCGGAACAATTGCCGCTGGCGCTGGCGCGCCACGCCACTTCAAAAATCAGCTCGCTGCACGACCTGGAAAATGTCGCCACGCTGGGATTCCGCGGCGAAGCGCTGGCGTCCATCGCCTCGGTATCGCAGCTGACCCTGACCTCGCGCACCGCCGACGCCGGCCACGCCTCGGAAATCGACGGCAGCACGCTAGCCGTGACGCCGTCGTCCGGCGCCCAAGGCACCACGGTCGATGTCCAGGACTTGTATTTCAATACCCCGGCCAGGCGCAAGTTTCTCAAATCGGAGCAGACCGAATTCGGCCACTGCGCTGAAGTAGTGCGGCGCATCGCGCTGGCACGGCCGGATGTGTCGTTTTCGCTGACGCATAACGGCAAGACCGTCGACCACTGGAACATCACCGAAATCGCCAAACGCAGCGCCAGCATCCTCGGCAACGAATTCGCCAACGCCCGCCTGGCGCTCGATGAAGGCGCCGGGCCGCTGCGCCTGCACGGTTTTGTCGGCTTGCCGACCGCCTCCAAGGCGCGCGCCGACGCCCAGTATTTCTACGTCAACGGCCGTTTCGTGCGCGACAAGCTGCTGGTGCACGCCGTGCGCGCCGCCTACCAGGACGTGCTGCATGGCGACCGCTACCCGTCGTATGTGCTGGGGCTCGATCTTGACCCGGCGCTGGTCGACGTCAATGTGCATCCGTCGAAAATCGAAGTGCGCTTCCGCGACAGCCGCTCGGTCCACCAGTTTGTATTCCATGCAGTCAGCCGCGCGCTGGCGCAAACCTCCGCCACCTCGTTCGGCGCGACGCCGGCGCCGCTGCCCTCGCCCAGCGGCGCGATGCCGTGGATCCGCGGTTCGCAAGAACATCTGCAGGCGATCCTGCAGCCCAGCGCGCAAGTGCCGCAGCAACAGACTTCTTTCGGACCGCAATTTGCACCGGCCGCCAATGGCGTCGCGCAAACCATGGCCAATTACGGCGCGCTGTTTACCGGCAGTGAGCCTGCCGCCGGCGGTGCTGCAGCCTATACGGCAACGCCGCAACTTGCCAGCCAAACGCTGCCGAGCGACGACTTCCCGCTCGGTTTCGCACTGGCCCAACTGCATGGCATCTATATCCTCGCGCAAAACACCAAGGGCCTGGTGCTGGTCGACATGCACGCGGCGCATGAACGCATCCTGTACGAGCAGCTGAAAGGCGCACTGGATGAAGATGCGATGCAGGTCCAGCCGCTGCTGATCCCGGTCACCTTCTTTGCCGACGCGGTGGAAGTCGGCACCGCCGAAGAAAACCAGGACACCCTGCATGCGCTAGGTTTTGACATCGCAGCGATTTCGCCCACCACGCTGGCCGTGCGTTCGGTCCCGGCCTTGCTGAAAAACGCCGACGCCCAGACGCTGGCGCGCGATGTCCTGCGCGACGTCCGCGAATTCGGCGGATCGCGGGTCCTGGTCGAACGCCGCAATGAGCTGCTCGGCACCCTGGCCTGCCATACCGCGGTGCGCGCCAACCGCAGCCTGACCGCGCCCGAAATGAACGCCCTGCTGCGGCAAATGGAAGCCACCGAACGCGCCGATCAGTGCAACCACGGCCGCCCTACCTGGAGCCAGCTGGCGCTGTCCGACCTGGACAAACTATTCTTGCGCGGCCAGTAAACGGTATGCCATCACAGCCAGCACCAACCACGGCAAAGCCGCTGGTGATCGCCATCATGGGGCCAACTGCCTCCGGCAAGACCGCCGCCGCGCTGGAAATCGCGAAACACATCCCGTCCGAAATCATTTCAGTCGATTCGGCCCTGGTGTATCGCGGCATGGATATCGGCACCGCCAAGCCCAGCCGTGAAGAACTTGCCGCGGCGCCGCACCACCTGATCGACATCATGGAACCGACGCAATCCTACTCGGCCATGCAATTCCGCGACGACGCGCTGCGCCTGTCCGCCGAAATCCACGCGCGCGGCAAGCTGGCGCTGATGGTCGGCGGCACCATGCTGTATTTCAAGGCCTTGCGCGACGGCCTCGACGACTTGCCGCAAGCCGATCCAGCCCTGCGCGCCAGGCTGGACGCCGAAGCGGCCTTGATCGGCGTGCCCGGCATGCACGCCCGGCTGGCCCAACTCGACCCGGCCACCGCCGCCCGCCTGAAACCCAATGACAGCCAGCGCATCCAGCGCGCCCTTGAAATCATCGAACTCAGCGGCCAGACCATGTCCTCGCTGCTGACCGACCGGCCGGCGCCGGAGCTGCCCTTCGACATCCTGCCGATCGCCCTGGAACCGTCAGACCGCAGCGTGCTGCACGAGCGGATCGCCCGGCGTTTCGACCTGATGCTGGACCCGCAGAGCGGCGGCCTGGTCGGCGAAGTCGAAACCCTGCGCGCCCGCGGCGACCTGCATCTCGGCCTGCCCTCCATGCGCTGCGTCGGTTATCGCCAGACCTGGGAATACCTGGATGGTCTATATGGCTACCAGGAACTGCGCGAAAAAGGCATCGCCGCCACCCGCCAGCTAGCCAAGCGCCAGCTCACCTGGCTGCGTTCCATGCCGGAACGGATCGTGATTGACTGCATCGGTGACCGGGTTGCCGATACAATGCTGGAGACGGTAACGGCAGCCCTCAAGCAGCGATAACGCTACAAAATTGCTCTTGGGAAGCACACTGAACCTGTTTTTCTTGACAGCATTTGGAGAAATGCTTCATAATTTAGGGCTTCATTGGTGATATAGCTCAGTTGGTTAGAGCACAGCACTCATAATGCTGGGGTCGGTGGTTCAAGTCCACCTATCACCACCACGAACACGTTTCAAGTTGTACCGCAACGTTACAAAAACCCGCATCATCCCTAGGGAAATGCGGGTTTTTTGTTTCATGAGCGTTTTTGTTGTGTCTTGTGAATCCACTTTTTTAGGGGTACATTTTGGGGTATATTTTTCAACCCCTAAAATCAATACCCCCAAAATGCCCAAAAGCGTCGTTCCGCTGACCGAGCTACAGGTCAAAGCAGCTAAGCCCAAAGCAAAACCATACAAACTGTTTGATGGCGGCGGGCTCTATTTGCTGATCAATCATGATGGCGCACGATATTGGCGAATGAAATATCGCTTCTTAGGAAAAGAAAAGCTGTTGGCGTTAGGTAAATACCCTGACGTCACGCTCGCAAGTGCAAGAAGAATGCGCGACGCCGCTCGCGGAATAGTGTTAGGCGGTGGAGATCCGAACCAAAGCAAACGGATTGAAAAGCAAAACAAAGCCCTCGCAAACGCCGATACATTTGAGGCGGTAGCACGAGAATGGCACGCAAATAAGCTGGAATCCTGGCAACCGCGTACCTCCAAGAACATTTTGCATCGCCTCGAAAAGGATGTGTTCCCCTTGATAGGGAAAAATCCAATCTCAGAAATTAGGGCGCCCGTGATGTTGGATGTCCTCCGGCAGATCGAAAAGCGCGGCGCTCTGGATATGGCAAAACGACAAAGCCAGATCTGCGGACAAGTTTTTCGCTTTGCCATCGCTTGCGGCAAGGCTGAGATCGACCCAGTTCTAAGTCTTAGAGGGGCATTGAAACAAGCCCCTAAAGGACATCATGCAGCCATAGCGGTAGACGAACTGCCAGATTTCATTCGCGCATTCAAGAAAATCGAGGGCCGGATGTTTGTTCCCACTAGGGTCATGTTTCGCCTAATGATGCTGATATTCGTTCGCACCAGCGAATTAACCGAGACGCCGTGGGCAGAAATAGATCTGGAAAACGAATTGTGGGTGATACCTTGGCAGCGCATGAAAATGGGCAAAAGGAAAATCAATCCACGCAAAGTTGACCATCACGTATTTTTACCCCGCCAGGGATGGGAATTATTGCGAGAACTGTATGAAATTACTGGTGGGAATACCTATCTTTTCCCAAATCAAAGAGATCACGCAAAGTCGGCGACCAATTTCGGCATATTGGCAGCCCTTAAGCGTATGGGATACGCCGGCAAAATGACGGGACACGGTTTCAGGTCGCTTGCCATGGGAGTAATCAAGGAGCGGCTAGGATATCGCCACGAAGTAGTAGATCGTCAGTTATCGCATCAATCAGGCGACGTCTACGGCGAGGCATACGACAGAGCAGAATTCAAAGGCGAACGGAAGATAATGATGCAGCAATATGCCGACTATTTAGATTCGGCGGCAGTAAACAGTGTCGTTGTTGATCTATCGAAAGCCGCGTAGTTTGCAACCGCTTGCCATACATACGTCAAAACAGATATTCAGACTTGCAGACGGCTATTCAGCTAGCCAATCGAATGGGCAAAACATGGAAAAGGGGCATTCGCGGATGAATGCCCCATCTCGGCAAAAGGTAAGTGCTTGTGCTTAATCGGTAAAAGCCAATCCATTTCTGTCAGGCGAATTGCTCCTTTCAACCCTTATTCATCATCCCCCTTCGGCGCGAGCCCAGCGTCAATTATCCACTTTGGGGCTGTAACGGCTTTGGACTTGGATAGTGCCTTTGACAAATCCAACGGCTGGCCAATAAACATATTTGGAGACCCAAGATCGATGCCAAGTTTACGGAAATCCGCCTGATGCCGTTGAAGCGTTCTCTCCTCATATACCATAGCAAGATCGATACCGCTTGACTTGTGCAAAGCTAACACCGGACGTAATCGTGAAGGCAGCGCATCCAATTCTTTTTGCGATAGCTCACCATACGTGATTTTTAGAAAATCATACCGTTTGAAATACTTCGCAAAAAGCTCAATCGCCGTACATTCATTCCAATCGCTCAATTTGCCACAGCCATTCTTCGCCAATTCAGTTCTCAGTATTCGCACCTCTGCGCGCAATAGAGCTTCGCAAGCTTCAAGAAGGCGTTTTTTATGAATCATTTGATCGTAACGCTTTGACCGCCGCATCTGCGCATGCTTGGCATAGAAACTTAACGAAGTGTCGCGACCTTCGCTTGGTCTCAAAATTACTGTCGTGCCGTGCCCGTTGATTGCAAAATCATGCTCAATAAGCTGCCGTCTAATCTGTTTTAACATTATCTTGACCAGTAATTCCGTACCGGAGTCGAAATTCACTGCTAAGTCTGCTTTTTCAATAGTTACGTCACCAGATACCCATTTTCTCTTTAACTCTTTAGCGGGGTCAATTTCCAAGTCTTCACAAACACGTTTTAAACATCTAATGACGAGCTCATGCATATCGTTGCTGGTGAAAACGTTTTGTCCATAGAGAAACCCGGCTAGTGCGCCCTCTACGATCAATGATCTCCCTGAATCTGGAGAACTGACTAAAAGATCATGGGCCTCGAATTTACCGTGTAGAGGCACCCTATTCTGATTAATGTTTTTAACTTCACCAGTCGGGGTTAGCCATACTGATTGTTCAGCGCCAGGTATTTCAAACTTCATACCATTTACACGAAACTTAACCGTGTCTATATTTACTATTGATGGGTTAGTCATAAGTACTCTCGAATTGAATTGATTAACAGGCTGGGGGCCGGTGCTGACAAATACGCACATGAACACACGTGTTACATGAACACACGTGTTACATGAACACACGTGTTACAAAACACGGTGAATATGCAGCGGTATGGCCTGCCCCTGCGTCAAATTGACGTTGCCATTACTTGGCGGTTGACTGGGCAGTTAAGCGAGTGGAAATCCAATGATCCACATCCGCCTCAATATAACCAACAGCACGGTCCGACAATTTGACACGCGCGGGAAATTGCCCCGCTCTCTCCAGTCGCCATAATGTTGTTCTGCTCAGGGAAGTTTTTTCCAGTGTTGCTTTAGTCCGTAATATTTTCTTCATTAAAAACCTCGTAGGCACAGTTGCAATTGAGATGTGCTCGACATCTCTCGATTTGCAACGGAGGAATTTTCGACTTATTCCCCCGACGCCTAGCCCTTTAGCGATTTAAAACGGCCGCTAGCATGACCATCTGAAAAACTTGAGAACAGCTTGTTTTGAGCTATTTTTTCATTGTTTTTCATCGGCAGCGAACCCGCGTTCTCGTTGATGGGCGGACATTTAGCGCTTTTTTCATCTATTCAGCATGAAAATCTGAAAGACTTCAGAAATGCTTGTATTCCGCCGGTTACCCAGTTTGAGACACTCAAATAAAGTCGTTTATCTCAAAGCGCGCTGACATAGCGGTTTCTTCGTGCGTTTAGCACAAGACAATGAAAATCAGTATTTCTCTACGGTTTGCAGCCTGAATAAATTGTTTAAAGCGCGCACACGTGAGTGGTTTTTGGGAAATTTGAGATCGGCGGGATCTTGTGTACACTCAAGCGCAGTGCGCGGGCGGATCAAAATACAAAGCCCTACATTGCGAAACCCGGATGGTAGAAGGTGACGATCAAATGAAAACGATAGAGCGATTGAATCGAGTTGACCGAAGTCGATTGGGAGCTAGGGCTCGAATGCAACGCGAGCGTCTAGGGTTAACTCGCAACGCAGTTGCAGCAGAAATCGGTACATCGCCATTGAACTTGCTGAATTGGGAAAAAATGATCTCCAATAAGCAAGATAACGATCACCTTTGGGAACAGGCACTCAATGTTCCGTCTGGTTGGTTACGTGACCAAAGCGAAACGATCACAGCAACGGAGACATTTTCTTTACCGGAGAACTCCAACGACAGAACTTTTATTGACGATATGCGAAGTGTGTTTTGTTGGTATGCAAGGCAGAATCCTGCAAGGAGAACTTGCGATTTCTCCATGCTGACGCCACGCGAGGTTCGCTCTGTCGAGATCATGCTTCAGAGATATGGCATCTTTGGCGAAGAACACGCGACATTGCAGATCATCGGAGATCGTCAAGGGCTAACTCGCGAACGTGTGCGCCAAATATCAGAAATAGCAATCGCCCGCTTTGGCGACAAGAGCGTATCAACTTCCGTCCTAGAACGTCTGCGGACCGCGATCGAATCCCATCTCCCTTGCAAGATCACTGATCTAGATATTGCGGTTCGAGATATTTTGGGCGGAAACTTGTCGATTGAGGGCGCCGAACGGTTTGCACGTGAAGTGCTTGGATGTAGCATTGTTCGACTGACATCAGGATCTGGAGCACTTACATTTCCTCAAGAACGTATGGCTATCAGTTCTTCTGCACCGGAAGACATGATTGTGCGCACAGTACGTCAAGTCGCCTTAGCGATGGTAAGGACTGCGGGTGCGGCACAAGTGTTCTTTGTTGCGGGGGCATCTGCGGCAGTACTCGGCCACGGCGTGATGCCGGATGAAGTGGTTGAGAGCTGTCGGATGTTTGGCAATTTTGAATGGTTAGTTGAGGTGGATGGTTGGTTTTGGTTCGGCCCAGGATCGGAGAATAGAGCGAAGACATGCGCCATGAAGGTACTTAGTGTGGCCGATCGCAATGTCGATATCGAGGAAATTTATGGAGCCATGTCGCGTGCCAGAATTCATCGCTACGATCAGAACAAGGCACGCCTGTATATGATCAATGCACCTATTTCGGTACTGCAGGAGGTGCTGGCGCGGATTCCTGAGATTACCCGACTGCAATACAATGACTTCCGTCTCAACGAACGTATTAAATCAGATCCACTTTCCGTAGATGCCTACCTATCGGAAACAGAAATTGCGATTCGAAATGTGATCACGTCTCATGGTGGAGTGGCGTCCCGCAGTACTCTGGTATCAGAATTAGTAGATAGCGGTGCAATGGTATTAGTCACTCTTAATATGGCCCTTGATGGTTCCCCCGTTGTTCGTCGGCTCGATAGTGGGGTTTGGACATTGGCGGGAACGAAGCTGAGTCTTACAGCATTGAGAGAATCGAAGACACAACAGCTTAACGCTATACTCATTGACGGTTGGTGGGAATTTGAAGTCGCAATACCCAAGAGCGCGTTTGAACGAGGAGACTGGTTCGTACCAATGGCGGCAGCGGCATTTTTGACGCCGGGTGAATATGCAGTGGAAGGACATTCTGAACCTGCCGCGTTTGTGCACACAAAAAAAGGCAACCCTACCCTCAGACGAATCGTCCGGAAACTCTCTCCCATCGGGATTGAAAAGGGTCTGAATATTTGCTTCGGTATCAATGCAAGCGAGCGACGTCTACGCTTCCAGGATTCATCGACAAATAAGGACATCCTTTAATGTGTAACTTGCAGATCAAAAACGGTTCATTTCTTCTGCTAACCGATGAACGGATAAGGGAGTAGATGAATGGATCTAGCCACTGGAAGCTTCATTGTCGCGCTGCTGTCGATGTGCGTTGCCGCCACAACTGCATGGCTCACGTTAGGGCAGCGTGGAACAGTCAAAATGGTTCGCCCTTCCCTTATCGCCTTTCTGGATGCTAGTGGAACGGATGGCCCTAAAGTCTGGTTTCGCACCCTTATGTACTCGACATCCCGCAGGGGCTGCGTCATCGAAAGCATGTACGTCCGGCTGCGAAGAGGTGAAAGCCAACAGAACTTCAGCTTCTGGGTCTGTGGTGAGAAAGGCGACTTAGCTGGTGGCTGCGGTCTATACGTGCCCCATACTGGTATCGCCTTGAACCATCATTTCGTGCTCCCCAAGGACGGTAGCAGATTCGAGTTTCTACCAGGCGACTACAGTATCGACGCGTTTGGCGTTCTTGTTGATAGTGATTTTCCGCTACTTCTGGCCCACATTCCGCTTCATCTGACTGAACCGCATGCGCAGTCGTTGAAGGACCAAGATAAAAACGTGTACTTTGACTGGTGGCCCGATTCTGCCCGCTACAATGCTCACGTCGTTCGTCGTCCACTACGGCCTGAACTGCCGGAAGTGCTGACGGAGCTATTTGCTGGAAAACCCTGAACCATAAAGAAGCTCACTTGCAACTACCGCTGATTTCCCCACAATCGCTTGTTTGCAATACCGGTGCACCGTAACGCGATCAACGCCAAACTGGCGGGCCAATTCACTGCAGTTTTCACCAGCGTCATACCGGCGCTAAGCGACATAACGGACCTTATGTCACTGAGGGTAAAAAGCAAAGGCGACAAAATGCCCGGCACACAATCTAGCGGTATCGAACTCTTTCGGGGGCCGCTCTACAAATACAAGTCGCTGGTTGGTAGCGACTTCGAGCGTACCGTAGACATACTGCGAGAAAGTCGCATTTATTGTCCGAGACCATCGCAACTGAACGACGAACTTGAATGTAAGCCGGACATGGTCATTGGCGACTTCAACGATCCCACATACAAGGCTAGCGTTGAAGCATGGGTGAGACGCTGCGTGCGTCACCGGCCGGTTGCGCCGACCGAGGAAGAAATACAGCAAGAGCTAGCGCAGCTTACCCCCGAAAAGCTGATGCACATGGCAGGCGAATCGGCACCGGAATATCACGCTGCGATTGATCAACAGTTCCGCATCGTAAGTCTTGCCCTGTCGCCAGCTAACGCGCATCTATGGTGGGACTATGCAGACCGATTTCGGGGAATCTGCATCCAACTCCACCTGACGCCGTGGATTCCAGCATATCGGGTCAAGTACAGCGACATCGTACCAATCCTAGATTTGGTTGACGACGAGGGCTTTGCCGCACTGGATATGACCGCATTGCGCAAGCGGTTGAAATGGGCGCCAGAGAACGAAGCTCGCCTTATTCTACGTGAACCACCATTGCCGGACGACCCAGCGTTGGTGAGCCAAATGCTTGAGTTCGATCCGCAGCGCATAAAGGCCGTCGCATTTGGCTACGGTATCGATCCAGCGAAGAAGCAGGCGATTATCGATGCCATACAAGGGCGTGGAATACCGCTTTATGTGGTAGCGGGTGGAGTGCCGCTCAAGGAGTGTGAGCTTCGACCGATCGGACTGTCCTAGACGTTGCAAAAGCGAAGATGAGCCGTACTTCAGGTGCGCGTCCCCGCGAAATAATGGGCGATCTCGGGGGAGCCAACAATATTGATGCGGCGGCGTGGGGAACTATTCATAGCCAGAGTCCAGGCTGAACCACCAGGGAACCGGCGTCATTGCTGACGCTTCGGCAACTGTGATACCGCTTCGATCGATTTGTTCCCGATAGTCTCTCTCCAGGCAGCCCCAGTTTCAGGATCAAATAAGACGATAATATCGGTAGTGCTGAATGCAACTCGGCCACTAGCAACCACCTTACCGCCATCAACGATCTTTACGCATTCCGCATTTAATTCGTTGGTCGTTTGTCTTTTAGTCAGTTTAAATTTCTCAATTCGCTGGTCTCGGGAAAGCACTGGTTCGCAATTCTTTGGGGAGATCACATCATCGCGAATATGTTTTTGTCCCGCCGAAAGACCAAGCATGGGAACCATACTGAAAAAACTGCTCAATAAAATCACGAGCGCCAGTAGAAATGGCACACTCAACATGGCTGCTAAGCCGGAAATAAATCCACCCATTAAAGATATTCCGACGTACTTTTTTAACCTTGTTGTGGTTTTCAAATTAAACGATTTAACTAGGAATTTTCCTTTGATAAATCGATGGTGAAATTCGGCAAGGGCAAAAATCGTCGCCATCAATATTAAAGAAAATCCCGCGACAAAAACAATGCCTTCCCAGTACGGTCGTGAAAAGAACAAGTTTTTGAATAGCTCGGATAAAGTAAGTATCGTCCACGTAAAAAACCAGACTGACAAAGTTAAAAGATCAAAGCTCGATTTGAAGATGTTTGCATGTGGGATACCAAATTCCGTTTCAACTGATAGTGCGACGCCGTAGCCGATAAATGCAAGAAATGCGGCGACAAGCGCTAGAACTGCAAGAGTAGTCGACGCCAGACTACCAAGTGAAAATGTGCTTTTAGTTACGTCCTTTATCTTTTCTTCTTTTTGAAGCGATCCGTCCATCGTCTTGCCCCTTCGTTAGCTATCAAAATATGAATTTACGTTCTTTGATTGTTACGGGTTCTGCGATGATGCCGCGAAAGCAACTTACCCTATTCTTGTTATCGGTAGCGCAAATCAATTTTTAAGGGGATGCTGCTATATAGTTCACATTTTATCTAGGGTTGCTTACAATACCGATGCACCGTAACGCGATCAACGCCAAATTGACGCGCCAACTCGCTGCGATTCTCTCCGGCGTCATATCGGCGCTTCAACTCAATCTGCATTTCATCAGTTAGTTTTGGCTTGCGGCCCTGATACTTTCCTTCCTTGCGCGCCCTGGTAATGCCTTCGTGCTGGCGTTCCTTGCGAATGCTATTTTCGAACTCAGCAAAAGCAGCAAACATCGTTAGCGCAAGCTTGCCCGCCGACGTCTGCGTATCGAACCCTTGGATGAGGATCACCAGCCGAATGCCGCGTTCGCTTAGGGTATTGATTTGGGTAAGTACATCAATTGTGCTGCGGCCGAGACGATCTAGCGCATAGACAACCAGGGTGTCGCCTTCTCTGAGGTATTGGGTGCAAGCCGCCCAACCGGCCCGGCTTTCAGCTGCCGTAGTGCCGCTGGTAGCCTCATCGGTGAATTCTTTCGTTATTTTCCAGCCAGCCGCCGCTATGGCCTGACGCTGATTCTGCACTGTCTGGTCTTTTGTTGAAACGCGCAAATACGCAATAACATTAGTCATATATATAGTAGGTGGCTGTTTTGTGTTGCAATAGGGTTATATTTTTATTATGCAACACAAACAGCCATTACGCAACATATTTCGCAACACTTATATGTTGGCCAAGTGCCGTCTCGCTTGGGTACAACCAAACGCAACAGCCCTAATTTACGTTTTTGCAGCAAGGGACCTAGGGGATGCAAACCAACAGCTGGAGATCGTCAAGCGTATGAGTAATTCCAGAAATACCGTTAGTCGTTATTTACGCTCTGACGCCATGAGCCGACTTTTCTGGATCGCCGCACTCCCAGTACTCTTGATCAGTACACCTTCAAACGTTCACGCTGGCTGAAAACCGAAACAACTAAATCTCGGAAGTAGCGCCACAGTTTAAAACAGATGTATGCTGAATTACGTACACTGGTCTTTGAGAGATCGCATGACCGCGTGGCTGCAATTGCTCTGCGGTAGCTACTGGACTAGAGAACTCTGCAGGCAAAGGGACAAACTATGGACAAAATATCGATCCAACAACGCAGCAAAAACATGGCTGCGGTTCGTTCCCGAGACACCGCACCAGAACTAGTCGTTCGGTCGACTCTTCATTCGCTCGGATTGCGTTTCCGATTGCATCAAAACTCTCTACCTGGTTCCCCAGACATCGTACTGAAGCGACACCACACAATAATCTTCGTTCATGGCTGCTTCTGGCACGGGCACGATTGTAATCGTGGTCGCCCTCCCACCTCTCGTACGGAGTTCTGGTTACCCAAACTAGAGAAGAATCGTATTCGCGACGAACGACAAGTTAAAAAGCTGACGTCATTGGGTTGGCGCGTATTGACTTTATGGGAATGCGAGATTAGAGACTTACCGAGGTTAGCGCGCCGATTGGCAAGTTGGTTTCATGTCTGATATTTGCAGTGACAAGCTTGACATAGGCCAGAACGTAATCGTTGCTCGAATTTACCGTCGCGTTCTGAATACTATACACTGTTTTATATTAGCAAAAAAAGATCCCATCTGGTGTTCAGCTACAATTTTCCATCAGCAGAAAGGCGCAACCATTCAGCTTCTACAACACCAACGCGGGAAAAAGATTGTCCAATATGATTGGCGATACGCTGCGCGTGGATTGGCTTAAGTTGCGCAACCCATTCCAAGCGTTTGGCTTTGTTTTTGAACACAAAATTTGGACCATCAACTGTCGCAACCACGGTGAACGATTGATTCGGCTTAAATTTAGCTAGCCAAAGCATATCTCTCGGTTTGCCATTTACGAGCAGTTGGGTGTAAGAGTTTTCCAACGTGGGAACAACAATTCCTAAGCCGCTTCCACCGCTGCCCCCCTCTTTTAAAGTCCAAAATGGAAATGAAGTTTCTGATCCTTTTCCGTGATCAAGTCGAATGCTGTCACATAGTGGCATAAGGCAAAAACCATAATATACCGACTCGACGTTATCTTTTTTATCCCTCCAACGCACAATTGTCCCAAAACCTAGTGTAGGCGGCTTAGTCAAATACCTTGTTCTGAGATTGAATAGTGCTGCAAGTTTTTTATCTGTATGGGAGTTTGCACACCCTAACGCTGAGTGGATATCTGAAATTGCCTTTTTACTTTTAACTTTAATTTCTGGAGGAATCGATGCTTCGCCTCCGCCAAGGTACATTTGAGCGAGCTCTCCAGGCGCACGCCCTGGCCCACCCCAAGTTACTGCTTGCAAGGGCAAGCCCGTAGCAACCTCCTTTGCCAACTCGCTTGCAACTACCGAACCAATCTGGTCATCCAACATGACAGCTAACACTTCTTCGGCAAGAAGTTCAGGCAGCTGCTCGAATGCATCTTCTTTGGCGAGTAATAACGCTCGATGAAGAAGAAACACTCCGTCCATGTCACTATGAAACTTATCCAGGATCTTTTTTGAATTTCGTCTGACTGCAGCCATACCTCGTAACGCAAAGGACGGAAGAATACCGCTATGCATTTGAGCGAATTCATCGATCACTCTTTCCGCCAGCAAGTCCTCAGAGACCTCCAGCGCTTTGACTGCTTCCGTTCGACCAGAAACATTTGGTTTTCCCAATACGATAATTCGTGTTGCCCCCGCAATTAATGTGGTCAATTTTGAGGTTGTCTCAACAGCTAAATTTTCATTTTTTAGATATTCGAAAATGGTAGATGCAACCCGATCAAGATCAGGTTTAGTCGTGTAAATAACACATAGCCTAGAGTGATGCGGAATACTATTCTGGCTTTGATCAACTAGATTACGAATTAGTGGAAGAATATTTCTCCCATCATGGTTATATAGATCCCAATCAAAAATTACAGCATCTGCGCGTTCACACAGCTTGAATAATTCGAACTCCTTACCAGTATCAAAACCTTCTGCTGGCTCATATAAAGCGCAGACTATCCCTTCTTTTGCGAAACTCTGTACAAGCTGCTTGGGATGGTAAGGAACTTTCACCTCTTCTTGTGGTGCCGACGTCGCTGGTGTTTTCGACGTCAATGCAAATGGGGATTTGAAGGTTGGGATATCAGCCGTGGTAATGACAGGTTGTCCGGAATCCCGTGTATAGATTTCATCGTCAACAAAGACGATGTTTTGTAAATATCGTTTAGCGGCGTCACGAGTAAAAGTTTCCAGATGTGTCATGATTAAAAAGAAAGTGTTGGAATCGTGATCCGAAACGCCACATTGAATCCAGTAGGCGGCTCTTCTAGCGATAGTGTCATTTGCTCAGACTGCAGTGCTTTGGCCGAAATGAAAAGCCCTAACCCTCTACCGCTAGGCTTCCGGCTGTAACCTCGTTCAAAAATACGTTGCCTATCTCGCGGCTCGATTTCTGGACCATTATTAGAAATTAGAAACGCACCATCCTCTGCGTCCAACCTAATAACACGATCACTCGCTACGCTTGTTAGCCAAAACAACGCGTTATCTATCAGGTTTATTAAGGCGGGATAAAGCGTGGATGGATAGCACTCCACTGTCGACGACAGAAAAGCATCCGTGCAATCGAGATTAGTTTTGTGACGCTCAAAGCGATTGGAAAAAAGATCTGTCACATAATTCCGAATACTCTTTCCGCTTATTCTCTGGGTCGTACGATATAACCGCCGTTGCAATGGAGTGAAAAGATTTAGATGCCCATCTAGATGTTCGAAGTTGCTTCTAATAGATTCATATAGTGGGCGCAATCCCTCTGTTCTCCTCGATATCTGTCCTAATTCCTGTACACTATGGCGAACCCTTCGTATGGATGCAGAAAATTCGTGATTAATAATTGCCACCGCGAGCCCTAGTTGCACCATTTCGAAATCTTCATCGGCTTGCTCTTCCAGCGAGAGCATGCGTTGCTCCAAAGCTTCCAATATCTGAGCTGGTTCTTCCCCATCTGAACTACGTAGATTTTCAGCGAGAGAGGCCAACATATCTCTTGCAGCCATCAATGCGTCACGATGGCGTACTTCGATTTCAGTTAATTCGTCTTCCCACTTTTTACGCATGAGATCAATTTTCTCGGGATCCATCATGCTTAAATCAGTTCGATTTAGATCTGATTGAATATTGCGTATGGTTTGGTCAAGGGCAGCGCGCGCTTTTTCTGTGATGTTGAAAACTGTTTGGCGAGTTTCCGATGCCGTTGCGTTGGCTTGCTTTGATGCTTCAGCAAGTTCTTTCTTACGTTCATCAGCGATGATCTTAATTCGTTCTTCTAATCGTTTTCGCTGATCAATGTAAACTCGAGCTTGCTTAGCTAGTGCACCTAATGTGCGACTTATCTTTTCTTCGAAAGGATCGAATACTTGGCTGTCTAAGCGTGATTTCTCGGTGACATATCCGTCCCAATCCCGTGCCAGATCTTTGGTGAGAGCGATTCCTGCAGGACGCTTGCGTGTATATTTTGTACGCAACTCGCCTAACTTACTTAACGCTTCCTGTTCTGCTCTAATTAAGGCTGTGGCCGCTTTGTCTTGATCTGAAATTTTCGATGCAGCTTCCATTCGAGACTGTGTGAGACGGAGCAAATTTGCAACAGCCATCTCGGGCAACCCTGAGCTAATTTCATGACCAAATGTCGTCAGTGCAATGGCGAAATTCTTGCGTTTTGCAGTTGAACGCTTTTGCTGTCTTTCCAGTGCTTCTGATCTCCGACGCACCTCTGCTTGTGTTTTTTCAAACATATCCGCATTTGCGCTGCCTTTACGGAAAAACTCCGCAGCAAGTTGCACCAACAAATTAATTAATATGTCACGAAGCTGCCTGTAGGCTTCATTCTGTTGAAATCCCTCTCGACCGGCCTTTTCCTGCAGTTCGCCATTCTTCTCTCTGGTGAGGGTGACTGCACCAAACATTCGTCTAAATGAAAAGAAATAATAGCCAGCACCTTTGTTTCGGCGCTTCTCTACTTCGAGCCAATCGTTCGAATGGTCTCCATAGGGCAATATGCGTATTCGATCTCGGTAGACGTACATTCCACCTAGATAGTCTAACTTACGATTCAGGGCTTGGTATTCTTCGGCTGAGAGTTTACTTTCTGTAGAACGGCCCATGAGATAGCCGAAGGTGACTTGGAATGCCCCGCACTTCGTCTGCCGGCCATGATTGGCTGACCACGGAATAATTAATTCGTCATACTTGTGATCATAAACTTGAAGAGACCCCTTGAATTGTCCAAAGACATCTACTGTGCCGATCAAGCGATGATCGGATTTTTCTAATAATTCGTTCTTGGCAAAAAACATACTTGGATCAAGAAGGTCCTCGCCGGCCAAATCTCCAGGAAGCCATCGACGAAATGTTGTCTGGATCGTTTCAGTCGTATCGTCACCGAATACACGATCTGAAAATCCCAATAGTTGCTTACGGAAGCTGTAGTCGCTTTCTTTCGTTTCCGAGGCGATCTCAATTTTAATAACCGGGTTGCTTGGACCGATTAAAAAATGTGTACCAGTGCCATCGCCTTCTAGGCTCAATTGTTCTGGATTCGACGAGGCAAGAAAATTCTGGAGTGCAGGCGGATCTGGAACGAATCCTTGTATTTCATTCAGGATGTGAGCCAAATCCAGATTCTTATGTTCTGCCGCAATTCCTTCTACACACCTAATCAATTGTTCTCGGAGATCGCTGATATTTTCTGCATTTGGCAACGTACCACCAGAGAACGTGCAAATGGGAATTTCAATTTCATCCAGGCTTATCCCTGGCAGTTCAAACAGCCCCCAATGAACTAACGCTGCCACCATGTCGTGCAATCCGTCTTCCCTGACTGCACGAGTGAGAATCAAGACCTGACTTCCAAGAAGCGCGATTGCCAGACGACCGATACCCTTTTCCCCAGTAATGGGACGTTGAACCATATTGGGAGGGCGATACTGATTGTTTCGATCTGCTCCAGCTTTACTGTCTGTCCCAAGAACAAGCCATTTATCTTCAAAATCTCGTCTGGTCATGCCAATACCGTTGTCGCGTACAACGATAAATCCTTGTCCATCAGATCCAGTGTCTTCAAAATAGTCGACACAGGCATGAAGCGCATAAGCATCGTAAGCATTCTTGAACAGCTCATTAAGTGCATTTTGAATCCCAGCGATTTGCTGGCGACCTAGCATGTCAACGGCTCTAGCTCGAGTACGAATTTTAGCCATTGGCGCGATTCGCTATCAAATGCACGCCGATCCTACGAGCCAATTCTGGGGGTACAGCATTGCCTATTTGCCGCGTTAGACTATTCATATTGGGGCCTCGGAAAGAGTAATCCCGTGGAAAAGTTTGTAACGTTGCACCTTCTCTAATAGAGATTGCGCGATTCTCTTCTGGATGTCCGAACCTGCCGTTGGAGAAACTGTTGAATCTAGTCGTGATGGTCGGAGCAGGTTTCTCCCAAAACATACGACCATATACATCGCGGAAAATATTATCCTTGCCCTTATACGCATCTATTTGCAGTTCCTCATTATCACGCCATGCGGCCCGACAACCACCAGACACTTGAGTTATTGCAATTCTTTGAAGATTTTGTTGCGAGAGCCCAGCTGCGGCATGAAGAATATCTTCATCGTCGCAATGCCCAGCTGCGATCGCTTTAAAACCATTTTCGACACCTAGAAATGAGCGAACGATGAGACTTTCATCCCGTTCTGGTGCTGGTAATTTAATGCCGTCGGCTACACGAGTTGCAATTAACAGATATCTTTTACGATTCTGTGGGACACCATAGTGATTGGCATTTATCACGCCATCATCCCAAACATATCCTTGAGCCTTGAGAAAATCGAGAAAATCAGGGAGGATACTTTCATCCTTTCGACGATAAAGCCCAGGGACGTTTTCAACGACAACAAAACCCGGTCGGAAATGACGGACGAATTTCTGAAACTGTTTTAACAGATGAGCTGTACGTTCTGATTTTGTTTTATCAGTCCTGATTTTGCTCCAAAATTGACAGGGACTACACCCAGCAAATACCAAATTTGGATCGTTTTGCTCAATACCGATACGTCGACCGAGTTCCGGTGCGCTGATAGTGCTGATGTCGTGCTTTATATACTTCGCACCTGTAATGTTCGCAGTGTAAGTTTCTCGGCAATCAGCAGAGTTATCGATTCCAGCTAGAATTTGTATTCCTGCTTGCTGTAACCCGTAGCTCATGCCTCCAGCTCCGCAGAAGAAATCGACGGCTTTTAATGAGTGATTTCTGACCTTCGACATAGAATAAATTAAAATTATCTTTTTGCTATTTATAATACCCTGATGCAATTTCTTAATCAGGTGCAGGAATTGTAGATTTAAAAAGTATTTTTACCTGGAAATATACCTCATAAGTGCATTCAACTGTGATCTTCAAGGTCAAGGTTTCTCAATTGTTGTATCTCACGCGAAATCTGCTCAATTCTGCATGGTTTCATAGATAGTGGACGCTTTGAGGACATTAAAAATAGATGATTTAATACTAATTCCGTATTGAGAATAAGCCCCAACATCGACACAATTCCCTTGTATTGATACCAATACCCGCACTCCACACCTCGCCATGTTCTAAAAACTCGCTTACCGATGCAAGTCGACGCGCAAGACTTTTAAATAGAAAAATACTATTAATAAATATAATTTAATAGATTTATAAATTAAGTGCTATAATAACAATATTGCGTTGGTGAAATAGCCAATTAACCGCCTGCCCAATCGACGCAAAAGCAAGGTTTTACAAGGCTTCCGGCCTTACTCTCAGCATTTCTCGCACCTCTCCCGCTTTTCCTCTCCCCGATTGCCTTGTTTTGAGACGGCCTTGCTTGTTTTCGATCATTTTGTTGTTAATTTGACACATTCATGAGGATTTATCATGCCAGACCAGCCCAATTCGCCCAAAAACCGCCAGTTTTTAATCATTGCAGCAACCCGCTCACCGCCTCTGTTTGCCCTCGGCCATATCGTTGCGACTCCTGGCGCCCTTGACCTACTGGATCGACTCGGCATCAATGCCAGCACCCTGCTAGCGAGGCATCAGCAGGGGGATTGGGGAGATATTTGCCGGGAAGATGCGGCGACCAACACCTGGGCGGTGCAAGCCGGTGAACGCCTCCTGTCGGCCTACGTCTTGGGCAAGCCGCATGAACGTTTGTGGATCATTACCGAGCATGACCGCAGCGTCACCACCTTGCTGCTGCCGGAGGAATACTGATGGCAACCAGCTTCCTGCAACAACGCTTTTTTCCGACATTGCGGTTGGAGTTTAAGCCCAACGGTGGACAAACGCGATCAGTGACGCTCGCCAGCGCCCTCGCAATCAAGGTGGCGTGATGGGGCTGCAAAGAATCATCCAGCAAGATCGGAACGGCTGCGGCCTAGCTTGCGTTGCCATGTTGGCGGGCATCTCTTACCGGCAAGCTTGTGCTATTGCAGAGCAGCGCGGTTGGTACGCGGATATCCGCAGAAACGGCACACCAACCCACCGGCTCAGAAAACTGCTGCGTGATTGCGGCGTTCGCACCAAGAGAGCTGTACGTACAAGCCGTTGGGCGCGATTTAGTGATTTAGCGATTGTTTGCACCAACTCGCACTGGGCGGTATTTCAGCGAAACAAGGCCGGGGTCGAACGGGTATTCGATTCAAACGCCAGCCTGAAACAAGGCATCCGCACCGACTTCAGCCGGATTCGGCCCGTGTTTTTCATTGAAGTGATCGGCACTGCGGACTGCTAAGCCACTTACCTCAGCCGTGTTTTAAATGGTTTCGGTGGTGGCTTGCGCTCAGGGCCAGCCGGTGGCAGCGCAATGGTGACCGGTGCAAACAGGTCCGCGAGCGTGATGTTCAGCGCGTAACACAGGTTTGCCAGGGTAATTACCGACGGATTCGCCGCCCCGCGCTCAATCTGCGATACGTAGGTGCGATCAACATCCGCATCAAAAGCCAGCGTTTCTTGTGACTTGTTGGCCTCAATACGGATTGCTTTAAGACTCTTGCCAATTGCGGTGCAAACCTTGTTGCGCTTATCAGCAGGCTTTTTTGGAGGAGGAGCTTTCATGGGTATTCATGATGCCCATTCGTCGACTGATTAACGACGGCATATAAACAATGTTTACTTGTTGTCTATAGTCATCAATAATGAATCAGTTATAGCCATTCTTAAACAATATTTCTCACGAAAATCACATGAATAAATTACTCATTGCGGCACTACTGGTTTCAAATTTCGCCCATGCGGCACCAGAATCAACGGAAACCGTATTTCACAAATTCCTTATTTATGGCTCGCTTTCGGAGGGTAATAAGGACATAACGTTGGTTATTACTAGAAATCCTGCGATGGCATTGATGGTCGCTGGGAGCGATAGTCCAACGATGGATCGAATATCGAGAGGGAGATTGATGTGTCGACAGGTAAGCAGCGACAACAGGCGGGCAATTCAGGCGGCCGTCGTGGGACAGAATGCGACGGCGGCCCAGATGGAACAAGCCATTGCATTAGGTCTAGAAGTGCCAGAAGCAGTGAGCAAGAGTTACAACATGCTTAGAGCGGCGCTGAAGTTTGTAAATGACGCCGGCGATGCACCGTACTACAGGTGCAATTAGCCGCTTGCGCAAATATCGAATCGGCGGGTAGCCCTCCCATTACAGCTGTATTTCAGCATCAAAAGCCAGCGTTTCTTGTGACCTGCCGGCCTCAATACGGATTGCTTTAAGACTCTTGCCAATTGCGGTGCAGGCCTTGTTGCGCTTGTCAGTAGGTTTTTGGAAGAAGGAGGTTTCATGGGGATTCATCATGCCCATTTGTCGACTGATTAATGACGGTATATAAGCTACGTTTACTTGTTGATTTAAATAATCATTAAGAGTCGATCTTACATTTATCAAGCATCACACCGAAGTATTTACCTGGAGATAAATATGGCAAAAACACCCTTCACACTGCACCCTGGCGAAACGGAAATCATCGACGGCTTCGCCAACAAAATTGGTTTCTTCGGCGGAGGCGGCGGAAAGCTGGTGCTGACCGACCGCCGGCTGGTATTCACGAATCGCCGCAAGAACCAAGTCAAGATGGAAATACCGCATGCACAAACGCTGCATGTCGGTAAAGCGTCGAGCGCAACGATCTGGTCAATTGGCTTGCTTATCACGATTTTTATGAAGAATGCGATCAGGGTCACGATGATCGGGGGCGCCTCACAGCGCTTCGTCGTCAACAACAGCGACAGATGGGTTGATCTGATTAACCAATATCGCCAGAAAGCCTAAGCAATCGGAATGGGGGGCGGGAAATCATCAAGTTTCCCGCTTCCTGAAATACAGACTATGTTGAATCGGGGGAATCACTTGTGTTGAATAAATTGATTAAATTGCTTGCCGTACTGACGTTACTCAATCTGGCTGGTTGCGGGGAGCAGAATAAAGCCTCCATGCTGGATGACATTTCCGGGGTCTGGAAAGCGAGTAGCGCAAATGACTTGATTACCTTTCAATATGCCAACAAGAAGATGCTGATGCTGCAGGGGGATGTGTTCATCCCCGTTACAGTTGGCGATATGGATGAGCAAAATCAAACCGTGAATCTCAATGTGCAACTGAATGATGGGACGACGGGGGTATGGACGGTTCGTGAAATCTGGGACAAGGAAAAGACGAATTTCCACCTTGCCATTACCTTTAACGATGGGGGCCAGGATGAGCTGTCCTTCGTTAGGACAATCTCCACTGATGACTTGAAGAGGATTGCCGGGCTAACGCGCAAGCCAGTACCGAATGCTCCGGCCGAACCAGTCAAAGAGATCGCCACCCCCGAACCAGCGGCACCACCGGCAGTGGAAGTGCCACCGGTAGTCGAAGCTCCGCAGCCGCAAACGACGGTACAAGAAAACATCGCGGTAGAAGATAAATTCGCCTTCTTGAGCAAGTACGCCGTGTCGTTCGATTGCGCCAAGGCCGGCAACTATGCAGAACAGACGGTTTGCTCGAATGCCACGCTGGGGCAATTGGACGGTCTGTTGCAGTCGACCTACCAGAGCCGCTCGTCACCGGAGTTTCGCCCAGAGAGGTGGATGATGAGGGACAAGCAGAAGACGTCGCTGAACAAGCGCAACGCTTGTACCGATGCCGTATGTATTACGCAAACGTATAAGGATCGTATTGGCGAATTGTGCGACATACAGCCTGTCTCCGGTGTACATGCCGATAGTGACTGTGATCAAATCCCGCAATAAGTGTCGGGTGCGGACAGCAGGGCAGGAGCGAGGTGGGTAAGGTGTAGGTGTGCCGCGAGCCCTCCCCCCTTTCAGCTTTTGCATTTATGAGCTTTTCTTTTTAGGGGTACTAGTGGGGGTACATTACAAACAAGAAAACAGTAAACCCAATATACAAAATGGTTTTCAAGCACAATACAAGTACACCTATCCCACCAAGAACACGTTTCAAGAAGTCCAGCAACGTACAAAAACCCGCTTCTAGCCTAGTGCTGATGCGGGTTTTTTGTTATTGAGCGTTTTAGCGTCCATTGCTCCCCCAAAGCCTTGCGGGTATCCCAGAATACAAAAGAGCCTGTCTAACGACAGGCCCTTTTGTATCTGAAGAAAAATTCCTTATTTTCCTGCCCAACAATCTGCTGTGACGGTGGCACTACCTGCTGACCCGCCGATCACTACCCCTCGCTTCCCTGTATTATCCAGTGTAAAGGTCCCGCACTTGTCACTGGCATTGACGGGCGTAGCCCACAATACGTAAGTCGCCGCCGCCGAATTGTTGATAGTAAAACCGTATTTTGTGCTGGTGTTGATGCTTGCTGGCAGAGTAAGTGCAGTACCACCCAGCTGGTAACTGCCGTTAATCGTATATTGCTGTTGCATCCAGTTAGCATACTGCAACAGCGTCGCCATCGCCTGCGCCCGATAGCCGCGCTGTACATATGCTGTGTAATTCGGCAAGGCGACCGCAGCCAAGATGGCGACCACCACTACCACGACCATCACTTCTATTAATGTAAAACCACGCTGAGCGGCTGCATTTCGGTATTTCATGAACGTCCCCCTTGATACGAACCAGTATTTCAATCTATTAATTAGGCTTAATCGACAACTGTCGCCAACGCCGGACCGCCACGCCTGTAGCCTGGTATTGCAAGCAGTGGATTTTCCCATCGGATCCAACAGTGTTAATGCATCCTGGCTGAGTAACATCTGGGTTAGGGACAGGAGTTGCCGTACCTACAGTGCCCGGAATTGTTGCGGAACTCAGGTTGGTATTCGCCGGCGTGCCGTTGACGAACAAATGGAATTTCGGCGAATAGGCTCCTGTCAGGAAACTCGCTCCCAAGACCTGGGACGAACCGCCTCCGGCACAAGGATCGCTGGTGTTCGGGGTGAGCGATGTAGTCAGCAAAATGACATCCTTCAGAATCTGCAATCCGCCGACGACTCGCTCTCCGCTATCCGGGAAATCGATATACCAGCCGCGCTTGGTACCCCAGGCTACGGTGTTGCTGGTCAAGGTGCGGCCGATAAAAACACCGGCTGCCGACAACACGTCAGTCAAAGTCTGGACCTGCAGCTGGCTGCGGCCGGTCACTGCAGTGGCTGCGGGTTTATCCCAAATACCGTAAATGCTCTGGGTGTTGGTATTGGCCATGTCCGTGGTTTCGTAATATTTGCCGGTGCCAAACATCACCAGATAACCGCCCAACGGGTGAGCTGCGATTACAGGGGTTTGCACTATCGGCTGAACAATAGGAACTGTACTCGAATCCTTGGCGACAAACAGGGAGCTGCTAGTCCATTGCGTGGGATCGGTTGCATTGCTCAGGTCGAATTTCCAGAGATTGCCTTGCAAATCTCCTGCATACGCTCCAATGACCTGGCGCGATGCGTTAAACAACAGGGCTGGCGCCGACAATCCGTTCGTCGCCGACGCGCTGCCGACACCCGTGTCGATTTTTTTAATTAGCGCACCGGTTTGCACGTCGACCATATACAGGACCGCATGGCCGTTGCTGCTGTTATAGCCGTTGCCGAAAATGGCGGCCCATTTCCCATTCGCCAGCAGCACGACTGCAGGTGCGCCAAGCACGTTGCCCATATCGGCATCGGTGCCGGCGTTGTTATATTCCCACAAGACGCTGCCGGCTCCAAGGCTGCCGGGCGTCGTGACATCTATCGCAAAGACACTCTGTGCGCCGGCGCCCGTGGTGCCCAGCAAGATATTCTTCCATGCAGTGCCGGTATAAGCATCGCCCTCCGCCAGCGGCCCATCGACAAAATAATGGTGGCCGTAGTTAGGATCGCTCAAGGTCTTCAAATTGGGATAAACGCTATTTGGTATGAATGCGAATTTCTCTACGCCGGTTGTATCAAAGGCATGCAGCATGCCGTCATTGGCGCCCACATAGATCATGCCCGCGCGCGCCGCCTTGGTGGTGACGAAAGAGGCATAGCTGCTTCCGCCTGGAATGGTCGTCGGCAGTACAGAGTAACCAAAATCGCTTTGTTGCACGTAGACCGGACCAGAGTTGACAATATCCCCCAGCTTGTTCTGGCGATAGCGATAGATTCCCGAGCCGCTTCCATCCGCGGCCTGTTCCATGGCGCCGTTTCCGCTGAGATAAGAGACGACATCGGTTGATACCAGGGCCGTTTGCTGGCTATTCGCACCTGTGGTCAGGTTGGCCCACGTAAATGCCTTGGCGGTGTTGGTTGTCGGATTCCAGGTAACGATGTTGCGCTTGTCGTAGGTCGGCAACAGAGTTGCCGCATCCCAGGTCGCAGTGGGGCCGAGCGAGCCATCCGTATTAACCGGATAAGCCTTCAGATGGCCAGTCCAGACGCCCGAATCGAAACTCGGAATATAAGAAGCCGCACCTGCTGCGCCCGGGACGACTCCTCCAGGAATCGAAAAGCTGCCGCCCGAACCGGTGGCTCTGCCGATTTCCGCCAGAATGCTATTCAATCCGCCTTGCAGAAGCTGAGGATTTTTGGCGCTGAAATAACTGCCGTGGCCATTGACCGCCGTGTGCCACAAATCATCAATCGCGGTTGGATCGTCTGCCACCGGCGTCGGCCAATTCTTGGTCCCTGCCTTGATCGCGGCATAGTCGCCGCTGGTAGCCGTCTTGTAGTCCGCCCGGTATGCCAGCGTCCCGTTGGCGCCCAGGCCGATCGTATGCGTGGTCATATGCTGCCAGGTCGCCGGGTCGGTCGGAGTGGCCGTGATCTTGCCCACCGTACCGCCATTTCCCGAGCGCACTCCGACATCGGTGATCCAGTATTTCATCGCGGTGTCCGCCAATGTATTGGAATTGGCAGTCGATCCCTCGTAAAAAGGGGTCGGGAATGCGCTGCCTGGCGTCAATGCCGTACCGGAAACCGGATCATTGCTGATCGGGGCCGGCAAAGTCGGCACCGTGCCGTCCTGGTCGCCGATAGTGGTCGGTACAGTCATGTTCCAGAAACCGTCAGTTGACAGAATCGTGTAATTGGCCTGGCATTTCAGTTGAACCGGATCATCCACGGTGCTAGCTCCGTACATGCCTTTTCCCATATAGTACTGGCCGACATTGCTCAACGCGGCGATCAGCGGCGTGCCGCCGCCGGGGCTGATCGCATATAGCTTGGCATACCAGGCGGCTTTCTGGGTGGCGCTGAACGTAGACAGAGGAACAAAATTGGCAGCGCTCGTATTAGTATTGCCGCTATTATCGTTAATCGTCGCAAAACCGACGCGGAAGCGGTCGCTGATGCCGGCAAACGCCGTTCCCAACGACGTTTTTGTCATTAAGATCCGCGTCCGGTAATAAGAAAACCAATTGGCAAAATTCTGAATTTCCTGCGCGTACGTACACGTAGTACCGGTGCCGCAGTCCGTGCGGGTAGCGGCGCGCGGATACGTATTGCCCGGCAATATGTCTACCCGTGTGTAGTTCGTACTGGTATTTTGCGTCGTGCTCCCGTTCGGCGTTCCGCTTCCAACCCAGTTGTAATAGAAGGCATAGCGCGCAGCAAGATTCGCATGACTTGAATCTTTCGTGGTTTGACAATTGGTATTAGTGGCGAAGCTGGACGAATTGTAAAGCGGGAGAGTAGACCCGAAATAGCAGCTGGCGCTCAGATTGCCAACAGTGCTGGTGGACAGATACGGGTCGATTAGGGTGGCGCCGGTGCTGGCGGCGCCCATCGTCGTGCCATTCGCGTTGACGCCCGGCGTATACAGTGTCGTCGGATCGTAATAGATCTGGTTCCAGGCGCTGGAATAGTAGGAGCGCAGATTTTTTGACGAATTGTATTCGGCAGTTGCGTCAAGCCCTGTCACGGTTCCCCATACCATACTGCCGGAGTTATCCAGCATATACATGATGTTAGGCGGCGGCGGCACCGGAAGAAATAACGGCGACTGTGCAATTTCTGCAACCGCCACACCCGATACCGCAGCCATTCCCAGGCAAGCGCAGTATGCGCTCAGCTTGACCAAGCGGCCAAGCGGCACCCGCCGCAGGATATTTGTTCGTAACATGGAGATTCTCCCCTACTCTCAGAATTTGAAATAACTTTGCAGCAAGACGGTCGCAACTGGGCTCGAGCTCGAATCAACTCCCCGAGCAGTAATCCGGTAGACCTTCACGCTCAGATCGCGTTTAGGCTGCGTCACGCTCAAGGTAATGGTGGCAGTCACATCTTCGATGATGCATTGCGCAGCTCCTGTCGGTAAGGCCGTGACGGGTAATGTCACGGTGGTAGTCGCCGATGCAGGCCAGGTGTCCCAGACATTGGCGCCGGCAACTGCCGGAGTAATCATGCTGGCTAGAGTTTTAGCGGAAACGCCTGTTTTCGGAACAATGCTGTTTTTCTGCGCACCGGTTTCGCAAAAGCGCAGGCCCAGTTCGGCAGCTTGAAAAGCCAGCTGCTGATTGCGTGAGTTGGCGGACATTTTTTCATCCAGCGTCACATTGCGAATCGCAACCGCTCCGATCAGCATCATCACGACCAAAAAAATCAATACCATTGGAAGCGCGATACCTGTCTGTGGAATTTTTTTATGTACCATAAATGTGCTCGGTAATTAGTCCGTTGCAGATCAGTTGATTAAGCTGGCGGTAGCGTTGTTACGCAAAGTAAATGTGCGAGTCATGGTGGTATGCAGCAAACCATCCGTTTTTGTGGTCGGAGTGGTGGCATTGCATTTGTAATATGTCTGGCCCGCACTGTTCTTCACAACAGTATTCGTGCTGTGAATTTCCAGGCAGACGGTGGCCGTTACCACCCTGTCCCAACCTATCTTGGTATTTGCATTGGGATTGGAAACATCGCCCGCCACCGTCGCGTCCTGCGTTGATAGCACCGGAGCGTACAGGCCGCTGGTCGGCGAATTGTCTATGCCGTACGTGATCTGCATGTCGTCGACATTGCTCAACATGGCCAAGGGAGTTGCTCCGGCATTGCCTTTGCAATACAAGGTATTGGCAGAGACGTAAAAGCTGTTGATGACGATGCCGCCGGTGGTGCTGGTCGAGTTGACAGCTTGTGTGCCGCTGCAGTCGGTTCCCGCGCCGCTGATATTGGTTGCGTCGTAATACGGCTCACTGGTGTAGCTTGTTGTGAAAGCTGCCGGGGCCGTTGTGGAGCTGGCGTCACAAACCGGAGGCGTTGCTGCCGGCAACACAAAACCATGGTTGCAGCCGGTCAATCCCTTCAGGCTGGGGTAAGCCGCCGGCGGAAAGTCGGTGGCCGTGCCTGTCTGCATGTTACCGAATCCGGCTTGCATCATATTGGTCCCGATGATGCCCAGCGCATAGCGACCGTCCTCCTGTATGCGCGCATTATCATCATTGAGGCGTGAACTGGAGCTGCTATTGAAATAAAGGCTGCTCAGAAACAAGAGCAGGATCAAGCCGATCGTCACGGAGACCATCAGTTCGACCAGGGTAAAGCCGGATGCCTTGCGCATCGGGTTCGCTATAAACAGTAATGGATTCTTCATGGTGTCACCGTGGTCGCAACGCAGCGTATCGAAGTTTGATCGACGCCTGAAGGAAAGACGGCGGAAACACAGGTGCTGGCATCCGAGGCCTGCGCTCTGCCCGGTTCGCTGTAATAAACCGTAACGGTGATGCTGCGATTGACAGCGTCATATGCCGAGATTGTTCCCCAGCCGCCTGCCATCGCATTGTTGAGAGCAACGCGCCATTGATAGATGTCCTTGTCCGCGATGGCTTGCGGCGTAGCGCAAGCCGTCCCTGCGACAGCACAGGCAGGCACGGTAGACGGAGCAGACGTCGTGTACTGGTCGGTAGTCTGATAAGTCGCCGTAGGTGCCGTGGCGCTGACAGCGGTGGCGTTTGCGCGTATGCGGTCCGCCATGTCAGCGCCATATTGGCTGGCCAGCGCCCTGAAATTCGCCACTTTCTGGTATTTCAGCGCGGCCACCTGCAAACCTGCCAATCCAAGCAGCGCGAACGCAGAAATGGTGACCGCCACCAGTACTTCGATCATGCCGACACCACGTTGGCTGTGGCGTTTGCGCAGTATTTTTTTATTGAGAAAAACCATATCTCTCGTCGCTTTTAAAGAAATCCATTAGGGACAATTGGCTGCCGTCTTGCCGGACTGAAGGGCACTAGTCCTGCCGCTAGGAGAAAAACAAACGATGCGGGAAAAATTTGAATTAAACGTAAATCCAAAGGAGGCAGGCGGCGCTGGCCAAGGTACCCCATTGGCGGCATACGTAATGGAGGTCGCAGCGGGTGCAGGGGCAATGTTTGTCCCGTTGGTAAACGCCCCCTGGCGCGCCAGGATCAGATTCTTGGGCCCTCCGGCGCTGGGCGTATCAGAACTTGTTCCAACATAGACCAGCCAGCCGCTGCTCCAGTCATTGGTGCCGGTGTCACAGACATTCGATCCGGTTTCCGCGCCAGAACTGCGGCATATGGTGACTGCGCCATTACGCTGAATCGCCTCCGAACGCGCCAGCATGGTTGCAGCAATAAATTCGTTGACGTTTCCTGACAGGCGGGTTTGACTGATGAAATTGCTCATGAAAGGAATCGCCACGGCCGCCAGTATTCCAGCCACGACCATAGTGACCACCAGTTCAATCAGCGTGAAGCCTTTGACGACGCCAAGTTTGGCGGTCATATTATTTTTTTGAACAGAAAAGGCAATTTCAGCATTTCTTTGCACGCTCTACTCTCCTTCGAAAACGCCGACGCAAACGATACCGAATTATAGATTTTGCGTTTCCACAAAGAAACCATTGCGGGCCCCACTCATCGCCACCTTTGGACCATTCGTCCGCCGCCATTTTCAAAAAGACAATTAACTCTCTCGAGCCTGCCTGCTCCTCCTCTTCAAAACGCTGGTGATTGGGCGCGCCACGCGGCACTCAATACAACATCTGCCGAATGTTATAATCCGCGCTTCCTGCAAGCGGCCCGATTACCAGCTTGCGCCTCATTTAAGTAGCGTTTTTAAATGTCATGCGCGGATGCTGCATGGCTTTCATCCACTGGAGTTTGCTATGTCGGCAACAATGCGGCCAGTCCGCCTGCTCATGATCTTCCTGCTGGCAACGCTGGCCTTTTCCGCGATGGCGGTAGACCGCGATTTCCCCGCCACGGCCCTGCGCGGCAAGCTGACCATCACCGATTACCCGAACGTCACCGTCAATGGCAAGGCGCTGCGGCTGTCGCCCGGCTCGCGCATCTGGAATACCCAGCAGCTGACCCAGATCCCCAACTCCCTGGGCACCGACACTTACCAGGTGAACTACACCTTGAACATTCAAGGCGACATCGACCGCGTCTGGATCCTGACTGCCGATGAAGCCAGCCAGAAGATCGAAGCGCAGCGCAACGGCATGAAACGATAGAACAGCAGTCAATTAGCAGTCATGGAAAAAACGATGCAAAAGAAAGTATTCATCAAGACCTTCGGGTGCCAGATGAACGAATACGACTCGGACAAGATGGCCGACGTCCTGAATGCCTCCGACGGCCTGGTCAAGACCGATCGCCCGGAGGACGCCGACGTGATCCTGCTCAATACCTGTTCGGTGCGCGAAAAAGCGCAGGAGAAAGTGTTTTCCGACCTCGGCCGCCTGCGCGAACTGAAGCGCAGCAATCCCGACCTGCTGATCGGCGTCGGCGGCTGCGTGGCGTCGCAGGAAGGCGCGGCGATCGTCAAGCGGGCGCCGTATGTCGACATGGTGTTCGGCCCGCAGACCCTGCACCGCTTGCCGGAGATGATCAGCCAGCGGCGCGCCACCGGCCATTCGCAAGTCGACATCAGTTTTCCAGAAATCGAGAAATTCGATCACATGCCGCCGGCCAAGGTGGAAGGCGCGACCGCATTCGTGTCGATCATGGAAGGCTGCAGCAAATACTGCAGCTACTGCGTGGTGCCCTACACCCGCGGCGAGGAAGTCTCGCGCCGGTTTGAAGACGTGCTGACCGAAGTAGCCGGGCTGGCTGAGCAAGGCGTCAAGGAAATCACGCTGCTGGGACAAAACGTGAATGCCTTCCGCGGCGCCATGGCCGATGGCGAGATTGCCGATTTCGCGCTGCTGATCGAGTACATCGCCGAGATCCCCGGCATCGAACGGATCCGCTTCGTCACCAGCCATCCCAAGGAGTTCACGCAGCGCCTGATCGACACCTACGCCAAGGTGCCGAAGCTGGTCGATCATTTATACCTGCCGGCGCAGCACGGCTCGGACCGCATCCTGTCGGCCATGAAGCGCGGCTATACCGTGCTGGAATACAAATCGGTGATCCGCCGCCTGCGCCAGGTGCGGCCTAACATCACGATTTCCAGCGACTTCATCGTCGGTTTCCCGGGCGAGACCGACGCCGACTTCGAAGCGCTGATGAAACTGATCGCCGACATCGGCTACGACAACAGCTTCAGCTTCATCTTCAGCCCGCGGCCGGGCACGCCTGCGGCCAACCTGCAGGACGACACGCCGCACGAAGTCAAGCTGAAGCGGCTGCAGCAGCTGCAAGCGGCGGTGGAAGAAAATATCGGCAAGATCAGCGCGGCCATGGTCGGCAGCGTACAGCGCATCCTGGTCGAAGGGCCGTCCAAGAAAAACCCGGCCGACCTGCAGGGGCGCACCGAGAACAACCGCGTGGTCAATTTCGATGCCGGCCCCGGCGGCGCGCGCCTGGTCGGGCAACTGATAGATGTAAAGATTACCGACACCTATACCTATACCCTGCGCGGCGAGATCGTGCCGGCAGGCTAACCTGCCGGTACAACGCCTGCCAACCGCACACATCAGATAAGCACACCACGGTTTGAAAACTAAAACACCTACCCAGCCGCATTATTTCATCCCGCAGCCGCTAGACAATACGCGGCTGGCGCACCTGTGCGGCCCGCTCGATGAAAACCTGCGGCAGATTTCGGCGGCGCTGGATGTGTCGATTTTCCGGCGCGGCGACAAGTTCATCGCCGCCGGCAGCAACGCGGAACGCGCGGTGGAAATCCTCGACCAGTTTTACGCCATCGCCAACAAGGTGATTTCGGTGGATGAAATCCAGCTGGCGCTGGTGGAGCAACGCGCCAAGCTGGGCATGAAGCCGAAAGCCGCCAAGGGCAACGGCAAGGCCGCCGGCGCATCTGGCGCCGCCGCAGACGCCGATCCCGCCGAAGCGGAACTGACTGAAACGGATATCGAAAGCCCGGTCCTGAAAACCCGCCGCAGCGACCTGCGCGGCCGCACGCCGCATCAAAGCCAGTACATCCGCTCGATCCTGGAACACGACGTAACGCTGGGCATAGGGCCGGCCGGCACCGGCAAGACCTACCTGGCGGTTGCCTGCGCGGTCGACGCCCTGGAGCGCGATGCCGTCAAGCGCATCGTGCTGACGCGGCCGGCGGTTGAAGCCGGCGAGCGCCTGGGTTTCCTGCCCGGCGACCTGGCGCAGAAAGTCGATCCCTACTTGCGTCCGCTGTACGATGCACTATATGACTTGCTCGGCTTTGACCGCACCCAGAAAATGTTCGAGAAGCAGGCAATCGAGATCGCGCCGCTGGCTTACATGCGCGGCCGCACGCTGAACCATGCGTTCATCATCCTGGACGAGGCGCAGAACACCACGCCGGAACAGATGAAGATGTTCCTGACCCGGATCGGCTTCGGCAGCAAGGCCGTGGTCACCGGCGATGTTACCCAGATCGACTTGCAGCGCGGCCAGAAGAGCGGCCTGATCGATGCCATGAACATCCTGAAAGACGTGCGCGGCATCGCCTTCACCCGCTTCAACAGCAGCGACGTGGTGCGCCATCCGCTGGTGGCGCGCATTGTCGACGCCTATGAATCCGCGGCCCAGGCGGCGCCGGTGGCGTCCACCCATGGCGTCATCGAAGCCGCCACGCCGCAAGCAGCCAAACCCGTCAAACCGGTGCAGACCGGGATCACTAAAACAGCCCGGAATCGTAAGTAAGCGCAATGTCGCAAAAAAATAAACTCTCCCTGTCGGTCCAGTACCCCGATCCGCGCCTGCAAGACAGCGTGCCGCGCCCGCAATTGCGGCGCTGGGTGCAAGCGGCATTGCTGGCGCCGGCTGAGCTGACGATCCGTTTCGTCGACGCCGAAGAAGGCCGCGCCCTGAACCGCGATTATCGCGGCAAGGATTACGCCACCAATGTGCTGACGTTCGCTTATTCGGAAGACCAGGAAGACAGCGGCGTTACCCAGGCTGACATCATCCTTTGCACCGACGTCTTGCAGCGCGAGGCGGAAGAGCAAGGCAAGGCGCTGGTGGAACATGCGGCGCATCTGGTGGTGCATGGCGTCCTGCATGCGCAGGGTTATGACCACGAGGACGATGAAGAAGCGGCCGAAATGGAAAACCTGGAAATTGAAATCCTGCACAAGCTGGGCTGGCCGAATCCTTACGCCGACCGGTAATTCGCCTCCTCTCCAATAAAACGCCGCTTTTGCGGCGTTTTTCATTTCTGCCGCCGGATTTCGATTTTGATTTGAAAATCAAAGGTTTGCAGAATAAATATTGCCATTAGAACACTGCATATTTCCCCTTATCTTTTTAATTAATAAGATTATGATGAATTCATGTAATGAACCGACTTGGCCCACGACTAAGCCACATGAAAACCCTCATTGCTCAGTTGCCGGAGACTACCGTGAACCAAGCCACGCCCGTCATGACAATCGTCCTTCTTCTTGTGCAGGTGGCCTGAATGTCATCCCCTGCCATCAAAAAACCAGTCGTTCACCCGATCTGGCTGCGCGTCACCCACTGGCTCAACGCGCTGGCGGTGATCATCATGATCCTGAGCGGCTGGCGCATCTATAACGCATCGCCGATCTTTCCTTTCCGCATTCCCAACGAATGGACATTGGGCGGCTGGCTGGGCGGCGCCTTGCAGTGGCATTTTGCCGCCATGTGGCTGCTGTTCTTCAACGGCCTGGTCTACCTGCTGCTGAACGCCGGCAGCGGCCGCCTGTGGAAAAAATTCCTGCCGCTGCGCCCGGTCGAAGTGGTGCAGGACTTTGTCAAGGCGCTGCGCGGCAAGCTGCAGCACGACGCCCTCGATCATTACAATGCGGTGCAGAAACTGGCGTATGTCTCGGTCATCCTCGATCTGATCCTGCTGGTGGTCTCCGGCCTGGCCATCTGGAAGTCGGTGCAGTTCCCGCTCTTGCGCGAACTAATGGGCGGTTTCGATAACGCCAGGATCGTGCATTTCTGCGCGATGAGCTTCCTGGTGGCATTTATCGTAGTGCATCTCATCATGGTGGCGCTGGTGCCGCGCACGCTGCTAGCCATGCTGCGCGGCCGCTAAGGGAAATGGAGACCATCATGTTCAAGAAAAATCCTGCCCCGGCGCTCGATACCGAATCGATACTGAAAGACGCCCGGCACGAGCTGGCGCTGCCTTCCCGCCGCCTGTTTGCAAAACGGGCGCTTACCCTGGGCGGCCTGTCGCTGCTGACCGGCTGCAACATCACCGACGAACCCTCGGTCAACCGCATGCTGGAACGCATCTCGCGCATGAACGACGGCGTGCAGGCATGGCTGTTCGATCCGAACAGGCTGGCGCCGACCTACACCGAGGCCGAAATCACCCGCCCCTTCCCGTTCAATGCGTTTTACGCCATCGAGGAAGTACCGGATATCGACGGCGGCGATTACCGGCTGGAAGTCAGCGGCCTGGTGACGAACAAACAGCCCTGGACGCTGGCGCAGTTGCACCGGCTGCCGCAGAACGAGCAGATCACGCGCCATATCTGCGTCGAAGGCTGGAGCGCCATCGGCCGCTGGGGCGGCGTGCCGTTTTCCTATTTCCTCAAGCAGATCGGCGCCGACCTGAGCGCCAAGTATATCGATTTCAAATGCGGCGACGATTACCACACCAGCATCGACATGCCGACCGCCCTGCATCCGCAGACCCAGCTGACCTTGACCTATGACGGCCAGATCCTGCCGCCGAAATACGGTTTTCCGATGAAATTGCGGATGCCGACCAAGCTTGGCTACAAGAATCCGAAACACATCATGTCGATCGAAGTAACAAACAAGTACCCCGGCGGTTACTGGGAAGACCAGGGGTACAACTGGTTCGGCGGTGCTTAGGCTGGCAAACAGCCCACAGCGCCCGCTGATTTTTGCGGCACTTTCGCCACTTTTACCTGGAGATCCAAATGAAAAAAAGCCTCACAACCCTGCTGGTTACCTGCCTGATGATGACTGCCGGCGGCGTCTATGCGCAAGATACGATGTCGAAGGACGCCATGTCCAAAGACGCGATGTCCAAGGATGCGATGTCCAAGGACGCCATGTCGAAAGATGGCATGGACAAGCCGGCCATGGCCAAGGATGCAATGAAAAAGAAAGCCCACACCAAGAAAGACGCCATGGCGAAAGATGCGATGAGCAAGGACGCCATGGGCAAAGACGGCATGGCCAAAGATGAAATGAAGAAATAATTATCTTTTCGATAATTCAACGGTCGACGCCTTCGCGCGCCGGCCGTTTTTTTTGTGCCCCGAAATCGCCTGCCGTCACCACAAAAAAATCCCGCAAACCTGCGCGTTTCGTCGTCCTGTCACATATTTGTTGTATGCTATTGCTTCCGAAACAATGTGAAACCAAGGCTAACGCCATATGCCAGAGCACCCTAGTAGCGTCAAATCATTTGACGCTAAACCCCACCGGTCGTTATTCGAACGCCTGACCGCACTGATTTCTCCCGAACCTGAAAATCGCGCCGAACTGCTCGACGTGCTGCAAGATGCACACGAACGCAACCTGATCGACGCCGACGCGCTGTCGATGATCGAAGGCGTGTTCCAGGTCTCCGACCTCTCCGCCCGCGACATCATGATCCCGCGTTCGCAAATGGACATGATCGACGTCACCAAACCGATCGAAGACTGGATGCCGGAAGTCCTCTCGACCGCCCACTCGCGCTTCCCTGCCGTCGACGGCGAGCGCGACAAGGTGATCGGCATCCTGCTGGCGAAAGACCTGCTGCGCTACTACGCCGAAGATTCTTTCGACGTGCGCGACATGCTGCGGCCCGCCGTGTTTATCCCCGAATCGAAACGCCTCAACGTCTTGCTGCGCGATTTCCGCGCCAACCGCAACCACATGGCGATCGTGGTCGACGAGTACGGCGGCGTCGCCGGCCTGATCACGATTGAAGACGTGCTGGAGCAGATCGTCGGCGATATCGAGGACGAATATGACTTCGACGAAGAAGAAGACAATATCCTCGCCATCCGCGACGGCGACCATGGCGGCCGCTGGCGCGTCAAGGCGCTGACCGAGATCGAACAGTTCAATGAAACGCTGGAGACGGCGCTGGTGGACGAAGACGTCGACACCATCGGCGGCCTGGTCGCCAACCATCTTGGACGCGTGCCGCGCAAAGGCGACGAGTTCACGATAGACAATGTGCGCTTTGAAGTGCTGCGTGCCGATGCGCGCCAGGTGCATGTCTTGCTGGTCGAGAAATTGCCGGAATCGGCTCACGAAGAGTCCTGAAAAAGAGCATGGGCCGGCGTCTGGCTGCACCGGCGCCGGCTCACTCCATCCAAGAGCAAGATCGCCGCTGCCCATGAGTTTTCGCCTGACTTCGATTCACAAACTTCCCTTGCTGCTGCCGCTGGCCGCCCTTACCGGCGCCATCAACGTATTTGCCTTCGCGCCTTACGGGCTGTGGCCGGTCCAGCTGCTGACGCTGGCGCTGTTCGTGTTCTGCCTGGTCCGCGTCCCCACCATCAAGCACGGCGCCCTGCTGGGCTGGGCCTATGGTTTCGGCTGGGTGGCGCACGGCGTCTACTGGATCTATATTTCGCTGCACGACTTCGGCGCTTTGCCCGGCTGGCTGGCGGCGCTGGCGGTAGCGCTGCTGGCGGCCATCATGGGGCTGTACATGGCCATGGGCACCGCTGCGGCGCTATGGCTGCGGCGCCGCTGGTCGGCTTCGCCGCTGCTGTTTGCGCTGGCGATTTTCCCCGCCATGTGGGCGCTGACGGAATGGGTGCGCGGCTGGCTGTTTACCGGCTTTCCCTGGCTGATTTCCGGTTATGCCCATACCGCCGGTCCGCTGTCGGGTTATGCGCCGCTGGTCGGGGTCTATGGCATCGGCGGCATTTCGGCGTTGATTGCCGGCTGCCTGGCTTTGCTGCCGCGCCACAGAACGCCGGCGATCGCCGCCGTGCTGGTGCTGGCCGCGGGCCTTGGCCTGCACCAGTACAACTGGACCGCGCCGCATGGCAAGCCGATTTCAGTGCGCCTGCTGCAGGGCAATGTGCCGCAAGAGGAAAAATTCGATAGCGCGCAGATCGTCAATTCCCTGCGGCTGTATATCGACATGATCCGCTCCGCGCCCGCGGACCTGATCGCTACGCCCGAGACCGCGATACCGATCCTGCAAACCCAGCTGCCGCCGGACTATGTCCCGGCGCTGGCCGACTTCGCCCGGCAAAGCGGCAGCCACATTGCGCTTGGCATCCCCTATATCGACGGCCCCGAGCGTTACTCCAACAGCGTGGTCGGCATTTCGCCCCAAGCCCAGGATCCCGCCTATCGTTATGACAAACAGCACCTGGTGCCATTTGGCGAATTCGTTCCCTTGGGATTCCGCTGGTTTGTCGACATGATGAACATCCCGCTTGGCGATTTCACCCGCGGCGCGGTGGTGCAGGCGCCATTCGCGGTGAAAGACCAGTGGGTGTTGCCCAATATCTGCTACGAAGACTTGTTCGGCGAAGAAATAGCCGGGCAGCTGGCCGCCACCCGGGCTGTCGGCAAACCCACCGCCACGCTGCTGCTGAACATGTCGAATATCGCCTGGTTCGGCAATACGATTGCATTGCCGCAACATTTGCAGATATCGCAGATGCGCAGCCTGGAAACCGGCCGCCCGATGCTGCGCGCAACCAATACCGGGGCCACCGCCGTGATCGATCCGCACGGCGTGGTCCGCACCCGGCTGGCCCCATACAGCCGCGATGCGCTGGCGGTATCGGTGCAAGGTTATAGCGGCACAACGCCGTACATCCTGCTGGGCAACCGCCTGATGCTGGCGCTGGCGCTCTCGATGCTGGCCGGTAGCTGGTGGTGGTCCCGCCGCAAAGCGCGCCAGCGGCCCTAAAGCAGTCAAAACCCGCTAAAATCGCTGGTTTTAGCGCTTATCCCTTTGCGCTCTTCGTCACCCTGTATTTCGCCCGATTTATTTCGCCCGATTTTCGGCATTTCACCGTATGGAAAAGCAACAAAACGATGCTTACATTTCAACAGATCATTCTTAAATTACAAGATTACTGGGACGCCCAGGGCTGCGCCCTGCTGCAGCCCTATGACATGGAAGTCGGCGCCGGCACTTCGCATACCGCGACCTTCCTGCGCGCCATCGGCCCCGAACCCTGGCGCGCCGCCTACGTGCAGCCGTCGCGCCGTCCCAAGGACGGCCGTTATGGCGAAAACCCGAACCGCTTGCAGCACTACTACCAATACCAGGTAGTGCTCAAGCCCGCGCCGGAAAACATCCTCGACCTGTACCTCGGTTCGCTGGCGGCGCTTGGCCTGGACCTCAAGCGCAACGACGTGCGCTTCGTCGAAGACGACTGGGAAAACCCGACCCTGGGCGCCTGGGGCCTGGGCTGGGAAGTCTGGCTGAACGGCATGGAAGTGACGCAGTTCACGTATTTCCAGCAAGTCGGCGGCCTCGATTGCAAACCGGTGCTCGGTGAAATCACTTACGGCATCGAACGGCTGGCGATGTACCTGCAGGGCGTGGAAAACGTCTACGACCTGGTGTGGACCGAATGGGTTGAAAACGGCGTGACCAAGAAGCTGAGCTACGGCGACGTCTTCCACCAGAACGAAGTCGAACAGTCGACCTACAATTTCGAACACGCCAATACTGAATTCCTGTTCCCGCTGTTCGGCAACTACGAAGCCGAAGCCAAGCGCCTGCTGGAAGTGCCGCTGGCGCTGCCGGCTTACGAGATGGTGCTCAAGGCAGCGCACACCTTCAACCTGCTCGATGCGCGCGGCGCAATTTCGGTCACCGAGCGCGCCGCTTACATGGGCCGGATCCGCAACCTGTCGCGCGCAGTGGCGCAGGCATATTACGATTCACGGGCGAAGCTGGGTTTCCCGATGTGGGAGATCACCAAGGAAAACGGTGATCTGTTGTTGCAAGAATTTGGAGATGAATACATGGCGGCAGTAGCGCAGCGTGCGGGAGAATCGGTATGAAGGACACGCTCTTGGATCAGACCCTGCTGATTGAAATTTTCACGGAAGAACTGCCGCCGAAAGCGCAGGCGAAACTTGGCGATGCCTTTGCCAGCGGTATTTTCAATGGCTTGAAAACGCGCGATTTCCTGGATGACGGCGCGGTCGCCACCGCATTCGCCACGCCGCGCCGCCTGGCAGTCTCGATCAGCCATGTGCGCGCCACCTCGCTCGACAAGACCATGCGCGAAAAAGTGCTGCCGGTGTCGGTGGCGCTGGACGCCGAAGGCCGCGCGACCGCGCCGCTGGTCAAGAAACTGGCGGCGCTGGCTGCGCAATGCGGGCAAACGGTGATTACCCCGGCCGAACTGGAACGCGCGCCTGACGGCAAGGCTGAAAGCTTTTTCTACAGCTACACCGCCAAAGGCGTGGCGCTGGCTGCCGGTTTGCAAATCGTGCTGGAAGACACGGTAGCCAAGCTGCCGATCCCGAAAGTGATGAGTTACCAGCGCCAGCACGGCCATGCGGCCGGCCGTACCGTACGCTTCGTACGGCCGGCGCACAGCCTGGTGGCGCTGCACGGCGCGCAGGTATTGCCGCTGACCTTGCTCGGCCTCGATGCCGGCCGCCAGACCGAAGGCCATCGTTTCCTGTCGCCGGGCCGCATCACGCTGGCCGACGCCGGCAGCTACGCGGCGACGCTGGCCGAACAAGGCAAAGTCATCGCCGGCTTCGGCGAACGCAAGGAAAAAATCCGCAAGGACCTGCTCGCCACCGCGGCCGGCGACCAGGTGCTGATGCCGGAAGCGCTGCTGGACGAAGTCACGGCGCTGGTTGAATGGCCGGTAGTGTATGCCTGCAAATTCGAAGACGAATTCCTCAGCGTTCCCCAGGAATGCCTGATCCTGACGATGCAGACCAACCAGAAGTATTTTGCCCTGACCGACAGCGCCGGCAAACTGCGTTCGCGTTTCCTGATCGTCTCCAACCTGCAGACCAGCGAACCGCATTACATCATCGAAGGCAACGAGCGCGTGGTGCGTCCGCGCCTGTCCGACGCCAAGTTCTTCTTCGAGCAGGACCAGAAAAAGAAACTGGCCGAACGCGTGCCTTTGCTGGCCAATGTGGTTTATCACAACAAGCTCGGCAACCAGCTGCAGCGGACCGAACGGGTCAAGGCCCTGGCCGCGGCGATTGCCGGCCTGCTGGGCAGCGACGCCGCATTGGCAGAACGCGCAGCGTTGCTGGCCAAGGCCGACCTGCTGACCGACATGGTGGGCGAATTCCCCGAACTGCAAGGCATCATGGGCAACTACTACGCGCGCCATGACGGCGAGGCGGACGATGTGGCCCTGGCCATTTCGGAACACTACCAGCCGCGCTTTGCCGGCGACGCCTTGCCGACTACCGGCACCAGCACCGCGGTAGCGCTGGCCGACAAGCTGGAAACCCTGGTCGGCATCTGGGGCATCGGCCTGCAGCCGACCGGCGACAAGGATCCGTTTGCCCTGCGCCGCCATGCATTGGGCATCTTGCGCATGCTGCTGGAAAAACGCCTGCCGATTTCGCTCACGCAATTGCTGGGCAATGCGGCGCAGCAGTTCGCCGGCAACCCTAATTTCAAGGATCCGGGCAGCGATGTGCTGCCGTTCCTGTACGACCGCCTGCGCGGCCTGCTGCGCGAACGCGGTTATGCGCAGAACGAAATCGAAGCGGTGGTGGCGCAGCAGCCGGAGCGGCTCGACAACATCATCGAACGCCTGGATGCGGTGCAAGCGTTTGCCGCCTTGCCCGAAGCGGAAGCGCTGGCCGCGGCCAACAAGCGCATCACCAACATCCTGAAAAAGACCGAAGGCGTCGGCAGCACGGTACAGCAAGACCTGCTGCGCGACAGCGCCGAACAATCGCTGTTCGCAGCGATGAATGCGCTCAAGCCCGAGGTTGACGCTGCTTTTGCCAAAGGCGATTTCAGCACTGCCTTGAAAGCACTGGCGCGGCTGCGGGAAAACGTCGACGGCTTCTTCAACGACGTGATGGTGATGGCTGACGACACGCAGTTGCGCGACAACCGCCTGGCGCTGCTGGCCAACCTGCACGTGATGCTGAACCAGGTCGCCGACATTTCCAAACTAGCGGCCTAAACGCAAGGTAGCCATGAAACTCATCATCCTCGACCGCGACGGCGTCATCAACCAGGATTCGGACGCCTTCATCAAATCGCCCGACGAATGGATTCCAATCAAAGGCTCGCTGGAAGCGATAGCACGCCTGAACCAGGCGGGTTACCGGGTAGTAGTGGCCACCAACCAGTCGGGCATCGCGCGCGGCCTGTTCGACATGCCGACGCTGATGGCGATCCATCAGAAAATGCACGAAGCGGCGCAGCTGGTCGGCGCCGAAATCGACGCCATCTTTTTTTGCCCGCATGCCGCCGACGACAACTGCGATTGCCGCAAGCCCAAGCCCGGCATGTTCCACGACATCGGCAAGCGCTTCGAGATCAGCCTGCGCGGCGGCGTGGCGACGGTAGGCGACTCGCTGCGCGACTTGCAGGCAGGTTTCATTGCCGGCTGCGCACCTTACCTGGTGCTGACCGGCAAAGGCGAAAAGACGCGCGACAAAGGCGGCCTGCCGCCCGGCACCCTGGTTTTTCCTGACCTGGCGGCCGTGGTTGAATTCCTGTTGAAGAAACCGGTGGAACTGTCAGTCTGACTGGCGGCCGGCCCGGCCCCGTAAAAAGATCGCTTGTTTAAAAAATACCTGGAGTCTGCATGTTGCGTTTTTCCCTGTTTTTGCGTTCCCTCCTGTTCTTCCTGCTGATGACTGTCCTGACCGTAGTCTGGTCCTTTGCTTGCATCCTGTTCGCGCCCTTCCCTTACGCCCGGCGCTATTACCTGACCGCGCGCTGGAACGTGATGGTGATCTGGATGGCCAAGGTCATTTGCGGCATCCGCTACCAGGTCAAGGGTTTTGAAAATTTCCCCGATGCGCCGGCAGTCGTGCTGAGCAAGCACCAGTCGGCCTGGGAAACGATTTTCCTGCTGCAGATGACGCCGCGCCCACTGGTGTTCGTGTTCAAGAAATCGCTGACCTATATCCCGTTTTTCGGCTGGGGCATCGCCCTGCTGCGCATGATTCCGATCGATCGCAGCAAAGGCCGCGACGCCTTCGCCCAGGTGGTGGTGCAAGGACGCAAGCGGCTGGCGGACGGCCAGTGGATCATCATGTTCCCGGAAGGCACGCGGATTCCGGTTGGCCAGACCGGCAAGTACAAGAACGGCGGCACGCGCCTGGCGGTGGAAACCAACACCGTGGTGGTGCCGATCGCGCACAACGCCGGCGAGTGCTGGCCGAAGAATTCCTTCATCAAGAAACCGGGGCTGATCACCGTCTCAATCGGCAAGCCGATTGCTCCGGATGGCCTGGATAGCAGCGAGCTGATGGCGAAAGTCGAAAATTGGATAGAATCTGAAATGCGCGTGATTTCACCGCATGTTTATTCCAGGCAGCAATAACCCCTCCAGTTTGGACACCATTGAAATTATTGCATCAAAAGCCAGTAAAACCACGCTCGGGACCGCATGGTCGGCCCCAGGGCAAGACACAGCAGCAGCAAGCGTTGCAACTGGATTTGTTTGCCGATGACCTGTCTGCCAGCACGTTGCCAGTTGCGCCGCCGGCCGGCCCGCCGCCAAGGCCAAAACCGCAAGCCCCGGCCCCAGAGGAACCAGGCGTGCTGGCGCCAGGCAAGCGCCGCCTGCGCTTTGGCGAACATGTGCTCGATTACACCCTGCTACGCTCCAAACGGCGCTCTATCGGCTTCCTGATCAGCGACGACGGCCTGCGCGTCACCGCTCCCAAGTGGGTGACCCTGGGCGACATCGAAACCGCCATCCGTGAAAAGAAACGTTGGATTTTTACCAAGCTGAGCGAATACCGCGATCGTTCGACGCGCCGCATGCATCCGCAAATGCAATGGCGCGACGGCGAGACCCTGCCCTACATGGGGCGCAGCATCACTTTGCGCATCCACGCCACCCAGAAGGCCGGCATCCACTTTGACGACGCCAGCGACCAGCTGATCGTCTGCCTGCCGGCCGACGCCGGCGAGCAGCAGCTCAAGGACCGTGTGCTGGGCTGGCTGCAGCTGGAAGCCAAGCGCGTATTCGCCGAACGGCTGCCGATCTATGCCGAAAAACTCGGCGTCACCTACCAGTCGTTTGCGCTGTCATCGGCCACCACCCAGTGGGGCTCCTGCACTTCAGAAGGCAAGATCCGGCTGAACTGGCGGCTGATGCATTTTGCGCTGCCGCTGATCGATTACGTGATTGCGCATGAACTGTCGCATTTGCGCGAAATGAACCACAGCCCGCGGTTCTGGGCCACGGTGCAATCGATTTTTCCCGAATTTGAAACGGCCAGGAAAACCTTGCGCGACAGCGCCCAGGAAACCTTGCCGGTTTTCTAGGACGGGCGCGTCCCGATCCGTTGCGCCGATTTAAAATACCGGCGCGAACCTTGGCAATACCTCTCTTCCCAACCATCGAGAACAACCATGCGAATCCTCCATACCATGCTGCGTGTCGGCAACCTGCAACGTTCCATCGATTTTTACACCAAGGTGCTGGGCATGAAACTGCTGCGCACCAACGACAATCCAGAGTACAAATACACGCTGGCGTTTGTCGGCTACGGCAGCAACCCAGACCACGCCGAGCTGGAGCTGACCTATAACTACGGCGTCGACAGCTACGACCAGGGCACGGCGTTCGGGCACCTGGCGGTGGCCGTCGAAGATGCCTACAAAGCCTGTGCCGACGTCAAGGCGCAAGGCGGCAACGTGACGCGGGAAGCAGGACCGGTGAAGGGTGGCAGTACCGTCATCGCCTTTGTGCAGGATCCCGACGGCTACAAGGTTGAACTGATCGAACGCAAGGAAGGCGTCTCCGCCAGCGCCGCTTTATAAGCCGCTGGACATAAAAGACAAGGCGCTGGCGAATCCGGCCAAATTGAATCGATGTCCCTTCCTGCGTTCAACGCCGAAGGAAGGCGCATCCAGGAAAATCAGGGCAAGCGATTCGCCAGCGCCACGAACAGCTCCATCGGCACGGTTTCAGGCCGCGCCTGCGGATCGACGCCCGCATCGATCAAGTCATTTTCGGTAAACATGCCGGCCAGGCAGTTCCTGATCACCTTGCGTCTTTGCGTGAACGCCTTGAGCACGACATCTTCCAGTTTTTTCTGGTCGCAAGCCAGCGGCTGAGCGATCGGAATCATGCGCACGATGGCCGACTCCACTTTCGGCGGCGGGTCGAATGCGGCCGGCGGCACGATAAACATCAGCTGCATGCTGTAGCGCCATTGCAGCATCACCGACAGACGGCCGAACGCTTTGCTGCCAGGCGTGGCGACCATGCGCTCCACCACTTCCTTTTGCAGCATGAAATGCTGGTCCTGCACCTGCGGCGCGATCTGCGCCAGATGGAACAGCAAGGGACTGGAAATGTTGTAGGGAAGATTCCCGACCACGCGCAACTTGCGGTCGCCAGCCAGCGGGATGCTGCTGAAATCGAACTTCAGCGCGTCGGCGGAATGCACATGCAAGCGGGCCGGATCGAAATTCTTTTGCAGCCGCACCACCAGGTCGCGGTCCAGTTCGACCACATGCAATTGCCGCAGCGATTCCAGCAGCAAACTTGTCATGGCGGCCAGGCCCGGTCCGATTTCGACCATGTTGTCGTCGGCTTGCGGATCTATCGCGCTGATGATGTTGTACAGCACGGTGTCGTCGGTCAGGAAGTTCTGGCCGAAGCGCTTGCGGGGAATGTGGTTCTTCATATTTTTCTTTGTTTGCGAGGCGGACAAGCTGAAACCGTGGGCGGGCGCTCAAGAGCCGGCCCAGGCCAGCAGCTTACTCTTTCCTCAATCGACTCAGCCGCACCATCTGCGCCGCGGCATTCAGCGCCGCCAGCATGCTGCCGTGGTCGGCCCGGCCCAGGCCGGCAGCGGCGAGATCGAGCGCGGTGCCATGATCAACCGAGGTACGGATGAACGGCAAGCCGAGCGTGATGTTGATGCCGTGTCCAAAGCTGGCATATTTCAATACCGGCAAACCTTGGTCGTGATACATCGCCAATACGCAATCGGCATCTTCCAGATACTTTTGCTGGAACAGCGTATCGGCCGGATAAGGGCCGCTGACCGCAATGCCGCGCGCCTTGGCGGCTTGCAAGGCCGGAGCGATGGTATCGATTTCTTCGCGCCCCAGGTAACCGCCCTCGCCGGCGTGCGGATTCAAGCCGGTCACCAGGATGCGCGGCTGCGCCAGGCCGAATTTTTTCTGCAGATCGGCATGCAGGATATCGATGGTGCGGCTCAGGCTGTCAAAGGTGAGCGCCGCGGCTACATCTTTCAGCGCCAGGTGGGTGGTCGCCAGCGCTACCCGCAACGGCGGCGTGGTCCGGTCCGTGGCCAGCATCATCACCACCTGTGCGGTCGCGCTTTTTTCGGCCAGGTATTCGGTATGGCCGGTAAAAGGCACGCCGGCGTCATTGATCGTGCTTTTTTGCAGAGGTGCGGTGACCATGCCGTCGAATATCCCCTGCTGCGCGCCGCTGATCGCGATATCCAGCGTACGCAGCACGGCGCGGCCGTTGCGGGCATCCAGCCGGCCCGGCTGTACATGGGCATCCAGAGGACAGTCGATCACGGCAATCTGGCCATGGGGAAAATTCGGCAGGCCGCTGTTGCGCAAGGCTTGCTGCGACAACGCCACGAGCCGGATCTGCGGATCGATCTCGGCGGCGATCATCGCCAGGAATGCGGCGTCGCCAATCAGCACGCTGTTGATATCGGCGCGCAACTCCCAGGCGGCTTTGATCGCGACTTCGGGACCAATGCCGGCCGGCTCGCCGCAAGTGACGGCCAATATCGGCCGGGGCGATTCAAGCGGGGTTGCGGCCGTTTGCACGGCCGGCTGATCAGACATGCGCTACCCTCAAGGCTGGCTGGTACACAGCAATCAACGGTCGTCGTTACGGTATTCGACGTAAGTGCGGTCGCGCAACTGGCGCAGCCAGTCATTCGTGGCTTCTTCCGTCTTGCGTTCGCGAATCGCCATCCGCGCCGCCAGGCGCTGGCGTTCCTTGGATACGTCGTTGGCCTTGCGCTCCACCACCTGGATCAGGTGATAGCCGAACGGCGATTCGACCGGATCGCTGACCTGGCCTGGCTTCAACGCATCCATCGCGCGTTCGAATTCAGGCACGGTGTCGCCGGGATACACCCAGCCGAGGTCGCCGCCCTTGGAAGCCGACAGATCGTTCGAATACAGTTTGGCCAGCTCTTCAAACGTCGCGGCCTTGTTGTCGATGCGTTCCTTCAGGTCGACCAGGCGACGGCGCGCTTCCGCTGCCGTCACGGTTGGCGTCACCTTGATCAGGATATGCCGCGCATGGGTTTGCTGGACCGGCGCAGCAGCCGTATCGGCCGCTGCCGCAGCTGCGCGCTTGTTTACCAGCTTGACGATATGAAAGCCGTTCGCGCTTTTCAGGATGCCCGACACCTGTCCCGGATTCAGGTTGGCGACGGCTTCCACAAACAGCGACGGCAGGCGGTCTTGCGAACGCCAGCCCATGTCGCCGCCGGTCAGGGCGTCGCTGGCATCGGAATAAGCGGCGGCGACAGCGGCGAAGTTGCCGCCCGACTTGATTTGCTGCATGGCTTCTTCAGCCCGCTTGGCGCGCTGTGCAATCTGCTCGGCCGAAGCATTCTCCGGCACACGGATCAGGATCTGCGCCAGGTCCAGTTCCTGGGCAGTTTGCTTGTTGCTGCTTTCGGCGGCGATGTAATTGTCGACTTCCGATTCGGAAATCTGGATCTTGTTGTCGACTTCACGTTCACGCAGCCGCTGCAATAACATTTCCTGCCGAATTTCTTCGCGGAAAGATGCATAGGGAATCTTGTCCTGCGCCAGCTGCTTCTGGAAATCCGCCATCGACAATTTGTTCTGTTCCGCGATCCGGCTGATCGCCCGGTCCAGCATGACGTCGTCCACCGACAAGCCGTTTTCTTTCGCCAGCTGTGTTTCGGCGCGCTCAAGGATCATGCGTTCCAGCAATTGTTTTTGCAGCTCGGCGACCGGCGGCAACTCGATGTTCTGGGCGCGCATGCGCTGCACCACATCGCTCATGCGTTTCGCCAATTCCTGCTGGGTAATCACATCCGTGTTCACCACCGCGACGATAGCGTCGACGGTCTGCGGATTTGCCTTGGCCGCGGCTGGCTTGGCAGCCGGCGCCGTAGCTGGTGCAACCGCCGGCGGCGTTGTCGATGCAGCTTGGGCCAAGGCGTCGCCGGCAGTAACGGACAACAGCGAGAATGCCATTGCAGCGAGTTGGATTTGATTGGTTTTACGCATAATTGGAAAAACGTTCATAAGTAAAAATGACGGATTCAACGGCTGATGAAAGAGTCGGGTTGATTAACATTCTGATAACCTGGAACACTGCTGCGCAGGGCCTGGATCGGATTCGACCCGATGCTTGACAAACCATTCAGCTCAAGTTGCACGAATATACCCGTAGTCGAGCGGGTTGACGAGGTCGGCGTGCGTTGTCCGACCACGCGGAAGACCCAGCAATCGGCCTTGTATTCAAGCCCGAGCAGGCTTTGCCCGACCGTTTTTTCCTGCAGGGAATAACTGACGCGACCCACGCCGTACCAGCGGCGGCTCAGCGGCCACTGGGCGGAGACGTCGAATTGCTTCAGGTATTTATTGTCCAGCAGCAGCGGATCGACGTTATTGTGGTCCAGCTGATAAGAGAAATTGATGACCTTTTTCGGGCCCGGCTGCCACTTGACGTTGGAGCTGGCGCGCACCCACTGGTTATTGCTCTGGCTATACTGGATCGTATTGTCGATGCCCAGCGACTGCGTCACCTGCCCGCCTGCCGACAGCAGCAGGTCCGAACGGCTGGTGGTGATCGTATCGGTGGTCCCACCCAATGAAACGCGCGGCGGGGTGAAATAAAACCGCTGGCCGATGCCCAGGCGCAAACGCTCTATGCCCGACTCTTCGATAAAGCGCGAAATCACGGCAGCCGTCAGCTGGTTGGCGTCGCCGATGCGGTCATGGCCGGTATACCGGTTCTCGGTAAAGATCTGGGCGAAATTGAAATCGGCGACACCGCTGTCGAACAGCGGATACTGGCTCTGGTCGTGGTAAGGCGTGCGCACATAGAACAGCCGCGGCTCCAATGTCTGCGTCATGCGATTGCCAAAAAACTTTGCGTCGCGTTCGAAAATCAAACCGCTGTCCAGCGAGAAGGTCGGCAGCACCCGGCTAAAATTATTGCCGGTTGGCGTCTGAGTCGCTGGAAGCCCATTAAGCGGATTAGGTATGCCAAATTTATTCGGCGTGATGCTATACGAGGTTGCGTCCAGCTGGATCTTCGGCGTAATGAAATAGCCGGGGCGAATGATCGGGTAGGACAGCTGCGGATTAATGTAAATGCGGTCGCCGCCCAATGGCAGCGTGGTGCTGCTGGCATATGCGGTGCCGCTGCCCTGCGGAAAATCGTACTGGCTATTCCTGAAGCGGGTGTACTGCGCATTCACGGTCCAGTCAAAACCATAAATGTCCTGTTTGCCCGAGGTCAGGGTGATTTGCGGCAAGCGGTCATACGGACGGCTGAGGGTCGGATTGCCGTTGGCGTCGAAATCCTGCAATACCTGGTAGCGCGAAGCCAGTGCTGCCACGCTCCAGAACGATCCGCTGTAGTTCAAATCGAATTCCCGGTTCAAGACCCGTGTTGAACTTTGGGTGATCGAACGCGAAAAATCGTCGGGATAGTTATTATCCGAGGCAAAGTTGACATTCCAGCCCATGGTGAAACCAGGCGCCAGCGTCTGCGAATGAATCGACTGCACGGCATAACGATTGGTCTTGGTCAGCTTGTCGTCTGGCAGGTATTCGATCTTGGTCTGGCCGCTGTAACCGTCCCCTAGGTAGCGCGCGTCTCCGCCCATCTGCAAACCGCGCTGGGTGATGATGTTGGGATACAGCGTGAAGTCGCGGTTAGGGGCGATATTGAAATAGTAAGGCAGGTTGAACTCGAAACCGCCGTTATTCGTGGTCCCTATGATCGGCGGCAGCACGCCTGACTGGCGGTCGTTCGACAATGGGAAAGACAGGATCGGCGAGCCCAGGATGGGCACGCTCTTGAAATACAGCACCCCGTTGTGGGCAGTCCCCTCTCCCAGCCCGCTGTCGACATCCAGCGTACTCGACTTGATATACCAGTCCGGCTTGGTGCTCGGGCAGGTGGTGTAGGTGCCGGTAATGATTTTCGACTTGTCCTCATCGATAAAGTCGATGCGTTCCGCGCTGCCGTGGCCGTCATTGGCCTTGAACCAGTAGGTCGGATTGGTCAGGAAACCTTGCCCGGAATCCATGTTCAGCTTGAGATCGTCGCCAGTGTACTTGTCGCCGTAGCGGTTCATGCGCACGCAGCCGTGGGCCTCCGCCTCGTTTTCGACGATCCGGTAGGTCGCCTTGTCCGACTTGATGTTGGTCTGGCCGCGCGTCATGTCGACGTCGTTATCCAGGTTGATCAGCCGGTCCGGCCGGCCAGTCATCTGCTCCGCCTCTACCGTGGTCGGCGCGTCGCTATCGTTGACACGCGGCGGCTTGATGCTGTTTTGCGTGGTGGGAACGGCGGGCGTGACCGTTTCGGTGGTTTGCGCCCATGCCCACATGGGCATGTATGCTGCCGCAATGACCGAAGCCACCAGGATAGTCATGCGCCGCAAGGCAGGCAGCTGGGACGCGGCCCGGCCTGGCGCGGCCCGACCGATCGCGGCCCGACCGGAACATGACTGGAATTGCTTGGGGAGCGCTGAGGAGGACCGGGTCATGAAATGAATTTGGCAAACACCATAGCAGGCGATTTTTTGAAATTAATCCCTTATTATATGGGAACTCACCACCGATAACCGTAATACTGGATTGCTCAATGCCTTTGTCACCGTCTGCCCCTGCCTTGCCCGATCTGCGCCAGACCCAAATTGTCGAATGGCTAACTGCGCTTGACGCCGTTCCAACCGTTCCGTCAACCCTTCGCCCCGCCTCTGCCGACGCCAGTTTCCGGCGTTATTTCAGAATCGATGCCGCCGCTCCGGAAACGGTCGGCGCCAAGACCCTGATTGTCATGGATGCGCCGCCGCCGCAAGAAGATGTGCGGCCGTTCATCGAAATTGCCGGGCTGTTCGCCGGCATCGGCCTGTCGGTGCCGGCAATCCTGGCGCAAGACGTCGAACGCGGTTTCCTGCTGCTGTCCGACCTTGGTTCCACGACTTACCTGCAGCAATTGAATGACGACAGCGCACCGGCACTGTACATGGACGCCATCGACGCCCTGGTGCTGCTGCAGACCAAAAGCCGGCCGGACGTGCTGCCCGAATACGACCGCGCCTTCCTGTTGCGAGAATTGCAAATATTCCCCGAGTGGTACCTGGGCAAGCACCTGAAGGCAACCCTGAGCGACCAGCAAACCGCGGATCTGAACAAGGTCTTCGACGCCATCCTGGCCAACAACCTGGCGCAGCCGCAGGTATTCATCCATCGCGACTACCATTCGCGCAACCTGATGGTGCTGCCAAGCGGCAATCCCGGCGTGCTGGATTTCCAGGGCGCGCTGTACGGCCCGATCACCTACGATATCGTTTCGCTGCTGCGCGATGTCTACATCCAGTGGGACGAAGCGCAAGTGCTCGACTGGATGATCCGTTACTGGGAACGCGCCAAACGCGCCGGCCTGCCGGTCGCGCCCGACATCGACACCTTCTACCGCGATTTCGAATACATGGGGCTGCAGCGGCACCTTAAGATCCTCGGCCTGTTCGCGCGCCTGCATCACCGCGACGGCAAGGAAGCCTACCTGAAAGATATCCCGCTGGTCATGGACTATGTCCGCAAGACTGCATTGCGCTACCGCGAGCTGATTCCGCTGGTGCGTTTGCTGGACAAGCTGGAAGACAAGACCGTGCAAGTCGGCTACACGTTCTGATGGCAACCGGGGTAAAACATCCATGAAAGCCATGATTTTTGCCGCCGGCCGCGGCGAGCGCATGCGTCCGCTGACCGACACCATCCCCAAGCCCCTGCTCAAGGTCCGCGGCCGGGCGCTGATCGTCTGGCACATCGTCAACCTGGTGCGCGCCGGCATCACCGAAATCGTCATCAACCACGCCCACTTGGGGCAGATGATCGAAGAAACGCTGGGCGACGGCAGCAAATTCGGCGCCACCATCGCCTACTCGCCGGAAGCCGTGGCGCTGGAAACCGCCGGCGGCATCGCCAAGGCCCGCCACCTGCTGGGCGAAGAACCGTTCGTGGCGATTGCAGGCGATGTCTATTGCCCGCACTTCAATTTCGAACAAGTCAAGAATACGCTGGAAGACAATGACATCTGGGGCCAGCCCTATGCACTCGACAAACGCGACAACGCCTGGCTCTACCTGGTGAAAAACCCGGCCCATCATCCGCAAGGGGATTTCGGCCTGCATAGTTTTTCCGTCAGCAACGAGGGCGCAGCCGGCCAGACGTACACCTATTCCGGCATCGGGGTGTATCGTCCAGCCATGTTCGACACCGTCAGCCCCGGCCAGTCCGAAAAACTGGTGACCTTGCTGCGCGAATACGCTGCACGCGGCCAGATCGGCGGCGAAGTGTATCGCGGCGACTGGACCGACGTCGGCACCATCGAACGCCTGAATCAACTGAACGCGCCGCTGTAATCGTCAAACCATAAGCGGCAGCAAACCAACCTATTCCAGAAAGACGCCAGCATGACTCCTTACAGCACACGCCGCAGCAAACTGATTGCGCAAATGCAGGCCATGGGCGGCGGCGTCGCCATTATCTCGACCGCGCCGGAAGCGGCCCGCAACGCCGATTCCGATTTCCCCTACCGTCACGACAGCAGTTTTTATTACCTGTCCGGCTTCACCGAGCCGGACGCAGTGATCGTGCTGGTCGCCGGCAAGGATCCCAAGGCGATCTTGTTCTGCCGCGAAAAAAACCTGGAGCGGGAAATCTGGGACGGTTTCCGTTTCGGCCCGGCTGCCGCGCGCGAGCAGCTCGGTTTCGACGCCGCTTATGCAATCGACGCCATCGACGAAGAAATGCCGAAGCTGCTGGCCGACGCGCCGGCGATTTTTTACTCGCTGGGCAAACAAGCCAACCGCGACGCCCAGCTGCAAGGCTGGCTCAACAAGCTGGGCGGCCAGGCCCGCGTCGGCATCAGCGCGCCGGCCACCATCCATAGCCTGGATCCGCTGCTGGCCGAGATGCGCCTGTTCAAGGACGCCGGAGAACATGCGATCATGCAGCGCTCCGGGCAGATTGCCGCCGGCGCCCATTGCCGCGCCATGCGCATGGCCCGTCCCGGCCTGCGCGAGTACCATCTGGAAGCGGAAATCCTGCATGAATTCCGCAGCAACGGCGCCGAATCGCCGGCCTATACCTCGATCGTCGCCACCGGCGCCAACGCCTGCGTCTTGCACTACCGCGCCGGCAACACCGAACTGAAGGACGGCGACCTGGTGCTGATCGACGCCGGCTGCGAGTTCGAAAGCTATGCCTCCGACATCACCCGCACCTTTCCCGCCAACGGAACATTCTCCGGCCCGCAAAAAACCTTGTATGAAATCGTGCTGGCGGCGCAGCACGCCGCGATAGCCGCCACCCGGCCGGGGCAGCGTTTCATCGACGGCCACAACGCGGCGCTGCGGGTGCTGGCGCAAGGCATGCTGGATACCGGCCTGCTCGGCAAGAACAAGAGCGGCACGCTCGACGACGTGATCGCCAACGGCGATTACCGCCAGTTCTACATGCACAGCACCGGCCACTGGATCGGCCTTGACGTGCACGACGTCGGCGCCTACCGCGAACCCGGCGAAGCAGCCCCCGAGGGCCAGCAGAAACCTTGGCGCAAGCTGCAGCCAGGCATGGTCACCACGGTCGAACCGGGCATCTACGTGCGTCCGGCCGAGGGCGTGCCGGAACAATACTGGAACATCGGCATCCGCATCGAGGACGATATCCTGGTCACCGCCGACGGCAACCTGAACCTGACCAGCGGCGTGCCGACATCGGTGGCCGAGATCGAAGCGCTGATGCGCAAGTGACGGCCATGGCAACGGCAAATACAGCGGGAACTACCGCGGCAACTCCCACCATCGTCGTGTTCGACCTCGGCGGCGTCCTCTTCGACTGGAACCCGGACTACCTCTACCGCAAGCTGATCGCCGACGAGGCCGAACGCAAATGGTTCCTCGCCAACATCTGCAACGGCGAATGGAATCTCCAGCAAGACGGCGGCCGCGCGTTGGACGAAGCGACCGCAACGCTCAGCGAGCGCCATCCGGAACATGCGCAATTGATCCACGCTTTTTACGCCCGCTGGACAGAAATGCTGAACGGCACGCTGGCGGAAGGCGTGGCGATTTTCGACGCGCTGGATACCGCCGGCGTGCCGTTGTACGCCCTGACCAACTGGTCGGCTGAAACCTTCCCCTACGCCCGCGGCAACCATCCGTTCCAGAGCGTCCTCCAGCGCTTCAAGGATGTGCTGGTGTCCGGCGAAGAAAAACTGATCAAACCGGATCCGCGCATCTACCAGCGCATGCTGGAGCGCATCCGCAAGCATTATCCCGGCGCACAAGTGCAACACCTGGTATTCATCGACGACGTCCAGCGCAACGCCGAGGCTGCACGGGCGCTCGGCTGGCGCGCCATCCATCACACATCTCCCGCATCGACCGCGGCGCAATTGCGTGCGTGGGGTTTGCCGGCATGAGCGAACATATCGACCAGCCGCAGGCCGAAGCCGACATCGCCATCTGCGGCGCCGGACCGGTCGGCTTGAGCATGGCGGCCTTGCTGGTGAAACGCGGCGTGGCGGCAGACCGCATTGCCCTCATCGACGCCAAGACAGTCGAACAAGCGCGCCAGGATCCACGCTCCCTGGCGCTTTCCTACGGCAGCCGCCAGATATTGCAAGAGATCGGCGCCTGGCCGGTTGCCGCCACCGCCATCCACCAGATTCATGTATCGCGCCGCGCACATTTCGGCCGCACGCTGATCCAGCGCGAAGAATTCCAGCTGCCGGCGCTTGGTTATGTCACGCGTTATGGCACCCTGGTGACCGCTCTGGCGGCGCTGCCGGCGTTGGCGGGGGTACGGCTGCTGAGGCCGGTGCAAGTCAGCGCCAGCACCGAACGGGACGACTGCGTGGAGCTGCAATTGTCGGACGGCCGCACCCTGCGCAGTAAATTGCTGGTGCAAGCCGAAGGCGGCCTGTTCGGCGCCCAGGACGACAAGTCGCTGCAGCGCGATTACCAGCAGATCGGCATCGTCGCCCATGTCCAGAGCAGCGCGCCGGTTGCGCACCGCGCGTTTGAACGGTTTACCGACCAGGGTCCGCTGGCGCTGCTGCCGCAAGACGACGGCCAGGGCAACAACTATGCTTTGGTATGGTGCGTGCGCCCCGACACCGCCAGCCAGTTGCTGGCGCTGGACGATGCGGCATTCCTGGCGGCGCTGGCGGAAGCTTTCGGCGGCCGGCTCGGACGCTTTACCAAAACCTCGGCGCGCAACAGTTTTCCATTGGGCCTGAATGCACGCCCGGCGGCCTCCGCCAGGACCGTCGCCATAGGCAACGCTGCGCAGACCTTGCATCCGGTCGCCGGCCAGGGGTTGAACCTGGGCCTGCGCGATGCGTCAGTCCTGGCGCGCCTGCTGGCCAGCAGCACAGGGCCCGATACGCTGCTGCATTTCACCGCCGCCAGGCAGGCAGACCGCAGCCTGACGATACATCTGACCGACGTCATGGCGCGGATCTTCGCCAGCGCCCCCGACGGCGCACTGTCGCAGACCCTGCTCGGCCTGTCGCTGGGGCTGGTCGACGTGGTAAAACCGGCCAGGCGCCTGCTGGCGCAGCAAATGATGTTTGGACGACGCTGAGTCCGCGCCTGCCCGCACAATAAAAAAGCCGCGGCAGTTTTACCTGCCGCGGCTTTTTTACAAAGACAGTCGACGCTTACTCGATCGCCTTCGCCATATCTTCAATCACCTTCTTGGCATCGCCGAACACCATCATGGTCTTATCCATGTAGAACAACTCGTTGTCCAGCCCGGCATAACCGGAGGCCATCGAACGCTTGTTGACGATGACGGTCTTGGCTTTGTAGGCTTCCAGGATAGGCATGCCCGCAATCGACGACTTCGGATCCTTGGCGGCCGGATTGACGACGTCGTTGGCGCCCAGCACCAGCACCACATCGGCCTGGGCGAATTCGCTGTTGATGTCTTCCATCTCGAACACCTGGTCGTACGGCACTTCGGCCTCCGCCAGCAACACGTTCATGTGGCCTGGCATGCGCCCCGCCACCGGGTGGATCGCGAACTTGACGGTGACGCCCATGTGCGACAGCTTTTCAGCCAGCTCCATCAATGCATGCTGGGCACGCGCCACCGCCAGGCCGTAGCCGGGAACGATGATGACGGTTTCAGCATTCCCCAGCAGGAACGAGGCATCGTCAGCCGAGCCGGATTTCACCGGGCGCTGGGCTTGTGCGCCAGCCGATGCCGCGGCAGCAGCGTCGCCGCCAAAACCGCCCAGGATCACGTTGAAGAACGAGCGGTTCATCGCCTTGCACATGATGTAAGACAGGATCGCGCCGCTGGAGCCGACCAGCGAACCGGCGATGATCAGCATCGAGTTGTTCAGTGAAAAACCGATGCCGGCAGCGGCCCAGCCGGAGTAGCTGTTGAGCATCGACACCACCACCGGCATGTCGGCGCCGCCGATCGGGATGATGATCAGCACGCCGAGGATGAAGGCAACCAGCGCCATCAGGATGAACGGCAGCCAGGCCTGGGTCAGCACAAAAATGATGCCGAGGCCGATCATCGCCACCGCCAGCAGCAGGTTGATGAAATGCTGGCCGCGGAAACTCACCGGCGCCCCCTGGAACAGGCGGAATTTATATTTGCCCGACAATTTGCCGAAGGCGATCACCGAACCGGAAAACGTAATCGCGCCGACGAAAGTGCCGATGAACAGTTCGATGCGGTTGCCGGCAGGCAGCGCTTCGCCGTGCGCCGCAATGCCGAAAGCCCAGGGCTCGGACACCGCGGCAACCGCGATGCACACCGCCGCCAGGCCGATCAGCGAGTGCATCGCCGCCACCAGCTCCGGCATCTTGGTCATCTCCACCCGCTTGGCCAGCATGGCGCCGATGCCGCCGCCCACCACCACGCCGCCGGCCACCAGCCAGAAACCGAGGCCGGCTCCCTGCGATTCCGCCTTCAGCTTGACGATCAGGGCGATCGTGGTGGCGACCGCAATCGCCATGCCCGCCATGCCGAATGCATTGCCGCGCCGCGCCGAAGACGGATGCGACAAACCCTTGAGCGCCTGGATGAAGCAGACCGAGGCGATCAGGTACAACAAGGTCACCAGGTTCATGCTCATTGCTGCGCTCCCTCTTTGGCGGCAGGTTTTGCCTTAGGCTCTTTTTTCTTGAACATTTCCAGCATGCGCTGGGTCACCAGGAAGCCGCCGAATACATTGACGGCCGCCAGCGCCACCGCCAGCGTGCCGGCAACCTGGCCGACCATGCCTTCGGTCAGGCCGGCCGCCAGCATGGCGCCGATGATGATGATGGCCGAAATGGCGTTGGTGACCGCCATCAGCGGCGTATGCAATGCCGGTGTAACGGTCCAGACCACGTGGTAGCCGACGTAGATCGCCAGTACGAAAATGATCAGGTTGGTGATGGTGTGCGTGACTTCCATGGTTTCCCCTTCAAACGATCTCGAATAACTTCTGCCCTGTCTTGGCGACCCCAGCTCCGCGCCCTGGTCTCGGCGGCCCCGCGGATGGCCGCCCCGCGGATGGCCGCCCCGTCATTCCCGCGAACGCGGGAATCCATCTTAGTTGCAACGCAATACAGTAATTTGGATCCCCGCGTTCGCGAGGATGACGAAATTTTTAGATCTTTTTTAAACCCGTAATCCGGTTGTTGTCGTCGACAAACACCACTTTCGGCACATGGCTGCTGGCCTCTTCATTCGAAAGCGGAGCATAGGTACAGATGATCAGCAGGTCGCCCAGGTGGGCGCAGCGCGCAGCGGCGCCGTTCAGCGAAATCTCGCCGCTGCCGCGCTTGCCGCGGATCGCGTAGGTCGAGAAACGCTGGCCGTTGTTGACGTTGTACAGCTCGATTTTTTCAAACTCGCGGATGTCTGCAGCTTCCAGCAGGTCTTCATCTATCCCGCAAGAGCCCTCGTAGTGCAGGTCAGCTTGGGTAACGGTTGCGCGATGGATCTTGGCGCGCAGCATGATGCGTTGCATATCTTGTTTCTCCAGTTTTACGAAGCCGCCGGCCATGGCCGGCTGCCTCTTTTACAGCCATTGATTAAATCGGTACTTATTTGTGTCGCTTATTTGCGCAGCACTTCGCCGCCGCTGCACAGCAAGGTGGCGGCCACGATATCGTCCTCGCGGTTGATCACCAGGCCGCCTTCGGCGTTGATGATCAGCTTGAGGAAATCGAGCAGGTTGCGCGCATACAGCGCCGAAGCATCGGCCGCCACCAGCGCCGCCAGGTTGCCTTCGCCGATGATGTGGACACCATGCTTGATGACGGTCTTGCCGCTTTCCGACAAGGGGCAGTTGCCGCCCTGGTCGACCGCCATGTCGAGGATCACCGAACCCGGCTTCATCGCCTTGACGGTGTCTTCGCTGATCAGTACCGGCGCCTTGCGGCCGGGGATCAGGGCGGTAGTGATGATGATGTCCGCCTGCTTGGCGCGCTCGTGCACCAGTTCAGCCTGGCGCCGCATCCAGTCCGCCGGCATCGGCCGCGCGTAACCGCCCACGCCTTGGGCGATTTCCTTTTCTTCATCGGTAATGAAAGGCACATCCAGGAATTTTGCGCCAAGCGACTCGATCTGCTCCTTGACCGCGGGCCGCACATCGGACGCCTCGATCACCGCGCCCAGGCGCTTGGCGGTGGCGATTGCCTGCAAACCGGCAACCCCGGCGCCCATGATCAGCATGCGCGCCGCCTTGACCGTGCCGGCGGCGGTCATCAGCATCGGCATGAAGCGCTGGTAAGTATTGGCCGCCATCAGCACCGCCTTGTAGCCGGCGATATTGGCTTGCGACGACAGCACGTCCATCGATTGCGCACGCGAAGTGCGCGGCGCCGCTTCCAGCGCAAACGCAGTCAGGCCGCGGCTTGCCATAACAGCAATATTGTCGGCATCAAAAGGATTCAACATGCCGACCACGACCGTGCCGCTTTTCAGCAAGGCCAGTTCATCGGCGCCGGGAGCACGCACCTTGAGCACGGTTTCAACTCCGAACGCCGCGGCGGCGGTCACTATTTCGGCGCCTGCGGCGGCGTAGGCTTCATCGGTGATGCTGGATGAAATGCCTGCACCGGACTGCACCAGCACCTGATGCTTGGCTGCCACCAGCTTCTTTACCGTTTCCGGAGTCGCAGCAACCCGGGTTTCGCCAGGCCGCGTCTCGGCGGGAATGCCGATTTTCATGTACTTCTCCCACTATGTTAAGAATTCTTGGATTTGCCGAGGGCGGGATCGCTCGCCACATCCCCAGGCCAGGCGGCGCTTGAATGCTGCCCCGCAAATTAGCTGTATGGAATCTTACACGGAAAAATTGCGGCTCAACAACCAGAGGTCTTGATGTAGGTTATTTATCCTAAAATTAATCCGCCGTTGTGAATATGGCTACAATCACATCCGCTTTCTGTGCTAGAGCCTCCGCTGCGCCTTTGGCCGCTTCCCATCGAAAACCGGCAGGCAAGTTAAAATATCGGATTAACCGAGGAATTTATGACTGACGTTTGGAAACCCTCCGTCACAGTTGCCGCGATCATAGAACGCGACGGCCGCTTCTTGCTGATTGAAGAAGCGACCAGTGACGGCATCCGCATCAACCAGCCAGCCGGCCATCTCGATCCCAACGAGTCGCTGGTGCAGGCGGTCGTGCGCGAAACGCTGGAAGAAACCGCGCACGACTTCACTCCTACCGCGCTGGTCGGCATGTATATGGCGCGTTACATTTCGGCGCGCACCGGCAAAGCGGTCACTTACTTGCGTTTCGCCTTCTGCGGCGATCTCGGCGCACAGCATGAGCAGGCGCTCGACCATGGCATCTTGCGCACTTTGTGGATGTCGCGCGACGAACTGGCGGCTTGCCCGGAACGCCACCGCAGCCCGCAAGTGCTGCTGTGCATCGACGATTACCTGCGCGGCCAGCGCGCGCCGCTGAGCATGCTCAACACCCATCCCAGCGCTTGCGGAGCCGCCCATGTCCAGTAAAAAACGCGTGGTGATCGGCATGTCGGGCGGGGTCGACTCTTCGGTGTCGGCCTGGATGCTGAAACAGCAGGGTTATGAAGTGATCGGCCTGTTCATGAAGAACTGGGAAGACGACGACGATTCCGAATACTGCTCGACGCGCCAGGACTGGATCGATGCGGTCAGCGTGGCTGACGTGATCGGGGTCGATATCGAAGCGGTCAACTTTGCCGCCGAATACAAGGACCGGGTATTCGCCGAATTCCTGCGCGAGTACCAGGCTGGGCGCACCCCGAACCCGGACGTGCTGTGCAATGCGGAAATCAAGTTCAAGGCCTTCCTCGACCACGCCATGAAACTGGGCGCCGACCTGATCGCCACCGGCCATTACGCGCGCGTGCGGCAAGCCGATTCCGGCCGCTTCGAATTGCTGAAAGCGGTCGACGCCAGCAAGGACCAGAGCTACTTCCTGCACCGGCTGAACCAGTCGCAGCTGTCGCGCACCTTGTTCCCGCTGGGGGAAATCCAGAAAACCGAAGTGCGCAAGATCGCCGAGCAGATCCAGTTGCCGAATGCCAAGAAGAAGGATTCGACCGGCATCTGCTTTATCGGCGAACGGCCTTTCCGCGAATTCCTGAACCGCTACCTGTCCTATAAACCGGGACCGATGAAGACGCCCGAAGGCGACGTGGTGGGCGAGCATGTCGGCTTGAGTTTTTACACGCTGGGCCAGCGCAAGGGCATCGGGCTGGGCGGCATGAAGGCGCACAAGAATGCCGGCGGCGATAGCGATCCCTGGTATGTCGCCAGGAAAGATGTGGAAAACAACACCTTGTACATCGTCCAGGGGCATGATCACCCTTGGCTGCTGTCGTCGACGCTGCAGGCCGGCCAGCTCAGCTGGGTGGCAGGAGAAGCGCCGGACAGCGGCCAGCTGTCGGCCAAGACACGCTACCGGCAAGCCGACATGGCCTGCGCATTCGACAGCCTGCTGCTGCCCGAAACGGAAAATTTCGCGCTCAGATTCAGCGATCCGCAATGGGCTGTCACCCCGGGACAATCCGCAGTGCTGTACGACGGCGATGTCTGTCTCGGCGGCGGCATCATCGAATCATCCGGCGATATCGCCTGAGTCCCGGTTTTCCCTGGTTTTGCATCTTCCCGATGCAAAACCGGCGCCTCTCTGCAACCGGCTGTCCTGGCCGGCATTGATCTCCGTTTCTGCTTAACGTGGTTGGGTTGCGCATCGCAGCAAAAAGTTCCTTTTTATTATTGCCATATTAGGAATAGTTAATTTCCAATATGACCATTTATTGTTGATCGTGAAGCCCCTACACTTGCTTCATCGATGGACGCAACACACAAGCAACTGCAGCAAATGCACGTGCGCCGCTCACCGAGGCAGGACCCGACGGGGGTTCACAACGCCCGTTCCGCCGAGCCCGCTGCCATCAACCTTATCGGAGAAAAACATGAACATGAAACAAATTATTGCAGGTCTCGCAATTTTGGCTGCCGCTGGCAGCGCCCTGGCCGACGCTCCATATCCTCCTGAAACACCGTTTGTTTCCACCAAGTCGCGCGCCGATGTCCAGGCCGAACTGGCGCAAGCCCAAAAAGACGGTTCGCTGAACGTGGCCCGCAACCAGTACCCTGTGGTGGCAGCCGTGGGCCAGCCGGAAACCCGTGCTGACGTCGTGAGCCAGCTCAACAAGGCAGAGCCGTCGGTCTATAGCGGCAACTAAGCTGTAAAAGCATCTGATGCAACACTGATCCAGCGAGTTTCAGAGTTACACAAAACGCCAGCCTAGCTGGCGTTTTGCTATTATTCCCTCATATCCTCGTTCACCGCGTAACCCGGGGTTTTAGTGTAGTGCAAGGCGCCGCTGCAAATTGGCGTTCAGACCTCTCTAATCGTCACAATGTGGGTTCCCATGCGGTTATTTCTTCTCTCTCGGCGTCACCCTTCGGCCAAGCTGCTGCTGGCCTGCTCCCTGGCACTCCTGTTAAGCGCCTGCGCCGATTTTTCAGGCATCGACAAGCAATCCGGATTAACCGACGGCAATTCGCTTGCCGGCGGCGCAGCACTCGCCAACCTGAGCAAGGCCGCGTGGCCGACCAGCGCCTGGTGGCAAAGTTATCGCGATCCGCAGCTGGACGTCTTGGTGCAGCAGGCAGTGGCCGGCAATCCCAGCTTGAAGATTGCCCAGGCGCGCATCCGCCAGGCTTCCTCGCTGGCCGGCGTGGCCCGCGCCGCCACCCTGCCCAAGGTCGGCGCCGAAGCGACCAGCACGCGCGGCCTGTACTCCTCCGAATACATCTTCCCGCCGCCGCTGGGCGGCAGCTGGAACTGGGACAATGAAATCACCGTCAAGGCCAGCTACGACCTCGACCTCTGGGACAAGGACCGCAGCGCGCTGGAATCGGCGCTCGACAACGTCCACGTCAGCGCCGCCGAAGCCCGCAGCGCCCAGCTGAACCTGGAAACGGCGGTAGTGCGCGGCTACCTGCAGCTGGCGACGCAATACGCATTGCGCGATATCGCCGTCGCCACGCTGGCGCAGCAAACCTTGATCGCCAGCTTCGCCCAGCGCAGGCTGGCGGCCGGCCTCGGCACCCGGCTGGAAGTAAGCCAGGCCGAAACCGCCTTGCCGGACGCGCGCGCCAACATCGAGAAAATCGATGAAAACATCGCCCTGCTGCGCAACCAGATCGCCGCCTTGAGCGGCAAAGGCCCGGGCAGCGGCGAAACGATCCAGCGGCCGCAGCTGGCGGCGCGCCTGGTCGGCGCCGACAGCAGTACGCCGCTCGCCATAGGCTTGCCCGACAACGTGCCGGCGCACCTGGTCGGCCGCCGTCCCGACGTGATCGCGCAGCGCTGGCGGGTGGAAGCCATGGACAAGAACATCGATGTCGCCAAGGCTGCGTTCTACCCGGACATCAACATCTCCGCTTTCGCCGGCCTGCAGGCGCTCGGTTTCACCAATTTCCTCAGCGCCGCCTCCGCGGTGCGCGGCGCCGGACCGGCGATTTCGCTGCCGATCTTTGAAGGCGGCCGCCTGCGCGCCAACCTCGGCGCCCAGACCGCCGCTTTCGACGCCGCCGTTGAAAGCTACAACAATACGCTGGTGCAAGCGCTGCAAAACGTGGCCGACCAGATCATCAGGCTGAAATCGCAGCAACAGCAGCGCGCGCAGTCGGAGCAGGCGCTGGCGCTGTCGAAACAATCCTACGACCTCGCCATGCGCGGCTACCAGGCCGGGCTGACCGCCAATATCAACGTGATCCAGACCCAACTGGTCCTGCTGCAGCAGCAGGTCCGCGTGGCGCAGGTCCGCGCCGGCTACCTGGATAACTGGGCGCAGCTGATGCAGGCGCTGGGCGGCGGCCTGGGCGACGATTTGCCGCAGCCGGCCGATGCCGTCGCGGCAGGAAAATAAGCGGCGCCGACCATGAGCGAGATTGCAAGCACCCGCGAAAGCTGGCCGGACCATCTGAAGCACGCCGCCGTCAGCTGGCTGGAAGGCCATGGCCAGGACCTGCTGCATGTCAGCAAGATCCTGCTGGCGACCCTGCTGGCGCTGGGCCTGTCGCTGCTGTTCGACCTGTCCAAGCCGGGCACCGCGATGGTCACCGTGATCATCGTACTGCAGCCGCGCAGCGGCCTGGTGCTGGCCAAGGGTTTTTATCGTTTCATCGGCACCTCGGTCGGCGTCATCATGTCGATCATCCTGGCCGCCTCGTTTTCGCAGCAGCCGGTCCTGTTCCTGGCGGCTGGCGCCTGCTGGCTGGCTTTCTGCACCGCCGGCTCGACCATCTTCCGCAATTTCCAGTCGTATGCCTTCGTGCTGGCCGGCTACACCCTGGTCATCGTCGGCCTGCCGGCGGCGCTGCAGCCGGACCAGGCTTTCGACATCGCCATGACGCGCCTGAGCGAAGTGATGCTGGGCCTGCTCTGCGCCGGAGTGGTCAGCGACGTGCTGTTTCCCAAGCGCCTGTCCGATGTCCTGCTGCTGACGGTGCGCAAGCGTTTCGCCGATTTCAAGACCTTCATCGCCCTGGATGAGGTAAGCCCCAGCTTGCGGCCGGCGCGCGAACGCATGGTCCTGCGTTTTATCGGCGAAGTGATTTCAGTGGAAGCGCTGCGCACCTCATCGGTATTCGAAAGCGCAACCGGGCACCTGCAAAGCCTGCAGCTAAAGCAGCTGAACAACGCCTTCATGACTGCTTCCACCACTTTCCACTCGCTCGACCAGCTGTTCGGCCGCCTGCAAGCCGGCGGCAAACTGAGCACGCTGGAGGCCTTGCTGATGGAATATAAAGCCATCGTGCGCGCCCTCTCCAGCCAGGAGCGGACGCAGCTGGCGCAAGTGCGGCAGGCGCTGCCGCAGCGCCTGGCTGCCTTGCGCCGCGCCCTGGCGACGGCCAACGGCAGCGCCGGGGATAGCAGCCACGTGCTCGATTTCGATTCCGCCACCGAGCTGCTGGCAAGGTTCGCCGACGAGCTGCAGGTCTATGCCAGAATCCACGCCGTCGTGGTCCAGGCCGACATGCACATGCAGCACATGCCCGACGACGTCCAGCTGCCCGCGCACTACGTCGCGCGCACCGACCCGACGCTGGTGCTGACCTCGGCGCTGCGGGCGGCGATTGGCTTCGGCGTCTCGTCGCTGTTCTGGATCGAATCGGGCTGGGTGTCCGGCACCGATGCGGTGGTCATGGCGACGGTGGTCAGCGCCCTGTTTGCCGCCGCTCCGTCACCCATCAAGATCGTGCGGCAGTTCATGATCGGCGGCGCGCTGGGCGGGTTTTTCGGTTTCCTGTCGGCCTACTACCTGCAATCGCAAGCCGAAAATTTCACCATGCTGTGCATCGCGCTGGCGCCCTTCATCCTGATCGGCGCCTGGCTCACCACCACCAGGAAATACTCTGGCGTCGGCACCGGCATACTGCTGTTTTTCTTTTCCTACGCCAGCATCGGCAGCAACTACCAGTTCGACATGCCGGCGCTGCTCAACGGCATGGCCGGCGGCCTGATCGGGGTCGGCGTGGCGTCGGTCTTGTACCAGGTCATCGATCCTTCCGACAGCCGCTGGATCAAGCGGCGCCTGGCGCGCGCCCTGCGGCGCCAGGTGGAGGAAGCCTGCAGCCGGCCGCTGCCCGGCTTGCTGGGGCGCTTTGAAAGCGGCACCCGCGACCTGCTGTCGCGCTTTGCCATCACCCATTCGCTGGATGACCCGGACGACCGCGACATCATGACCTGGCTGCTGTCGGTGCTGGAAACCGGGCGCGCCGTGATCCAGCTGCGCCAGGAAACGCTGGCCGTCACGGACCCGCAAGCGCACGCGCGCATCGAGCAATCGATACGCGGCATCGCCTATCTGTTTGCCCGCCCCAGCCAGGCCCGTTTGCGCGCCGCGCTGGATGCCGTGCTGGCGGCGATCGCCGTGTGCGGCGAACTGCCTGCGGTGCTGGCCAACCTGCACCTGCTGCGCGGCGCCATGCTGGAACGGGTCACCGTCCTGACCCCGGCAGAAACCTCAACCAACACTTCGGAGACTTGACCATGCCGCGCGAAATCGCACTCCTCGATGCGCTCATCCCGACCTTGCTGCTGGTGTTCATCGGCTGCCTGTTCCTGCAGATGGCGATCGACTGGATCTTCACCCGCCTGGGCCTGTTCCGTTACGTCTGGCATCCCAGCCTGTTCCGGATCGCCCTGTTCTTCTGTATTTTCGGCGGCGCCGGACTGCTGCTGCACGCTACCTGATTTGCCATAAAAAATTTGTTCTAAGGCTGACATGAAATCCTCAAGCATTATAAAAACCCTGCTGCAAGTGGCGATTACGCTGATTGTGGTCCTGATTGCCTTCTTGCTGGCGCGCGCGCTGTGGGACCGCTACATGAATACGCCCTGGACCCGCGACGGCCGGGTGCGCGCCGACGTCATCAGCGTCGCCGCCGACGTTTCCGGCATCGTGGTGGCGGTGCCGGTGGCCGACAACAGCTATGTGCACAAGGGCGACCTGCTGATGAAGATCGATCCGGCGCGCTACGCGCTGGCGCTGGCGCAAGCCGAAGCGACGGTGGCGGAACGGCGCATCGGGCTGAGCACCAAGCAGCGCGATGCGGCGCGCCGCGCAAAACTCGATGGCGACGTGATTTCCAATGAAAACCGCGAAAATTCGAGCGCCGATGCTTCCGCCGCCCAGGCCCAGTACCAGGCTGCCCTGGCGGCGCGCGACAGCGCCAGGCTGAACCTGGACCGCACCGAAATCCGGGCGACCGTGGACGGCTGGATCACCAACCTCAACGTGCATGCCGGCGATTTCGCCCAGGCCGGCGCGCCCAAGCTGGCGGTGATCGACGCCAATTCGTTCTGGGTGTACGGTTATTTCGAAGAAAACAAGCTGCCCCTGATGAAAGTCGGCGACGCCGTCGACATGCGCCTGCTCGGCAGCGAACAGCTGATCGGCGGCCATATCGACAGCATCTCGCGCGGCATCACCGATCGCGACAACGCGCTGGGCAGCTACGGCCTGGCCAATGTGAATCCCAGTTTCAACTGGGTCCGGCTGGCGCAGCGCGTGCCGGTGCGCATCCATATCGACAAGGTGCCGGATGGCGTCACGCTGGCGGCGGGCATGACTTGCACCGTGATCGTCAAACCCGGGGAGCGGCCGGCGGCAAAACCGCAAAAATGATGCGATGGCGGGCAGCGCGCGTAACCTGCGCATTGCCCGCCATCGGCTAAATCCATCCGCATATCGTCCTTGGTCCAGTCCAGCACCGAGCAGTGCCGAGGCTGCCCCTCCCCAGTTCCTCCCGCAACAGGCGGACGGCGACAAACCGCCGATAAAACCGCCTGCCCCTGTAATAAATACCGGCATCATCGATCCTTGTCCGGCAAGCGGAGACAGCCGCCATCAAAAACGGCGCCATGCGCGTTTTATCCAACGGTAAAAATGCGTGCAACAACAAGGGATATTTGACTTAAAATCAATAACAGTCGTTTGCCGTGAAAACTGCTGCGGCAGGTCCGGTCCGAAGCTGCTTTTCCGCTGTCTTGCCGGATTGCCGAAACAGCATAAACAGGATACCCATATCCATCTTCGGGAGGCCCATGAGCGCTGCACCATCACAACATGCCGACCTGAACCCGCCGCCCGTGGCCAAACGCGCGTACCTGGCGGACCTGGTAGCCGGGCTGTCGATCGCCGGCCTGCTGCTGCCCGAGGCGGTAGCCTATTCCAGCATTGCCAACCTGCCGCCGCAGACCGGGGTGATCGCGCTGTTTGCCGGCCTGCTTTGTTACGGCCTGTTCGGCAGCAGCCGCTTTGCCATCGTCTCCGCCACCTCCTCTTCCGCGGCGGTGCTGGCGGCCGCCACGGCGTCCATGGCGAACGGCGACACCGGCTTGCGCATGACGCTGGCGATCGGGCTGGTGATGGTGACCGGGCTGTTTTTCCTGCTGGCCGGCCTGGCGCGCATGGGCGGCATCACCGATTTCATCGCCAAGCCGGTATTGCGCGGTTTTGCCTTCGGCCTGGCGCTGGTCATCATTCTCAAGCAGTTTGCCAGCGTGGTCGGCGTGCATCCCGAGCATAGCGACATGACTCGCTTCATCCCCGAAATGGCGATGCAGGTCGGTCGCTGGAACTGGATCAGCGTTGCCGTGATGGCGGTTGCGCTGGTCCTGCTGTACCTGTTTGCGCGCCTGCGCCGGCTGCCGGGCGCACTGCTGGTGATCGTCATCGGCGTCGCCGTCGGCCAGTGGCTCGATTTGACCCGATACGGCGTCGGCCTGGTCGGCAGCATCCACCTGCAGCTGGCGACGCCGACGCTGCCCATGCTGTCGCGCGCCGACTGGCTGCGCCTGGGCGAACTGGGTTTTGCCATGGGCATGATCCTGTACGCCGAATCGTATGGCGCTATCCGCAGCTTCGCCATCAAGCACGGCGACACGGTGGCGCCCAACCGCGACCTGCTGGCGCTGGGCGCCTCCAACCTGCTGTCCGGCCTGTTCCATGGCATGCCGGTCGGCGCCGGTTATTCGGCCACCTCGGCCAATGAAGCCGCCGGCGCCACCTCGCGCCTGTCGGGCTGGGTAGCGGCGCTGGTGATGCTGGCGATCGTCATGACATTGCTGCCCGCCATCGCCCTGACGCCGGAACCTGTGCTGGCGGCGATCGTGATCCACGCCGTCGGCCACACCCTTAATCCCGCCATCTTCCGTCCTTATTTCCAATGGCGCCGCGATCGCCTGGTAGTGATCGCGGCCGTGATCGCCGTGCTGCTGCTGGGCGTGCTGGACGGTTTGCTGGCCGCGATCGCGGTCAGCCTGCTGATGGTGCTGCGGCAGTTTTCGGAATCGACCATCTCGGTGCTGGGCCAGCTCGGACAGGGCCATGATTTCGTCAATATCCGTACCCATCCGGAAGCCCGTCCGGTGTCTGGCATCATGATCCTGCGCCCTAACGAGCCGCTGTTTTTCGCCAATGCCGACCGCATCCTGGGCCAGGCGCGGCAAAATATCCTGGCTGCCCCGGCGCCGCTGCACACGGTGATCCTCAGCCTGGAAGAATCGCCGGACCTGGACAGCTCCAGCCTGGAAGGCCTGCATGATTTTTTCAATTTTATCGGCAGCCGCGGCTTGCGTTTATTGCTGGCGCGGCTCAAGGACCCTGTGTATGACTGCATGAAAAGCGCCGCCGCCCCAGGCTTTCCGCCGGAATCGCTGAGCGCGCTGAGCGTGGCGGAAGCCGTGCACCTGGCGCTGGCGGGCCAGCAGGCTGCCAACCCGATTATCGAAACCCGACCCGGAGAATAACCATGCCAGCATGCTGGAAAACATTGACGGTCCCACTATGCGCTGCATTGGCGATCGCGACGGCAACAGCCGCGCACGCGGCACAGATCGCCTTTTCCTCTCAAGCCGATTTCACCGAAATCGGCCTGACCATCAAGGATACCTATAACGCCAATCCGGATTTGGTCGCCCTCGAAATCACGCTGAGCCAGGACGCCCAGCAGCGCATGGCGACGGCCAGCGCCGCGGCGCTGGAGCAGGACCTGACCGTGGTCATCGATGGCAAGGCGATCAGCACATCGCACGTGCAAAGCGTGGTCGATACGCCCCAGTTGCGGATAACCATGCCAAAACAGGTTGCCATGGACCTGCTGCCGTCTTTGCTCGGCGCGAGCGCCGCAGCAAATCCTCAGGGAGCGCCGGCGCCATCAGTTGCGCCGGCGGCACCCGCAGCGGCCGACACACATGCGCCGCTGCTTGCCGCCGCGCCATACGTGGTCCAAACCCAGCAGGTGACGCCGCCGTCGGTCTCGGAGTCGCCTGCGGAACCGCCGGCGGAAGCTGCACCGATGCCGGCGCTCGCGGTACAGGAACCTGGCCTGGCGCCAGGCGTGCCGCCGGACCTGGCGATGACGCCTGCGGCGGATCCGGCGCCGGCAGATGCCGTACCGCCGCCATTGGCGCCGTCGCCACCGCCTCCGCCACCTCCACTGCCAGCGCCGCCTCCGCCTCCTTCTCTGGCAATTCCAGCATGGGCGCTCGGAGCATGGCTGCCGACCAGCGCCACACCTTCGCCATACGCCGAAATCAACCAGGGCGATCCGGTCGCGGTCTACGCTGGCGCGGTCGACGCCATCAACTGCAACCGCGCCAGGCTGTCGATACTGGACAGCAGCAATGCGCGTGTGCGGCTGCAGGTCGCTCCGGACAGCCAATGCGTGATCTCCGGCGTGCGGGTCGACCGGCTGCAGATTTCGCCGGCGCTGGAACCCGGCAAGATCGCCATCTCGCTTTATACGCTGCAAGACGACATCAACGGCCCGCCGTCCAAGGAAAGCATCTATCGCCGCAGATAGGCGAACGGCCCGGCAGGCCAATAAGTACGGTCGCGCGCGGGCTTGCGGCAACGGCCTTCAAGAATTTCCGATACTATAGCGAATCGATTGATAAATTAGCAGAATGTCATCGCGCGGATGAAACTCATTGCAGCTTTACGAGTCTCAGCCGGGCAGGCGGCAGTCATGTGAAATATCACGGTGCTGTAGCGCCTCCGGACTTCTGATCAATTTATTCACGACCGATATTTATGCAACGCTACACAACCCCCGCCATTGTGCTGCACTGGCTGGTCGCCATCCTGATCGTCGCCACTTTTGCCCTCGGCCTGACCATGGTCGACATTCCCGGCCTGACCCCAACCAAACTGAAATATTTTTCCTGGCACAAGTGGCTGGGCGTCACCGTGCTGGGCCTGGCTTGCGTACGCCTGCTGTGGCGTAAAACGCAAGGCGCGCCGCCTTATCCGGACAGCATGCAGCCATGGCAGCAGCACGCCGCGCACGGCCTGCACATCCTTTTGTACGTGCTGATCTTTGCAGTGCCGGTCTCCGGCTATTTTTACAGCCTGGCGGCCGGCGTGCCGGTGACTTACCTCGGCTTGTTTCCGATGCCGGTGCTGATGGCGCCGAACCCGGACCTGAAACCGATCCTGAAGCTGGTCCACTACACACTCAACATGATCATGCTGGGCGCCGTTTCGCTGCATGTGCTGGCGGCGCTCAAGCACCATTTCATCGATCGCGACGGCGTGCTCAAACGCATGCTGCCTTGAACATACCTCTCCGACATAAGGAATATTTCATGACTCGTTTTTTGTTACGCACTACCGCTATCGGCCTGCTCGCCCTCGGCGCCAGCTGGTCAACCATCGCCGCCCCCTTGAAACCGGACCTGGCCAAGAGCAATGTCACCATCGTGTTCAAGCAAATGAACGTGCCGGTGGAAGCCAAGTTCAAGCAATTCACGGCGCAGATCGATTTCGACAGCACCCAGCCTGCGGCCGCCAAAGCCAGCGTCGACATCGCTATCCCGAGCTTCGACCTGGGCGATCCTGAATACAACAAAGAAGTGCTGAAGAAAGAATGGTTCAACGCCGCGCAATTCGCCAAGGCCAGTTTTGTCGCCAGCTCGATCAAGGCCAGCGCCGGCGCGCCTGCCGGCAGCAAATACGACGTCGCCGGCAAGCTGACCATCAAGGGCAAGACCACCGATGTCAGCTTCCCCCTGAGCGTCAAGAAGGAAGGCGGCGCGCAAGTCTTCGACGGCAGTCTGCCGATCAAGCGCCTCACCTATAACATCGGTGAAGGCGAATGGAAAGACACCAGCATGGTGGCAGACGAAATCGTCATCAAGTTTCACCTCGTAGCGAACTAACCCGGTATTTTCCTCTCATCAAAAGGGCAATCAACAATGAAACTGAAACTCATCATCGCCGCTCTGCTGGCAGCCAGCGCAGCCAGTGCATTCGCAACGGTCGACACTTACACCATCGATCCTAACCATACTTATCCGAGCTTCACCGCCGACCATATGGGGATCTCGTTCTGGCGCGGCAAATTCGAAAAGACCAGCGGCAGCGTGACGCTGGACCGTGCCGCCAAGACCGGCTCCGTCGATATCCGCATCGATGCAAGCTCTATCGATTTCGGCCACGCCAAGATGAACGAACATGCATCCAGCCCTGACATATTCGACGTCAAGAAATACCCTGAGGTGACCTACAAAGGCACATCGGTGAAATTCGACGGCGACAAGCCGGTGACGGTCGACGGCGAACTGACCCTGCACGGCGTCACCAAGCCGGTCACGCTGACCATCAATTCCTTCAAGTGCATCCAGCATCCGATGCTGAAACGCGAAGTCTGCGGTGCCGATGCAACCGCCTCCTTCAACCGCAGCGACTTCGGCATCACCTACGGCTTGCCGATGTTCTCGCCGGAAGTGAAGCTGGCGATCCAGGTCGAAGGCATCAAGAGCAACTGATCCGGTTACCTCCGGCAGCAGCCTGACACAAAGCCGAGCGGCGACATGCCGCTCGGCTTTTTTCATTTCTGGGCTTGAGGCGGGCGGTTCATCGTCCTGTAATACAAGCCCGATAAAATGCCCGCTTCGCTTTCCATTTCGCGGAGCATGCCATGTCCAGCCATAATCCTTCCGCCTCCAAACGCCGCAATTTCCTGCGCAAGGTGACTGCCGGCGCCGGCGTGCTGCTGACCGGCGCACCGCTGCACAGCGTCATCGCGCAGGGCGGCGCGCCAGCCCTGATCACCTCCGACAAGCTGCGGCCGCAACTGCCCAGCGGCGTGATGAGCGGAGACATTACACGCGACAAAGCGATCATCTGGAGCCGCGCCGACCGCCCCTCGCGCATGGTGGTGGAATACGCAGCCAACGAAAATTTCCGGGATGCGCTTACGCTGCAAGGGCCTCTGGCCCTGTCCAGCAGCGACTTCTCGGCCCGGGTCGACCTCAGCGGCTTGCCCAGCGGACAAACCGTTTTTTACCGCGTGCGTTTCCAGGACATCCAGAACCCTTCGGTCTACAGCGAGCCGCTGAGCGGCAGCCTGCTGATCCCTGGCGGCGCCGAGCGCGACATCACCTTCGCCTTTTCCGGCGATGAAGCCGGCCAGGGATGGGGCATCAACGAAGCCTGGGGCGGCTACCGGATCTATGAAACGATGCGCCGCTTCAAGCCCGATTTTTTTATCCATTCCGGCGACCAGATCTATGCCGACGGCGTCATCGAAAAGGAAGTCCGGCTGGACGACGGCACACTCTGGCAAAACCTGGTGACGCCGGCCAAGTCCAAGGTGGCGGAAACGCTGGACGACTATCGCGGCAATTTCGCCTACAACCTGCTGGACATCAACAAGCGCCGCTTCGCCGCGGAAGTGCCGTTCCTGGTGCAATGGGACGACCATGAAGTGCGCAACAACTGGTATCCGGGCCAGAAAATCGGCGCGGCGGAAAAGCGCTACCAGGAGCGCGACCTGTCGACCCTGGCAATCAACGCCAAGCGCGCGATGTTCGAATACAACCCGTACCGGATCGAACCCAGCGATCCCGAACGGGTCTATCGCATGTTCAACTACGGCCCGCTGCTGGATGTGTTCATGCTGGACGAACGCAGCTACCGCGGCGCCAATTCGCCGAACCGCCAGAGCGCACTGACCCAGGACGCCGCCTTCCTCGGCGCGGCGCAATTGCGCTGGATCAAGCAGGCCTTGCTGCGTTCGCGCTCGACCTGGAAAGTGATCGCCAGCGACATGCCGATTTCCATCGTGGTGCCGGACCTCAACCCGGACGTGCCGCAAGGCACTTTCGAGGCGTGGGCCAATGGCGACAACGGCAAGCCGCGCGGACGCGAACTGGAAGTGGCCGACCTGCTCAAGTTCATCAAGCAGCACGATATCAAGAACGTGGTGTGGGTCACCGCCGACGTGCATTACGCCTCGGCCACCCGCTACATGCCCGAGAAAGCCAGTTTCACCGACTTCAAGCCGTTCTGGGAATTTGTCGGCGGCCCGCTGCATGCCGGCACTTTCGGCCCGGGTGAAATCGACCGCACCTTCGGTCCCGATGTGCGTTATGTCAGCATTCCCGCCGACATGAAACAAAACCGTCCGCCGAGCGAGCTGCTGCAATTCTTCGGCCTGGGGAAAATCGACGCCAAGAGCAAGGTAATGACGGTGTCCCTGCACAATGTCGACGGCAAGGATCTGTTCAAGGTCGACCTGCATCCGGAGGCCTAGCCGTCCTTCGCGGCCATCAATAGGGTTTACCCGACTTGCTGCGGCTTTGGCGAGGCGCTACCATACGGCTAAAGTTTGCCATTTCGGCGAACAATTTGCCCGCGCCGCTCTATGTTCCGCCTGCCCCGTCCATTGCGTCAGCTAGCCATCTGCCTGGCCATGTTTGCGGCATTGCTGCCCAGCGTGGCGCAGCTGCTGCCGGCGGCCCACGGCCAGCCGCAGGGGCTGGGTGAGCTATGCAGCACGGCCGGCCACGTCAAGGCGCCCGATCCGGGCAACCCGGCAGCGCCGGACCAGGATCACCAAAACCACTGCCTGCTGTGCTTCATCCACGCGGCCGATGTCGGCTTGCCGCCCAGCCTGGGCTTATGGCAGACCCCGGCCAGCGCCGGCGTCGACCTGGCGCCAGCCGTATCCGCCCTGCACGCCAGCGCCATCTGGCTCAATCCGCAATCGCGCGGACCGCCGGTCTTTTCTTGATTTTGTCTGCTAACGCAAACGCCCGCCACAGGGATTTTGCGCCTTACAACTTACTCAAGGAATACCATGGCTACGCCATCACGCCGCCGCATCCGGCCCGCAATGCTGCCGTTTGCCGCGCTTTCTGTCATCGCATTGTTTCCTCATGCCGCGCTGGCCTGCGCCAGTTGCGGCTGTACCCTCAGTTCAGACTGGGACAACCTCGGCAGCTCGTCCGGCCTGAAGATGGATATCCGCTACGATTACCTGAACCAGAATCAGCTGCGCAGCGGCAGCAGCACGATTTCGCCCGGCGCCGCCAGCCGGATCTCCAATAACGGCAACCCGCAAGAAGTCGAAAAATATACCCGCAACAACTACCTGACGCTGGGCCTCGACTACGCCTTCAATCCGGACTGGGGCATCAGCCTGCAGCTGCCTTACATCTTGCGCAGCCACAGCACGCTGGGCACCGCATCGGACGGCGTCACGCCGGGCGACGGCGGCGGCCAGTATGATTCCCGGACTTCCAGCATCGGCGACCTCAAGCTCATCGGCCGTTACCAAGGCTTCACGCCGGAACATAATTTCGGCGTCATGTTCGGCCTGAAACTGCCGACCGGCAGCCATACCGACACCGCCATGTCTAGCGACCCCAGCGCGCCGGGCCCGGTTCCTATCGACCGCGGCCTGCAACCAGGCACCGGCACCACCGACGCCATCCTGGGTGTCTATTACACCGATATGCTCAACAAGGATTGGGATTACTTCGTACAGGGCATGGTGCAGAAAGCGCTCAATTCCAGCGATCAGTACCGCCCTGGCGACGGCGCCAACCTGAACCTGGGCCTGCGCTACATGGGCAATACCGGATTCACGCCACAGATCCAGCTCAATGTGCGCCGCGTGCTGCACGATGTCGGCGCCAATGCGGACACTGTCAGCACCGGCGGCACACTGGTCTACCTGAGCCCTGGGGTGACGGTGCCGGTCAGCCAGCAGGTCTCGCTGTACGGTTTTGTGCAATTGCCGGTCTACCAGAAGGTCAACGGCGTGCAGCTTGCACCGCGCTATACCGCGACCCTGGGCGTGCGCTACTCGTTCTAGCCGGCTTGCGCGGGCCAGGCAGGCCCGCGCTGCATTCCAGGCTCGGATTGATATTTCAATAATGAAAAGCCGGGCATTTGCCTGGCCGATCGACTATTTCCTTAAATGCATCAATACGCATGGACCAAGGGCGTCCGGTAGAAATATCACAATTGTTTTCAATTGTATCGATAGTCATGTCAGCCATATCCAATCCGACGGCGTTTAACACCTACCTCGGTCATATTGCCAGGTGCGGCGCACAATATTGCTTAGTCGTGCTGCGGTAGACGGATTGATACATAGGTTGATACATAAGGTGCGCCAGCTGGACGGCCACATGAGCTTTACTTACTCCATGGAGAACAAAATGAAAGCATTGTTTATTTCAGCAGCAGTAGCAGCAGCCTTACTGACTTCGGCAGCCAGCTTTGCCCAAGCCCCGGCGGCAGCGCCAGCCGGCACTACCGGCATGTGCAAGGACGGCAGCTACTCTTCCAACGCTACCAAGAAAGGCGCTTGCGCCGGCCACAAGGGTGTAAAAGAATGGTATTCCGCTGCACCAGCAGCTGCTGCACCTGCCGCCGCTCCGGCTCCAGCCGCAGCCGCCCCGGCAGCGGCAGCCCCTGCTGCCGCCAAGGCAGCTGCTCCTGCTGCTCCGGCCGCAACTCCAATGGCGCCAGCCAAACCTGCCGCAGCAGCTACCGCTCCTGCAGCCGGCGGCGGTGCAGGCAAGGTCTGGGTCAACAGCGCCAGCAAGGTATATCACTGCGAAGGCACCAAATACTATGGCAAGACCAAGGCCGGTTCTTACATGACGGAAGCGGAAGCCAAGGCGGCAGGCAACCATGCCGATCACGGCAAAGCTTGCAGCTGATAGCTGACTGCAACGGGGCCTGAGGGCCCCGTTGTCGTTTCTGGCTATTCATCTGGCTGTTCATGCAAACCGGCGGCGCGGCGGCCCATAAAATCCGCATCGGTTTTATCTATCTTTAACAATTGGGCCGCTATTCTTGATGCTTTTTACGCTACTCTTGACGGGTAGTTTAAAGATGGTCAACTCTGAAAGGAAATCTCATGGGCTTTATCGCTTGGTTGATAGTGGGCGCGATAGCAGGATGGCTGGCAGGCGTCCTGGTCAAGGGCGGCGGCTTCGGTGTGCTGGTCGACATCATCGTTGGTATCGTCGGCGCTTTCATCGGCGGCTGGCTGGCAGGCCTCCTCGGCATCCAGGTTGGCGGCGGCTGGATTGCATCGATCGTGACGGCCACCGTCGGCGCCGTGATCCTGCTGTTCATTCTGCGGCTTATCAAGCGCGCCTGAGTTGCAGCATTGCCGGATGTATCGGAAAAACCCGCGTCAATGCGGGTTTTTCTTTTTCCGGCGCAAGTTCTTGCCTTGCCCGCGTTACCTGCCTTATTTGAAGTCGCAAGCCATTTGCGCCTGCAGCGTCAGTTCTCGCGCACTGCGCTCGCAGCGGCCGAGATAATCCAGGAAAGACGGCGCCGGCGGCAATCCCTCGCTCAATATCCGGCGCTGGTCGAAGATGTAATTCAAGCGCGAAAAACGGCCGTACAGCATCAACGCCTTATGCAGCATGCGGGTATTGATCGTCTCCTGCGCTGTCGCGCCGAAAGATAAGGCCATCTGCTTCAGCGCGGCTTCCGTCACGCGCTGGTAAGGCTGCCCCGGCCCGCTTGCTTCGGTTTGCCGGAACGCCTGCAACAGTTCGCCCACCGTCGCGCTGCCGCCCTGTCCCGCCGAGATGTGATACACCGGAAAAGCCAGCGCCGGCTTCAAGGCCAGCGCAACTATCGTGCTGGCGCAATAATCGACCGGCACGATATCCAGGTAAGCGCTGGGCGGACAGACGAACCGGTTCAGCTGGGAGACTATCTTCAATAACCAGAAGATGCTGGCCGACGGCTTGCAGCCCAGCGCCGAATGGCCAACGATGATCGACGGCCGCAGCGTTACCAGCGGCAGTTGCGGAAAGCGTTGCCGCAGCTGATTTTCCGCGCGCGCCTTGGATTCGGTATACGGCACCAGGTGCGCGCGCTCAAGCGGCAAATGCAAGGCCTCGGTCACCAGCGGCCCGCGCGCGACGCCGCACGCCATCGCGGTTCCCACATACACGAAGCGCCGCAGCCCGGCCACCCGCGAGAAGCGTTCGGCCAGGCGCAGCGTGGCGTCGACATTGACCGTCCAGATATCGGGCCGGTCGGCAAACGAAGTGACCGCCGCGCTGTGGATGACATGGCTCACGGCGTCGAGCCTGGCGTCGGCGAATGCATCCGTATCGCTCAGGTCAGCAACGATGACCTGCTGCTCCAGGACCTCCGGCGGCGGCGCTCCCGGCTGCGTAAAGCGAGCGATCGATTGACGCACCCGCTGTGCGCCTTCGGCTGCCGATTTTGCACGTACCAGAAAAAGCATTTCCTTGAAATTTTCGGTGTCGGCGAGAGCCGCCGCAACCGCACCGCCGACAAACCCTGTAGCGCCGGTGAGGAATATGCGTGCAGGCCCGGACTGCCGCGTCTGCGCGGCAAGGTCCTGGGCGTCGCGCAGCCACTTCGATCGCGGAAACAAGTTAAATACCATGCCGTGTCACCAGTCCGGGAACGCTCAAAACGAATAATTCACGCTGGTAAATCCGCTGTAGCTGGTCTTGGCCAGGACCAGCGGACTGTCGGCTGCCTTTTGCATATAATGCGTGGCGCCGACCATGGTGGAGACCGACCAGGTCCGGTTGAAGCTGTGGGTCCACACGACCGAGGCATTGAGCGCATTCAGGCCCGATTCCGCCTTGTACTGCGCGTAGCCTGAGTTGCGGCTCTGGAGAGCGGTGACGCCGAAAAAAGTCTGGTTGTATTTGGCGCTGCCGAAATAAGCGGCGCCGCTGACGGTGACGTTATCCTTTTCCAGCGCCAGCACGGAGCTGCTCAATTGCGCGTGATAGCTGATGCCGCGCTCACGGTTGCTGAGCGGCTGCGACAGGCCGACCGAAAAGGTGCCGGCGCGTCCCAGCTTGATGCCGGTTTCGAGGTTGGCCAGCACCGATCCGTTGATCTCGCCCATGCCTTTCAACTTGTCGGATCCCGGCTGCAAGCCGTCGTTGGAATCCTTGCGGCCGGCGCCATAGCCGATGGCGGCGCTGGCAAACAGCGCATCGCTGATGTTGTAACGGTAACCGGCGCCCTCTGTGCTGCTGAGGAAGAAACCGCTGGGGGAAACGATGTTCAATACCGGCACCGGCACCGCCCGGTACTCGTCGCTGCCGGCATAACGCGCCATGCGGCCGACGCCGAGCCCGATTGTAATCTTGGTGTCCTGCAGCCAGGATCCCGGCTGGCTTGGCGCGGCCTGCTGCGCCGCCGCCATGCCCGATGCAAGAAGGCCGCAAACGGTGACTGCGATAATTGACTTGACCTGGTGTTTCAAATTTCTCTCCGGTTGGTAAAGGAAACCAGTGCACATTTTCGGCAGTCAGGCCTCGCTTGTCTGTGAGACAACGGTGCGAAAAATGTGCTAGTCCGTATCATTTGTGTGTTTGTTTGTAATGCCCCCATCAGGCGCCTGGTCCCGGCGCTATCATGGGAAAAAGAGGGAAGAACGAAATGAAGAAGGTTTTACTGATCGAAGACGACGCCCGCCTTGCCGAATTGATCTCGGAATATCTGTGCCGCTACGATTTCCAGGTGACGCTGGTGCTGCGCGGCGACCTCGCGCTGGACGCGATTGCCCAGGAACGGCCGGACGTGGTGGTGCTGGATCTCATGCTGCCGGGCATGGACGGCATGGACATCTGCCGCGCCATCCGCAAGACGTCGTCGCTGCCGGTGCTGATGCTGACCGCGCGCGCCGACATTTTCGACCAGGTGGCCGGCCTCGAAATCGGCGCCGACGATTACATACTGAAGCCGGTCGAACCGCGCCTGCTGCTGGCGCGCCTGCGCGTCATCCTGCGCTGGGTGGAACTGCGCGGCCAGCCTGCGCACGGCGCCCTGCTGCAGTTTGGCGAGCTGGCCATCGACCTGTCGGCGCGCCAGGTTTGCTGGAAGGGCCAGGAAGTCGACCTCAAGAGCGCCGACTACAACCTGTTCGTGATCCTGGTGCAGGCCGCCGGCAAAGTCTTGAGCCGCGACGAGCTGCTCAAGCGCTGGCGCGGCATCGGCTTCGACGGCCTCGACCGCACCGTCGACGTCAGCATTTCACGCTTGCGCAAATGTTTCGACGACGACGCCAACGAACCGCGCAAGATCAAGACTGTATGGGGACGCGGATATCTGTTCAGCCCCATCGCCTGGGACGAATAATGCTAAGGATCCTGATACGCCTGTATTTGATCGTTGCCGTGCTGTCGATCCTGTCGATCATCTTCGTGCAAAGAGGTTTCCCCCATCTTTTCTCGACGCAATTCACGACCCAGATGCATCGCGAATACGTCAGCGAAGCGATGCTGCTGCGCGGATACCTGGGACCGGTCCGGGACAGCGCCCAGCAAGCCAGGCTGGACGGCATGAACCGTCTTAACCAGCAACGCTACAGCCGCGTATCCGAAGAGCAAATGCGCTCGCTGTCGGCGGCTACCCGGCAGGACCTGGCGCAATACGGCATGGCATGGAGCGGCAGAGGCGACGTCAACCGCTCCAACATCTACATCGCACTGGATGACGGCAGCCTCCTGGAAGTCCATCCGCAGACTGGCGGCTGGATAGAATGGGTAGCCTATGCGGTTATTTTCAGCGTCATGCTGGCGGCCATACTGGTATGGCTGACGCCGCACTGGCGCGACCTGGAAACGCTGCGCATCGCCGCCGCGCGCTTCGGCGAAGGCGCGCTGGATGCGCGCGCCAAGCTGCCCGACAATTCCTCGATCAAGCAGCTGTGCGCCTACTTCAACAATATGGCGGACCGCATCGGCAACCTGATCACGGCGCAGAGGGACATGGTCAACGCCGCCTCGCACGAACTGCGCACGCCGCTGACGCGGCTGGAGTTCGGCCTGGTCAACCTGATGGACACCACCGACGACAGCAACGCCCACAAACGAATACAGGCGATGCGCAAAGACGTGGAAGAACTGGATATCCTGGTCGGCGAATTGCTGACGCTGAGCATGCTGGAGCAATCGTCGCTGGCCGAATCCAGGGAAAAGATCATGCTGGAAGATTTCCTGCGTTCCGCCACCGGTATCTCCAGCGAAGAACTGGCCCTGCGCCGCAGCGCCATCAGCTGGATTATCGACCCCGCGCTGAAAGAGATCGTCATCGAACCGCGCAGCCTGGGCCGCGCATTCTCCAACCTGGTGCGCAATGCATCGCGCTATACCCGCAGCACCATCAGGGTGCGCGCCGAACCCGGCGCCGGCTGCTGGAGCCTGATCGTGGAAGATGACGGCGTCGGCATCCCGGAACAGGAACGAGAACGGATTTTCGAACCGTTCTACCGGCTCGACCGCAGCCGCGACCGCGCCACCGGCGGTTATGGACTGGGCCTGGCGATCGTCAAGAAAATTGCCGACCGGCTGGGCGGCACGATCCGTGTCGGCGGTTCGGAACTGGGCGGCGCAATGTTTGTATTGAATTTGCCGCTGCAGGATCCGGCAACCTTGCCGCCGCGCTAGCTAGCCCGCGCCTCTTTTTGCGCGCCTTCCTATCACGTTTACTTATTCCAAATAAGACAAGCTGACAGCTGCGCGCGCAAGGGTCTGCGCCAAACGCGCAGTGCGCATCGGGAAATTTTTCCCGCTTTTTATATTCATACTATTTCCCTAGCGAATCAGCGTGGTGCGCGCTAGAATCCCAAGACCAAATTTGGGAGGATTTCATCTGTGATGTGTACTATCCGTCGTTTCACATTAACCGCTCTCGCCCTTGGCATTGCATCATTCAACGCCGCAGCGGCGACCCCGAATGATTCCGCGCCGCTGGGAAAACTGCCGCGCTGGGCCCAGCCGCTGGCCTATCAGCTCGATTTGCGCGTCGATCCCCGCCAGCCTGGCTACAGCGGCAGCGCCACCATCGACATCGACCTCAAGCAAGCCGCCGACCACCTGTGGCTGCATGGCCAGGACCTGGCCGTCAGCAAAGTCACGCTGACCGACAGGCAGAAAAAAACCTATGCCGGACAATACAAGGTAGCGGCGCAAAAAGAAGGCGTGGCGACGATCGAGTTCGGCCAGACGCTGCCGGCCGGGCGCTATAGCGTGACGCTGGAATACAGTGCGCCGTTCAACGAACAGCTGGAAGGCGTGTACAAGGTCAGCAGCCAGGGCGCCCCCTATGTCATCACGCAGATGGAAGCGATCAGCGCGCGCTACGCCTTCCCCGGTTTCGACGAACCGTCTTTCAAGACGCCGTTCACGCTCAGCCTGACCGTGCCTGAAGACCAGGTCGCGGTCGCCAACACCCGGCAGACCGGCGAGCAGAAACTGGACCAAGGCTGGCGCAAGCTCAGCTTTGCGCCGACCAGGCCGCTGCCGACTTACCTGGTGGCGTTCGCCGTCGGTCCATGGGATGTGGTGAACGGTCCGGCAATCCCGGCCACCCAATGGCGCCGCCAGGCGACGCCGCTGCGCGGCATAGCGCCGCATGGCGAAGGTCCGCGCATCGAACCGGCGCTGGCGCAGACGCCGGCCATCATCACCGCGCTGGAAGATTATTTCGGCTTCGGCTATCCGTTCGACAAGGTCGACTTGCTGGCGGCGCCTGACTTTGCCGCCGGCGCCATGGAAAATCCGGGGCTGGTGACTTTCCGCGATTACCTGATGCTGCTCGATGCGAATTCGCCGGCGCACAATGTGCGCGGCTCGTTCAATGTCACGGCCCACGAACTGGCGCACCAATGGTTCGGCGACACGGTCACCATGCCGTGGTGGAACGACCTGTGGCTCAACGAAGCGTTCGCCACCTGGATGCAAAGCAAGATCACGCGCCAGCTGCATCCCGAATACCGCGCCGACCTGGAGCTGATCAACGGCGCCAGCTACGCCATGCAAAGCGACAGCCTGGTCAGCGTGCGCCGCATCCGCCAGCCGATCACCGGCAACGGCGATATCGAAACGGCATTCGACGGCATCACCTATCAAAAGGGTGCGGCCGTGCTGAACATGTTCGAGCGCTACCTCGGCGCCGAAACATTCCGCCAAGGCGTGCGGGCGTATATCAAGCAGCACCAGTTCTCCAACGCCACCGCGGATGACCTGGTGGCGGCGCTGGCCAAGGCTTCCGGCAAGGACCGCCGTTTTGCGAAAGCGATGCAAAGTTTCCTCGACCAGTCCGGCGTGCCGCTGGTCGACACCAGGCTCGCCTGGGAAGACGGCAAGGCCGTGCTGCACCTGAAACAGCAGCGCTACCTGCCGCTGGGTTCGACCGGCGAAGCCAAGCGCCTGTGGGGCATCCCGGTGTGCGTACGCTATAGCGTGGCCGGCAGCGACAGCGCCAAGACGCAATGCGAACTGCTGGACCAGGAACAAGGCAAGATGGTGCTGCAAGGCGCATCCGCCAGCAGCTGGTACATGCCGAACGCGGACGCCGCAGGTTATTACCGCTTCAACATGGCGCACGATGACCTGGTGCGCCTGACCGCCAGCCTCGGCCAATTGCCGGACACGGAACAGCTGGCCTACGCCGACGCCATCAACGCCGGTTTCGACAGCGGCGCGCTGGATGCCGCCGCCGTGCTGGCCGCGGCGCCGCGCCTGGCGCAGTCGAATACGCGCGAAGTAGCGACCGCGCTGATCCCGACACTCAAGTGGCTGTCCAGGCACGAAGCCCGCAACCCGGCCCAGCAGGCCCGCCTGGCGGAACTGGCGCGCCAGCTGTACCTGCCGCGCCTGCAGCAGCTCGGTTACCAGCGCCGCGCCAATGAAAGCCAGGACGACGCCCTGCTGCGCGCCACGCTGGCGGAGTTCCTGGCGCTCGACATGAAACTGCCGGAAGTGCGCAAAGCCCTGCTGGCGCAAGGCAAACAGGCGCTGCAGCCGGACGCCGGCGGCCAGCTCAAGCTGGACGCCGCCAATCCCGACCTGCTGCGTTCGGTGCTGGCAGTCAGCACGCAGGACAGCAGCGACAGCGCCATCGATGTCTTGATCAAGGCGCTCGGCAGCACCAGCGAACCGGCGCAACGCATGGCGATCCTGAGCGGCCTGGGATCCGCCACCAGCGCCGGCAATGCCGAGCGCGCCCGCAACCTGGCCCTCGATCCGCGCGTCAAGGTCGGCGAAATCAGCACCCTGCTGCGCGCCAGCCGGGAAGACGGCGAAGGCCGCGACGCCATGTGGACATGGTTTACCGCCAACCATGCGCAGCTGATCAAGCGCAGCGGCGATGCGTCCGGCGGCAAGCTGCCGGGACTGGTGGCCGGCGACAGCTGCTCGCAGCGCGAAGCGGACCGCCTGACGACATTTTTCCAGCCGCTGCTGAAACAATTGCCCGGCGCCGAGCGTGGCCTGGCGCAAACCCGCGAAAAGGCGCTGCTGTGCACCGCGCTGCGCGACAAGCAGGATCCGGAGGCGATCCTGCGCTGAGGCGCGCCGACAGCGGCCTGAGCAGACGCTTTCATTTGGGCGTATAACCTGAGTTTTGACTGCCCCAGCTTTAACCCGGTTTTTAGAATGCCTTACAAGGCTGTTTTTTCCGATGACTTCTCATAAGGATTATTTACTCGTGAAACGATCTCTGATTTGTGCAGCAGTGCTGACACTCGTTGCAGGCTATACCTGCTCCACCGCCAGTTTTGCCCAGACCCCGCGCACCGTGGCCGCCGCCATCGTCGCACCGGCGTCGCCGCTGGCCAGCGGCATCGACATGCAGAACGCCGATACCACAGTGCGTCCCCAGGACGACTTCTACAGCTACGTCAACGGCAGCTGGCTCAAGAAAACCGAAATCCCTGCCGACAAGTCGTCGTGGGGCGCGTTCTACGAGCTGCGTGAAAATTCGCTGAACCAGCTGCACACGATCGTCGATGCGGTCAGCGCGGAGAAGAACATCGCGCCTGGCTCCAACCAGCAGAAGATCGCCGACCTGTACGCCAGCTACATGGACGAGCCGGCGCTGGAAGCGCTCGGCATCAAGCCGCTGGACGCCGAGTTCGCCAAGGTCGATGCGCTGAAAGACAAGAAGCAGATCCCTGCCTTGATCGCCCACCTGAACAGCATCGGCGTCAACGCGCCGTATGACATCGGCATCCACCAGGACGCCAAGGATTCCAGCAAGGTGATCGCCGACCTCGGCCAAAGCGGCCTCGGCCTGCCGGACCGCGACTATTACCTGAAGGCCGACGACGCCAAGCTGAAAGACACGCTGGCCAAGTACCGCGCCCACATCGAAACCATGCTGGCGCTGTCCGGCGACAAGGCCGCGAAGAAAAACGCCGCCAGCATCGTCGCCCTGGAAACCGAGCTGGCCAAGGTGCAATGGACCAAGGTCGAGAACCGCGATCCGGTCAAGACCTACAACCGGGTTGAACTGGCGCAGCTGCATGCGCTGGCTCCGCATTACGAGTGGGACGGCTACCTGGCCGGCGCCGGCCTGAAAGACAAGGTGACCTACCTGGTGGTCAGCCAGCCTAGCTACATCAAGGGTTTCGACAATATCCTGGCAAAGACGCCGCTGCCGGTCTGGAAAGCCTATTTCAAATGGCATGTGCTGAGCAGCTTCGCCTCTGACCTGTCGAAACAGTATGTCGACCAGAATTTCGCATTCAAGGGCACCGTGCTGCGCGGCGTGCCGGAAAACGAACCACGCTGGAAGCGCGGCATCAATGTGGTCGAAGCCAGCGTCGGCGAAGGCCTGGGCCAGCTCTACGTGCAGCAATTCTTCCCGCCTGAGAACAAGGCGCGCATGGAAAAACTGGTGGCCAACCTGATCGCTGCCTACAACCACAGCATCGACGGCCTGGACTGGATGGGAGCAGACACCAAGAAGCAGGCGCAAAAGAAACTGTCGACACTGATGCTGAAGATCGGCTATCCGGACAAATGGCGCGACTACTCCAGCCTGGCCATCAAGCGCGACGACCTGGTCGGGAACGTGATCCGCGCCCGCGAGTTTGAATTCAAGCGCAACATCGACAAGCTGGGCAAACCGGTCGACCGCACCGAATGGGGCATGACGCCGCAAACCGTGAACGCCTACTACAACCCGGAATTCAACGAAATCGTGTTCCCGGCCGCGATCCTGCAACCGCCTTTCTTCAACGCCAATGCTGACGACGCCGTCAACTACGGCGGCATCGGCGCGGTGATCGGCCATGAAATCAGCCACGGCTTCGACGACCAGGGCAGCCAGTACGATGAAATCGGCAACCTGCGCGACTGGTGGACCAAGGAAGACCACGAGAAATTCGCGGTCAAGACCAAGGCCCTGGTGGCGCAGTACAACGCCTACAGCCCGGTTCCCGGCTACAAGGTCAACGGTGAGCTGACCCTGGGCGAAAACATCGCCGACAACTCTGGCCTGGCCATCGCCTACAAGGCTTATCACTTGTCCCTGGACGGCAAGGCGCCGCCGGTCATCGACGGCCTCACCGGCGACCAGCGCCTGTACCTGGGATGGGCCCAGGTGTGGCGCGGCAAGGTGCGCGACGCCCAGGCCATCGTGTATGTAAAAACCGATCCGCACTCGCCGCCGCGCTTCCGCGGCAATGGCACGCTGGGCAACCAGCCTGGTTTCTACAGCGCGTTCGACGTCAAGCCGGGCGACAAGATGTACCTGCCGCCGGAGCAGCGCGTCCTGATGTGGTAAACATCGCAGCCGTCGTGCCGTGATCCGGAAGCCACCGACCCTGTCGGTGGCTTTTTTTATTGGCCGGCGAGGCAAGCGCCCGATTGGCGCCTACGCAAGATAGTTGTCCCGGATCCGTTCGGTATCGATATCGAGCACCTGGCGCAGGTAACGCTCCATGCCGCCATATTCCTCGTCGATCACCGCCAGCGCCGCATCCAGGTAAGCCGCCTCCACCGTCATCAGCGGCGCCACCAGCTGCGGCGGCAATTCAACCTTGAACACCTGCGCCAGCACTTGCGCGTTGGCCATGGCGTTATGGCGGTTCGACTCCAGGTAGTTGGCGACGATGGCGGCATGGCCGACGCCCAGCGCGGACAACAGCAAGGCGCTGGCAAAACCGGTGCGGTCCTTGCCGGCGGTGCAGTGATAGAGCATGGTCTGGTTCTGCTCGGCGCGCTGCAGGAAACGCCTGAACTGAGGCTGGTAGCGCACCGGGAAGGCACGGTAAAAATCGATCATGAACTGCCGGCTGTCTTCCGGATCGCCGCTCTTCAGTATCGGCTGCAGCACTTGCGGCGACAGGTTGCCGACCATGACCGGATCGGAGATCCAGTTGAACGAGGAAGCGAACGCCGTCTCCGCCGCATGCTTCTCGGCCTCGGTGCGGAAATCCAGCACCACGTCCAGCCGATAATTCTTGAGCCTGTCGATATCCGCCGCCGACGCCATGCCCGGATTGGCGCCGCGCAGCAGCCGTCCCATGACGATGCGGCGCCCGTCGGCCGCCTGGTAACCACCGAGGTCGCGCGTGTTGCGCAGCGCCTCGAAACCGAGGTCGCCGTGGTTGTGCGTGGAATTCAGCATGCGTTCAACTGCCCGCCGGCTTGTCCTGGAAACATCCTTGTTCCTTGTCGATTGATTGAGCGATGCATGCCGGCAGGTGCGCCGGATGCGCTTGCACGCAGACTATCACCAAGAGGAAGAAGCGGTCCCGCAGCACGGCCAGTCTGTTTTAGTAAACTGGCAAAGCCCCTAACTGCCGCCAAAACCACGTCTTCTTTTGTTTTCATCAAGCAATATCACTATAATACGCGCTGGTGTTATACGGGGAGGTATGATTCATGCTTGCCCGGCTGCATCGCTTGATCAATATCAGAAAGTGGCAATCATGCATTATCATCGTCGTCTTTTTTCCTGCCTGCTCTCCTTCGTCCTGCCGATCGCGGCTGGCGTCTTCAGCCCGCTGTCGGCCAGCTTTGCCGAATCCGGCGTCACCGACCAGAAAATCATCCTGGGACAATCCGCGGCATTTTCCGGCCCCGCCGCGCAGCTGGGAATCCAGATGAATGCCGGCGCCAAGGCGTACTTCGACTCCGTGAATGAACAGGGCGGCGTGTTTGGACGGCAGATCGAAATCATCAAGGCCGACGATAAATACGAAGCCGACCTGGCCGCCGCCAATACCAAGCGCCTGATTGAAAAAGACGATGTGTTCGCTTTGTTCGGATATGTCGGCACCCCCACCAGCAACGCTGCCTTGCCGATTTTCACGCAAGCCGGCGTGCCGTTCTTTGCCCCGGTCACCGGCGCCCAGTCGCTGCGTGAGCCGCTGAACCGCCAGGTCTTCAATATCCGCGCCAGCTATTTCGACGAAACCGAGCACCTGGTGGAAAAACTGGCGAACGTGGGCATCAAGAACATCGCCGTGTTCTACCAGAACGACGCCTATGGCCGCGCCGGGCTGGAAGGCGTGCAGCGCGCGCTGAAGAAGATGAACCTGGAACTGGTCGAAGCGGCCACGGTGGAACGCAACAGCACCGATGTCAAGGAAGCCGTCGGCAAGATCCTGCCGAAACGCCCTGCCGCGGTCATCCAGATCAGCGCCTATGCTTCCTGCGCCGCCTACATCAAGGAAATGCGCAAGGCCGGCTATAACGGCCAGTTCTACAATGTCTCGTTCGTCGGCAGTCAGGCCCTGGCGGACGCCTTGGGCAAGGATGGAGAAGGCGTGGTCATTTCCCAGGTGGTACCGTTCCCATGGAGTTCGTCGACCCCGGTGGTGGCCGAATATACCAAGCTGATGCAAAAAAGCGGCGTCAAGGAACCTAATTTTTCCAGCCTGGAAGGCTTCATCGCGGCCAAGGTATTTGTCGAAGGCTTGAAGCGGGCCGGCAAGGACCTGACCCGCGCCAAGCTGGTCAAGGCGCTGGAATCCATCAACATGAAGAACTATAACGGCGGCGGCTTCGACGTGAATTTCACCGGCAGCAACCACAGCGGTTCGAAGTTTGTGGAAATGACCATGATCACCAAGGACAAGAAATTCCTTAACTGACAGATCTGATAGATTTCGTCAGGCAATCGCGTAAGAAAAAATCCGGCATCAAGCCGTAATGCCGTTCAGTAAAAACCGCCCCGGCTCCGCGCCCCGGTCTAGGCGCCCCCGTCTAGGCGCCCCCCCCGTCATTCCCGCGAACGCGGGAATCTATTTTCGCCACCATACTCAGCAACCTGGATTCCCGCGTTCGCGGGAATGACGGGGGGTCGCCTAGACGGGGCCGGCCATCCGCGGAGTCGCCTAGACGAAGCTGCCGCTACATCACACCGTTCGGCCCTAACTGAACAGCACTAGGCATCAAGCCGGATTTTTTATTGCTTGAACGACCACTGCCTCACACCGGCGTCAACACCGCCTGTCCGGAAAAATGCCTTCCGGCGTTTTCCAGGAACAGGCGGACCGTCTCTGCCACCGACTCCGGCGACCAGCCCGCCACGTGCGGGGTCAGCACCGCGTTCGGCAAATCCAGCAATTCCGCCGGCGGCAGCGGTTCGCTCTCATAGACGTCGAGGCCGGCGCCGGCCACCCGCCCTTCGCGCAAGGCCAGGGCCAGCGCCTCGGTATCGATCACGCTGCCGCGCGCGATGTTGACGATGAAACCCTGCGGTCCCAAGGCATCCAGCACCGGGCGGTTGATCATGTGGCGGGTAGCGGCGCCGCCGGGCGTGGCTACCACCAGGAAATCGGCCCATTGGGCCAGTTCCAGCACTGAACCGAAATACGCGAACGGCACTTCGCTGCGGACCGAGCGGTTGTGATAACCGATCGTCATGTCGAAACCGGCGGCGCGGCGCGCAATCTGCTTGCCGATCGTACCGAGCCCGATAATCCCCAGCCGCTTGCCGGACACGCTGGGCGGCAAAGGCAAGGCGTCGCGCCAGATGCCCTGGTGCAGGGCCACTCCCAGCTGCGGAATGCCGCGCACCGTCGCCAGCAGCAAACCCATTGCGTGATCGGCGACACAGGCATCGTTGGTGCCGGCGCCGTTGGACACGGTAATGCCGCGCTCGCGCGCAGCCGCGACATCGATGTTCTCAAAGCCGGCGCCCAGCGCGCAGATCAGTTCCAGCTTGGGCAGCGCCGCGATTTCGTCGGCATGCAGACCGATCGAGCCGATGGTCAGGACTACCCGTATCGTATCGGCATGGTTGGCAATGGCGGCGCGGCGCAGTTCTGCCGAGGGCGCATAGGTCACCTGGAAGTTTTGCGCGATGCGCTGCAAGCTTTGGTCTGACAAAGGATTGAGAATAAGCAGGATGGGGAGCATAGGATGGCGTCGCAAGGATGTTTTAACCAATTCGCGCCAGCGGCGCAATGCCCACCATGATAGCCGCGAAGCAGTTGCTCTGCTTGCTGGCCGGCCGCCGATTGTTACTCTGCGCGGCGCCGATATTCTTCGTTAGCGGCTTGACTCATATTGCCGTTATTGTTTTATCATTGGCACTGGCTGCCGCGGCCGGCAGTAATCTGCCACGCCATGGCGGCCGGGGAAACCGAATGCCGATGCACATGCTGCATTCCCGTTCATTCCAGAGCAACCTAACATTGGGGAAATAAAATGGCCTTGTGCATCAGCGTGTTTGAACATCTGGACCAGCAGGTTTTGCGCAACCATCAGCATTACTGCAGGCAGTTCGGTTATCCGCACCGCTGGCTGGAAACCGCGCACATCGCCCATCCCATGCTGCGGCAGGCGTACCGTTACCACGTGCTGCTGCAGGAATTGCGGCAAGCCGCCGACAACGACTGGGTCCTGCTGCTTGACTGCAATGCCGTCATTTTCCATCCGCTGGCGATGGAAACCCTGCTGGCCGGCCGCGACGCGCTGCTGGCCAAAGGACCCTGCCGCAACCCTTCGGGCGAGCCGGGCATCGTCATGAACAACATGCTGGCGCTGCGCAATACCGCGGAAAACCGCCAAATCCTGCACGACATCATCTTCATCCTGCACAAGGGCTTGATCCGGGACGAAACGGCCAAGAGCGAACTGAGCCTGCTAGAGAAATTCCCGGTGCTGGAAATCAACGCCATGATCGGCGACAGCTACGTCAACGTCAGCTGGTGCATCACGAAATGGTTCAACGCCCGCATCTTCATGGTCAGCCTGGCTCCCTTGCCCTCGGCCGAAAGCGAACCGAACCACGACATCCTGTTTGACCAGCGCATGAAAAACCTGCTGGTACGGCAAATCAACGGCGCGATGATCGAAGGCCTGCCGGTGTTGAAGACACCGGCCTACCCAGCCCTTTCCGACGATCTGCAATCGAGCTTCAATCCGGAAGCGAAAATCGCGCTGGTCACGTTATACACCCACCACATCACCGACTACGCGCGCGTTTCCGAACACAACGTAAAACGCTACTGCGATCGCCATGGCTACGCCTACCACGTGTACCGCGCCATTCCGGAACCGCTGGACAGCAATATTTCCGGAACCTGGGTGAAAAGCTGGCTGCTGTCGCGCCATATCGCTAACCACGACTGGGTGATATGGGTAGATGCCGATGTCCTGTTTACCAACCAGTCGAAAAAACTGGAGCCCTTGCTGGAAAACCGCGACGCCCTGTTTGCCAAGGATATTGGCAGCTGGGAGTTCAACGCTGGAGTAATGGGCTTTCGCAATACCGGCGCAAACGCCGAGCTGCTGGAAAAAATATGGCAACGCGTCACCGGCGTCGACGATAAATCCACGGTCTATAGCAGCCAGGGCGATCAGTACCACACCATCGAGGTATTGCGCGAGGCCGGAATGCTGAACGAGCAATACATCGTCGATTGCCTGAGCATCAACACCCCGCCCCAGCTCGCCACCAGCGATACCTTGCTGACGCATTACCTGGGCTGGGGCGAGCCTTACCGCTCGGTGTACATGGCCGACGACGACGCCATGTCGCAAAAGAGCAGCGGCTAGCCGCGATGCGCTTGTGCCCGAATCGTTTCCAGGTACCGGCTGGCGCCCCATTGCAAACCCTGGCGAAAGAGCGCGATCAGGAAGCGCATCTGGGCTGATATTCATGGCGTCGCCACGGCATGAGTCATCTGGGGTCAGAGTCAACTTTCGCGGGGCTTCATCGCGAAACTTGACTCTGACCCCACATGACGGATTCGGAGAAAGATGGAGCGCACTGCGCGGTTTTTTTTCAGCGATGAGGCAGGTGCTCCGTGGTCCGCTAAATGGGGTCAGAGTGAAGTTTCTGCAAAAGGCCCGCAGAAAGTTCACTCTGACCCCATTTAGCTGTGCTTGTTAATCGCACAGGAAAACGGGGCAAGGGCATTGTATGCAACTTTCAATAACTCCTGCCAAGCTGCCCCCATAACCGGCCGCCATCCCGGCTGTCGATTAGAATATCGATCCGGCAGGGATTGCCGGCCGCCAGGGCCTGTCTTGTGGCCGGCATTTCCCCTGCTTTTCCCATACGATAAATTGATGACCACTACAACAGCGACCGCAGCAGCCGCCGATACGATACCCAAGGAAGCAATCGATGCCGCGGAAAACCATCTGCGCGACATCTTGTCCCTGGCGATCCAGCACGCGCCGCCGCGTACCGCCGTGGTGGTGTCGGATACGCGCTGCGCGCTCGCCGTCGCGCTTACCGAAGCCTACCGGCGCTGCCTGCCGGCGGCAACCTTCATCGACTTTGACGCCGTCGCGCCGGAAGCCGTGCTTGCCGCCTTTGCGACGCTGGAGGCCGATGACCTGGTGATCCTGGTCCAGTCCACCAATTTCCGCCTTGAGGCGTTCCGTATCCGCGTCGAGCTGTTCAAGCGCGGCCTCAAGGTCATTGAACATCCGCACCTCTCGCGCATGCCGGGCGCGCAGGCGCTCCACTATATCGAATCGCTGGCCTACGACCCTGGCTACTACCGCGGCGTCGGTCATGCATTGAAGGCCCGCATCGACAAGGCCGGCATGGGCGTGCTCGACAGCGGCGGCGAACGCCTGGTGTTTGCCTCGCCGTTCGAAGCGGCCAAGCTGAACATCGGCGACTACAGTGGAATGAACAACGTCGGCGGCCAGTTTCCCATCGGCGAAGTGTTCACCGAGGCGCAAGACCTGGAAGCCGTGAACGGGCGTGTGCGCATTTTTGTTTTCGGCGACACCTCGTTCCGGGTCAACCAGCCGGAGCATCCCATCACGCTGGTCGTCAGCAAGGGCCGGGTCAGCGAGGTGCTGGATTCGACGCCCGACTTCGACCAGGTGCTGGCCAACATCCGTGCCGATGAAGGTGAAGTGTGGCTACGGGAACTGGGTTTCGGCATGAACCGCGCGTTTTCGCGGGAGCGCATGGTGAGCGACATCGGCACCTACGAACGCATGTGCGGCATCCACCTGTCGCTGGGCGCCAAGCATGGCGTCTACAGCAAACCTAACATCAGGCGCACCAGCGCCCGCTATCACATCGATGTTTTTGCCGTGACGGAAGCAGTCTACCTGGATGACGAACTGGTCTACCGCAACGGCGCCTGGCAAGTGTGAGCAAAACCTGAGCCGGCCGCGCCTATGAAGGCATGTACAGCGGATAGAGGATATTTTCTTCGCGCGTGATGCGGTCTACCAGCACCTTGCCCAGGTTTTCAAACTCGGTCTTGAAATTCGAGCGCGCATCCGGCACCGCCAGCCAGTCCTTGCCCTGGTACTTGTCGAAAAAATCGAATGCGACGCGGCCGATGCCGTCCATTTCCCGTTTGTAGGAACGATAGACGTCGAGCAGGTTGGGCTCTTCCGCCAGGCTGCGCCGCATGTACGAATACAGCTTGACGCCCTCGGTCAGCAAATGGCCGTACATCGCCATGCGCATTTCACGCAAGGAAGCCGGCACCGCGTCCCAGGTGCCGGCGCTCATCTTGTTGGCGACGCTGGAATACATCAGCAGCAGGGCTGCGTGGTCGCCCTTGAGCTGGGGGATCAGCTTGTCGTCGTACTGGATCTGGCTGTTGGCGCTTTTTGCCGGCTGCAGCAATTCTGCGCGCTCGGCTATCGGCAGGGTTTTCTTGGGCGGCGGCGGGGCGGCGGCTCTTTTGGCAACATTGTGCGCATCCTCGTCTTGCTGGCTGGTTGCGGGTTTGTTGAAGATGGATTTCAGCCACATGGTTCGCTCCCCAGTTCACATCGAAGATGACACTTGCTCGTTTTTATAATTGCCCACCCGCAACGATAATACATTAAATTTCACTGTGGAAATAGATTTCATATTTGCAGTTTACAGATATTTTTCACAACACTCCGCACCCGAGGCCGGACAGCGATATCCAGCCTCGGGCGACAAGCCGGCGGCGGCTCAGGAAGACTGCTGCAGGGCGGCCAGGAGGCTGTCCCACAGCCGGTGGCGCTCATCGATGGCGCGGATGCCGGCCTCCAGCACCTCGCGCACCTGGACCGGATCGTTACCTGTGATTTCATCTATCATGCGTTGCGCGGCGGGGCCGTGGTCGCCGGAATCGACCTCGATGTGCCGCTCCAGGTAGAAGGTCAGCTCGGGCACGCTGGCCGGATCGATCTGCCAGGTCTGCAGCAAAGCCTGGAACATGTCCGGGATCACGTTTTCCCGTCCATAGAAAAAACTTCCCACCACCTGGTGCGTCTGGCCATCCTGGCAAGTGCCGAGAGTGGCGGCCACGAAACGCTGGATCGGCGGCACCGCCTCCGCCCGGCTGAGCGCGGCGGCAAGCGCATCGCCCTTCCTGATCATCGCCAGGAACTGGTCGATCTGCCGGGTCGAGGCGCCGATCTCGCGCATCGCCGAGCGGTAAAGATCAAAATGCGTCATGGCGCCCTTGGGCGTCAGGTCCGATTCTTCACCCAGCACAATCTCGTTGATCAGCCGCGCTGCCTGGGGATTGGCCGGGGGATACCACGGCACAGCGGTCGTGGTCAGGTCGGCCTGCAGCCGTTTGACCAGGGACATGAAATCCCAGACAGCAAACACATGCCACTCCATGAACAGGCGCAGGTCCTTTTTGGTGCGTATGGCGGAAAAAACAGCATGATTGGTCAATGACTGGTGCTTGTCCTTAAGGATGAGTTGCAGTGATTCAACGGTCGTTGTCATGTCATCTCCACGTTAGGTTACACACAATTGTGTGCAAAACGACAATGACAGATATATTTCCATACGGCAATAAATATATGTTAACCGGTTGACATCAGGCAGTAATCCAGGCTCAGGGAAATTCCAGGGAGTCAGCGCCGGCAGATGCTCAGAACGATGCGCACAGGCGCGACACCAGCAAACCCACCGCATCCTGGTGAAACCGGCTGGTATAAGCGCTGCGTATCTGCGCCAGGCGTTCCAGCGTATCCGGCGTTTCGGGGGCGACGATGCGGACCACGAAACTATCCTCGCCGATAGTCTGGCCGCTGGCCGCATCGCGCCATTGGCCGCGCGTGTCCCAGGTAGTCAGGCCGTCGGGGAAACGCGGCGTCACGACTTCCGCCATGAAGGCGCTCCGCTCCGCATCGGTGACTTGCCCTCGCCCCTGGATGTCGCGCCCGAACAGCAGCTCGGCCTGCAACTGGGCGCTGCCGTGCACCTGCTGGCATACGCCGCCGTCAGGGAAAGCGGCGCAAGCGGACAGCGTTACGGCGCAGACCAGGCTGCAGATCAGTTGAAGGCGCATGGCGGCATCCTCGATGGCTGGGAATGGCACATGCTATCTCAAATATTGCCGTTGAGAACGGACGCCAAGCGACGGCATTCAACAACGGCCGCCGGCACCGTATAATTTCCGTGCGGCGCCTCGACCAACCATTCCAGATAAAGACCCATGAGCCTCATCGACAAACTGCTAGCAGGCACGGTGAAATCCGCGCCGGTCTCGACAGACAAGGTGCTGGTGCGCGTTTACCTGGACACCGGCGGCCACGTCACCAATGTCACGATCAGGAAAAGCTGCGGCGACCCGGAGCGCGACGCACATGCGCAGCGGGAAATCATGGGCATGCGTTTTGCGAGCAAGAGCAAGGGTGCAAAAACCTCGCACAACTGGCATGACCTGACCTACACCTTTCACGAATGAACACTGCGCCTGCGCGCCCTGTCCTCCTTCTTCCGCTACGTTCTCCACCAGCTGCGCCGCGGCCGCCCTGCCCGTTCCCCGCATATGGAAATGCAAATGGCGGCTATTAAACTCCCATGATGGGTTCGCTGCCGTCCATACCCTAAGCTGTCTTCGCCGAGCTCATCTTCCTTTCAAATGACGAGCAGCCAAGCAGCCAGGGTTCGGCATTCGGTTGCTGGCTATTCAAAAACATAACACGAGACACCCTGATGACGGTCGAGTGACGGCCGCTTCAAGGACATATAAGGAGCAGCTCGATCATGATGGAACAACAACTCCAACCCTCCGCGGGTCTGGGAGAACCTATCGCCGTCGCCGAAGGAAAAATCGACCAGTACTTCCAGATCACCGCGCGCGGCAGCACCCAGCGCCGCGAGGTGGTCGCCGGCATCACCACTTTCCTGGCCATGGTCTACTCGGTGTTTGTCGTGCCCGGCATGCTGGGCAAGGCAGGTTTCGATGTCAGCGCGGTGTTTGTCGCGGTCTGCCTGACTACCGCTTTCGGCTCCCTGCTGATGGGTTTGTGGGCGCGTTTGCCGATCGCCGTGGGTTGCGCGATTTCGCTGACCGCGTTCACCGCCTTCGGCCTGGTGCTGGGCAAAGGCTTGTCGCCTGCGGTCGCCCTCGGCGCGGTGTTCCTGATGGGCCTGGTGTTCACCGCCATCTCCGTCACCGGCGTGCGCTCCTGGATCCTGCAAAACCTGCCGTCCGGCGTGGCGCACGGCACCGGCGTCGGCATCGGCTTGTTCCTGCTGCTGATCGCCTCCAACGATGTCGGCCTGGTGGTGAAAAACGCCGGCCCCGGCCTGCCGGTCGCGCTCGGCCACATCACCGCGTTTCCGGTGCTGATGAGCATCGCCGGCCTGGCCGCCATTTTCGGCCTTGAGCGGCGCCGTGTCCCCGGCGGCATCCTGCTGGTAGTGGTGGTCTTGTCGATCATCGGCCTGATCTTCGATCCTGCCGTCAAGTTCACCGGCATATTCGCCATGCCGGCGCTAAGCGCTCCCGGCCACGCTTCGCTGATCGGCGCGATGGACATCAAGGGCGCGCTCAGCATGGCGGTGCTGCCAAGCGTGCTGGCGCTGGTGATGACCGCGGTGTTCGACGCCACCGGCACGATCCGCGCGGTAGCCGGCCAGGCCGGGCAGGTCAATGAAAAAGGCTACATCCACAACGGCGGCAAGGCGCTGACAGCCGATTCGCTCAGCTCGATTTTCGCCGGCCTGGTCGGTGGCGCGCCTGCTGCCGCTTACATTGAATCGACGGTAGGCACAGCCGCCGGCGCGCGCACCGGCCTGACCGCGGTCGTGGTCGGCCTGCTGTTCCTGGCAGTGATCTTCTTTTCGCCATTGGCCGGCCTGGTGCCGTCCTATGCCACCGCACCGGCGCTGATGTATGTCGGCTTGCTGATGCTGGGCAGCGTCAGCCGCATGCACATGGACGATACGGTCGATGCGCTGGCCGGCTTGCTGTGCGCGGTGTTCATCGTCCTCACATGCAACATCGTGACCGGCATCATGCTTGGTTTCTGCACGCTGGTGATCGGCCGGGTTGTCTCCGGCGAGTTCCGCAAGCTGAACTTCGGCACCGTCGCTATCGCTGTCGCATTGGCGGTCTTCTATGCAGGCGGCTGGGCGATCTAGGAAACAGCATATATCCGGGCACCGTCGACTGTTTGGTTCTCCTAGATTAGTCGATTCATGGCAGCGCCTCCGGGCGCTGCTTTTTTTATCCGCTCACTGCGCTGGAATCCCGGCGATCCAGACGCCGGGACGGCGACCATTTAGTTTGGCGCGGCAACCAGAACGTTGACGCTATCCGGCAGCAGCGGCGGACGCGGATGAGGAGTCGCCGAGCTGGGCGGCGGCGGCGCGCCGAATTGTCCGCTCACCAGATATACCAGATGGCGTTCCGGATCGAGCGCCATGGTCCGCGCTCCTTTTTGCGTCGCCAGGTTGGCCTTTACCGTGTATTTATCCGCGCTATCCTCGTGCACCACCGTCAGGGTTCCGCCGCCGTTCGACACGAACACCAAGCCGTAGCCGGCGTCAAAATCGGCAGCATCCGGCCTGTCCCCGATCTTCACGATGGTGACGATTTTCCCCGACAGGGAATCCACAACCATCATTTTCTTGTTGCTGCATACCGAAAACAATCTGTGATGCGCGTCGTCGATCGCCAAGCCGCTCGGTTCCTCGCATGGGGCAATCGGCCAGTGCTTGACGATTTTGGACGATTGCGCGTCAATGACGGCAATTTCGTTCTTGTCTTCGATGTTGAAGAAGACGTGGCCCTGGCTGTCGCCGGCGGCGAATTCCGGGTGGCCGTCAAGCGCGATGGTATCGATGACCTTGCGCGCGACCGCATCAATGACAGTCACGCTTTTGCCTCGCCCGTTGAAACTGTAGATGCGCTGCAATGGCGGATAATAAAGTATGGAGTCGGGGCCGGCCCCGGTCGTCTTGATGGTGTCAACCGTCTTCAGGCTTTCAAGGTCAAAAACCGTCACCGTATCCGAGCGGCCGTTGCTGGTGAATCCGAGATGCAGATCCTGCGCGATCGCCACGCCGTGGACGCCCGCCGTATCGTTTATGTTCGCCACCACTTTTCCCGACTTGGTATCGACCACCTGGACATGGTCGGAGCGGCTGACAAACAGATGGCCTCGCTTGCTGTCGACAGCAAGGTAATCCCATCCCTCCGTTCCCGGGACGGGAAAATGCGAGATGACCTTGTAGTCGCCAGGCGTCGCGGCATGAACCGCCGGGACAAGCGCGGCCTGCAATAGCATGAGGACACCGGCCGCGGCTGCTGCCGATTTGCTGAAGATGAGATTTTTCATGTGCTTGTTTTGAGGTTGATGAATGTCCAGTGACGGTCTGTCATTGCTTTACATCGATGTGCTGCATGTGCCGCGCCAGCCTATGCGACAACAATTAGCGCACAATTAGGATTGCTCGGCGTGAAGTCTCAATCTCAAACAAAAGGCGTTCAGCGGGAGCCTTACTTGACGAAGACCGGGATCGACAGGCGATTGCCCCTGGCGTCGACGACGCTGCCCATTTCGTGCACCACGCGGGCCTGCACATTGTCTGGAAGGCGGATGTAGTCCAGGCTATCCGCCAGTTCGTCGCCTTCCATGAAGGCCCAGGTGAAAAACTTGATCACCGCCGCGGTGCGCTCCGGCTGGCTGGTGACGCGCGGTACATACACATAGGTGGCGCCGGTGACAGGCCAGCTTCCCGAGCCGGGCTTGTCGGTCAGCATTTCCTCGAAGTTGCCGCTATTTTTCCAGTTGCTGTTTGCCAATGCCGCCTTGAACGACTGCGCATTCGGCTGGACGTATTGGCCGTCGCGGTTCTTCAGCTGCGCATAGTTCAGCTTGTTCTCGACCACATACGCGTACTCCGCATAACCTATCGCACCCGGCGTCTTCTTGAGCATCGCAACCAGGTCGTTCGTGCCTTTGATGGTCTTGATATCGGCATGCCAGTCGATCGTGAAATTGTTGCCGTACTGTTTTTTCCACTCCGGGCTGACGCGGCTGAAGTAGTCGGTCAGGGTAAAGGTCGTACCCGACCCGTCGGCGCGCGCCAAAGGAACGACGCGCAGGTTAGGCAGCGCCAGTTTTGGATTTTCCCGGGCGATGGCGGCATCGTTCCATTTATCGATCTTGCCGGCGTAGATGCCGACAATCAGCTCCGCGCTCAGGCGCAATTCGCCTTCCCGGACGCCAGGCAGATTGATGATTGGCACCACCCCTGAAATCACGGTAGGGAAATCCAGCAAATTGAATTTCTTGAGATCGGCGCTCGACATGGGCGCGTCGCTGGCGCCAAAATCGCTGGCGTTTTCCTTGACCTTCTTGATGCCGCCGGATGAACCGATAGCTTCATAAGCAAGCTGGTTGCCGGTTTTCTTGGCATACGCCTGTTGCCATTTTATATATAGCGGCGCGGCGGCGGTGGAACCGGCGCCAGTGATGTCGATAGCCTGGGCTGCGCTGAAACCCAATGCGCAGAGAAGTGGAACAACGTATTTCAACATTTTGAACCTATGGAATGATTAATCTGGCGAGCGGTGATGCTGTGCAAGTAAAGCGGCGTAATTATGGAGCACCTGCATCGACATAGCCAGTAGAGCCGCGCTGATCCACGCGCTGTATCCAGATCCTGATGCAATACGCCTTCACACGTATAATCGACCGCGATCCAGCCGGGATAATCCGTGCCGATGTCCGCTCGCGCCGCATCGCATTGGCAAAATAAAAACTGCTTCATTCATGGGAATATCAATCGATGACTGCACACACGATCCGGACGCTAGAATCCCGGGACTACGAATTCGTCGCCTCCGTAGTCGATGACTGGTGGGGCGGCCGTCCTGTCCGGGCGCTGGTCCATCGCATATTTTTCGATCATCTGAACGCAACCAGTTATGCCATAGGGCCGTCGGACGCCGTCCAGGCATTCCTGATCGGCTTCGTATCGCAGTCCGATCCCAAAGTCGCCTATATCCACTTCGTCGGCGTCAGCCCTGCCGCACGCGCCGGCGGCCTGGCCCGCATGCTCTATGAACACTTCTTCAGCGTAGTGGGCGCCAAGGGCTGCACTGAAGTGCGCAGCATCACCTCCGCGGTCAATACCGGCTCCATCAAATTCCATCGCAAACTGGGATTTACGCTTCTGCCCGGATCCGGCGAAATCGACGGCGTCCCGGTTGTCCTCAACTATGCCGGCGAAGGACAGCATCGCGTCCTGTTTCATAAATCGCTGTTGGCCGGCGTCAAGGATGGCCAGCAGGCGCCTTGATAAAATCGATGAACGCGCGCAACGGCGCCGGCACCAGGCACCTTCCTGGGTAGTATAGGAACGGCCCCGGCAACGTCGCCCCGGCGCAGGTCGCGGAAGGACGCAAGATCTGCAAGATCGTCTAAATGCAAACGGCGCGCATTTGGCGGTCTCCCGTGTGCGATGGCGAAATCCAGGATATTCTGCAAGCGGATCAAGATTCCTGCCATGCAAATAATCCCGGACCTAACCATTTCAACCATGACCAAATTCAGCCGCTGCGCACTTGTCATCGCCCTTTCCGCACTTTTACCGCTTGGCCATCCGGCCACGGCCGAAGACCTTCCCTCGTTGAACGGAAAAACCGCTCATATGCCGAGCGAAGATAGCCGAAAACAGATCCAGGAAGTTTTGGATAACTATGCCAAAGGCATAACGACTGGTGATCGCGCGCTTTTCGAATCTCAGCTGCTGGACGAGAAAATACCTTTCTTCGGACTCGGCGAAAAATTAAGCGCGTCATTCAAGCCGATTTCGCAGGGTTTGCAAGGTTATGCCGGATTTCGGAAGGCGGTCTTCGAGAGCGGTAAAAAATACAGCCAAAAAATTTCCAATATCAGCATTGAACAAGACGGCGACCTGGCCCAGGCGTCTTTAGACTTTGAAACGACTCTCGTCGAATCGGGCGAGAGTCTGCGAGGCTGGAAAACCCTGCAGTTGCTGAAGGTTCAGGGGCGCTGGAAAATTGTCAGCGAGCTGTATACCGTGAAGTGAAAAATGTTTGGAAACTGCAGGAATTTGCCTATGATGAATTAACCGAGCTGGCTTTTTGACAATCCCTCAGTTCCATGACATGAACGGGCCTATCGTTACCCACTCTCATCTGCAGCAGCGTGAGGAAAATAAAATGATCAGGATCATGGCTCGGATTTCATCGCGATCAGGCGCGGAATCGTCAATGAAAAACATCTTGCAGGATCTGGTCGTTCCCAGCCGCAACGAGGCGGGATGCCAGGGTTACGAACTGTTCCAAGACGAAGAAAATCCGCTCGAATTTGTGACCATCGAGCACTGGGCAGAACAGGCAGCGGCCGACGCCCATATGGCGACGCCCCATGTCGCTGCGGCAATCGCCAAAGCTGCTCCGTTGCTGGCGCAGCCGCCCGTCATCCATCGTTACACGCAGCTCGCCTGAGAAATTGCCGGAGGACATCAGCGATGTACGCGCATAACGCCGAAAACGAATGGCAAACCCTCTCTCTGCATTGCATCAGGATCGACACAGAGATCGACATCAACCGGCCGCACCAGGAAGTCTTCGATTACGTGACCACGCCGGCGCTCTGGCGTACCTGGCATCCAGCCACGGTGGAAGTGCGCGATGTCCCGAATCGTCCATTGGTTACCGGCGAGACCATGCTTGAACTGATCGCGGTTGCAGGCCGCCGCGATCAGGCGCTGTGGACGGTGGTTGCCTGCTCGCCGCCCCGGTCATGGGAAATTGCCACCGACACAAAAAATGGCGCAGCGCACATCACCTACACTATCATGGCCACAAACAGCGGCTGCCGCTTCCATCGCACCCTGGAATATCGCTCAAAGCGCTGGCCGTGGCGGTTGCTGGACTCGACCTTCACACGCTGGATACTGGTCCGCCAGTCGGCCCAGGCGCTGCGCAATATCAAGGCCCTGCTTGAAGAAAAGCAAATGTCCCTCTAAAAGCTAGATTAAATTTATATTTTTTTGACCGAGAAGAATGAAACTATCCTCAACCATCATAGTGCTATCGATTGTAGGGCTGCTGGCGTTCACCAACCCTAAGCTGGACAGCTACGAGCAACACATTCATCAGATAATCACCCAGGAAGCAGACAAACGAGATGACGTGACGCGGACGCTGGGAACGTTATTTGGAGGAGTGGCCAGCAGTTTCATAGCTAACAGCACGGTGAGGAATAATTATGTCCTGTTTAGCACTTACGACTCGAACCTGGGGACCCGGCATGTGAAATTTGTAGGTGTCCTTGGCAATTTCTTTCAGACATCTTCAACAGATCGCTAATTGTCGCTACGAAAAGTCCCCATATGAAATTGATGCACATAGGCATGCCGTTGAGCACATCGATATCCTTGGACTGCATCCCGATCAAATTATTGCGCTGGCACGGCGTACATCTTCGATGCCAAAAAAAGGACACCAACGTTGACAACCTTCTTTAAAATATTCTATATTTAGCCGAATGGTTAATTAACTGCCGAATGTAATACATATGACAACCGACTCCCTGAGCACCACCTTCGCCGCACTCGCTGACCCAACGCGTCGCGCGATCCTTGCGCGGTTAGCCCTTGGCGAGACGACTGTCGCCGAGCTTGCCAAACCGTTCTCCATCAGCGCGCCTGCCGTGACCAAGCACCTGAAAGTCTTGCAGCGCGCCAAACTCATCACCCAAGGTCGTAACGCACAATGGCGACCCTGCCAGCTCAATGCCACTCCACTGCGCGAAGCTGCCGAATTCATCGAGCAATATCGCCAGTACTGGGAGCAAAGCCTAGATCGTCTGGAAGCTTATCTAAAAATACTTCAATCCGAGGAGATACAGCGTGCAGGAAACAAAGACTAACGCCGAAAACGGCGCCGACACCAGCGACCGTGAAATTATCATCACACGTCTGATCGACGCGCCGCGCGAACTGGTCTGGGACGCCATGACCAAACCCGAACACGTCGTGCACTGGTGGGGGCCAGATGGCTTTACCAACACACTGGAAAAAATGGATTTTCGCGTCGGTGGCGAATGGCGCCACACCATGCACGGCCCAGACGGGAGAGACTATCCCAACCGCAGTGTGTACACCGTCATCGACAAACCACAACGCATCGAATTTTGCGTAGGCGGCACACATAAGGGCGACCCCAATGCGTTTTTTGAATCGACGTGGACCTTCGAAGTCGTGGACGGCAAAACCAAAGTCACCATCCATATGATTTTCCCCAGCGCGGCAGCACGCAACAAAGTCGTCGAGGAATTTGGCGCGATCCAAGGCGGCAACCAAACACTGGCGCGCCTTGCGCGCTATGTCACTAAAGGCGAATCACAAAATCGGCAAGGAGAGAATCATGCGTAAAATCGTCTCATTCGTCCACATCACACTAGATGGCTTTGTGTCCGCAACCACTGAAGGCGAGCATAGCCTCGGCTGGGTCAGCATCACCGATGACATGTTTGCCTATGTCGAGCAGCGGATTCAGCAGACCGATACCGCGCTCTACGGGCGCGTCACCTTTGAAATGATGGAATCCTACTGGCCAACTGCCGCCGACGCGCCTGACGCCAGCGCCCATGACCACGTCCACTCACGCTGGTATAAATCCGCCCGCAAAGTCGTTCTATCGAAAACCCTCTCGGAAAAAGATCATCCCCATGCCCACATCATCAGCAGCAATTTGAACGCTGAGATCAACGCGCTCAAACACAGCGCAGGCAGCGAAATTCTCGTGTTCGGCAGCCCCACCGCCACCCACGCCCTGATGGCGGAAAACCTCATCGACGAGTATTGGTTATTCCTCAATCCAATCCTGCTGGGGCAAGGCATTCCCTTGTTTAAAAACATTCAGGACCGAACGGCCCTCACGCTGATGAAAAGTCATGTTTTTGCGTCGGGTGTGGTGTGTTTGCAGTATGAGGTAAAGCGGGGTTGATGCTGTGAGGTTACCCATTGACGACGGCACTACCCAAATTGATCACATCATCGTATCGAAATTTGGCATCTTTGCGATTGAAACGAAGAACACTTTCATGAATTATTCACATGTTTTTTTTGCCGGGTGCAGGTCGTTAATTTTTTCTTTTACAATTTGTCCATCCACCACGGATAATTTGACAACTGTCAAACTGCAACCTCCTATTCCACCTGAAAAACGCATCTCATATTGCTGATTTTTCTTTGGCGTAAATGCGGTACCTACAAAGCATATGTTTGTCGACGCTCCCTGATATCCTGCAAAAAAATTTGTATCCTTTTCCGCTTCGACTACACGTTCTATTACATTGCTTTTGTTTTCGTATTCTTGACTTCCATACATATCAGCTCTGCTCTTATCAACTTTATAAAAAGTGCTGAATGCGGCGATGCTTTTAGCCGACGAAACACCACACGTCGTGGTGGCGGAGACATCAGAAGTACCCATGCTATTGTTGATGACTCTAATTTTTGCGGTGTCACCAGAAGCAGGCAATATATAAGGTTTTGGTGCCGCGCATCCCGTGAGTGCACTAACAACGATTAATGAGGCAAATCCCAATGTATTTTTTTTCATTTTTAAGTAGACAACTTCCAGTTAATTACTACGGACCCCCTGATCGATTCAGCAATCTAAGCCTAAATTAATAAACAATCAAGCTGCCACACTTCGGATAAGTCAGCCATCACATTTCCCATCCCCTCAAACATCTTTCAAGTTTGCAAACCCCGCCAAAACCCGCGTAAAATGCGCCTATCGCGGGTGTAGTTCAATGGCAGAACGAAAGCTTCCCAAGCTAATATAGTTTTTCACAAATGACGCGGCTTTACAGCCGATTCTCGCTCCGCAAATTTCTAAATTTTATTACTTTGCCCCCCAATAATTACGTCTGTCTTTAAGTTTTTGCGGAGCGATTATTAGCTAATTTTTACGTGATATTTGATGTCTATAACCGAGGGTATTTTCTAGAATTCATTCAAGGTGTTGCCGACCTAGCGATGAGTCGGCCAAAGCTACTTCCAATGACAATATTTCCACCACGCCAGCTTATGCTTGGTGTGAAGCGACAGGTTTGAATAAATGCCACCGCAGCATCTGTCTTGGCTTGATCCACTCCACTATCCTCAACCTTAATGCCAAAAGGTTGGCCATAAATATTTGTTAGAAAGCGGACTAACAAGCCGTCCCCTTCCTTGGAATTTCTAAAGTCCACAAATGGCTGAGACGCGGTGCAGCTGCCAGGAATAAAAATTGGACGGGAGTCAGGCTGTTGTACGCTATTCAATTTCCAAGAATATTTGACCTTGTGTGTTTTCGTCGGGGCGTCATTTCCTGAACCAACAGGGAAATGTAAATTTCTTGTTGATGCTACCGTCTCATCGTCTAATATTTTCCATCCACTACTTTTCGTAACTTGGACATTTTCTGCAGTGCCTTCGCTGTTCAGATAGTACGTTACAACTACATCACCTTCTAAACCATAACGTAACGCCTCTTCAGGATATGGAGGTGCTTGGGATGTTAGTATTTGGGAACTTGTACATGCAGTGAGAACACTGCAAAGCAATACAATTTTTACAAATAATATTTCGATGTTTTTCTTCATAATTTTTAATATATTCTAAAAACTCTTATGCATTGATCATTAAGTGCATATAACAAAAAAACAAAAAATCACCTCAGATTAAAACGGGCGGTTCGATTCCCGCCGCCTCCACAATTACAAGTCGCCCAAATTTCACCCACGTTTTGCGATCCAGGAAATCCGTAAAACAGATTAGCGGATTGCCGACAGATTCAAATTACCAATACTCGCGGCAAGCTGAATCCGCGCGTTTTGCCAATTTGCAATAGCCTGTATACGTTGCTGTTGCGCATTCGCCAGCGCGGTCTGCGTTGTGAGCACTTCTACAATATTCGCAACCCCTTTTTGATACCTGCTCTGGGCCGCCTTGAAGGCGTCGTGCGCACTATCGAGGATGTCCTGTGACGTGCGCAGGTTCTCCCCATCAACCTTAAGATTTTGATAATTAGTCCAGACATTCACTGCGACTTGTAGCTCAGCATCGGCCAGATTGGCTTCCTTCCCTTCCACCTGTGCCTGAGCGGTCCGGATCTTGTAAGTTCTGCTAAATCCCTCAAAAAACGGAATGTCGACCTGGACGCCGATATAGCGATCCCGCCCGCTCGCGCCAATATACGGCTGACCTACACCCGAGCTTTGCGACTGGTTGTTGGCGTTGTAGCGACCGACCAGGCTGACCGAAGGACGGCCTTGCGCTCGCACCATCTGCTCATTGGCCTGGGCTGCTTCCATGTCAGCGCGTGCGGCGATCAACGAGGGATGGGTCTTCTGAGCCGATTGCAACAATTCGCCCACCGAGCGCACCAATTCAGATTCGGGCATCACAACGTTGTCCGACTCGATCAACACGACAGAACCATCCGGGCGCTGCCCCATATCGATGGCCAATGTACCGAGCGCAGATTGCCAATCCCCCTGCGCTTTGTTGCGATTAAATACCGCCTGCGAGTACGCGGTCTTGGCTTGCAACTGGTCGCTGATGGCGGCAACACCTTTCTGCACCCGTGCGACTGCTGCTTCCAGCACCTGTTTCGCGTTGGCCTCGATTTCGGTCGTCGCCTGGATGTTTTGCTGTGCGACGAGTGCAGCATAATAATCTTTGACCGCCGTGGCAAATACCGTCTGCAATACATTGTCCTGATTTGCCATGGCAGAAATCAGCATCTTCTCGGCGTTCTCCACCGTCGCCGATCTCAACCCAAAATCGTAGAGAACCCAGTTCAGGGTCAACGTATCGCTGTGGTATGCACTGCTGGATACAACCTTGAACGGCACGACGTTGGTGCCTTCGCTGGTGGAGTGTTCCTTGACCGCCTGTACAGAGCCGCTCAGCGTCGGCAGATAAGCGGCTTTTGCAACGCCAACTTGCGCCGCTTGTGCTTTGACATTGGCCCAGGCAACCCTGGTCTTCGGGTTATGGCATAGGGCATTTTCCACCACGTCAAGCAACGTATAGCTTGTTTCCGGTGTGTCGGTACAGCCACGCGATGCCGGCGACGACATCATCAAGGCGCTGGCCGGACTCGGCGGGACACCACCGAGCTGGAACAGCGGATCGCGTGGCGCCAGCTCGAAGCCGAAACAGACCTCGGCACTTGCCAGGCAACCCAGCAGCATCCATTGACTGGCACGGGATCGCCATACTCTGCCAGCGCCATGGAGTACGACACCGCCAGCCAGGCCAGTCATTATCGGCATGGCTGGCCTGGCAAGGTGGTGTTATCCGAGTAGCACTGTGTAACGTTCACCATTGACCCACATCCGTCATCCGTGGTGACCGCCGTGGGATGCCGCCAATTGGAAAGCATCGGCATTCGCATTCGGGGGCGAGAACGTAGGGTCGATCCCGGTACTGCCATCGGTAAACGCCGCCATCGATTGAATCAGCAAATTGATTGATTTGGACAATGCCGGATCGACAGGGCTGCTTGTGGCCGCAGGACTTGCCACCGCGTTCGGGTTAAACGCCAGATTGACGCCGGCGATATCTGCGGTCGTTCCGTTTTTCCAGGTAAAGGTGCTGTCGTTGAGAATCGTATTGCCGTTGCTGTTAGTGGTCTCGGCGGTGGAATTCAGATTAATAGACGAAATGCCCAATTGATTCAACGAAAGCAATTCCCCCTTCTGGAAGTTGGCGTCACCCGCCACATCAACCCATACTTTGAGCTTATTCCACAAGGAATTGCCGGCATCGAGAACACCACCCGCCTGCTTCGCCAGCGCCGACAGCTCCCCAAAACCCGCGACCAGATCCGACTCGCTCTTGACCGTCTTGCTGTTGGTTGGGTCGTACACCAGCATACCTTCACCAGCCGTCAGCCAGCCGGTCTGCACCCTCTTGCCGTTGTTCTGCATATCGAAATAGGCGGGCGAACCCGAAACTGACGTGGTGTTAACTTTGTCACCACGCAAGTTCAAAATAATGGGGTCTATACCATCTGGACAAGGATCTTCGGTAGGAGGTGTCGGATCCACCGGAGGCGGCTCTGGTGGCGGTGTCGTTGCAACAGGTGTATCGATATACGTTTCCGCCTGCGTTGGGTCGGACGATGTGCCGACCTCTGCACCACTTGCCGTATAGTCAGCGGACGACTCAACGCCACTGCTACTCCAGTTATCAATAATATAGCCGCTGGTGAGATTTTCTCGCACGATGTCGCCGGCTTGACCGTGGATGCTATCCGTACCGTTGATTGTTACGTTTTCATTCGCAGCAAGATAAATATTGTCATTATTCGCATACACCGTGTCGTTGCCAATCAGCGACAGCACCGTACCCGAGGCGCCGTCGTAGACGGTGTCATTGCCCTGGATGGCGATATTTCCCGCTGACTGACCTGCCGCTAAATTATTGCCAACTCGTATCGTGTCTCCCGAAGCGACGATATTGTCACCCGCCGCCGTGTTGATGCTGTCGCCCGTCCCCTTGTCGGTGATCGACGTATTACTGCCAAGATAAATCGCACCCTGGGCATCGTTCTGCACGATCTGATTGGTTCCTACCACGGCAAGGGTATTATTGGTACCCCGGTCGTCGATGATATCGTTGCCACCTTGGACCGTTGTCACGGCGGTGTTGCCGCCACCATTGGCGCCGACATAGACCGTATCGCCGGTTGCCGTAATCGCATCGCTGGCCGCCGTGTTGATCACGTCGTTCGTACCTTTGTCGGTCACCGATGTACTGGCGCCCAGATAAATCGCTGTGCCTGCGGCATCGTTCTGGACGGTTTGATTGGCGCCAACCACCGCGAGTGTGCCATTCGTGCCACGATCATCAACAGTGTCGCTGCCACCCTGGACCGTCGTCACGGCGGTGTTGCCGCCACCGTTGGCGCCGACATAGACCGTATCTCCTGTGGCCGTGATCGCATCGCTGGCCGCCGTGTTGATGAAATTATTCGTACCTCGATCAGTGACCGACGTGTTGGCGCCAAGATAAATCGCTGTGCCTGCCGCATCGTTCTGGACGGTTTGGTTATAGCCCACCACGGCGAGAGTGCCTGTCGTCCCCCGGTTATCAACGGTGTCGTTGCCGCCAATGACTGTTGTTACAGCGGTGTTGCCGCCACCGTTGGCGCCGACATAGACGGTATCTCCTGTCGCGGTGATCGCGTCGCTGGCCGCCGTGTTGATGAAGTCATTCGTGCCCCGATCCGTGACCGAGGTGCTGGCGCCCAAATAAATCGCCGTGCCTGCTGCGTCGTTCTGGACGGTTTGATTGGCGCCAACCACGGCGAGCGTGCCATTCGTGCCCCGGTCATCAACGATGTCGCTGCCGCCAAAGACCGTTGTCACAGCAGTGTTGCCGCCGCCGTTGCCGCCGACATAGACGGTATCTCCCGTCGCCGTGATCGCGTCGCTGGCCGCCGTGTTGACGATGTTATTCGTGCCCTGGTCGGTAACCGACGTGCCGGCGCCGAGATAAATCGCCGTGCCTGCGGCGTCGTTCTGAATCGTCTGGTTATTTCCCACCACGGCGAGAGTATTATTGGTGCCGAGGTTGTTGATGATGTCATTTCCGCCAAGCACCGTCGTCACAGCGGTATTGCCGCCGCCATTACCACCGACGCGCACCGTATCTCCTGTGGCCGTGATCGCATCGCCGGTCGCAGTATTGACGATATTGCTGCTGCCTTTATCCGTTACCGATGTGCTGCTGCCCAGGTAAATCGACGTCCCTGCCGCGTCATTCTGAATTGTCTGATTGGTGCCCACAACCGACAGCGTATTCTTGGTACCAAGATCATCGATAGCATCGTTATTGCCCACCACCGTCGTATTGATCGTATTGCCGCCGCCGTTGCCGCCTACGCGAACGAGAGCGCCGGAACCGGTAATCACGTCGTTGGCGCTGGTATTGACAGCCATACCAGTGCCATTAACCGTCACATTTACATTACTCGCGAGGTAGACATAATCGTTGGTACCGCTCACGGTATCATTGCCCACCACCGAGACCGTATTGCCGGTGCCGCCGCCGATCTGCACGTTGCTGCCAACGATCGTCGTGTTCGTGCTATTACCAAGTGTCACCGTGCCGCCGGTCTGATTGATGACTTCGCCGTGATCGCCATCGGCAACGCTGATGGCACCGTTCGATCCCATTGTGACGATGTCGTTGTTGCTGCTGCCTGCCAGTGCCAGCGTGGCGCCAGCATTACCTGTAACCGTATTGCCTGAACCGGCCAGCGTTGCCTGGCTGCCTGCTGCAAGGGTGATCGTGGCGTTGCTTGCCGTATCAGTTGCACCAGTACCGGAAATAGTGGCGCTGACTTGGCCGGCAGCAGTTGTGTTGGTTTGTATCTCGTTTTGAACAGCACCAGATGCTGAGAAATTCTTCAGGTCGTCAGCCGTCGCGCCAGCATTGACCGTCGCGGTATCTGTTTGGGTAAGCTGTCCACTATTATTCGTGGCAACGCCCCAGCTACTGCTGTTTGTAAGATCTTTGACCGTATAGGCCAATGCGCCGCCTTCGGTTGCCGCCACTGCAATCGTTTGAACCACCTGCCCAGTTTGACTGTTGACCACATTGATGTTGTCGGGATTGCTGAGATCGGTGAATAATTGGTAGTTACCGTTCTGGCTAAGCAATTGTGGAGCGGTGCTACTGCTATTCGAGTAATAACCTTTGTATTCGTTTTCGTTGAGCACGCGGGCAACTGCCGCTACGCAGGCAGCGTTCGTCCCGCAGGTAGAAGACAGATCACCCGTTTGAGCGCTGCTCGAAAAATATCGAATTGTATTTTGCGCATCCTGGAAACTCGAAAGAGGGACGATTGGCTGCCCACCATTTGCTGAACTACCTAAAAACAATGCACCACCTGTGCTGGCGGTCGACGTGGTGTTACCACTAGCAATTAAATTATTTACCGCTTCGCCCATCAACTGGTATGCATTGATTTCAGCTTTGGCTTCGCTAACCACCCCATCAGTAAGAATATTGGCATCATTGGAATGCCCAAGTTCGTGCGCGATCGTTACTGCCAGTTTATAGCCGGCGCTGCTTGCCAAATCATTTTGCGGAGAAGACGTAGCGACAGTAATTTGTCCATTCGTTGGGTCGGTCTCAGCACTTGCCGCCATGGGCCCATTAGCACCGACTGGATTCACCGTGCTCGTTGTGAAAATAGTGCCCTTGGAATTATCGTTTAGATAATTATTCAACTGTTGCACATATGTAGGAGACGCATTGACGATTTTCAAAAAATCAGTAAAGGTACTATTGCTAGTGCCACCAAAGGCGTTAGCAAAATTAGCCAGGCGAGGATCATTGGCGGCGATGGTAGTTGGAGTCGTGGATGCCATGGGTAGGTTCCTTGAAAGATGGTTTTAAAAATTATTCAGAAATGGGTTCTACAAATTGAATACGTTTCAAACAGCCGCTATTCACATACGAAAATACTATCGGTGCGTTCCGGCCATTTGGGTCCTGTTCTCCATAAGCCTCGGAGAACATCAACCCTGCCAATTCAGCCGGATTGCTATAAAAACTTTGGGCTGCATGAGTCGGTATACCGACACTGCCTTTGCCATAGACACGCCTAACCTCGGAGTTGCTAATGCAAATGCCATTGAGATAAAAATCGAGGGTAAATCCAATTCCTCGTTTATTTTTATCGATAGAGTTCTGTCCTATTCCATAACCAATGCTCTCAAATAAATAACTGTCCCGACCACCTTTGATGTCATACCTTCGTTGCACGCCAGGTTTCCTTGGGGAGACGGTATCGATAGGATCTGTGATCGTCAAATCAAAAAGTTTGACCAATTTGGAGAAATCCTGAATCTCATCCAGATGGGCAACCAGGTACTGTATCTTGCGCCATAGCTCAGTGGCATCCGGCCCCATATTCAATTCCTCGACAATGGATTCCTTACCGCGAACCTGAACCATTTTTTCTGGGCTTGAAGGAGCAGTAGGAACAATCGAGCTGTCTGCAATCGCTAGCTGACTCAGTCCAAGCAGCGCGATGACCGCAGCTAAACGGCAATATTTTTGAATCGATAAAAATGTTTTAATCATTTCTTATTTTCTCTTTCAGTGACTTCAATCGGTGTTGTTACACATATCAATACTGGCATTCCATTTCTTGTCAATCTGGTGCGTCGCCGTGTGCAAAAAATTCTTGATCCATATTTCTAAAATTCCGATCATGCGCGGCTTATCTCTCCCGCAGTGCCTCACTGCGATACTTCAACAACGGCGTCAGCAGATATTCAATAATGCGCCGCTGCTCCGTCTTGATTTCCGCTGATGTCGCCATCCCCGGTGTCAGCGGCTCATTCCTACCTTCGGCAACGACGGTTGTTTTCAGCAGCTTGATACGCGCCGGATAAATTAGTCCGAGCTTGTCGTCTTTGACCGCATCCTGCGATATCGACAACACCTTGCCCGGCAGCGTGCCGTAATGCGTATAGGGGAAAGCATCCAGCTTGATGGCCGCTTCCTGACCAGGCCGCACAAAGCCGATGTCCTGATTCAAAATCTGCGCCTCTATTTCCAGGCCAGCGTCATCAGGTACCAAGACAAGCAACTCTTGCGCTGGTTTGACTACACCACCCACTGTGTGAATATCCAATTGCTGGACCGTGCCGGAGACAGGTGCAGTCAGATGTGTCTGCGTTTGCCGCTGCGTAGACTTGGCCTCATCACCCTGCACCTGTGCCAACTGTTGTTGCGCCTGATTGAGCGCATCCAGTTGTTCTCGCCGGAATTGCGCCGTCGCCGTTTCGATGTCTTGCCGCTGTTCGGCAATCCCGTCTACGAGTTGGCGTGAGTAACTTTGCTGTGCCGCCAGATCCTGCTCCGCTTGAATTCGGGTCTGCTGCTTTTCCAGGGCGGCGTGACGTGGCACGTAATTCTGCGCAAGCAGAGATTGATAATCGGCTTCTTCGGCCCGCGCAATCGGTAAAGTCTGCTGCACCCCGATGATCTTTTGCCGGGTCGTTTGCAATTCATGCTCCCGCTTTTGCAGTTCGGCCCGCAGCGATGTCAGTTTGCTACGGTATTCAATGAACGCACCTTCGGCCAATCGCTGCACGTCGTGTTGCCGCTCTGGCGTGGCATCGGGTACAGGCGGAAGTTGCGGCGGTTTGTTGTCGCGTTGCGCATCCAGCAGCGCTTGCGCCCGCTTGGCTGTCAATATGGCGTCAATGCGCGCCGTACGCGATTTACCGACATCCGCCGCTGCTTCTGTAGGATCGAGTTCGATTAAAGATTGACCGGCTGCGACATGCTGGCCGTTGCTCACCAGGATCGCCTTGACGATGCCTGCCTCCAGCGGCTGGATGACTTTGCTATTTCCGTTAGGGACGATCTTTCCTTGGGCTACGGCGACGACATCAACTTTACCGATAATCGACCAAACCAGGGCAATAGCAAACAAGATCATTAAGGCCCACATCAGGCCCCGTCCGATGGGCGAAGCCGGCGTTTCCAGCACCTCCAGTGCTGCCGGCAAAAACTCGACCTCATCGCGTTGCCGCCTGGTCGGTACGCCCTGCATCTTTTCTTCGGCGAATGCGGCGCGGGCAATTTCCCAATAATGGCGTAAGGTATCAAACAACATGCAAATACCCCGTCTGATGCTGCCACAACGACGCATAACGCCCGCCACGCCGTAGGATCAATTCGTCGTGCGTACCTTCCTCGACGATCTCACCTTTTTCGACCGTGATGATACGTTCGGCAATACGCACTGCAGAAAGCCGATGCGCGATGATAAAAACCGTGCGACCAGCACAAATCTGCTGCATGTTGCCCTGGATGATCGCTTCGGATTCGGCATCCAACGCCGAAGTCGCCTCATCGAAAATTAAAATCTTGGGATCGGTCGCCAACGCCCTGGCAATCGCTATGCGTTGTCGCTGGCCGCCAGACAGACCTGTGCCGCGCTCACCCAATTCGGTATCGTAGCCTTGCGGTAGCTCCAGTACAAATTCATGGGCGCCAGCTAAGGTCGCCGCTTCGACTACCTTGTCGAACGACATGCCCGGTGACGCAAACGCAATGTTGTCGCGTACCGTCCCCTTGAACAGCATGTTCTCCTGCAGCACGGTCCCGATCTGCCGGCGCAGCGAGGCCGGATCGAGCACCGACAGGTCCATGCCATCGATCAACACGCGACCACGCTCCGGGGAATAGAGACGTTGAATCAGCTTGGTCAAGGTGCTTTTACCGGAACCGGATGGGCCGACGATACCCGTAATGCTGCCTGGCTTGACCGTTAGCGACAGTCCCCGCAGGATTTCCGGGCCATCTTGACGGTAGCGGAACACTACCTTATCGAACACGACCTCACCTTTGACGACCGGCATAGAGGCTTGCCCACCTGACGCACTCGATTCAGCCTTGTTGTCGAGAATATCGCCAAGGCGGTCCATGGATAGGCGCACTTGCTGGAAATCCTGCCAGAGCTGCGCCAGGCGCAATACGGGCGCGTTGACACGACCGGCCAGCATGTTGAACGCGATCAGCCCTCCAACAGACAGGCTACTGTCAATCACCAGCTTGGCGCCGTACCATAGCAGTGCCGCTGTGGTCAGCTTGCTGATCAGGGAGGCGATCTGATTCGCTGTATTCGACAGATTCGAAGCTTTGAAAGCAATCGACACGTAGCCGGCCAGTTGTGTCTCCCAGCGGCGCTGCATCAGCGGTTCGACCGCCATCGATTTAATGGTTTCGACGCCGGTCACCGACTCCACCAGAAAGGACTGATTTTCTGCGGAACGGCGGAATTTTTCGTTAAGACGGGTTTTCAGCGCCGGCGTCACCAAGACCGACAAGGCGATATAACACGGCAGGGAAATGAACACGATGAGGGTCAATACCCCGGAATAGGACAGCATCACCGCGAAGAAAACCAGAGTGAACAGCAAATCCATTACGACGGTCAAGGCATTACCGGTTAAGAAATTACGGATGTTCTCCAGTTCTCGCACGCGGGCAACGCTGTCGCCTACCCGCCGCGCCTGGAAATAGGCCAGCGGCAGGTTCAACAGATGATTGAATAATCTGCTGCCCAGCTCGACATCCATGCGATTGGTCGTATGGCTGAAGACATAGGCGCGCAAGCCACCGAGCAACGCTTCGAACACAGAAATGGTCACGAGACCGAATACCAGCACATCTAGCGTCGACATCGATTTATGCACCAGCACCTTGTCGATCACCACCTGCATGAACAGGGGCGAGACCAGGCCGAACAATTGGAGGAAAAAGGATCCGGCCAGCACTTCCAGCAGTTGCTTGCGGTATTTGACGATAGAGGGAATGAACCAAGATACATCAAACTTGCCGCCGCCCTGGGCCAATATGGCGCGGGAAGTCATCAGGATCAGGCGGCCAGACCACCGTTGCTCGAATTCAGCCAAAGAGAGTTGAAAGGTGTGTTTCTGGACTTCGTCATGCAGTAGTAAAGCGCCATTCGCGCATTTGGCGAGAACAATAAAGCTGCCGTCCTTGAGTTCCGCGATAGCGGGCAATGGCGTCTGGGCAAGTCGATGCGATTGCGTCGTCATCAGCCGGGCCTTCAGCGCAATCTGGCGTGCCAGACGTACCAGGGTGATCGCATCGACGCGATCCGAACTGCCGGACAGGTGTTGAAGACGTTCGGCGCTCGCGGCCACCCCCGATAATTGGGCCACGACCACCAATGAGGCAATACCGCTGTCCGGCCCATTGCCCGGCAGCGGCTTATATCCTTCGCCAGACAAGATACGCTCCATCACTTTTATTGCTTTCTATGCACGCCCCATAAGCAAATGATTCTAGTCAAAATCTCAATGTTAAAAATTGCCGCCTACTCCCTTGTTTCAAATGGTTACACTTTCTGCGGGAACTCTACAAAGGCGGGTTGCGTATACGCAACGATCCTTATTCATGAATGTTAATAAATCACTAAAAACAAATTTTCATCATGCCGAAACACCATCAAAATGCGTCATTTTGCGCTAACCCGTTGCAGCCAATTTCTCCGCGAACCCAGCGTAGCCTGGAGGCTTGGCGTTTTACCAGTTTGCATTAAAAGCGCACTATTTAACCTCCAAGGCAGGCGTGGGGGGGACTGCGATTGAAAGGTCAAGATTGACGGTCTTTTCATGACAAAGCAACATTGCCGTAGCGTAAAAATAGTCACGAAAAGCGGCTTGATATGATGCAGACGCGGCCTTAACAACATGGCGGGGGTAGAGTGCTGTCTGCGTCTGACATGCCTGAGCGCCTCCGATTCCTTTTGGTAGTCATCCCGGCATCCGTATTGCAGAACAACATCCCATTGGTGACATCATCATCGTTGTAATAGCAAAGGCCATCTGCATTCAGCTAACACATGCTGCGCGTATGCCCTACGATTGTTTCGGTGAACTTTGCGATGTACCATTCGGCGCGGTCGCCTAGACGCCCTGGATCTGGCCTACCTTACGGGCCAACGCCCAGCCGACACTCTCAAAATGAAAGCCAGCGATATTGCCAATGGGTTTCTGCTTGTTGATCAGGGCAAGACGCAAAAAAAATTACGTATTTCTGTTACCGGGGAACTGGCGACCGTGCTTGGTCGAATAGTCGTGCGCAAGGCGCAGCATAAAATTGAAAACGATCAATTGTTGATGAATGGCGACGGCAAGGTATTCACCCTGCCGGCATTGCGCAGTCACTTCGACCGAGCGAAAATCGCAGCGGCCAAAAAGTTGCCCGAGTTAGTCGAAGATATAAAAGCTTTCCGGTTTTACGACCTGCGCGCTAAGGCAGCGGACGACACATCAGATGACCGTGGTGACCAGGCCGCAAGCGATCTGCTGGGTCACGATAATGTGAAAACAACACAACGGCATTCTCTCCGGAGAGGCAAGATTGTAGAGCCGACAAAGTAGGGAATATTCAGTTTTTGCGGAGCGCTCCGCAATTCCGATAATTTTAGACTTTCAGAAACAACTAAATTTAGTTTAAAATCAAGGTCTTGCGGGTGTAGTTCAATGGCAGAACGAAAGCTTCCCAAGCTTTAGACGAGGGTTCGATCCCCTCTACCCGCTCCAGACCAGCGTTGGCGCCAGCATCTCCGGGCGCCATTTGTATTTTTGAGGCGATCGATTGCCTGGCGTTACAATGACGCCATGGTCCATGGCAGTTACATGGCAATTGCGCGCCCGCCTCACCCTAACCGTTTATCAAGCATGTCAGAAAACAAATCCGGCAAACCCCTTTTTTACGATCCGACCGAACACCGGATCCGCAGTTTTGTCACGCGCGCCGGGCGCTTGTCGACGGCGCAGGCGCGGGCCATCGAAGAATTGGGGCCGCGTTTCTGCGTGCCTTACGACAAGGCAGTGGTCGACCTCGGCCAGGTTTTCGAGCGCAGCGCACCGACCATCCTGGAAATCGGCTTCGGCATGGGTGAAACCTCGGCCAAGATTGCCGCCGGCATGCCGGAAAAGAATTTCCTCGGGGTCGAAGTCCATACGCCCGGCGTCGGCAGCCTGTTGAAGCTGATCGGCGAGCAGCAGCTGAGCAATTTGCGCCTGGTGCAGCATGATGCGGTGGAAGTGCTGACCAACATGATCGCGCCGGGCTCGCTGGCCGGAGCGCATGTGTTTTTCCCCGATCCCTGGCACAAGGCGCGGCACAACAAGCGCCGCCTGATCCAGGGGCCGCTGGTCAGCCTGCTGGCCTCGCGCATCGCGCCGGGCGGCTACCTGCATTGCGCTACCGACTGGCAGGAGTATGCTGAACAGATGCTGGAAGTATTAAGCGCCGAGCCGCTGCTGAAGAATACCGCCGAGACTTACGCGGAGCGGCCGGAATACCGGCCGGTGACCAAGTTCGAGAACCGCGGCCTGCGTCTTGGACACGGCGTCTGGGACCTGGTGTTCACGCGCGTTTGACCCGTATTGCCATAGGAAGCCTGCGACATGTTGCCAATCCGATTTTTTTCCCGCATCGATAATCGTTTCGCCAGGTTTGCCGCTTCGGCGGCGCTGCTGGCGCTGGCCCACTCATCCCTGGCGCAGGCCGGAGAGCAAACGCCGCCGCTGCCGCCCGGGACGATAACGGTGGAGGAAACCCATTACAAGCCGGCCGCTCCCGGCGTGACGGCGCCGCAGGTGCCGGCTGCCTCCAGCCGGCCGTCGGCGGAAGGCATGGTCGATGCCGCGAAACGCGATATCGGCAAGATAGACCGCGACCTGCGCAAGGATGCGCCGCCCAAGGACGCCAAGGCGGCCGAGCCGACCATGCAGCAGAAACTGGAAATGGGCCTTGCCCCTGCAGCCCCGCCGCCGCCAAGTTCGCCGAAGGACACCACCATGGAAGACATCACGCTGCCGAACGGCCAGCGCGTCACCAAGGTGACCGGGCCGAACGGCACTTATTGCGTCACCCAGATCTCGGTCGGCAACACCAAGGGCGAAGACATCATGCAGAAAGGCGCGATTTCGCGCACCACTTCCTGCGGCGCGGGGTTTTGAAGCAAGCCCGGCCATGGCTGGCAAGCAATTTCAGCAAAATGACCGAAATGCCCGTCTAGCAGCCCGCCATTCGGTACAATCTGCCTATGTTGTCCGAATTCGACCTGATCTCCCGCTACTTCACACGCGCGCCGCGCAACAATCTTGACCAGATTGCGCTCGGCGTCGGCGACGATTGCGCGCTGCTGGCGCCCGGCGCCGGCAAGCAGCTGGCCATCTCTACCGACATGCTGGTGGAAGGACGCCACTTTTTCCCCGATGCAGATCCATTCACGCTCGGCCACAAGTGCCTCGCGGTCAACCTGTCCGACCTGGCGGCGATGGGTGCGCGACCGCTGGCGTTCACGCTGGCGCTGGCGCTGCCCGCGGTGCATGAGGGATGGCTGGCCGCGTTTTCAGGCGGCCTGCTGGCGCTGGCCGACCTGCATCAATGCGAACTGATCGGCGGCGACACCACCAAAGGCCCTCTGAATATCTGCATTACGGTATTCGGCGAAACCGTGCCCGGACAAGCCCTGCGCCGCGACGCCGCCCAGGCCGGCGACGACATCTGGGTCTCCGGCACGCTGGGCGACGCCCGCCTGGCGCTGGCGGTCTACCGGCAGGAACTCGGCGCCGAGCTGAGCGCTGACCTGGAACTGGGCAGCGACAGTTTCAAACTGGCGGCGGCGCGCATGCACCAACCGACGCCAAGGGTCGCACTGGGCCAGGCCCTGCGCGGCATCGCCCATGCGGCGATCGACATTTCCGACGGCCTGGCCGGCGATCTCGGCCATATCCTGGCGCGCTCGGCTGTCGGCGCCACGCTGGCGGTCGACAGCCTGCCGGCCGGTCCGGTGCTCAGCCAGCAAACCGAGGCGATCCGCCGCCATTTCACCTTGGCCGGCGGCGACGATTACGAATTGTGCTTCACCGCCGCGGCCAGCCAGCGCGACGCCGTGCTGGCCGCGGCCCAGGCTGCCGCCACCGCCGTCACCCGCATCGGCAGCATCGACGCCGCCCCAGGCTTGCGCCTGCACGACGCCGACAATAACCCGCTTAACCTGCAACTCGCTTCTTTCGACCACTTCCGCTCAACATGACAGAAACAATTCCCCCGCCTCAACCGATCAAGGCCAGCGCCCGTTTCATGCTGTCGCATCCGGCGCATTTCATTGCCCAGGGTTTTGGCAGCGGACTCTCGCCCATCATGCCGGGCACTTTCGGCACCTTGTTCGGCTGGCTGTCGTATGTGGTGATGACCACCCGCTGGCCGGAAATTTTCACGCCGCTGAACTGGCTGGTGATCATCGCCGCCGGTTTCATCGTCGGCATCTGGACCTGCCAGAGCACCGGCCGCCACCTGGGCGCACCGGACCATGGCAGCATGGTGTGGGATGAAATCATCGCATTCTGGCTGGTGCTGGTGCTGGTTACCCCGGCCAGCCTGCAGGCGCAGTTCGGCGCCTTCATCGTGTTCCGTTTTTTCGATATGGTGAAACCGCCGCCGATCGCCTATTTCGACCGTCATTTCAAGGGCGGTTTCGGCGTCATGTGGGATGACATCGTGGCAGCGTTTTATACGCTGCTGGCGCTGGCGCTGTGGCGGGTGATCTAGGATGGAGCGATTGCATCTGCCCGTAACAAGTGGCAGTATGTACTGACCCAGCCGGCAGAACAGCAAACAGGAGTGGAGACATGAACACCAGCACTGTAGTTGCAGACAACACCGAGCAAATCGTCGACCTGGCGGCCCAGGTCGGCCGTGCCTTGCAAGCCAAAAACTGGTTCCTGTCGACCGCCGAATCCTGCACCGGCGGCGGCGTCTCGCAAGCGATCACGGAAATCGCCGGTTCTTCGGAATGGTTCGATTGCGGCTTCGTCACCTACTCCAACGCATCCAAGACTGAACTGCTGGATATTCCTGAAGCCGAGATTGCCCAGTACGGCACGGTGAGCGAAGAAATTGCCGCCGCCATGGCCGAAGGCGCCTTGGCCAACAGCAATGCCGACGTCACCATCTCCACCACCGGCATCGCCGGCCCGGGCGGCGCGGTGCCGGGCAAACCTGTCGGCACGGTCTGCTTCGGCTGGTCAGTCGGCCATCGCACCCATACCGAGCGCCTGGTGTTCGCGGGCGACCGCCGCGCGGTGCGCGAACAGACCGTGATCCATGCGCTGCAAGGTCTGTTGCGCTTCTTGAAATAAACTCAACTACGATCAGACACAATCAAGTACGAAAGCGGTTGATAGCGTCGCGGGTTTCCTCGGCCACGCGGCGCGCGGCCTGGGCGAAATCTTCGCCGGTCGCCTGGTCCGGTTTGGCGTACAGGATGGCGCGCGACGAATTGATCATCATGCCCATGCCGCTTGCCGTTTTGCCGGCCTTCACGGTTGCCTCGATATCACCGCCCTGGGCGCCTACGCCCGGCACCAGCAGCGGCATGTCGCCGATGATGCTGCGCACTTGCGCCAGCTCTTGCGGAAATGTCGCTCCCACCACCAGGGCGCACTGGCCGTTGGTATTCCACTTGTCGGCCACCAGGCGCGCCACGTGCTGGTAGAGCGGCACGCCATCCACTTTCAGGAACTGCAGGTCGGAACCGCCGGCGTTGGAAGTGCGGCACAGCACGATGGCGCCGCGGTCTTTCCATTCCAGGTACGGCGCGACTGAATCGAAACCCATGTACGGGCTGACGGTGACGGCGTCGGCGCCGTAGCGCTCGAAGGCTTCGCGCGCATACTGTTCCGCAGTGGCGCCGATGTCGCCGCGCTTGGCGTCCATCACGATCGGGATGTGCGGGTAGTTCTTGCGCAGGTACTCGCAGATCGCTTCCAGCTGGTCTTCCGCCCGCAGCGCCGAGAAATAGGCGATTTGCGGCTTGAAGGCGCAGGCAGTGGCGGCGGTGGCGTCGATGATTGCCTTGCAAAAGGCAAAGATCGCGTCCGGCTGCTGCTGCAGATGCGATGGGAATCTGGCAACATCCGGATCCAGCCCGACGCACAGCAGGGAATTGTTGGCGCTCCAGGCGGCGGATAATTTTTCGATAAAAGTCACGGTGATGCCTTAATAATGCAAACCCCCGCATTGTAATTCCAATTTAGCCGGGAATAAGCGGAGTAGTCGCTATTTAACACTTGAGCGGCTATCGATAGTTTGCTAACGTGCATAACATTGTTTCTTTTATCAGGGATATCCATGAAAACTTTCTCCAAATGGCTGGCAATTGTTACCTTCGCCTCGCTGCTCAGCGCTTGCGGCTACAACGATTTCCAGACCAAGGATGAAGCCGTCAAGGCGGCCTGGGGCGAAGTCGTCAACCAATACCAGGGACGCGCCGACCTGGTGCCGAAGATCGCCCAGATCGTCAAGGCTTACGCTACCCATGAAGAAGCAACCTTTGAAGCCGTGACCAAGGCCCGCTCCGCGGCGACCAGCTTCCAGATCACGCCGGAGGTGCTGAACGATCCAGCCGCCTTCGAGAAATTCCAGCAAGTCCAGGGCCAGCTGTCTTCGGCCTTGTCGCGCCTGATGGCGGTGTCCGAGAATTATCCGCAGCTGAAAGCCGACGGCCTGTACCGCGACGCCCAGTCGCAGCTGGAAGGCATAGAAAACCGCATCAAGGTGGCGCGCAACCGCTACATCGTCGCCGTCCAGGACTACAACGTGCTGGCGCGCAGTTTCCCGACCAACCTGACTGCGATGGCGATGAGCTACAAGGTCAAGCCATCGTTCACCGTGGATAACGAAAAAGCGATCTCGACTTCGCCCGACGTCGATTTCGGCGGCAAAAAATAATGTCGCTTAAGGCAATTCCGGCAATCCGCCTTTGGCTACCGGCGCTGGCCTTGTGGCTGGCGCTGGCTGGATTATCGGTTACGCCCGCCGCGGCGCAGACGCAGGTGGCGGTGCCGCCCCTGCAAGCGCATGTCACCGACCTCGCCGGCATGCTGCAGCCGGCGCAGCGCGATGCGCTCGACAGCACCTTGAGCGAATACGAGACGCGCACCGGCAGCCAGATCGCCATCTTGCTGCTCAGCAAAACCGAACCGGAAGGCATCGAAGACTACGCCGTGCGGGTGGCCGACGCCTGGAAGCTGGGACGCAAAGGGATCGACGACGGCGTCATCCTGCTGGTGGCGAAAGACAATCCGAAAGCCTTGCGGCGCATGATGATACTGACCGGACGCGGGGTCCAGGGCACGCTGACCGATGCCCAGTCCAAGCGCGTGCTGCAAGACATCATCGCCCCGTATTTTTCCAAGAACGACTATTACGGCGGCCTGAACGCCGGCATTTCGGCCATCATGCCGCTGCTGGACCAGGAGAACTTTGCACCGCCCAGCCGTAAACCCGGGCCGGTGCAAGAGCCCGCCGCCGACTTGCTCGGCACCCTGGCGCCGCTGCTGTTCTTCGGCTTCATCATCCTGATCACCATCATTTCACGCGCACGCGGCGGCAGCGCCGGTTCCGGCCGGTCGCTCAACAGCAATGTCTGGGGCAACGCCGCCGGCGTCATCATCGGCAGCGTCCTGAGCCAGGGTGGACGTGGCGGCGGCGGTTTTGGAGGAGGAGGCGGATTCGGCGGCGGTGGCGGCGGCTTTTCCGGCGGCGGTGGCGGCTTTGACGGCGGCGGCGCCTCGGGAGACTGGTGATGGCACATACCCTGCAACGCATCTGGCGTCATCTGCTGACCACCCGGGGCAGCGCGCGACGGGCGTTTCCGCCAAACACGCTCAAGGCTATCCAGCAGAAAATCGCCGACGGCGAAGTCACGCACCGGGCCGAAGTCAAGATGATCGTCGAAGGCTCGCTCAGCTTGCCCGCGGTGCTCAACGGCGTGACGTCACGCAACCGCGCCCATGAGCTGTTCTCGCATTACCGGATCTGGGACACGGAAGAAAACGTCGGCGTGCTGCTCTACGTCAACCTGGCCGACCACAAGGTCGAAATCGTCGTCGACCGCGCCGTCGGCCGCGCCACCAAGCCAGCCGACTGGCAAGCCGTGTGCAAGACCATGACCAAGGAATTCGCCAACGGCGCATTCCACGACAGCACGCTGGCGGCGCTGGAACAAATGAACGGCCTGCTGACCCAGCACTTCCCCGACCAGGGCCGCAAGAAAAACGAGCTGTCAGACAAACCGCTGGTACTGTAATCACTCCCGTCAAACCCCAATTAAATCGACTCTGACCCTAATTGATTATTTAGGGTCAGAGTCGATTTATTTTTTGCCGCGGCGCTTTTTTAGCCGTTTTCGTAGACCCATTGCAGGAGGGTGTCTTGCGCGGCTTGTCCGCGCGGGGCGTTGGGGTGGTTGATCAGGCACACTACCGCGTAGTACTTGCCGGAGGCGGCCAGCACGTAGCCGGCGATGGCCCTGACGTCGTTCAGGGTGCCGGTCTTGACGTGGGCCTGGCCGGCGACGCTCTGGTTTTTCAGGCGTTTGCGCATGGTGCCGTCGTAGCCTACCAGCGGCATCGAGGAGACGAATTCCGGCATGACCGGCGACTGGAAGGCAGCGGCCATCATGCGGCCCATGGTCCGGGCTGAGATCCGTTCGTTGCGCGACAGTCCCGAACCGTTTTCGATCACCAGGCCGCCGGTTTCTATGCCCTTGTTGGCGAGCCAGCTCTGGACGGCGCGCGCGCCGCGCTCCGGCGTGGCCGGCACTTTCAGGATGTCGGCGGCGATGGTCAGCAGCACTTGGCGCGCCATCACGTTGTTGCTGTATTTATTGATGTCGCGTATCACTTCCGGCAGCGTCACCGAACTCCATTCGCTGACCAGGGTGCTGCCGGCCGGCGCCAGGCCGTTTTTCACGACGCCGCTGAACGTGCCGCCGAGGTCGCTCCACATTTGCCGGAACACTGCGCCGAAATACTGCGTGCTGCTCATCTTGTAGGGATTGACGTACCAGGTCTTTTCACCGCAAGAGGCCGGCAGCGCGCCGTTGAAACTGGCGCCGTCGGCATCCACCGCGGCCTGCAGCTTGCCTTGCCAGTCGTCGCAATTGCCGCTGCCCAGGCGCGGCGGCGTGATCGGGTAGCCGCTCATCGGCGGATCGATCAGCACGTTGACCTGGCGCGTTTCCGGGTTCGGCACGAACTGGAATGTCAGCGCCTTGTAATTGAGCAGCAAGGCGTCCGGGCCGACGTTATACGGTTTCATCGGGTCGCCGTCGAATTCGGAGGGATCGTAGGCATTCTCGTCAAACGTGCTGCGGTCCAGCACGATATTGCCGCGGATGTCGCGGATGCCCTTGGCGCGGATCTGGCGCAGGAACAGCCAGAAATTTTCCAGCACCAGCTTGGGATCGCCGTTGCCCTTGAAGATCAGGTCGCCCTGCAGCACATTGCCGACCTGGCTGCCGTTGGTGTACGCCTGGGTTTTCCAGCGATAGGTCGGCCCCAGCAGCTCCAGCGCGGCGTCGGTGGTCACCAGTTTCATGGTCGAGGCCGGATTGAACGGCGTGCCGGCGTTGGCCGAGGCCAGCACCTTGCCGGCGCCGTCGACTTCTTGCACATAGACGCCGGCATTCTGGGCCGGGATGCCGGCCAGTTGCAGGGCCTTGCTGAACGGCGGCGGCAGCGCCGCGGCGGATTCTTGCGCCTGGACGCCGGGCAGCAGAAAGGAAGACAGGAGGAGGACACTGATCGCGTGGAGTTTATTCAAGTGGGCACCGGTGAAAAAGAAGGTTTGCGCAGGATTATCCCACGCGTTCACACGATGCCAAGGAAGGAACTGCAGCCGGCGGCGGAATAGCGCCGGCAGGGGTTGGAAAAATCAGAAAACGGAGCCGCTGCGGGATGCCGCCTGCGATCCCGATGTGTACTGCCAGGCTGCGGCTTCAGAGCAATGCCGGTATGGCTTCCAGGATAATCAGAGCCAGCAGTGCACCGCATACGGCGCCGATGGCGCGCAGGCTGCCGCGGGCAAACCTGGATGCGACCGGCACTTCACCGCACAACACCACGCCGGCGATGGCTGCCGGTATGAAAAACAGCAGGTTGTTCATCACCAGGTTGACCATGGTCATCTCCTGTCTATATTTGTAATTTCAGTATAGTTTTTTCATGCTCAATGACAAGGTCGAATAGTTGATTGACAACAGGCCGGACATGGCAGGAACAGCATGCGGCCCGCTTGTGCTGTCCTGCACAATTTTCTTGACCGCCATCCGCCGCGCGGCTACTATCCACCAGTCTAAATTTTATGGAGTCCCTTTAATGGGCACTTGTTCGAGTGACAGTTGTAGCCAGACCCGTTCTGGCGCCGCCTCGGCAAGATAACGCAGGACTTCCCCTGCCGTCATCTCGCCCCCGGCGGATGATGGTATCCCAGCGCCTGGAACCCTTCCCGGGCGCACAGTATTCCACCACCTGATCTTGTTTCATCCAGAGTTGCGCCGCCGCACCGGCGGCGCGCCCGGCTGAATCTGGCTCCGACCATGGCTAGCGCCGTTGTCGCGGCCATCGAACACTTGCATCCAGCGCTTGAGATAGATCCGAGATTGTCATCAAGATGTCACCGATCGAATTTACAGTCTGGTGCCGTTCTAGAACTTTTTGCTTTTTGCCGACAGGCTGTCATCCGGATGGGTTGCCAGTCGTTAACATAAAGTTAAAAGCGATAAAGTTAAAGGCAAGCAACAAGCGACACACTGATCGACGACAGCCGACCGCATTGCATGAAAAAAGAAGAAGACCATGAATCTGAACATCCTGAGAGAAACATTCGTTAGCTTTGTCCGTACCCACGGCATGGACCGCCACTTCCGCCGCCTCGGCGCGGACATGTTCCGCAGCACCCCGGTCACCAAGGATGTGCCGCCCTCGCTGGCGGAAAACCTGTCCTCTGCCGCCCATGTCGATATCAGCGAACTGTTCAAGACCCTGCACAGCCGCGCCGACGGCCTGACCGAAGCGGAAGCGGACACCGTCCGCGCCAGCGCCGGCCCGAACGAGGTCGAGCACGAAAAGCCGATCTCGAAATGGACGCACCTGTGGCAATGCTACAAAAACCCGTTCAACCTGCTGCTGACCGTGCTGGCCGCCGTTTCCTACCTCACCGAAGACATGAAAGCCACCATCGTCATCGGTTCGATGGTGGTGCTGTCGACCTTGATGCGCTTCATCCAGGAGTCGCGCTCCAATACCGCCGCCGACAAGCTCAAGGCCATGGTCAGCAACACCGCCACGGTGCTGCGCCACGACCTGGCCGAAGACATCGCCGAGGAAGCCCTGCGCTATTTCGACGTCACCCTGCATCCGAAGGGCGCGCGCCGCATCGAACTGCCGATCAAGAAGCTGGTGCCGGGCGACATCGTCCAGCTGTCCGCCGGCGACATGATCCCGGCCGACCTTCGCCTGCTGACCGCCAAGGACCTGTTCATCAGCCAGGCCGCCATGACCGGCGAATCGCTGCCGGTTGAAAAATTCGTGACCCACCGCGGCGCCGCCACCAGCAACCCGCTGGAACTGGACAACCTGTGCTTCATGGGCACCAACGTGGTCAGCGGTTCCGCCACCGCGATCGTGGTCACCACCGGCAACCGCACTTACTTCGGCGCCCTGGCCGAGCGCGTCACCGCATCCGACCGCACCCCTACCGCGTTCCAGTCCGGCGTCAACAAGGTCAGCTGGCTGCTGATCCGCTTCATGATGGTGATGACGCCGGTGGTGTTCCTGCTCAACGGCTACACCAAGGGCGACTGGGTCGAAGCATTCCTGTTCGCGATGTCGATCGCGGTCGGCCTGACGCCGGAAATGCTGCCGATGATTGTTACCTCGACCCTGGCCAAGGGCGCGGTGGCGCTGTCGCGCAAGAAGGTGATCGTCAAGCGCCTGGACGCGATCCAGAACTTCGGCGCCATGGATGTGCTGTGCACCGACAAGACCGGCACCCTGACCCAGGACAAGATTTTCCTGGAACGCCACACCGACATCCTCGGCGAGCAGGACGACCTGGTGCTGGAATACGCCTACCTCAACAGCCATTACCAGACCGGCCTGAAAAACCTGCTGGATGTGGCCGTCCTCGAACACGCCGAACTGCAGCGCGAAATGGCGCTGGCTTCTGCCTACCGCAAGGTCGATGAAATCCCGTTCGATTTCCAGCGCCGCCGCATGTCGGTGGTGGTCAGCGAACGCGAAGACCATCATGAACTGATCTGCAAAGGCGCCGTCGAAGAAATCGTCTCGGTCTGCACCCACGCCCGCCACAACGGCCAGGTGGTGCCGTTCACCAAGGAACTGCTGCAGGAAATCTACGAGACCACCTCCAGCCTGAACGCGGAAGGTTTGCGCGTGGTGGCGGTGGCCGCCAAGGACCTGCCGCCGACCAAGGAAGTGTATGGCGTCGCCGATGAAAGCGACCTGGTCCTGATCGGCTATATCGCCTTCCTCGACCCGCCCAAGGAATCCACCAAGCCGGCGCTGGACGCGCTGCGGGAACACGGCATCACGGTCAAGATCCTGACCGGCGACAACGAACTGGTGACCGCCAAGATCTGCCGCCAGGTCGGCCTGGCCGTGGACGGCATGCTGCTCGGCAACGACGTCGAGAAAATGAGCGACGCCGAGCTCGCCGCCGCGGTCGACACCACCACCGTATTCGCCAAGCTCAGCCCGACCCACAAGGAACGCATCGTGCGGGTGCTGCATGACAAGGGCCACGTGGTCGGCTTCATGGGCGACGGCATCAACGACGCGCCGGCATTGCGCGCCGCCGACATCGGCATCTCGGTCGATACCGCGGTCGACATCGCCAAGGAAGCGGCCGACATCATCTTGCTGGAAAAGAGCCTGATGGTGCTGGAAGAAGGCGTGCTGGAAGGCCGCAAGACCTTCGCCAACATGCTCAAGTACATCAAGATGACCGCCAGCTCCAACTTCGGCAATGTGTTCTCGGTGCTGGTCGCCAGCGCCTTCCTGCCGTTCCTGCCGATGCTGCCTTTGCACCTGCTGGTGCAGAACCTGCTGTACGACATCTCGCAGATCACGATTCCTTTCGATAACGTCGACAAGGAATTCCTGGAAAAACCGCAGCGCTGGAACGCCGCCGAAATCGGCCGTTTCATGGTGTTCTTCGGTCCGATCAGCTCGATTTTCGACATCACGACATTTGCCCTGATGTGGTACATCTTCGGCGCCAACACGCCGGAACACCAGACCCTGTTCCAGTCCGGCTGGTTCATCGAGGGCCTGCTGTCGCAAACCTTGATCGTGCACATGATCCGCACCCGCAAGATCCCGTTCTTCCAGAGCCGCGCTTCGTGGGCGCTATTGAGCATGACCCTGATCATCATGCTGGTCGGCATCCTGCTGCCGATGTCGCCGCTGGCCCATTACTTCAAGCTGCAGGCCTTGCCGCTGACCTACTTCCCGTGGCTGCTGCTGATCCTGGGGGCCTACGCGGTGCTGACGCAGGCAATGAAAGGCTGGTACGCCCGCCGCTACGGCTGGCAATAAGCTGCAGCCCCAGGGAGCCTGGACAGGCGATTGTCCCGGCTCCCGCAAAAAGAAAAGCCAATCAATGCGATTGGCTTTTTTTACGCCGCTGCACTGCCGCGGTGCTTATCCGACCAGGCCTGCCGCGATGTTGATCGACAAGCCCAGGATGGCCGAATTGAACAGGAACGTCAGCACCGACTGCATCAGCACGATCTTGCGCATGGAGCGCGTCATGATGCTGATGTCGGAAGTCTGGACGGCGACCGCCATCGTGAAAGAGAAATAAAGGAAATCCCAATAGTCAGGATTTTTTTCATCGTCAGGAAAACGCAACGGCAGCTTGTCGCCCGCGCAGGCGTAAAACAGGCGCGCGTAATGCAGCGCGAAGATGGTGCCCACCAGGAACCAGGAGCCCAGCACTGTCATGCCGGTAAACATGTAGCGCAGCTCTTTCGGGCCCGGCAGGAAATCCTGGGTGTGCGTCAGCCCCAGCACCACCGCGCCGATGCTGCTGACCGCGGCGACGCAGATCAGGACCAGTATCATGGTGTCGTTCTCGTCCTCGATGGCGGCACGCCGCTTCACCTGCCCCGAGGTGGCCCTGGCCATCATCCACCACAGCGTCGCCAGGTAAGTCCAGACGCCGGCGTTCCAGGCGATCAGCAGGCGCGTCAGGTGCGAGCTGGTGGGCTGGACCGCCCAAACCGCGAGGCCGACGATCAATGCAATCATCAGGCGCGGGTGGGTATGGAAAACCAGGCGGCGGAATTTATTCATGCTTGTCCTTTCTGAATCCGGTGTCGATGCAAAACGAGGCCGCACCGGCGCGGCCCTGCCGTTTCATCATCGATAGCATATTGCAACGGCGGACTTCTGTGTGCTTTCGTTTCGCTGCGCAGGAAAACGCGCCGCAATGAGAAAACGCCCTTACGGGCGTTTTCTGGATCCGATTTCGATCAGGTTTCGGTAATGTGCAGCTTGCTGGCCACCATGTGCGCCACGCTCTCTCCCGGCTTGCGCCGGAACTTGCGGCTCGCCCAGACCAGCAGGTCGTCGACATAGGTGAACACCACTGGAATCACCAGCAGGCTCAGGAAAGTCGATGTCACCAGGCCGCCGATGACGGCAATCGCCATCGGTCCGCGGAAACTGGAGTCCGCCCCCAGGCCGAGGGCGATCGGCAGCATGCCGGCGCCCATGGCGATGGTGGTCATGACGATCGGCTGGGCCCGTTTATGGCAGGCATCCATCAGCGCCTCGAAACGGCTCATGCCATGGTCGCGGCGCGCCACGATGGCGTACTCCACCAGCAGGATCGAATTCTTGACCGCGATCCCCATCAGCATCAGCAAACCGATCAGCGACGGCATCGAAAACGAATTGTGCGTGATCAGCAAGGCTGCAAACGCGCCGCCGATCGACAGCGGCAACGCCGCCAGGATCGTCACCGGCTGCAGGAAGCCCTTGAACAGCAGCACCAGCACCATGTACACGCACAGCACGCCGGTCAGCATCGCCAGCGCAAAGCCGGTGAACAGTTCCTTCATGATTTCAGCGTCGCCCAGCTCGCCGCGCTTGACGTTGGGCGGCAGGTTCTTCAGGTTCGGCAGCTCGTTGATCTTCGACATCACCTCGCCGATCTCATGGCCGTTCAGCTCGACGTGGATGATCACGCGCCGGTTGCGGTCGATGCGGTCGATCCGCGCCGGGCCGCTGTCGAAGCGGATGTCGGCCACCGAGCTCAACGGCACATTGCCGTTCTTGCCCTGCACCGCCAGGCGCTCCAACACGCTCATGTCATGCCGCGCATCTTCCGGCAAACGCACCCGGATCGGAATCTGCCGCTCCGGCAGGTTCAGCTTGGCCACCGACTGGTCGTAATCGCCGGAGGTGGCGATGCGCAAGGTGTCGCCGATGGCCGACGCGGTGACGCCGAGGTCCGCAGCCTTGGCGAAGTTAGGCGTGACGATGATTTCCGGCCGCACCAGGCTGATGCTGGAAGTAATGTTGCCCAGGTCGGGAATGGTGCGGATTTCGCGTTCGATGGCGCGCGTCACCGCGCCCAGCGCCTGCGGATCGTCGCCCGACAGCAGCAGCTGCAGTTCTTCGCCGTTGCCGCCGCCGCCCACGGTAAACCGCAAGCCAGGCAACTGTGTCAGCAGCTTGCGCAATTCGCTATCGACTTCGGTCTGCTTCTGCTTGCGTTCCGGCGGATCCTTGAGCAGCACGGTCAAGGTCGAACGGCGCGCCTCGTCGCCGCCGATGGCGCTGTAGACCTGGGCGACATTCTTGTTGGTCATCAGCAAACGGCGCGCCTGCTCAGAGCTGGCGCGGGTTTCCGCCAGGACGCTGCCAGGCGGCAGTTCCAGCGTGACCTGGGTCTGGCCGCGGTCGCTAGGCGGAATGAAGCCGGTCGGCAGGAACGGGATCATGGCCAGCGACAGGATAAAGAACACTGCCGCCATGCCCATGGTCTTGAGCCTGTGGTGCATGCACCAGGAAGCGACCGCCATGTAGGCCGTCATCATGCGGCTTTCTTTTTCCTTGTGCACCAGCGGCTTGAGCAGGTAGGCCGACATCATGGGTGTGAGCAGACGCGCCACCACCAGCGAAGTGGTCACCGCGATCGCCGCGGTCCAGCCGAACTGCTTGAAGTATTTACCGACGATGCCGCTCATGAACGCGGTCGGCAGGAATACCGCGACCAGGGTGAAAGTAGTCGCCACCACCGCCAGGCCGATTTCATCGGCAGCTTCCAGCGCGGCCTGGTATGGCGTCTTGCCCATGCGCAGGTGGCGCACGATGTTTTCGATTTCGACAATCGCATCGTCCACCAGGATCCCGATCACCAGCGCCAGCGACAGCAAGGTCACGCCGTTGAGGGTAAAACCGAGGAATTTCATCACCATGAAGGTCGGGATGATCGACAGCGGCAACGCCGCCGCCGCCACCAGCGTCGCCCGCCAGTCGCGCAGGAAGAACCAGACCACCAGCACCGCCAGCAGCGCGCCTTCATACAGCAGCGACATCGAACCTGCATAGTTCTCCTTGACCGCATCGACGTTGTTGAACGCTTCCTCGATCTTGACGTGGCTCGCCTTCTGGTTCAGCGTCGCGACGGCTTTCTGCACCGCGTTGGACACCGTGATTTCACTGGCACCCTTGCTGCGCGTGATTTCAAAGCCGACCACCGGCTTGCCGTCCAGCAGCGTCAGCGCGGTGCGCTCGCCGATGCCGTCGGTTACCTTGGCGACCTGGTCCAGGCGGATCACGTGGCCGTCCGGCAAAGCCATCTGCAAGGCGGCGACTTCCGCCACGTTGCCGACCGTGCCGATGGTGCGCACCGATTGCCGCGCACCGCTGATGTCAGCCTTGCCGCCCGGCGCCTCTTGCTGCACGCGCTGCAGCTGGCGCGAAATCTGCGCCGCCGATACGTTCAGCGCCGCCATCCGCACCGGGTCCAGCTCCACCAGCACTTCGCGGTTGACGCCGCCGACGCGGTCGATCTTGCCGACCCCGGGCACCGACAGCAAGGCCTTGGAAACATCGTTGTCGACAAACCAGGACAGCGCTTCTTCATCGAGCTGGTCGGACTTGACGGTATAGGTGATGATCGGCCGGCCCGAGGTGCTCGCCTTGCCGTAAACCGGATCGCGGACGTCGCTCGGCAAATCGCTGCGCACGCGGTTGACTGCGTCATGCACATCGTCCATCGCTTCCTGGATATCCTTTTCCAGGCGGAATTCGATCTGGGTGTTGACTACCCCGTCGTTGATGGTGGTGTAGATATGCCGGATGTCGGTGACGGTGGCGACCGAATTTTCAATCTTGCGCGCCACCTCGGTTTCCAGCTGCGAAGGAGAAGCGCCCGGCAGGCTGGTGCTCACCGAAATGAAGGGAAAATCGATATCGGGCGAATCCTGCACCAGCATGTCCTTGAAGCTCATCAGCCCCATGACGGTGAGCATGATGAACAGCAGGATGGCGGGAACCGGATGCTTGATGGAGAGCGCGGAAAAATTCATGGCCGGTCCTCGCTTATTTCATCGCCAGCGGTGTCGCCGGCTTGTTTTCCGGCGCTACCCGCACGGTGTCGCCGTCGGCCAGGAATCCTGCGCCTTTTTCAACCAGCGTCATCGCCGCCGTGATCCCGCTCGCGCCCTCGGCAACTTCGATGCGGTCGCCGATGCGGCGTCCGATGGTGACCTTGGTCTGGATCACTTTGTCGTCTTTGCCCAGCTGGTAGACGTAGCTATAGCCGTCGCGCATCACCACCGCGCTCTGCGGCAGGGTCAGCGCCGTGGCGTAACCCAGCGCGAACTGGCCGGTGCCGAACATGCCGGCATGGACGGCGCCCGGCGCCGGCAGGTCGACGTACACCAGGCCGTTGCGCGTGAGCGGATCGACGGTCGGCGCCACCATGCGCACCTTGCCGTCCACCACCACGCCGTTCGTGACGCGCAGCTTGACCGCCTGGCCGACCTTGATCTGCAGCAGGTCGGTGGCGTTCACTTCGCCGCGCCATTCGAGGCGGTTCTGGCGGATCAGCTTGAACAGTTCCTGCCCTTGCGACGCCACCGAACCGACCGTTGCGGTACGTGAAGAAATGACGCCGTCGTCCGGCGCCAGCACCTGGGTCTGGCGCAGCCGGATCTGCTGCATTTCCAGGCTGGCCTGGGCTGACTGCAGGCGCGCCTTGGCGCTGCGCTCGGCGACTTCGTACTGGGTAGTCTGCTGGCCGCTCAAGGCGCCGCTGTTGACCAGCGAACGCGCCCGTTCGGCATTGGCGTCGGCTTCCGACAAGGCTGCGCGCGCTTCTTCCACGGCAGCCTTCTGCTGGGCCACCTGGGCCTCTACGCTGTCGTTGGTGAAACGCGCCAGCACCTGGCCGCGCTTGACCACATCACCGACATTGACCCTTACCTCGGCCAGCTGCAGGCCGCCCAGTTCGCTGCCGACCACCGCCTCCTGCCAGGCGGCGACGCTGCCGTTGGCCGACAAGGTCAGCGGCCAGTCGGCGCTTTGCGCCTTGGTGGTGGTGATGGTCAGGGAAGCTTTAGGTTTGCTGGTTTCCTTGTCGGCAGGTTTGCCGCTTTTTCCTGTAGTGGCCCAGACCGCGGCAGAACCGATGACGACGACCAGCGCCGCGATTGCTGTCAATTTCAAAGATGGCTTTTTCATGACTGTCTTCTTTACATTTCTATATTAAGAACGCTCGGAGTTCGATGCTGGTGCCGGGGCGGGCGCGGCCGGCAAGGCCGCCTGCTCCGCCTGATTGCGCCAGCCGCCGCCCAAAGCCTTGTACAGGGCAATCCAGGCCGCCACATGATCGCGCTGCACGCTGATCTGGGTCTGTTGCGCAGCCAGGAAAGTGCGGCGCGCATCTTCCAGTTCAAACAGGCTGCCGCTGCCGGCCTTGAATTTGTCGTCGTTGGCGTGGAAGTAGCTTTCGTACTCGCGTGCCGCCAGCGCCGCATCGTCTTCACGCCGCGCCGCCGCATCCAGGCGCACCAGCGCTTCTTCGATTTCACGTGCGGCGCTGCGCACCTGCGACTGGTAACCGGCATATGCCTCGTCATAACGGCCGCGCGCCAGGTCTACCTGCGCCCTGCGCAGTCCGGCGTCGAATAGCGGCAACTTGAGCGAAGGACCGAACGACCAGGTATCGGAACGGGAGCTGCCGCCATCGAAGCGCAAGCCGCCGATACCGATGCTGCCCAGCAGCGAAATGCTCGGATAGCGATTCGCCTGGGCGACGTTGATCTCGGCGCTGGCTGCCGCCAGTTCGCGCTCGGCGACAGCGATGTCAGGCCGCTGCGACAAAACCTGCGCCGGCACGCTCTCGACCACGAAACCGCGCGGCGTCGGCAAACGCTCGTTGACAGCCAGCTTGGCGCGCAAGGCCGGTTCGGGAATGTCGGTCAGCGCCACCAGCGCCTTGACGCCAAGGTCGCACTCGGTACGCTGCACCACCAGTTTTTGCCGGGCGTCCGCAGTGGAGCCGTTGATCAGCGCGCCGTCTGCCGGCGCGGTGAATCCTGCCTTGACTTTGAGCGCCGTCAGCTGGGCGGTCTGCTCGCGCGACTTCAGGTCCTGCTCCAGCATCGCCGCAGTGGCCACGCAGGCACGGTAGTTCACCAGGGTGCTGCCGACTTCCGCCGCCAGCGACACCTTGGCGCCGTACCAGTCGGCGTTGCGGGCGAACAGGCGTGCGTTGGCGGCTTCCGCGGCCTTGCGTTTGCCGCCGAACAGGTCAAGCTCCCAGCTGGCGTCGAAGGTGGCGCTGCTGCTGGTGGTGACGGTGGCGACGTTGCCCAGGTTCGAGGTCAGGCCAGAGAGTGATTTGCTGCGCGTGCTGCTGGCGTCGGCGGCCACCGACGGATACAGTGCGCTGCCGGCGGAACCCGCCGTGGCGCGCGCCTGGGTAATGCGCGCCAGCGCTTGCGCCACGCTGGGATTGCTGGCCTCGGCCGTGGCGACCAGCTCAGCTACCAGCGGATCGTCGAATTGCGACCACCAGTGCGCCAGGTCAGCCGCGCCATCGGCTCCCGCCGGTTTCGGCAAAACACTTTGAAATTGCGGCAGCACCGCTTGTGATGAGGTAGCTGGCGTGGGCGCCTGGTAGGCAGGCCCGACAACGCAACCGGCGATCACCGACAGCAGGGGTACGCTGCCGAGCATCTTGAATAAACGCATCTTTTCCCTTACATGATTTTTTTGAGGGGCTCCCAAATGCGGGATTTTTAATTGTTTTAGCTGCTTTCCTGGGTATGGCGCTGTCTGTAATTATTTGCTGTAACTCTCCAATGTACAGTGTGTATCGACACTGTAAAGAGGAAAATTGCTGCCCGGTATGCGATTGCGACAAGCTGCAGAATCGAGGGGATCAATCGACTAAAACACGGGATGAAATGCAATTGGACCGAATTGCAAGAAACAATCACAAAAAATATCAAAAAAATACCAATTTATCTGCTACGGACACCCCGTCAAATTTCTGCGCAGCAATAATAACTTGCTTCCACCCTGTTTAGTAAGTGCCATACCACTTTCACCGTATGGAATCAGGCGCCGGCGGATCGGGGAGAGTACGGAAAATGGCGTGGCCGGCAAGCGTCTCGCGGCAGCGCCATGCATGATGCCCGATTTTTTTGCGTGACTATTAACCGATTATGAAGACTGAAGAACCCTTGCCGCAAACCGAAGAAGAGTCGCTCCGGATTATTTGAGAGGTATCCAGGGATCCGCCGGCTTTGGCAGCGTAGGCAGGTTGCCGCTGCCTCATCATTGCCAATTAAGCAATTCCCAACCAGGGCAATGCCTCATGCGCCTGAAGATTATCCAGCGAACCCGAATGCGGGCTTGAAAAATCGACAGAGCGTCCCTATACTTAGCACTCGTTAGGAGAGAGTGCTAACAATCTCCTCGACCTAGTCACTCGCATGCAATAACAAGGCGATGCAGAGCGGTCAGTTCACTTTGCTGCGATATTGCTGCAAATACACATAACCTGTTGAATCTTAAGGAGTCACATATGAATCTTCGTCCTTTGCACGATCGCGTTATCGTCAAGCGTCTCGACCAAGAAACTAAAACCGCATCGGGTATCGTGCTGCCGGACGCTGCTGCTGAAAAGCCGGATCAAGGTGAAGTCCTGGCCGTCGGCAACGGCAAGATTCTGGAAAACGGCAACGTCCGTGCGTTGGCAGTCAAGGTTGGCGATCGCGTCCTGTTCGGCAAATACTCGGGCCAAGCTGTCAAGGTCGACGGCCAGGAACTGCTGGTCATGCGCGAAGAAGATCTGTTTGCCGTAGTCGAAGGCAAGTAATTTCGGTTAAACCGGAATTCCCCGATTGACCGGCGCCAGGCGCTTCTAATCGGGTCCGCGCACCACACAATCGAATTCAACCTTATTCAGGAGAATCAAACATGGCAGCAAAGCAAGTAGTTTTCGGCGATGAAGCACGCGCCAAGATCGTCAACGGCGTCAACATCCTGGCTAACGCAGTCAAGGTAACTCTGGGTCCTAAGGGCCGCAACGTCATTCTGGAACGCAGCTTCGGCGCGCCGACCGTGACCAAGGACGGTGTTTCGGTTGCGAAAGAAATCGAACTGAAAGACAAGCTGGAAAACATGGGCGCGCAGCTCGTGAAAGAAGTTGCTTCCAAGACTTCGGACAACGCCGGCGACGGCACCACTACCGCTACCGTGCTGGCACAGGCCATCGTGCGCGAAGGCTTCAAGTACGTTGCCGCCGGTTTCAACCCTACCGACCTGAAGCGCGGCATCGACAAGGCCGTGGTCTCCATCGTTGCTGAAATCAAGACACTGTCGAAGCCAACCACCACCAGCAAGGAAATTGCTCAAGTTGGTTCGATCTCGGCCAACTCCGACACCGACATCGGCGACATCATCGCCAAGGCAATGGATAAAGTCGGCAAAGAAGGCGTGATCACTGTCGAAGACGGCAAATCGCTGGAAAACGAACTGGACATCGTCGAAGGCATGCAATTCGACCGCGGCTACCTGTCGCCATACTTCATCAACAACCAGGAAAAACAGGTTGTTGCCCTGGAAAACCCGTTCGTCCTGCTGTTCGACAAGAAGGTTTCGAACATCCGCGACCTGCTGCCGATCCTGGAACAAGTCGCCAAGTCCGGCCGTCCTCTGCTGATCATCGCAGAAGATGTCGAAGGCGAAGCGCTGGCTACCCTGGTTGTGAACAACATCCGCGGCATCCTGAAGACAGCCGCTGTCAAGGCTCCAGGCTTCGGCGACCGCCGTAAAGCCATGCTGGAAGACATCGCTATCCTGACCGGCGGCCAAGTGATCGCTGAAGAAGTCGGCCTGACGCTGGAAAAAGCTACCCTGGCAGAACTGGGCCAAGCCAAGCGCATCGAAATCAGCAAGGAAAACACCACCATCATCGACGGCGCCGGCGAAGCCATCAACATCGAAGCTCGCGTCAAGCAAATCCGCGCGCAGATCGAAGAAGCGACTTCGGACTACGACCGTGAAAAACTGCAAGAACGCGTTGCCAAGCTGGCCGGCGGCGTTGCGCTGATCCGCGTTGGCGCTGCAACCGAAGTTGAAATGAAAGAAAAGAAAGCACGCGTTGAAGATGCTCTGCACGCTACCCGTGCAGCAGTTGAAGAAGGCGTTGTGCCTGGCGGCGGCGTGGCATTCCTGCGCGCACGTGCTGCAGTCAAGGACCTGAAAGGCGAAAACGCCGACCAGGAAGCCGGCATCAAGATCGTGCTGCGCGCGATCGAAGAGCCGCTTCGTCAAATCGTATTCAACGCTGGCGGCGAGCCATCGGTTGTGATCAACGCAGTCCTGGCCGGCAAGGGTAACTACGGTTACAACGCAGCCGACGGCACCTACGGCGACCTGGTTGAACTGGGCGTCCTGGATCCAGCCAAGGTTACCCGTTCGGCGCTGCAAAACGCTGCATCGGTTGCCAGCCTGATCCTGACTACCGACGCACTGGTTGCTGAACTGCCTGAAGACAAAGCAGCTGGCGGCGGCATGCCAGGCGGCATGGGTGGTATGGGCGGCATGGGTGGCATGGACGGCATGATGTAATTTTGACGGGCCGGGATATTCCGGCCCTGACGAAACATCTGTTGTCTTGGTTTGAAAAAGCCTGCGATGGTTATCCGTCGTGGGCTTTTTTCATTGTGTGGTCAATTGACCGTGATCGACGGAAGAACGGTTGTTGCGCGTACATTGCGCTCCGTGGTCCGTTAAATGGGGTCAGAGTAATTTTCGCAAAGGACGCGAAAAAAAACTCTGACCCCATTTAACTGCTCGGGGTTGGTTTTGACGTTGGGGTTGGTTTTGACGTTGGGGTTGCTGTTGCTTTTGACGTTGCTTTTGAATTCCGCATTGAGACGTTGCCAAATCCGGCGCGTGTCAGCCGGGAATTGTGGGGGACATGTTTGAGCCGAAGGCGAGTTTTGTTCCCCACCCGGCTGACACGCGCCGGATTTGGGGACCCGACCGAAGGGAGGGCAACGGCTTTGCGGTCGCCTTTTCTTTGCTTACTTTTTGGCGCCCGGCTAGGGGCGAAGCAAAGAAAGTGAGCGGCTGCCGGGCCGCCCCCGGCTTGCATCCACGGAGTAGCTACCGTTTTAGGTAACGACGAACGAGGCTGTGGCATGCCACCGCACTCACTCCGTGGGCCGTTAAATGGGGTCAGAGTAATTTTCGGCGATAAAGCTGCCGAAAAAAAACTCTGACCCCATTTAACTGCATCTGTGGTTTAACTGCATCTGTGGTGTTTGTATTTGTATAGACACGATGGTAATAACGCCATGCTTAAATGTTCCTTCCCATGCTTAACAAACGCTTATAAAATAAGCAGCTATTAAAATACATAACGGCGGCGAGATTGTTGATGTTTATGCAATCAGCTGCCTTTTTTCATTCTGAAATGATAGAAATCAAAGCAGTCACCCAGCGCTTCAACGGCGCGCGCGGGCCGGTCGATGCGGTTCGCAACGTTAACCTGTCGATACGCAAGGGCGAAATCTTCGGCATCATCGGCCGCAGCGGCGCCGGCAAAAGCACGCTGGTGCGCTGCCTGAACCTGCTGAACCGCCCTACTTCCGGCAGCATCGTGGTCGACGGCAAAGACCTGACCGCGCTGGACGCCGAACAGCTGCGCGGCGCGCGGCGCGAAATCGGCATGATTTTCCAGCATTTCAACCTGCTCTCGTCGCGCACCGTGTACGACAATATCGCGTTGCCGCTGGAACTGGCCGGCTTGTCCAAAAGCGAGATCGCCAAAAAAGTCACGCCGCTGCTGGAACTGGTCGGACTGACCGCGCTCAAGGACAGTTATCCGGCGCAAATCAGCGGCGGCCAGAAACAGCGCGTCGGCATCGCACGCGCACTGGCCAACGAACCGAAAGTCCTGCTGTCCGACGAAGCCACCTCGGCGCTCGATCCGGAAACCACCCGCTCCATCCTCGAACTGCTGCGCAAGATCAACCGCGAACTGGGCCTGACCATCGTCCTCATCACGCACCAGATGGAAGTGATCAAGATGATCTGCGACCGCATGGCGGTAATGGAAACCGGAGAGGTGATTGAACATGGCGAAGTGCTCGAACTGTTCCGCTCGCCCAAACATGAAGTCACGCGCGCCCTGATCGGCGACGTGATTGCCCAGGAACTGCCGCAAGGCGTACTGCAGCGCCTGCGCGCGCGGCTGGCCCAAAGCGACGCCGGCGGCGGCACCGACCATCTGTTCCGTTTCGCGTTCACCGGCTCCGGGGTCGACCAGCCGCTGCTGTCGGAAGCGGTCCGCAAATTCGACCTGGATTTCAATATCCTGCACGGCCAGATCGATGAAATACAAGGACAGGCATTCGGCTCGCTGGCAATCCTGGCCAACGGCACCAGCGAAAACATCAGCGCCGCCATGGCTTACCTGAGCGCGCAAGGCGTCACCGTAGAGGAGTTGAACCATGTCATCTGAAATGCTCGATCTGTTCTTGTCGTCGTTCGGGGAAACCCTGATGATGGTCGGCATCTCCGGCATCCTCGGCGCCCTGCTCGGCGTGCCGCTCGGAATAGCGTTGCACCTGACCGGCCGCGACGGCGTCCTGCCGCACCCGCTGTTCAACCGCATCGCCGGGCTGATCGTCAATGCGGTGCGCTCGACACCGTTCATCATCTTGCTGGTCGCAGTGATACCGTTCACGCGCTTTTTCGTCGGCACCTCGATCGGCACCGCCGCTGCGATTGTGCCGCTGACGATAGCCTCCGCCCCGTTCATCGCGCGCCTGGTGGAAACCGCGCTGCGCGAAGTGGAGCGCGGCCTGATCGAAGCGGCGCAGGCGATGGGCGCCACCACCTGGCAGATCGTCTACAAGGTACTGGTGCCGGAAGCCTTCGCCGGCATCGTCGCCGGCCTGACGATTACCTTCGTCAGCCTGGTCGGATACTCGGCGATGGCCGGCGCCATCGGCGGCGGCGGCCTGGGCGACCTCGGCATACGCTACGGTTACCAGCGCTTCCTGCCGGAAGTCATGCTGCTGGTGGTGGTTATCCTGATCGTTTTTGTGCAGCTGGTGCAGACGCTGGGCGACATCCTGGTGCGTCGCCTCAGCCATCGCTGATTTTTTAAGGACCCTGCATTTACCGTGCAGGATCCCCTGTGATTTTTGAAAGGAAGAAAATGAATCGTCGTCAATTGGTGCAATTCTTTGCAGGCCTGGGCCTGTTCGCAAGCCTGGGCGCTGCTCCCGTCGGCGCTGCCTTCGCGCAAGACAAGCCGATCAAGATCGGCGCCACCGGCGGTCCGCACGCGCAGATCCTGGAAATCGTCAAAAAGGTCGCCGCCAAGGATGGCCTGAATATCCAGATCGTCGAATTCAGCGACTACATCCAGCCCAACGCCGCGCTGGCTGCCGGCGACCTGGATGCCAACAGCTACCAGCACCTGCCTTACCTGGAAGCGCAAATCAAGGACCGCGGCTACAAGCTGGTGAACGTCGGCTACACCATCACTTTCCCGATGGGCGTCTACTCGAAGAAAATCAAATCCCTCAAGGATCTGAAAACCGGCGCCCGTGTCGGTGTTCCCAACGATCCGACCAACGGCGGCCGCGCCTTGCTGTTGCTGCAGGCGCAAGGCGTACTGAAACTGAAAGCGGATGCCGGCCTGAAAGCCACGCCGCTGGATATCGTGGACAACCCGAAGAAACTGAAGATCGTCGAAATCGATGCGGCCCAGCTGCCGCGCTCGCTGGATGACCTGGACGCGGCTGCGATCAACGGCAACTATGCCGAATCAGCCGGTCTGGATCCAACCCGGGACGGCATTGCCATCGAAGCCGCCAAGGGCCCTTACGCCAACGTCATCGCCGTGCGCAGCGCTGACAAGGACAAACCTTGGGTGGCCAAGCTGGTCAAGGCTTACCACAGCGCTGAAGTCAAACAGTACGTTGTGACCCAGTTCAAGAGTTCCGTGATCCCGGCCTGGTGATACATAAGCAAAAGCCCGCGTTGCACAGGCAACGCGGGCTTTTTTTTGTCCGGCCTATCTGATCGCGGCCGGGAAAGCGCTTACTGCCATCTCAGGCCGTAGCCGACGCTGAGGCCGGTATTGTGGCCTGTCGAGCTGAGGCCAATACCCCAAGCGCTATTGCCGGTCTTGCTGACCGCCCTGAACTGCAAGGACAGCGCGGCGTAACCTTGGTAAGAACCGACACCGACTCCCACGCCCTTCTCGCCTCCGTACAAGGTCGGCATCACCGCCCCGGTCGCCGCCATGCTCATCGCAATGCCCGAGTACGCAATGCGCTTGACGTCGCCAATCTGGTTTTGCACATCGCGCAACTGGGATACGTTCACCGCATCGGTCAGGTTGATCCCTGGCGCTACGTTCGTGATGCGGCGCTCGTTGCCGGCGGAGCCGACCGACACCGTGTTGGCCTGGTCGGCAATCGAATACGCCCCCAGCGCCACCGAACGGTTCCCCGTGGCTTGCGCGCCGGCGCCCATCGCTACTGCATCATTGCCCGAAGCCAATGCATTGTTACCGATAGCCACCGTCGGATCGCCGGTCGCCCGGGCGTTGTAGCCGATCGCCACCGAACCGGCTTGCGAAGCCAGCGCACGGAAGCCGACAGCGGTAGCGTTGGTGTCGGTCGCCTGGGCGTTCGAACCAATCGCTGTTGCGCCATCCTTGGTCGCCTGCGCGCACAGGCCGGTGCCGGTGGCGTCCACGCCACTAACGCTGCTGCAAGTGGCGGCGTTCACATTGTTGATCGCGGTGCCGCTGGTGCCGCGGGTCTGCACCGTGCCGTTGCTGTTGGCGCCGCCTATGGTCGTCGCGCCGATAGTCGCGCCATTGGCGGTGGCGGCATTGCTGGCGTCGACCAGCGGTTTCAGCGCTGTCGACAACGACGTCGTGCCGTTGGTGATGTTGCTCAAGCCGGTGGAAAGCGACGATACCTGGCTCAGACCGGTCGACAGGGAAGAAATGCCCGTCGACAGGGAGGCAATCCCGGTCGATGTCGAGGTCGACAGCGAGCTCACATTGCTGGTGGTGGTAGACAGACCGGTCGACAAAGAGCCAATGTTCGACGTATTGCTGGACAGGCCGGTCGACAGCGAATTGATGCTGCTGGTGTTGGTCGACAAGGCCGTCGAGGTTGACGTCGACAGCGAACCGACATTGCTGTTGGTGGTGCTCAGGCTGGTCGACAGCGAACCGAGGCCAGCCGAAGTCGAGGTCGACAATGAGTTCAGCTGGCTGACGTTGACCGCATCGGTATTTTGCGTACCGGCTGCGACGTTGATGATCTGCCGTTCGTTGCCGAAGGAACCGACTGACACCACATTGGATCGATTCGTGCCAACTACCGATTGATTGATCGAATTCGCACCGATGGCGACCGAATTCGAACCGGCGCTCACCGCTGCATTGTCCGAACCGTCCAGCTTGCCGTCTGCCTTGAAGTAATTGGCGACGCCCGACGCCTGCAGGTTGGAGAGGCCGGTCGAGAGCGAACCGACATTGCTGGTCGCTGTGCTCAAACCGGTTGAAGTCGAGGTCGACAACGACATGGCGTTGCTGTTGGTTGTGCTCAAGCCGGTCGACGTCGAGGTCGAGAGCGAAGCGATGCCGGTAGATGTAGAAGTCGACAACGATGAGACATTACTGTTGGTGGTGCTCAGGCCGGTCGAGGTTGAAGTCGACAAGGAATCCACATTGCTGTTGGTCGTGCTCAAGCCAGTCGAGGTTGAAGTCGACAGTGAACTCACGCTGCTGTTGGCGCTGCTCAAGCCGGTCGAAGTCGAGGTCGACAGCGATGCGATGCCTGTCGACGTCGAAGTCGACAGCGAGGTCACATTGCTGTTGGTGGTGCTCAGGCCGGTCGAGGTGGAAGTCGACAGAGAATCCACATTGCTGTTGGTGGTGCTCAAGCCAGTCGAGGTGGAAGTCGACAGTGAACTCACGCTGCTGTTGGCGCTGCTCAAGCCGGTCGAAGTCGAGGTCGACAACGATGCGATGCCTGTGGATGTTGAAGTCGACAGCGAGGTCACATTGCTGTTGGTGGTGCTCAGGCCGGTCGAGGTGGAAGTCGACAGGGAATCCACATTGCTGTTGGTGGTGCTCAGGCCGGTCGAGGTCGATGTCGACAGTGAACTCACGCTGCTGTTGGCGCTGCTCAAGCCGGTCGAAGTCGATGTCGACAGCGAAGCGATGCCTGTGGATGTTGACGTCGACAGCGAGGTCACATTGCTGTTGGTGGTGCTCAGGCCGGTCGAGGTGGAAGTCGACAGCGAATCCACATTGCTGTTGGTCGTGCTCAAGCCGGTCGAGGTGGAAGTCGACAGTGAACTCACGCTGCTGTTGGCGCTGCTCAAGCCGGTCGAAGTCGAGGTCGACAACGATGCGATGCCTGTGGATGTTGACGTCGACAGCGAGGTCACATTGCTGTTGGTGGTGCTCAGGCCGGTCGAGGTGGAAGTCGACAGGGAATCCACATTGCTGTTGGTGGTGCTCAAGCCAGTCGAGGTGGAAGTCGACAGGGAATTCACGCTGCTGTTGGCGCTGCTCAAGCCGGTCGAAGTCGAGGTCGACAGCGATGCGATGCCTGTCGAAGTCGAAGTCGACAACGATGAGACATTACTGTTGGTCGTGCTCAGGCCGGTCGAGGTGGAAGTCGACAGGGAATCCACATTGCTGTTGGTGGTGCTCAAGCCAGTCGAGGTGGAAGTCGACAGTGAACTCACGCTGCTGTTGGCGCTGCTCAAGCCGGTCGAAGTCGAGGTCGACAACGATGCGATGCCTGTGGATGTTGAAGTCGACAGCGAGGTCACATTGCTGTTGGTGGTGCTCAGGCCGGTCGAGGTTGAAGTCGACAAGGAATCCACATTGCTGTTGGTCGTGCTCAAGCCAGTCGAGGTAGAAGTCGACAGGGAACTCACGCTGCTGTTGGCGCTGCTCAAGCCGGTCGAAGTCGAGGTCGACAGCGATGCGATGCCTGTCGAAGTCGAAGTCGACAACGATGAGACATTACTGTTGGTCGTGCTCAGGCCGGTCGAGGTTGAAGTCGACAAGGAATCCACATTGCTGTTGGTGGTGCTCAAGCCGGTCGAGGTCGATGTCGACAGTGAACTCACGCTGCTGTTGGCGCTGCTCAAGCCGGTCGAAGTCGAGGTCGACAGCGATGCGATGCCTGTCGAAGTCGAAGTCGACAACGATGAGATATTACTGTTGGTGGTGCTCAGGCCGGTCGAGGTGGAAGTCGACAGGGAATCCACATTGCTGTTGGTGGTGCTCAAGCCAGTCGAGGTGGAAGTCGACAGGGAATTCACGCTGCTGTTGGCGCTGCTCAAGCCGGTCGAAGTCGAGGTCGACAGCGATGCGATGCCTGTCGAAGTCGAAGTCGACAACGATGAGACATTACTGTTGGTCGTGCTCAGGCCGGTCGAGGTGGAAGTCGACAGGGAATCCACATTGCTGTTGGTGGTGCTCAAGCCAGTCGAGGTGGAAGTCGACAGTGAACTCACGCTGCTGTTGGCGCTGCTCAAGCCGGTCGAAGTCGAGGTCGACAACGATGCGATGCCTGTGGATGTTGAAGTCGACAGCGAGGTCACATTGCTGTTGGTGGTGCTCAGGCCGGTCGAGGTTGAAGTCGACAAGGAATCCACATTGCTGTTGGTCGTGCTCAAGCCAGTCGAGGTAGAAGTCGACAGGGAACTCACGCTGCTGTTGGCGCTGCTCAAGCCGGTAGAAGTCGAGGTCGACAGCGAAGCGATACCTGTGGATGTTGACGTCGACAGCGAGGTCACATTGCTGTTGGTCGTGCTCAGGCCGGTCGAGGTAGAAGTCGACAGGGAGTCCACATTGCTGTTGGTGGTGCTCAAGCCGGTCGAAGTCGATGTCGACAATGAAGCCACGCTGCTGTTGGCGCTGCTCAAGCCGGTCGAAGTCGAGGTCGACAGCGATGCGATGCCTGTGGATGTTGAAGTCGACAGCGAGGTCACATTGCTGTTGGTGGTGCTCAGGCCGGTCGAGGTGGAAGTCGACAGGGAATCCACATTGCTGTTGGTGGTGCTCAGGCCGGTCGAGGTCGATGTCGACAATGAAGCCACGCTGCTGTTGGCGCTGCTCAGGCCGGTCGAAGTCGATGTCGACAGCGATGCGATGCCTGTAGATGTCGAGGTCGACAACGATGAAACATTACTGTTGGTGGTGCTCAGGCCGGTCGAGGTCGACGTCGACAGGGAATCCACATTGCTGTTGGTTGTGCTCAAGCCGGTGGAAGTCGAGGTCGACAATGAAGCCACGCTGCTGTTGGCCGTGCTCAAGCCGGTCGAAGTCGAGGTCGACAGCGATGCGATGCCGGTGGATGTCGAAGTCGACAACGACGAAAAATTGTTGTTGGCCGTACTCAAACCGCTTGATGTCGTGGTCGACAGTGAGTTCAGCTGGCTGACATTCACAGCGTCGGTGTTGGCTGTACCCGCGGCCAGGTTTGTAATCTTCTGGCCGCTATTGTTTATGCCGTTGGTGGTCGTTGCACCGGTAACGGTAAGTCCGGCGGTCGTGATGCCCGTCGACAGCGAAGCAACCGTTGTGCTCAAGCCCGTGGACAAGGACGTCACGCCGCTCTGCGCTGTGCTGATGCCGGTCGATGTCGAGGTCGACAGCGAGGTGACGTTACTGTTGGTCGTATTCAGGCCGGTCGAAGTGGAAGTCGACAGCGAGGCCACACTGCTGTTGGCGGTGCTCAAACCGGTTGAAGCGGAGGTCGACAACGAAACAATCCCGGTCGAGGCGGATGTCGACAGCGACGCCACATTGCTGTTGGTGGTGCTCAGGCCGGTCGAGGCCGATGTCGACAACGAAGTTATGCCAGTCGATGCCGAAGTCGATAGTGACGAGACATTGCTGTTGGTGGTGCTCAGGCCGGTCGAGGTGGACGTCGACAGCGAGGCGATGCCAGTGGATGTCGATGTCGACAGCGACGAGACGCTGCTGTTGGCGGTGCTCAGGCCGGTCGAGGCCGAAGTCGACAGCGAAACGATGCCGGTGGATGTCGAAGTCGACAATGAGGAAACATTGCTGTTAGCAGTGCTCAAACCAGTCGAAGTGGAGGTCGACAGCGATGCAATGCCGGTCGAAGCCGAAGTCGACAGTGACGAGACATTGCTGTTGGCGGTGCTCAAGCCGGTCGAGGTGGAGGTCGACAGCGATGCAATGCCGGTCGAAGCCGAAGTCGACAGCGACGAGACATTGCTGTTGGCGGCGCTCAAGCCGGTCGAAGTGGAAGTTGACAGCGAGACGATGCCAGTGGATGTCGATGTCGACAGCGACGAGACACTGCTATTGGCGGTGCTCAGGCCGGTCGAGGCCGAAGTCGACAGCGAAACAATGCCGGTGGATGTCGATGTCGACAACGACGAGATACGGCTATTGGCGGTGCTCAAGCCGGTCGAAGCCGAAGTCGACAGCGAAACGATGCCGGTCGAAGCCGAAGTCGACAGCGATGTGACGCTGTTGTTGGTGGTGCTCAAGCCAGTCGAGGCCGAAGTCGACAGCGAAACGATGCCGGTCGAAGCCGAAGTCGACAGCGATGCGACGCTGCTGTTGGTGGTGCTTAAGCCAGTCGAAGCCGAAGTCGACAGCGAGACAATGCCGGTCGAAGCCGAAGTCGACAGTGAAGCCACGCTGCTATTGGTGGTGCTCAAGCCGGTCGAGGTTGAAGTCGAGAGCGACAAGACATTGCTGCCGGTGGTGCTCAAGCCGGTGGAAACCGAAGTAGACAGGGAGACGATACCGGTCGACAGGCTGCTCACCCCTGTGCTCAATTGCGCCACCGTCACTATGTCCTGCTGTGCCGAGCCGTCCGCAACATTGGTGATGCGACGCAATGCCGCGGCCGATCCTACCGAAACTTCAGAAGCCGGCGCTGCCGTATTCGTCAGGAAACCGGTGCCGGTCGGTGCTGCCGCCCCGGTGGTCGAGCCGGCGCCAAGCGCCACGCCGTTGGCATAGGACACCGTAGCGCCGCGCCCCAGCGCCACGCCCGAAGTAGCCGATGAGACCACCGACGACTCGCCGCCTATGGCCAGCCCGTCCGCAGCCAGCGCTTGCGCGCCTTTGGTCGCGTTGCCGCCGATCGCCACCGCACCAGCCCCACCGGCCGTGGTGGAATTGGCGATGGTCGGCGCGGTGTTGCTGCCGCCGGAACCGATGGCGACACTATTGGTTTGCGTCGCCTGGCTCAGCAAACCGAGCGCTACGCTGCTGTTTCCTGTGGCAGTCGCCTGTACGCCCACCGCCGTCGCTTGTGTCCCGGCCTGCGCCATGAAACCCATTGCCGTTCCGTAGTTGCCTTTGACCTGGGTACCCGTCCCGAACAGCGTCACGGCGGTAAAACCGCCTCCGCTAGCACCGCAACCCGCAACTATCGAATAATAGTTACTGCCGTCGGTCTGATACATGGTCGCAGCGCCAGGCGCCGTGAAGACTGTGCCGTCCAGGCCCGTGTATGAAGGACCACAACCGGAACCGCCGCCGTTGGCGATAGTCGCGGCATACCCGGACAAAGGCAGAGCCAGCGTCAACGCCAGCACCGATGCCTTGAGCGGAAGCCCGCCTGCCAGGAGCGCTTCCCACACTGCGCCCTGCGCCGCAGCCGGCGCATTCGCCGAACGGCTGGAACCGGATCGCTTGCCCTTGGCGGCAGCAAGCTCCGAGACCGCAATCCAGGCCCCCAGGACTTGGCTGTAGACAGTGCGGTAGATTTTATTCATGGTTGGCTCTATACAAAATAACTACGGTTTGCGATAAGGAATCAAGCGGCACGGCTTATTTCCACTTGAAGCCGTAGCCAGCGCTGAAACCCGTCGCACTGCCGGTGGTGCTGGCGCCGGCTCCCCATGCGCTCTGCCCGGTCTTGCTGATCGCCTTGAACTGCAAGGCCAACGCACCGTAACCCTGGTAAGAACCAAGACCCACGCCTACTCCCTTGTCGCCCGCATCCAGGGGCGGCATTACCGCGCCCGACATGGCCATGCTCATGGCGATACCGGAGTAGGCAATGCGCTTGACGTCGCCGAGCTGGTTTTGCACATCGCGCAGCTGGGATACGTTCACCGCATCGGTCGGATTGACGCCTGGGGCGACATTCGTGATGCGGCGTTCGTTACCGGCGGAACCGACCGACACCGTGTTGTCCTGGTCCGCGACCGAATACGCGCCCAGCGCCACTGAACGGTTCGCCGTAGCTTGCGCGCCCGCGCCTGTCGCCACCGCGTCATTACCCGACGCCAATGAGTTCTGGCCGATCGCTACCGTCGGATCGCCGGTTGCTCGGGCGTTATTGCCGATCGCCACCGAACCGGCTTGCGAAGCCAGCGCTCGGAAGCCGACGGCGGTAGTGTTGGTGTCGGTTGCCTGGGCGTTCGAGCCGATCGCCGTCGCGCCATCCTTGGTCGCCTGCGCGCACAGCCCGGTGCCGGTCGCATCCACCCCATTGACGTTGCTGCAGGTGGCAGCGTTCACATTGTTGATCGCTGTGCCGCTGGTGCCGCGGGTCTGCACCGTGCCGTTGCTGTTGGCGCCGCCTATGGTCGTCGCGCCGATAGTCGCGCCATTGGCGGTGGCGGCATTGCTGGCGTCGACCAGCGGTTTCAGCGCTGTCGACAACGATGTCGTGCCGTTGGCGATGTTGTTCAGGCCGGTGGAAAGCGACGATACCTGGCTCAGGCCGGTCGACAGGGAGGAAATGCCTGTCGACAGGGAGGCAATCCCGCTCGATGTCGAGGTCGACAGCGAACTCACATTGCTATTCGTTGTAGACAAGCCGGTCGACAAGGAGCCGACATTCGACGTGGTGCTCGACAAGCCGGTCGACAGCGAATTGATGCTGCTGGTGTTGGTCGACAGGGCTGTCGAGGTCGAGGTCGACAGCGAACCGACATTGCTATTGGTGGTGCTCAGGCCGGTCGACAGCGAGCCGATCCCGGTCGAGGTCGAAGTCGACAATGAGTTCAGCTGGCTGACGTTGACTGCATCGGTATTTTGCGTACCGGCTGCGACGTTGATGATCTGCCGTTCGTTGCCGAAGGAACCCACCGACACCACATTGGATCGATTCGTGCCAACTACCGATTGATTGATCGAATTCGCACCGATGGCGACCGAATTCGAACCGGCGCTCACCGCTGCATTGTCCGAGCCGTCCAGCTTGCCGTCTGCCTTGAAGTAATTGGTGACGCCCGACGCCTGCAGGTTGGAGAGACCGGTCGAGAGCGAACCGACATTGCTGCTCACTGTGCTCAAGCCGGTTGAAGTCGAAGTCGACAGTGACGTGACATTGCTGTTAGCCGTGCTCAATCCGGTCGAAGTCGAGGTCGAGAGCGAAGCGATGCCTGTCGAAGTCGAAGTCGACAACGATGAGATATTACTGTTGGTGGTGCTCAGGCCGGTCGAGGTTGAAGTCGACAAGGAATCCACATTGCTGTTGGTCGTGCTCAAGCCAGTCGAGGTTGAAGTCGACAGTGAACTCACGCTGCTGTTGGCGCTGCTCAAGCCGGTCGAAGTCGAGGTCGACAGCGAAGCGATGCCGGTCGACGTCGAAGTCGACAGCGAGGTCACATTGCTGTTGGTGGTGCTCAGGCCGGTCGAGGTTGAAGTCGACAAGGAATCCACATTGCTGTTGGTGGTGCTCAAGCCGGTCGAGGTCGATGTCGACAGTGAACTCACGCTGCTGTTGGCGCTGCTCAAGCCGGTCGAAGTCGAGGTCGACAGCGAGGCGATGCCTGTCGACGTCGAAGTCGACAGCGAGGTCACATTGCTGTTGGTGGTGCTCAGGCCGGTCGAGGTGGAAGTCGACAAGGAATCTACATTGCTGTTGGTCGTGCTCAAGCCAGTCGAGGTTGAAGTCGACAGCGAAGCCACACTGCTGTTGGTCGTGCTCAGGCCTGTCGAGGTCGAGGTCGACAGCGAAGCGATGCCTGTGGATGTTGACGTCGACAGCGAGGTCACATTGCTGTTGGTCGTGCTCAGGCCGGTCGAGGTTGATGTCGACAGTGAACTCACGCTGCTGTTGGTGGTGCTCAAGCCAGTCGAGGTCGATGTCGACAGTGAACTCACACTGCTGTTGGTGGTGCTCAAGCCGGTCGAAGTCGAGGTCGACAGCGAAGCGATGCCTGTCGAAGTCGAGGTCGACAAGGAATCCACGTTGCTGTTGACCGTGCTCAGGCCGGTCGACGTCGAAGTCGACAGCGATGCGACATTGCTGTTGGTTGTGCTCAGGCCGGTGGAAGTCGAAGTCGACAGCGAACTCACGCTGCTGTTGGTGGTGCTCAAGCCGGTCGAAGTCGAGGTCGACAGCGAAGCGATGCCTGTCGAAGTCGAGGTCGACAAGGAATCCACATTGCTGTTGGTCGTACTCAGGCCGGTGGAAGTCGAGGTCGACAGCGATGCGACATTGCTGTTGGTCGTGCTCAGGCCGGTGGAAGTCGAAGTCGACAGCGAACTGACGCTGCTGTTGGTGGTGCTCAAGCCGGTCGAAGCCGAGGTCGACAACGATGCGATGCCTGTCGAAGTCGAGGTCGACAAGGAATCCACGTTGCTGTTGACCGTGCTCAAGCCGGTCGATGTCGAAGTCGACAACGATGCGACATTGCTATTGGTCGTGCTCAGGCCGGTGGAAGTCGAAGTCGACAGCGAACTCACACTGCTGTTGGTGGTGCTCAAGCCGGTCGAAGTCGATGTCGAGAGCGAGGCGATGCCTGTCGAAGTCGAGGTCGACAAGGAATCCACGTTGCTGTTGACTGTGCTCAGACCGGTGGAAGTCGAGGTCGACAGCGAGGTAACATTGCTGTTGGTGGTGCTCAGGCCGGTCGAGGTAGAGGTCGACAGTGAACTCACACTGCTGTTGGTGGTGCTCAAGCCGGTCGAAGTCGAGGTCGACAGCGAAGCGATACCTGTCGAAGTCGAGGTCGACAAGGAACCCACGTTGCTGGCGACCGTGCTCAGACCGGTCGAGGTCGATGTCGACAGCGATGCGACATTGCTGTTGGTCGTGCTCAAGCCTGTGGAAGTCGAAGTCGACAATGAACTCACGCTGCTGTTGGTCGTGCTCAAGCCGGTCGAAGTCGAGGTCGACAGTGAGGCGATGCCTGTCGAAGTCGAGGTCGACAAGGACGCCACGTTGCTGTTGGTAGTGCTCAGGCCGGTGGAGGTCGAAGTCGACAGCGAGGACACGTTACTGTTGGTGGTGCTCAGGCCTGTCGAAGTCGAGGTCGACAGCGAATTGACGCTACTGTTGGTGGTGCTCAGGCCCGTCGAGGTCGAGGTCGACAGTGAAGCAATGCCGGTTGAAGTCGAAGTCGACAACGACGAGACACTGCTGTTGGTCGTGCTCAGGCCGGTGGAAGTCGAGGTCGACAGCGATGCGACATTGCTGTTGGTCGTGCTCAGGCCGGTGGAGGTCGAAGTCGACAGTGAACTCACGCTGCTGTTGGTGGTGCTCAAGCCCGTCGAAGTCGAGGTCGACAGTGAAGCAATGCCGGTTGAAGTCGAAGTCGACAACGACGAGACACTGCTGTTGGTCGTGCTCAGGCCGGTCGAGGTCGATGTCGACAGCGAACTCACGTTGCTGTTGGTGGTGCTCAGGCCGGTCGAGGTCGATGTCGACAGTGAACTCACGCTGCTGTTGGTGGTGCTCAAGCCGGTCGAAGTCGAGGTCGACAGCGAAGCGATGCCTGTCGAAGTCGAAGTCGACAACGACGAGACACTGCTGTTGGTCGTACTCAGGCCGGTCGAGGTCGAGGTCGACAGCGATGCGACATTGCTATTGGTTGTGCTCAGGCCGGTCGAAGTCGAAGTCGACAGTGAACTCACGCTGCTGTTGGTCGTGCTCAAGCCGGTCGAGGTCGAGGTCGACAGCGATGCGATACCTGTGGATGTCGAAGTCGACAACGACGAGACACTGCTGTTGGTCGTGCTCAGGCCGGTCGAGGTCGATGTCGACAGCGATGCGACATTGCTATTGGTTGTGCTCAGGCCGGTGGAAGTCGAAGTCGACAGTGAACTCACGCTGCTGTTGGTCGTGCTCAAGCCGGTCGAAGTCGAGGTCGACAACGATGCGATGCCGGTGGATGTCGAAGTCGATAACGACGAAACATTGCTGTTGGCCGTGCTCAAGCCGCTTGATGTCGTGGTCGACAGTGAATTCAGCTGGCTGACATTCACCGCGTCGGTGTTGGCTGTACCCGCGGCCAGGTTTGTAATCTTCTGGCCGCTATTGTTTATGCCGTTGGTGGTCGTGGCGCCGGTAACGGTAAGTCCGGCGGTCGTGATGCCCGTCGACAGCGAAGCGACCGTTGTGCTCAAGCCCGTGGACAAGGACGTCACGCCGCTCTGGGCTGTACTGATGCCGGTCGACGTCGAGGTCGACAAGGACGCCACATTGCTGTTGGTGGTGCTCAGGCCGGTCGACGTCGAGGTCGACAAGGACGCCACATTGCTGTTGGTGGTGCTCAGGCCGGTCGAAGTCGAAGTCGACAGCGAAGCGATGCCGGTGGATGTCGATGTCGACAGCGACGAGACGCTGCTGTTGGCAGTGCTCAAGCCGGTCGAGGTGGAAGTCGACAGCGAGGCGATGCCCGTGGATGTCGATGTCGACAGCGACGAGACACTGCTATTGGCGGTGCTCAAGCCCGTCGAAGCCGAAGTCGACAGAGAAACGATGCCGGTCGAAGCTGAAGTCGACAGCGATGTGACGCTGCTGTTGGTGGTGCTCAAGCCGGTCGAAGTCGAAGTCGACAGAGAAACGATGCCGGTCGAAGCTGAAGTCGACAACGAGGTGATGCCGCTGTTGGTGGTGCTTAAGCCGGTCGAAGCCGAGGTCGACAGCGAGACGATGCCGGTCGAAGCCGAAGTCGACAACGAAGTGATGCCGCTGTTGGTGGTGCTTAAGCCGGTCGAAGCCGAGGTCGACAGCGAGACGATGCCGGTCGAAGTCGAGGTCGACAGCGAACTGACGCTGCTGTTGGTAGTGCTCAAGCCGGTCGAGGTGGAAGTCGACAGCGAGACAATGCCGGTCGAAGCCGAGGTCGACAATGACGAAACATTGCTGTTGGTGGTGCTCAAGCCAGTCGAGGTGGAAGTCGACAGCGAAGCAATGCCGGTCGAAGTCGAGGTCGACAGCGAGGTGACGCTGCTGTTGGCGGTGCTCAAACCGGTCGAAGTCGAGGTCGACAACGAAGCAATGCCGGTCGAAGTCGAGGTCGACAGCGAGGTGACGTTGCTGTTGGCGGTGCTCAAGCCGGTCGAGGTGGAAGTCGACAGCGAAGCAATGCCGGTGGAAGTCGAAGTCGACAATGATGAGACATTGCTGTTGGCAGTACTCAAGCCGGTCGAAGTCGAGGTCGACAGCGATGCGATGCCGGTGGAAGTGGATGTCGACAGCGAGGCGACATTGCTATTGGCGGTGCTCAAACCGGTTGAACTTGAGGTCGACAGCGACGTTACGCTGCTGTTGGCCGTGCTCAAGCCGGTGGAGGTCGAGGTTGACAGGGAACTGATCCCCGTCGACAGGCTGCTCGCGCCGGTGCTCAATTGCGCCACGGTCACTGCATCCTGTTGTGCCGAACCATCGGCAACATTGGTGATACGCCGACGCGCAGCGGCGGAGCCGACAGAAACCTCGGAAAGCGGTGCCGCTGTGCCTGTCAGGAAACCGGTACCGGTCGGTGCAGCTGCCCCGGTGGTCGAGCCGGCGCCAAGCGCCACGCTGTTGGCATATGACGCCGTGGCGCCGCGTCCCAGCGCCACGCCCGAAGTAGCCCCGGACGCCACCGACGATTGGCCGCCTATGGCCAATCCGTCCGCAGCCAGCGCTTGCGCGCCTTTGGTCGCATTGCCGCCGATCGCCACTGCACCGGCCACTGTGGCCTGGGTGGAATTAGCCACGGTCGGCGTGGTAGTGCTGCCGCCGGAACCGATGGCGACAGTATTGGTTTGCGTTGCCTGGCTCAGCATGCCGACCGCCACGCTGCTGTTTCCTGTGGCACTCGCCTGCACGCCAACCGCCGTCGCTTGCGTGCCAGCCACGCTCATGAAGCCGTTTGCGGTGCCGTAATTTCCCGTAACCTGGGTGCCGGAACCAAACAGGGTCACGCCAGTCATCAGATTACCGTTGGCGCCGCAGCCTGTAACCGTCGAATAATATCCGCTGCCATCGGTGAAGGTGCCGGTGGTATTCGTGCCGTCCACGCCAGTAAATGTAAGGCCTACATTGCTGTTACAGCCAACCGGTGTAATGGTGGAGGCATATCCGGACAGCGGCAGCGCCAATGCCAGCGCCAGCACCGACGTCCTTAAGGGAAAATCTCCGCTCAGCAGATATCTCCAGCCGGTATCCTCTGCCGAAGCAGGCATGCCCGCGGAACGGCTCGAACCTGTTTGCTTGCCCTTTGCGGAGACCAGTTCCGAGACGGCAACCCAGGTACCCAGGATTTGGCTGTAGACGGTGCGGTAAATTTTATTCATGGTTGGCTCTATACAAAAGTAGGTACGGCTTGCAGCAAGGGATCAGGTTGATCGCACAGGAAAAATGGAAAAACTAGGCGGCGAACAGATAGCGAACGGCGGACAGCAGGTGCTCTGCAACGCTCAGGGAAAACAACATGCTTGGAGGGAACAGTAAAACCAGGCCGGCAAGGCCAAGGGTTGGCGCAACGTCAAAAGTCACACTTCCAGATGATGGCGGTTTGGTGCCGGACACCCGATGCAATTTGTTCATTTCTTCCTCCCCGGAAGCTTAGCGTTGTTGTTACCGCAAAGAACTCTTTGATCACATCAGGGTGGTGAGGTGAAGCGACCTGGTCACGTTCATTCTCAACTGCCGCTATCAAGAGCTCAGACAAGTCATAAGACAGCCGCAATTTATCACCGCCTCTTGTTCCTTTTTTCGCAACTTAACAATGTTTGACACTGTGTAACATTGGTTCACAAATTAATTTCCACATGGGAATTTTGTGTCTCGCGGACGCCACTAAACCAGCCATATCTGTGTCTAGCGGACGCCACCAAACCGCCCATATTGGCTACGTTATTTCGTTACTTTCTTTAAAAAACAAATGTCAAATCGTTTTCCAGGCGCCTGCGCCAGCAGAATTCAGAACGATAAAAAGCCCGCAACAACTTGAAGTCATTGCGGGCTTTCTTGAGTCCGGCTGCCTGTTTCTTATTGCATCCCGGACTGGGCGGAACGGCGGCCTGTGCGGCCGATCACCACAACTTGAAGTCGACCCCGGCCGATACCCCCCAGACACTACCGGTGGTGCTCACGCCAACGCCCCAGGTATTGTTACCGTTGCTGGTTTTTGCCCTGAATTGCAATGCAAGTGCACCATAACCCTGGTAAGAGCCGATACCCACTCCCATCCGCCCTTCGCCTCGTTCCAGCGCCGTGGTCACGGCTCCCGCCATCGCCATGCTCATGGCGACGCCTGAATAAGCGATGCGCTGCACATTGCCGATCTGGTTTTGCACGCTATTGAGCTGCGACACATTCACGGCGTCGGTAGGATTGACGCCGGCGGCAACATTGGTGACGCGGCGTTCGCTGCCGGCGGAACCTACCGAGACAGTATTGGGCTGGTCTGCCACCGAATACGCACCCAGCGCCACCGAACGGTTCCCCGTAGCTTGCGCGCCGGCACCCATCGCTACTGCATCATTGCCCGAAGCCAATGCATTGTTGCCGATAGCCACCGTCGGATCGCCGGTCGCCCGGGCGTTGTAGCCGATCGCCACCGAACCGGCTTGCGACGCCAGCGCACGGAAGCCGACAGCGGTAGCGTTGGTGTCGGTCGCCTGGGCGTTCGAACCAATCGCTGTTGCGCCATCCTTGGTCGCCTGCGCGCACAGGCCGGTGCCGGTGGCGTCCACGCCACTAACGCTGCTGCAAGTGGCGGCGTTCACATTGTTGATCGCGGTGCCGCTGGTGCCGCGGGTCTGCACCGTGCCGTTGCTGTTGGCGCCGCCTATGGTCGTCGCGCCGATAGTCGCGCCATTGGCGGTGGCGGCATTGCTGGCGTCGACCAGCGGTTTCAGCGCTGTCGACAACGACGTCGTGCCGTTGGTGATGTTGCTCAAGCCGGTGGAAAGCGACGATACCTGGCTCAGACCGGTCGACAGGGAAGAAATGCCCGTCGACAGGGAGGCAATCCCGGTCGATGTCGAGGTCGACAGCGAGCTCACATTGCTGGTGGTGGTAGACAGACCGGTCGACAAAGAGCCAATGTTCGACGTATTGCTGGACAGGCCGGTCGACAGCGAATTGATGCTGCTGGTGTTGGTCGACAAGGCCGTCGAGGTCGACGTCGACAGCGAACCGACATTGCTGTTGGTGGTGCTCAGGCTGGTCGACAGCGAACCGAGGCCAGCCGAAGTCGAGGTCGACAACGAGTTCAGCTGGCTGACGTTGACCGCATCGGTATTTTGCGTACCGGCTGCGACGTTGATGATCTGCCGCTCTTTACCGGCAGAGCCGACCGACACCACATTGGATCGATCCGTGCCAAGCACTGACTGATTGGTCGAATTCGCACCGATGGCGACGGAATTCGAACCGGCGCTCACCGTTGCATTGTCCGAACCATCCAGCTTGCCGTCTGCCTTGAAATAGTTGGCCACGCCGGAGTCCTTCAAGCTGGTCGACAGCGATGTGACATTGCTGTTGGTCGTGCTCAAGCCCGTGGACAAGGATTCCACATTGCTGTTGGCAGTACTCAGGCCGGTCGAAGCCGAGGTCGACAACGAAACGATGCCGGTGGAAGTCGAAGTCGACAGCGATGTGACATTGCTGTTGGCGGTGCTCAAGCCGGTCGACAAGGATCCAATGTTGCTGGTCGTTGCGCTCAACCCCGTCGACAGCGACGAAATATTGCTGTTGGCAGTGCTCAGGCCGGTCGAAGCCGACGTCGACAATGAAGTGATGCCGGTGGACGTCGAAGTCGACAGCGATGAGACATTGCTGTTGGTGGTGCTCAAACCGGTTGAGGTCGAAGTCGACAAGGAATCCACATTGCTGCTGACAGTGCTCAGGCCAGTCGAAGTCGATGTGGACAGCGATGAGACATTGCTATTGGCAGTACTCAGGCCGGTCGACGTCGAGGTCGACAACGAAGTGATGCCGGTGGACGTCGAAGTCGACAACGATGAGACATTGCTGTTGGTGGTGCTCAGGCCTGTCGAGGTCGAGGTCGACAGCGAGGCGATGCCGGTAGATGTCGATGTCGACAACGACGAAATATTGCTGTTCGTTGTGCTCAAGCCGGTTGAGGTCGACGTAGACAAGGAATCCACATTGCTGCTGACAGTGCTCAGGCCAGTCGAAGTCGACGTGGACAGCGATGAGACATTGTTATTGACAGTACTCAGGCCGGTCGACAAGGACCCAATATTGCTGGTCGTTGCGCTTAAGCCCGTCGACAGCGACGAAATATTGCTATTGGCAGTACTCAGGCCGGTCGAAGCCGAGGTCGACAACGAAGTGATGCCGGTAGACGTCGAAGTCGACAACGATGAGACATTGCTGTTGATGGTGCTCAGGCCTGTCGAGGTCGAGGTCGACAATGACGCAATGCCAGTTGAGGTGGACGTCGACAGCGAAGACACATTGCTGTTCGTGGTACTCAGACCAGTCGAAGTCGACGTAGAGAGCGACGAAACACTGCTGTTGGTCGTGCTCAGACCTGTCGAGGTCGAAGTCGACAGCGAAGCAATGCCAGTGGATGTCGATGTCGACAACGAAGATACGTTGCTGTTCGTTGTACTCAGACCGGTCGAGGTTGAAGTCGACAACGAAGCGATGCCAGTTGAAGTGGATGTCGACAGCGAGATCACGTTGCTGTTCGTTGTGCTCAAGCCGGTGGAGGTCGAAGTCGACAAGGAATCCACATTGCTGCCGACAGTGCTCAAGCCAGTCGAAGTGGACGTGGACAGCGACGAGACATTGCTGTTGGTGGTGCTCAATCCGGTCGACAAAGATCCCATATTACTGGTCGTAGCACTCAACCCCGTCGACAGCGAAGCGATGCCGGTGGAAGTTGAAGTCGACAACGATGAGACATTGCTGTTGGCAGTACTCAAGCCGGTCGACAAGGATCCAATGTTGCTGGTCGTAGCACTCAACCCCGTCGACAGCGAAGTGATGCCGGTGGAAGTCGAAGTCGACAACGATGAGACATTGCTGTTGGCAGTGCTCAAGCCGGTCGACAAGGATCCAATGTTGCTGGTCGTAGCACTCAACCCCGTCGACAGCGAAGCGATGCCGGTAGATGTCGATGTCGACAACGACGAAATATTGCTGTTCGTTGTGCTCAAACCGGTTGAGGTCGAAGTCGACAAGGAATCCACATTGCTGCTGACAGTACTCAGACCTGTGGACGTCGAAGTGGACAATGATGAAACGCTGCTGTTGGTCGTGCTCAAGCCGGTCGAGGTGGACGTCGACAGCGAGGCAATGCCAGTAGATGTCGATGTCGACAGTGATGAGACATTGCTGTTGGTCGTGCTTAAACCGGTAGAAGTTGATGTGGACAGGGAGTCCACATTACTGCTGATAGTGCTCAAACCGGTCGAGGTTGAAGTCGACAGCGACGAAACATTGCTGTTTGTCGTGCTCAGGCCGGTCGAAGTTGATGTGGAGAGCGACGAGACATTGCTGTTCGTTGTGCTCAAGCCAGTCGATGTCGAAGTCGACAACGAGGTAATACCGGTAGAGGTTGAGGTCGATAGCGAAGCGATGCCGGTAGATGTCGATGTCGACAACGACGAAACATTACTGTTCGTTGTGCTCAAGCCGGTTGACGTCGATGTGGACAAGGAATCCACATTGCTGCTGACTGTGCTCAGGCCAGTCGAAGTCGATGTGGACAATGACGAAACACTGCTGTTCGTTGTACTCAACCCAGTCGATGCCGATGTCGACAACGATGCGATGCCAGTTGAGGTGGACGTCGACAGCGAAGATACGTTGCTGTTTGTTGTGCTCAAGCCAGTCGAAGTCGACGTGGAAAGTGACGAAACGCTGCTGTTGGTCGTGCTCAATCCGGTCGATGTCGAAGTCGACAACGAAGCGATACCGGTAGAAGTAGACGTCGACAGCGATGAAACATTGCTATTAGTGGTGCTCAGGCCGGTCGAAGTCGACGTGGAAAGTGACGAAACACTGCTATTGGTCGTGCTCAATCCGGTTGATGTCGAGGTCGACAATGACACAATGCCAGTTGAGGTGGACGTCGACAGCGAAGACACATTGCTACTTGTGGTGCTCAGCCCAGTCGACGTCGAAGTGGACAACGACGACACATTGCTATTGGTGGTGCTCAGACCGGTCGAAGTCGATGTGGAAAGCGACGAAACACTACTGTTGGTCGTGCTCAATCCGGTTGATGTCGAAGTCGACAACGAGGCAATACCAGTAGATGCCGATGTCGACAGCGATGAGACGTTGCTGTTAGTCGTGCTCAGGCCAGTCGATGTCGAAGTCGACAACGAAGCGATACCAGTTGAAGTGGATGTCGACAACGACGAAACATTACTGTTGGTTGTACTCAATCCAGTCGATGTCGAGGTCGACAACGATGCAATGCCAGTGGATGTCGATGTCGACAGCGATGACACGTTGCTGTTCGTGGTACTCAGACCAGTCGAAGCCGACGTAGAGAGCGACGAAACACTGCTGTTGGTCGTGCTCAAGCCGGTCGATGTCGAAGTCGATAGCGAAGCGATACCAGTTGAAGTGGATGTCGACAGCGAAGACACATTGCTATTGGTGGTGCTCAGCCCAGTCGAAGTCGACGTGGAAAGTGACGAAACACTGCTGTTAGTCGTGCTCAATCCAGTCGATGTCGAAGTCGACAACGAAGCGATCCCCGTGGAAGTCGAGGTCGACAATGACGCAATGCCAGTTGAGGTGGACGTCGACAGCGAAGATACGTTGCTGTTGGTCGTGCTCAAGCCTGTGGAGGTTGAAGTCGACAGCGAAGCAATGCCGGTGGATGTCGATGTCGACAGCGATGAAACATTGCTGTTAGTGGTACTCAGACCTGTTGAGGTCGAGGTCGACAACGAAGACACGCTACTGTTAGTCGTGCTAAGGCCGGTCGATGTCGAAGTCGACAACGAAGCGATACCAGTTGAGGTCGATGTCGACAGCGACATCACATTGCTATTGGCGGTGCTCAGACCTGTCGAAGTCGATGTGGAAAGTGACGAAACATTGCTGTTGGTTGCGCTCAATCCGGTCGATGTCGAAGTCGACAACGATGCGATGCCAGTTGAGGTGGACGTCGACAGCGACGTCACATTGCTGTTCGTCGTACTCAAGCCGGTCGAAGTCGACGTGGAAAGCGACGAAACACTGCTGTTGGTCGTGCTCAGACCTGTGGAGGTTGAAGTCGACAGCGAAGCAATACCAGTGGACGTCGATGTCGACAGCGAAGATACGTTGCTGTTAGTAGTACTCAAGCCCGTGGATGTCGAGGTCGACAACGAGGCTATCCCAGTGGACGTTGAAGTCGACAGCGATGAAACATTGCTGTTAGTAGTGCTCAGGCCGGTCGAGGTTGAAGTCGACAACGAAGCGATACCAGTTGAAGTGGACGTCGACAGCGAAGATACGTTGCTGTTTGTTGTGCTCAAGCCAGTCGAAGTCGACGTGGAAAGTGACGAAACACTGCTATTGGTCGTGCTCAATCCGGTCGATGTTGAAGTCGACAACGAAGCGATACCGGTGGAAGTCGAGGTCGACAATGACGCAATGCCAGTTGAGGTGGACGTCGACAGCGAAGACACGTTGCTGTTCGTGGTACTCAGACCAGTAGAAGTCGATGTGGAAAGCGACGAAACACTACTATTGGTCGTGCTCAATCCGCTCGATGTGGAAGTCGACAACGATGTCACATTGCTGTTGGTGGTGCTCAGCCCAGTCGAAGTCGATGTGGAAAGCGACGAAACACTACTATTGGTCGTGCTCAATCCGGTTGATGTCGAGGTTGACAACGATGCAATGCCAGTTGACGTAGACGTCGATAGCGAAGATACGCTGCTGTTCGTGGTACTCAAGCCAGTCGAGGTCGACGTAGAGAGCGACGAAACACTGCTGTTGGTCGTGCTCAGACCTGTGGAGCTGGAAGTCGACAGCGAAGATACGTTGCTGTTGGTAGTGCTCAAGCCCGTGGATGTCGATGTCGACAACGACGACACATTGCTGTTCGTCGTACTCAAGCCAGTCGAAGTCGATGTGGAAAGCGACGAAACACTACTATTGGTCGTGCTCAAGCCAGTAGATGTCGAAGTCGACAACGATGCAATGCCAGTTGAGGTGGACGTCGACAGAGAAGATACGTTGCTGTTTGTTGTACTCAAGCCAGTCGAAGTCGACGTGGAAAGTGACGAAACACTGCTATTGGTCGTGCTCAATCCGGTTGATGTCGAAGCCGACAACGATGCGATGCCAGTTGAGGTGGACGTCGACAGCGACGCCACATTGCTACTGGTGGTACTCAGACCAGTCGAAGTCGATGCGGAAAGCGACGAAACACTGCTGTTAGTCGTACTCAATCCGGTTGATGTCGAAGTCGACAACGAAGCGATGCCAGTTGAGGTGGACGTCGACAGCGACGTCACATTGCTATTGGCGGCGCTCAATCCGGTCGATGTCGAAGTCGACAACGACGACACATTGCTGTTCGTTGTACTCAAACCAGTCGAAGTCGACGTGGAAAGTGACGAAACACTGCTATTCGTCGTGCTCAATCCGGTTGATGTCGAAGTCGACAACGATGCGATGCCAGTTGAGGTGGACGTCGACAGCGAAGATACATTGCTATTGGTTGTACTCAATCCGGTCGATGTCGATGTCGACAACGATGCGATGCCAGTTGAAGTCGATGCCGACAGCGAAGATACGTTGCTGTTTGTAGTGCTCAAACCTGTGGAGGTGGAAGTCGACAGCGAAGCAATGCCAGTGGATGTCGATGTCGACAGCGATGCCACATTGCTGTTGGTGGTGCTCAGACCTGTAGAAGTCGAAGTCGACAGCGACGAAACACTGCTGTTGGTCGTGCTCAATCCTGTCGATGTCGAAGTCGACAACGAAGCGATACCAGTTGAAGTGGATGTCGACAGCGAAGACACATTGTTATTGGTGGTGCTCAGACCGGTCGAAGTCGATGTGGAAAGCGACGAAACACTACTGTTGGTTGTGCTCAATCCGGTTGATGTCGAAGTCGACAACGATGCAATGCCAGTTGAGGTGGACGTTGACAGAGAAGATACGTTGCTGTTTGTTGTACTCAAGCCAGTCGAAGTCGACGTAGAGAGCGACGAAACACTGCTGTTGGTCGTGCTCAGACCTGTAGAAGTCGAAGTCGACAGCGACGTCACATTGCTATTGGCGGCGCTCAATCCGGTCGATGTCGAAGTCGACAACGACGACACATTGCTGTTCGTTGTACTCAAACCAGTCGAAGTCGACGTGGAAAGCGACGAAACACTACTGTTAGCCGTGCTTAATCCGGTTGATGTCGAGGTTGACAACGATGCAATGCCAGTTGAGGTGGACGTCGACAGCGAGGTCACGTTGCTGTTAGTGGTGCTCAGGCCGGTCGAAGTCGAAGTTGACAGCGATGCGATACCAGTTGAGGTCGATGCCGACAGCGACGAAACACTGCTGTTGGTCGTGCTCAATCCTGTCGATGTCGAAGTCGACAACGATGCGATACCAGTTGAGGTGGACGTCGACAGCGAAGATACATTGCTATTGGTTGTACTCAATCCGGTCGATGTCGATGTCGACAACGATGCGATGCTAGTTGAGGTGGACGTCGACAGCGAAGATACATTGCTATTGGTTGTACTCAATCCGGTCGATGTCGATGTTGACAACGATGCGATGCCAGTTGAAGTGGACGTCGACAGCGAAGATACATTGCTATTGGTTGTACTCAATCCGGTCGATGTCGATGTCGACAACGATGCGATGCCAGTTGAGGTCGATGCCGACAGCGAAGATACGTTGCTGTTGGTAGTGCTCAAGCCCGTGGATGTCGATGTCGACAACGACGACACATTGCTGTTCGTCGCACTCAAGCCAGTCGAAGTCGACGTAGAGAGCGACGAAACATTGCTGTTGGTCGTGCTCAAACCTGTGGAGGTGGAAGTCGACAGCGAAGCAATGCCAGTGGATGTCGATGTCGACAGCGATGAAACATTGCTGTTGGTGGTGCTCAGACCTGTAGAAGTCGAAGTCGACAGCGACGAAACACTGCTGTTGGTCGTGCTCAATCCTGTCGATGTCGAAGTCGACAACGAAGCGATACCAGTTGAAGTGGATGTCGACAGCGAAGACACATTGCTATTGGTGGTGCTCAGCCCAGCAGAAGTCGATGTGGAAAGCGACGAAACACTACTGTTGGTCGTGCTCAAGCCGGTCGAGGTTGAAGTCGACAACGATGCGATGCCGGTTGAAGTGGACGTCGACAGCGAAGATACGTTGCTGTTGGTAGTGCTCAAGCCCGTGGATGCCGATGTCGACAACGAGGCGATCCCGGTGGACGTTGAAGTCGACAGCGAAGATACGTTGCTGTTTGTTGTACTCAAGCCAGTCGAAGTCGACGTGGAAAGCGACGAAACACTGCTATTGGTCGTGCTCAAGCCAGCAGATGTCGAGGTCGACAACGAGGCGATCCCGGTAGACGTTGAAGTCGACAGCGATGAAACATGGCTGTTAGTGGTGCTCAATCCAGTTGACGTCGAAGTTGACAGCGATGCTATACCAGTTGAGGTGGATGTCGACAGTGACGTCACATTGCTATTGGTGGTGCTCAGACCTGTAGAAGTCGAAGTCGACAGCGATGAAACACTGCTGTTGGTCGTGCTCAGACCTGTGGAGGTCGAAGTCGACAGCGAAGCAATGCCAGTGGATGTTGAGGTCGACAACGAGGCGATCCCGGTCGAGGTTGAAGTCGACAACGAAGCAATACCAGTAGATGCCGATGTCGACAGCGAGGTCACATTGCTGTTAGTGGTGCTCAAGCCGGTCGAAGTTGACGTTGACAGCGAAGCAATACCGGTGGATGTCGATGTGGAAAGCGACGAAACACTGCTATTGGCCGTGCTCAAACCAGTCGATGTCGAAGTCGACAATGATGCAATGCCAGTGGATGCTGATGTCGACAGCGATGAAACATTGCTGTTAGTGGTGCTCAGGCCAGTCGAGGTTGAAGTCGACAACGACGAAACATTGCTATTGGTGGCGCTCAGACCGGTCGACGTTGAAGTCGACAACGAGGCAATACCAGTAGAGGTAGATGTCGACAGCGATGAGACGTTGCTGTTGGTAGCGCTCAGACCTGTCGAGGCGGAAGTCGACAGCGAAGACACGCTGCTGTTAGTCGTGCTAAGACCGGTCGATGTCGAAGTGGACAGCGACGACACATTGCTGTTCGTTGTACTTAATCCAGTCGATGTCGAAGTCGACAGCGATATCACATTGCTATTGGCAGTACTCAGGCCAGTCGAAGTCGATGTGGAAAGCGACGAAACACTGCTGTTGGTCGTGCTCAATCCGGTCGATGTCGAAGTCGACAACGATGCAATACCAGTTGACGTAGATGTCGACAGCGATGAGACGTTGCTGTTGGTAGTGCTCAGGCCTGTCGAGGCAGAAGTCGACAGCGAAGACACGCTGCTGTTAGTCGTACTAAGGCCGGTCGACGTCGAAGTGGACAGCGATGAAACACTGCTATTGGCTGTACTTAATCCGGTCGATGTCGAAGTCGACAACGATGCCACATTGCTGTTGGTAGTGCTCAGCCCAGTCGATGCCGAAGTTGACAACGATGCAATGCCAGTTGACGCGGACGTCGACAACGACGAGACACTACTATTGGCGGTGCTCAAACCGGTCGAGGTTGAAGTCGACAATGATGCAATGCCAGTTGACGTAGACGTCGACAGTGAGGCCACATTGCTGTTGATGCTGCTCAGACCTGTGGAAGCAGAGGTCGACAACGACGAAACATTGCTGTTCGTTGTACTCAAGCCAGTTGAAGCCGATGTGGAGAGCGACGAGACACTGCTATTTGTCGTACTCAAGCCGGTCGATGCTGAAGTCGACAATGATGCAATACCGGTTGACGTTGACGTCGACAGCGATGAAACATTGCTGTTAGTGGTGCTCAGACCTGTTGAGGTCGAGGTCGACAGCGACGTCACATTACTGTTGGTGGTGCTCAAGCCAGTCGATGTTGAAGCCGACAGCGACGCCACATTGCTATTGGTGGTGCTCAACCCGGTCGAGGTCGAAGTCGACAGCGAGGCAATACCAGTCGAGGTAGATGTCGACAATGATGAGACGTTGCTGTTCGTGGAGCTCAGGCCGGTCGAAGTCGACGTTGACAGCGAAGCAATACCGGTAGATGTCGAAGTCGATAACGACGAGACACTGCTATTGGTGGTGCTCAAACCTGTCGAGGCGGACGTCGACAATGATGCAATACCCGTTGACGCAGATGTCGACAGCGATGAGATATTGCTGCTGGCGGTGCTCAGGCCAGTCGATGCCGAGGTCGACAGCGAAGACACGCTGCTGTTAGTCGTGCTCAGGCCGGTCGATGCGGAAGTCGACAGCGATGTCACGCTACTTCTGGTGGTGCTCAAACCTGTGGAGGCTGAAGTCGACAACGAAGAGACATTGCTGTTGGTGGTGCTCAGACCTGTAGAGGTTGAAGTCGACAACGAAGAGACATTGCTGTTGGCGGTGCTCAGGCCTGTAGAGGTTGAAGTCGACAACGACGAGACATTGCTGTTGGTGGTGCTCAAGCCTGTAGACAGGGAAACGGTAACCGTCGACAGCTGGGAAACGTTTACTGCGTCGTTTTGTCCGGTGCCTGCAGCCACGCCTGTGACAGTACGATTGCCGACATTCAGTTCGCCCGCGGAAGTCTGCGCTGCGCTCAAGCCATACGCTGTGTAACCCGTTTGCGCGCCTACCGTGGTAGCCGAATTATTCCCCAGCGCCACGCTGTTGGCGTTATTGGCGGTCGCGCCCGTGCCAATGGCGATGCCATTGACGGCTGTTGTCGTCGCGCCATTGCCGAACACCATGGAATTGGTGGCTGCGGCGGAGGTGCTGGACGCTTGGCCGATTGCAATCGACTGGTCGCCGTTGGCGGTGGCTCCCGCCACGCTACCGCCGTTGCCGCCGCCGATTGCGACCGATGACGCCCCGGTCGATACCGCATCATTTCCCAGTGCGTAAGAACCGGTGCCGCTCGCCTTGGCGCCAGAGCCGATCGCGGTCGAGCTGCCGCCTGTTGCCGTAGCGGTGGCGTTATTGCCGATTGCGACGTTGTATCCGCCGCCGCCGTTTGTGGTCGCGCCGCTGCCCAGCGCCACATCGGAGGTATTCGAGGCGTTCGCATTGAAACCTATCGCTGTCGCATTGGTGCCGTTGGCGGTCGCCCTGCCTGTAGCGGTGGTGGTGCCGGCGCCAATCGCGATGCCGGTAGTGCTGGCCGTACCGACCGTCGAGCTGCTGCCGACATAGCTTGCTTGCGCCCCTGGTGCATAACCTGCCGTGGCAGCGGCTATGGCGATAGCCACTGCGGCGGCGACGGTCGACTTGCTGCGTTTGCCGCGCGCCGCGGTATTTTCGGAAACAACAACCCAGGCGCCAAGTGCTTCGCTGTAGACGGTACGGTAGACTTTATTCATGAAAAGCTCGATTCAAGATGCGGTGAGGCTTGCGGCATGGGATCAGACTGATCGCGCAAGCGAGGTCACACGGAAAAAATAGGGAAATAGTTGGGCACAGCCAAGGGAAACCGGCGCGGCTTCATTTCGCGGCGATCTCTGCCGGACCATACTGGTAGCCGACCGGGACCCAGCGCTGGTTCTGCCAGACCAGCGCGACCTTTTCCCAGGCACGCGCCTTGGCATAACCGGATGCAAAGGTGACGCTGGAGAATTCGCCGCGAGGCAGGCTGGGGTGATCGATCTGATGCTCCATCGCTTGCCAGATGCGCTTGTCAGGAGCTGCGCCGTACTGGCCGCGCATGGCGGCGATATAAGCGACCCAGGCTTTGCGGTCGGACTGGCCTTTCATCAAGGCAGCGCTTTGCTCCCACATCTGCCCCGCCTGGTCGGCATCGGCCAAAGCCAGCCATTGTTTCGCGGTCTCGATGGCGGCGTCGGCAGATTGCGCCATTGCCGCTGCTGATAAAAACATGCCGGCGGCAAACAGCGCGGCGTGCTTCGCCATCCTGAAGGAGCTGGAGAACCTGCTGCGCAGGAGCTGTGCGCCATCGATCAAGGCTTCAATCGATATCCTCTGATGCCATGTACTCATTTTCCACCTTGAAAATTTGACGTTTCATAACCAAAAAGAACTCGGCTTCATCGCATCAAAGGCGGTGAGTTCAAGTGACTTGGCCACTTGCCTCGGACCTCGATTGAAAAATTTGGAGCTCAGACGACTTGCCAGGCATGCGAGATCCACTTTCGCAATTGCCTTTTTGAATTAACAATATTGGACTTTCAGTAACATTCGTTGCTACTTTGAGTCCTTCTTGCCAATCACTTTGCTGCATAAAAAACAGCCAGTTCAAACCCGTATCCGGCTTGCCCTGTCAAAATTGCCGACAGATAAATGAAGGCGCGGCGATTTGCGTAATACCCATTTATGCCAAGACGTTCTGCACTTCAATTCGGACATCAATAAATGTCCAAATTCATGATTTCATGAAAGTTCCAAATGTTAATTTCAATTAACATTTATGTCATCAAAATAAGTTCCCCAAAGTCGCCAATAAACAACGAATAAATTTGTATATGACGATGAAGCTTTTCAGGAAAATTTTTATTTTTATTGCCTTATTTGCACTTTTTATTTCGAGGAAATGTCACTTTTCCCTATATAAACAAAGATTTACAAGTTATATGAATTTCGAATATCAAAAATTAGAGGTTTACGAAAATCAAGGAAAATAAATCGAAATAATTCCTGGCCTTGAAATGTAAAATTGCCACACGGAATTAAATTTGAAGTTTATTTCTTCATGGAAATGATAAATAATGTTTCTTTTTACCAATAAATTACAAATGGGAAATTATGTAAACACGCGCGGAAATCTGATCACGGCGGAATAATCCACCAACCGTGGAAAATGCCATTTTATCTAGCATAAACTTCAATTTTTTGAGAAAAAAAAGAGACGCAACTTCAAAGCTTGACATGACATATGAAGTCGGCAGAGGAGGGATCCTGCGTAGCGTGTAAACGTTGCCTGCGAATTTTTCTCGTAACGCGGCAAATGTCGCACGGCAAATGGAAATGTAAATTTTATTGTTAATTCGATAGCAAAACCCGCCTTCCGACAGCCGCTCGCAGACCGGCCCAGGCAACAAAAAACCCGCAATAACATGGTCATTGCGGGTTCATCGCGAAGCTGAAGCAAGCTACCTGGTATCGTCCTGCCCGTCGCTTTCCTGCTCCGCCTCGGCTTCCGCCTGGCGTCGCGCGATTTCTTCCTGGTGGCGCGCCAGCAAGGCGGCGCGCGTTTGCGGCGTTTCCAGGCTGATGCGGCCTAGCGCCCCGGCACGGTAATCTTGCAGCAGGGTATGTGCGGCCTTCTCCAGGTCCAGGTCGCCGCCCTTGAGACGAAAACCGCGCCGCACCGCCACTCCTTCGATCACGCTGACGCCGTCGATGCCTTCTGTCTTGATGCCGTAACGCGCAGCCAGCAAGGGCGCGTAGCGAACCAGCAGCTCATCGGCCAGGAACGTGGCAACCTCTTCCTCAATCAATGCGTTGGTGCCGATGGCGTGGCTGGCGGCAAGCATCAGGCCGTCGCTCGGATGGGCGATTTTCGGCCACAACATGCCGGGGGTATCGATCAGCACCATATTGTTGCCCAGGTACAGCCGTTGCTGCACCTTGGTCACGGCCGGCTCGTCGCCTACCGCCGCCACGCGGCGCTTCAGCAAAGCGTTCATCAATGTCGATTTGCCGACGTTGGGAATGCCCATGATCATCATGCGCAGCGGCTTCAGGGGCGTGCCGCGGTGCGGCGCCAGGGTCAGGCACAAACCCGGGATCTTGGCCACGTCCGAAGGTTTCTTGCAGCTCAGCGCTACCGCGTGGACATTTTTCTGGCTGTTGTAATAGGCAAGCCAGGCTTGCGTCACGGCCGGATCGGCCAGGTCGCTCTTGTTCAGGATCTTCAGGCAGGGGCGCTGGCGAAACACGCGCAGCTGTTCGATCATGGGATTGCAGCTGGCTTGCGGCAAGCGGCCATCGAGCACTTCGATCACGAGATCGACCTTCTCCATGGCTTCCGCCGCCTTCTTGCGGGCGGCGTTCATGTGGCCGGGGAACCATTGTATGGACATGCGTACTCTTGTCTGGCTAAAATAAACCGCTATTGTACGGACTTATTCCGCTCCCACCCCAATCCCGCAGCCGCGCATCGCATGGCGCGGGGCGCAGAACCTCAAACCACCGCACCTGGTCCAGCCCTCCCGAGGCTCTTTCCATGCCTCCGCGGCAACATGATTATCCGAGTTCGGCCAGCACTTTCATGTGCGCGACCACACTACGGCCCAGCGCAGACAGGTTGTAGCCGCCCTCCAGGCAACTGACGATGCGGCCCTCCGCATGTTCTGCGGCGACGTCCATGATTTGCCGGGTAAGCCAGGTGTAGTCGGCCTCGACCAGCCCCATCTGCGCCATGTCGTCTTCCCGGTGCGCGTCGAAACCAGCCGAAACAAAGATCATTTGCGGCCGGTGCGCATTCAATGCCGGCAGCCATTGTTCCGTCGCCAGCTTCCGTACCACGGCGCCATCGCTGTACGCCGGCACCGGGATGTTGACGCTATTGCCGCCCCCCGGCTCGGCGCCGCAATGCGGATAAAACGGATGCTGGAAAAAACTGACCATCAGCACCCGCGGATCATGCGCAAAAATCTCTTCGGTGCCATTGCCGTGATGGACGTCGAAATCGACAATCGCCACCCGCTCCAGCCCGTGTGCCTCCAGCGCGTGGCGGGCGGCAAGCGCAATGTTATTGAACAGGCAAAATCCCATGGAGGTGCGCGAGGTCGCGTGGTGCCCAGGCGGACGCACCGCACAGAAGGCATTGCTGACTTCACCTGCCAGCACGGCGTCGGTCGCTGCCAGTGCCGCGCCGGCGGCGCGCAGCGCGGCTTGCCAGCTATACGCATTGACCGACGTATCCGGATCGAGCGGGTAGCAGCCCTCCTTGCCCGCCAGCGCCAGGCTGTGCTCCTTGACCAAGGCGATCATGGCAGCGCTATGCACCCGCGCCAGGTCGCTCTCTTGCGCCAGCGGCATGCTGCGGTAGTCGAGCAGCTGGTCGATGCGGCTGGCAATCAGCTGGTCTTCGATCGCCTGCAGCCTGGCCGGCGATTCCGGATGCCCGGCGCCCATGTCGTGCAGCTTGCAATCGTGATGGGTATAGAAAGCAGTAGTCAATTGATCTCGCCAAAAGTCTTGCTGAAAATGGGGCTGCAATCCTGTTAGTGTACCCAAGAACCGGGGATGGGTCAGCGTATCCGCCCAATCCTGCCGAATCGGCTCCGCCAAATCCGGACTGCTTGAAAAAAACAGCGCATTTCTTCAAAGGAACTAGGTTAACTTCGGGGAAGTTTGTATGATTCTCTCTCCGTCATGCTGCCCTCACCAGACAAACCCATGTTCGCAAAAATCCACGCAGTTGCACAGCAGGTCGGCCAGATCGTCGTCGGCAAGGACCACCAGATCCGCCAGGCATTGGTATGCCTGCTGGCAGGCGGCCACCTTTTGATCGAGGATGTGCCCGGAGTCGGCAAGACCACGCTGGCGCACGCGCTGGCCATTTCCCTGGGCCTGCGTTTTAACCGGCTGCAATTCACCAGCGACCTGCTGCCGGCGGATGTGGTGGGAATTTCGGTTTTCGATCGCGAGAAAAGCAGCTTTGTATTTCATCCGGGCCCGGTATTCACACAGGTACTGCTGGCGGATGAAATCAACCGGGCCACGCCCAAGACCCAGTCGGCGCTGCTGGAAGCGATGGAAGAACGCCAGGTCACCGCGGAAGGCGTGACGCGCGACCTGCCGGAGCCGTTCTTTGTCATCGCCACCCAGAACCCGGCGCACCAGGTCGGCACTTTTGCCTTGCCGGAATCGCAGCTGGACCGCTTCCTGATGTGCCTGTCGCTCGGTTATCCGGACGCTGCCGCCGAGCGTGCGCTGCTGATGGGAGAAGACCGCCGCGTCTTGCTGAAATCGATCGTGCCGGTGATGCAGGCGGCGGAACTGATCGAAGCCAGGCAGGCATTGAAGCAGATCCATACCTCCGCTTCCTTGATCGACTACGTACAAGCGCTGGCCCATGCCTCGCGCCAGAACGGCCTGTTCGCGGAAGGCATGAGCCCGCGCGCCGCCATCGCGCTGCTGCAGGCCGCGCGCGCCTGGGCCGCGATGGAAGGCCGCAACCATGTCATTCCAGAGGATGTGCAGGCAGTCCTGGTGCCGGTGACTGCGCATCGCCTGCGCCCGCTCAAGGCGCATGCCGGCAGCACCCTGGGCGCGCGCGACCTGGTGCTGCAGCTGATGAAGTCGGTCGCGGTTTAACCGGCGTTTTCATGACTGACAGCCTGCCCCCCCGCCACCATGCTGACATCGCTCCGCCAACGATTCCGAGACTGGCTCGACCGCTCTCTGTTCCAGCTACGCGACGCCGAAGCGGGCGAAGTATTGCTGACCCAGCGCCGCGTGTTCATCGTGCCGAGCCGCCCCGGGCTGGCGTTTGCGGTCGTGCTGGTATTGCTGTTCCTGTGCTCGGTCAACTACAGCCTGAGTCTCGGTTTTGGCCTGACCTTCCTGCTGGCCGCCTGCGCTGTCATCGACATGCACCTGACTTTCCGCAACCTCGCCTATCTGTATCTGACGGCAGGCAAGGCGGCCGCGGTATTTGCCGGCGAGGACGCACTGTTCGAGCTGCACCTGACAAACCGCCGCAAACATGCCCGTTACGCGATCATGCTGGGTTTCATCGGACGCGGCCTGCCCGCCATAGAACGCGCGATGGATGTCTCGGCCCATAGCACCAGCCACCTGACGCTGGCCTTGACCACCACCCGCCGCGGCTGGCAGCCGGCTCCCAGGGTGCGCTTGCGAACCCGCTTTCCGCTTGGTTTGCTGCGGGCATGGAGTTACTGGCAGCCGGACAGCCGGGCGCTGGTCTACCCGCGGCCGGAAGTGTCGGCATCGGCGCCGCCGCTGCCGCTGGCGCCGATCGAAAAGAGCGACGGCAACGGCGTTGCCGGCCACCAGGATTTTGCCGGCGTGCGCACTTACCAGAGCGGCGACTCGCTCAAGCACCTGGCTTGGCGCCAGATCGCCCGGCTGGACACCGATCTCGACGCCAAGCTGATCACCAAGCAGTTCGAAGGCGGCGCAGTCAGCGACCTGTCTATCGATTTTGCGTCCCTGCCCTACGACATGGCGCTCGAGGACAAACTCTCGCGCATGACGCGCTGGATACTGGAAGCGGAAGCGCGCCAGCTGCCCTACGCGTTCCGCCTCGGCGACAGCGTTTATGCGGCGGCGCTGGGGCCGGCCCACCAGCGCGCCTGCCTGCGCGCGCTGGCGCTTTACCAGGGCGCGCCATGAACACCAGGTCCATGCAGCAGATCAAGGCCGAACTTGAGAGCAAACCCTTGTTCCGCATCTCAAGCACGTATGTGCACTCTCTGCCGCGCGACAAGAGCGACACCATATTGCTGCTCAGCGCCTGCGCCATGGTGCTGCTGCCGCATTTCCTGCACCTGACATGGTGGAACTCGCTGATCTGCGGCGGGCTGCTGCTGTGGCGCGCCTGGATCACCTTGCGCGGCCAGCGCCTGCCTCCGCTATGGCTGCTGCTGCCGCTGGCGGCGCTCACCATGGGCGGAGTCTATATCGACTACCGCACTTTGCTCGGACGCGATGCCGGGGTGGCGATGCTGGCGCTGCTGCTGATGTTCAAACTGCTGGAGATGCGCGTGCGGCGCGATCTGTTCGTGGTGCTGCTGCTGAGTTTCTTTTTGCTGCTCACCACGTTCTTCTATTCCCAAAGCATGCTGTCCCTGCTGTGGATGATGGCGACCCTGGTGCTGATCCTGACGGCGCAGCTCTCGTTCCAATATACCGGCATGGTGCCGCCGCTCAGGCAGCGGCTGCGCCTGGGCGCCACGATACTTGCCATGGCGCTGCCGCTGACGCTGATCCTGTTCCTGCTGTTTCCGCGCATCCAAGGGCCGTTGTGGGGCTTGCCTGGCGACGCGCACAGCGGACACACAGGCATGTCGGACAACATGACGCCGGGGAATATCGCGCAACTTGCCTTATCCGACGACATTGCGTTCCGCGTCAAATTCTCCGGCCCGCCGCCGGCGCCTGCCCAGCGCTACTGGCGCGGCATAGTACTGAGCGATTTCGATGGCCGCACCTGGACGCAGGGACGGGCCGGCCGCAATGCGGTCGACACTGAAACCCATATCCAACCCGTGGCCGCCCCCAACCCGGCAACCGCCGTATACCAGCAGATCACGCTGGAAGCCAATGGCCAGCGCTGGCTGTTTGCCCTGGAAACGCCGCAGCTGGCGCCGACCCTGGACGGCATCCCGGTGCAGCTGACTGCCGACCACCAGATGCGCGCGGCGCGGGCGATCAATGAGCGTGTCCGCTACGACGTGGTATCGAATCTGAGGTCGACATCACCAGACCCGATCACGGCTAGCGGCATACAGCAGGCGCTGGCGTTACCGGACAACTTCAATCCGCGCACGCGGGAATTTGCCGCCAGCCTGCATGAGAAGTGGCCAGACAACGCTGCCTTGGTGACGGCGGTGCTGAGTTTCTTCCGCAATGAAAATTTCAGCTATACGCTGGAGCCGCCGCTGCTGGGCAAGGATAGCGTCGACGATTTCCTGTTTTCCAGCCGCGCCGGTTTTTGCGAACACTACGCCAGCTCCTTCGTGGTGCTGATGCGCGCGGCGGGCATTCCGGCGCGCGTGGTGACCGGCTATCAGGGCGGCGAAATCAATCCGGTCGACGACATGTTGACGGTGCGCCAATCCGACGCCCACGCCTGGGCCGAAGTATGGCTGCCGCCGCGCGGCTGGGTCAGGGTCGATCCTACGGCTGCGGTAGCGCCGAACAGGATCGAGACTCAGCTCGGCAACCTGCTGCCGCGCTCCTTCTTCGACAACCTGCTGGGAGGATCTGCCGGCCAGGCCAACTGGTGGTCGAGCCTGCACGACGCAACAGCTCTGCTGCGCGCCAACTGGGAGGCACTCAGCAACGGCTGGAATCAATGGGTACTGAACTACACGCCGGCGCGACAAATGGGATTGATGCGTTGGCTGGGGCTGGATCAACTGGACTGGCGCAGCCTGGGCGTCGTGCTGCTGGCCATTGGCGCGGTGGCTGCCGGCAGTGTCACCTTGCCGTTGCTGCTGGCGCGAAACAAGAGCAACCCGCTCGATACGGTATACTCTTCGCTGTGCGCGCAGATGGCGCGGCGCGGCATGGTGCGCGACAGGCATGAAGGACCGGCCACTTACGGCCGCCGCCTGTGCGCCGACGAATCGCCGCTGTCGCCCTCCGTCAAAATGGCGGTCAAGCGCTTCATGGTTTTGTACCAGGCCCTGCAATATGGCGCCGACTACGGACCGCACAATAAACCGCCGGCTCCCTTGATGGCACAACTAAAATTACTGCTTTCCCAATGTCGATGAAATCAACCCCAGGTCTCCTTACCGTCGTCCAACTTTGTGCTCTTGCCCTGGCGATCTCGGCCAGTCCCGCCCTGCAGGCACAGCAGAACAGTTCCGGCAAAGTTGCGTCGGCAAAAATCCGTAAGGCCAGCAGCGTTGCCGACGATGGCGAGTTCGCCAATTTCGCCGACTGGAAAGAGGTTTCGGCTTTCATCGACCAGATGGTCGAAAAAAACGGCTTCGACCGGAATGAACTGGTCTCCACGTTCAACAAGGTGCGTTACGTCGACAGCGCGATCCAGCTGATGAAGCCGGCGCCGGCCAGCAAACCGAAGAACTGGGCGGCTTACCGCGCCCGCTTTGTCGAGCCGGTGCGGATCCAGGCCGGCGTCGATTTCTGGAACAGCTACGCTGACGCGCTAAACCGGGCCGAAAAACAGTATGGCGTACCGGCTGAAATCATCGTTGGCATCATCGGCGTCGAAACCGTGTACGGCCGCAATGTCGGCAGCTTCAGGGTGATGGACGCCATCACCACGCTGGCCTTCGATTATCCGAACACACCCACGCGCGAAGCACGCATGGCGTTTTTCCGGGGCGAGCTGGAGAGTACCTTGCTGTACGCCAGGGAGTCGGGCATCGATCCGTTTACCCTGCTGGGCTCATACGCCGGCGCCATAGGCTGGCCGCAGTTCATGCCGAGCAGCATCCGCCAGTACGGCGTGGATTTCGACGGCAAGGGAAAAATCGACTTACGCAATTCACCGGTCGATGCGATCGGCAGCGTGGCCCATTACCTGGCCGAACACGGCTGGAAAACCGGCCTGCCTGTGGTCTTCCCGGCGACGCTGTCGATCGACACCAGCGCCGAAAACCGCTGGCAGGCATTTATCGGGCAGGGCCTGGAAGCCAAATATTCGCTGGATGAACTGACTGCGGCCGGCGTGGTGCCTGGCGTAGTGCCGCCGAACGACATACGGTACGGCCTGATCGACCTGCAAAACGGCCAGGCGCCGGCCGAATATTGGCTCGGCACCGATAATTTCTACGCCATCACGCAGTACAACCGCAGCTTCTTTTACGCGATGTCGGTGGTAGACCTGGGACGTGCGGTACGAGTGGCGCGCAGCCCCCAATAAATCAGGGATTGCTGACGCTGAGTTCGACCTCGACGGTCTGGCCATTGGCGCTCAACCAGATCTGCGCATCCTGGATAGTGCACTGCAACTGCATGCTGCGCTGGGCGAAACCGGTCAGGGCCTCGCTGCTGGCCGCGGCGATATTGATGACGGTCAGGTTGCGGGCGCGCGCTACCTTGCCGCTGATCTGGTTCCACCAGATATGGCTGGTGCTGCTGTAGCTGTACACCACCACTTGCGCGGCCCGTCCGCAGGCTTTGAGGATGCGTTTTTCGTCAGGCTGGCCGACTTCGATCCAGAGATCGATGGCGCCGGTCAGGTCCTTGGCCCACAAATCGGGTTCCTCGGCATCCGACAGACCTTTGCCGAATACCAGTGCAGCCGAGGCGTGGCGGGCGAACGCCAGCAGGCGCACCATCATGCGCTCGTCGGTTTCCGACGGATGGCGGGCCAGCGTCAGCGCGTGCTCCTGATAATAATGACGGTCCATATCCGCAATTTGCAGATCGGCTTTGAAAATAGTTGCTTTAAGGGCCATAACGCCTATTGTTATATATAGTTGAACCAAACCCAGTGTGTTGCAATCACGGGATCGGAAGAATAACCCGATTTGCGCCGCCTGGAGCACATATATGCACGCCGGAAGTTGCGGCGGCAACGCTTGATGCGGCTGGATTCATCCTTATATTCATCTTAATTGTTTGCAAATAACGCTTCCTACCTCATGAAAACCGCTTCATCCACTACTTCTTCAGCAGATATAACGCCATTTTCCGGCGAAGTAATCGCTCACACAAAATTATGGCTGGAGCGTGCCGTAATCGGACTGAACCTATGCCCGTTTGCCAAAGCGGTATTTATCAAGGATCAGATTCGTTACGTCGTCAGCAGTGCACAGACACCCGAAGAGTTGCAGGCCGACCTGATGGCGGAGCTGGAATTGCTGCAGCAAGCGGATCCAGAGGCAATCGATACTACCTTGCTGATACATCCCGATGCATTGCGTAATTTCCTGGACTACAACGACTTCCTGGATGTCGCCGATGCAGCGGTTGAAGAACTTGAGCTGGACGGTGAAATCCAGGTCGCCAGCTTTCATCCCGAGTATCAGTTCGCCGGCACCGACATAGACGACATCAGCAACTATACCAATCGCGCGCCTTATCCTACCTTGCATCTGTTACGTGAAACCAGCGTGGAGCGTGCGGTCGATGCGTTCCCGGACGCCGCCCAGATATTCGATAAAAATATGCGGACCCTGCAACAATTGGGATTAGATGGCTGGCGGAAACTACTTGGGGAGGAGGATCAACTAAAACAGTCTTGATTGTCGTTTAAGCAATGTTAGAATGTTGTAAAAATGGTGTTCCTTGCAATTTTTACGGAAAGTTACTAAATAGTAATAGACATCGTAATAAGAAAATTTTAAATTGAGCTTGTGCAACTTATTTGTATATTTGGTCACTAAACGAAGGTAGGTTGTTTGTTACCAATGTAATGTACAACATGCTGTGCAATGTACTTGGCGGTATCAGCTGTCCCATGAAGAAAAAGATAGGGAGTTTCTTTATGATAAATATGTGCTCAAAATCAGTATAAAATACGGCGAGTTGTAGTTTCGCCAATAAAACTGGGGGTGCACTTGGTAATAGTTCGCTACATATTGCACAAACACTTCCCATATATCAACTAGGATAACGGAATCAATTGATTATGACTAACACTACCCCAGACGCACCTACCAGCAACAAGCTCGATGAGCAGGTAACTTATGATCCAAACCACCTGCTCGACTCTTTGATCGACAAGTTGCACTTGAAAAATGATGCCGCACTCTCGCGCTCACTCGAAGTGGCGCCACCGGTCATCAGCAAAATCCGCCATCGCCGCTTGCCGGTTGGCGCATCGCTGCTGATCCGCATGCACGAAGTCAGCGACCTGACGATTCGTGAACTGCGCGCCTTGATGGGCGATCGCCGCGAGAAATTCCGTATCAGCGACAAGCAGTTCAAGCCAAAGAGCAAGATCGAAGCCGAAAAGCTGAAGTAACCGGCATGCAAGCCGCGTCCCTGCCTGAGGCCAGCTTCAGGCAGGGAAAACGCCAGTAGACAGATAGCGGTCGCCACGATCGCAGACGACGAAAACGATCGTCGCGTTTTCTACTTGCTGCGAAATCCGTAACGCCACCTCGCAAGCCCCCGCCGCAGATATCCCGCAGAAAATTCCTTCTTCACTTGCCAGCCTGCGCGCCATATGTTCCGACGCCGCCTGGCTGACCGATTCAATCTGGTCTACCCTGGAATGCTCGTATATCTTGGGCATATAGGCTTCCGGCCATTTCCTGATGCCTGGAATCTGCGAGCCTTCTTCGGGCTGCGCACCGATGATGCGGATCGCCTGGTTCTGCTCTTTCAAGTAAGTGGAAACGCCCATGATGGTGCCGGTGGTGCCCATGGCGCTGACAAAATGGGTGATGCGCCCTTCTGTATCGCGCCAGATTTCGGGGCCCGTGGTTTCGTAGTGCGCCAGCGGATTATCAGGATTGGCGAACTGGTCGAGAATCAGTCCTTCTCCGTCTTTCTGCATTTTTTCGGCCAGGTCGCGCGCATATTCCATGCCGCCGGTCTTTGGCGTAAGGATGATCTTGGCGCCGTATGCCGCCATGCTTTGGCGCCGCTCTTCACTCAGGTTTTCCGGCATTAGCAACACCATCCTGTAGCCGCGCATCGCCGCCACCATTGCCAGGGCGATTCCGGTGTTGCCGCTGGTTGCCTCAATCAGGGTATCGCCTGGCTTGATCTGGCCGCGCGCTTCGGCATGCTTGATCATCGACAATGCCGGCCGGTCTTTCACCGATCCGGCGGGATTATTGCCTTCCATCTTGCCTAGAATAACGTTGTTCCTCTGCTCGGCTTCGCTGCCGGGGATACGTTTGAGTTGCACCAGGGGCGTATTGCCGATTGTGTCTTCGATAGTCAGATAAGGCATAGTGTGATCAAACGTCTTGTGCAAAGAGCCCATTTTAATATGAGACTTTGTTATGCGTATGAAAGCCTGACAAACAGTATGCCAACGTAACCTGGCAGGCGCGCCCCGGGAAACGAAAAAGCCCCGGAATCCAGGGCTTGGCGAAACATGTTATATCCCGGCGACCACCCGGCTGCCGCTACTTGCCCTTGGCAGCCGGTTTGGCGGCAGTCTTGGGCGCGGGTTCAGCCTCTCCGGCCTTCGGCTTGCCATTCACCAGCAAACCCGCTTGCGACAGCTTGAGCGCATTTTTCTCGCCGATGCCCGATACACGGCTTTCGAAATCGGCCCAATCCTTGAAGTTGCCGCCCTTGCCGCGCTCGTCGACTATGCGTTTGGCGGTGGCGCTACCGATGCCCTTGATGCCGTCCAGGGCAGCCAGGTCGCCCTTGTTGACATCGACCTGGGCAAAACTGGCGGTGGCCATCAACATGCACAATACCAGCAGTATTTTTCTCAGCATTTCGTCTTTCTCCCATAGGTGTGTGGATGACTGAAAAATTCAATCAGACGCGAAAACGTCCAAATGATTATAGTCAGCCACACATGGGGGAATTGACATTTACACCACAAACAAGACTTCGCTTAACCAGGCCCATCTCGCAACGGATCAAGCCGATTTACGAAACGCTGCCCAGCAGTTCTTCGCGGCTGACGGTGGCCGTACCGAGCTTGCCGACCACGATACCGCCGGCGCGGTTCGCCAGGTCCACGGCGTCGGCAATCGGCAATCCTGCTCCCAGCATCACTGCCAGCGTGGCGATCACGGTATCGCCAGCGCCGGAGACGTCGAACACTTCGCGCGCCATGGCGGGAAAGTGGCGGATTTCATCCTCCGTGTACAAACTCATGCCCTCTTCCGAACGTGTCAGCAGCAGTGCTTCGAGTTGCAGGGAGGCACGCAGTTTTTGCGCTTTCGCGGTCAGCTCTTCTTCCGTTTTCCAGCTGCCGACGATGCGGACCATCTCTGACTTGTTCGGGGTGAGGATGGTAGCGCCGACGTAACGCGAAAAATCCTCGCCCTTGGGATCGACCAGGATGCATTTGCCGGCCTGCCTGGCGGCGGCGATCATGTCCGCCACATTGACCAGGCTGCCTTTGGCATAGTCGGACAAGACGACCACCTGGTATTGCGGCAGCAGAGTGTTGAAACGGGTCAGCTTGTCACGCAGCACGGCGTCGGTGGGCGCCTCTTCGAAATCGATGCGCAGCAATTGCTGCTGGCGGCCGATCACCCGCAACTTGATGATGGTCGAGATGGTCGGATCCCGGGTCAGGAAACTGCTGACACCCATCTCGCCCAGCATGCCGTCGACGGTATCGCCGGCCTCGTCCTGCCCCACCACTCCCAGCAATCCCGAGCTGCCTCCCAAGGTAGCGATATTGCGCGCCACGTTGGCCGCGCCGCCCAGCCGTTCCTCGCGCTTTTCAACCCGCACGACCGGCACCGGCGCCTCTGGCGAAATCCGGCTGACTTCGCCGAACCAGTATCGGTCCAGCATGACGTCGCCGACCACCAGAATCTGCACATGCTCAAAAGAGGCCGGCAACTTATAGGTTTGATTAGTCATCGTCTTATCCACGCGCCAGCACCGAACGGCCAATGCCGTAATACTCGAAGCCCAGTTCGCCCATTACCTCCGGCTCATACAAATTGCGGCCGTCGAATACGATAGGCGCATTGAGCAGTGTCTTGACCTGGTCGAAATCGGGACTGCGGAACGTTTTCCACTCGGTCACGATCACCAGGGCGTCGGCGTTTTGCAGGGCCTCGGTCTGGTTGTCGCAAAACCTTATGCGCTCAAAGGCGCCAGGGGTGCCGGCGAAATCCAGCGCCAATACCCTCTTTGCCTCAGCCATTGCGACCGGATCATGCACCGCCACCGTGGCGCCGCGTGCAATCAGTTCGCCAAGCAGTACCCGCGATGAAGCTTCGCGCATGTCATCGGTATTCGGCTTGAACGCCAAGCCCCATAACGCGAAATGCTTGCCGCTCAGGTCCGCGCCAAAACGCTCGCTGATCTTTTGCCCCAGCACATGCTTCTGGTTGTTATTGACTTGCTCCACTGCGCGCAGGATATGCAGCTCCTGTCCATAGGCGCGCGCGGTGCGCTCCAGCGCCTGCACGTCCTTGGGAAAACAGGAGCCGCCGTAACCGCAGCCGGCGTACAGGAAACTGTAGCCTATGCGTGGATCGGAGCCGATTCCGTGGCGCACGGCTTCGATATCGGCGCCCACCTTGTCGGCCAGGTTGGCCAGTTCGTTCATGAACGAGATGCGGGTCGCCAGCATCGCATTCGCGGCATATTTGGTGAACTCGGCGGAACGCACGTCCATCCAGAATGTACGCTCGTGGTTACGGTTGAAAGGCAGGTACAGCTGCTTCATCAGCGCCTGCGCCTGCTGGCCCGAAGCGCTTTCGTCGCAACCAATGACGATGCGGTCCGGCCGCATGAAATCTTCAACCGCGGCGCCCTCTTTCAGGAATTCCGGATTGGAGACAACCGAGAACTGCAAAGCCGCGCCGGCCAGCTTGCGTGCGTTCAACTCTTCCTGGATCACGGCGCTTACCTTGTCCGCGGTCCCGACCGGCACAGTCGATTTATCGACGATCACCTTGAAACCGGTCATGTATTTGCCGATATTGCGGGCAGCCGCCAGCACGTATTGCAGGTCGGCCGAGCCGTCTTCATCCGGCGGCGTGCCCACAGCAATGAACTGCACCTGGCCATGGGCTACGCTGGCAGCGATATCGGTGGAAAAGTGCAAGCGTCCGGCAGCGCGGTTGCGGCCGACGATTTCAGCCAGGCCTGGCTCGTGGATCGGAATGCCGCCGCTGTTGAGCAGCGCGATCTTGCTTTGATCCAGGTCGAGGCAGAATACATCGTTGCCCAGTTCGGCCAGGCAAGCGCCTGTGACCAAACCGACGTAACCGGTACCGATAATAGTAATTTTCATGTTGTTCCGTGAATGCGCTGCACAGCCCGATTGTATGTGGCGGGCCGGCGGGTTTTAATTCATTACGTTCAGTTCTTCAGTGCGACGCGGCGGATAGGTTTCCCAGCGGCTGCAGCCAGGGCATTGCCAATAGAACTGGCGCGCCTTGAAACCGCAGTGGCTGCACTGGTAGCGCGCCAGCTTCTGGGTATAGCCATGCACCAGGTTCTTGACCACCGACAATTCGGTGTGCATTTCCGGCGTTATTTTCATCAAACGCGCTTCCAGCAGCTTATCCAGTCCAAGCAGGGTCGGCGTCCGCCGCAGTTCATCGCTCACCAGCTGATTGGTAGCTTCGACGCCATCCAGCTCCAGTACTGCCTTGAACACCACTTCCAGCAAATCGATGGAAGATGCTTCCGCCAGGTAAGAGCGCAGCAGGCTGACGCCTTCATGCGGCCGTCCAACCGCGCGGTAGCCGTCCATCAGACGCTGCGCCACGAGCGCCACATGCGGCACGCTTTGCTGCTCGACCCGGCGCCATATCTGCAGGGCCGCTTCGGCGTCGCCCTGCGCCAGATGCACGTCGCCCAGGAGCATGGTGGCGCGCACGCTGTTGCGGTCGTTGCTCAATGCTTTCTCCAGCAGGGACATGGCGGCTTCGGGATGGCCGTCCACCAGCTCATCCTGCGCCAGTTCGCAATAAAACTGTGCGATCTCCTTTTGCCGTCCGCCGGCGCCCGATTGCTGCAAAGTCTGCGCCGCTTCGATCGCCCGCAGCCATTCTTTTTCGCGCTGGTAGATCTCCAGCAGGGCACGGCCGGCCTGCGCGCCGTACTGGCTGCCGGCGAGCAGGTTAAAGCTCTCTTCGGCCCGGTCCAGCAAACCGGCTTTCAGATAATCCTGCCCCAGCTCATACTGGGCGTGCAAACGATGCTCCTGCGCCAGGTCGGGACGCGCCAGCAGGTTCTGGTGAACCCGGATCGCGCGCTCGGTCTCGCCGCGGCGGCGGAACAGGTTGCCCAGGGCGAAATGCAGTTCCGCGGTTTCAGGATCGAGCTTGACGATTTCGATGAATGCATCGATAGCCTTGTCCGGCTGTTCGTTCAGCAGAAAATTCAAGCCCTTGAAATAACCGCGGGGCAAACTGCGTGATTCGGATATCAGCTGATTGATATCGACCCGCGCGGCGATCCAGCCTAATCCAAAAAAGACCGGGATACCGAGTAACCACCAAATTTCAAATTCCATACGGGCTGTTGTGCTTTATGCGTGACCTGAATCTCAGGTGTGAAAATGCCGGCAAGCCGCCGCCGTGACATGACGGCGATGCAGCCAGTTAGATACTTAGCGGCATTATATATTCTTGATGCTGTCCGGTTGCGGTGCTTGTGACTCCGCCAGACGCTGCGCCTCTTGCTCTTTTTGCATCGAGGTCAGGGCCTTTTTGGTCTTTGATGCATTACGGCGGTGACGAAATACGGACGGCGCCATCGCCAACACGCCAAGGATCGCGCCAAACACAAAGAAGCCTAGCAGGAACAGCACCAGCGGCCCCTGGATGGTCGTGCCGGGAAAGAACTGCAGGTCGACGTTGCCTTTGTTCTGCAGGGCGAAGCCGAAAAATACAACAAAGAGCAAGATCGAAAGAATTCGGGAAATGATTTTCATGATGCCTTTCCGTTTGATTGGGTAACAGTGGGCAGCATACGAGCTGTTTTGCAGTTGGCTGATTTTACTCTTGCCATTTTCGCAAATCCACGACTCACGCAAACAATATTAACTTTAAATGATGCGAAATTGTACGTGAAAAAAAACGGCATCCGAAGATGCCGTTTCGATTTTGCTTACGCACTAACTATAACTCAGTCTTCTTGAATCGGTTGCCCGACCATCGCGTCGACTCGTTCGCGCAATTCCTTGCCTGGCTTGAAATGCGGCACCCGTTTTTCAGGCACCATCACTTTGTCGCCGGACTTGGGATTGCGCCCGATCCGCGGTGGCCGCCGATTCAGCGCAAAACTGCCGAATCCACGAATCTCGATGCGCTGTCCGGTCGCCAAGGCGTCCGCCATCGCATCGAGTATGGTTTTCACCGCGTAATCCGCATCCTTCGCTACCAGTTGCGGATAACGCTCGGCCAAGCGGGCAATCAGCTCCGACTTTGTCATTAGCTTTACTCGATTACTCTGCTTAGTTCTTGTTGTCGAGTTTTGCCTTCAGCAACGCGCCCAGGCTGGTCGTGCCGGAAGCCGCATTGGAATCCGAAGCCGAAGACAGCTTTTGCATTGCTTCCTGGGTTTCAACATTGTCTTTCGCCTTGATCGACAGCTGGATGCTGCGAGCTTTGCGATCGATGTTGATGACCATGGTTTCGACGGTGTCGCCGACCTTCAGGTGAGTACCGGCATCTTCCACGCGGTCGCGCGAGATTTCGGATGCACGCAGGTAGCCTTCGACTTCTTCCGACAACTGGATCACTGCGCCCTTAGGCTCGACCGACTTGACGGTACCGGAAACCAGTGCGCCCTTGTCGTTCATTGCAGCGAAGTTGTTGAATGGATCGCCTTCCAGCTGCTTGACGCCCAGGGAAACGCGCTCACGCTCAACGTCGATTGCCAGCACGATGGCTTCCAGCTCGTCGCCCTTCTTGAAGCGGCGAACGGCTTCTTCGCCGGTTTCAGTCCAGGACAGGTCCGACAGATGCACCAGGCCGTCGATGTTGCCGGCCAGGCCGATGAACACGCCGAAGTCGGTGATCGATTTGATCGCGCCCTTGACCTTGTCGCCCTTCTTGTGGGTAACAGCGAAGTCATCCCAAGGATTAGCCTTGCATTGCTTCATGCCCAGGCTGATACGGCGGCGGTCTTCGTCGATTTCCAGGACCATGACTTCAACTTCGTCGCCCAGTTGGACAACCTTGTTTGGCGCCACGTTCTTGTTGGTCCAGTCCATTTCGGAAACGTGGACCAGGCCTTCGATGCCTTGTTCGACTTCGACGAATGCGCCGTAGTCGGTGAGGTTGGTGACTTTACCGAACAGGCGGGTGCTTTGCGGGTAACGACGCGACAGACCGGTCCAAGGATCGTCGCCCAGTTGCTTGACGCCCAGGGAAACGCGATTCTTTTCTTGATCGTACTTCAGAACCTTGGCAGTGATCTCTTGACCGACTGTCAGCACTTCCGAAGGATGACGCACACGACGCCATGCCAGATCGGTGATGTGCAGCAGGCCGTCGATGCCGCCCAGGTCCACGAATGCGCCGTAGTCGGTGATGTTCTTGACCACGCCGGTAACGATGGTGCCTTCTTTCAGGGTTTCCATCAGCTTTTGGCGCTCTTCGCCCATCGAAGCTTCGATAACCGCGCGACGCGACAACACGACGTTGTTACGCTTGCGATCGAGCTTGATGACCTTGAATTCCATGGTCTTGCCTTCGAACGGCGTGGTGTCCTTGACCGGACGGGTGTCGACCAGCGAACCCGGCAGGAAGGCACGGATGCCGTTGGTCAGGACAGTCAGGCCGCCCTTGACCTTGCCATTGACAGTACCGGTAACGATCTCGCCGGACTCCATCGCTTTTTCCAGCGAGAGCCACGATGCCAGACGCTTGGCCTTGTCGCGCGACAGGATGGTGTCGCCGAAACCGTTTTCCAGCGATTCGATAGCGACGGAGATGAAATCGCCGACAGCTACTTCGAGTTCGCCGTTGTCATTTTTAAATTCTTCGATTGGAATGAAGGCTTCCGACTTGAGGCCTGCGTTGACGATAACGAAGTTATGGTCAAGGCGCACGACTTCAGCAGAAATCACTTCACCAGAACGCATGTCTTGACGTGACAGCGATTCTTCAAACAGCGCGGCGAAAGCGTCAGCGCCGGCAGATGCAGGGGACAGAACAGTGATGGACATAGTTTTGACTAGTTGGCCAGTATTGCCGCGCAAGGTGCTTACTAGGATGCGGTCAATAAAGGGTTAGGTTTTTCAACGTCCGGCCAGACTTTGCGTCAGGCCGAACACCAAGGTGCAGCAAAAAAACAACGTATTGGCATGTTTTTATTCATGCTTGAGACTCAACACCTCTCGCATTACTCATTCAGACAGGCTTGGAAGCGGCATACCACTCGAGCACTTGCGCCACTGCCTGATCGGCAGTCATTGCGGAAGTATCCAGCAAATACGCCCCTTCCGCGGCCTTTAACGGTGCCGAGCTGCGGTTGCTATCGCGCGCGTCACGCTCCGTCAAATCCTTTGAGAGGTCTTCCATATTAGCAGAAAAACCCTTGTCAATCAATTGCTTATAGCGCCGCTGAGCCCTGGCTTCGACGCTGGCGGTCAAAAACACTTTCAAGCTTGCGTGCGGGAAAATCACCGTGCCCATGTCGCGGCCGTCGGCGACCAGCCCGGGATGTTGCCGAAAGCTCAACTGCAGGCCATACAAGGCTTGCCTGACAGTTGGTATTGCGGCAATTTTGGAAGCCAGGTTGCCCACTGCTTCGGCCCGGATATCGTTCGATACATCCTCGTTCGCCAGGAAAATATGGACGCCGTTGAAATGGCAATGCAGATGTTCGGCAGCCTTGGCCAAGGCGTGTTCATCGTCGAGCGGGATATCGCGCCGCATCACTGACAAGGCCGTCAGGCGATACAAGGCGCCCGAATCGAGATAATGAAAACCCAGGTGCTGCGCAACCTTCTGCGCGACAGTGCCTTTGCCGGATGCCGTCGGACCATCGATCGTGATGACAGGGAAGTGGGAAGTGGGCATGGAAGTACTCGATGGTTATGAATGAAATTATTGCCCGCGCAAAACTTGTCCGTCACTCGGCCAAGGGCGCAAAGATTGCCTGCAAGTCGTCTTGCGTCAATCCGATATTCTGGGTTTCGCCTTCGGGCGACAGCATGGCCTGCGCCAGGTCGGCTTTCTTCTGCTGCAGCAGCTGGATGCTTTCCTCTACTGTACCCTTGGCGATCAGCTTGTACACGAATACCGGCTTGTCCTGGCCGATGCGCCAGGCGCGGTCGGTCGCCTGGCTTTCCGCCGCCGGGTTCCACCAAGGATCGTAGTGGATGACGGTATCCGCCGCGGTCAGGTTGAGGCCGACGCCGCCAGCCTTGAGGCTGATCAGGAACACCGGCACTTCGCCGTCCTGGAACCTGCGCACCGCCTCCGCCCGGTCCAGCGTGGCGCCGGTCAGCATGGTGTAGCCGATATCGCGCTGGCGCAGCTCGGCGGCAATCAGCGCCAGCATGCTGGTAAATTGCGAAAACACCAGGATACGCCGGTCTTCCTGGCGCAGTTCATCCACCATTTCCAGCAGTTCCAGCAGCTTGGCCGACGGCACCTCGGCGACTTCTGCCGCCTCTTCTGCCTCCGGCGCGCCGGTCTTGAGCAGGCGCGGATCGCAGCAAGCCTGGCGCAGTTTCAGCAAGGCTTCGAGGATCACGATATGGCTGCGCGCGACGCCCTTCTTGGCGACTTCTTCGCGCACCTTCTTGTCCATCACCAGGCGCACGTTTTCGTACAGGTCGCGTTGCGCTGCGCTCAGCGTCACCGAGCGCAGCATTTCGGTTTTCGGCGGCAACTCCTTGGCGACCTTGTCCTTGGTCCTGCGCAGCAGGAAAGGCTTGATGCGGCGGCCCAGCAGCGCGCGCCGGGCGGCGTCGCCATGTTTCTCGATCGGCTGCCGGAAATCGCGGTTGAAGGCTTTTTCGTCGCCCAGCAAACCCGGCAGCAGGAAATGGAATTGCGCCCACAATTCGCCCAAATGGTTTTCCACCGGCGTGCCGGTCAGGCAGAGGCGATGGCGGGCGTTCAGCAAGGCCGCGCTTTGCGCCACCTTGGAGCGGGGGTTCTTGATGTAATGCGCCTCGTCCAGGATCAGCAAATGGAATGCATGCCGGCGCCAGTGCTCTTCGTCGCGCGGCAGCAAGGCATAGGTGGTCAGGACCAGGTCGAACTGGCCGATCTGCTCGAACTGCTCCAGCCGCTGTTTTCCTTGCAGCACCAGCACCCGCAGTTCGGGCGCAAAGCGCATTGCTTCCTGCTGCCAGTTATCCATCAGGCTGGTAGGTGCGATCACCAGCGCCGGCGCGGTCAGGCGTCCGCTTTGTTTCTCGGTCAGGATATGCGCCAAGGTCTGCACCGTCTTGCCCAGCCCCATATCGTCGGCGAGGATGCCGGCCAGGTCGTATTCGCGCAGGAACTGCATCCAGGCCAGGCCTTCCAGCTGGTAATCGCGCAGTGTCGCTTGCAGGCCGGCCGGCGCCGCGATCTTCCTGACGCCGCCAAAGGTGTGCAGTTTTTGTCCCATGCTGCGCAGGCGATCGCCGCCCACCCAGCGCAGCTTGGCGCCGGCGTCCAGTTCCGCCAGACGCGCGGCGTCGAGCGCCGACAACCGCACCGGGCCATCCGATTTTTCGGCGAAATACAGCTCGCCCAGGGTATTCAGGATGGGCTTGATGCGGCCCCATGGCATGGCGACGTGAATGCCGTCGGACAGGCGCACCAGCAGTTCGTCCTGGTCGTCGCGCAGCGCCATGTTGCGCGGATCGAAATCCTGAGGCGCATGACGGATCAGGTCGACCAGCAAGGGCAGCAAAGGCACGCGCTGGTGATTGACCACGATGCCCAGTTCAAGGTCGAACGCCGCATCGGCAGGCTGGTCTGCGGCCTCGTCGATCTCGGCATACCAGTCTTCCACCGCGGCCACGTCAAAACGGTATTCCGCCCGCTTGTCGATCTGCCAGCCCTGGCTCGCCAGGCTCGGCAAACCTTCTTTCGCAAAACGCAGCCAGGACGACTGGTCCGGCTGCATGAACATGCCGGGCATCATGGCCAGCGGATGCTGCGTGCCTTCGAGCGGCAGCATGCCGAGCGCGGTCAGCGCCTGCCTGAAGGCGGTTTCGGCGTCCTGGTCGCGCACGATCTGTTCGATGCCGGCCGGGGTGTTGCGGCTCAGCGTCGGGGTAAATTGGGTGGAAACGATTTCGCCGTCGTAACGGAAGTGCAGCTCGGCGAAATCCTGCATCAGCGGATTGCTGACGCTGGGCAAACTGCCGAGGACCAGCAACGGCTGCGGCCGGATATCCTTGCGGATAGTCTGCGGCACCTGCGGCGGGAACGGGATCACATCGTTCAAGCCTTGCGTCAGCAATTGCTGTGCGACCGCCAGGCGATCGTCGGGATCCAGCAACGGCGCCTGTATCACCAGGTCGTTGAGCGCCTTGCTGGAAATCCTGGCGTCGCGCTGCGGCAGCACCAGTTCTCCGCATGACAGGTTGTCGACATACCAGGGCGGCTCGGTCGGCAACAGGTAATCGACATGCTTGCGCGCGTGAACCGACTTTCCATCCACCTCCGGCTCCGCTTCGAATTGCCAGCCCAGTTGCCACATGTCGCGCACCACGTCGCGGCTGTCCTCCACCGTTTCATACCAGGCCAGGCTGGCGCGGCGGGTGGCGGCGAACTGCAAAGGATAGGCGGTGCCCTTGGCCAGGTCGGCCAGGGAATTGGCCCATAACAGGCGCTGTTGCTGCAACAGGGCGCGCAACAGCTGCGCACCAAGCTTGCCGCTCAATTCGCAAGCCGCATGCTGCGCATGGTTGCCATCGTTCTGGGCGACGAACAAACCAATCAGGTCACGATCTTCCGGACGCAAGAACACTGCGGGATCCGACAACAGGCGCGGCACGTCGGTCGCCGGCTGGGCAGAGACAAACTGGCCGTTCGGACGCTGCTGCGCCTTGCATAAATGCAGCACCGCTTTCTTGCCGTTATAAGCCGCAGACAATACGAACAGTACCTGGTGGGTGGCTGCTTTCTGACGCAAACCCGAGGGTTGCGCCGGCGCTGACCCGGCCGCGGAGACTTCGCCTTCTACCCGCGTCAGCCAGGCTTCCATAGGCCGCGCCAGCGTTTGCGCCTGAGGGAGTTTGGACGAGGCGACCGGCTTCACCGGCGCCATCGGTTGCGGCAGCGCCGGCTTGGCGGCAGGAATTGCCAGCTGATCCGAGGACGGGCGCTGCAGATATTCAATCAAGGCAGCTGCCACATGCTTGCAATTGGAACCGGCCGGACAGGAGCAAACGCTATCGATATCGGGCGCATCGCGAAATACGGACAGCGTGATTTCCTGCTGGTAGACGTTGCTGCCGCTGCCCTGGACTGTCGCGTTCAGGACGTCGCCGTCCTGTTCCACCGCAAGCACCCGGCGCTGCCGGACGTATTCCTGGCCGCGATCATAGGTTGCCTGGTGCAACACGTCGCGCACATCGGCAAGTGTCAGATTCATGCGCGGCACGCTACCTTACAATAAAGTCTGCTCGGCGATCTGCCCGAACACGGTGAAATAATCGGGGAAGGTCTTGGCGACGCATTGCGGATCATTGATGCGCACCGTGGTGCCGCGCAATGCGGCGCCATCCAGCGAAGCCAACGAAAAACACATCGCCATGCGATGGTCGTCATAGGTGTCGATGGCCGCCGCATGAAGTTGCGCCGGCGGCGTCACGCGCAAGTAATCGCTGCCCTCTTCAATCGTTGCTCCCAGCTTGCGCAGTTCGGTCGCCATGGCGCTGAGCCGGTCGGTTTCCTTGACGCGCCAGCTGGCGATATTGCGCAAAGTGCTCGGACCGTCGGCGTACAAGGCGGCGACAGCGATCGTCATCGCGGCGTCCGGGATGTGGTTGAAATCGGCGTCGATGGCTTTTAATACGCCGTTCGAAGACGCTTCAATCCAGTTGTCGCCCATCGTGATGACAGCTCCCATCTGCTGCAAGGCTTCGACAAACCGGACATCGCCCTGGATACTGTTGCTGCCGACGCCTTCGACCCGCAACGGCCCGCCGGTTATCGCTCCGGCCGCCAGGAAATACGATGCGGAAGAGGCGTCGCCTTCGACGTGGATGGTCTGCGGGCTCTGGTACTGCTGGCCAGCCGCCACGGTAAACGACTGCCAGCCGTCGCGCTCTACCTTGACGCCGAAACGCTGCATCAGGTTCAGGGTGATTTCAATATAAGGCTTGGAGATCAGTTCACCGATCACCTCTATCGTCACCGCTTCATGCTTCGCCATCAGCGGCGCCGCCATCAGCAGGGCTGTCAGGAACTGGCTGGAGACGTTGCCGCGCACCTGCATGCGCTGGCTGTGCAACTGGCCGCGCTGGATATGCAGCGGCGGATAACCGGCAACGCCGGTGTAGGCGATGCGGGTGCCGACGGCGTTCAAGGCGTCGACCAGGTCGCCGATCGGCCGCTCGTGCATGCGCGCCACGCCGTGCAAGGTATAGTCGCCGCCCATCGCGGCCAGGGCCGCGGTCAGCGGACGGATCGCGGTGCCGGCGTTGCCCATGAACAGGTCGGCCTGGTGCACCGGAAAGCTGCCGCAGCTGCCATGCACGGTATAAGCCTGGGTGCCTTCGTCCTGCTCCCAGAGCACGCCCAATTGCTTGAGCGCCATCAGCATGACCAGCGTATCGTCGGAGGCCAGCAAATCAAGGATCCTGGTAGTGCCGTCGGCCAGCGCCGCCAGCAGCAAGGTGCGGTTGGAAATGCTTTTGGAGCCGGGTAGCCGGACCGTGCCCTGCACCCGTGCTACCGGATGCAGATCGAGGTATTTGGGATAGTGCTGCTTGCGTTGCGTAGTCATTAGTCGCCGCCTTCTTTATTCTGTTGTTCCGCCGCCTCTATGGCGCTGATCCAGTTGTGCCTTGCCTGTTGCGCATTGCTGTAGACGGCTTCCAGCGCCGGACCGTCGCCGGCCGCCAGCAAGCCGCGCATGCGGGTCAGTTGCAGCAGGTAAGCATCCAGTTCGCCGAGCAAGGCGTCCCGGTTTGCCAATGAAATATCGCGCCACATTTCCGGCGACGAGCCGGCGATGCGGGTGAAGTCGCGAAAACCGCTGGCCGCGTATTGAAACAGCGACGCCGCATGCGGCTTGTTGGCGATATCGTCCACCAGCGCATACGCCAGTACATGCGGCAGATGGCTGACCGCGGCAAAAATGGCGTCGTGCTGTTGCGGCGACAAACGGTGAATCAAGGCGCCGCAGTGCTGCCAGGCGGCGGCGACCTTGGCCACATCCTGTTCGGCATTTTCCGGCAGCGGCGCCAGCACCACCTTTTTGCCGACATACAGTTCGGCCAGTGCCGCCTCGGGACCATTCTGCTCGCGCCCGGCAATCGGATGTCCCGGCACAAACTGGGCAATCTTGGCGCCCAGCGCCGCCCGCGCAGCCAGCACCACATCGGATTTGGTGCTGCCGGCGTCGGTAACGACAGCGCCAGGCTGCAGATGCGGCTCGATGCTGGCCAGGATAGCGCCGGTCTGCGCAACCGGCGCTGCGATCAGGATCAGGTCGGCGCCGGCAACGGCGTCAGCGGGAGAAGCAGCAATGGCATCGATGATTCCCAATTCGCGCGCGCGCTGCAAGGTCGCGAGCTGACGGCCTGCCCCGACCACCTGTTCCGCCGCGCCGGCTTTTTTCAAAGCCAGGGCAAATGAACCGCCGATCAGCCCCACACCAAATATTGCGATTTTCTTGAACACGAATGACGCTTTAATAAAAATTAGTCGAAGCTAAAGTTAACGTCGATGTCAGCTCAGCAGTTTTTTCAGCGCATCGATGAACGCCGCGTTTTCGTCCGGCAGGCCGATCGTGACGCGCAGCCACTGCGGCAAGCCATAGTTGGCGACCGGGCGCACGATGATGCCCTGCTTGAGCAGCGCCAGGTTGACGCGGGCGCCGGCGCCCTCGTCTTCACCCACCTTGACCATGACGAAGTTGCCGAACGAAGGCACGTATTCCAAACCCAGTTCGTCGAAGGTCTGCGTCAATTGGCGATAGCCGTCGCGGTTCAGCTGCGCGCTGCGCTGCAGGAAAGCCGTATCGTTCAAGGCTGCCACCGCGGCGGCTTGCGCCAGCGAGTTGACGTTGAACGGCTGGCGGATCCGGTTCAGCAGGTCGGTTATCACCGGCTGGGCGATGCCGAAGCCGATGCGCAAGCCGGCCAGTCCATAGGCTTTGGACATGGTGCGCGAGACCAGCAGGTTCGGATACTTGCGCACCCAGGAAATCGACTCGTACTGCAGCTCCGGCGGCAGGTACTCGTTGTAGGCTTCATCCAGCACCACCACGATTTGCGGCGGCACGCGCGCCAGGAAAGCTTCGAGTTCCGCGGCCGGGATGAAACTGCCGGTGGGGTTGTTCGGATTGGCGATGAAGATCAGCTTGGTGTCGCCGGTGATGGCGGCAGCCATGGCGTCGAGGTCGTGGCCGTAATCCTTGGCCTTGACCACGATGGCGCGCGCGCCCACGGCCTGGGTCGCCAGGGCGTACACCACAAAAGAATATTCCGCATACACCGCGGCTTGCCCCGCCTGCACGAAAGCGTGGGTAGCCAGTTCAAGGATGTCGTTGCTGCCGTTGCCCAGCGTGATCCACTCCGCCGGCACATTGTATTTGGCGGTGATCGCAGCTTTCAGGTCGAAACCGTTGGCGTCCGGGTAACGGCCGATATCGGCGACCGCCTTTTGCATCGCAATCTTGGCCGATTCCGGCATGCCCAAAGGATTTTCATTGGAGGCCAGCTTGATGATCTTGGCTTCGTCCAGGCCAAACTCGCGCGCGACTTCGGCAATCGGCTTGCCGCCCTGGTACGGAGCGATGGCGCGCACATATTCTGGACCAAATTTAATTGACATTGTCTGCTTTCGAAACGTGTTGTTGATTGCTTGCTGGCTATTTGTTCAGAATGTTCAGAAACTGCGCGGATACGACCCCAGCAGCTTGTAGAACGCAGCGTTTTGCTGCAGCTCCGCCAGCGCCTTGGCGACCTTGTCGTCTTCCGCATGTCCCTCGACGTCGACATAGAAATAATATTCCCATGCGCCCATGCGCGCCGGCCGCGACTCGAAGCGCGTCATCGAAACGCCGTGCTTGGCGAGCGGCGCCAGCAGCTTGTAGACGGCGCCGGCCTTGTTCGCCACCGACAGCACCAGCGAGGTCTGGTCCTTGCCGCTGGCGCCGTTCTTCAGGCGGCCGACCACAGCGAAACGGGTGCGGTTGTGCGGATCATCCTGGATATGGGCGCTGACGATTTGCAGATCGTATTTCTGCGCAGCGATCTCGCCGGCAATTCCCGCCACCGTGGCGTTTTCACTGGCCATCCGCGCCGCCTCGGCATTGGATGCAACCGCCTGCCGTTCGACATTCGGATAATGCTGGTTAAGCCAGGCATTGCATTGCGCCAGCGCCTGCGAATGCGCGCAAATGCGGGCCACGCCATCCATCGTGCCGGCTTTGCTCATGAGGCTGTGATGGACCGGGATCGACACTTCGCCGCTGATGCTGAGCGTGGTCTGCAACAGCAGATCAAGGGTGCGGTTGATCACGCCTTCGGATGAATTTTCGATAGGCACCACGCCGAAATCCGCCGTGCCGGCTTCGGCCGCGCGGAACACTTCGTCGATCGATACGCAGGCAAGGCCTTCCACTGCGTGGCCGAACTGCTGGTACACCGCTTGCTCGCTAAACGTGCCGGCCGGCCCCAGGTAAGCAACCGTGACGCGCTTTTCCAAAGCGCGGCATGCCGACATCACTTCGCGGAAAATGGTTTGCACATCGCTGCCTTGCAGCGGACCGGGATTGCGCTCGGCGACTTTTTGCAAGACTTGCGCCTCGCGCTCGGGGCGAAACACCGGCGCATTGGTCTCGGCCTTGACGTGGCCGACCTCTTGCGCAATCTGGGCGCGACGATTCAGCAAGGCCAGGATTTCGGCGTCGATCGCGTCGATCTGCTGACGCAACGGGAGGAGTTTGTCTTCGCTCATATTTCTATCTTTGGTTCTATTGCTTGGCTAAACAGGTCATCAAAACAAGCTGTGGTCGGCAACGGGTTAGCCGTGCTGCTTTTCGAATTCTTTCATGTAGTCCACCAGCGCTTGCACGCCAGCCAGCGGCATCGCGTTGTAGATCGACGCCCGCATGCCGCCAACCGACTTATGGCCCTTCAGCTGCAGCAAACCAGTCTCTTTGGCGCCGGCCAGGAAAGCCTCGTTCAACGCCTCGTCGGCAAGGAAAAACGGCACGTTCATGCGCGAGCGGCAGTTGCTGGCGATCTTGGTCCGATAGAAACCAGTCGAATCCAGGTAGTCATACAACAGCGCCGCCTTGGCGATATTGCGCTGCTCCATCGCCGCCACGCCGCCCTGTTTCTTGAGCCACTGGAACACCAGCCCAGCGATATAAATCGCATAGGTCGGCGGCGTGTTGTACATGGAATCGTTGTCGGCCACGATCTTCCAGTTGAACGCGGAAGGACAAGCCGGCAAGGCATGGCCGAGCAAATCTTCGCGCACCACGACCAGGGTCAGTCCGGCCGGCCCGATATTCTTTTGCGCGCCACCGTAGATCACGCCGTATCTGGAGACATCCACCACGCGCGACAAGATGTGGGAAGACATGTCGGCCACCAGCGGCGCGCCGTTGGTTTCAGCGGCGACATCGGGGGTGAACTGATATTCGACGCCGTCGATGGTTTCATTGGTGCAGACATGGACGTAAGCCGGATCTTTGGACAGCTGCCAGCTGTCGCGCTCAGGAATCTGCGCGAAATGACTCTCTTCGGAAGAAGCGGCGACGTTGACGTTGCCGTAGCGCCGCGCTTCTTTCAGCGACTTGGTCGACCACGAACCGGTATTGATGTAATCGCTGGTGGCCGGCTGCGCCCGGCCGTTGCGGCCCAGCAGGTTGAGCGGCACGATCGCGTTCTCGGCAATCGCTCCGCCCTGCATGAACAGCAGCTTGTAATTATCCGGTACGCCAAGCAGCTCACGGAAATCGTGCTGCGCCGCCGCCAGGATAGACATGAACTCTTTGCCTCGGTGGCTCATTTCCATCACGGACATGCCGCTGCCCTGCCAGTCCAGCATTTCGGCGGCAGCTTGCTGCAGCACCTCTTTCGGTAACACAGCGGGGCCAGCAGAAAAATTATAGATAGGCATGATGAATAGCGTCAGATAAAAAACCGAGATTGACTACGAACCAACAGATGGCGTTACTGTGCTGCTACCGCTACAAATGTTCAAACTCAAACCTTGCGCGCCCCGGCTGCGGGCCGGGGCGCGGCAATTTCCTTACTCCGCAGCCGGGTCGGCCGGGCCGCGATCGGCAGGAGCGCCACCGTCTTCGGCGTTGCCGCCGGCATCGGCTTCAGCTTCGGTTTCCACCTCGGCATCCGACTCGACCACCCGCTGCAGACCGCTCAGCTTGTTGCCGTCTTCCACCGCGATCAGCGTCACGCCCTGGGTCGCGCGACCCATTTCACGGATTTCGGCAACCCGGGTACGGATCAGGACGCCGCCGGTGGTGATGAGGATGATTTCATCGCTAGGCTCAACCAGCGTGGCAGCGACTACCTTGCCGTTGCGCTCGCTGGTCTGGATTGCAATCATGCCTTTGGTGCCGCGGCCATGGCGGGTGTACTCGGTGATCGGGGTACGCTTGCCGAAGCCGTTTTCAGTGGCGGTCAACACCGATTGCTGTTCGTTTTCAGCGACCAGCAAGGCGATCACCTGCTGGCCATCTTCCAGGTTCATGCCGCGTACGCCGCGCGCGGTACGGCCCATCGGACGCACGTCGTTTTCATCGAAGCGCACTGCCTTGCCGGAATCGGAGAACAGCATGACATCATGCTGGCCATCGGTCAGCGCGGCGCCGATCAGGAAATCGCCCTCATCGAGGTCGACCGCGATGATGCCGGCCTTGCGCGGATTGCTGAAATCCGACAACGGCGTTTTCTTGACGGTGCCCAGGCTGGTCGACATGAAGACATAACGGTCTTCCGGGAAACTGCGGTTGGCGCCGGACAGCGGCAACACCACAGTGATCTTCTCGCCATCCTGCAGCGGGAACATGTTGACGATAGGTTTGCCGCGCGAGTTGCGCGAACCTTGCGGCACTTCCCAGATCTTCAGCCAGTACAAACGGCCGCGGTTGCTGAAGCACAAAATGTAATCGTGGGTATTGCCGACGAACAGCTGGTCGATCCAGTCGTCGTCCTTGGTGGCCATGGCCTGCTTGCCGCGGCCGCCGCGTTTTTGCGCACGGTATTCCGACACCGGCTGCGCCTTCATGTAGCCGGTATGCGACAAGGTCACCACCATGTCTTGCGGCGTGATCAGGTCTTCGGTGCCGAGATCGGTAGGATTGTGTTCGATCTGCGAACGGCGCTCATCCTTGTTGCCGATGCCGTATTCATTCTTGGCCGCGGTCATTTCATCGGTGATGATGACAGTGACGCGTTCCGGCTTGGCCAGGATATCCAGCAGGTCGGCGATCTGCGCCATCACGTCTTTGTACTCGTTGACGATCTTGTCTTGTTCCAGGCCGGTCAGGCGTTGCAGGCGCATCTGCAGGATTTCCTGCGCCTGGTCATCCGACAGCTTGTACAAGCCGTCAGCCTGGATGCCGTAATGCTTAGGGAGGTTTTCCGGACGGAAGGCTTCCACGCCGCCGAGGTTTTCCTCGCCGGTACGGGCCAGCATCTCGCGCACCATGGACGAATCCCAGGCGCGCGCCATCAGCTCGGTTTTCGCTACCGGCGGCGTCGGCGCGGCTTTGATCAGGGCGATGAAATCGTCGATATTGGCCAGCGCCACCGCCAGGCCTTCCAGCACGTGGCCGCGTTCGCGCGCCTTGCGCAGTTCGAACACGGTGCGGCGCGTGACGACTTCGCGGCGGTGCGACAGGAAGCACTCCAGCATCTGCTTCAGGTTCAGCAGTTTCGGCTGGCCGTCGACCAGCGCCACCATGTTCATGCCGAAGGTGTCTTGCAGCTGGGTCTGCTTGTACAGGTTGTTCAGCACGACTTCAGCGACTTCGCCGCGCTTGAGTTCGATCACCACGCGCATACCGGATTTGTCCGATTCGTCGCGCAGGTCGGAAATGCCTTCCAGCTTCTTGTCGCGCACCAGTTCGGCGATGCGTTCCAGCAAAGCCTTCTTGTTTACCTGGTACGGCAGTTCGTCGATGATGATCGCGGTGCGGCCTTCACGTCCGAATTCTTCGAAATGGGTCTTGGCGCGCATCACCACGCGGCCGCGGCCGGTGCGGTAGCCATCGCGCACGCCGGACACGCCGTAGATGATGCCGGCAGTCGGGAAGTCCGGCGCCGGGATGATTTCGATCAGCTCGTCGATGGTGCAATCGGCATTGCGCAACACATGCAAGGCGCCGTCGATCACTTCTGTCAGGTTGTGCGGCGGGATGTTGGTCGCCATGCCGACCGCAATACCGGACGAGCCGTTGATCAGCAGGTTCGGGATGCGCGTCGGCAGCACCGACGGTTCTTTTTCCTTGCCGTCGTAGTTAGGCACGAAGTCGACGGTTTCCTTGTCGAGGTCGGCCAGCAGCTCGCCGGCGATCTTGTCCAGGCGGCACTCGGTGTAACGCATCGCTGCCGCGCCGTCGCCATCGATCGAACCGAAATTGCCCTGGCCGTCGACCAGCATGTAGCGCAGCGAAAACGGTTGCGCCATGCGCACCAGCGTGTCGTAGATCGAAGCGTCGCCGTGCGGGTGGTACTTACCCATGGTCTCACCGACCACGCGCGCGCACTTCACGAACGGGCGGTTCCAGACATTGTTCATTTCGTGCATCGCGAACAAGACCCGGCGGTGCACCGGCTTGAGGCCGTCACGCACATCCGGCAGCGCACGGCCGACGATCACGCTCATCGCGTAATCGAGATAGCTCTTGCGCATTTCTTCTTCGAGGGAAATTGGGATTGTTTCTTTAGCGAATTGATCCATTAGCGAGTCGGCGAGTCTTTAATTTTTCTAATTGCGGGACAGAGTTTAAGAGCCACCGCAGCGTGGCGAATTACTCTGTCCTCAACTAATCAGATAAAACGGTTAAGTTGCAAAGAACAGCAATTGTGGTCAGAGTCGTGACCAATGCAGCGCGGCGAATTTCTCCAGTACTCTGTCCCCTATTACCAAGGCTACCCAGAATGATAGCCATAAGACGTATGATTTTAGCACGCGGGGCGGCCGGTTCAGGCTTTTCAGGGGTGCACAAGATCCTGGGCGGAGGGGGCCGAAAATCCGGCTGCTCGAAAAAATATGTTTAAATGCCGCCTTGCCCGGCAATCCGTCGATTCTGAATATAATCCCGCCTCGCAATTTCTTTCAGGAAATAATTTATGCGTCATACCATCGTGCTGAGCCTATTGATAGGCTCCGCTTCCGGCTTCGCGGCCAATCCCGGTTTCGCCCAGACCGCTCCGGTTCAGGCGGCTCCTGGAAACAGCGCTTATTTGCAGGACGGACGCGGTCCGGTCGTGCGCAGCCAGGATGGTTTGTGCTGGCGCTCCGGCTACTGGGACCCGAAAGACGCCGTCACCGGTTGCGATGGCGCTCTGGTGGCGCCGGTCATGAAGGCCAGTGCGCCTGCGCTGGTCGCCGATCCGATGGTCGCCAGCGATGCGATCGCCCCGACCGCCGTGACCACGCGATGCAATGCCAGCGTGACGCTGGCGAGCGACCAGAACTTTGGTTTCGGGAAGTCAGCACTGACCACTGCCGCCAAGCAGCGCATCGACCAGGAAGTAATTGCCGAATTGGCAAGCTGCGGCAAAGCGGATCTCATCCTGGTTACCGGCCATACCGACCGCCTTGGTTCAGAGAAATACAACCGGAAGCTGTCGATGCAACGCGCCGCCAACGTCGCCAACTATTTGAAGAGCAAAGGCGTGACCAGCAAAATAGAGATTGCCGGCGTCGGCGCATCGGACCCGACATTGCAATGCAGCAATAAATTAAGCCGCAAAAAACTTGTCGATTGCCTAAGCCCGAACCGCAAAGTCGTAATAAAAACGCAATCAAATTAAAATAAAATAGATAGTTCTGTTGCGCCGATGTAAGATGACGCCCGTGGTGATGTTTTCATAGTGTTATGTTGTATGAAAACAACGAAGCAGGCAAAACGTGGGCTGGATCATTTGGCATCCTTCGCTAGCGCTTGCAGCCTGTGGCAGAATGGTGGTCAAGTTCATTGCGTGTGGTCAATCCCACATGTAACGGCCTGAACCACGTGGTACTATCCAATTTTTGATGTCGTATATTAGTTGCGCAGTTAATCTGCGGATATCTCAACCGAGAGGAGAAACATGAATAAATTAGCAAAACTCGTCTTCGCTGCGTCCGCAGTCGTCGCACTCTCTGCCTCTGCGCAGGAAATCAAAGATATCCAGGCAAACACTCCTAACAGTGCTTACGTGCAAGATGCACGTGGTGTCATCGCACGTGACCCATACGGTCTGTGCTGGCATACCGGCTACTGGACACCAGCTGACTCGGTTCCAGGTTGCGACGGCGAAATCGCTCAAGCTGCTCCAGCTCCAGTTGCTCCAGCTCCAGCACCAGTCGTTCCAGCTCCAGCACCAGTTTCGCAAAAGGTTACTTTTGCTGCTGACGCATTCTTTGACTTCGACAAAGCTGTCCTGAAGCCAGAAGGCAAAGCAAAACTGGATGACCTGACATCGAAACTGGGCGCAATCAACCTGGAAGTCATCATCGCTGTTGGCCACACTGACTCGGTCGGTTCTGTTGCTTACAACCAAAAGCTGTCGGTTCGCCGCGCTGAAGCTGTCAAGGCATACCTGGTACACAAGGGTATCGAAGCTAACCGCGTTTACACCGAAGGCAAGGGCAAGTCGCAACCGGTCGCTGACAACAAGACCGCTGCTGGCCGCGCTAAAAACCGTCGCGTTGAAATCGAAGTTGTTGGTACAAGCAAGTAATCGCTTCAACCTCGTCGACTCAAGCTCGATCAGAACCCCGCCTCGGCGGGGTTTTTTTTCGTACAAAAAACCAGCGCCAAGGGCCGGGCCGGAAACTTTCGGCGATGGTTTTTAATCAGACAACAAACCGTAACGCTGCACTTCCAGCTATGATTCAACCTATGAACGCAGACCCATCAGAACTCAAGAAATTCAGCGACCTGGCTCACCGGTGGTGGGATCCGGAATCGGAATTCCGCCCTCTGCATGAAATCAATCCCTTGCGCCTGGAGTGGATCAACTCGCGCGCCGCGCTGGCCGGCAAGAACGTGCTGGATATCGGCTGCGGCGGCGGCATCCTGGCCGAATCCATGGCGCGCAAAGGCGCCACCGTCACCGGCATCGACCTGTCCGACAAAGCCCTGAAGGTAGCCGACCTGCACAGCCTGGAATCGGGCATCCAGGTGCGTTACGAGAAAATCGCCGCGGAAGAGATGGCCAGCCGCGAAGCCGGGCAATTCGATGTCGTGACCTGCATGGAAATGCTGGAGCACGTACCCGATCCGGCATCCATCGTGCGCGCCTGCGCCACGCTGGTGAAACCTGGCGGGCAAGTGTTTTTCTCCACGTTGAACCGCAACCTGAAAGCCTACCTGCAAGCGGTGCTGGCGGCCGAATACCTGCTGCGCATGCTGCCCAAGGGCACGCACGACTACGCCAAGTTCATCACGCCGGCCGAACTGGCGCAATTCGCCCGGAACGCCGGACTGGCGGTGGATGTCATGCGCGGCATGAGCTACAACCCGCTGACCCAGATCTATTCGCTCAACCAGGACACCAGCGTCAACTATCTGATGGCTTGCACCCGGCCAGGCTAATTGTTTCTGGTCGGCGCCCTTGATCAGCGCCGGCCGTTTTCTCGTACTTTAGGAACCACCCATGCCCTTGCCAATGCCGCGCGCCATCCTGTTTGATCTCGACGGTACGCTTGCCGACACTGCCCCGGACCTGGCTGCCGCACTGAACCGACTGCGCCGCGACCGCGGCTTGAGCAGCACCCCATACGAACAACTCAGGCCGCATACCTCGGCCGGCGCGCGCGGCATGATAGGCGCCGCCTTCGGCCTGCAGCCGGGCGATCCTGACTATGAAGAACTGCGGGTCGGTTTCCTCGACCATTACGCCGCCGCATTGGCGGTCGACAGCACCTTGTTCGACGGCATACCTGCCTTGCTCAACGACCTGCGCCAGCGCCGCCTGGGCTGGGGCGTGGTCACCAACAAGGCCGCCAGGTTTACCGATCCCCTGGTTTCCCAGATCGGCCTGGCCGATGCGGATTGCGTCATTTCCGGCGACACGACCGCCCACGCAAAACCCCATCCGGAACCGCTGCTGGAAGCCGCCCGCCGCCTCAAGCTGCAGCCGCAGGAATGCTGGTATGTCGGCGACGACCTGCGCGACATCCAGGCGGGCCGCGCGGCTGGCATGGTTACCGTTGCCGCGGCCTGGGGTTATTGCGGCGAGAGCGCGCCGGAATCCTGGGATGCGGACGCCCTGATCGACGCCCCCCATCAATTGCTGGCTTTGCTGCCGTAAGCGGTTTCGAAGAATTGGATTAATCAACGGGCAATACTGTCTGGCGGTATATTGTGGACATGCTTGCCCATAAGGAATAAAAATGGCAAATATCCCTCGTCCCTCCTGGCTGCCGCGCGCAATGCGCTGGACCGGCATCACAGTCGCCGTGTTGCTGGTGCTGGCGCTGATCAGCTGGCTGGCGGTGCCGCCGGTAGCCAAGCACCTGGTCGAAACGCAAATCGAAGCCCAGCTCGGGCGCAAGGCAACGGTCGGCAAGGTCGCCTTCAACCCTTTCAACCTGGCGCTGACGGCATCTGACTTCACGCTCTACGAGCAAGACAAGAGCACCGCCGCATTCTCGGCAAAAACGCTGCTGGTCAATGCCTCGTCGGCCTCGCTGTTCCGGCTGGCGCCGGTGCTCAATGAAGCCAAGCTGGTCAATCCCAGCCTGCATGTGGTGCGCACCAGCGCCGACGGCATCGGCCGCTATAATTTCTCCGACATCATCGACCGCATCCTGGCGATGCCGAAGAGCGACAAGCCGACCCTGTTTTCGGTGTCCAACATCCAGCTCGAAAACGGCAGCATCAAGTTCGACGACAAGGTAACCAACAAGCTGGTCGACATCCAGGCGCTCAACATCGGCCTGCCCTATGTCTCGAACTTCCCGAGCAAGGTCGACACCTTTGTACAGCCGCATCTCTCGGCCAAGGTCAACGGCACGCCGTTCGACCTGAGCGGCCGCAGCAAGCCATTCGCCGGCAGCCTGGAAACCTCGCTGGCGATCGATATCGACCAGCTCGACGTCGCCAGCTTCGTGGCATTTTCGCCGGTGGCGCTGCCGCTGGCGATCCAGAGCACCAAGCTCTCGACCAAGCTCGACCTGACCTTCGTGCGCAACAAGGACAAACCCGAAGTGCTGCTGTCGGGCGCGGTCAAGCTGGCCGATGTCGCCCTGGCCGACAAGAACGCGGCGCCGCTGCTCAAGGCACAGGCGATCAATGCCCAGATCAATAAACTCAACGTCCTGACCGGCGCCGCCGCGCTCGACCAGATCGACATCGAGCAACCGGAAGTCTGGGTCAACCTGAACGCCAACGGCAGCCTGAACTGGGCGGCGCTGAGCACACCGGCCGCGAAGCAGGAAATCGCCAAGGACGCGCCGAAGAAACCGGCCAGCCCGGCGCCGCAGATGACACTGACCAAACTCAGCATCCACGGCGGCACCGTCAACTGGCTGGATGCGGCCAACGCCTCGCCGGCGCTGAACCTGCAGGTCAAGAACGTGGCGCTGGATGCAAGCCGGCTGTCGCTGGCCGCTGATGCCAAACCGGCGACCGTGACCCTTTCCAGCGGCACGGAAAACGACCAGCACATCCAGTTCATCGGCCAGATCACTCCTGCCAAAGGCATCGTCGCCGGCAAGGCCAGCATCAACGCCTTGTCGCTGGCGCCATACCAGCCGTACGTCAACCGCTCCCTGGCGGCGGTATTGTCCGGCCAGCTGTCGCTCAGCACCTTGCTGGCGATCGATGGCAGCCGCATCCGCTTGCACCAGCTGGGCATCGATGTGGATGACCTCAAGGTCGCGGCAAAAACCAGCGCGGGCGGCAGCATCGGGGCCAAGAAAATCAGCCTGGAAAACGCCAGCGTCGATACCGAAGCCCATACCGTCAGCGCCGACGCATTGCGCCTGGCAGGCATACAAGGCGATGTGCGGCGCGACGCCCAGGGCAAGCTCAACCTGCAGCAATTCGTCGCCAACGCCGGCAGCGCCGGCAAGACCGCCCCTGCCGCACCCGCCAAGAAAAGCGGGCCCGACTGGGTCGCTACCCTGGGCAAGTTTGCCGTCAGCGACAGCAGCCTGGCTTACCAGGACGATGCCGTGAAACCGGCCGCCAAGCTGCGCGCCGACGGCCTCAACCTGAGTGCCGAAAACATCTCCAGCAAACTCGATAAACCAATCAAGGTTTCCCTGCGCACCCAGCTTAACAAGACCGGCAAACTGTCGGCCGACGGCAGCGTCGCCGCGCAAATGAAATCCATCGCCCTCGACCTTGACGCGCAAAACCTGCCGGTGGCCGCCTTCCAGCCGTATTTCACCGACTACGTGAACGTTAACCTGACTTCGGGTCTGGCCAGCACCAAAGGCAAATTGTCGCTGACGCCGCCCAGCGGCCGCCAGGAACTCGCGACCAGTTATAACGGCAACCTGCGCCTGGCTAATTTCCGCGTGCTCGACAAGGAAACTTCCGCCGATTTCCTGAAATGGAAACTGCTCGACGTCAGCGGCATCAACGCCAATATCGGCGGCCCGCGCCAAAACGTCACGCTGGCCAAGATTGCATTGAGCGATTTTTATGCGCGCATCATCTTGTCCGAAACCGCCAAGCTGAATCTGCAGGATATCGTCGTCTCGAAAAACGCTCCGGCCGGCGCGCCGGCGCCATCCCTGACTTCTGCCGAGGCAGGCGAAGGCATGGGTCAGGGGACGCAAAAAGTCACCAAGTCCACTGCCGAAGGCAAGGTCACCGTGGCCCCCATCGCCGCCGCGCCGCCTAAAGAGAATGCGCCGGTGATCAAGATCGGCCAGGTAGTCATCAAGGGCGGCAACATCAACTACACCGACAATTTCGTCAAACCCAACTACACCGCCAACATGACCGGCATGAACGGCACCGTCGGCGCGATTGCTTCCGACAAGCCGGCGCCGGCGCCGATAGACCTCAACGGCAAGATCGACAACGACGCCCCGGTCGCCATTTCCGGCTCGCTGAATCCGCTGTTCAAGCCGATGTTCCTCGACATCAAGGCCAGCGCCAACGGCGTCGAATTGCCGCGCCTGACCCCGTATGCCGCCAAGTACGCCGGCTACGCCATCGAAAAAGGCAAGCTGTCGATGGATGTCAGCTACCACATCGAAAACGACAAGCTGGTGGCGCAGAACAATGTGCGCATCGACCAGCTCACTTTCGGCAACAAGATCGACAGCCCTACCGCCACCAAGCTGCCGGTGCTGCTGGCGGTCGCCTTGCTGAAGGACCGTAACGGCCAGATCAACATCAACCTGCCGATTTCCGGCACCTTGTCGGATCCGGAATTTTCGATCGGCGGCATCATCGTCCGCATCTTCATCAACCTGATCGTGAAAGCTGTCACCTCGCCGTTCGCGCTGATCAGCTCGGCCTTCGGCGGCGCCGGCGGCGACGATCTCGGCTACGCTGAATTCGCACCCGGCTCCGCCACCCTCACGGCCGCCACCCAAAGCAAGCTGGACACCCTGGCCAAGGCCCTGATCGACCGCCCTGCCTTGAAGCTGGACCTGATCGGCCGGGTCGATCCGAAAAGCGACACCGACGGCGTCCGCCAGCAAATCCTCAACCGCAAGCTGAAAGCGCTGAAGCTCAAGGATTCGGTCGACGGCAGCGACGATACGCAATCGGACGATGCGACCTTGACCGACGCCGACAAAGAGAAATACATGGGCAAGGTGTATGGCTCGGAAAAATTCGACAAGCCACGCAACGTGATCGGCCTGGCAAAATCGCTGCCGACCGCGGAGATGGAAAAACTGATCGTCGCCAACACCCCGGTGACCCAGGATGCCTTGAGCGCGCTGGCGACCCGGCGCGCCGAAGCCGTCCGCAAATACCTGGAGACCAAGGGCCAGATCCCGCTGGAACGGATCTTCCTGATCGCGCCGAAACTGACCGCCGACGGCATCAAGGACAAGGGTCAGCCGAACCGGGTCGATTTTGCGTTGAAATAGAACGCTTCCGGCAAGAGGAAGTTTTTCTCTTGCCGGAACAGCCACGGCAACCTCAAACGCGTTGCAGCCCCAGCGAAAACACCACGCCGTCCGCGACATTCAATGCGGTAATGGTCCCGCCCATCTTGGCCATATAAGTCTTGGCGACAAACAGCCCTTGTCCCCGGCTGCCATGCGCACCGGCGTCAAGCTGATCCGACACGCCGTATTCGAAAATCTTGTCGATCAGTTCTTCCGCGATATTCGGCCCGTAATTATGGATGGCGATGACGGCTGCGGTTTCCGTGGTTTTGAGGTCGATGGAAATCATGGAACCTGGCTGGCGGCAGCGATCGGCATTACGCAAGACGTGCGTCACGACATCCTCCAGCGAATAATCGTCGGCCCTGACCATCACCCCCTCCTGGCCGCCGGCAAACCTGACGTCTGCGATCCCGACCAGCGGCGCATTGTCCGCCACGTTTCCGAGAAATGCGCCGATGTCGATTGCCGTCACCTGCAGCACCGTCGATTGAAACGCCTCGCTGGGAGAGGCGCTGCCATACAGCACCCGCACCGCCTGCTGCATGCGGTTGATGTAGCGGCTGCTCTGGCTTTCGGCCGTGCCGTGCAAGGCCATCAGCGATTGCAGCGGCGACATGATTTCATGGCCCACCGCATGCCACATTTCCTTTTCCTGCTCAGCGCGGATTTCCTCCCGCTCGACATCTTCCTTGACGCGCCTCAGCAGGTCATGCAAGCAGCTTGCCAGCACGCCAAGCTCGTCGGCGCCGCGCAGATCGGTCAGGTTGAACTGGTCGAGCCCGCCGGAACCCTTGACGATCTTCGACACCTTGGCGGCGCGCCGGGTCAGCATCGTGATGCGGCGGATGATGCCGATCTCGATGATCAGCCAGGCCACGAACAAGGCCAGCAGCATCGCCCCGACAAACCACAATACCCGCGCCGCCACCACGCCCAGGCTGCGGTTGACGCTGCGCTCGTCGCCCGTCAGGGTGACGTCGTAGATTCCCGCCGAAGTCACGACGGACTCCCGGCTTTCGTTCGGCGCGCCGGCTTCGTCCACGGGAAGGCGGCGCACCAGGCGGCTCAGCAGGCGCGAGGTATCGTCCGGATGGTCTTCGGCGCCGGTCAGGCTGACCAGGTCAGCGCCGCCTGCCGCGCCGCGCTTCCTGATGCGCAAGCTCTCGCCCGGCAATAGAAGCGAACCCAGGTCGCCCACCGAAAATGCCCGCGCCGCGTTGGCGCTTTTACTGTCGAAAAGCGGCGCGCCGTCACCCGGCGGCAAGACTTCGATGCGCACCTGGATGTTATCCAGGTCGGCCGGCGGCCAGACCGGATTTTTTTCCTGGAACAGCGCGTCCTGCAAGACCCCCACCGGCAAGCGCAACGAGAAAAATGAACTGCGCGGGCAATCGACATCGCCGTCGCCCTGCCCGGGCTTGCTGCATAAGGTGCTTTGCCAGATCCAGCCGCGGAAATCCTTGACCGGCCGGGACCCCACGCGACCGCTGTCGTCATCGAGAAAGCCGGTCAGGCGGCCATGCGCTCCGCGCGTTTGCACGGCATTCGGATCGCCGTTCTTTTCAAACGGCGCAATCCAGCGATAGGTCTGCCCGCGCAGCGCCACCGTCACCCGCACGCGATGCGCGTCGCCGATATCCTGCTCGCCGCGCTGGTGCGGCATCAGTTCGTCGCTGACGAAACTGCCGGCGACATAAATGAAGCCGCCGGCCCACGGATTGTTGCCGACGGCCACGCAGAGCGCGCCGTCGTCGCCATACTGCACCAGGCAGCCAGACATGGTGATGGCTTGCCGTACTTTGTTCTGGTCGTCGAAATCGAGCGACGGAAACGGCAGCAATACCGGGTGCAGTGCAGCCGCGCCGCCATTTTCAGTGCGCGGATTCAACAGCGCCAGCTGTCCGGCGGGATGGCGCAAGGTGGCCAGGATCTGGTCGCCGGTCTTGCGGAAACTGGCCTGGTAATTCTTGTAGCTCAGCTGCTTTTCCTGCTGCAGCACGTACAGCGCCAGCGCAACGGTAGCCACCGCCAGCAGCAGGAAGGCGCCGCGAAACAGGATGCGCAAGCGGTATTGGGCGATATCCGGAAAGCTGATCTTCATGTGCAGTCATCCCCGCGGTTGAAGTGGCCGTATATCATTTTTCCTGGTCAACCCAGCGAAAGCCGCGCATCGGGATATTTTCGATGCAGGAAAACTCTGCGTCGACCTCGCGGAATGCATCGCGGATGGTGCTGACGTGCTTACGGATATTGTCGCGATTGCGCCCGCTCTTGACCACCTGGAACAGCTGCTCATAGGTCACAACCTGGCCGCGATGCTCGTACAGCGCGGCCAGCAGGCGCTGCGCCGTCAGCGGCAGGTTGATGCGCTGCGCGCGCCAGATCGGGGTTTTCTGGCGCAGCGGGTCGATCGACAGTTCATTGCTGCTGGCCGCGGGCACACTCTCCTTGGCGCCGTTGCGATCCTTGGCGGCGCGCAGGATTTCCAGGAAAGTATCGATGAAATCGGATTCTTCGAAGGTTGCCTTTTGCAGGTAATCCCAGGCATCCAGCGCCTTCATGATGCTGCGGTAGATGGTGGCCGGCATGGCCGACACCACCAGCACCGGCGTTGCCTGGCCCTTGTTGATGGCATTGATGATGGCGACGCCGGCATGGCGCTCGCGCCCCAGCTCGATGTCAAGCACCACCAGGTCATAGTTCTCGCGCGCCAGCGCCGCTTCGGCGTCGTCGCGCGTATACCATTGGTCGACCTGGATGCCGGGCTTGGCCGATTCGATCCAGCCTTTGAGCTGGTTGCTGGTCGGGATGTCGTCTTCGATCACCGCTACTTTTTGTGCCTGCTTTGACATTTTCTCTCCGCTACATCCGCTATCAATGACGCCTCGCGCCCGCTCGCGGGACTGGGGCTCATGAAAGTATCCACGCTTTCCCATGAAATGTCTGCGCCGCGCTGTGAGTATTTCTTCACGCGGCTTACCGGACTGCGACGTTGCGGAGCATTCACCGCCCTCGGATAACGCGACTGCCCCTGCCTGGCCATTGTTGCTTCCGCCGCCTGGAGCGCAAGATTCTTCCCAGGGAAAAGCACTGCATGCCGCTCCCAACCATCGAATTACTACATCAACCGGGGGAAATATCATGTCTGAACGGCTCGAATCACTGGTGCAAGGCCTGCTTGCACTGCTCACCACAACCATTTCGGCAATCGGCGCCACGCTGGTCAGCCTGGGCCGCGCCGCGCGGCGTACCTGGATGCTGCTGCTGGCGCTCGCGCTGATAGGCGGCAGCGGCTACGAACTGATTACCCACCCGCCGTTCAAGACCCTGGAGCCCGGTGAAGTCGGCATCCGCGCCAACAAGCTCACCGGCGGCAGCACCGAGGTAAAAGACGGCCTGGTGGTGGTCATTCCCGGCCTGCATGAACTGCGGCGCTACTCGCTGCTCGACCAGGTCTATCGCCCGGTCCGCAGCAGCAAGGCAAATGGCGAAGCCCCCTTCCAATCGATCGAGGGCCTGTCGCTGGGCGTGGACCTGACCATACGCTACGCCATCGACCCGGCCAGGCTAGCGGCTATCGCAGGGAAACTGCCGGCCGACATCAACGGCGAGATCGTCGAGCCGATGGTGCAGGGCGTGATCTACAAGTCCTTCACCCGCTATTCGGTGCGCGACATCTTTTCCACCAAGCGCGGCGAAATTCAGAAAGAAATCGAAAACGAGCTGAAACCGAAACTGGCGGCTGACGGCATCATCCTGCGCGGCGTGCAGATGGGCCAGGTCGACCTGCCGCCGGAATACCGCCAAGGCATGGAGAAATTGCTGGCCGAAGAGCTGGAAACCGAAAAAATGAAATACACGCTGGAACTCAAGAGCAAACAAGTGCGGCAAACCGAGCTGGAAGCCGAAGCCGACAAGGTCAAGCGCGAAAAATCGGCGGAAGCGGCCGGCAACGAACAAATCATCGCCGCCAAGGCCCAAGAAGAAGCCATGAAACATGTGTTGCCGTTCAAGCAAAAGCAGATCGAGCAGCGCCAGTACGAAGCCGAGGCAGAAAAGGTATCGCGCATCAAGACCGCAGAAGGCAGCGCAGAAGCGCGCCGCATCGAAGCCACCGGCGAGGCTGATTCACGCCACAAGCTGGCCGACGTCGAAGCCTACCGCCTGGAAACCATCGGCAAGGTCACCAGCGCCCAGCTTGAACGCGACGGCGCGCTGATTTCGAAGAACCCCTTGCTGATCCAGAAAACCATGGCCGACAAGCTGTCCGACAAGATCTCGGTCATCATCGCCGCGCCCCCGGCCAATGGCGGTTTCATCGGCTCGGCGCTGCTCGGCGGCGGCCAGGCGGTTGCCTCGCAAAACCCGCAAGCCAGCGTTACCGCAACTCAGGAGACACAACAATGATGCTCGCCGCCCTGGCCCTGGTCGCCATCGTCACCCAGGATAGCGCCGCCCTGCGCGCCGCGCCCCGCGAATCGGCCCAGCAGCAAGCCGTGCTCTGGCAAGGCGACAGCCTGGAAGTGCGCGGCGAGAAGATGGACTACCTGCAGGTATACGATCACCGCCGCGAACGCGGCGGCTATATCCGCGCTTCGCAAGTGCGCACCCAGTCGCTGGAGCCGAAAGACGCACCCGACCTGCTGGCAGTGGTGCGCTTCCTGCGCGATACGCCGGGGGCCGAAGCGCTCGGCATCAGCTACGCCGCGGCCTACCTGAAAGCGGCGCCAGCCGAAGCCATCGGCCCCGAGCCATTCGACGCGCTGGGCACCATGGCTGAGCGCCTGGCCCGCCGCGCCTCCGCCAAACGCGGAAAAACCGACGACACCGTATTGGCGGCCCATCTCGAAGTGGCGTCCAGCTACGGCATCGGCATGCAGGGTTTCGAGCGCGATGGGCGCATCCAGCTTTGCTACAACGGTGAAGCCTTCCGCCGCGTGCTGGCCATGAAATCGGATGACGGGCAGCGTGCGCGCGCCGCCCTGGCGCTGACCCGGCCCGAATGCGTAGATCCCAACCTCACGCCCGCCGACCGCAACAGCCTCGACGCCTGGCGCGGCGACATCCTTGACCGTGTGCAGTTGACCAACCTGCCCGAATACGAGAAAAACCGCTTGCGCTTGCGCCGCGCCGGCGTCTGGGCCAGCATCGCCTTCGAACGCGCCAGGCAACGCCAGCCGGCGCAGGAAGCCGCCAACCGCGCCTTGCAGGAACTGGCCGGCGTCAACAAGGAAGAAATCGCCGAACCGGACGCAGCCACCTATACCGATGCCGCCGTGCGCGTCGCTGCCTCGCGCTGGGCGGCAGAACCGGAACCGGCTGCCGGCAGCGGCCTGGCAGTGGTCACCGCGCCCGGTGAAACCGGCGAAACCTGCGTCACCCTGGTAGACGCCAAACACGATCAAAAAAACCCGCTCTTCAAGCGCTGCACCTACGGCCTGGTCTGGAAAGCCTCTGCCAGCGTCAACGCCCAGCAAACCGCATTGGCGCTCGCCGTGCAGCCGCTCGATTCATGGCGCGAGCTCTGGGTGTTCCATCAGGCAGACAAGGGCTGGACCGTCGACATCCTGCCGCCGGCCGCGAATGCGCCCGATATCGGCTACCTGGAGTTCGCCGGCTGGGTGCCGGGCAGCGCCAAGATGCTGGCGGTACGCGAAGCGCGTGTGGACGGACGCTTCAAGCGCAGCTTCGAAGTGATCCGGATGGATACCATGGATGTCGAGAAACAGGCCGACAACCCGCGCTCCCTGAGCCTGTTTTACCGCTGGCAGGACCCGGCCTGGAAGAGAGGGACCTTGAGCATGCGATGACGGCGGATTCGCGAACCTGGCTGGCAGGCTGGGCCCTTGGGCGCCACGCCAGCCAGGTCCACAGGATGTCCGCCTCGGATCAAGCGATAAAGTGGTATACTGCCAATTGCTTTACCGTCGGGGGCGACCTGGTTTCGACGTGGGTTACAAAGCAGCGCAGGGCATACCGAGGACCGACTACCTCGTAAATACAATCGGAATAGATCTAACTGCAAACGATAACTCGTACGCACTAGCCGCTTAATAACCGGTTAGCTCTACACCATCTCGTCCCTGGGGTGGGCTGGTAAAACAGCAGTAGAGTCATTTACAGGGAATCGCTTTTAGTCGGGTTACTTGGCTGAAAGTTAAATTTAGGTGACTCGCCTGAACGAAGCGTGTGCGTCCGCGTCGGCTGGGTTAAATCAAATGACAGCGCTAAGTATGTAGAACTGTCTGTAGCGGACTTGCGGACGCGGGTTCGATTCCCGCCGCCTCCACCAATAATTTGCTTTAAGTCAAATACTTGAAGATATAGTGCTGTCATTGACCGGCGCATTTTTGGGCAGATTAGCTGCCAGAATGCCAACAAAATGACAGCATTTTTTTATGCTTGGCCTAAAGCGCCAGCTAAAGCTTCCCAGGCCCATCTAGTTTTTCATGAGTGACACGGCTTTGCCCGTGGCCTCGGCTCCGCAAAGGCCGACGCTCCATCTGCACGCTTTCCGGCACTACGTGAGTCCGCATATTTTTGCGAAGCACTTTTCAGCCTCTCACGGCAAACATGAGAGCGCCATGCTGGCGGCCAGCGGAGTCGCAGGCCTGCTCTGGGATCGGCTTGGAGCATCCTATACGTTTTACGCCGGCGCGGCGTTTTGCGCGGTCGCTATTGCCGGTTTGGCGCTGCGGCCGCATGATGCAGTGTAAATCATCACGTTTTAGCGCATGTCGGTGCGCTTAAAAAAGTAGCGTTTCCGAGGACAAATTGTCCTAAAAGGTTATAAACCGTTTTCATATCGGATCGGAGTGCTAGAATCTCGCGCTATGAAAATGACGCGCTCGGGCCATAAGATTGCTGCATGGATCGCATGTTTTGCGATTATGTTGGCCGCCCTCGCGCCATCGATTTCTCATGCGATTGCTTCTGTCAAAGGCATTCCACATGGATGGATAGAAGTTTGCACCAACAACGGCGCCAGATTAGTGAAGTTGGATGGCAGTTCTCAATCCACTACATTTCCTGATAACGGAAAAACACATATCCATTTCGAGCATTGCCCTTTTTGTCAGCACCATCATGGCGACCTGGCCATACCAAGTACGGCAAAACTGGCATTGCCGACTTCTCCCCGTTTTTCTATTCTCCCTACTCTCTTCTATCAAGCGTCGCGCCCGCTATTCGCTTGGTCTATAGCGCATCCGCGCGCCCCTCCCCGCTTCTCCTAGCAGCTAAAAGCTCCTGCATAGCTTATCCACATTCACGTGGATGACTTTTTATTCGCACGCTCCTGAATTGAACAGGAAGTCGTCATGCCGCTTTCTCGCAAACTGACTAGCGCTTTCGGCGTTATCGACTTCGCGATGATCGCCATTGCCTGGACGCTTGGCGAGCCCTGCCGGCATGCATGACCAGATGCGCAAGATCTCCAATTCGGCCTTTGATAAGGACAAAAATGAAACCGCTTAATTATTCGTTTTCGATTGCTTTTGCTATGGGACTTAGCTCAACCGCTGTCGCGCAGGTATCGGCGGATGCAATCAATACTCTTCCGGAAATTAAAGTATCGGCGAAAAAAAACGCCGCAGAAAATTACAGGATTGCGCCCACCGGCGACACCGCCCAGTTATTGAAAAACATTCCGGGTTATAACGTCGCCGCAGGAGGAGGAGTATCAGGTTTGCCTGTCATGAACGGCTTTGCGGACGACCGTCTCAAGATCCGTATCGATGGGCGGGAAATTACGTCGGCTTGTGCAAATCACATGAATGCGCCGTTGTCCTACATCGATCCCAAGCAGGTGCAAAAAATCGCGCTGATTGCCGGCATCACACCGGTCAGCGTAGGCGGAGACAGTATTGGCGGAACAATTGAAGTGGAGTCTGCTGCGCCCATATTCGCATCTGCGGGAGAAAGCTTGCACAGCGAAGGAACTTTTGCGCTTTCCGGCAGGAGCATCGATAACGGTATTTCAACCTCGCTTTCAGCTACCGTTGCGAATGACAGCTTGAGTCTCTCGTACAGTGGTTCGCATTCTCGTTCGGACAGTTATAAGAGCGGGAACGGCGACAAGGTTTTGGGCAGCATGTACGAAAGCAATAATCAAGCGGTCACCCTTTCTGCCAAGGGCGAGGGGCAGCAGGTAACGCTGCGGGCCGGCGAACAGCGCATTCCTTATCAGGGGTTCCCCAACGAATACATGGACATGACCGGCAATCATGCGGCATTCGCCAATCTGTCCTATGCAGGACAGTTCGCGTGGGGCAAACTCGACGCCAAACTGTATTGGCAGGATACGAAACATGAAATGGGATTTTTCTCATCTGAACGTATCGGTGAAATGCCTATGAATACGCGCGGCCGTGATCTTGGATATTCGATCAAGGCGGAAATTCCTTTGCAGTCCAGCTCCACACTACGCATCGGCAACGAATATCACATATTCAGACTGGATGATTTTTGGCCCGCCATTCCTGGTTCAATGATGATGGGGCCACAAACCTACATCAATATCAATGATGGCAAGCGTGATCGCCTGGCATTCTTTGGAGAATTGGAAACCCAGGCAAATGACCAATGGTCGACCTTGTTCGGTTTGCGCAATGAAGTCGTCAAGATGAATACCGGCGATGTGCAACCTTACGCATTCAACATGATGAATGCGAAGGACGCGGCAGCAGCGGCGGCATTCAATTCGCGCAATCGCAATAAGCGTGACAATAATCTGGACCTGACGGCCTTGGCGCGGTTCGAGCCAAACAAATTCAGTACCTACGAATTCGGCTACGCACGCAAGACACGTTCGCCGAATCTCTATGAGCGCTATTCTTGGGGACGAGGAACCATGTCAATGACCATGACCAACTGGTTTGGCGATGGCAACGGTTATGTAGGCAATATCGATCTGAAACCGGAAACCGCAAATACGCTGGGTATCACAGCCGATTGGCATGCCGAAGACAAAACTACTTGGTATTTCAGGGTGAATCCTTATTACAGCGATGTAAAAAATTATATCGACACGGATTTGATCGGCCCTTTCAACCCTTATATGATCATGAGCGCAAATGCGAACCTGCTTCAATTTGCAAATCACGATGCGCGTCTATACGGCATCAATTTTTCATGGAAATTGCCGCTGCTAAAAAATGCAGGCTGGGGGGATATCGACTTTACTGGCAATGCCAGCCTGACCCGAGGCAAAAGAAAGGACGGCGGCAATCTCTATCACATGATGCCGTTCAATGCCCTCATCGCAATCGAGCAGGCAAAGGGACGTTGGAATAACGTATTGGAAGGAAAAATCGTGACACGGAAGAATCGTGTCGATGATCAGCGCCTGGAACCCGCTACCGCAGGCTATGCCTTGTTCAATCTTCGGACAGCGTATCAGCTAGGCAAGGATACGACGATCACAGCGGGCGTCAGCAATCTCTTCGATAAAACCTATGCTGATCCACTGGGCGGTGTCTATCTGTCAGGACTGCAGGCGAACGGAGGCGAATTGCAAGCGCTTCCCGGTTACGGCAGATCCCTTGACGTTGGCATATCGATTAAATTTTGATCTCGGATCACAGACCGGTTTGGAATTGTAGTGCGGCTCCATTGCTTGCAGGATTGAACCGTCTAACTGATGTGCAGGAACCGGTACTCGCATAAATAATGGTTTTGCAAGGAAATACGGCGCAGTTCGATTTCCGCCGCCCTACCATTATTTCATCGGCAACAATGACACCGGCATATACGGCCGCCAGAAATGGGGGCCGTTTTGTTTTACGCTTCAAAATCCGGAATCCGGATCCAGTCCGACGAAGCAAGGAAACAACAAGCTGCCTCGGATTCAATGCGTTTTTCCAATCCTTTTCACACACTCTGCCAACAGTTTTTTTGTAAATTCGCAGGAAAGAAACAGCACGACACAATTCCCGATTATTCCGTATACAAACTTTCTGCACGGACATAGAATCCTGTGCGTAACAATCATTACTGCAGCAGTGCGAGCCATTGAAAAATGGACATGGGTTCGTTCAATTGATTCTGGGAGTCTTCTTGTGAAGCGTTACGCCGGTGTATTTGCATGCATTCTTGTCTATTCCGTTGCCTTGGCGACCACCCTGTTGCCGGCTCATGAGAGCCGCGCCGATGCACTGGAAGACGTGCAGAACCGCCGTGCGATCCGCATCGCCGTGCCCAAGGATACCCCGCCGTTCGGCTCGCCCAATCAATACAAGGCGCTGGAAGGATTCGATGTCTCGATCGCCAGGATGATTTCCCTGGAACTGGGCGTCAAGCTGGACATGGTCCCTTTGGACAGCGCTGAGCGCATCCCTGCACTATTGAACCACCACGTCGACCTGGTGATCTCCAGCCTTGGCAAAAATCCGGAACGCCAAAAGCAGATCGACTTCTCGCAAGCTTATGCGCCGTTTTATCTCGGCGTCTTCGGCGCGCAGAATGTAGAGGTCAAGAACGCAGCCGGCCTGGCAGGCAAGTCCATCTCGGTGCTCAAAGGCTCCATTGAAGATGGCGAACTGAGCAAGATGGCGCCGGCGTCGGCCAATATCAAACGCTTCGCCACCGAACCGGAAGCGGTCAAATCCTATGTGCAGGGCGAATCCCAGCTGCTGGCTGCGGGTAACGTCCTGATTTCCGCCTTTACCAAAGAACAGGCGGAAGCAACCCGGCTGAAAATCGTGCTGAAAGACTCGCCCTGCTTTATCGGCGTCAACAAGAATGAAACCGCCTTGCTCGGCAAGGTTAACGCCATGCTGAGCCGCATCAAGCAAAACGGCATGCTGAACGTCAATGCCCAGCGCTGGTTCAAGGCGCCGCTGCCTGACAGCGTGCTGCAAAGCACCGCCGAGTAAGGTTGCCGAGCTGCACGGCGCCAGACCAAAAAAAGGGATTCCGCAACCGGGATCCCTTTTTTCGTTGTAAGGTAAGCTGCGCGAAGCTGGTGCCGCAACGACTACCGCGGCCCGAACCGACACTTGTGAAACCAGACGATGAGCCAACCTCAGATTCCAGCGGCAGCAGAGATCGGATTGCCGCCGTCCCCGGTCAGTTTTCGCCAAGCGTTCATGTTTTGGCTCAAGCTGGGGTTTATCAGTTTCGGTGGACCTGCCGGACAGATCTCCATCATGCATCAGGAACTGGTTGAAAACCGGCGCTGGCTTTCCGAACGGCGTTTCCTGCATGCGCTGAATTACTGCATGCTTTTGCCCGGACCGGAAGCGCAGCAGCTAGCCACGTATATCGGCTGGCTGATGCACCGCACGTGGGGCGGCGTCGTGGCCGGCGCCTTGTTCGTATTGCCCTCGCTGCTGATCCTGATTGGCTTGTCGTGGCTATACGCCGCCTTTGGCAACCTGCCGCTGATCGCCGGCCTGTTCTATGGCGTCAAGCCGGCGGTGACTGCCATCGTGCTGCAGGCGGCGCACCGCATCGGCTCGCGGGCGCTCAGGAACAACGTGCTCTGGGCGATCGCGGCAGCCTCGTTCGTCGCCATCTTCGCTTTGGACCTGCCTTTCCCACTGATCGTCGCAACCGCCGCCCTGATCGGCTACATCGGCGGCCGCATCGCGCCGGATCGCTTCAAGACCGGCGGCGCACACAGCAAGGCGGACCAGTCGTTTGGGCCGGCACTGATCAATGACGACACGCCGACGCCGGACCATGCCCGCTTTCGCTGGCGCAGCCTGTTGCGCGTAGCCGTTGTCGGTGCGTTGCTGTGGGCGATTCCGATGGGCCTGCTGACCGCGGTCTACGGCTGGCATGACACCTTGACGCAAATGGGCTGGTTCTTCACCAAGGCGGCCATGCTGACTTTCGGCGGTGCTTATGCCGTATTGCCCTATGTGTACCAAGGCGCGATAGAACACTACGGCTGGCTGACGCCGACGCAAATGATCGACGGCCTGGCGCTGGGCGAAACCACGCCCGGGCCGCTGATCATGGTGGTGGCTTTTGTCGGTTTCGTGGGCGGTTATGCGAAAGCGCTATTCGGACCGGACAACCTGTTTCTTGCCGGCGCAACCGCCGCCGCACTGGTGACCTGGTTCACTTTCCTGCCGTCGTTCCTGTTCATCCTGGCAGGCGGGCCGCTGATCGAAGCCACTCACCACGACCTTAAATTTACCGCCCCCCTCACGGCCATCACCGCCGCCGTGGTCGGCGTGATATTGAACCTGGCGGTATTCTTCGGTTACCACGTACTCTGGCCGCAGGGTTTTGGCGGTTCCTTTGACTGGATATCGGCATTGATTGCGCTGGTGGCGGCCGTCGCCCTGCTCCGCTTCAAACGCAACGTGATCCATGTCATTGCGGCATGCGCGATCTGCGGCCTGGCATTGAAAATGTGGGTACTGTGAAACGAAGGACGCAACTTGTCGCGGCAAATGTGATAAGTTCGGCAAACGATCTGGATTCCAAGCAGGAGAAACATCATGCCAAGCGCCCGCCTGAATGGCGAAATCATCACCGACTGGGATAGCTTCCACACTGAATCCGCACAGGCGTTCGGCTTCCCCGAATTCTATGGCCGCAACATGAACGCCTGGATCGATTGCCTCAGCTATCTGCGCGATGAAGATGGCATGAGCAAGTTCCGTCTGCAGGAAAACGAAGTGTTGAATATCGAAATATCGCACAGCGAAAAACTGCGCCAGCAGGCGCCCGAGATCATCGAAGAACTTGAGTTCTGCATCGCTGCCATCAATGAACGCTACGACGACTACGGCGAAAAGCCGGCGTTGAAACTGACGCTGCGCTAGCGCCTGGCTTAATCGATCAGGTCGTCGCCATCGTAGAACGGATACGGCCCGTCAAACTCGCCGACATAGGCGGTATGGCTGATCAGGCCGGTCTCCGCATCCCACAGGTGCAGCTGGAATGCCGGCGGCTCCATGACAAATTGCGACGCCGCCTGCGGGCTCAGGTCCAGCGCCACCTGGTGCGCGACGCCGGGACAGGTAGAGGCGATCGTACCGCCGAAACGCACCTGGATCGCCCGGTGCAAATGGCCGCAAAGAATACGCTCGACCTGAGGGTGGCGGCGCACCACGCCGGCCAATGCCTGCGGCTGCGCCAGAGCAATCTGGTCCATGTGGCCGATGCCGGTCTTGAACGGCGGGTGGTGCATCACGATCACTGTCGGCTTGTCCGGTTGCGCCTGCAGTACCTGGTCCAGCCAGGCCAGGCTGGCCGGCGCCAGCGCACCGTTGCTGGCTTGCGGAATGACGGTGTCCAGCGCGACAATGCGCACAGGATGGTCGTCGATCACATAGTCGATCCTGTCTTCGTTTTGCCGCAGGTACGCATGCTCGGGAAATGCCGCGCGCAGTGCGCCGCGCTCATCGTGGTTGCCCGGCAGCAGGTAATAAGGCATCGCCAGAGGCTGCAGCAGCTGGCGCAGGAACGCATATTCTTCCGGCTTCCCGAAATCGACCAGGTCGCCGGTCAACACCACCGCATCGGGCCGCTGCCTGAGCTGGTTGACCTGCGCCACGCAACGCCGCAGGCTTTCGGCGGTATCGACGATCCGGTACGATTTTTTGCCGCCGGCCTTGATGTGCAAATCGGAAATCTGGCAAAGGATCATGCTGTTGCTCCATCGTTCAAATGCAGCAGCGCATGTTCCGCTACGCGCAAAGCGACAGGTTCGCCCGCCCGCCAGGAACCGCGCCTGCCGGTTTCCGCGATGACCGGCTGTTCGGCGCCGATATCGATCACCAGGCGCGTCCGGTCTCCCAGGAAGAAGGTAGACAATACCACGCCCTGCATGTTGGCGCCGGCCGCGCCATCGGCGACGACGTCCACATCTTCCGGCCGGAACATCAGCGTTGCCGCCGTCGCCGGGGCCGACGCGGCGAATGGCAGCATGCCGCCGGCAAAACGCAGGCAGCCGTCATGCACCCTGCCCGTCACCCGGTTCATGGTGCCGATGAAATCGGCGACAAAATGGCTGGCGGGACGATAATAGATATCTTGCGGACTGCCGACCTGCGCAATCCTGCCGCGTTCCATCACCACCACCCGGTCGCCCAGCGCCATGGCTTCGCTTTGGTCGTGCGTCACATAGATCGCCGTGATGCCGAGCTTGCGCAGCAGCTGGTTGAGATCGGCGCGCAGGGTCTCGCGCAGTTTGGCGTCCAGCGCGGTCAAGGGCTCGTCCAGCAGCAACACCTTGGGTTCGACCGCCAATGCGCGCGCCAGCGCTACCCGCTGTTTCTGACCGCCCGACAGCTGGTCGATGCGCCGCTGTCCCAATCCTTGCAGGTGCACCATCTCTAGCAGCGTTTCGATTTTTGCGAGGCGCTGGGCCGCGGGCATTTTGCGGATCTTCAAGCCATAGGCGATGTTTTCGCCGACCGTCATGTTCGGAAACAAGGCGTAATTCTGGAACACCATGCCGACGCCGCGTTTTTCTATCGGCAAGGCGGTGACGTCTTCGCCGCCAAACAAAACCTGGCCGCCGGCGTCGGGAAATTCCAGTCCCGCGATCAGGCGCAAGGTGGTGGTTTTTCCGCAGCCGGAAGGCCCCAGCAGGACGACGGTTTCGCCGGGCCTGATTTCGAGGTCTATCGGCTGCAGCGCTTGCGCGCCGTTGGCGAAGGTTTTACCGCACTGTATCAATTGGATGGAAACAGCATTCTTCATAAACGGACTCTTGAGCGTGTTGTGTGCGTTACCCATTGCATGGCAATCAGCAAAGGGATGATCATCAGGAAGAAAATCAGCGTATAAGCGGAGCCGACCTCAAGCCGCATCGAGGCATAGCTGTCGGCCAACCCGACCGGCAAGGTCATGGTCAGGGGAGTATGCAGCATCCAGGTGATGTTGAATTCGCCTATCGACAAGGTCACCACCATCAGGGCGCCGGCAAGGATGCCTGAAAATACGTTGGGAACCACGATCCCGAAAAACCGCTGCCACAGCCCCGCGCCCAGGCTGGCTGCGGCTTCCTCCAGCACCGGCAATTGCGACGACTGCATCACCGCCAGCACCGGACGCACCATGAACGGCAGCGTAAACAGCACATGGCCGACCAGGATGAACAGCAGGCTGCCGCGGAACTCCCGGTACTGGCCGTATGCCATGATCAAGGCCAACGCCGTCGCCAGGCCCGGCACGGCTACCGGCATCATCAGCAACTCCTCGAACGCGCGCGCCAGCCGGCTGTTGCCGCCTTGGTGACGCGCCAGCATGTAAGCCAGCGGCACGCCGGCGGCGGTGGTGACAACCAGGCAAGCCAACGCGATAGCGATCGAACGCCAGATCGTCTGCTGATAGGTAGCCCAGACCTGCTCTACCCAACGCCAAGTGAAGCCGCTGGACCAGCCGACGAAAAAATTGTCGGTGACGCCGGCCAGCATCGACAATACGATGGGCACGATCAGGAATGCGCACACCAGCAAGGTGAACGCCAGCTGCAGATAGAAACGGAAAGAATGCTTCATGCAGCGGCTCCCGCCGCGTTGCCTGACCATGAACGCGCCAGCGCCAGCACCAGCCAGGTCATCGCGCCCAATACGATCGACAATGCAGCGGCCATCGAAAAATTAGCGTAGCTGGTGAATTCGTTATAGATCGCCATCGGCAATACGTCGATATTGGTCGCCAGCGTGAAGGCCGTGCCGAAAGCGCCGACGCTGGTGGCAAAACAGATCGCGCCGGAGGACACCAGCGCCGGCGCCAAGGCCGGCAGCACGATATCGACGAATACCCGCAGCGTGTCGGCGCCTAGCGAGCGCGCCGCTTCTTCCAGCGCCGGATCGAGTTTTTCCGCTGCCGCCATCACCGTCAGGATCACGCGTGGAATGGAAAAATAGAGATAACCGAGGAACAGGCCGCCCAGCGAATAGGCAAATACCCAGGCGTCGCCGAACAGCCAGCTGGTCGCGGCGCCGATCAGGCCTTGGCGGCCGGCCAGCATGATCACCATGAAACCGACCACCACGCCGGGAAATGCCAGCGGGAAGGTCAGCATGGCCAGCAGCAGCGCTTTGCCGGCAAAACGGTTACGCTGCAAAAACAGCCCGACCAGGGAAGAGATCATCAATGTCGCTAAGGTGACCGCGGCGGACAACAGCAAGGTCGACGCCAGGCTGGTGAAATAATGGCGGTTGGTCAGCACGGCAAGATATGCCGCGGCGCCGCTCGGCCCGCTGGCGCCGACTCCTACCAGCCGCAGCATCGGCAGCAGCCAGAAGGCCAGGAACAACGTCATGCCTGGCGCCGCGAACAACAGGTAAACGTGGCGCCCGGCTGGCGTGCGCCGCTTCTGGCTACTCCTGTTCACCGCAGTTCAGCCTGGTAACGTTCGCTGAATTTGCGCTGGACCTCGGCCATCTTGCCGTAGTCTACCGGCTTGGCGCGGGCGTATTCCGCTGCCGGCAGGAAGCGCGACTGGGCTTCTTTGGAAATGGCTGAAGCGCGCACCGGCCGCAGATAGGCATTGGCCCAGATCGCCTGTCCCTCGTTAGACAACAGGAAATCCAGTACTTTCTTGGCGTTGGCGGGATTCGGGCCGTTCTTGACCAGGCTGACCACATACGGCACCGTCACGGTTCCTTCGCTAGGAATCACAAACGCGACGTTGACTTTGTCTTTGTATTTCGCGCGATAAGCGTCGAAGTCATAACCGAACAGAATCGGAATCTCGCCGGACAGCAGGCGCGCATAGGAAGTCTGCTTGGGCACGATAGGCTGGTTTTTTTGGAGCGCCTTGAAATAGTTGATGCCCGGCGTGAAATTATCCAGGGTGCCGCCCAGCGCCTGGTTGACCGCTACTGCGCCGACATAGCCGACAAAGGCGCTGGCCGGATCGAGGTAGCCGATCAGTCCCTTGTATTCAGGCTTCAGCAGATCCTGCCAGGAACGCGGCACCGGCTTTCCCTTGAGCGCATCGACGTTCACCATCAAGCCCATGGTACCGGAGTGGATCGTGAACCAGTAGCCGTCGGGATCTTTCAGGTCGGCCGGAATGTCGTTCCAGCCGGCCGGCTTGTAAGGCGCCACGACCTCGCTCTTTTTGGCTTCGATGCCGAAGGTCACGCCGACATAGGTGAAGTCGGCTACCGGACTGGCTTTTTCAGCGATGATCTGCGATAACGACTGGCCGCTGTTCTTGTTATCGGGCGGCACCGTGATGCCGGTCTTGTCCTTGATGGCCTTGATCTGCGTTGCCCAGTCAGCCCATTCCGGCGGACAGTTGTAGCAGATCGCATTTTGCGCGAGGGTTTGGGCCGATGCGGCCAGGGCGACGGCGGCGGCCATCGCATGGAAAACACGTGCTAAGCGCATGCTTGTTCCTTTCTTGAATTTAACTGTGAAAATCAAAGGTTCTGACCGAGCCGCCCAGGCGGACGGTGTGAGGCAATATTTGCGTGGACGCCGGCGGCTGGCCGTCTTGCGGCTCCTCGATCGCGCGCACCAGCGTACGCAGCGCCAGCTCGCCGATTTGCTCGGACGGCTGGGCGACGCTGCTTAGCATCGGATCCATCAACTCGCCTAGCGGGATGCCGTCGAAACCCATCACCGATACATCGTCGGGCACGCGCAGGCCAATTGCGCGCAAATCGCGCATGACGCTCAGCGCCAGCAAATCGTTGGAACAGAACAGCGCGCTTGGCCGCTGCGAGGGATCTCGAAAGATTTGCAGGTGCTCAAGGGAAAGCGCGGCATAGGTATGGCGAGGAATTTCAATCGGCGTCAGCACTTGCAGCCCATGCTCGCGCATCGCCTGCTGGTAACCTTGATAACGCTGCAGCGCCCGGTCGGATGCGTGGAATTGCCCGGACAGCATCTGGATCCGGGTGTGGCCGAGCTGGATCAGGTGGGTTACCGCATCATGCGCCGCGTCCCGGTTATCGACCGATACGGACGGGCGCGCCGCCTGTTGCGGTTGGTTGTACACCAGTACATACGGGATGCGCTCACGGTCCAGCACATCCAGGGTGCTGCTCGCATCGGCATTGGCGACGGTGAGGATGATGCCGTCGACCCGATGCGCCAGCAACAGTTCGACGGCGGCGGACTCGTCTTGCTGGCGATATTCGGTTGCGGTGAACATGACCGAATAATCGCGCTGGCGCGCCGCCGTTTCTACTCCCTGCAGGCATTGCGCAAATACCGTGTTGGACAAGGTCGGCACCACCACGCCGACCGTGCGCGAGCGTCCGGCGCGCAAATTGCGTCCGGTGAAATTCGGGCGGAAGCCGAGGGCTTCGATTGCTTGGTTGATTTTGCCGGCGGCATCGATGCTGACCGAATCCGGCTTGTTCAGCAGACGCGATACCGTGGCGATCGATACGCCGGCTTCCAAGGCTACCTGTTTGATGGATGGACGCACAATTTTTATCCGCGATGTAAACGTTTACATCGTGCCAGCGCTTTGTTACGTGCTGATGACCGTGTGCAGATCTGTCGGAATAGATTGCTTAGTGTTGTATTGCCGGCTCGGCGGCGCCACAACGTTTGATGGATGACGTGGCCGTTGCCGGCGCAACGCTATTGTGATGGACGGAGGTAATAGATATCCCATTCCTCTTCTGCCAGGAATTCGAAGCCGTGGCGCTGATAGAAACGATTGGCGTCGCTTCCTCTCAGCGCACCTACGCGCACCGGCAGTGAGATCGCGTCGGCTTCTTTAAAGACTTGTGCCAGGACGGCGGCCCCTATTCCTTTTCCCTGGTTGCCGGGGCGGATATAGAGATGGTCGAGCAATAGCTGGCCGTGGGCAGGTTTGACAACCACGAAGCCCAAGCGCCGGCCGTCGACCACCACGTGCCGTGTATGCATTGCGGAAAAACCGGCGCGGAATCTTTCTCTTGCGCGAATCGGGTCGAAGCGCCCAATGCGTTCCAGGCTTTCGCGCATGGCGTCTATGCGCAATGCAACCAGCTCCTCGAAGTCCGTTTCAGTTGCGTGGGTCAAGGTGACAAGTGGTGTGTTTGATGCCTGCATGTTCGCTTTCAGAATTGGCTTCCATTTGATCCGGCAATTTTATCTGAATCAGTGAACCCGGCCCTTTAATCCCCATCGCTGGCGCAGCGGCGCCAGGTGGATTAGGCTATATAGGTTGCCATGTAGCGCCTATGGCTGTTCACAGGTTGCCGTTATGGAAAAGACTGCATTTGTATTCGCCGGCGGCGGAAGTCTTGGCGCCATTGAAGCCGGCATGTTACGGGAGCTGATTGCTTCCGGCGTACGGCCGGATTTCCTGGTCGGCGCTTCCGCCGGCGCAATCAATTGCGTATTTTTTGGCTTCCAGCCGCATGCGGCCGGCGCCATGCGCCTGGAATTCCTGTGGCGCGGCATCCGCCGCCAGCAGATCATGCCTTGGTCGTTCCTTGCGCTTCTTGGCGCCGCCCGCGGCACGCACCTGGTCAATCCGGCGCGGTTACGAAGCCTTCTTTATGAGCATTTTGGGAGCCGCCCCCTGGAGGATACTGATCTTCCGGTGCATGTTGTCGCCACCGAGATGAGCACAGGCAACGAGATAGTGGTTTCTTCCGGGTCGGCAGTGGAGGCTGTACTGGCCAGCACGGCAATTCCCGGCGTTTTTCCACCGGTTTCTCTTTCAGGAAAGCTGCTGATTGACGGCGGCGTTGCAAACAATACGCCGATCTCTACGGCGATAAGGCTTGGCGCGACACGTGTAATCGTGCTTGCCACCGGCTTCAGCTGTGCCGATCGGCGGCAGCCCAAGGGGGCGCTTGAGCATGCAATGAGCGCGCTCAACCTGCTGGTAGCGCGTCAATTGGTTTCGGATCTGGAACGCTGGGCGACACATGCCGAGATAGCCGTGGTGGCGCCGTTATGTCCGCTGGATGTCTCGCCGTATGATTACAGCCAGTGCGGTTTGCTGATAGACCGGGCTGCGGCGGAGACCCGCCGCTGGCTGGACACCGGGGGTCTGGATAATCACGGAATTCCTGGCGCGCTGAGACCGCATTCTCATGCAGAAGAGCAAGGATAGGAATCGTAAACAGTCCGCGCAAAGCAAAAACCCTCTGCAGTTAAGTGCAGAGGGTTTTTTAATAAAAGCCTGACGATGACCTACTTTCACACTGGTTGCAGCACTATCATCGGCGCAAAGTCGTTTCACGGTCCTGTTCGGGATGGGAAGGGGTGGTACCAACTCGCTATGG